>BNJS01000445.1_pt1 | contig 479514 bp, 434 predicted proteins | sample 8540461 | NCBI WGS metagenome assembly BNJS01 (sample SAMD00202454, study PRJDB9452) | human saliva metagenome | isolation source: human saliva | place: Japan
AGGTACGTAATAAGAGTTGCAAATTCAGGTAGAAAACCTCGCGTGGAGTGTGGGCAGCGTGTGGATTTATTTGATAGAGAGGACTTAGTCCTCCCGCGTGAAGAGCTTACGCTATGTAAAGGAACGGATAATCGACCATATACAATAAGGCCCTCGCAAGAGACTGTGCGACAGCCCTCTACAAGGTCGGTTTTTCGACCAGTACTGGTCGGTGAAGTGACCAGTACTACTTCACGTCGCGACCAGTACTGCTTACTATGGGTGACCAGTACTGGCCCGATCGCTGACCAGTACTGGTCGCATTTGCCCCCTACGACACACAGCGAAGATATAGCCCCTAAGAAGGCGCTTTTAATTCGGAGCAATTCCCCTCACTACAACGACTAATACCCCCAAGCCGAGAGGGCTCAGTCTCCCCCCTCACGGAGGAGGGAGAAATGCCCCACCACACCTCTTCGATAGCAACCTATACTGGTCGACGGGCTGACCTATATAGGTTCGCGTCGTGACCAATATAGGTACATACCATCGACCTATATAGGTCAGCCCGCCGACCAATATAGGTTCACACCACCTTCTCACGGAGGATGAGTAAAAGGCCTTATACGACATAGCTGTTTGCCCTCAGCAAGAGACACAAAGAGACCACACGAAGAGGGCTCCACAGACAGCACTTCGACACCCACAGAAGTGGGCTGAAAGGTGCTTCTTTTCTATAATATTTTAGGATGTCAAGCTATATAGGTTAGTTCCGTAGAACTCCTTACCTTTGATGTGCAAGTACAGCTCACAAACTACATTAAAGCAACCAACATGAAGACAACTCCATTCACCGAGATCCACAAGGCCTTAGGTGCTAAGATGCACGAGTTCGCAGGCTATGATATGCCCATCGAGTATCCTACGGGGATCATCGAGGAGCACATGACCGTCATCAAGGGTGTCGGCGTATTCGACGTCTCACACATGGGGGAATTCTGGGTCAAGGGCCCCAATGCCCTCCAGTTCATCCAAGATATCACCACCAACGACGCCTCTAAGCTCAAGGTCGGTGACATCCAGTACACCTGCTTCCCCAACGAACAGGGGGGTATCGTCGACGACCTCCTCGTCTACCACTACGAAGATGAGAAGTACCTCCTCGTCGTCAATGCCGCTAATATCGAGAAGGACTGGGCTTGGTGTCAGTCGCACAACGCTGCTGGCGCTATCCTCGAGAACAGCTGCGACAACGTCGGTCAGCTCGCCGTCCAGGGTCCTCTGGCACAGCAGGTCCTGCAGCGCCTGACGGATGTAGACCTCTCTACCATCCCCTACTACACCTTCAAGGTCGGCACCTTCGCTGGCTGCCCTGAGGTCATCCTCTCCAACACGGGCTACACCGGTGCTGGTGGCTTCGAGATCTACTTCTACCCCCAGTACGGTGAGAAGATCTGGAACGCTATCTTCGAAGCAGGTAAGCCCGAAGGCATCCGCCCCATCGGCCTCGGCGCTCGCGACACGCTCCGTCTCGAAGTCGGCTTCTGCCTCTACGGCAACGATATCAGCGACACCACCTCTCCCCTCGAAGCTGGTCTTGGCTGGATCACGAAGCTCATCCCAGAGAAGAACTTCCCCAGCAAGGCATTCTTCGAGCAGCAGAAGGCCGAGGGCATCAAGCGCAAGCTCGTCGCCTTCAAGCTCTCTGACAAGGGCGTACCCCGCTCACACTACGAGATCGCTGACGCAGACGGCAACATCATCGGCGAGGTAACCTCCGGCACGATGTCCCCCACCCTCAAGACGGGTATCGGTATGGGCTATGTGAAGAAGGAGTTCTCCGCTATCGGCACACCTATCTACATCGTAGTACGCGGCCGTAAGCTCGCTGCCGAAGTCGTCAAGCCCCCCATGCGCCTCGTCGACTAAGCTCGCCCTTCACTTAGCCTGCACGGGATGCAGGCTACACGAAAAAGCCCCAGACGGCTCTCCCACCTCTCTCGGAGGTGCGATGAGCCGTCTGGGGCTTATCTTTTGTCAGTCGGGGCTATCCCTTAGTGCTTGGGCTTCTCGCTCCGCCCGTCGGCATTCTTCTGTACGAAGTAGAGGATGCCGAGGAGATTGATGATGCCGAGGCCTGCTGCCATACCGACGATCATACGCTGTGCCTCATTAAGGAAGAAGAGCGAGACGACCGCTGCGACGATGACGAGGATGATGAGCCCGATGATAATCTTCTTGATCAGCTGCATAGTGTGTCTATTAATTGTTGCACGGGCAAAGCTACGACAATTCTCCCGCACTGCCGCCCTCTCCCCGCGATAAAAAGGCTTCGCCCCCCGCTCACCCAAAGAGGTGAGCGGAGGGCGAAGTATCGAGAATTAAAAGAAGCGTCTACGATTAGTAGCGGCTGGCTACGACGTCCCAGTCAACGATAGCCCAGAGATCCTTGACGTGGTCAGCACGACGGTTCTGGTAGCTCAGGTAGTAAGCGTGCTCCCATACGTCGACACCGAAGAGAGGACGGAGGCCCTGGACGACAGGGTTGCTACCGTTAGGCTCCTTCGTGATGACGAGTTCGCCGTCAGCCTTAGCAGCAAGCCAAGCCCAGCCCGAGCCGAAGAGCGTGGTGCAAGCCGTGAGGAATTCCTGCTGGAAAGCCTCGAAGCTACCCCACTTAGCTACGATAGCATCGAGGAGCTTACCCGTAGGCTGGCCACCCTTGTTGGGGCCGAACTGCGTGAAGTAGAGGTTGTGATTCAGGAGCTGACCTGCGTTGTTGAAGATAGCACCTTCGCTCTTGCGAACGAGTTCTTCAAGAGGGAGCTCAGCGTATTCCGTGCCTTCGATGAGGCCGTTCAGCGTATTGACATAGCCAGCGAGGTGCTTACCGTGGTGGAAAGAGAGGGTCTCAGCGCTGATAGCAGGCTCGAGGGCATTGGGAGCGTAGGGAGTTGGATGAGTTCGTACTTCATCTGTGTAATTGTTTATTGGGTGTGATTAAATCGGACAAATGAGGGAGGGCATTCGCCCTGTCCTATACTGAACTAACCCAATTAAGTCCATTATTGTTTGCTTCGGGCCAGCGCACTATTGTAGTAGCGGGGGTCGCCCGTCACCTCTTTGCCCACCCAGGGCGGTAGGTCGAAGGTCTCATCTTCGCTCTTCAGCTCCAGCTCCGCCAGGCAGAATCCCTCGAGATGACCTGCGAAGAGGTCGACCTCCCACGTATGCCCGTGGTAGGGGACGAGGTAGCGCGTCTTCTTCAGACGGTGCCCTCCGCACAGCTCGAGAAGTGCCTCGGCGTCGGCGAGCGGTATCTCATATTCGTACTCATCACGCACCAGCCCCTTGGCATCGGAGGGCGTCTTCAGCGTGAGGAAGCCCTGATCGCCACGGCGACGCACGCGCACCGTGGGACGTGTCGAGTGGAGGTAGCCCTGATCAATATGCAGAGCATCGGTAGCCTCGGCGAGGAAAGCCAGCGAGGTCACGAGGAACTTACGTTCGATCTCTTTCATAGCCGCCGCTTAGCCGATAGTCACTTGCGTCGCGCCGTAGCCGTACTCCTGGAAGGACGCATCCTGGAAGCGGCACGTGGGGTACTTGCGTCGTAGCTCACGCTCGATAGAGGCTCTGAGGACACCATCCCCCTTCCCATGGATGAAGACGATCTTACGCCCACGCTCCCGTATATGCTCCTGCATCGTGCGGTGGAAGTAGTCACGCTGATAGTCATGGATATCTGCGCTCGACATACCTGCCGTCGTCTCGAGGATCTCCGAAGCATGGAGGTCGACGACGAGGGGCTCATCACGGCGAGGGGCAGAGGGCGCAGCCTTTGGAGCAGGCTTCTTGTCCTCCTTCTTCGTCTGCAGGGCAGAGACCAAAGCAGATGCGTCCACCTCAGGCTGCGCCTGCTCAGCGCCACGCTCCACGATGGTGAGCATCAGCGCGTCGTCGGTGAAGTAGTCGTTGGGGCGGAAGGAATGGAGCTTGAAGAACTTCGTCACATCGAGCTTGAGGCGTACCGAGAGCGGGTTCTGTAGCTTCGTGATCCCCCCCATAGTGGAAGGGAAGTATCTGTACGGCGAGCTGCTCGAGGTCATTGAGATCAGCCGGGGCGAACTCCTCTAAGAAGGCATCGCCGTGAGGCTCGATCGTACCCGTAGAGCGCACCTTATAGCCCGTACCGACGGCACTCAGATAGACGTAGTAGAGGGTGAAGCCGCTGTAGTTGACGAGGTAGGCTTCGTAGTTCGTCAGCCCGAGCTTAGCACGATCCTGCGGGAGGAAAGCCAGCTGTACAGTCAGCTCATCTTCGCCAGCACGTAGAGTACGAGCTGGGCGAGGTGCAGGAGCTACGGGGCGACGCACTTCGCTGGGGGCGGGAGCAGCGGCCTCCGTACGCCCCTGACGAAGCTTCTCCTGAATGATCTTCGGAGGGCGAATCTCAGGGATGAAGGTGTCGCCCGCTTCGACGACGACGCAGTCCTTGAGCAGTGTGGGGATCTCGAAGCCGTCGGCATCTTCGACCCAAGCTGTATCAGCGGTGATGCGAGCCACACGCCCGCCCCCGACCGTATTGAGGAAGCGCACTTGGCTCCCTACCTGTACATTGTTAGGGTTATGCATAGAGGAGAGGAATAGGAAAAATGACAGAGCGCCTTAGCCTACCCGGCGAAAGAGCTCAAAGAACCCCAGCGCATAGAGATACTGGCTGAGGAGCAGGACGAGAAGGATAGAGCGCAGGACGAGCGCCATACGCTGCGGGAGCATACCCATCCCTCGTGCGATGAGGAAGGCAATGGGCAGCAGGGTGAGCTGGAGGAGTGCAGCCGATTCGCCAGCCACGAAGGGCACAGCGAGAAGGAGGACGAGCGGATAGAGCTGCATAGTCGAGAAGAGGTCACGGTGACGCACACTCTCCCGATAGTAGCGGCGACGATAGAGCAGGTAGCCGATGAAGAAGGCGACGAGGACCACGGCGCACGAGGCGAGCGGTACAGCCTCAAAGCTCTTCAGCTCCTGGGGCATCGGGAGCGGGAAGGCCCTTAGCGCAAAAGCCCCATAGGCCTGCAGTGCCCCATTCCCCATCAAGAGAAGGACGGGCACGAAGAGCCACAGCGGGAGGATCACCCCGATGAGGAGGGCAATGATGGGTCGCCAAGCGATGGAGCGCAGATGGTATTGCCCCCAGATGATGACGGGGATCAGCAGGAGGTAGACGGGAGAGACCAGAGAGAGGACACCCACAAGAAGCCCGATGAAGAGGCTGACGCGTGGCTGGTGCGTATCCTGATATGTACCGAAGCTCAAGAGGAGGATGAGGAGCTGGAAGATAAGTGCCCCCGCCGAGAGGATGCCCATAGAGGGCGTCGTCGTAAAGAGCGCCACCATGAAGAGCACCAGCAGCGGCCGCTCCACACGCTCGATGAGCAGGAAGTATTCCCCGATATAGATAGCGAAGGCAGAGAAGCCCGCCAGAGCCAAGAGTCCAGAGAGACGATAGGTCCATGCCGTCGCCACGGGAAGTAGCGGCGTGAGGACACCCGCCCCTTCGCTTACCTCACCCGTAGCAGGTGGGAGGAGGTACACAAGGAGGAAGGTGAGGAGCCATAGGGTGAACTCCAGCCAATTGGTACGCTGTCGCGAAGAGGTGAAGCGAGACATATCGAGGGGATAGCTGGTGGGAGGGCGGGGAAGCCCTCACGAGGAGAGGGAAAAGAAATGCCTACGAGAAGGGGCTACCCGTTAGTAGTCACCCTTCTCATAGGCATCTTTATCTGTAGGAGCTACGAAAGCTTGAGGAGGTCTTGACCGATATCGCGACGGAGCGTCTTACCGGTGTACTGCACGCGATCAGCGAGCTTATAGCAGCGCTCCAGCGCTTCTTCGAGGGTTGAGCCCAAGCAGCTGGCGGTGAGGACACGCCCGCCCGAGGTCACGAGGTGACCCGAGTCATCGCGCGAGGTACCTGCATGGAAGAGCAGCGAGTCGAAGGTCGGCGCGTGGGGATAACTGATGGGGATCCCCTTAGCATAGCTCTCGGGATAGCCCTCGGAGACGAGGACGACGGTAGCAGCATACTGAGAGGACTCCTCGAGATGGTAGTCGCCGAGACGGCCACGAGCCATACGCTCCAGGAGATCGACGAAGTCAGAGTCAATACGCAGCATCACCGACTCAGTCTCGGGGTCGCCCATACGACAGTTGTACTCGATGACGTAGGGATCTCCACCTACGTTCATCAGCCCAGCGAAGATGAAGCCACGATAGTCGATCCCTTCGGCACGCAGGCCTTCGATGGTGGGGCGGATGACACGCTCCTCGACACGCTGCATGAAGGCTTCGTCTGCGAAGACCACAGGAGAGACAGAGCCCATACCACCGGTATTCAGGCCCGTATCTCCCTCGCCAATGCGCTTGTAGTCCTTGGCTACAGGGAGCACGCGCCAGTCACTGCCGTCCGTAGCGATAAAGACCGAGCACTCGATACCATGGAGGTACTCCTCGATGACGACACGCGTGCTGGCAGATCCAAAGCGCCCCGAGAGGAGCCCACGCAACTCGCGCTCGGCCTCCTCGAGGCTCTCGCTGATGATGACGCCTTTACCAGCCGCCAGACCGTCAGCCTTCAGCACGTAGGGAGGCTGGAGGGTCTTGAGGTAGTCGATGGCCTCACTGAGAGTAGACTTATCAAAGGTACGGTAGGCCGCTGTGGGGATACCGTAGCGCTGCATGAACGCCTTGCTGAAGTCCTTACTTCCCTCGAGCTGAGCTCCCTTGGCATCGGGCCCCACAATGAGGAGGTCCGTCAGACCCACTTCGCCATGCAGATAATCGACGATCCCCTCTACTAAGGGGACCTCGGGCCCTACGACGAGGAGCTCAATATGCTCCCGACGGATGAGGGCCGCGATGGCAGCGAAGTCCGTCACCCCGATACGCGGCATACACGTACCGTAGAGTGACATGCCCGGATTGCCCGGCGCGATGAAGAGCTGCGAGAGACGGGGACTACGAGCGATGCGCCATGCCAGGGCATGCTCACGCCCCCCCGAGCCCAATAGAAGAATGTTCATACAACTGATAAGATAATAAGTAGGATGATGGCGAGTGAGCGACTACAGGTGGTCCATGAAGTAGCGCGCCATCGTATAATTGAGGTGGACACGATCGACCCCGAGGACGTTATGCTTATGTTCGGGGTAGAGCATGTAGTCTGGATACGTACCCGCCTTGACGCAAGCCTCTACAAAGAGCTGCGTATGCTGCCAGACGACCGTGGGGTCAATAGTACCATGGATGAGGAGCAGACGGCCCTTGAGGTTGCCCGCACGCAGGGAGAGATTCGTCTCCTTGTAGCCCTCGGGGTTGTCCTGTGGGCTATCCATATAGCGCTCCCCGTACATGATCTCATAGCGAGCCCAGTCGGTGACGGCACCACCAGCAGAGCCTACCTTGAAGACATCGGGGTAGGTCAGCATGAGGTTCGTCGTCATGAAGCCACCATAGCTCCAGCCAGCGACACCGATGCGGTCGGCATCGACGTAGGGCAGGCTCTTGAGGAAGTCTACGCCCTTCATCTGGTCGGCCATCTCATTCTTCCCGAGGTGGCGGTGGATGACCTGCTCGAAGGCTGCCCCGCGGTGAGCTGAGCCTCGGCCGTCAACGGTGAAAATGACGAAGCCCTTGGTAGCCATATAGAGGTCCCAGCCGAGGCAACCTGCGTGGAAGCGATTCTGCACGAGCTGAGCGTGAGGGCCATTGTAGACGTAGACGATCGTGGGATACTTCTTCGCAGGGTCGAAGTTCGTAGGCTTGAGGAGGCGGTAGTGGAGGTCCGTCACGCCGTCGGCAGCCTTGATCGTGCCGAAGGTGATCTCAGGATTGATGAAGCCAGCTTCGGGGTCCTTCGACTGGTAGAGGGTAGCGATAGGCTTGCCCGTAGCCACCGAGAGGAGGCGGTTCTCCGTGGGGGTCTTCAGCGACTCATACGTGTCGAGGAGGTACTTCCCGTCCGGAGAGAGCTGACCGACATGCCAGCCAGCTTGTGGTGTGAGGATGCGCGTCTTGCGGCCGTCGATGCTGACCGAAGCGATGACACGGTCAATGGGGCTCAGCTGCGTGGAGCTGTAGACGATGGTCTTACCGCCGTCAGCAAAGCCGAGGAAGTCAGTGATCTCCCACTCGCCACGGGTGATCTGCCCGAGGAGCTTCCCATTGACATTGTAGCGATAGAGGTGCGTGTAGCCGTCACGACGCGTCTGCCAGACGAACTCCTTATCACGCCCTGGGATGAAGCGCATGGGCCACTGAGGCTCGATGTACTTGTCGTTGTGCTCGGAGAAGAGGGTCTTGATGTAGTCACCCGTAGCAGGGTCGTAGGCCTTGAGGTCCATGTGATTCTGCTCACGGTTGACCTCTGCGATGTAGACCGTCTTGCTATCGGGGGCCCAAGAGATATTCGTCAGGTACTTCTCCTTAGGCTCACCCGTCTTGATGTAGGTGGTCTGCCCCGAAGCCACGTCATAGATCCCGAGGGTCACGTGGTGGCTGGGCATACCAGCCATGGGGTAATAGAGCTTCTCTTCGGTAGCCTTGCGGGTATTGATGTGAACGAGGGGATAAGGAGTCACCATGCTCTGGTCCATACGATAGAAGGCCAGACGGCTCCCGTCGGGGCTCCAGAAAAGCCCGCCATTTATCCCGAACTCATTCTGATGCACGCTCTGCCCGTAGACGAGCGTGGGTGTGCCATCGGTCGTCAGCTGCTTCGACGAGCCATCGGGAAGGAGGAGGAAGAGGTTGTTGTCACGCACCGCCACAGCATGCTTAGCACGAGGAGCCAGAGCGAAGGCCTGCTCAGCACGGCCAGCGCGTTCGAAGGCTGCGATCTGCTTCTTGGTCTGTGGATCGATGAGGTAATGCTTCTTGCCGAAGGGGATGAGGAGCCCCTCATCTACGACGGAGAAGGGCGTGAAGTACTTTGCCCCCGCGCCCTTTGTCGCCTCGCCGATGATCGCGAGGAACTCATCCTGACTTAGCAGGGTCTTCTCTGGGTGAGCGGCTGTCGGCGTGCCGACGACGAGGCGCGTGCTATCGATGTACACATAGTCGCTACCGAGCCAGCGAAGGGAGCGGAGCAAGGTACGACGAAGCGCCTTGGGCGAGCCGAGCGTATATTCTTCAAGGGTGGGGCTACGGTGCTGCTCCTGCGCGGGAAGCTCAGTCACCGCAAGGGTGGTGGTCGCCATAGCAAGTAAAGCTAACGTACGGATGTTCATCATTGCTTAGTTATAGTGTAAGTAGTAGTCGATCGTATCTACAAAGATAGTCAATGTCTCGGCTTCTCTGGGGCACTAAATCTGATAGGAAGCGGAGCATTTGCGGGTCTCTTCGACGCGGCATGCCACGAGCGTAATCCCCGTCCCCTCGAGCTGCTGAGGCCCGACGACGGAGACCAGATGCATAGCGATCTGCTCTGCTGTGGGATTGAAGGGGACGACACACAGATCCTCGGGCACCAGACGGCGCAGCTCGGAGAGCAGTGGATCTTCAGCCCAGAGCACCATCTTGTGGTCCCAGTTCTCCTCAAGCCACTGGCACAGACGCTCCTTGATCTCGGAGAAGTCTATGACGCGCCCCACCCCATCGAGCCCGGGGGCCGTGCAGACGAAGTGGATGCGATAGTTGTGCCCGTGCAGATGACGGCACTTGCTCTCGTGCCCGACGACACGGTGGCCCATACTGATATCGTGGTAGCGCTCTACTGTGATCATATCTATCCTATTAGCTATACAAAGATACGGCATCTTGCCCATAGCCTAAAGGGCGAAGACCACCCCAAGGCTGGACACCTCGACCCCTATAATGGCGCACGGGCACGACATCTCCGAGGGAGACATCGTGCCCGTGGCTAATTAGTTGGTCGGACCTATGCTTACTTAGCCATAGAGTCAACAGCAGCCTTAGCTGCAGAAGCAGCTGAGTCGATAGCTGCGCCAGCAACGCCAGCAGCGCTGTCAACCGTAGCAACAACCGTTTCAACGATCGTAGCGCTATCCTTAGCCGTAGAGTCCTGAGCGTTCTGCTCGTTGTTACCTGCACATGAAGCAAAAAGCAGCTGCTACAGCTACAAATGCGAATGCGAAAAACTTCTTCATCTTTCTTTCTTACGTTAATTAGTTATTGATTTCGAATTCGTAATGAATAACACTGCAAATATACGGCAACAATCCGTTTCGGCAATAAACCAAGACGTTAAGCTACCGTGATCGCAGGGGATTTCTTCTGTTATCCACCCGCAGACTAGCGTAGTTGAGGGCCTTTTTCTCATTAGGCAACCTCCTATGCGCCTTCGCAGTATTATACAGACAAGGGGGCTGTGAAGCACCCTCAGAGCTGCGTGGAGTATAGCGGACTCGAACCGCTCACCTCGACACTGCCAGTGTCGCGCTCTAGCCAGATGAGCTAATACCCCATATATATAAGTATGACGAGATCCGCTTGATCTTCATTGTCGGTGCAAAGGTAGTAAATATTTTATTTCAAAGTATCTTTGCCCTAATTAGAGCGCGAAAAAAATCTCGCACTCACACCCTCTTTCTTCTCTACGAGCATCCCGATGATCCTATATAATACGACCTTCATCCTCACCCCAGCGACTCAGCGAGCATTCCTCGCCTTCATGCGCGAGGTCTACCTCCCAACACTCCGTGCCGATAGCCTCGTACAGCACCCCCGCTTGCACAGCATCGTGCCCCACGAAGAGTGCTCCGAGACGCTCTCTTATGCCCTGCACTTCTATGCCGAGGGCGAGGTGCACCTACAGGACATCCTCTCGAACACGGGGCTCCGCCTGGCTGATCTCCTCACCAAGCAGTTCGGCGAAGCGGTCTTAGGCTTCAGCACGATCATGCACGTGATAGACTAATCACCTGCCACCGGGACTATACCTTATATAAGGAGCAGCTATGTCAGAGCGCATCATCATGGGCATCGACCCTGGGACCATCGTCATGGGCTACGGTCTCATCGAGGTCCGTGGGCAGGAGGCACGCCTCTTGGCTCTCGGGGTCATCAGCCTCAGCAAGTACGAGGATCATTACCTCCGCCTAAAGCGTATCTTCGAGCGGGTGCAGGGCCTCATCGATGAGTTTCACCCTGACGAGCTGGCTATCGAAGCCCCCTTCTTCGGGAAGAACGTCCAGAGTATGCTCAAGCTCGGTCGTGCCCAAGGTGTAGCGATGGCAGCGGCCCTCACGCGCGACATCCCCATCACCGAGTACGTACCCATGCGCATCAAGCAGGCTATCACCGGCAACGGCGCTGCCTCGAAGGAGCAAGTCGCAGGTATGGTACAGCGCTATCTGAAGATCCCGCAGGATCAGATGCCCCGCGAACTTGACGCCACCGACGGCCTCGCTGCCGCTCTCTGCCACCACTTCCTCACCTCCTCTCCCCTACGCTCCGCCTCTGCGGGTGCCACGAAGAACTGGGAGGACTTCGTCAAGCAGAACCCCTCCCGTATCAAGGGGCTGAAGAAATAGCCCCGCCCTCTACCCTACCTTTCCCTTTCAGGGAAATACCATCATCTCTGCGCCCAAAAGCCCCGCGCAAAGTACCACGCACAATCCCCTCATATACATACTCTTCACACCGCACCCTGAGAAGGGGTGGTGCGACCAGTACTGGTTGATGAGCTGACCAGTACTGGTCACCTATAGTAAGCAGTACTGCTTCGCGCGCTGACCAATACTGGTTCGACGCGTGACCAGTACTGGTCAGTTCATCGACCAATATAGGTTCACCCGCTGACCCATATAGGTTACTTCTCCCCCCCCCCCTGCATAAAGGCATATACCCCCTCGCATAGAGCCCCGAAGACAAGGGCTATTGGGCCTTAGAAAATCACGAGCAAGAAGGAAGCACTCCGACGAGCTCCCATCCCCTCAGAATAGAAAAGCCCAACTCCATCCATTCGATGAAGCTGGGACACCCTTCGCTAAATATTTTAGTATTTTCCGAGCAAAATCTCGCCCTATCTCGCTGACGCAAAGCGTAAAAAAGGATGGAGATACCCCATCCTTTTAACTATTAAACGCCCCTTTTACTGGTTATCCGTGGGGACACATGTAAAGGGAGATTAAAGTTTTTCGGCGGCGCGAAATTGCTTGTTTTTGCGCAAGAAACTTCACACCTTTGTTATACCAATTCGAAGCAATCTTATCGTGCCTCAAATCTAATGGTCACCTCACCGGACCATTGCCTGACAAATACACATGGATTGTACGGCCTCAGCTCTTCCTCCTTCCGAGCTGAGGCCGCTTTCTATCTATAACGTCCCTATCTCGCATCTAGTTCATCATCCATAGCAAAGCCCCGCACTATAGATCAGCTATGGTGCGGGGCTCAGCCTTAGAGAGTAGATACTCCGGAGTGACTACAGATGCGCTTCGTGCGAACGACTAACGACTGGCCTCACATGCACGACCGAGCGCAGATCACGCTCCTCGGTCAGTGGGCGCAGGTCCTTCGAGAGGTCGGGAGGCAGTGCAGAGCCAGGACGCAGGATACGCGTCACGTGGATACGATACTCATTGCCACGCACCAAGCCATAGCGCCCATGCGAGGTCTTCTCCGGAGCCTCGCTATCATCGAAGTGGCGGATAGGTACCGTGTAGTAGCAGTAGCCATGGTGATGGAAGCTGATGCCGTGCGACTCGAAGGGAGCCGACAGCGAGCCCTCCGTCAGGGCTGCATCTTGGACGGCCTGCTGGAGGCGTGCATTGGACGACGTACCCGTCTTGATGATCTGTCGCAGCTCACGCTCGGGGTAATACCAGCCCTCGAAGCTGAACCACCCTTCATCCCCCTGCAGACTCAGACCTGCTGGGATATAAGGGAAGCGCAGAACGACCGTGGGCACAGCACCAGTGAGGTAAGCCGTAGGAGGCACCGTCGTCTCACGGAGGTAGTAGGGCTGGCTCTTACGTGCCGCGGCGAAGGCCGACTCTCCAGCGAGGAGGGCTGCGCGAGGTATCACCGTCGACGTCTTACCGAGGATCATCTCGGGAGTGTAGTAAGAGAGATACTCAGCGAGCTTCGTCGGAGCCGAAGTCCCCCACTGCTCATAGAGACGGCTCGAGGGATAGCGATCCGCAGCGGCAGAGCCATCGCCTGCGACTTCCTTCACCCCCGAGCGCAGAAGACCAAGCGGGCGGAGTGGAGCCGTATAGCGAGCGATGCCATTGACGAGATAGTCCGCAGGAGCGCTCCCCCGAGTGACACCCGTAGGGAGCTGGGGCTCGCCATAGACGAGGACACGCGCCAGCGTGGGCTCCAGCGTCACCTGTACCTGTGGAGCAGAAGACCCGAAAGCCGAGCTGGGCACAGAGATAGCCCCCTGCTCATTGAGCTGCGAGATCGAGACATTAGACTCCGAAGCCTTCGAGAGGTCGTCGATGAGGTAAGCCGTATAGCCTGAGATACCACTCAGTGGACGGCCGATAGCGATATGCTCCAGCAGAGGGCGCGTGGCATTCGCTACGACCACGAGCTTATAAGCCCCTTCGGGGAGTGAGAGCTTGATATCCTTGAGCTGATCCACCGAGGTCACCTTAACCTCACGGAGCTGGGTAGAGAGCTGGGTATCCTCCGAGTAGAAAGCGAAGTGAAGCGTGGAGATACGGAGCATAGGATCCTCCTCATCGAGGCCTCGCAGGGCGATGCTACGTGGGGCACGCACCGAGAGATGCAGGGTCGATGAACCTTCCTTAGGCTGGGGCGTAGGCAGAGGTAGGCCATTATCTCGAGCACTACAACCCGCGAGAAGCAGAAGAGAGAAGGACAAGGAAAGGGCGCGCCGCATAGACGCACCAAGGGGTAATGTGTAGATCATGATGGATGCGCTTTGGTGGTAAAAGAAGGGAAAAAGCAACAGCCCCCGAAGAACTCCCAGGAGGGACGACTTCGGGGGCTGGAGCGAAAGGGAGGGGCAGTCTCTTAGACGAGCTCGTGGATGATAAGACCTGAGCGGAGCTTAGGCTCGAACCACGTCGTCTTAGGAGGCATGATATTGCCCGAGTCAGCGATATCGATCAGCTGCTTCATAGAGACAGGGTAGAGTGCAAGAGCAAACTTCATCTCACCGCTATCGACACGCTTCTTCAGCTCGCCAAGGCCACGGATACCGCCGACGAAGTCGATACGCTTGTCGGAGCGGAGGTCCTTGATGCCGAGGATCTCATCGAGGATGAGGTTAGAAGAGATCGTCACGTCGAGCACGCCGATGGGGTCGTTGTCATCGTACGTACCGGGCTTAGCCGTGAGTGAATACCAGTGATCCCCGAGGTAGAGGGAGAAGTTGTGCAGCGCCTTAGGCGCGTAGATCTCCGTACCCTTATCCTCGACGATGAAGTTCTTCTCCAGCTTCTTGAGGAGCTCCTCCTTCGTCAGGCCATTGAGATCCTTGACTACGCGGTTGTAGTCGATGATCGTCAGCTGGTCATCGGGGAAGCACACAGCCATGAAGTAGTTGTACTCTTCATTCCCCGTGTGGTTGGGGTTCTGCTTACGCTTCTCATCACCTACGAGGGCAGCAGCCGCAGAGCGGTGGTGGCCGTCAGCGATGTAGAGAGCGGGCATCTCTGCGAAGAGCTCCGTGATGCGCTGGATGTCGGCAGCATCATCGATGATCCAGAACTCGTGACCGAAGCCATCGAGAGGAGCGATGAAGCTATAGACAGGCGTCTCCTTGGTGTACTTAGCGACGATCTTATTGATCTCATCCTTCGCGGGGTAGGCGAAGAAGACGGGCTCGATGTTAGCGTTGTTCACGCGGACATGCTTCATGCGGTCTTCTTCCTTATCGCGGCGGGTAAGCTCGTGCTTCTTGATGACACCGTTCATGTAGTCTTCTACAGCGGCGCAGACGACGAGACCGTACTGCGTCTTGCCATTCATCGTCTGGGCATAGACGTAGTAGTTCTCCTTAGCGTCCTGTACGAGCCAGCCCTTCTCACGGAAGAGGCGGAAGTTCTCAGCAGCCTTCTGGTAGACCTTCTCTTCGTGCTCATCGGTGCCCACGGGGAAGTCAATCTCGGGGCGGATGATATGATAGAGAGACATCTCATTGCCTTCAGCCTCAGCACGGGCTTCTTCGCTGTTGAGTACGTCGTATGGACGAGAAGCTACACGCTCTACAAGGTCCTGTGGAGGACGGATACCACGGAAAGGTTTGATGATAGCCATGGAGGTAAGTCTTATTATCTAAGGTGGGAAGATAGTGACGTAAGGTAGCCGGACTACTTATTCAGGCGGAAGCGTTCGTTGCCTTCCTTGATGAAGCCGACGATCTGACGAGCAGCGGCCAGACCAGCGTTGGTGTTGGCTTCAGACGTCTGAGCACCCATCTTCTTGGGGGTCGAGAAGTAGCGTTCGCCAGCAGCAGCTTCGAATTCTTCGTGAGCACCTGGACGGATATCAGCGAAGTAGCGGAGGTCTTCGCGTTCCTTGAGAAGGGCGATAAGCTCGGGTTCGTTGATGACTTCCTTACGAGCAGTATTCACGAGGATACCCTTCTTAGGCAGGAGGCTCACGAGTTCGCGGCCGATAGAGCCCTTAGTCTCAGGCGTAGCGGGGATGTGGAGGGAGACGATGTCGCAGGTAGAGAAGAGCTCCTTCTGGCTGGCGACAGCGTGTACACCTTCCTTCTCGATGACTTCGGCAGGCGTGAAGGGGTCGTAAGCATAGATATCCATGCCGAAGCCCTTAGCGATGCGAGCTACGTTGCGACCCGTGTTACCATAAGCCAGGAGGCCAAGCTTCTTGTCCTTGAGTTCGGTACCAGAGGTGCCGTTGAAGCGGTTACGTACGCAGAAGAGGAGCATAGCGAAGACGAGCTCAGCTACAGCGTTAGCGTTCTGTCCAGGGGTGTTCATCACGCATACGCCGTGAGCGGTAGCGGACTCAAGGTCTACGTTGTCGTAGCCAGCACCAGCGCGGACGACGATCTTGAGCTGCTTAGCAGCGTCGAAGACCTCGGCATCTATGATGTCGCTACGGATGATGATGGCGTCGACGTCGGCGACAGCTGCGAGGAGCTCGGCCTTAGCCGTGTACTTTTCAAGGAGGACTACTTCGAAGCCAGCTTCGGTGAGGATTTGCTTGATACCAGCTACTGCGGGAGCAGCGAAGGGTTTTTCGGTGGCAATAAGAACCTTTGACATGATGTATAGATGTGTATTTGAAGCGTGTGAGATGGGGTAGAGATAAGCGACGGCACAGACCACTCTTCGCCCACAGCGATGAGGGTCGGGGTGGTCTGTGCCGTTACGTTTATCTTCTTAAAGCGAGAGGGAAGCTTAGTGCTTGCGTTCGAATTCCTTCATCAGGTCGATGAGGAACTGGACGCTGCTCTTAGGCAGAGCGTTGTAGAGAGAAGCACGGAAGCCACCTACAGAGCGGTGACCCTTGAAGCTGTATGCACCGCGAGAGACAGCGAAGTCGTAGAATTCCTGTTCGAGCTCCTTGTACTCGTCGTTGAGGACGAAGCATACGTTCATGATCGAGCGGTCTTCGGTATTGACGGTACCACGGAAGAGGCGGTTGCGGTCGATTTCATCGTAGAGCATGCCAGCCTTTTCGAGGTTCATCTGCTCGAGGACCTTGACACCACCGAGTTCCTTGTACCACTTCATCGTCTGCAGAGCTACGTAGACGGGGAAGACAGGAGGCGTGTTGTACATAGAGTCCTTGAAGTGCGTGTCGTACTTCAGCATCGTGGGGATGATGCGGTTGTCTTCGATGTGACCGACAGCGTCGCGACGTACGATGACGAAGGTAGCACCTGCAGGAGCGATGTTCTTCTGAGCACCACCATAGATGAGGTCGTACTTAGATACATCGACAGGACGCGTGAAGATGTCAGAAGACATATCCCCTACGAGACGGACCTTGACATCGGGATCGTAGCGAAGTTCGGTACCATAGACCGTGTTATTGCTCGTGATGTGGAGGTAGTCAACATCTTCGGGCACTTCGTTCTTTTCCCATGGCTTGGGGTACCAGATGTAGTTGTCGTCCTTAGAAGAGAAGGTGACAACTTCCCCAAAGGCCTTAGCTTCCTTAGCAGCCTTATTTGCCCACGTACCTGAATCAACGTAGGCAGCCTTCTTCTTGAGGAGGTTCATAGGAACCTGTGCAAACTGCAGGCTGGCACCACCACCGAGGAAGAGCACTTCGTACCCTTCGGGCACATCGAGCAGTTCCTTCATGAGGTTACGTGCTTCCTCCATCGTTGCGGAGAATTCCTTAGCACGGTGAGAAACTTCGAGGATAGAGAGGCCAGTGCCCTGGTAGTTAAGGACTGCACAAGCAGCATCTCTGATTACACTCTCGTCGAGGATCGATGGCCCAGCCGAGAAATTGTGCTTCTTCATAAGAGCAGATATTTGTGGATGAATATTTATAGGTGCGTCTATACGCGAGCAGCTGGCGACCTGCACGCTGCGATCATCGCCTCTGCTCGTAGCAAAGTTATCAATAAAAAGATGAATAACAAGCCCTTCCCTTAGCTTTATTTACCCCCTCGGGAGTACCTCAGATAACGCCTTAGAAGATAGCTTAATAAAATACTTAATGATACGTATTTACCCCCTCCTTCCCCACCGCATCGGTGTGTGATATTGACAGGATAAGCGCTACCCTATCCCCATATCACACCTCCAAGTCAAGACAAACGACAGAGAATACCCACCTCTCAGTGACTCACCTTCGCACGAAGCGAAGTAGACCAATCGCATCAACCGCACCTATCTTTGCGTCCTTAGCTCGGTCCTTCGAGCCACTTGAGACTGTTGCCGCGAGTCCTGCCCTCTATTTGGGGTGCTAAGGCATCGCACGCCCAGCTCCCCGATATACCCTCTCCGAAGTGATACGCAAGCCCTTCGCCTTATCACAAGTATTCCTCTTATCCAGCGAAGGGAAAAGCATCGTTCTCGCGAAGGAAAAAGCGCCTTCACGTAGTGGTATTCTTCTATCTATGTACGTAGTCTTAAAGACTAGGCACGTCAGTCCAAATATCCACGCACGTAGATTTATCGTCCACGCACGTAGTCCAAACTTATCTGCCACGCGTCCACAACTTTTATCCATACACAGAGCAACAACCTATATATAGGTCACTTCACAAAGCTATATAGGAGTCAGTCCAAAGCTATATAGCTTTCTTCGCTATCCTATATAGCTCTACACTCAACAGGCATAAATAAAAGCACCCAGCAGATAGACCACATCGTGTCTACCTGCTGGGTACTTTTTAGTTCTCCTATGGATATGTAAGGCGAAGAGCTTAGCCTAAGACGAACGTCCAGTCGCGATCGGTCGACTCCTCGGGGTCGAAGACGAAGCCCTCGGGAGTGAGTGCGCGCAGGGCTTCCTCATCCTCGAGGCGCTGACGGATGACCGCGCCCGCCATCATCCCACGCGCCATCTTCGTGTAGACGACGATTTGCTTGAGGCGACCTGTAGGCTGGCGCACGAGGAAGGTCGGCGTGATGACGCGCACAGCACGCTCGACCTCCGTCCAGTGGAAGAGCCCTCGCATCTCATCACTGGCCAGGAAGAGGAGCGTACCGCCAGCACGCTTCACCTCCTCGATGAGGTAGGGCGTCAGGCGGTCACGCCAGTAGTCGAAGAGCCGCCCATCGAAGAGATCAGGGAGCTGTACCGCACCCTCCATACGGTCGTAGCGAATAGCCGTCTCGGGCGAGAGCAAGCCATATACAAAGGAGGTAATACGTAGGTGTTCAGCAGCATAAGCCCAGTCCTCCGCGGTGAACGTAGAGGGCGAGAGCTTACGGAAGACCATCCCGGTGTAGCTCAGCGCGGCGGGCATCTCTGTAACCTCGGGATCGAAGAAGGTGCGCAGACGGGCATAGACCTCGTCACGGAGCTTGGGGCTGAGCTGGAGCATCGAGGCAAGCTCCTCACGGCTGAGGCGAAGTACAGAGGCCATGATCGTGCGTGCCTCCTCAAGGAAGCGAGGCGAGGTCATCGTGAGATCACGAGGCACCTTGGCCTTTGTCGCGAAGGTCTTAGCGGGGGAGATAAGTAGGAACATACTCAGGACAAGCGGAGGGATAGTAAGAGAGAATGATATGAGAGGCTACCTCGGCACACGGGCACGGAGCACCTCACGCTTCCCTGGAGGCCCAGGGAGACGCTCGACGAGGAAGCCCGCACGCTGGAGGCGACGGCGCACCTCGCCCTTGGCGCAGTAGGTCGTGAGTACGGCTTCGGGGAGGGCGACAGCGAAGAGGCGAGCGAAGAGCTCCTCTGCCCATAGCTCCGGCTGGCTATCGGGGGAGAAGGCATCGTAATAGATGACCGACAGCCCCTCGGGGAAGGTGCATTCGGTGAGGTCGCCGTGGAGCTTCTCGATGGTGAAGAAGGGACTAAGCGCCACCGCCTCGTCCCACGGAGCGGTATGGAGTGCGCCGAGGGCTTCGGCAGGATCGAGTGACCCCGTCACGCCCTCATAGTGGAGCGCTTCGTAGACCTCGGGGCCGACGGGATATTTCTCTATGGAATAGTAATGTACGGGAGTGCGCTCTGCCTCAGCTCGCTGCCACGTGAGGAGCGCATTAAGCCCCGTACCGAAGCCCACCTCGAAGAGACGTAGGGGAGCGACTTTACCGAGACGCTCCTCGAGCGCCATACCTATATATATATGCAGGCTCTCCTGCACGGCGCCATGCGTCGAGTGATAGTGTTCGCCAAAGGTCGGGGCAAAGAGCGTGAGGCTCCCGTCCTCGGTCGTCTCGACAAGGGGCGTAGCTTCGTGGCTCATCGGCTGAGTGTGGGGAGCAAAGGCGCAGCGAGCTGCCAGAGGGCGATACCTGCTGCGACGCTGACATTCAGGGAGTGCTTCGTGCCGTGCTGGGGGATCTCCAGCGAGGTCGTGACCTCAGCCATCACCTCATCACGCACACCGCGAACCTCATTACCTAAGACCAGAGCATAGCGCACCCCAGGCTGAGGGACGAAGGTCTCCAGCGACACGCTGTCGTGAGCCTGCTCCAGCGCCAGGACTTCGTAGCCCGCCGCACGAAGCTCACGCACGGCCCTCGACGCTGTCGGCAGCATAGCGCCACTCGACCGAATCCTCAGCTCCGAGGGCAGTCTTATGAATATCAGGATGGGGAGGACGAGCCGTGATCCCGCAGAGGACGAGCCCCTCCAGACGGAAGGCATCAGCGGTGCGGAAGACCGACCCGACATTATTCATGCTCCGCACATCATCGAGGACGACGACGATGGGGAGCTTCGTTTCACGACGGAAGGCCTCTGTCGTGAGGCGCTCCATCTCCGTGATCTTTAGCTTCTTCATTGCCTGCAAAAGTAGTGAACTCCCACGTACCCCCTACTTCTATCTCCTGATTATGGCCGACTACTTGAGCGTGATATCATAGCCCTCAGCAAGCTTCTGCAAGGCCGTAGCAGGCGAGATATTCATCAGGGAGCGGCTGCAGCTATCATAGTAGAAGCGAGCTCGCCCACTCTGAGAGCCATCTGGCGAAGGATAGACAACCAAGAGCCCGGAGAGCTCATGGGGAGAAGTGTCGTCATCCCGATTGGGCCACGAGAAGGTCACGCGCACCGAGAGCATCTTCTCACGAGGGTCATAAGCGAGCGACTTCTCCTCCAGGGTAAATGGCTCTTCAGAGCGTCCCTGGGGAGAAATAAGCTTAGTCAGCTCTTCGTAGATCCTTTGGGCGGTACGACGCACCAGCTCTTCTTGGGGCTTCGTCACCTCTGGAGCTACACTACGCGGCATCGCGACGCGACGTGACTCCAATAACTCAGCCCAGGGCCCGGTGAGCGAAGCGAGACGCTCATTGACCTCCTTATAAGGGTGACCTATCTTGCGGATCTCCTTGATGACTGGGACCAGATTTCCCGCAGGCATTAGCTTCAGATACTCCTCCATAGCCCGCCAAGTGTACTCCCCGACAGGACGATCAAAGTTTTCACCCATCCCAAAGAAAAAGAGTTGCGAACCGTAATTGTAGCGATCGACAATCCCCTCGGTGACTCCGCCCTCAGCTCCACCACGGCTGAAGTCCTCAGTAAGCAGATAGCGGCTCTTGGGATAAGTCTGGATATAGCGCTCCAGTCCGACGATATAGCTCGCCTCTGTGGGATATAGCTTACTCGGGATAATCCCCGACACATAGGTATCTCTGATATTCCAAGCTACCCGTGCCAAGCCGATAAAGTCGATTAATTCTTTAGAGATATAGGGATAGAAGGGTTCGTAGAAGGTCTCTGACACATACACTCTCACCTGATGAGGACTGGCCTGGCTCGAAGCACAGTCGTAGGTAAGCCCAAGCGCTTCGTATGGCTTACGCAATTGGTCCAAACGATGTGCCTTCTCAGAGACCTTTCGGTCGCCATAGATGAAGTGCTCGATAGATGTCGCTGGATACCACAGATCATAAGCGCGACCCTCCACTACATAAAACATCTCATAGACGAGCCGATCCGCCAGCGCAGGAGACGCCTCCTTGATACGACGGAGGGTATTCTCCCGCAGTGTCTTGATCTCCGAAAAGAGGTGATCACGCTCTCGCTCGATTGAAGACCGACTTGGGACTCGCTCACGCTCGGCCTCTGCTCCCCAGCAAAGAGCCAAGAGCATCACTGCCACTAACCAATACTTTCTCATTGTCTTATCTGCTTCGTTCATATCGCATACTGTCAGCACGGGGCGAAGCATCGAGTCAAAGATACAAACACTCACCCATCCCCCTACCCCGATACGACGAAGCCCCCTGCTACTCGGTCGGTAGCAGGGGGCTTCGTTCGATATAATTACGTAGGGCGGGCTTATTCGTCCAACTCTTCTGCTCCACTCTTGAGCTCTCGGACGAAGGCGGGATCCGTCATCAGCGGAGCCAGTGCCGCCTCGGTCTCAGCCTTGTAGACGAGGAAGCTCTGGAGCTTCACAGCACGCAGGAGGGCAGCCTTAGCCTCTTCGTAGCGTGAGAGGCGGGTGAGACAGATCGCCTTGAGGTACTCGACCTTGCCATTGGCACCGAGCTGATTGAGCACCATTAGGGCACGCTCATCTTCCTCCATACCGGCCAGCGCCAAGGCGCCATTGTAGTCGGGGTACTTACGGAGGTACTCGAGGGCACCACGGTAGTCACGGGCAGCCATACGCTCCAGACCGAGCTTATACTCAGCGGCAGCCTCGGGCTGGTCGTTGAGTCGATCGATGAGGGTAGCATCCACGAGGTCATTGATACCTGAGATGACGAAGGTCAGGCTATCGACACCACGCTGCATCCACGTGCTCTGGTCGATAGCCGAGATACGTGAGTCGACGATGACCTTCATACGCTTCTTCATCTGCGGGGTCACCTCGAGGTCACGGCTATAGAGATAGACGAAGTCCTTGTCAGGGGTGACGCCTGCCTCATACTGAGTCTCCTCGATGAGAGGGAAGTGGACGATGTGGCGGCGGTAGGTATCGGCATTCGTGCGACGGCTCTCATTCTGAGCGATAGCACGGAAGTTGTACGTATGCTGGGCTACTTCGAGGGAGTCCTTCTCTGTGAAGCTTCTATTCTCGATAGAGTCCATCGTCCAGCCACGCTCAAAGAGCATGCGGAACTTCTTAGGGACGTTCGTGCTATCGAGGTGACGCTCACCACGTGCCAGATAGGCAGCACGGCGCTCGGGCGTATAGAGCATATCGAAGCCCTTACGCTGCCCGACGCTGTCGCGGCCGGAGAGTTCGTCGCGGTAGGCAGCCCCGAGCATATCGAGGGCCTTCGCGTGGTACTTGGTGTCATAAGCCCCGGCACGAGCAGCATTCGCATCGAGGTAGCGTGTCTCCATGATGCGGCGCCAGCGCTCATAAGCCAGCTGCTGCGCGAACTGACGGCGGTAAGCCGAGTAGTACTCACGCTGTAGACGCTCCATAAAGGAGCCATGGGCCTTGCGATTGAAGAAGACGCTGTCGTACTTCGAGGGATCGACGATGCTCTCCTGGAAGGCCTGCAGGGCCTTCTGCTCCTTGTCCTGAGCCGCCTTAAATTCACGCCCCTTCAGCACCACAGGGGGCAGCATCATCGTCGTGTCCTCGGTGAGGAGGCGTGGGGAGAGGACGACCTGATAGCGCTCGTCCATCAGCGCACGGGGCACGGTGACGAGGAAGGTCAGGTTGATACGCCCCTTACGCAGGGTGGAGATCTTCACGCGGGGACGCTCAGCCGTGACGGTCACGGCCTCGATGACCTGCGTCTTGATGCCGTCATCCTTCATCTTATCCTCGCTCTTGGGGGTACGCTTGAGCGTGTCGACCTTCTGCGAGTAGGTGACGATCTCAGAGAGCATACCCATGTTGCCAGCCTTCTCCTCCTTATCAGTAGGGAGATAGGCATGAGGGCGTGCCGAGGTAAAGTAAACTTTCTTCGTCAGCGGCTGTGCACATGAGCCGAGGACGAGACCCGCCAAGAGGACGGAGGCAAGAGTATATTTATTTATTCGATTCATCTATAATGGGGATTGCATTAGAAGACATAAGCCAGGCTCAGCCCGATACGCGAAGGCAGGACCGTCACGCGGCTCTTATCTGCCATACGCACCTGCTTAGCGCTGTAGCGCTCATCATAGCGAGTCCATACACCGGTTAGACCAAGCTCTGCCTCAAGGTTCCAGTGGGGAGCCAGCTCATAGCAGTAGCCGAAGGAGGCGCCAGCACCGACGAGGAAGCCCTCAGAGTACGAGCGAGAGAGGCTACCACCACCAAAGCGGTAGATCATCCCGAGGGCATGCCCCGAGACGAAGAAGCCACGGTTGTAGACGCCCTTCGTCCAATAGCGCAGGGCAGGGCTGAAGGCCGCCATCTCGGCGTGGTCCACCGTACCCCATCGCATACGCTCGTTGAAGCCAGCACCACTCGTATTGCTATAGATAGTGTTGATGAGACCCACAGGCATAGGGAGCTTGAAGAGTCCTGGACGAGCTGAGAAGGAAAGCTGGAGCGAGGTACGCTCGCCGAGAGCCACCGAGGGCTCGACACTGATAGTCCCCGTAAGTAGAGCGGGGAGGTTGGCGCTCACAGCGAAGCGCTGAGCATGTAATCCCTCAGTCGCGCCCACGAAGGCGAGGACGAGTAGAAGGGCTATTCGTCTGATCATTTGCTGAACGTTCTGATAAAATTTCATTGGGAGTGAGCTACTTCCAAGAGGGTGGATAGCTCAGGAGTCATACCAAATTGGGTGCAAAGATACACAATATCATTTTTTCACACATTCACACTTCCTTTCACATTATCGCATTTACCTATTGCTACACCTCAAAAGAGGCGAAGCGGAGAGGCTAATTCGGAAGAAATCGTGTGAGGTGAACGGAGGAGAAAAGGGCACACCGCATGGGTGCGAAGCACTACGGGCATGCGTCACCGCCCCATAGCGCCCTGAAGCTGAACCCAAGTGGGTTCAGGGCACAAGCCTCTAAAGAAACGGACGACCGCACCTAATTGGTACATCCTCTACTCCACACGGATTACCCCAGACGAAGCAGACGAGCAAAAATAAAAAGCACCCTCACCGAGCGTATACTCAGCAAGAGTGTATGTATAAAAGTAGTTGGAAATAGTCACGACAATGCCTTTGCAAGAGCCTACTCCCCTAAGAGATAAGCCAGACACGCGTCTATCTACTCCTGTCGGGACAAGTATTCGTATTCCCGCCTATATCGCTCCAAGCGCTGATAATCCTTGGCGGTTGGGGCTGGTAGACGCTGGAGATCCATATTATGCGTCAAGTCATTCATCTTGACGGCGCGTGCCAAGGAATGGGAGGCAATACCGCTAATATAGCTCTCACGATCACTCGCGAGGTGATGATTAAGCAGATGGAGCGCTTGCTTAATCTCCTCTTTCACCTCCTCATCCATCTTCACTTGAGCCTCCTCCTCGAGTAATGTCAAGATTTGCTCCAAGGAATAAGGGGTATCCTCACTGGCATCATGCAAGTAACCGACCACCTTTTCTTGCCACGTGCGCCCCAACGAGGCAACTGTACTTAGATGCCCCTGGAAGTAATCGACACCAGCCTTATCCATCTGTCCGTGGTGCAGTCGCTCAGCTACTCTTGCAGCAGCCTGCACCCATATTTGCTGTACATCCATCAGCATACTATCATTGAGTAAGCATCTTTAATTACATTGCTTTTGCCCTCCCATCTAAGCATCGGGTTATAGGAAAAGTCCTTACCTCTCTGCAGTAACTCCTAACAGAAGAATAGAGGAGGGGCAGTATCCCAGCGCTTGGATACTGCCCCACACTGAGGGTAGGAGTCGCCTATTATTATAATGCTATGCCGTAGCCTATATCCAGCAGGAAGGGAGCATCACTAAGACGCTGCGTCGTAACCCAATAGGACTGTCCCGCATAATAGGAGTCTCCCGCATGGCTTTTCTTAGCACGGTAGAAGAGCAAACCAATTCCCAGACGCAGGTAGCTCTTACTACTCAAAGGGAAACTCCAGCCGAAGGTCGGAGCCATCCCCAGCGTGTAATGAGACTTCACATTACTCTCTTGAACAGCCTTACTGGGGAAGAGCCTCCAATCATCGATCTGGGCTCCCAGACGAAGAGAAAGATATCCCCCTTTGTTAAAGGATTGGCCCTCCTCCCGGCGAGAGAAATAATAACGTGGAGCCAGCTCAAGCAGCGGAGTTAGGCCATCAAACTGGAAGGACTTCGATGAGCCACCATAGCCAAGACCGAGTACGAAGGCGGCTGTTCCACCAACCTCAAGATGGTCGGTCAGCGCATAATCATAGCTCACGCCATTCATCCCCCCCGAGCAATATCCCGAGGCGACCTCGTGAGACTTCTTGCCCCTGGAGGCTATTTCCCCAGACGAGCATCATAAGACCAACAAGTAGAGATCGTACATTCATAATTTTTATCATGTTAAGTTATCGCCATGTGAGTAGAGAGCGCAGTCGTCAGCATCCTGATTTTTCACGGGTAGGTGTGTGCGAAATTACGGGAGCTGAAGCGAACATCCCCTCCACTGGAGGGGTAGCAGACTCTGCGCCTGCAAAGATATACAACTAATCCTATTAACCTCTTGCAAGGGGGCCTAAAACGAACCAGTACTGGTCACTGATCGGAGCAGTACTGGTCGCGCCTTCGACCAGTACTGGTTACTACCACTGACCAGTACTGGTCACATCGGCGACCAGTACTGGTTGATTTTCTCCGCCCGTAGAGACGCGTGGAACGGGACGTGAGAAAGGCAAGCAGTCGATAGACTGAGCCTACTTAGAAGCAAAGAGAAAAGCCTGTGGGAGGGAATAGGGCTGGATGCAGTACCTTTGCAGGAAAAGACAGAAGTAAGATATGAATCAACTTGATCTCTTCCTGGGGGCAGTCGTCCTACTCTTTGCCCTCGGGGGACTCTTCGGCGGCGCTGTACGCCGCGTCATCCAGATAGCTGCACTCATCATCGCCTTCCGCGAAGCGTGGCGCTTGGCTCCTTGGGTCGAGAGCGTGCTGGGCGGAGGTGACGGGCAGAGCATCGGTGGCTGGGGCTTCATCGTCCCGCTCATCGCCTTCGCCCTTATATATATCGGTATCCGCCTCGTGGGGAACTGGTTCAGCTCACTCACCAAGGGCACGTTCCTCTCCGTCATCGACCGCATCGTCGGTCTCGTGCTGGGCCTCCTCGTCGGGGTCTACCTCATGGGCTACGCCTGCCTACTCTTCGAGGGCATCTTCCCCATGGAGCAGTACAACGCCAGCAGCTCCACGCCCCCGACGACACGACAGTCCTCCTACCTCTACCCCCGCCTCATGCAGTCGGTAGAGGATATTCGCCATGCCAAGGCGCTCCTCTTCGGAGGCGGCGACAGCAAGGCCACCGACACCGAAGCTCCCGTAGAAGCAGCCCCCGCAAGCAAATGATAGACACCCTCGCCATCATCCATCGCTACTACCCCGAGGGTAGCGACATCGAGCGCGTACTGCGCCAGCACGCCGAGGACGTCACGGGCCTGGCCCTCGAGCTCGTCGATGCGCACCCCGAGATGGGGCTCGACCGCGAGTTCGTCGCTGAGGCGGCGATGCTCCACGACATCGGGATCTATCAGACGAGTGCGCCCGAGATCTTCTGCACGGGCGAGGCACCCTACATCCTACACGGCTACCTCGGTGCCGAGCTTCTGCGCTCGCTGGGGCTGCCCCGTCACGCTTGGGTCGCTGAGCGCCATACGGGCAGCGGCCTTACTGCCGAGGAGATCGCTGCACGCGCCATTCCCCTCCCCCCAGGCATCTACACACCGCAGTGCCCCGAAGAGGAGCTGATCTGCTACGCGGATAAGTTCTACTCCAAGACCAAGCTGGGACAGCGCAAGGCACTGGAGCGCGTACGTAGTGGATTCAGCAAGCATGGGGAGGCTGCTCTGGCACGCTTCGATGCCCTGCACCAGAAGTACGGCCTTTAGCCCCAGGCATCTCCCCATATTTTCCTATTTTTGTACTCAAGCAAAAACAATCTCTAATCAATATTTATATGGCTACTACAGCAGACTTCCGTAATGGTATGTGCCTCGACATCGACGGGCAGTACTACTTCATCGTCGAATTCCTCCACGTAAAGCCCGGTAAGGGTCCCGCTTTCGTTCGCTCAAAGCTCAAGAACGTCGCTACGGGTCGCGTGCTCGATAAGACATGGAATAGCGGGGTGAAGGTCGAAGAAGTACGCATCGAACGTCGTCCCTATCAGTACCTCTACAAGGACGAGATGGGCCTGAACTTCATGCACCCTGAGACCTTCGAGCAGATCTCCATCCCCGAAGCTGTCATCGATGGCGTCCAGTTCCTCAAGGAAGGCGATATCGTCGAAGCAATGGTGCATGCAGCCTCCGAGACGGTGCTGACGTGTGAGCTCCCCGCTCACGTCGACCTGCGCGTCACCTACACCGAGCCCGGCCTCAAGGGTGACACCGCTACTAACACCCTCAAGCCTGCTACCGTCGAGACGGGTGCAGAGGTACGCGTACCCCTCTTCATCAACGAAGGCGAACTCATCACCATCGACACGCGTGATGGCTCGTACGTAGGTCGTGTGAAGGAAGCCTAAGCGCCCCCCTTCGCCCTTGCGACAATAAAGATCCCGCCCCGACTTCTCCCATCAAGAGAAGTCGGGGCGGGATCTTTTGTATCCTTATATATGCTGGCGCCTTAGTCGAGGAGCGAGGTGAGGTGCTTTGCGTAAGCGTCCCAGTCGGTGATCGTGTGGCGCGCTACCCCACTCTCGATAGCGGCGCGAGCCACAGCCGTAGAGACCTCGACGATGAGACGGCGGTCGACGGGCTTCGGGATGAAGTAGTCAGGGCCGAAGGCAAGACCCCTCGTCCCGTAGGCTTCATTCACATAGTCGGGCACGGGCTGCTTAGCCAGCGCAGCGATAGCGCGCGTAGCGGCCAGCTCCATAGCGCCGTTGATAGCTGTAGCGTGCGTATCGAGTGCCCCACGGAAGATGTAGGGGAAGGCCAGCACGTTGTTGATCTGATTGGGGTAATCGGTGCGCCCCGTGCTCATCAGCACCTCGGGGTTAGCAGCCTTCGCCTCCTCGTAGGAGATCTCAGGCGTGGGGTTAGCCAGCGCAAAGATAATAGGGTGTGCAGCCATCGAGCGCACCATCTCCTGCGAGACCATACCGCCCTTGGAGAGCCCGACGAGTACGTCAGCCCCGCGCATCGCATCGGCGAGTGTACGGAGCTCGGTGCGTGTGGTGGCGAACTCACGCTTCATATCATTGAGGTCGGTGCGGTCGACCGTGATGACACCCTTCGAGTCGGTCATCACGATGTTCTCATGCTTGGCACCCAGATCGCAGTAGAGCTTAGCGCAAGCGATGGCGGCAGCACCAGCACCGCTGACGACGATACGCACGTCTTCGATGGGCTTGCCGACAAGCTCCAGCGCATTCAGCAGGCCTGCACCCGAGATGATAGCCGTACCATGCTGGTCGTCGTGCATCACGGGGATAGAGAGCTCGGCCTTCAGGCGGCGCTCGATCTCAAAGCACTCAGGCGCCTTGATATCCTCGAGGTTGATAGCGCCGAAGGTGGGAGCGATAGCCTTGACCGCAGCGATGAATGCCTCGGGATCGGTGGCATCGACCTCGATATCAAAGGCGTCTACACCCGAATAAATCTTGAAGAGCAGCGCCTTACCCTCCATGACGGGCTTGCTGGCGTCGGCACCGATATTACCCAGTCCGAGGACGGCAGTCCCGTTGGAGATGACGCCGACGAGGTTACCCTTCGCCGTATAGCGATAGGCAGCGCTGGGGTCTTCGGCGATAGCCAAGCAAGGCTCAGCTACCCCAGGGGAGTAAGCCAGAGAGAGGTCATAGGCCGAGCTGTGCGGCTTGGTAGGGACGATAGCGATCTTGCCGGGGCGTCCCTCTTCGTGGTAGCGCAGCGCGGCTTCTTTCGTAATCTCGGTGGGCATATATTCGGATGGATAAGAAATATTAGACTTGTGAAACTACAACAAGCTAAGTGGGAGAATGTTCCGCATTCATTAGCTCAACAAAGATACGGATAGAAAATCACGCAGGCGACTGGTGACAAGCGACGAGAGAGCTGATGATGTCCCCGCCACTTGCCTCTGGCACTTGACAAGAGGAGTAGGCCAAATGCAAGAAGCCCTACCTGAGAGGTGATGACCTCATCAGGTAGGGCTTCTGTTTATGCGCTTAAGTAGTTACGCTGGAGAGCGCCTTACTTTACCTTAGCGACGATAGCCTTGAAGGCTTCGGGATGGTTGACAGCGAGGTCAGCGAGGACCTTGCGGTTGATCTCGATACCCTGAGCGTGGAGAGCACCCATCAGGCGAGAGTAAGAGAGACCCTCGAGACGAGCAGCAGCGTTGATACGCTGGATCCACAGAGCACGGAAGTTACGCTTCTTGTTCTTACGATCGCGGAAGGCGTAGGTCAGACCCTTTCCCAAGTGTTCTTGGCTACGGTCCAGACGTTCTTGCGAGCACCATAGTACCCACGCGTGAGCTTAAGGATGCGCTTGCGCTTAGCGCGAGAAGCTACATGATTGACTGATCTTGGCATGATGTTTCTTCTTTGTGATTGGTAGCGATCTGCCTCTCTCCCGAGAGAGCGAAGAGCAGATACTTGATTGGCTTACCTCTCTGTTACTGAAATAATCGTTGTGCTAACTTGCCGTTTAGCGGAGGCGGAGAAGTTCCTTGACTTCGCGTACGTCTACCTTGTCCACAGTGGTGAAGTAGGTGAGGTTACGCTTCTGCTTCTTCGTCTTCTTCGTGAGGATGTGACTCTTGAAGGCATGTTTGCGCTTGATCTTACCAGAGCCAGTGAGCGCGAAACGCTTCTTAGCACTGGAGTTTGTCTTCAGCTTAGGCATTTTCTTTCTTGTTTATATAAGTTATTTCATTGACCCAGCTCCACTGACGCAGCCTATGCGCGAGGTGCTGGGATGGGGGATACGTTGATTAGTCTTCGTCAGAGGCGTCTGCAGCCTCTTCCTTAGCGCCCTTCTTGGGGGCAGGGGTAGCGGCCTTCTTAGGGGCGATCATGATAGTCATGCGTTTCCCTTCGAGGACGGGCATACTCTCTACGCGACCGTAGTCCTCGAGGTCATTAGCGAAGCGCAGGAGGAGCACTTCACCCTGATCCTTAAAGAGGATGGATCGACCACGGAAGAAGACGTAAGCCTTGACCTTCGAGCCTTCGCTGAGGAAGCCCTTAGCGTGCTTGAGCTTGAAGTTGTAGTCGTGGTCATCGGTCTGAGGTCCGAAGCGGATCTCCTTGACGACGACCTTGACGCTCTTAGCCTTCTGTTCCTTTTGCTTCTTCTTAAGCTGGAAGATGAACTTCTGGTAGTCGACGACGCGACATACTGGAGGATTGACATTGGGAGAGATCTCCACGAGGTCAAGCTCTTGGTCGTTAGCGATACGGAGAGCTTGCTGTATCGTATATACTCCCTGCTCTACATTGTCCCCGACGAGGCGCACTTCCTTTACGCGGATAGCCTCGTTGATGCGGTACTGGAACTTTTGTTTGTTGTCTACTGCCATTCAGTATGTGTTGATTGTATGCTTAGCGAGTGAGGTGGACTACTTAGCTTCGGCCTGCCAGGCGTTGAGCTGACGGTGTACCTCATCGGCAATTTGCTCGGCAAAGGTAGCAATTTTCACTGAACCCTTATCACCCTCACCTTGCACGCGTACAGATACTTCGCCTTCCTGGGCTTCCTTTTCCCCGACGATAAGCATGTAGGGGATACGCTTGAGCTCATTGTCACGGATCTTACGCCCGATCTTCTCGTTGCGGTCGTCGACCTGCGTACGGATATCCTGCGCGTTGAGTGTGGCGGCTACCTCGTGAGCGTAGTCGTTGAACTTCTCACTGATAGGCAGCACGACGACCTGGTCAGGCGTGAGCCAGAGGGGGAAGTGCCCTGCGGTATGCTCGATGAGGACAGCGACGAAGCGCTCCATAGAGCCGAAGGGTGCACGGTGGATCATCACTGGGCGGTGCTTCTTGTTGTCGGCACCCGTGTACTCGAGGTCGAAGCGCTCAGGCAGGTTGTAGTCTACCTGGATCGTACCGAGCTGCCAGCGGCGGCCGAGGGCATCCTTGACCATGAAGTCCAGCTTAGGCCCGTAGAAGGCGGCTTCGCCGTACTCGATCTTAGCGGGAAGGCCCTTCTCAGCACAAGCCTCGATGATAGCCTGCTCGGCGCGCTCCCAGTTCTCCTCGCTACCGATGTACTTCTCGCGGTTCACCTGATCGCGCAGGGAGATCTGCGCCTCGAAGTTCTCGAAGTTCAGCGCCTTGAAGATGATGAAGATGATATCCATCACCTTGCAGAACTCCTCCTTGATCTGGTCGGGGCGGCAGAAGAGGTGCGCGTCGTCCTGCGTGAAGCCACGTACACGTGTCAGCCCGTGGAGCTCACCGCTCTGCTCGTAGCGATAGACCGTACCGAACTCAGCCAGACGCTGGGGCAGGTCACGATAGGAGTGAGGGCCAAGCGCCTTGAAGATCTCACAGTGGTGAGGGCAGTTCATAGGCTTGAGCATAAACTCTTCACCCTCCTGAGGCGTAGTGATGGGGCGGAAGGAGTCCGCACCATACTTAGCCCAGTGACCGGAAGTGACGTAGAGCTGCTTCGAGCCAATATGTGGGGAGATGACCTGCTGATAGCCGAACTGCTTCTGGATCTGCTTGAGGAAGTCCTCCAGACGCAGGCGGAGCTGCGTACCGCGAGGCAGCCACAGAGGCAGCCCTGAGCCGACGTTCTGCGAGAAGGAGAAGAGCCCGAGCTCCTTACCGATCTTACGGTGGTCGCGCTTCTTGGCTTCCTCCAGCATCGTCAGGTACTCATCAAGCATCTTCTTCTTGGGGAAGGTGATCCCGTAGAGACGCGTGAGCTGCTTGCGCTTCTCGTCACCGCGCCAGTAGGCACCAGCTACGCTCAGCAGCTTGATAGCCTTGATATAGCCCGTATTAGGCACGTGAGGGCCACGGCACAGGTCCGTGAATCCGCCCTGCGAATAAGTCGTGATCGACCCGTCGGGGAGGTCTGCGATGAGCTCCAGCTTGTACTCGTCACCCTTCTCTTCGAAGAACTTCGTCACCTCAGCCTTCGTGATGTCGCGGCGGATGATAGGCTCCTTGCGAGCAGCGAACTCCGCCATCTTAGCCTCTACGGCCGCGAGGTCGGCGTCGCGAAGCTGCACCCCTTCGCCCAGGTCAATATCGTAGTAGAAGCCATTCTCAATGGCAGGACCGATACCGAACTTCACCCCAGGATAGAGCGCCTGAAGGGCCTCGGCCATGAGGTGCGCACTGGAGTGCCAGTAGGCGTACTTCCCTTCGGGATCTTCCCACTTATAGAGCTTCAGCTCGGTGTCCTCCTTGAGGGGACGCATGAGGTCCCAGATCTGGCCATTGACACCAGCGGCCAGCACATCCTGCTGCAGGCGGGGGCTGATGCTGCCAGCTATATCCCACGAGGTCGTACCCACAGGGTACTCACGCTGACTGCCGTCAGGGAACGTGACTTTTATCATTGAGCTCATTCTTATACAGATTGATTACTTAGTTTGTCGTGCAAAGGTACGATAAATACGATAAATAAAGGGACTTATCCACGAGGAGCGCAAGGCACATCGCCTGCGCCCTCCACAGCCCACCGACAAAAAGAAAGCGGGTATCACTTCGAGAGAAGCAATACCCGCTTGACTGGTGACCCCGGTGAGGCTCGAACTCACGACCCAGTGATTAAGAGTCACTTGCTCTACCAACTGAGCTACAGAGTCATTCCGATCTCGGCCGTTTTTTCTCGCCTTGGTGAGCGACGGCTTTTGATTTCGGCTACAAAGGTAAAGCAAACTTTTTATTTGTGCAAATACCCCGCTCCACACGCTTGCGACAAACAGCCTCATACGAGGGGGCTCCCCCGCCTTAGACTGAGCTAAGTCGGAGTAGCCCCGTGAGTGAAGCGCCGAAGCGCCGTCGTCGGTGGTTAGACGCCTACATGGCCGCCCGAAGCACCGGGATCGCCTGCGCCAGGAGTCCCTTCGGCAGGATACCCGCCTTCCTTAGGCTGCGCGCCCTTACCCTTCTTCCCCTTGGCCGTCTTCTCCAGAGCGATGCGCTCAAAGGCTACATCATCCAGACGGAAGAATTGGCGATTAGACGAAGGCGCACACGCGCCCCTCTGATATGCGTCATCGCACTGAACTCCTCTCCCTTGGCTACGGCCTTACTGCGGAGCGTGGGTGAGAGGCTCCCCAGACGCCCGAACTCGACAGACTCTCCGCCTGCGACGAGACTGCGCGCCGTATCGGCAGCGAGGTTGAGGATAGAGGCGACCTCCATATAGTTGAAGGTCGTGTGCCCTGCTACCATATCGCAGAAGCGCATGAAGGATACGCGGCCTCGAGCGCGGGCGGTAGCGATGGTGACGGTCTTGCCGGCAAGTTTGCCGATCTTCAGCTCGGCACTGCGAAGCGTGTAGCCGAGAGCTTGCTTTGTGGTTCCCATAATGGATACGAATAAAAGTGAATAAAACTTACTTGTGCCCTCCTATCTCTTGGAGGACACTGCAAAGGTAGAGCCCCAGCCACGGGGGTAAGACGAACTCTGTCCACTTTGGTTCACTTGCTACTTTCATGGGATTACTTCGCCCACTATTCTGGAGCTTCACGGCTACTCCATACGAGTAAAAAGCAGCGTGCGGGCGCACGAACCACTCGGATTCGTGCGCCCGCACACCCGCAGGCACTATAGAAGATACAGAGGATCCTTAGATGTAGACAAGTGACCAAGTCGTGTCTCATACAACAATCACAATCTCTCGTTGCATCTAACAAGTTGCTACACCCTGGGATCTCGCCGCTCTCTGAGTTTAGTCTTAAGCCGTTCTTTAACCTCGCCAACTTCATCCACTAAATCTCTCTGAGCTTGATCAGTAAGCACACATGTATGAGCAACTGCATTACGCAGCAGTCGCAATTTAGTAATACTAGTCTTTTCAAATTGAGTATCACCTTTGTATATCTCTTCCAACAAATCACTCAGATGCACGTAGTAAGGCTCGCTCGTTTTCACTCGAATCTCATCGCTACAACCAATGTGCTGCAAATCCTTTTTCTCCTTTTCCCTGAACTTCATTGCTTGCTTCTTAAAATCCTCTGAGAATTCCGCATTAGAAAGCGACTCCTCGAGGTAATTACGGAGGAGATTCTCTGCGATGAAGCAATCTCCATACGCAGTAAGAGAGGAATAAGCAGCCCATCGCACTTCATCCAGCCACTCATTTACCTTGCGATCTTCTCTCGTAGCGTATTCCCTTGAAAGGAGATCAAAGAGTTCCTTCGCTTTTCTCGTTTCAGGTGTAAGGGATTTATTCTCTGGATCTCCATCTTCTTTATGCTTTAGACGAAATTTATCCCATTCATTCCCAACGCTCCTAAGCATTTCCTCAAAGTAGACTAAATAATCTCGAATAAGAGGGTCATTTCCAAGGACACCCTCTCGACTACTAGTGAACCGATCTATACTACCTCCATCATCCAAGTTATTGATATGAATCTGTCCATACAAGTAACTTGCAACATGCTTCGAACTACTGATATTTCTGAAGAAGTCTTTTTCCCTAAGGCGGCCATTAACAAAAAGGTCAATGCCAAGCCTCTCGTCTGATAGTCCTCTAACCTTTAAATGACTTGGCTTCTCTACGGATGCAATAAAACCAGAAAAAGGTAAGTTAGGGGCAGCTATTGGGTTATCTATCTTAAGTAAAGACGTCTCTTTAACGGGATGGCATAAGTCAAGGAATGGATCATTAAAACCATCTGTCTTCCAAATGAATTCCGTTGTAGCAGCCAAATCAGAGAGAGCGTCAGCAGTGACTAATTTCCCATTGATATAGATAGAGAATTCTTTATCAATCAGTGAAAAGCGGAAGTGCAGAGCGACCAACGTACAAATGTACTCCATGCGATTGCGAATACCATCATTAAGCTGATCAAATATGATGAGGGTACCCTGCTCTTGCAGTAAGGTCTCGGATTGATTGAAAGCTTCTACACTGGGAGCTCCAAGGCTATACTCATTTGAGTTCAAATCATCTTTAATAGCTTGGTCTAACTCTTCATTATTTATCACGCCTCCGACAAGCTCTCCCCCCTTTACTTTACTAAGGATTGTAATATTCTTAGCACAAGACAATAGGGCTAACTTTCCAATGCCCTTACGGCCGATGAAGGGACGCCCCTTTCGAGTCTTAGACTGGCCTGTACTACGCTTAGTATATCCGATCTTTAGGAACTTATTCTGAAAGTCCTCTTTACTCATTCCGACTCCATCATCACAGATGGACATTGTGTTTTTCTCTCTGTCAATCTCAACCCTCACATTGGGAGCATCTGCATCCCAAGAGTTGGAAATCGCTTCACCGAGGACGGTGATAAAATTACGATACAGATTCCGCCCAAGATGATTCAAGATCTGGAGCGAAATATTAAATCTAAAGTCGTTATTCATAGGTTTATTTCTTTAAGGTGATTAACTATACTCATACCGATTACTTCCCCCAATCGAGGAGGTACAGCATTCCCAATATATCGCGAAGCTGTAGTGATTGAGACCGCATCTTCATTGACAAAGAAGCGATAAGAGGCAGGGGAAGGTCTGAATAAGCGCAGCCTCTCTTGGGGTAATAGCTCTATTTTGCTCGGGATGTCCAAAGCGACCATTTCCCCATCCAGTGCACTGGGTTGTCATCGTCGGAGCAGGTTTTTCCCAACGCATGCGACCATATACACTACCAAAAGTCTGACCAGAAGCCCTCTTATGACATTCAAGCTGCAGCTCCTTCGGCCAATCCTTCCAACTCCCTCCATAAGGGGTTAATCTCATTCTCTCTTGATTAAGAGGACTTAGTGCTTTGGCTCGATGAAGGGGATCGCTGGGGTCAGCTTCTCCAGCCATAAGCGCAGGCAGCTTCCCTATTACATCAGCCGTAGTCACGTACTCTTCGGGCTTATTAGTCGGAGGAAGAAGTGCAATATCCCCAAAGCGAGATGCTAAAAGGACAAGACGCTTACGAGTCTGAGGAATACCATAGTCAGGGCAGTAGACGACGGACACACTCACTCTATATCCTTGGGCCTCAAGCAAATTAACAAAGTCCCCCAAGACATCCTTCTCTCGGAATGCAGCTATCTGAGGCACATTCTCCATCGTCACAATATGGGGCTTTACTTCCTTGATAATCCGCCCAAACTCATATAGCAAATCATACTTAGAGGCATCCTTTTCCTTATTCTTAAAGGCATAAGAAGAGAAAGGCTGACAGGGCGCACACCCAGCAAGAATACGTATCCCCTCTGCGGAGTACTGCCTCAAGACTTCATCTGCCTCCAGCTTAGATATATCTTGGAAGAAAAACTTTGCTCCCGTATTGCTTTCGTAAGCATAGGCACATGTCTTATCAAGGTCATATCCAGAGACGACATCTAACCCAGCTAAGCTTAACCCATAACTTAACCCACCTATGCCGCAGAATAGATCAACGACTTCAACGGGAAGAGGAGTAACACTAGGCATAGTACAAGTGACAGAGGAGTTGTGCACGCTAACTTCTTTAATGATATAAGAGAGATACTGATGCGCAAATTTATGAACTTCTCTCCATATACATTCATGATATATAGATGAATACGCGAAAAGTATCACGTAAACTCACAGCAAAGTATCTCTAGGTTTTCCACTTCAAAGTTACGATAAATACCCTACCTCATAGGGCTCCCGCCTGTCTCCTCGAGGGTGGATAGCGGGGGCTACGGGAGGAGTCGAGAGGGGAGATGCCGAGAGGAGGAATAGCAACCTATATTGGTCGGCGGGCTGACCTATATAGGTCCACGTGACGATCTATATTGGTCGATGAAGCGACCTATATAGGTTCACCCAGCGACCAATATAGGTTCATAGCACCCCCTTCGGAAGGCGGGGCGCAAAAGAAATTTGGCGGGGAGAATAAACCTTCGGGAGGGACGGCACTCTATTATAGCGAAGCAAAGCCCCTATATATAATAGGTACGCGCGAGGGAGAGCGGGCAAATACCCCGTCCCCACGCCCATCCGAAGCGAGGCTCATAGCCCAGGGAAAAGCCAGACGGCTGACACTGCGAGCTGAGATTTGGAGTACCTTTGCAGAATTCTACCCGCCCCCTTTCCTCCGCCCTTCTGGCGGTGACGAAGTGGCGGGAAGGCCCTTTCTACAGACCCCATCTGCGGGGCACTCTTTATCAAAAGACAAACCAACAATACAACCCCACAAGAATCATGACGCATCGACGCCTTACCGTCTCGTGCCTTAGCCTCCTGCTCCTCACCGCAGGGATCACGCTCCTGCCCGCCTGCTCCAGCCAGTCGACCCAGCAGGGACAAGCTCAAGGCCCCCAGGAACTCCCCGTACGCACCCTCTCCGCAGGCGACTTCTCCGCCGACAACAGCTATCCCGCCGTCATCCGAGGCGAGGACGATGCCGAGATTCGCCCAAGGTATCGGGCTTCATCACCAAGGTCTACGTCACCGAAGGCCAGAGCGTGAAGGTGGGTCAGCCCCTCTTCCATCTCGACGACGTCACCTATCGCGCTGCCGTCTCGCAGGCCACTGCCAGCCTCTCCGCTGCACAGGCCTCACTGGCCACGGCACAGCTCAACCAGCGCAATAGCCAGGACCTCTTAGCCAAGAACATCATCAGCCAGAGCAACTACGAAGAGGTCTCCAACGCGCTGAAGAGTGCTGAGGCCAATGTCGCCGTCGCCAAGGCTGCCCTCGTCTCGGCACGCGAGAACCTCTCCTACTGCACCGTCACCAGCCCCGTCTCGGGCGTCGTCGGCTCCATCAACTACCGCGTGGGGAATCTCGTCAGTCCCCAGAGTACTTCGCCCCTGACACAGGTATCGAATACGCGCCAGGCCTACGTCTACTTCTCCGTCTCCGAGCGTGAGATGCAGACCCTCGCAGGGGATGGCACAACCGCCAAGAGCCTTCCCAAGGTGCGCCTGCGCCTCTCCGACGGCAGCGAATACCCCGAAGAGGGGGACGATCCAGGGCGTCAGTGGCGTCGTCGATAAGACCACGGGCGCTATCACGCTGCGTGTCGACTTCCCCAACGCTGAGGGCAAGCTCCGTAGCGGCTCAGTAGGTACGGTCCTCGTACCCACCCAGACGGCAGGCGCTATCCTCGTACCCCAGAGTGCGACGATCGAGATGCTCCACAAGAAGTTCGTCTACACCGTCGACAAGGACGGCAAGCTGACCTTCACCGAGATCACCGTCAGCCCCGTCGATGATGGGCAAAGCTACACCGTCACCAGCGGCCTCAAGGCTGGCGACCGCATCCTCGTCGCTGGCACCACGGGCGTCAAGGAGGGCGAGGTCATCAAGCCCCTCACCGAAGAAGCCTATGCCAAGCAGCAGGAGACTATACGCCAGCAGATGATGGGCAAGGGCGGCGCTGCTGAGAAGCACTAGGCCCCCACCGCCTTAACCGGAAGCATATAGAGCAATGAATTTCGATAGATTTATTACCCGCCCCGTGCTCTCGACGGTGATCTCCATCATCATCGTCATCCTCGGGGTCATCGGGCTCATACAGCTGCCTATCGAGCAGTACCCCAACCTCGCACCGCCCACCGTGCAGGTCTCCACAGCCTACGCAGGTGCAGACGCCCAGACGGTGCTCAACTCCGTCATCATCCCCCTCGAAGAGCAGATCAACGGGGTCGAAGGCATGACCTACATGACCTCTACTGCTACGAACTCGGGCGGCGCCTCCATCACCGTCTACTTCAAGGAAGGTACCGACCCCGACATGGCAGCGGTGAACGTGCAGAACCGCGTACAGCAGGCTCAGTCCCTCCTCCCCGCTGACGTCGTGCGCGTCGGGGTGACGACGCAGAAGCGCCAGTCGAGCATGCTCCTCGTCTACTCGCTGACGAGCGAAGACGGGCGCTACGATGCGCAGTTCCTCGCAAACTACGCCGACATCAATATCCTGCCCGCGCTGAAGCGTGTGCCAGGTGTCGGCTCGGCCAATACCTTCAGCCAAGGCACCTACGCCATGCGCCTCTGGCTCGACCCCGACAAGATGCGCGCCTACTCCCTCGTCCCCAGCGACATCTCAGGCGTCCTCTCGGCACAGAACTTCGAGGCTGCCCCAGGGAGCCTCGGCGAATCAGGTGACCGCACCTATGAGTATTCACTCCGCTACAAGGGCCGTCTGAAGAGCATCCCCGAGTACGAGAACATCATCATCAAGTCCGACGATGCGGGCAACATCATCCGCCTCAAGGACGTGGCGAAGATCGAACTGGGCTCCCTCAGCTACAGCAGTAACTCCCTCTCCAACGGCAATCCCGCCGTCACGGGGATGGTCTCGCAGATCGCAGGCTCCAACGCTAACGATATCGTCACCGCCATCAAGGCCGAGATCAAGGAGCTGGAGAAGGACTTCCCTCCTGGCATGAAGATGACCTACGTCCTCGACGTCACGGACTTCCTCTACGCCTCTATCTGGCACGTCATCCAGACGCTCCTCGAGGCCTTCCTCCTCGTCTTCATCGTCGTATATATCTTCCTGCAGGACTTCCGCAGCACGCTCATCCCCGCCATCGCGGTGCCCGTGTCGCTCGTCGGTACATTCTTCTTCCTGCAGATCTTCGGCTTCTCGCTGAACCTCCTCACGCTCTCGGCACTGGTGCTCGCCATCGCTATCGTCGTGGATGACGCCATCGTCGTCGTCGAGGCCGTACATGCCAAACTGGACGAGGGCTACGACTCCGCCCGCACGGCCAGTATGGACGCCATGCATGAGATCTCGGGCGCTATCATCTCCATCACACTCGTCATGGCTGCGGTCTTCGTGCCCGTGTCGTTCATCTCGGGGATCAGCGGTACATTCTATCGTGAGTTCGGCGTCACGATGGCCGTCTCTATCGTCATCTCTGCCGTCAACGCTCTGACGCTTAGCCCCACGCTCTGCGCCCTCCTGCTCAAGCCCCACAAGGATCACGAGGGGAAGAAGCTCAGCTTCATCGACCGCTTCCATCTGGCCTTCAACGCTGTGTATGAGAATCGCGTCCTGCGCCCCTACCGCAAGGGGGTCGAGTTCTTCGTGCGCCATCGCGTCACCTCGGGCATCATCGTGCTGGTAAGTATCGTCATCATGGTCGTCCTGATGAAGTTCACCAGTAGCGAGCTCGTCCCTCAGGAAGATACGGGTACGGTGATGGTCACCGTCGCCACACCTCCAGGTACCAGCCGCGAAAAGACGGAGAAGCTCCTCAAGGATGTCGCCGAGGTAGCGAAGGCACAGGATGGCGTGGAGCAGGTGATGAGCATCTCGGGCTTCAGCCTCATGGGGGGCGCGGGCTCGAACTACGGCTCGATGTTCATCCGTATGAAGCCCTTCGGTGAGCGTAAGACGACGACGAGTGAGATCGCAGGCAAGCTCTTCGCCTATGGCGCTACCATCAAGGATGCCTCCGTGCTGGCGATGACCCCACCGATGGTCCCGGGCTATGGTATGGCCTCGGGCGTGTCGCTGACGATGCTCGACAAGACGGGTGGCGAGCTGGATAAGTTCTTCGCCGAGACGCAGAAGTTCCTCGCCGCCCTCAATGCGCGCCCCGAGGTCGCCTATGCGATGACGCAGTACAACCCCAGCTTCCCCCAGTACGTCATCGACGTCGACGTAGCCGCCACGATGCGTGCCGGCACGACACCGCAGACCGTCCTCTCCACCCTACAGGGTTACTTCGGGGGGATGTACGTGGCGAACTTCAATAGCTACGGTAAGCTCTACCGCGTACTTCTACAGTCCGCCCCCGAGCAACGTCTCGACATCAATGCCCTGAGCAATATCTATGTGCGCACCGGTACGGGTGAGATGGCGCCTATCACCTCCTTCATCACCACGGAGAAGGTCTACGGCCCTGCGAGCGTGAACCGCTTCAACCTCTACACCTCTATCGACGTGATGGCCTCCCCCGCCCCAGGCTATGCCACGGGGGACGTACTGAAGGCCGTCTCCGAGGTCGCCAGCTCGACGCTCTCTGCAGGCTACGGCTACGACTATGCGGGTCTGACACGTGAGGAGCAGGGCTCGTCGGATACGACAGCGCTCATCTTCGGCCTCTGCCTGCTCTTCGTCTACCTCATCCTGAGTGCGCAGTACGAGAGCTACCTCCTGCCCTTCTCGGTCATCCTCTCCATCCCCTTCGGGCTGGCGGGTGCCTTCATCTTCTCGAATATCTTCGGGCACACGAACAATATCTACATGCAGATCGCTCTGATCATGCTCATCGGTCTCTTGGCGAAGAACGCCATCCTCATCGTCGAATTCGCTCTGGACCGCCGCCGCACAGGTATGGCGATCACGTGGAGTGCGATCCTCGGGGCGGTGGCTCGTCTGCGCCCGATCTTGATGACCTCGCTTGCGATGATCGTGGGGCTCCTGCCGCTGATGTTCGCCAGTGGTGTCGGGGCTAACGGGAACTCCACGCTCGGTGCCAGCACTGTCGGCGGGATGCTCATCGGGATGATCCTGCAGATCTTCATCGTCCCCGCCCTCTTCGTCGTCTTCCAGAGCCTGCAGGAGCGCTTCAAGCCCCTACGCTTCGACGACATCATCACCTCGAAGCCCTCGGGTGAGATCCTTCAGTTCTCCAACACCTCCAAGACCGAATCACAAGATGACGCTCAAGCATAGCCTTCCCCTCCTCGCCCTCAGCCTCACACTCACAGGCTGTGGCGTCTACAAGAAGTATCAGCGTCCCACGGTAGAGACCTCCGTCTACCGTGGCGACAAGATCGACACGCTGAGCCAAGACACCACGTCCTTCGGGCAGACGCCCTGGCGTGCGCTCTTCACCGATGCACCCCTGCAGGCACTCATCGAGAAGGCCCTCCAGCAGAATGTCGACCTACTGACAGCGAACCTCTCCACCCAGCAAGCAGAGGCCCAGCTCAAGGCTGCCCGCCTCTCCTTCTTCCCCTCGCTGACGCTCGCTCCCTCGCTCTCTGCAAATAAGACCGAGGGCGTACCCGCCAGCTACAGCTACACGCTGCCCGTGCAAGCCAGCTGGCAGGTGGACCTCTTCGGTTCACTGCTGAATGCCTCCCGCTCGACGCAGGCCCAGCTCCTCCGAGCCCAGGCCTACCAGCAGCTCGTCCGTGGCCGTGTCATCGCGAGCGTGGCGAATAGCTACTACACGCTGCTGATGCTCGACCGCCAGCTCCAGCTCACCCGCTCGGCTGCCGAGCTCGCCGCCCACACCCTCGAGGTGATGCAGGCACAGAAGGACTTCGGCCGTGCTATGGAGTCCTCCGTGCAGTCCGCCCGTGCCAACCTCCATCAGGTAGAGGCCTCCATCCCCGAGATCGAGCGCCAGATCACCACGACGGAGAATGCACTGGCCCTCCTCCTCGGTGAGTCGCCTCGTGCCTATAGCCGCTCCACGCTCGAGGCCCAGCAGCTCCCCAGCACCTTCGCCATCGGCGTACCCGCTCAGCTACTCTCGGCACGCCCCGATGTACGCGTCGCAGAGATGGCTCTGGCCAGCTGCTACTATCAGACGAATGGCGCACGTGCCGCCTTCTACCCCTCGCTCACCATCACGGGGAGCGCAGGCTGGACGGGAGCTCTTGGGCAGGCCGTCTCGAACCCGATGAAGTTCATCGCTTCGGCTCTTGGCTCGTCGCACAGCCTATCTTCGCCCGTGGCAAGCTCGTCGCAGGCCTTCGCGTCGCTGAAGCTGAGGAAGAGAAGGCGCGTCTGGCGTTCCAGCAAAGCCTCTACAATGCCGGCGCTGAGGTAAGCAATGCCCTCGCCCTCTATGAGGCTTCGGAGGCGAAGATCAAGGCCGAGACCCTACAGATCGAGAGCCTCGAGAAGAATGTCGAGATCGTCGAGACCCTCTTCAAGACGGGGAAGACCTCCTCTTATCTCGAGGTCATCACCGCCCAGCAGGCACTCTTGCAGGCCCAGCTCTCCCAGATACGCGACCGCTTCAGCAAGATGCAGGCCGTCGTCAACCTCTATAATGCCCTCGGCGGAGGTGCCCAGTAATCCCCTATCGCTATGATCAGTCCACAAGCCTTCATCGCACCTGGCGCCAAGATCGGCGCCCGTGTGACGATCTATCCCTTCGCCTACATCGAGGATGACGTCGTCATCGGTGACGACTGCACCATCTACCCGCACGTCAGCCTGATGAACGGCACGCGCATCGGTAGTGGCAACACCATCTATCAGAATGCCGTGCTCGGTGCCTCACCCCAGGACTTCTCCTACAAGGGAGAGAAGTCCACCCTCATCGTCGGCGACAACAACGTGATCCGTGAGAACGTGGTCATCAGCCGTGCCTCTCGCAGCGACGTCTCCACCGTCATCGGCAGTGGGAACATCCTTATGGAAGGCACCCACATCTCGCACAACTGTCAGGTGGGCAATCAGAATGTCTTCGGCTACGCGGTCAAGATCGCCTGCGACTGCACCATCGGCAGCCGCTCGATCTTCAGCAGCGGTGTCACCGCCAAGCCCCGCTGTCGCATCGGTGATCTGGCGTTCATCCTCACGGGCTGCCGCTTCGGCGAAGACGTACCGCCCTTCATCACCGTCAAGGATAACCCTGCCGTCTACGCTGGGATCCATGCGGGTATGCTCTCCAAGGCAGGTATTGACGAGCGCACACAGCGCCATCTCGCTATGGCTTACCGCTTGGTCTTCAATGGTAAGATCAGCCTCTACGACGCCATCCTGCAGATCGAAGAGCAGGTACCTGACGGCCCCGAAGTCCAGCAGGTCATCGCCTTCCTCCGCTCCTCCGAGAGCCTCATTATGAAGTAAGGCCCCGCTGCTCTCCACCCGTGGGTCAGGCGGAGATACGTCCTCCCCCATACAGTCAAAGGCCCTGCCGTGCGTCGCACGGCAGGGCCTCTGACTTATCTATAAGCCGCTTTGCAAGGTGGAGGTCAGATGAACCTATATAGGTCGGCGGGCTGATCTATATAGCTTCGCACGACCCTCCTCTATGGCTATAGGCCAAGACCTTTCGGGAAACAAATAAGCCTCCCAGCAGAAGAAGCGCAGGGAGGCTCTAATGCGATCGCCCGTCCTCAGGAGCCGTGGGCTCAAGAGGGCGGGCGATACTACACCAATCTAACCTATTCAATCCAGGAGGTGAATCCTGAAGAGAGCGATGGTAGTCGGCTCCATATGACTTCTCCCGCGAAGGGGAGAAGCCACCACAGGAGGCCGAAGAGAGGGATTCGTCTCGGAGCTTAGTCCTTGAACTTAGCAGCAAGGAACTCGCGGTTCAGACGAGCGATATTGGAGATCGAGATATTCTTGGGGCATTCGACTTCGCAAGCACGAGTGTTCGTACAGTTACCGAAGCCCAGCTCATCCATCTTAGCGACCATAGCCTTAGCACGGCGGGCAGCTTCGACACGACCCTGTGGGAGGAGAGCCAGCTGGCTGACCTTAGCAGAGACGAAGAGCATAGCCGAGCCGTTCTTACAAGCTGCAGCGCAGGCACCGCAACCGATACAAGCAGCAGCGTCCATAGCCATGTCGGCGTTAGCCTTAGGGATGGGGATAGCGTTAGCATCGGGTACACCACCGGTATTGACCGACACGAAGCCACCAGCCTGGATGATCTTGTCGTAGGCCGAGCGGTCTACCATGAGGTCACGGATGATGGGGAAGCCAGCCGAGCGCCAAGGCTCGATAGTGATCGTATCACCATCGTTGAAGCGACGCATGTGCAGCTGACAGGTCGTGATGCTATCATCGGGCCCGTGGGGGGTGCCCATTGATGTAGAGCGAGCACATACCACAGATACCTTCGCGGCAGTCGTGGTCGAAGACAACGGGCTCCTTGCCTTCGCGTACGAGCTGCTCGTTGAGGATATCGAGCATCTCCAGGAAGGAGCTACCCTGAGAGATATTCTGCAGGTCGTAGGTTTCGAACGCACCCTTTACCTCGGGGCCACGCTGACGCCAGACCTTAACCTTGATATTTATATTCTTGTCCATTGTGGATGTTGGCTTGGGGTTAGTTCTTATAGTTACGCTGCTGACGTACGACGAACTCGTAGTCCAGAGGTTCCTTCAGAAGGACGGGATCCTGATCTTCGCCCTGGTACTCCCAGCAGGAGACGTAAGCGAACTGATCATCGTGGCGCAGGGCTTCACCTTCGGGCGTCTGGTGCTCGAGGCGGAAGTGACCACCGCAGCTCTCTTCACGGTCGTGAGCATCACGAGCCATGAGTTCGCCGATCTCGATGAAGTCAGCCAGACGAAGAGCCTTCTCAAGCTCCACGTTGAGGTCGTCAGCCTTACCTGGGATACGGACGTCGCTCCAGAATTCCTTCTTCAGAGCCTTGAGCTCGACGATAGCCTTCTCGAGGCCTTCGCGCTCGCGACCCATACCTACGAAGTCCCACATGATGTGACCGAGCTTCTTGTGAAGGCTGTCGACGGACTGCTTACCCTTGATGCTCATCAGGCGAGCGATACGATCCTGGATACCCTTTCAGCTTCGTCGAACTCAGGACGATCCGTGCTGAAGCGGGGCACCTGAATCTGGTCAGCCAGATAGTTCTGGATCGTGTAGGGTAGTACGAAGTACCCGTCAGCGAGACCCTGCATCAGAGCCGATGCACCGAGGCGGTTAGCACCGTGGTCGGAAAAGTTAGCTTCACCGATAGCGAAGAGGCCAGGGACAGAGGTCATGAGCTCGTAGTCCACCCAGATACCACCCATCGTGTAGTGGATAGCGGGATAGATCATCATCGGCGTCTCGTAGGGATTGTCGTTGGTGATCTTTTCGTACATCTGGAAGAGGTTACCATAGCGAGCTTCTACGACATCCTTACCAAGACGCTTGATAGCGCTGGAGAAGTCAAGGAAGACAGCCAGCCCCGTGTTGTTGACACCGTAGCCAGCGTCGCAGCGTTCCTTAGCAGCACGGCTAGCGACGTCACGAGGCACGAGGTTACCGAAGGCGGGATAGCGGCGCTCGAGGTAGTAGTCACGATCCTCTTCCTTGATCTCGGTAGGACGGAGCGTACCAGCCTGGAGCTTCTTAGCGTCTTCGATATTCTTGGGCACCCAGATACGGCCGTCATTACGGAGCGACTCAGACATCAGCGTGAGCTTAGACTGGAATTCGCCGTGGACGGGGATACACGTGGGGTGGATCTGTGCCATACAGGGGTTAGCGAAGTAAGCACCCTTCTTGTAGCACTGCCAAGCTGCTGAGCCGTTAGAGGCCATAGCGTTCGTGGAGAGGAAGAAGGCGTTACCATAGCCACCGGTACCGATGACGACAGCGTGAGCAGCGAAGCGCTCGATTTTACCCGTGACGAGGTTACGGGCGATGATACCACGAGCACGGCCGTCGATGATGACGACGTCGAGCATCTCGTGGCGGGTGTACATCTTCACCGTGCCCTTACCGACCTGGCGGCTCAGTGCAGAGTAGGCACCGAGGAGGAGCTGCTGCCCCGTCTGACCACGAGCATAGAACGTACGAGAGACCTGTGCACCCCCGAAGGAGCGGTTGTCGAGAAGGCCGCCGTATTCGCGAGCGAAAGGCACACCCTGAGCGACGCACTGGTCGATGATGCTATTAGCCACTTCGGCCAGACGATAGACGTTTGCTTCGCGAGCACGGTAGTCACCACCCTTGATCGTATCGTAGAAGAGGCGGTAGACGGAGTCACCATCGTTCTGGTAGTTCTTAGCGGCATTGATACCCCCCTGAGCAGCGATCGAGTGTGCACGACGGGGAGAGTCCTGGATACAGAAGTTCAAGACGTTGAAGCCCATCTCAGCGAGCGAGGCGGCAGCGGAGGCACCAGCCAAGCCCGTACCGACGACGATGATGTCGAGGCGGCGCTTGTTAGCTGGGTTGACGAGCTTCTGATGGTCCTTATAGGAGGTCCACTTCTCGGCCAATGGGCCGGCGGGGATCTTCGAATCTATCTTAGACATAATCTTAGAGGTATGGATAGCTTACTTGTGGGATGAACTGTGGTTAGCAATACCACAAGGAGCCCCCGCAGAGGGCTTGGATGAAGTAATAGATCACGACGACGGCGAAGCCGAGGACGATGATCGTCGTATAAATGTTGGAGAGGCAACGCAGACGCTCGAACCAGATGCGGTTGTTGAAGCCGATGGTGTGCAGTGAGCTCCAGAAGCCGTGCGACAGGTGGAACCACAGTGAGCCCAGCCAGATAAGGTAGAGGACTACGAAGATGGGATTAGAGAAGGTGTAGCGGATCAGGCCAGCGCCGTCCGTAGGACCAGTGACGCCATCGATACCGAGGTCATGCTGACCGATGATCTCTGCGAGCTGCATCTTAGCCCAGAAGTTGAAGAGGTGCAGGAAGATCCCGAGGACGATGATGACACCGAGAGCCATCATGTTCTGCGACGCCCACTCGACACCCTTAGGCTTATCGACGACAGCATAGCGGTCGTTACCGCGAGCCTTACGATTCTGAAGCGTCAGGATGAAGGCATAGACGATGTGGACGATGAAGAGGACAGCCAGCCCCATCGAGGCGACCAGGGCATACCAGTTAGCTCCGAGGAACTCACACACGGCGTTGTAGGCTTCTTCAGAGAAGAGCGCCACAAGGTTCATCGACATGTGGAAGGTCAGGAACAGGATAAGCGCGAGGCCTGAGATGCTCATGACCAGCTTACGCCCGATCGAAGATTTAATTAACCACGACATAAAGTTGCTATTTAATTGATTCTATGTTATTGCCTTCTTGTGGAGATATATTGCCATCGTGCATAGCATTGGAGCACCCCATAGCTGTGTCGGGACGCACCTCTTCACGCGCTGCACGGTACAAAGATAGCTTAATTAGGTATATGCCGTACTAACATTAGCGAAAAAAAGGCATAATCCTACCACTACATATACCTCATAGTAGGTATAAACCACGCAAAATAGGCACGGAGCTATGCAGTCAACTACTATATATAGCTAACCACATCGCTGTAGCAACGACAAAAAAGAGAGGAAAGGAGCAGAAATAAGGTATGCTTCAAGCGCGCACCAAAACGCGGAGATAGCGAGCTATAAGATAGGCGCCGAATATAGTGGCGGTATAAACCACGACAAGGTAGAGTAGTGGCGACTGAATATAGATGACTGGGCTCCTAAAGAAGTTCACGAAGGACATGTGCAGCAGGTAGGTCTCAAGCGATATCCCACCGAGCCACATCAGAGCACTCCCAACGGGGCCGTGCGCACGTCGCATAAATAAATCTGTCGTCCCCCAAGCCTTGCTAAGAGCTGTGAGTATCACGGGCAGGGCGAAGTAAGCGAGGTGACTAGTGAGTATCAGCACCACGGGTTGGTTGGGGAAGGTCTGCACACTCCATATATATACCCCCATCAAGAATAGCACCACAGGAATGCAGAGGATGCGATGCTTCTTTATTTGCTTATATATATTCCTCTCATAAATAGAATAGGCTACCCCCACCGAGAAGCAGAGTGGATAGCGTAGCCAGTAGTACCCGAAGGGCACCTGCCAGGCCACCAGCATCATCACCAATGTAAGGGCGGTAAGGAGAAGCACAGCTCGACCCCAGCGGCGCACATACCGGAAGGAGAAATAGAAGAAAACATAGAGCACCATCAGCTCCAAGAGATACCAGGCAGCGGTCAAGGGACCGGGGATACCAAGCTTCCAAATCAGGAGATTAATCTTGAAGCGATATAAGCCTTCGGATAGATTGTCAAAGCCATGCCCAGCAAAGAGGAAGAACGTCGCAACAAGAAAGAAGAAGAGGAATGGCTTAATGAGCCCCCAGAGTCGTCGGGGGAGCCAGCCCACCCAGAGGGCCGCTGGCGACGTAGTAGGTGTACGGAGGGTACGCAGACGCAACTGAGTCATCAGCCCATAGCCCGAGAGGAAGAAGAAGAAGACCAGCGCAAGTGGCGTGAGGAGATTACACACACGTAGCCACAGGAGCGCCTCGTCAGGCTGACACAGCGAGCTGATATGCGTCCCTACGATGAACAAGGAGAGTGCGCCCTTTAGAGCTACCGAAAATTCCTTGGGTAAAGTCGAATCTACCACGGCGATGATTAGTTATTAGACTTCTGCTATAGCACAAAGATATAGCATCTTGCGGCATTTAACGAATAAGCCTCAGGCTAGAATCCTGACCTTGTGAGTTTCCCCACCGTCCTGGACGCTACCTGAGGCATATCCACTAAATCATTACGGCAAAAGTACCACTGCCCACTTTATTCAAAGAGCGGACATCCTCTTTGGGGAATAAATTCCAAGTATGGAGACCCACACTTGTAGCTTTCCTCGAAGCATTTTGAATGAGCGTTGCAGGTCTTCTGACTCGTGCACCTTGTCTCCCAGCCACCCTTCCCAGAGACACAGAACCTCCAGTGGTCAGGGCTTCGACATAGCCCTCGGCAGGGAGCAGTATGATACACATACAGCAGCGGGACTGTTCGAGATTCTCACTCGATTCCCTTTTAAGCCCGACACACAGCACACAGATCTTCGTGTGTCAGGCACAACGCCTTTACAAAGATACGATATTATCTCTGATCACCATCCACCTGCGCACTAAGCTTGCGCCGTGGCTGTTTTTCGCTGGTCAGCAGCTCGCGCTTGCCCTCTGGACGATAGCAGCGGGAGAGCAGTGTGAAGCGGTCTGGTATATATACCGTGACCGATTCGCCGGCATTACGCAGGACCACGAGGCCCATATGCCGGATGAGTTTTTCTTCCAGTCGAGCATCAGGGCATCCCATGCGCGTGGACATGGTCTTACCATCACTCTTGAAGATGTAGGGGAGGTTAAGCCCTTCGGCTTCCATGTCGAGCTCGAACTTCCCGCTCAGCACATGGATATTGCAGTCGACCTTCTTCCGTATGCACGGGATCAGCTCGATATAGTAGTCAGGGCTATTGCCTTTATGACGCTCGGGAGCAGTGATGACGTAGGCAGTATAGCCACGCTTACGGGGCAGACGACGTGCGATAGAGTCCTGCGTGACCTTCGTAGCCTTGCCCATAGCATGCCAGATACGGTAGACGACGCGCACGCTATCGTTGGTCGTGATAGCCAGCTCCTTATTCCCACGGAAGGGAAGAAGCAGCGGTTCACCATAAAGGAAGGGCTTAGGGTCCAGACCTTCGATGGGCTTATCAAAAGCGGAGATAATCCCCTCACCATGCTGATAGCGATAGGAGGAGAAGAGATCCAGCTGGGTGCTTGGCACGAAGCGCCCATCGATACTGGTGTGTGTCGGATCGGTGTTGGGCAGAGCCGGCACGATCTCCACGCGGAAGTCCTCGAGGGGACTGGCGTGTGGGAGCGTCAGGCGATAGGTATGTGGGGGGAGTGGGACCTTAGAGTAGTCCCCGGTATAGCTAATGACCTCCTCGTGGGACTGATCGCCCTCTTCACCATTTTGCCCATCGTGGGCTGCTCGGCAGCTAGCGCTGAGCAGGACAAGAGAAATAAAGGCCAGGAGGGGGGTAAGGTGGGCGCTTGAAGTAGTCATACATCGTCGATAGATGAGCTATCTACTAAGATTAACGGGCATCCTCCCGAATTTATTTCGATAGGACACCCGTAATAATCTTTTCTTCTGAGCGGCGCTTGTCTCTAAGCCTGAGGATGGAGCGGAATGTCCAGGGCCTTGAAGACCTTGACGAGCGCCTCGATAGCGCGGTCAAGCTGCTCATAGGTATGTGTAGCCATGAGCGAGAAGCGGATCAGCGTATCGCCAGGAGCGACCGCTGGAGCTACGACGGGATTGACGAAGACACCTTCCTCGAAGAGCATAGCTGTCACGCGGAAGGTCTTCTCATTATCACGGATAAAGAGTGGGATGATAGGCGTCGAGGTATTACCGATCTCGAAGCCCAGCTTGCGGAAGCGATCCAGGCAGTAAGCCGTCTTCTCACGAAGCGACTCCACACGCTCGGGCTCACGAAGCATGATCTCCAGAGCCTTAGAGGCAGCAGCCGTCGAGGCTGGCGTACAGCTGGCACTGAAGATGTAGGAGCGAGCGTGATGGCGGAGGTAGTTGATGAGCACCTTGCTACCAGCGATGAAGCCACCGAGAGAGGCGAAGCTCTTACTGAAGGTACCCATGAGGAGGTCGACCTGATCGGTCAGACCGAAGTGGTTACACGTACCGCGACCGTGGTCACCGAGTACGCCGAAGCCGTGAGCTTCGTCGACCATCACCGAGGCGTTGTACTTCTTCGCCAGACGTACGATCTCGGGGAGGTTACACAGGTCACCCTCCATGCTGAAGACACCGTCGACGACGATGAGCTTGATGCGATCGGGGTCGCACTGCTTGAGGCGACGCTCGAGCGCTTCCATATCGTTGTGCTTGTAGCGGAGGCTCTTAGCGGGAGAGAGGCGGATACCCTCGATGATCGAAGCGTGATCGAGTGCATCCCAGATGATATAGTCTTCACGGCCGAGGAGGCAGGAGATGACCCCGAGGTTGACCTGGAAGCCCGTGGAGAAGATGATGGCATCTTCCTTGCCTACGAAGGCAGCCAGCTGCTTTTCCAGCTCGAGGTGCGTATCGAGGGTACCGTTGAGGAAGCGGCTCCCTGCACATCCTGTACCATACTTCTCCGTAGCGGCGATAGCAGCAGCCTTGATCTCGGGATGGTTCGTCAGTCCGAGGTACGAGTTCGACCCAAACATGAGGACCTTACGGCCATCGATGACGACCTCGGTATCCTGGTCGCTTTCTATCTTTCGGAAGTAGGGATAAATCCCTGCAGCCTGAGCCTTCTGGGGCTCGGTAAAGGATGCTAATTTCTGCTCAAGTAAGTTCATCTTATATCTGTCAAGCATCCGCCCATAGTGCAAAACGGGCACCTCACGGGCACTCTCATCGTGGAGCGCGCGATGGGCGGACTGGGTCGGGGAGCTGCGGTCGCAAGGAGCGCCACAGCCCGGACACCATAGTAATAGAGCTCTTATTAGTGGTGGAGGAAAGGCCCCCACACGAGCGTTATAAATACGGGCAAAAGTACACATTTTCCCCTAATTCGTGCAACGCACATTCATCTCAGCCGCTTTCTCAGTGCAAATGCGGGGCAAACAGCACCCTCCAAACGGCACGAAAAGCCATGACCTCTCCCCTATTTCCGTAGCCGAAATCACGATGCCTCGGCAGCACTGCTTAGTCCACTATCACACAAGCAAATCGCCACGCTCGCTGCCCGCTGCCCACCGAGGAGGAAAATGAAGTAGTACTGGTCACTGCATCGACCAGTACTGGTAGACATTACTGACCAGTACTGCTCCGCGGTGTGACCAGTACTGCTCCGATCGCCGACCAGTACTGGTCACTTTTACCCCCGCCACGAGCCCACTCTATACGCGCTTCGGCAAGGTGCTCTTTACGCACCACTTGGGATGTGCGCCATGGACACATTCGCCGCCTTTACGCCTTCCCTCTATTTATCGTATCTTTGAGCATACACATGCTCTCGAAGCGCATACACAATCATCACTATAAGCAATGGATATAAAGAAACCCCTTCTCTGTGGGCTTCTCCTCGGTGCGGCGGCACTCTCCGCCTCTGCACAGGAACGCCCGCTCTGGCTGCGCTATCCAGCTATCTCCCCCGATGGCAAGACGATCGCCTTCGCGTACCAAGGCGATATCTACACCGTACCCACCGTGGGCGGTGAAGCCCGTCGCTGACCTCGACCGAAGCCTATGAGTGCTATCCCGTCTGGTCACCCGATGGCAAGCAGATCGCCTACACCTCCGACCGCAATTCCTCTGGCGTCAACATCTACATCATGCCAACAGGTGGCGGTAAGGCTCGTCAGCTGACGACCCACTCGGGGCGTGAGATCCCCCAAGCCTTCACTCCCGACGGCCGCTACCTGATCTTCAAGGCACACATCCAGGATCCTGCCAGCTCCGCCCTCTTCCCCAACTCCCTGCTCACTGAGCTCTACCGCGTGCCCGTCACCGGTGGTCGACCCGAGCAGATCCTCGCTACTCCCGCCGAAGCCGTGAATGTCAGCCGTGATGGCCGTCGCATCCTCTATCAGGAGATCAAGAGCTTCGAGAACGAGTGGCGTAAGCACCACACCTCCTCTGCCTCACGCGACCTCCTCGAGTACGACTTCGACAAGAAGGCCTACCGCTTCGTCGCCCGCCACGATGGCGAAGACCGCGATCCCGTCTACTCCCCCACGGGTAAGTCCTTCTACTTCCTCAGCGAGCGCAATGGTGGCTCGATGAATGTCTATGAAGGCAACCTCGCAGGCCCCGCTACCGAAGCCAAGGCACTCACCCAGCTCAAGGGCGACCCCGTGCGCTTCCTCTCCAGCTCAGCCGACGGTCTGCTCTGCTTCGGCTATGCCGGCGAGATCTACACCCTCGTCCCTGGTCGCAGCGAGCAGCGTGTACCCATCCGCATCTCCAAGGACCAGGCTCCCGACGAAGAGCTACACCTCGCAATGAGCCGTAGCCTCGGCTCTGCTGCTGTCTCTCCCGATGGCAAGCAGATCGCCTTCCTCTCGCGTGGTGATGTCTTTGTCACCGCTACCGACTACACCACGACCCGTCAGATCACGAAGGGCTCACAGGCCGAGCGTGGTGTCAGCTTCGGCGCAGATAACAAGTCCATCGTCTACGCCAGCACGAAGGACGGCTCATGGGATCTCTACATCGCTAAGGTCGAGCGTGGCGAAGATCAGAACTTCCCCAACGCCATGGCTATCAGCGATGAGAAGCTCATCCCCTCGCTCAAGGGCGAGAAGATGTACCCTTCCTTCTCCCCCGATGGCAATGAAGTAGCCTTCCTTTACCAGCGTGAGAAGCTCATGGTCTACAACCTCAAGACCCGCCAGGCTCGTCAGCTCACCGACGGCTCGCAGAAGCTCGACCCTGACTTCGTATGGTCACCCAACGGGAAGTGGATCGCCTTCTCATACGTCTCCCGTGGCCGTGGTCCCTACACCGACATCGGTATCGTCAGCGCTCAGGGCGGTCAGCCCATCCAGAACCTTACGAACAGCGGTTACTTCAGCACCAATCCTCGCTGGTCTACCGATGGGAACATCCTCCTCTACGCTACCGATAAATATGGTATGCGCAACCACGCTTCGTGGGGCTCCATGAACGATATCATGGCGGTCTTCCTCAATCGTGCGGCTTACGAGAAGTTCCGCATGAACGACGAAGACCTCGCTCTCCTCGAGGAAGCCGAGAAGCAGGCCAAGGCCGACACCACGAAGACGAAGAAGGCTCAGCCCGCTAAGAGCACCGACGGCGTCATCGAGTGGGACAACCTCGACCTGCGCACCGTACGCATCACCCCCGCCTCTTCGCGCCTCGGCGACTACATCCTCTCGTCCGATAACAAGAAGCTCTTCTACTTCTCCGCTACCGAAGCAGGTGAAGACCTCTGGGTCTACGACATGCGCAAGCACACGACGCAGCTGCAGAAGAAGATGAACCTCTCCTCTCCCTTCTTCGCTTCGGACAAGAAGGGTACGAAGCTCTTCATCCTCGGCGCTTCACCCATGACGCTCGACCCCAAGACGGATGCCACTAAGCCCATCACGATGGCTGGCTACCGTCACATCGACCGCATCCGCGAGCGTGAGGTCATGTACGAAGAAGTCGTCCGCGAAGAAGAAGCACGCTTCTACCGCAAGGACATGCACGGCGTGAACTGGAAGAAGCTCACCGACCACTACCGCACCTTCCTCCCCTACATCGACAACAACCAGGACTTCGCCGAGATGCTGAGCGAACTCCTCGGCGAGCTGAACGTATCCCACACGGGCTCTGGTGCTCGTAGCTCATCATCGGCCTTCCCCACGGCTGAGCTCGGCGTCTTCGTCTCACCTGTAGCTGGCTCTGGCGCCCTGCACGTCGACGAAGTCGTGGCAGGTGGTCCCTTCGACAACTCCCGCACGAAGCTGCAGAAGGGTAGCCTCATCACCGCTATCGACGGCGAGAAGCTCGAGGCAGGCAAGGACTACTTCCCTCTGCTGAATGATAAGGTAGGCAAGCGCCTCCTCGTCTCCTTCCGCACCGCCTCGGGTGAGCAGGTCGACGAAGTCATCCGCCCCATCTCCTCCTCTGCCCTCAATGACCTCCTCTACAAGCGCTGGGTCAAGCAGCGTGCCGAAGAGGTAGAGCGTGTATCGAAGGGTACACTCGGCTACGTCCACATCCCCTCGATGGGTGACCCCAGCTTCCGCACGGTCTACTCCGACGTCATGGGCAAGTACTATCAGAAGAAGGGTATCGTCATCGACATCCGCTACAACGGTGGTGGTCGTCTCCACGAGGATATCGAAGCCTTCTTCACGGGTAAGCACTACGCTGACCAGGTCGTCCGTGACCGCCAGTACTCGGAGATGTCCTCCCGCCGCTGGAATCGCCCCTCCGTCCTCGTCACCTGCGAAGCTGACTACAGCAATGCCCACGGTACGCCTTGGGTCTATCAGCACTCAAGGTCGGTAAGGTCGTCGGTATGCCCGTAGCTGGTACGATGACCAGCGTGAACTGGGTGACGCTCCTCGATCCCAGCGTCTACTTCGGTATCCCCGCCGTAGGCTTCCGCCTCTTCGATGGTCGCTATCTGGAGAACACCCAGATGGAGCCCGACGTCGTCGTGCCTCTTGACCCCACGAAGGTCCTGCAGGGCGTCGACACGCAGATCGAGAAGGCCGTCGAGGTCCTCCGCGCTGAGACGAAGTAATCCGCGCACTTCACTAATCGTATTTATATAAGCGTAGCCCCTGCATCCCGTGTGATGCAGGGGCTACGTGCGTAATGGCGTATCTTTGCGCCCGATGAAGAAGACCCATCCCACCCCATCCACCGAAGGCATCGACCTTCGTGATGTGCAGCGCCGCCTCGGTAGCTGGTACGACGAGCATGCCCGCGCCCTCCCCCCTGGCGCGAAGATGTATCGGCCTACCACGTCATGCTCTCCGAGATCATCCTCCAGCAGACGCGCGTGGACCAAGGGATGGCTTATTATCATCGCTTCACCGAGCACTTCCCCACTGTACAAGACTTAGCCGCAGCGAGCGAAGACGAGGTACTCCTCCTCTGGCAGGGCCTCGGCTACTACTCTCGTGGGCGCAATCTCCTGCGTGCCGCACAGATCATCGTCTCGGACTTCGGTGGAGAGATCCCCCACACCCCCGAGGGGCTAAGCCGCTTGCCTGGTGTCGGGCCTTATACGCGCGGCGCGATCCTCTCCTTCGCCTACAACCTCCCTTATCCCACTGTGGACGGCAATGTCTACCGCGTGCTGAGTCGCCTCTTCGGCTCTACCGAGCCCATCGACACGACACGTGGCGTACACTCCTACTGGGATCTGGCGGAGGCCCTCCTCGACAAGGAGCATCCCAGCCGCCACAACCAAGCTGTCATCGAGCTGGGGGCCCTCTGCTGTACGCCCCGCCGCCCGCACTGCCACGAGTGCCCCATCGCTATGCACTGCCTCGCCCATCGTGCCGGCATCGAGGAGCAGCTCCCGATCAAGCAGGGCAAGACGAAGGTCCTCCCCCCGCCACATGGACTACTTCCTCATCCGCCTCCCCCACACATCAGGGGGCGAAGGCCTACTCATTCGCCGTCGTGGTGCTGGCGACATCTGGCAGGGGCTGTATGAATTCCCCCTCATCGAGGCGGGAGAGACGGGTGTCACCGTCGAAGAGCTGACGAAGCTCCCCGCCTTCGGTGACCTCATCGCAGCACTCGATCGCCCGACCTTCCACCCCAGCCCCATCGCACAGTGCTCGCACAAGCTCTCCCATCGTGCTATCTATGCCCGCCTCTTCCTCATCGAAGCCGAGGGCCTCAGTGCGGAGCTTCCCTACCAGCATATCCCGAGCACGGAGCGCAGTAGCTACGCCTTCCCCGTACTCATCGAGCGCCTCTTAGAGCAAGTGCCATAGCAGGGAGTACGACGCAACTATAGTCCTACCTGAGTCAACTATATTGGTCAGCGGGCGAAGCTATGTTGGTCGCTGCGACGACCAATATGAGTACATAGGCAGAGCTATATAGGATGGTGAAGAAAGCTATATAGCTTTGTGAAGTGACCTCTATTAGGTTGTTGCTCCGCGTAGGGATAAAAGTTGCGGACGAGTGGTAGATAAGTTTGAGCTACGTACGTGGATCTAATATCTACGTACGTGGATATTTGGACTGACGTGCCTGGTCTTTAAGACTACGTACATAGATAGAAGAAAACCACTACGTGAAGGCGCTTTTTCCTTCGCGAGAAGGATACTTTTCCCTCTGCTGAATAAGAGGAATACTCGCGATAAGGCGAAGGGCTTGCGTATCACTTCGGAGAGGCACATCGGGGAGCTGGGCGCGCGATACCTTAGCAGAACAAATAGAGAACAGGACTCTGCCGCAACAGTCCCCGATATAGGTTGACTCGATGACCAATATAGGTCACTACCACCCCCTAATATTGTGGGTCAGACGTCCCCCGCGAATTATGGTTGGATAAAATTCCCTATCTTTGTGGCTCAAATTGCAGAACATAGCAAAGTATAAGCAACTAATATATTAGACAAACGAGATGAAAAGAACGTTCCAACCATCGAACCGCAAGAGAAAGAACAAGCACGGTTTCCGTGCACGCATGGCTACGGCTAACGGTCGTCGCGTACTGGCTGCTCGCCGTGCCAAGGGCCGTGCGAAGCTGAGTGTCTCTGACGAGTACTAGGCCAAGCCTCTTGCATTTAGGTCACTGACCTACCCTTTAGAGGGCTCCCGTAGTGCGCACTACGGGAGCCCTTTTTCTTTGCCTTGATACGATGAACACACCGAGAGATACGCACACATTCGGAGGAAGTGTGCATATTTCTCTATCTTTGTCCTGTCTCCCGTGAGGCAAGCGTCCCACTACGGGGCGACAAATCATCCTATATAGCAATGAAGAAAACGCTACTCCTGGGCCTCATCGCCCTCACCGCCGCCCCCGCAGCACACGCTGGGGGTCTGCTGAACAATACCAGCCTCCACGCCCTCTACCTGCGTAGCCTCGCGCGTAATGCCTCGCTCACGATCGACGCGACCTACTACAATCCCGCAGGTCTTGTCTTCACGCCCGACGGCTGGCGCTTCTCGGTCAACAGCCAGACCGTACTCCAGCGCCGTGACATCGACGCTACCTTCGCCCCATTCGCTTACTCTACGGCAGGCACTACTACCAAGCGCTTCGAGGGGAAGGCCACCGCGCCCATCGTCCCCACGCTCATGGCTTCGTATAAGAAGGGTGACTGGGCATTCTCGGCTGTCGCAGGCATCTTCGGCGGTGGTGGTAAGGCCAGCTTCACGAGCGGGCTCCCTCAGTTCGAGGCGAACGTAGCACTCGTCCCCACGATCACGCAGGCCATCGCTCAGAAGGCTACCGCCATGATCGCTACCCTCCCCGCAGGGGCGCTCCCCCCAGCAGCTCAGGCTGGCTTTGCCAAGCTCATCGACCCAATCAAGGCAGCTAACAAGTACTCCGTAGACAGCAAGCTCGAGGGGCTCCAGTACGTCTTCGGCCTGCAGGCTGGTGCGAGCTACAAGATCAACCAGCACCTGAGTGCTTACCTCGGTGCGCGTCTGAGCTATGCCTACAACACCTACACGGGCTACATCCGCAACATCCAGGTCAGCGGTGCTGACGGCGCTATGCACCACGCTCCTACCTACTTCGGTGCTATCGCCGTAGGAGCTAAGGCTGCCGAGCCTATCGTCAACAACCTGCCCGACGCTCTCAAGCAGCAGGTACAGCCTGTCCTCGCCGTCCCTGGCCTTCTGGCAAAGAACACCCTCGACAAGCGCATTGAGGTCAAGCAGACGGGTATCGGTCTGGCGCCTATCGTCGGGCTGAACTTCAACTACGAAGGGCTGAACGTAGGGGCACGCTATGAGTTCCGCACCGCTATCCGCGTGAAGAACACGACCCAGGCCAATGACTCCGGCATGGAGCAATTCGCCGATGGCGCTAAGGTCGCCAACGACCTGCCCGCTGTACTCGGTGTAGGGGCTTCGTACCGTATCCTCCCCACGGTCACGGCTGCAGTCAGCTACAATCACTTCTTCGAGAAGTCTGCGAACATGGCTGGTGACAAGCAGAAGACCCTCAAGGGCAACACGAACGAATACCTCTTCGGTGTCGAGTGGAACGCCCTCGACTGGCTCGACGTCAGCGGTGGTGTGCAGATCACGCGCAAGGGGGTGAGCGATGCTTATCAGAGCAACATCCACTTCGACATGAGCTCCACTTCCTACGGCCTCGGCGTCGGCCTGCACCTCACGAAGGAAGCCCAGCTGAACCTCGCCTACATGATCTCCAGCTACGGCGATCACAAGAAGGCCGTCAGCACCTACGCTGCTCAGCCCGCCCTTGGTATCGCGCTCCCTGGTAGTGAGGTCTATTCGCGCAAGAATCAGATCTTCTCCATCGGCCTCGACTACACGCTCTAAGGCCGAGCAAGTCCCGCTAAACGACCGAGCCCCGACCTCCCACATGGGAGATCGGGGCTCGGTCATTTGGTAGCTACCGTAGCCTAACGGCTGTGCTCACAGCACCAGTCGTAGGCATTGCGGAAGGCCTTCATCCATGGAGTCACCTCGTGCTCACGGCGCTCAGCCTCGGGGTAGTAAGCGCACTGCCAGGGGAAGATCGCACGCTCGGGGTGAGGCATGAGAGCCAGGTGACGACCATCAGCGCTGCAGAGCCCTGCGATAGCGTCGGGCGAGCCGTTGGGGTTCGCGGGGTACGCATCATAGGCGTAGCGTGCGATGACGTGGTAGCGGTCGCTGCCGTAGGGGAGGTCGAACTTCCCTTCGCCGTGAGCTACCCACACACCGAGTGACGCACCAGCCAGATCACGGAGCATCACCGAGTGGTTCTCGGGGATCGTGAGGCTGACGAACGAGCTCTCGAACTTGTGCGAGTCGTTGTGCGCCATCTTATGCTTCAGCTCGTGCTCAGGATAGAGGAGCTCCAGCTCGGCCATCAGCTGACAGCCATTACAGATACCGAGGCTCAACGTATCAGGGCGTGCGTAGAAGCGGTCGAGCGTAGCCTTCGCCTGCTCGTTGAAGAGGATACCTGCTGCCCAGCCCTTAGCCGAGCCGAGGACGTCAGAGTTCGAGAAGCCACCGCAGAAGACGATGAGCTGTACATCATCGAGCGTCTCACGACCCGAGATGAGGTCGGTCAGATGCACATCCTTGACGTCGAAGCCAGCGAGATAGAGGGCATAAGCCATCTCACGCTCACCATTCGTCCCCTTGTCACGGAGGATGGCGGCACGGACAGGTGCCTTCGCCGTGCGGTCGGGATCGAGACCGAGGTCAGCGAGCTTACCCGTGAAGCCCTTAGGAGCCGTGAGGCGGAGGGGCTGATTCTTATAGCCTTCGTAGCGAGCCTTAGCCAGCTCTTCGCCGCTCTGATACTTGTCCATCAGATAAGAGGAGCGGTACCAGAGGTCGCGCTTAGCATCGATGTCGAGCGTGAGCGTGGACTTCTTGCCGTAGCTGACAGAGAGCGTGCGACCGTCGGCCGTCGGCGTGGCGATGCGAGCGAAGCCGATGCTGGCATCACGCAGTACCTCTTCAAGGACTTCGGGATGCGAGGTCTGCACGAGCACACCGGGGTTCTCGGCAAAGAGGAGCTTGACGATGTCGTCCTCGGGGAAGGCCGTGAGGTCAACCGACAGCCCACCCTTCGTAGAGGGGAAGCACATCTCCAGCAGTGCCGTGATGAGACCACCGCCCGAGATATCGTGACCAGCCGTCAGCACACCGCGCTGGATGAGCTCCTGCACAGCGGTGAAGGCTTCGCGGAAGTACTCAGGCTCCTCGATGCGGGGCGTCTCGTCACCAAGCTGACCGAGGGCCTGTGCGAAGGCTGAGCCACCGAGAGCCAGCGGAGAGAAGCTGAAGTCGATATGATAGACAGGGTATGCGGGATTCGCGACGAGCACAGGGGAGAGGATCTTCTTCACGTCGGAGACCTCACCGATAGCGCTGATGATGACGGTGCCTGGGCTCAGGACCTTCTCCCCGTTAGGGTACTTCTGCGTCATGGAGAGCGAGTCCTTACCTGTGGGGATATTGATGCCAAGCGAGATCGCGAGGTCCGAAGCAGCCTCTACGGCGTCGTAGAGACGAGCATCTTCGCCCTCATTGCGGCAGGGCCACATCCAGTTGGCGCTGAGGGAAACGCCCTCAAGGCCGTAGGTAAGGGGTGCAAAGACAATGTTCGTCAGCGCCTCAGCGATGGCGAGCTGGCTACCAGCGACGGGATCTACCAGCGCTGCTACGGGTGCGTGACCGATAGAGGTAGCGATACCTGCGCGGCCGCGGAAGTCGACTGCCATAGCACCGCAGTCGCTCAAGGGCAGCTGGATCTCACCCTGGCACTGCTGGCGAGCTACACGACCCGTGACGGAGCGGTCGACCTTGTTCGTCAGCCAGTCCTTACAAGCGACTCCCTCCTGCTGCAGCACCTCATCGAGGTAGTGCTCGACACGAGTAGCGTCATAGCTGAGGGCGGGATAAGTCTTGTCGATATGCTTGTCGACCATGTAGGTCTTGGGCGCCGAACCGAACATATCCGACAGCGCCAGGTCAATGGGCTTATCACCACCTGCCTCTTCGAAGGTCAGGTGCATATCGTCCGTGGTGCGACCGACGACGTACATCGGAGCGCGCTCACGCTCGGCGATACGGGCGATGCGCTCTACGGCGTCGCCCTTGACCAGAAGGCCCATACGCTCCTGGCTCTCGTTGCCGATGATTTCCTTGGATGAAAGGGTCTCATCACCGATGGGGAAGGCGCTGAGGTCGAAGTGTCCACCCGTCGTCTCGACGAGCTCGGAGAGGCAGTTCAGGTGCCCCCCTGCCCCGTGGTCGTGGATGGAGATGATGGGATTGTCTTCACTCTCCGAGAGCGTGCGGATGACGTTCTCGACGCGCTTCTGCATCTCGGGGTTGGAGCGCTGTACGGCATTGAGCTCGATAGCGCCGGCATACTGCCCCGTATTCACAGAGCTGACGGCACCACCACCCATACCGATGCGGTAGTTGTCACCACCGAGCAGGACGACCTCTTCGCCAGGCTCGGGAGTGCCCTTCTGTGCATCCCTGCGACGGGCGTAGCCGACACCACCAGCGAGCATAATGACTTTGTCGAAGCCGTAGGTAGGTTCGTCGGCCTTGCCTTCGTGCTCGAAGGTCAGCACCGAACCACAGATGAGTGGCTGACCGAACTTATTCCCGAAGTCGCTCGCTCCATTGGATGCCTTCGTAAGGATCTGACGGGGCGTCTGATAGAGCCAAGGGCGGGCAGCGCTGTGCTGCTCCCAGGGGCGATCCGCTGCCGTGCGGGGGTAGCTCGTCATGTAGACGGCCGTCCCAGCCAGAGGCACGCTGGCACGACCACCAGCCATACGGTCACGGATCTCACCACCGGTACCGGTAGCAGCACCGTTGAAGGGCTCGACGGTCGTGGGGAAGTTGTGCGTCTCAGCCTTGAGGCTCAGCACGCTGTCGATGGACTTACGGACAAAGAAGTCGGGCTTATCTCCCGTGGCGGGAGCAAACTGCTCGAGGTCGCTGGGGCCGTCGATGAAGGCCACATTATCCTTGTAAGCCGAGACCAAGTGATTGGGGTTAGCGGCGCTCGTGTCCTTTGATCATCGAGAAGAGGCTACGCTCTTCTTCCTCCCCGTCGAGGACGAAGGTACCACCGAAGATCTTGTGACGGCAGTGCTCGCTATTGACCTGCGAGAAGCCGAAGAGCTCACTGTCTGTGAGCGGACGCCCGAGACGCTCGCTGAGCCCCTCGAGATAGGAGATCTCCTCATCGCTGAGAGCCAGACCGTGGGCGTCATTGTAGGCCCGCACGTCCGTGATATGCTCGATAGGCGCTGCCGTGATGTGCGTGTCGAAGACCGTAGCATCGATCCCCTCATAGAGGGCCTGCAGCATGGGGTCAAAGGACGCATCGGGCCCCGAGACCTCGCAGAACTCCTCGATACGCATGACCGTGGGGATGTTCATATTGCGCACGATCTCCACCGCATTGGTGCTCCAAGGCGTGACGAGCTCGCGGCGCGTCCCGACGAAGAAGCCCTTGAGGGCGGGGGTATCAAGCAAAGTAGCCCCACCAAAGAGCCAGGTGAGGCGATCGAGGGCTTCGGCAGCCAAGGGCGCCGTGCTCTCCACGACATAAAGCACGGGGGAGCTGTGCTTCCTAAAGAGAGTAATCATTCGGAGACTATAAATATTGTCGTAAGAGGGATGCGATCATGAGGAGATCGAAGCAGAGGGGCGGGGCGCTGAAGCCTCTTCCCTATGAGCAAAGATACGGAAAAAGGCAAGGCCTCACTGCCCAGAGCCAGGGGCTCTAAGCGGTGAGGCCTTGTAGTGTGTCGGCGAGCATAGCTTACGACGGTGCGGTAGGCTTTAGCTCGGGATACGGAGGGTACGCCCTGAGGAGAGCTTGGCGCGGGCGGAGATGCCGTTGGTGCGGCAGAGCTTGCTTACCGAGACGCCATACTGAGCTGCAATAGCGCGGACGGTCTCGCCCTTCTTGATGCGGTGCGTCTTGAACTGCTCTTCGTTCGACTCGCCACTCTTCTTAGGCTTGGCAGCTGCCTTAGCTACTGCGAAAGAGCGGGGCGTGCGATAGGCACCCTTGACGAAGGCGAAGACGTCATAGCGTGGGACACCTGCCTGGAAGTCGAAGAGGTCCGATGGGTCGATGGGGATACCCATGAAGCGTGCTTCGAAGTGGAGGTGGGGCCCAGTAGAGCGGCCCGTGCTACCGCCGAGACCGATGGGGTCACCAGCGCGGACGACCGTCCCTTCGCGGACGATGGAGCGGCTCATGTGCCCGTAGACCGTCTCCAGACCATTGGGGTGGCGGATGACGACGTAGTTGCCGTAGCCTCCACCTTCGTAGGACTTGATACGGACCTTCCCAGAGAAGGCTGCACGTACCGTGTCCCCGTGGCTCAGCTTGAGGTCCGTCCCGTAGTGCATACGCCCGAAGCTATGGCGATAGCCGTAGTTCGAGGTGACTTGGCGGGTGGCGATGGGCATCACGAATTCCTGCAGGTCGATGTCTTGGCGGTCGGGGATATTGACCGACATACCTGCGAAGGGGTTTACGTGACTTCCCCAGGACTCTTCGCCGTAGAGCTCGGAGGCCGGTGCCTCGAGATCTTCGTTTTGCTTCTTAGCTTTCAGATCAGCCTCGCGACGCTGCTTCTCCTTGGGAGAGACGATTCTTGATCTCGAGTCGGTCGGCCAGGAGCAGGTGTTCACCACCAGTGGTGCTTGCCTGCTGACCGGCTGTCGTGCGTGTCTCTTTCTTTGGTGTCTGAGCCTTCCCTGAGGGGGGCGTTGCCGCCCAAGCAGGGAGTGTCGTGGCGACCAGACACAGAGATGCGCATAACAGTCGCATTCTTTTTCTTGTCATACCAGCTTTTGATACTACATTAATGATAATACCTGGCGGGAGCGCGCCTCCCGTCGGTGTGCATGGTTGCAAAGCATACACCATGCGACAAATGCAAAGATAACCAAATAGTTACAAACGCCAACACTGCACAAGCGCGCAGTATATGTGCAGTCCCCGACCTACTTTATGCTCTTTCGAGCCTCAGGTGTTGGGTGCATTCACCTTAATAACGTGGGGCTTTTTACTCAAGGTATATCCCTTGTCACTCGCACCATCTCCGACAGCTCACAGGACCGCTCCCCGAGGGAGTTTGCAAACTTATCCACCATTGCCGTCAAGCTGCGGAATTCAGAAAAAGAAGGGAATAAGTACACCTCCTCAGCATCAGCAACTTTGCAAGGAGCGGATACTAACCAATAGTGGTGGGTGGTGTGAACCTATATAGGTCAGTGAGTGAACCTATATTAGATTGTTGCTCCGCATAGGGATAAAGTTGTGGACGAGTGGCAGATAAGTTTGGACTACGTACGTGGACGATAAATCTACGTGCCTGGATATTTAGATTTGCGTGCCTGGTCTTTAAGACTACGTACATAGATGCGGAAAAGCCACTACGGGAAGGCGCTTTTTCTTCACGAGAACGATGCTTTTCCCTCCGCAGGATAAGAGGAATACTTGCGATAAGGGAAGGGAAAAGCGTATCACTTCGAAGAGGCATATCGGGGAGCTGGGCGTGCGATGCCTTAGCACTCTAAATAGAGGGCAGGACTCTGCCGCAACAGCCTCGTATAGGTTCGCACCACCCCATGAGGGAGGTGCACAGCTTGCACACGGGCACAAAAAAAAGTTGGCACCCGCAGATGGGTGCCAACTTCTCTCTATTATAATAATAAGGAGGGAGCGAGGCGCTATCGCTTGCGACGCTCGAAGAAGCGGCGGGCAAAGTCCTTGCAGACCATCGGCAGGCGCACGAGCTTGTCAGCGGGGAGTGAGGAGCGACAGCGCAGATAATAGGTGCGCTCCAGCTCGGCTTCGCGGACGTGGAAGTCCAACATCTGCTCAAGGTGGGTATTCAGCTCGGCTTCGGTCAGCGTCTTATCGCCCTGACGTACGCGGCGGCCGAGGGTTTCGACCGAGCGCCATAGGGCGAAGCGCTTATCATCAAGTTCGTTTAGCACGGGCATCAGTGCATCGACTTCGCCAGCGGTGAGGGAGAGCTCACGCATCAGGAAGGCACGCTTCTCAGCACGCACCTTCTCGCGCATGTCCTTGTGATGGTCGGCACCCTTCTTCTGTGCTTGTGCAGACAGTCCACCCGTCAGGAGGAGGATGGAGCAAAGGATATAAAGGATTCGCTTCATTGTCTTCGTAGGGGTTAGCGGGTGGGAGTAAAGGAGGTATTCGTCATCGTCCCGAGGTCGGAGAGGAGCGAATTGTAATAGGAGTCGTAGCCTGCTACGGCCGTCATGCGCTCACCGTAGTCGGCGTAGTAGTCGGCATACTCGTCTTCGCTACTGACCTCAGTCTGGGCCGTAGCGACGGACTTATCCTCGGCAGTCTTCGGTGCGAAGGCACGGAAGATGAGGTTCATCGCGACGAACATCGCCGCCAGATAAGCGATGGGGCGCAGCCGCGTCCATAGGCTGATGCGGGGGGCTTCGGCGACTTCCTCGGGGGTCTCCTCGGGGATCTTCGCCATGATACGCTCCTCGAGGCTATCGAAGTAGCCCTCGGGGACGCTATAGTGCCCACGACTCTCGGCGGGAGTAGGTAGGTTAGTTTGCTTATTCATCTCTAAATACATGAGCCCTTATCGGGGCTTCACTCTGTGTGACAACTGGTAGGGGAAAAGGTTTATTCGCTGCGCTGAAGTTCTTCAGTTACCTTCTTCATCGCGTGGTGGTAGGAGGCCTTGAGTGCGCCCTCCGACGTGCCGGTAAGTGCGGCCATCTGGTCGTAGGGCATCTCGTCGTAGTAGCGGAGGCGGAAGACTAACTGCTGCTTGGCAGGTAGGCTCAATATAGCCTTCTGCAGGCGCACCTCTGCCTCATCGGCATCGAAGTACTCGTCGGCTGTGAGGCGATCCAGCAGGTAGAGCGAGTCGCCTTCGTCTGAGGGGGCGATGATATGCTCCTCTTCGTGGCGGCGCTTCTTGAGGAAGTTCAGGGCTTCGTAGAGGGCGATTCGGTAGAGCCACGTGGAGACCTTCGCCTCGCCACGGAAGCCTTCGATAGCCTCCCAGGCCTTGATGAAGACGTTCTGCACGAGGTCATCGGTGTCGTCGTGGTTGTAGACCATACGGCGTATCTGCCAGTAGATCTGCTGCGAGTAGAGGCGCACGACCGTGGTGAAGGCGCTTCGCCGGCGCTCCGGGTCAGCCAGCGCACGCTGGAGCTCCTCTTCAGTGACAAGTGGTTGGGGCATCGTCAAGATTTCTTTGACTTCAGGGTAGCAGCAGGGGCTTTCTTTGCTTGCGTCGGGCTATCGGCAGTACGGCTGGGCTGGATCGTGTAGACGAGCTCGCCGTCCTTCCCGAGGCTGACAGCGAAGGTCTCACCCGCATGGAGCTTCTCCTCGAGGATGTGCTCGACACAGGGATCCTCCACGAGCTGCTGCAGACGACGGCGCACGAGGCGTGCTCCGAGGCTGCGGTGTGCCTCATCGATACCGACGAAGCGCTTAGCCTCCTCAGTGAGCGTCAGGCCATAGCCCGAGGTGGCGAGACGCTCTACGATAGGCTTCAGCTCCAGCGAGACGATCTGCAGAAGCGACTCGTCTGAGAGGCTCTCAAAGGCGACCGTACCGTCCAGACGCCCCAAGAACTCGGGGCTGAAGGTGCGCTCCAGTGCCTTGCGGACAATGCCTTCGCTACGCTCCTGCCCATTGCTGAGGCCAGAGAAGCCGACGGAGCGGGCAAAATCCTTCGCTTCGCGCGAACCGACATTGCTCGTCATGATGATGATCGTATTGCGGAAGTCCGCCGTACGCCCCTCCGAGTCCGTCAGACGGCCATCGTCGAGGACCTGCAGGAGGAGATTATAGATATCAGGATGGGCCTTCTCGATCTCGTCGAGGAGGACCAAGCGATGGGGGCGGGTACGCACGGGCTCCGTGAGTTCGCCTCCATTGCCGTAGCCGATGTAGCCAGGAGGAGGGCCGATGAGTCGGGAGACGCTATGACGCTCAGCGAACTCACTCATATCGATACGAACCAGCGCCTCTTCACTGCCGAAGACTTCCCTCGCCAGCGCCTTTGCCAGATACGTCTTCCCTACGCCCGTCGGGCCAAGGAAGAGGAAGGAAGCGATGGGATGCTGTCCGTCACGCAGCCCGAGACGGGCACGCTGTACGGCACGGCTGACGACTACCACGGCATTATCCTGCCCGATGATGCGGCTGCGGAGCTTCGCGGGGAGCTCACGCAGGCGCTGGAGCTCGGTCTTATCCTCGATCTGCTCCACGGGGATATTGAGGCGACGAGCAAGACCCTGCAAGAGGTCGTCACGGCTGACAGTCCCCTTGCTTCGTGTACCGCTTGTCGTGCCATAGAAGTGGCGATGCAGGCGACGGCGGGTCTCGCTGGCAGCAGCATCGAGGATCTCACCGAGGGCGTAGAGCGCTGGCTCCTGCGGGAAGTAGCGCTGAGCGAGTGCCAGCAGCTCCTCGTAGGGCGTCTGATAGCTCACCGCATGATACTCGGCGAGGAAGGCACGGCGACGCTCGAAGGCCTTACGGAGCGCCTCGCCCTCGAGGGGCTTGATGATGTACTTCGCCGTGCTGATCGAAGCGGCTTCACTGCGCTCGACGGACTGGCTGTAGGTGGCGGGAGTAGCGTGGGCAATGCACTGCATACGACGCTTCGCAAGGCCCACAAAGAGGGCCTCCAAGACTTCGCCACCCGTACGACCGAGGGGCTTCAGGAGGCTGAGGTCACCGATATAGAGGAGTACAGAGGGATCAGCCTTGAGTCGCTCAAAGAGTGACTGCAGGTACTGCTCTGCCCCACCCATCATCTGGCTCGCAGAGGCCAAGCGTAGCGGGTCAAGCTCCAGCACCGACTGGTAGCGGAAGCCCTGTGGCGTGGCACTCAGCTTATCGGCTACACTCGCACTGCCGCCCTTAGCATCCAGCTCAGCACGGCGATCCATGTGGCGAACAAGCGCCTTGATGATAGGCTCAGGGCTGTCATGGAGCTCATGCACCAAGATGACCGAGGGGTAGCTCTCACGCGAGAGTATCTGTATGAGGTCACGCGCTTCATCGTCATAGGGCATCGGCTCCACCTTCCCCTCATGCGTCGTGGGGGCGGTGCTCGTCACACGGCGACCGAAATCAGCGTAGGGGAAGCTCCCATCCTTCGGGGCTTCTTCGCCCTCGGGGAGCTTACCGAGCATGCGGTCGACCTGCGTGCTGATGCTCTCAGCAAGTGCCTGCAGGAGTTCGTCGCTGGGTGGCAGTTCGCCATCGCCACCGAGCCCAGGGCCCTTCATCTGCGCCAGATCTATGCGGATGGGGATACGGCGGACGCGGTCTTGGGACAAGACGATCGCCTGAGCCTGCGCTGAAGGTTTATCCGAGGCGGGCTGGCTTGGCTTGGGCTCTACGAGCTTTGGCGTGTTCTCCTCAGTGGGAGTCTTACTGCCCTCGAGGAGCATCGCGACACGATGGAGCTGGGGGTCGGTATGCTCGTTGATGCGGTGGGCGACGAGGTAATGCGTGAGGAGCGTCGGGGGCGAACAGAAGTACAAGCTATAAAGGAGGTGCAGCGCACTGATGGCCTGCGCTCCGAGGAGCGTGGAGATCTGCGCCGCACGTGCCAGCGTATTGTGCGCTTCGATGCTGTAGAAGACGTGTGCAGGGTCTTCCTTATCGTCCGGCTGGATATGCTCGTCCACCTCACGCAGTACCTCCTTCACGGAGATATTACGATCCATCAGGAAGCGGATAGCGGCGCTGGTGCCTTCGCTGAGCACGCCCCAGAGGAGGAGGTCATTCGTGATCTCGCCACAGCGCAGCTCCTTGGCGTGCTCGGCAGCGAGCTCGAGGGCCGCGCGGAAGGTATCGGTATAGTTGTACTTGACAGGATTACGCTTCATCTCTGGGTCCGCTTAGGATTTGACTTGGATAGCATGCAGCTTGGCGTAGTGTCCGCCGAGTGCGAGGAGCTCGTCGTGCGTACCCTGCTCGACGATACGCCCGTCATCGACGACGCAGATGACGTCGGCATGGATGATCGTCGAGAGGCGGTGGGCGATGACGATGGTCGTACGACCCTCCATGAGGCGGTCCAAGGCACTCTGCACAAGGCGCTCGCTCTTGGTATCCAGCGCTGAAGTGGCTTCGTCAAGGATGAGGATCGGGGGATTCTTGTAGACGGCACGGGCGATAGAGAGGCGCTGGCGCTGACCACCGGAGAGCTTACCCCCCGCGGTCCCCGATATTCGTATCGTAGCCTGCGGGCATCTCATTGATGAACTCATCGGCGTGCGCGACTTCGGCAGCCTGACGCACCTTCTCGAGGGTAGCGCCCTCGACACCGAAGGCGATATTCTCAAAGACCGAAGCATTGAAGAGGATGGGTTCCTGATTGACGTTCCCCATGAGGCGGCGCAGATCAGCGACCGCGACCTCACGGATATCCGTGCCATCGATGGTGATACGCCCCTCGACGACGTCGTAGAAGCGTGGGATGAGGTCTACCAGCGTGCTCTTCCCTGAGCCCGAATGCCCGACGAGTGCGACGGTCTGGCCCTTGCGGATCATGAGGTCTACGTCACGTAGCACCCACTCCTCAGCGTAGCGGAAGGAGACCTTCTCCAGACGGATCGCCTCGTTGAAAACGACGGGCTTAGGCTCGGCAGGGTCTGTGATCGTGCTCTCGGCACGGAGGATGCGGTCGACACGCTCCATCGAGCCCATACCACGGCGTATAGCATAGGCACCCTTGCTGAGGTCCTTTAGCGGGTTGATGAGGCTGTAGAAGATGACGAGATAGTAGATGAAGGTCGAGGCATCGATGCTGCTATCACGATTGAGGATGAGCGAGCCACCATACCACAGCACGATAGCGATGGTCGCTGTGCCGAGGAGCTCACTCACGGGGTGCGCCAGGAGCTGACGGCGGTTCACACCGATGACCGTCTGGCGGTACTCCTCGTTGGAGTCACGGAAGCGCTTGTCGACGAACTCCTCCGCAGTGAAGGCCTTGACGATACGCAGCCCACCGAGCGTCTCTTCGACCTGACTGATCAGCTGCCCCCACTGGTTCTGAGCCTCGAGGCTGGTGCGCTTGAGCGACTTCCCTACGCGCCCCATGACGAAGCCCGCGATGGGCAGGACGAGGAAGACGAAGAGGGTGAGCTGCCAGCTGATGACGAGCATCGAGCCGAGGTAGACGAAGATGAGGATAGGGTTCTTCAGAAGGAGGTCGAGCGAACTCATCACGGAGTTCTCCACCTCCCCGACATCCCCCGTGATACGGGCCAGTACGTCACCCTTGCGCTCTTCGCTGAAGAAGCCCAGCGGCAGGGCAAGGATCTTAGCATTGAGCTGATTGCGCAGGTCACGGACGACCCCCGTACGGATAGGCACGAGGAAGAAGCCCCCGAGGTAGGTAGCACCGACCTTCAGGAGCGTCATCAGCACCAGATAGATACCGAGGATGATGAGCGTGTAAGAGGCTCCCTCAGTCTCGATAAGCTGGGAGACGAAGTAGCCGAAGTTATTCGTCACCACCTCCTTCATCTGCGACCAACCCGCTTGGGTGGTGAGGTCAAGCGAGCTGAAGGGAATATAAGTCGTCACCCGCTCCTCGATCTGGAAGAGGATATTGAGGATGGGCATCACGAGGGCGAAGGCCACGAGATTGAGCAAAGCGCTCAGGATGTTGAAGAGCACCGCAAGGCTCAAGTACCCCTTATAATAAGGAGCGATGAAGCGGCGGATCAACATGAATATATCTTTCATCTATGCATCTTAGGGCTCACGCACCGAGGGCTTTTACTGGGCTTAGCTTCGGCACGAAGGCTACTTATCCAAATGTAATAATCTTATCAAAGATACGACAATGCCACGGCTTCCTCCCGAGCCGTACTACCTCACTCCTCTCCGACTCCTTCGCAGAAGGGATACCGACACCACCTGCACACCGCTCCTTCACACTAATAACGAAGGGATTATACACCCTCATAAAGCGACGGGGCCACTACCGAAGGATATCGGTAGTGGCCCCGTAAAGAGGTATTCAGCGAAGCGCCGAATTACTTAGCGTTCTTAGCGAGGATCTCCTTGACGGTGTCGATCTCGAGCGAGTGAGCAGCACCCGACTGACCGATCGTACCGCTCATATAAGCAGCCTGCGTGTCTTCGCTGATGAGGCCTGACTCGATGAAGCTCTTGATACCTGCAGCCAGACGTGAGCCTGGGCAAGCAGCGTCTTCAGCGTAGTGAGCCGTCACACCGTAGCTGAGAGCCAGCTGACGAGCCAGAGTAGGATCGTAGCAGACAGCGCAGACGGGGACCGTAGCACGGAAGGAAGAGAGGTAGCGAGCCGTACGACCGGTGAAGCTATCGGTGATGATAGCCTGCGTGTCGATCTGCTCAACGCTACGTACAGCCTGCTTAGAGAGGAAGGCCGTCGTGGTGCTCACTTCCTTAGAGTAAGGCACTTCGTCGTTGTATTCGCGCTCGAGGGTCTTCTCAGCCTCACGGATGATGCTTGCCATCGTCTGGACGGCCTCGAGGGGGTACTACCGTTAGCCGTCTCGCCAGAGAGCATGACAGCGTCGGTGCGGTAGTAGACAGCGTTAGCGATGTCGCTGACCTCTGCACGCGTAGGCAGGGGGTTGTCGATCATCGTGTGGAGCATCTGCGTAGCGACGATGACGGGCTTCTTAGCAGCGATACACTTCTTGATGATCATACGCTGGATGGAGGGGACCTTCTCAGCGGGGACTTCGATAGCGAGGTCACCACGAGCGATCATGATACCATAGCAAGAGTCGATGATCTCGTCGATGTTGTCGACACCTTCCTGGTTCTCGATCTTAGCGATGATCTTGATGTCGCTGTTGTGCTCGTCGAGGATCGTCTGGATCTCCTCGATGTCCTTCTTGTTACGGACGAAAGAGTGAGCGATGAACTCGATCTTCTGGGGGATAGAGTGCAGGATGTTGCCACGGTCCTTCTCGGTGAGAGAGGGCAGGTCGATGCGTACGCCAGGGACGTTGACGCTCTTGCGGCTACCGAGCTTACCGTTGTTCTGACAGACCGTGAAAAGCTTGTCGCCTTCCTTCTTCTCTACGTCGAAGGCAAGAGCACCGTCGTCGAGGAGGATACGAGCACCTACGGGTACGTCGTGGACGAAGTTCACGTAGTTCACGTTGATGACTTCGTTGTTGGTCTTTGCTTCGGGGTTAGCCTGGAAGATGACCTTGTCACCAGCGTGGAATTCGCGCTTGACTTCTGAGTCACCTTCGAGGACCGTCGTACGGACTTCGGGACCCTTCGTGTCCAGGAGGACAGCGACGCTGGGCGATACAGCACGCGTATTGTTGATGACCTGGGTGATACCCTCCTTCGTCATGTGGGCGGTGTTCATACGTACGACGTTCACGCCAGCTTCGACGAGCGGACGGATGAATTCTACGTCGCAGCGCAGATCCGAGATAGTAGCTACAATCTTAGTTTTCTTCATAATGCTTAATTGGGGTAATTTATTCGTTGGTCGGTAGAGGTAAGCCCCCACACACGGCTTCGATGGCTAAGCGGTATCCATCGAGACCAAAGCCCGAGATCGTCCCTCGGCAGGCTTCTGCGATGAGGGAGCGCTGGCGGATAGGCTCACGCTTATAGATATTGGATATATGGACTTCGATAGTGGGGGGAGTGATAGCCCTGAGGGCATCGGCCAAGGCCAAGGAGGTATGGGTATAGGCACCGGCATTGAGGATGATGGCGTCAGCGCCGGCATCGTGCAGCTCATAGAGCCTGTCAAGGAGCGCTCCCTCATGGTTCGACTGGAAATAGGTCAGACGAAGCTGGTGATCATAGCGCTGGTGCAGCTGCTCCAGGCAAGTGTCCATCGACATCGTGCCGTAGATGCTGGGCTCACGCTGGCCGATCCGAGCAAGGTTCGGCCCGTTAATGATCTCTATCCACATTCGTTATTTCGGGGGTATTCCTATTGTCTTCTTACCTTTGCAAAGATAAATTAAAATTCTCACTTTTTGAATGCTCCCTGACGATATACGCACGCAGTTCCTCTCGCACCTCCGCTTCGAGCTCGGCCTCTCAGAGAATACGTGTGAGGCTTACCTCAGCGACGTCGATAAGCTCCTCAGCTACATGGACGTCGAAGGGCTCAGCATCGAAGCCATCGACTATCCACGGCTGCAGCACTTCATCGCCACGCTCCACGATCTGGGCATCGGCCCGACGTCCATCTCGCGCATCATCTCGGGTATCCGCTCCTTCGGGCGCTATCTCCTCCTCGAGGGCTATGTAGATAGCGACCCCACGGCACTCTCGAGGTGCCACGTAAGGGGCGCTATCTCCCCACCGTGCTGACGACTGCCGAGGTCGACCGCATCATCGAGGCCGCAGGGAGCAAGGGCGGTGTCGAGGGCCAGCGCAATCGTGCCATCATCGAGGTGCTCTTCAGCTGCGGCCTGCGTGTGAGCGAGCTGTGTCACCTGACCTTCCCCGACCTCTTCCTCGACGAGGGCTATCTGCGTGTACAAGGCAAGGGGAGCAAGCAGCGTCTCGTGCCGCTGAGTGACTCCGCCATCGCCGAGGTCACCCGCTACCTCCGTGATCCCGACCGTGCCACCCCCAAGCGAGGACAAGAGGACTATGTCTTCCTCAGCCGTCGTGGGCAAGCCATCTCCCGCATCACCGTCTTCGTCATAGTGCGCGAAGCCGCCGAGATGGCGGGCGTGGAGAAGAAGATCAGCCCCCACACCTTCCGCCACAGCTTCGCCACTGCGCTCCTCGAGGGCGGCGCGAACCTCCCAAGCTATTCAGCTCCTCCTCGGTCACGAGGATGTAGCGACGACGGAGATCTACACCCACATCGACCGCACCAAGCTCCGCGAGCAGGTCGAGCGCTATCACCCCCGCAATCGCAGAGCGAGGTCGTAGCGTACCACCTCACCCCTATATACCAATAGCCAAGAGGCTGGAGAGCATCAGCTCTCCAGCCTCTTGGCGTGTATATGATTGGGTGAAGGCTATTCCCTCACGATCGTGACGTATAGATACTTGATGAGGTCCTTCATACGGAAGCACCCTACCCGCTCGGCTCCCCAAGTAAAGTAGGTGAACGATACACGCTCCCCGTCTTCTGACCATACCGCCGTCCCGGGCTTGATGACGATCCAATGAAGGCGGGCGATGCGGTTGCCCTTGGAGTCCGCCTTGATCAGCTTCGAGTCAATGAGCAGAAACGATCGGGTCGGCTTCCTCAGCGCTTCGATGATCGCTCTGCGATGCGCTCTCTCGGAGCCCCAGCCCACGAAGCTCAACCTTTGCACAAAGCGCTCGTGCGGGTAGATGCTCCTTAGCCAATACAGCATATCCTTCGGCGGACTAAACAGCGCTAACGGCCCAGCCTTGCCATCCACACCGAAGAGTATATTCCGCCCCTCCCGCATCGCGCCTAAGAACATCCAGTCGATGCCCGAGATCCCTTCACGGGAACTCCCTCGCAGTCCCTTGCTTGCCTGCAGATAGAGGTCACCGACAGCACATATCCCCGTCTCGTAGAGGGAGAGCATAGCGGATATATAAGCCACTGGATCCGTGAGCATCAGATCGTAGGCAATAGCCGCAGGGCCGCAAAGCTCGGTAATCCCTTGATTGGGGAAGGGATAGGACAAGGTAGTCCCAGCGTATGGGTAAGAGCGCAAGCGATCCGCCTCCTCTCGGGATAGACCTTGACGATAGAAGCGTGCCTGCATCTCCAGCTTCACCTGCTCACGGCTATAGCACTCCCAGACGCGCGGGGAGGGCTCTGGGCTCTCAGCAAAGCGCTGAAGGATGGTCAGCTTATTTGTATTCATAGGACGCTCATCATGCGGTCTTGCTCTTAGGGTTAGCCATCCCGCGTAGCTTCGTTATTCTTGGAGAAAGCATCCTCTACTAATCACACAAAAAGGAGTTCTATCCTCCCGCAATCGGCGTAGGTGACTGATCTATCAGAACTCCATTCTCAATAAGCAGAACATCTCCTATGTGGAAGAATAACATTTCACCGCTCCCTTTAACATATCATCATATTACTTTGGCTTGAAGAATGCTAAGGCTTTGCTGAGAGTCTCATGTTCCATTCGCTGCATAAAGGCTGACATAAACTCCCAGTCGGGCATACCGTCAGCTCCTATAGGAAGCATCAACTTAGAGCGTCTCATTCGAATTGGCCTCCATTTCTTGGCATACGTAAACGACTCCCCAGCCTTTTGAATAGATGGGATGAGGAACATAGCTAAATGCTTAGTCATCTCTCCCCCCTTAAGATAGACGAGTGTCACATCGTGACTGCAAGTAAACTCTGTTGCTTGATAATAGGCATGTCCAACGGAACCATTATTAGTAATCGCAATACAATTACCTCGATAAAGCCTCTTCTGCTTATCTGGCATAGATGTTCCTCCAACCTTATCATACCTCATCACAAGCTCTGCGGAGGTAAAGCCCGTCAAGCCATTTCGAGACTGAGTTGCGCCCAGAAATGGGAGTGTACCATCCTCACTCACTGGGGGCTTCTTATTATAATAGCCATCTACTATCTCAAATATATCAGAGAAGAAGAAGTCCTTCCACTCCCGATCGTTGAGAGCTCCAAGGCTAACAACATTACCACGCAACGGCTTCTCTAATTTCTTGCGAGCAGATGCAATGAGCCGCTCTCCTTCCAGCTGTATATATGCGGACATAAACTCCCAGTCAGGCGTGCCATCTGATTGAACGGGAAGGAGCAAGCGCTCGCTGGATAATCTCGTATCGTTTATTTCTCTATTAAAACTGTACTTCTCTGAGAGGCGCGAGATAATAGGCAAGAGGAATAAATAAGCATACCGCCCCAACCCCGTCCTCTCTAGTTTGGTTACATGATCACTTGCGACAAAGGCATAGGCTTGGAAGAATGCACTTCCCACACTTCCACTATTTGCCAAGCTGATACAATCCTCGAAGATGCGAACTCCATCTGTATTCCCGACGAAGCCATCAATACCATTATTATTAGCAGAGGAAGAAACGTAGGGCATCCCGCCTGGGCGATGATCATCTTTCTTCAAACGCTTCCCTCGCTGTATGCTGGTAAAAATATCTGAGAAAAAGAATTCCTTCCATTCCCTATCTGTCAGCTTCAACACCTTACTCATCCCCGTTCTCGTTATCGAAGAGATAGCCTCTTCCGTGGGTAATCATATTGAACTGGAAGGTGAGATAGTCCGCCATCGTCTTACGGAAGTCTTCCTCACTAGGGATTTCATCATTGAAATAATAGAATGAATGAAGCCATTCATCCTCCGCTTCAATGGTGGTCTCTACACAGAACTTGCTCTCACTCTCCATACGTCCGTGCCACACATTTAGGAGATGCTGCTTGCGGTCAGTAGCCGTCCCATTATCCCTGAGACCAACATTCTTAGCGACAACAAAGCCGTCATCCTCGAAAGTTGATAAACTTACACTTCTTCTGCGGTGGATGGGGAACATGGGCGGTAAAAATGGCTATACAGGGGTTCGTCCCAACACCATAGAAGGTATTCGTATTGAGGGTAATCACTCCCTCAAGTGTATGCTTCTTGAGGATATTCTTCTTAATCTCCTTCTCCTTAGTAGTCTTCCCCGTAACGGCAGATTGAGGTATGATAACAATGCCCCTTGCATCTTCACAAAGTGAGTCCAGCAAGTGCTCTGTAAAGGCAATCTCATATTTATCAGGATCCTCCTTGCCTCCCTTGCGAATAGGAGGGTTCATCATTCCCACAGTGCAAGGGCAGTATCCGTCTGGATCTTTAGATGCAGGCTCGAGCAAGGAAGTCGAAAGTTATGTAGGTTACTCTTGCCATCGCCCTCGCAAAATCATATTGGTCGTGGCAATGGTAAACATGTAGTCCTGCAACTCAATGCCCATGAGGCGCTCTTTGCGTATAGCCCGACACTCCATCTCATCATCAGTCTGATTAAGCATTGAGTGCATCGCTGCAATGAGGAAGCCAGCAGTCCCACAGCATGGATCAAGCACTCGATCTGTTGGCTTTAGGCTAATGAGATCACAGAATAGCTCGGTGATATGCTTTGGTGTTAGGATGATGCCCAAGCTCTGCCCATCTTGCCCCCGAGTAGGACATAAACTCTCCGTAGAACATGCCCCGAGGTAATCATCCGCAGACTGAGCATATCGGATAGAGCCATGAATACTCGTGCGTAAGAACTCCGTGTACTCTCTCAAGAGTGTACGCTGAGTCTTCGGGTCTTTCGTAATTAATCTTTGGTGTATCGCGAATCACAGCAAACTGAGCGAGGATCTTATCACGCTTCGTTTCAGGCGACACATCGGCACGCTTCAGATTAGCCTTAATCGCATCATAGATCTTCTGCCCATCAGACTTGATAGTATCTCCTGTCAAGTCGTCAACAGAAAAACCCCTTAAAGCTCTCCTCTCGCAGAGCAAGCAAGATTCCCGACACAACAAGAGGGCTTCCCTTGATTGGTCAGTCCGCCCTTCCACAGCATCTCGTGCAAAGTCTTTGCATCTTTGAGAATCTCCGCAGTGGTCTTTTCTTCCGCACTCGTTTCTTTAAGCACCTCACGGTGGTAGTAGTAATCAATATTGGCTTCATTGAAGGAGACAAAGGTCTCTACATCTGAAAGTTCCCTTTGAATAAAGGGCTATCATCAATAAAAAAACAGGAGTGATCAAATGGCGCTTCTCATCTCCCCGAAACACCGATAGCGAAAGACCTTCCTATAGCTTGTATGCTTGATGATATGCCGTGCATAATGCAATGCTCCATTCAGGGCATAGGCTTGTTTGCTTGCAGTATCCTCCAGCAAGTTACCATCCTTATCACGAGATGCATGCTGAGAGGTCTCCGCTTTATTCTCAATGACGAGGACAAAGTCCTTCACGACTCCTATAAACTCTGGCTTACCTACCTTGCCTGTTCCCGCCTTGGAGGCCGTCTTTAGCGCCTTATCCAGCTCATCGACATCTGAGCCCTGATAAGAAAGCGTGATTTGAGCTGACTTGAGCAGCTCATGTACCCATATATCTGTTTGTGCTTCTTTCTTCGCCATACTTAACCTGGATCAATAGACGGCATTAGTGGAGCCGACTATTCCTCTGCAAAGATATAATCAGCGTGAAGATTAGCCATATTTAGCTGTCCACCTCTACGGCGACGCTGTCCGTTCTTACGGTCGCTCGACCGCAGACCAGCACAGGATTTCTTGCTACCCAGCCGAAGAAAGGCGTCCACGACTATGCCTAATCCTCCGTCCTCGCACGTGGTCATAAAGTCTATGCACGCAAATCCTATGATCCACGTGCGTAGATTTAACGACCACGTACGTAGACAAAGGTTTCTCTGTAGTGGTATGCAGTTTTCCACGAGGTGCGTGGGAAGTTTTCCTTCGCGCATTGGGTGAAATCCGAATAGTCAAGCGAAGCGGCTTGCACTACGGGAGTAAAGCGACATCGCCCCCACAGATTCGGCGAAATCTGTGGGGGCGATGCTTGTATCTATGCTTCGGAGAGGGAGCGGAGACGCGCTTACTCGGCTTCGGGCGTATAGCCTTCGGCAGGGCGCACGGGCTTCCCGATGAGGGTCGCTGCCGTGGCGGACTCGATGCGTACGTCCACGTATTGACCGACGCGGTAGCCTTGCTTGTCGAAGACGACTACCTTATTCTGCTGGCTACGCCCGAAGAGCTGTTCGCGGGAGCGCTTGCTGAAGCCCTCGATGAGGACCTCGAAGGTCTTCCCCACGTCACGCAGGTTGCTCTCGAGCGAGAGCTGGGTCTGCAGCTCGATCATCTCGTTGAGGCGGCGGATCTTCTCTTCCTCGGGGATGTTGTCGATAAGGTACTTGGCGGCATACGTCCCAGGACGCTCGGAGTACTTGAAGAGGAAGGCATTGTCGTAGACCACCTCACGCATGAGGCTCAGCGTATCCTGGAAGTCCTCCTCGCTCTCGTCGTGGAAGCCGCAGAAGATATCCGACGTGATGGCGCAGTCAGGCATAGCACGGCGGATAGCCGCGACGCGCTCGAGGTACCACTCACGGGTGTAGTTGCGCTTCATGAGCTTGAGGATGCGGTCGTTGCCCGACTGTGCTGGCAGGTGGATATGCTTGCAGATATTCGGGTACTTCGCCATCACAGCGATGGCCTTGTCGTCCATATCCTTGGGGTGAGGCGAGGTGAAGCGGATGCGGATCGTGGGTACGGCGAGGGCAACCTGCTCGAGGAGGTCACCGAAGTCATACGTACGATCCCCGTCCACAAAGCGGTAGGAATTCACATTCTGCCCGAGCAGCGTGATCTCACGATAGCCCTTGGCCTCGAGGTCCTTCACCTCACGGATGATGCTCTCCAGCTCACGGCTACGCTCGCGGCCACGGGTGTAGGGCACGATGCAGTAGGAGCAGAAGTTATTGCACCCACGCATGATGGAGACGAAGCCCGAGAGGTTGAGCCCGCCGATCTTCAGCGGGAGGACATCCTTGTAGGTCTCGGTGGTGGAGAGCTGTACGTTGATCGCCTTCTCCCCGCGCTCGACAGCGCCGACGAGATTCGGCAGGTCGAGGTAGCTATCGGGGCCGACGACGAGGTCGACGTGGTGCTTCTCGATCAGCTCCCCTTGGCACGCTCCGCCATACAGCCGAGGACGCCGATGATGATACGGCGGCGCTTCTTGCGGCGGATGGAGTGATAGTAAGCGATGCGGTTGAGGACTTTCTGCTCGGCATTGTCGCGCACAGAGCAGGTATTGAGGAAGATAGCATCGGCCAACTCAGGGTCTTCGGTCAGGTGAAAGCCGTCCATCTGCATGATGGATGCGACGACTTCGCTGTCGGCGACATTCATCTGGCAGCCATAGGTCTCTATATAGACGCGGCGGGCGGTGGCGGTCGAAGGCTGAGCGCTCTGGGCGGGCTCGATCTTGGTCATGAACTATATGAATTGCTTAAGTGACGGTGGGAGGTGCGTAGACCTTCTTAAGAAGGGCCTCTCCCGCAGTTGGAGATAATATATTTATCTGTATATTTGCAATGAAAATGTAAGATTTTTCATAGTTAAGGTTTTGGTTAATAGGTTGGAGCTGGCTGGGAAGTCAGCTCCGCTTTTTTATACCCATACCAAGACCTTCTACGATCTTCATCCCATGCTATATATCAAGGGGCATCGCCGATACGCAGGAAGTGATAGCCCTCACTCTGGAGCCAGCGCACGGCTTCGGGCATCGCTACGCGCATATTCTTCTCCGCCTTGAGCGAGTCGTGGAAGACGATGATCGAGCCGTTGCGCGCATAGCGCTTCACGTAGCCGACGATGGTCTCCGGGCTGAGCTCGGCATTGTAGTCGCGCGTCACGACATCCCACATCACGATCTCGAAGCTATGACTAAGCTCCTCGATTCTGCGAGAAGCGCAGGTGCCCGTGCGGCGGACGGAAGTAGCGTGAGTGGATGAGCTCATGCGCGTCATACACGTCGCGCATATACTCCTTCGTCGAGTGGAAGACACCCTGGATATGATGATAGGTGTGATTGCCTACCGTGTGACCACGGCGACGTATCTCCTCGAAGAGCTCGGGGTAGCGTCGCACATTGTCCGCCACGCAGAAGAACGTGGCCTTGATCCCTAACTCATCGAGCTGATCCAATACCCAAGGCGTGACCTCGGGTATCGGACCATCATCGAAGGTAAGGTAGATACTCTTGCCCTTGAGCGCGGGGATACGCCAGCGCGCTCCAGGCACGAGCATGCGGTACCACATAGGTACCCGACAGAGGATGCGCTCGATCATCTTCGGGAGAGCGGACTACTGGGCTACCCCAAGGCGGCGGAGCAGCGCTGCGATCTCCAGCTCATAGCGGGAGAGCGCCTGCGAGTTGTAGTCCTTAGCGAAGTCGAGAGCGTAAGAGATAGCCGTATAAGCCTCCTGCAGCTCACCGTGGCGTGAGACCTCCTCGAGCTTCTCAGCAGGGAGCTGTACTGCCCAGGTCAGCGTGCTCAGCGCACGGCGGGCGATAGCCTGCAGCACGTGGTCAGCCTCAGCACGCATATCGGCACGATAGAGGGCATCAGCGAAGTAGAGTGCGCTCGTCTCATAGGGGACGTTCTCCTCGAGGATGACGGAGAGACACTTCTTCAGTATGGCTTGTGCCTTCTGCTTATCGCCACGCTCGAGATAGCCATTAGCCAGAGGCGTGAAGATCTGATTGCGCAGGGTCGATACGATGCCACGGGCGTTCTCATCGAAGTACGTACCAGGGCGATCAGCACCGCACCAGCGGAACTTCGTCATCACCGTCTCGTACATACGATCCAGATTGCCGATGCCGTAGTCGATAGCACGGCCCGTGCTGTCGACACGTGGAGCGAGCGGGAGGAGCTGCGAAGCCATACCCGTCTGCACCATGCTGGCGGTCATACCGTTGAAGGCATTGCGGGGCGAGGTGATCGCCCAGTAGATAGGACGCTCCCACTTGTTGCCCGCGATGAGGTCGAGGACACTGAGGCCACCGATATCGAGGAACTGACGACCGTGCAGGCTAAGAGAGAAGTCGGGAGTGATATGCCCCGTGAGTGCGGGGAAGCTCTTCGCGATGCGCTGAGCTACAGCAGCCGAGTCGACGGCGACGTAGAGGTCGGGGGGAGGGCAGCATAGCAGGCGAACCAGGGCCATGACCCTGCAGTGCCTTATAAGCCTCCTCGACGCTCAGGCGCTCACCGCCATTGGGGCTGACGAGAGCGTAGTTGTTGTAGTAATAGTAGGACTTGGGCAGGAGACCGATGGGCAGAGGCTTGCCTTCGTAGGCCTGCTTCTTCATCTGGTCGATGTACCAGTCACCCGAGAGATAGGAAAGGTTGACGGTGCGGACGTCCGTGCGGATGCCCTCGACTTCCTGTGCGTACCAGAGGGGGGAAGGTATCGTTGTCGCCGTAGCAGAAGAGGATGGCATTCGGCTCACAGCTCTCGAGGTAGTTGCGGCCCATGTCGCTGGCGACGGTACGCCCCGAGCGGTCGTGGTCGTCCCAGTTCTGCCCTGCCATCTGTATGGGGATGAGCAGGAGCACCAGCGAAGCGACACCCGCAGCAGCCGTAGAGACAGTGACAGGAGCGTCCTCATCCTTCGTCTTCTTCGCAGGCTGCTTGGAGAGATAGCGGCTGGCGGTCGTAGCGATAGCAGCCACACCGAAGCCCACCCAGATAGCGAAGGCGTAGAACGATCCCACATAAGCATAGTCTCGCTCACGAGGCTGACCAGGATACTGGTTGAGATAAAGCACGATGGCGATACCCGTCATGAAGAAGAGCATAAAGGTCACCCAGAAGCTCTCCACACCACGACGCCCGCGACCGATCTGGAAGAAGAGGCCGATGAGCCCGAGGATCAGCGGGAGTGCGTAGTAGACATTGTGCCCCTTATTGGCCGTCATGTCCTCGGGGTGCGTATCGCTATCCCCGTAGAAGAAGCTATCAACGAAGGGAATACCCGTAGCAGCGCCACCACGCAGGAGGCCGCCGTCACCCTGAAGGTCATTCTGGCGTCCGGCGAAGTTCCACATGAAGTAGCGCCAGTACATATAGGTCAGCTGATAGTTGAAGAAGTAGGTGAGGTTGTCCCCGAAGGTAGGCTGCGACATATCATCGGCAGCACGCCCCATCCACGTATTGTACATCTGCGCATGACCGCGGTCATAGACACGGGGGAAGAGCATCATGCTTGAGCTCTCATAGACGGGTTCATCCTTGGGCGCACGCGCTACATAGCGGTCGGGGTCAGAAGGCTGAGCCTTATCGACACGGCCGTAGGTAGGCTCACCTTCGTCGAACTCAGGACGGCCGTCGGGACCGTACTTATAGGGCGACGCGAAGGTAGGGCCGTAGAAGAGCGGTGCCGATCCATACTGCTCACGCGCCAGATAGTAGCGGAGCGAGAAGGCATCAGCAGGCGCATTCTCATTCATCGGAGGGTCAGCCACCGCACGCACGAGGATCACCCCGTAGGAGGAGAAGCCCATAGCGATAGCCACGAGCGACATCTGTACCGTCTGGACGGCACGTGCGCAAAGCCCCTTATATAGGTAGAAGAAGGCAATGATACCAGCTGCCAGGGCGAGGGCGACGATACCATTCCCGATGAGGGGGATCCCCATCAAGATCAGCGACAGCGCGATAGAGATACGGAAGCGATGTGAGCCGAGGAGCTCGGGATCCTGCACCGCACGGTCGGCTTCGTAGACGCCCCAGATAAGGACGGCGACGAGTACCGCGAGGTAGATATACAGCCCTTGGTTGTAGCTGAGTCCGCAGGTATTGACGAAGAACATATCCCACTTCCCTGCGAGCTTAGGCACCCCCTGCACGACCCCGTACATCATCAGCCCGACGAGGGCGAAGGAGCCGAGGAGCGCCAGAGCGCTACCCTTGAGCGTGGGTGTCGTGGCACGGCGGTAGTAGTAGACCAGCGCCATGGCGGGCAGACAGAGCAGGTTCAGCAGGTGCACCCCGATGCTGAGGCCCATCAGATAGGCGATCAGCACCAGCCAGCGGTCCGAGCGCTCATACTCGCTGCGCTCCTCCCACTTGAAGATCAGCCAGAAGACCACCGCTGTAAAGAGTGAGCTGAAGGCATACACCTCCGCCTCGACAGCACTGAACCAGAAGGAGTCGGAGAACGTGTACACCAAGCTACCCACCAGACCAGAGCCGAGGATAGCGATAGCCTGCCCCATCGTCATCACCTCACCAGCGGGCTCAAAGCCCTGCTTGCCGAGATGCGCGCGAGGCGTCAGCACACGGCGTACCATATGGGTGATGGTCCAGAAGAGGAAGAGGATCGTGAGGCCACTCAGCACGGCACTCGTGGCATTGGTCATCAGTGCCGCACGCTCAGGGCTACCGCCCAGATGCGAGATCACATTATAGACCAGCATATAGAAGGGCGCGCCAGGAGGGTGCCCGATCTCGAGCTTGTAGTCACAAGCGATGAACTCCGCACAGTCCCACAGGCTCGCTGAGGGGCCGATCGTGAGCAGATAGGTGAGCGTAGCGACTGCGAAGATCGCCCAGCCCACGAGGTTATTTGCTCGGTTAAATTGCTTCCAATTCATGTATATCTCTATTAGATGTGCGACCCGCCACGAAGGGTCAGGACACACTACAATGCCTACAAAGATAGCTATATAGGCTGATACCTGCCGTGCCGAGGCACCGCCCTATACAGCGAGAGCGGGTACTACTATGACGTAACACTCCCTTCGAGATTCGCCCCATGGGAGCATTGGCATCAAAGATTTATAAGTGCTCCCATCGCTCAAGGCTCCAAGTCCGATCGATGAGTTTGTACCGAGCGGATAATGTAGTCTCAGCATCAATAGCCCAGCGTAAGTCCTGTACCTTGACACCGTCATCCTCTGTGAACATCTTGAGACTGGGTGGGCCAAACTGCCGGATCGTCTGCTCATACGTATAGCCCTCGATGACAGATAGCCTCAGACGACCATCCTCATCAGGCAGCCATAAATGCTCGATCAAGAACGCCTCCATATCTGCGATCACCTCCTCTAAGACGGGAGACAAGGCGGGTAACTTACCCTTATATCCCCTGACCTTATCACAGAAGAAGGGGAAGAAGTATCGTCCCATAATCAACCGCTGCATCGTCTTATTCTGCTTGTAGGGAAGAAAGTCCTCCTCTGGCATCATCAAGTCAAGCTCCAGAATACGATCTTCCTTATCAAAGCGCACCCTGGAGCGAATGCCACTCAAGGTATCCAATACTCTAAAGCAGAAGCCAAAATCAAAATCCAGCTGAGGATACTTGGCATTCAACACCGAGGTGAAAGCCTCCTGCTCATCAGCAATATCACTAACCATCAAGAATCCAGGGGAGTCTGATGTAATTCTCACTTCGCTCATCAGTCCAATCTTTAACGACTTTATTTTGCTGCAGACATTCCACAGTATCTACGCTTATACAGCGAGAGCGGGTACTACTGAGATGTAGTACCCGCTCTCTTGGTGACCCCGGTGAGGCTCGAACTCACGACCCAGTGATTAAGAGTCACTTGCTCTACCAACTGAGCTACAGAGTCATTTTCCCTTGTTCGGCTCACCACCTTGGTGCGTGGGAGCGTTTTCAGAACGGGTGCAAAGGTAGTGCAAACATTTGAATTACACAAAACGACCCACGTAAATCTGCTAATTTTTTCACGCGCCCCACCCAACTTCCACCCCAAGGCAGTACAGACCTCCATAGAGGGGGTGAAATGAACCAGTAGTGGTCAGCGCTCCGAGCAGTACTGGTCCGATGCGTGACCACTACTGGTTCGTATCACGTACCACTACTGGTCGCACGAGTGACCAGTAGTGGTTCATTTTCCCTCCCCTACGGCATCGTCCATACACCCCACTACAGGCTGGGAATAAAAAGCCCCACAGCCAGTCACTTAGATGACGCGCTGTGGGGCTTCAAGTATATAGGGTAGCTGAGACTTACTCGCGCCAGTAGCGACGCTGGATACGCGTCGAGAGGGTCGTGAGGATCTCGTAGGGGATCGTGTCGCAGGCTTCGGCAAGCACCGTGATAGGGCGCTCTTCACCACCGAAGATGAGGACCTCGTCCCCCACCCGTGCCTCAGGCACGTCGGTGATATCGATCATACAGGCATCCATACAGACATTGCCGATGGTAGGGCACAGACGGCCGTGCAGGAGCACCGAATAGGCACCACGACTCAGACGGCGTGAGAATCCGTCGGCATAACCAATAGGGATGACCGCAATGCGGGAGGGGCGGGAGGTGATGCCACGGCAGCCATAGCCGATAGCTTCGCCTGCGGGGAGCTCACGGATCTGCAGAAGGACGGTCGTCAGGCGAGCGATAGGCTCTACCCCAGGGCGCCCCGTAGCACTCACCCCATAGAGGCCGATGCCGAGGCGTGCCATATCGAGAGCGTATTCGGGGAAGCGCTCAATACCTGCCGTATTCAGCAGGTGACGCTTCGGCTGATAGCCGAGGGCAGCCGTCAAGGCTTCGGTAGCGGCGATGAAGGTCTTCGCCTGACGCTCGGTGAAGTCTCGCTTGTCGGGCTCATCGGCTGCAGCCAGATGCGAGAAGACTGAGCTTACTCGCAGCTCGGGATGCTCACGGAGATAAGCTCCTACCGCAGGGAGGTCAGCAGGCGCAAAGCCCAAGCGGTGCATGCCGCTATCGACCTTGAGATGGATAGGGAAGGCGGTGATACCTGCGATGCGCGCACGTTCGCACAGCCCCTCGAGGAGCTCCATGCTATAGACCTCGGGCTCGAGGCGGTGCGAGAAGAGGGTATCTGCCACCGACAGCTCGGGGTTCATGATCATGATGTGCGTGCGGATGCCCTTGTCACGCAGCTCACGCCCTTCGTCCGCCACGGCTACGGCGAGGTAGTCGACGCGGTGCTCCTGGAGCGTACGCGCCAGCTCGAAGGCACCCGTCCCGTAGCCATCGGCCTTGATCATACAGATGAGCGGATGCTCGGGCGGCAGGAGTGAGCGGTAGTGATTGAGGTTGTGCACGACAGCGCTGAGGTCGATATCCAGCACCGTCTGGTGCTCACGGGAGGAGAGACGACGGTAGACTTGGTCGAGGGCAAAGCGGCGTGCGCCCTTGATGAGGATGCAGGAGTCGTGCAGACGCGACAGGAGGGGCGAAGCTAAAAGCTCGCTCGTCGTCGCGAAGAAGTGCGTATGCCCAGCATCAAAGAGCCCCGCCGAAGCCGTGAGATGCTCCCCGACAGCGAAGACTTCGTCCACGCCATAGCTCTGGATGAGGCCTGCGACCTCGGCATAGAGGTCGGCATCACTCCGTCCGCTCCCCTCGATATCGGAGAGCAGGAGCACGGGGCGAGCGCCCGTAGCTGAAGCCCGACGACGCAGGAAGTCCAGCGCGATGGAGAGTGACTGCAGGTCACAGCTGTAGGCATCATCGATGAGGGTATTGCCCTGCAGGCCGTCCTTAACCTCCAGACGCATCGAGATGCTGGTGAGGGCGCGCCACGCTTCGGGCACTGCGAGGAGCTGAGGGGCGAGGGCTGCCACGAGGGTCAGACAGCAGGCGATATCCTCGAGATAAGCCGCATCGGTGAAGGGGACGGTCAGCGGATATTCTTCGCCAGCCACCACACAGATGAGCGCTGTTGTGGTGCTCGTCGTCTCGGTCGTACGGACGTAGACCGTGGCGGCAGGGTCCTTATGACTCCAGGTGTAGTGGGACTTCGTGGGGAAGCGCTCACGCATCGCCTCAGCGACCAAGGGCGTGTCGAGGCTGTAGAAGAGCGAGGTGGAGCGCTCGAAGAGGCGGAGCTTCTCCTCCAGCTTCTCCTCCAGCGAGCCGAAGCCCTCCTGATGAGCGCTACCGAGCGAGGTGAAGACCCCGAGCTGAGGCGCGATGACTTCCTCCAGCGCAGCCATCTCACCGGGGCGGGAGATCCCCGCTTCGATGAGGGCTACTTCGTCCGTAGCCGTGATACTCAGCACGGAGAGCGGTACACCGATCTGCGAATTGTAGCTACGGGGGGAGCGCATCGTATGGAAGCAGGGTGAGAGGAGCTGATAGAGCAGTTCCTTGACGACGGTCTTCCCGTTGCTCCCCGTGATACCTATGGTATGGAGCTGAGGGAAGCGCTCGCGGTGTGTGCGTGCCAGCGCCTGCAGTGCCGTGATCGAGGAGGTGACGACATACCAGTTGCACCCGCTGTACTTCGCCTCCGTATCGCTCGAGAGCTGCTCGACGACGAAGCTCCTTACTCCACGCTCATAGAGCGACTCGATATAGCGATGCCCGTCACCCGACTCCGTGCGGATGGCGAAGAAAAGCGTCTCCTCGGGCGTGAGGAGCGAGCGGCTATCGGTGAGTATATGGCTCACAGCCCTGTCGTGCGACAGATGCGGCGTGACCGCAAAGGCCGTAGCGAGGGTGGCGGGAGAGAAGGATGGTGAAACTAATCTATCCATGAGGGTAAGTCGTGAAGCTGAGCGGAGGGGTACTGCGAGCGGAAGGCTTCGATGCGCTCACGGAGAGCGGCGAGGCGCGCCGTATGCTCGGCTCCCTCAGCATGTAAGGGGCGGTGACGAAGCTCTTGATGTAGGCGGTGCGCTAAGGGCAAAGCCTTCTGCACCGCTTCGTCGAGTGCCCACGTGGTGAAGCGCTCGGCGACGATACGCTGTGCCAAGGGGGAGGGATGCACCATATCCTCGGCATAGAAGCGGTAGTCGCGGAGCTCGTCGAGTACCAATTCGTAAGAGGGGAAATAAAAGCAAGTAGCGGGGAACTGCTCCGTGAGTGCCTCGGCCAGGAGCAAGAGCGTCGCCTTGCTGAGGGCATTGCCGTGGGCGCCGTCACGCAGATGACGCACGGGGCTCACCGTCTGAATGATCGTCAGCTCGGGGAAGCGCTCACGAAGACGCTCGATGAGTGGGCGCCACGTCGCAAGGAGCGTCTCCGTGTTCACACGCTCACGGACGAACGTCCGCTCGGGGAGCTTGTGGCAGTTACTCACTACCCTACCCGCTACTCCGCCATATTCATCACCCGCAAGGCGGTAGACATACGCCGTGCCGTAGGTGAGGAGCAGGTAGCGCAGCTGAGGTAGCGCCGTCTGCACCGCTTCGTACGAAGCATTCATCAGGCGAAGGGCTTCCTCAGCCGTCGGGGCGGAGAAGCGCCCATGATGAAGGAAGGAGTGGTAGAGTCCGCCATACTCGAAGAGGTCGGTTTCGGTGAAGGGCTCACCGAAGAAAAGGCGCTCGATGCCGGATGCTATCGAGAGGGGATTGTACTGGATGCCTAAGGGATTGACTTGGAGCTGCAGGCCTCCATCACGGAGGTAAGCGCCGATATGCTCACTGAAGCACGAGCCGAAGCTGAGGGCTTGCTGCCCGTAGCCCAAGCGTGGAGGCGAGGGCGGTAGCGTGACAGGAGTATGGAGCTGAGGCATAGAGAGAGCGAATATCTTGGGGGCGAAGGACTACCGATGAGGGTGCCCCGACTTGCGCCCTGTGCGATGCCCCGCGAGCTGCGGGTAGAAGGCCGAGGGGATATGCTCTATCGTGTAGCTCCCATCAGCCTCTATATCGAGGGCGAGGATATCGTAGCGCACCTCCAGATCGAGGGCACGCTGACGGATGTAGGCATTGGCTGCGGAGATGAGGAAGGCTTGCTTCTCTCGGGTGACGGTCGTGCGAGCTTCGGCAAAACTCCCGACTCCACGCGTCTTGACCTCGGCGATGACGAGCGTCTCACCCCACTGGGCGATGATGTCGATCTCACGATGCTGGTGGCGCCAGTTCCGCTCGAGGATGGAGTAGCCGTGGCGCTCCAGATAGCGGCAGGCTAACTCTTCACCAGTCGCACCCGTCTTGAGATGTTGGTCCATAGCAGATCGCTCTGTGCCTTGTCGGGGTCGAAGGTCTCGATATGGCGCACACGCTTGTCGGGGATGATCTCGTCGATAGCGATGAGGATACCCGTCTCCTCGACGTGGCCGAAGTCCTCGTTGATCGCCGTGCCGAAGACACGCATCTCGGGCGAGAGCGCCATGTAGGCATTGACCAGCGGAGGGATGTTCAGCCCGATCTCACGTACCGCCTTGTTCAGCGCGCGGTAGTTCTCCAGGCGGTCATCCGAGGAGAAGAGCTCGCGGATCTCAGCCTCGTCGACGACGATGGGCAGCGGATCGGTGGGGCGAACTAAGTGATCGGGATCGGGGAAGTGCTTGTCGAGGAAGTAGAGGATGAGGTTGCGTGCATGCGGATCGTAGTCCTCATACATCGTGACCTTGCCGTAGAAATACTTCATCGCAGGGTTGAGTACCGTCAGCGCACCGAGGCCATCCCAGAGGTTGTCCAGCGCGAAGAGGCTCTTAGCACCCATACGCGTAGACTGATAGGGCAGGGAGACGAAGGAGCGTCCCAGCTCGATCGTCACGGGGAGGTAATCTGCGAGGAAGCGGGGGCTAAACTCAAAGAGCTCTGCCGTCGCCAGGCGTGGACGCCCCGTGACGTCGTCGATCTGTACCTCATCGCCGAACATGAAGCGGTAGCCACCGAGGATAGCTCCTTCAGCGGGGTCCCACACGATGAGCTGACGATAGCCGTCGTCGGCGAGGTCGAACTCATCGACGTCGCAGTCACGCCCCGTACCGCCGCCGTAGAAGCGGAAAGCCTCTTCGCGCAAGCGCCCGATCTCACGCATGGTCTCGGGAGCCGTGCTGGCGTGGAAGACGTAGATCTCGTTCCCACCCTTATTCGTCGCGCGAAGGAGCTTGTCGAGGGTGAGTTCTTGGCGGATAAGATCCGCAGAGATAGGGGCGATGATCGGTGTGGTAAACATCAGCGCTTGGTCAGTGTAGCATCATACTCATCGCGGAGCTGGTAGCTCAGCGCACGGATACGCTGGGCCTCCTGCTGAGGCGTAAGGCCGCTGTCACGCAGGCTCTGCCAAGAGATCGGTTCCCCGACGATGACCTTGAAGTGACTGCCGTGAGCACGGAAGAGCTCATCGGGAAGGAGAGCCTGCCCTGGGTCGAACTTCATCTTCAGCGCCTCCTTGATGTGCCAGATCCAGTAGAAGTGGCGGCTATTCTGCCCGACGTAGTGCAGTGGCACGATGTCACGCTCGTTAGCGATGGCCTGCGAGACGAAGGTCTTATGCCAAGGGCGGTCCTGCAGCTTGCCGTCGAAGATACGCGAGCATGAGCCTGCGGGGAAGGTGCCGATAGGCACGTCGGAGCGCATCGCCTCCTGCAGCATCGTGATCGACTCACGCCCCTGCGAGCCCTGACGGTTATTCACCGGCAGGAAGACCGACTGGAGCGGGCGGAGGTAATACAAGAAGTCGGTGACCATGTAGCGCACGTCGCCGTAGCGCTTCCCCAGCATGTAGGAGAGGGAAATGCCGTCCATACCACCCAGCGGATGGTTGCAGACGAAGATGCAGCGCCCCGACTCGGGCAGACGCTCGGGGTGTACCCATTCGGTCGTGACAGCGAACTCCCCCATCAGGGCTTCGAGGAAGTCCATGCCATCGAGGTGCCCATAGCGGTAGAGGATATCATTGATCTCCCGCTGATGGATGATGCGCTCGAGGAGGCGCAGGACGAATGGAGGGAGGCGCTTACCCGTCTTCTCCTCCAGCACCTTCCCGATATGGATAGCCAGGGGATGGTCCTGCGAGGAGTATTGGGGTTGCTCGGTCAGTGATTGCATCGTGATAGGATTAGTTGCCAGAGAGCTGGCGGATGCTCTGCTCGATCGTGGCGATACGGCTCTCAGCGTCGGCCTTCTTCTTGCGCTCGAGGCTGATGACCGCCTCGGGAGCCTTGCTCACGAAGCTCTCGTTGCTCAGCTTCTTCTCTACGCCAGCGAGGAACTTCTGCTGGTACTCGAGGTCGGCACGGAGCTTCTTCAGCTCTTCCTCCACATCGATGTAGGCAGCCATAGGCACAGCGAATTCGTCCGTCCCGATGACGAAGGTCACAGCACCCTCGCTACGCACGCCGCTACGGTCAATAGCAGAGAGGCCTGCCATCTTGATGAGGACTTCATCAAGCTCGGTGGGATAGCTGGGGCTTGCCTCGAGGCCAAGGGCTTCGCGGGGCGAGAGGTTCTTGCTGGTACGCAAGCTACGTACGGTGGTGATGATCTCCTGAGCGGCAGCGAAGCGTGCGAGGAAGGCTTCATCGTAGGCCTCGGCAGGCGCTGCTGAGCGTTCATGATGCTCTCGCCATCGGCGCGCTCGGCGAGGTTCTGCCACAGCTCTTCGGTGATGAAGGGCATGAAGGGGTGGAGGATACGCAGGATCTCGTCGAAGAAGTCCAGCGCCTCACGGCAGGTCGTCTCGTCGATGGGCGAGCCGTAGGCAGGCTTGATGAGCTCGAGGTAAGAGGAGGAGAAGTCGTCACGGATGAGCTTGTAGACGAGGGTCAGGGCTTCGCTGATACGATACTTAGCGAAGAGGTCGTCAAGCTCGGTAGCCGCCTTATTCAGCACCTGACGCATCCAGTAGGAGGCCAGACGCGAGGCCTCGGGCTGAGGCGCAGCTGCAGCTTCGGCCGTCCAGCCCTTGACGAGGCGGAAGGCGTTCCAGATCTTATTACAGAAGTTACGACCCTGCTCACAGAGTGATTCGTCGAAGAGGATATCGTTCCCAGCGGGAGCGCTCATGATGAGCCCCATACGCACGCCGTCAGCACCATACTTGTCGATGAGCAGCAGGGGATCGGGCGAGTTACCGAGGGTCTTGGACATCTTACGGCCCTGGTTGTCGCGGACGATACCGGTGAGGTAGACGTTCTCGAAGGGCTTCTTCCCCTGGAATTCGTAGCCCGCCATGATCATACGCGCTACCCAGAAGAAGAGGATATCTGGCCCCGTGACGAGGTCAGAGGTGGGGTAATAGTATTCGAGCTCCTTGTTGCCTTCGCTCAGTGCGGGGGCGAAGACGGTGATAGGCCAGAGCCAAGAGGAGAACCAGGTGTCGAGGCAGTCGCTCTCACGACGCAGGTCTGCGGCGGTGAGATCAGCGTTCTTCTCCTGTGCCAGACGAAGCGCCTCTTCATCACTTGCGGCGACGACGAAGCTACCATCAGGCAGGTAGTAGGCTGGGATGCGATGGCCCCACCAGAGCTGACGGCTGATGCACCAGTCCTTGATGTTCTCCATCCAGTGGCGGTAGGTATTCTTGAACTTCGCAGGGTGCAGACGGATCTCGTCGTTCATCACCGCATCGAGGGCGGGCTTAGCGAGGCCATCCATCTTGAGGAACCACTGCATCGAGAGCTTGGGCTCGATGGGTACGAAGGTACGCTCAGAGTGACCTACCTTATTCGTGTAGTCCTCGACCTTCTCCATCAGACCAGCGGCGATGAGGTCTGCCTCGATCTTCTTACGCACGTCGAAGCGGTCCATACCAGCGTAGGCACCGCCATGCTCATTGAGCGTGCCGTCGTCGTGGAAGATATCGATCGTCTGGAGCTGGTGCTTCTCACCGAGCATATAGTCATTGACGTCGTGCGCAGGCGTGACCTTCAGACAGCCCGTACCGAACTCGATGTCGACGTACTCGTCCTCGATGACGGGGACTGCACGGCCGACGATAGGCACGATGAGCTTCTTGCCACGGAGGAAGCGGTAGCGCTCGTCATTGGGATTGATACATACGGCGGTGTCCCCCATGATAGTCTCGGGGCGGGTCGTAGCGACGACGACATACTTATCTGCCTCGCCCTCGACGAAGTAGCGCAGGTAATAGAGCTTACCCTGCTGCTCCTGATAGATGACCTCCTCGTCGCTGAGGGCGGTCTGTGCCTTGGGGTCCCAGTTCACGACACGCACGCCGCGGTAGATGAGCCCCTTGCGGTAGAGGTCGACGAAGACGTCGATGACGCTCTGGCTACGCTCATCATCCATGGTGAAGGCGGTACGCTCCCAGTCGCAGGAAGCACCGAGGCGCTTGAGCTGCTCGAGGATGATGCCCCCGTGCTCGCGCGTCCAGTCCCAAGCGTGCTCGAGGAAGGCTTCGCGCGTGAGGTCGTGCTTCTGGATGCCCTGAGCCGCCAGACGGCCGACTACCTTCGCTTCGGTAGCGATAGAGGCGTGGTCGGTACCAGGTACCCAGCAGGCGTTGAAGCCACGCTGACGTGCACGGCGCACGAGGATATCCTGGATACTATTATTGAGCATGTGCCCCATGTGCAGCACACCCGTGACGTTGGGGGGAGGGATGACGACGGTATAGGCAGGGCGATGATCAGGGGTCGAGTGGAAGAGCTTGTGCTGCATCCAGTACTCATACCATCTATTCTCCACAGCCTCGGGGCTGTACTTGGTTGCTAACTCCATAATAGTGGACTTCGTAATGTATCTATATAGTTTATTCTGTTGACTGCTTTGCACCCTGAGATGGACACCCTCTCGTGAAGGGAGCCACCTATGGGAGCTACAAATTTACATCAATCAGACGGATTGCGGGCGCACGAAGCCTCTGCCATGCCCCTTCGGGGCGCAGCACAGTGCGTAGAGAGCGTGACTTCGCTCGGAGGATGTGTAGGGGGAAGGGGGGTATTAGATGCTAAAGTAAAGGCAGGCGATTCCAAAAAGGCCCATGAATAAAAAGCTAACTCCTGCGACACCGAGGAGGATGATACCACGCTCCAAGCCACGACGATCCGCAAGGCGTACGCCCCACGTCAAAGCGATGAGATTCGGGACGAAGAAGGAGAGAATAAACAGCCAACGAGGATGTGAAGCAATGACATAGCATGCCGCCTGGACCCCAATGAATAGGAGCAGCGAAACGACAGATAGCCAAATGACCAGATCTCGGTGACGGTATCTCCGTGCGAGTGGGTGATTCATTGGTAGGGTGCAGTTGATGATATGTTTTGGTTCGCGCGTAATTTGGCAGTACAAATATATGAAGATTTCAATATACACAGGCAAGGCACTCTACCCGACTTCTCGCCACGCCCTTTTTCCTGATATCAAATATCTTAGCGCCCCACCCTATCTACAGCAAGAGCACGGTGAGAACCGGCACCAAGCTAAGGCTCGCAGTACCCTCATCCTCTCATAGTAGCACCTCATCCCACCACTGCTATTTGTCTCATCCTGTAGAAGAGAAAGCCGCATTTCCGTGGAGAAAAATGGAGCTCCCCATAGTGCGTTTCTCTATCCTCGCACGTAGTCTTAATGACCAGGTATGTAAATCCAAATATCCACGCACATAGATTTTAGAGCCACGCACGTAGACGGAACTTATCTGCCACTGGTTCGCAACTATTATTCGCGCACTTTGGCAGTCATTCCACTACTGCCTCCAGCTTTTCTCTCTGAGAGATGCGAGGTCTATCCCCCCTTCACTGCAAGGCGGACGAAGGGACAGCTACGCGCGCTGACACCGATACAAGACAAAGGGAATGAGGCTGAGGAACAAATAAGTATCTTTGTGATGCGAAGTGCGAGACGCTCACCGCTGATGGTGCGCCTCCGCCTTCTATCTCAGGAAGCTATAGCTACGGCAATGAAACAACTCTACACACTCACCTCTCTTTGTCTCCTCTTTGCATGCCTCATGGGCTCTACCCTCTCCAGCTGTACCGGCCGTAGTGGTAGCGCACAGAGCACCGATTCGACCCTCGCAGCAGGCGCACAGAGCCCCGAAGGCCCCTTGGGCTGGGACTCCATCGTGATCTCCACGACCTACTTCGACAATCAGGTAGCACGCAAGGGATCGTCCGTAGAGGTAGAGCTCTGGTTCCGCTACCCGACGAATGACTCCGCACTCCTCAAGGCTGTCAGCAGTGCGTTCTTCGGCGAAGCCTATGCCAACTGGAGCCCCAAGGAAGCTACAGAGCGCTATCTGCGCGAGGTGCGTAGCGAATACCTCTTCGGCGCTGACTCCCTTGGCTTCTCCGCTAAGGAGCTGGAGGACATGAAGAGCGAGATGACCCTCTCCAACTACATCACCTATCACGACGACCACATCATCACGATGCAGAAGGACGTGTACACCTACTCTGCTGGGGCTGCCCATGGTCTGCCTGCTACGGGGAACTATACCTTCGACCGCAAGAGCAAGGACGTCATCAGCGAAGGAGACCTCTTCATCGACGGCTATGGCCCCGAGCTGAATAAGATCCTTCAGCGTGCGCTCATCAAGGAGTTCGGTCGCAAGAGTGCTCAGGAGATGGAGACCAAAGACGGCATCTACGTTGCCGACCTGACGAGCAACGATAACTTCCGCCTCGATGACAAGGGCATGACCTATACGTACAACCCCTACGAGATCGCCCCCTTCGCCATCGGGATCATCGAGGTCTTCATCCCCTACGAGGAGGTACGTCAGCTCCTCCGCCCACAGAGCATCATCTTCAACTATATCCAGCCCTAAGACCGCATGGCCGCTATCGACATCATCACCCGCTACTTCCCCCAGCTCACCACCGAGCAGATCGAGCACTTCACGCAGCTCGATGCCCTCTACCGTGACTGGAATGCGAAGATCAACGTCATCTCTCGCAAGGATATCGATGCGCTCTATGAGCACCATGTACTCCACTCACTCGGCATCGCCCAGATGATCCGCTTCAAGCCCGGCACGCACATCCTCGACTTCGGTACGGGCGGTGGCTTCCCAGGCATCCCCTTGGCGATCCTCTTCCCCGAGTGCGAGTTCCTGCTGGTCGACAGCATCGGTAAGAAGGTCAAGGTCGCAGCAGCCGTCGCCGAAGCCCTCGCTCTGAAGAACGTGCGCACGCTACACGGGCGTGGCGAGGACGTCAAGGAGCAGTTTGACTTCGTCGTCAGCCGCGCCGTCATGCGCCTCGACGAGCTGGTCGGCTTCACCCGCAAGCTCGTCCACCACGAGCAGCGCAACGGCATGCCCAACGGACTCATCTGCCTCAAGGGCGGTGAGCTACAGGCAGAGATCCGCCCCTACAAGCGCATCGTCGAGGTGCAGGACCTCTACCCCACCTTCTCGGAAGAGTACTTCAAGACGAAAAAGGTCGTCTACCTCCCCCCTCTAAGCGACCTCACCAGACCATATACAGCGCGCCCCTGCTACCAGTCGGTAGCAGGGGCGCGCTGTATATATAGGTAGCTCTTGATTAACCCTCAGTCACAGGCACAGAGGGCTCTTCGTCCGTCGTCTCCTCGGGGATCTCGGGGAGAGGCTCCCCCTTGATAGCCACGTAGATTGTGCAGGTACCCGGGAAGATACTATGGTAGAAGGCCTCGCTGAAGCCAGCCTCCTGCAGGATAGCTACCATCTTCTCACGCTGGGGCATCGCAGCGATGGACTTCGGTAGGTACGTGTAGGCATCCTTGTCATCAGAGAAGAAGCGCCCGATGAGTGGGATGATATTCCCTGCATAGAGCTTGTAGGCCATGCGAAGGACGGGATTCGTCGGCTCGGAGAGCTCGGCGATGACCAGCACACCCGAGGGGCGGATGATGCGATGCAGCTCACGTGCCGCTGCGGGGATGTCAGGGAAGTTGCGGATACCGAAGGAGATCGTCGCCGCATCAAAGGTATTCTCCTCGAAGCTCGTGGCGGTGCAGTCCTGACGGTCGAAGACGATGCGGTCGCTCAGGCCCAGCTGATGGACCTTCTCCGCACCGATGCGCATCATCTCCTCCGAGATATCGACGCCCGTGACCTTCTTGACGGAGGGCATCGTCTGCACGAGTGAGATAGCGACATCACCCGTACCCGTAGCGACATCCAGCACGTGCTGCGGGGCATAGGGCGCGAGGAAGCTCAGGGCCTTGCGGCGCCAAGAGCGGTCCAGCCCCAGCGAGATGACGAGGTTCAGGCGGTCGTACTGCGGAGCAATGCGGTTGAACATCCGGCGGACCTGATCCACCTTCGACTCAGCACTGTCCTTATAGGGGGTAATCATTGTGGTAGAGATATGGGAAGGATGTGATAATGATGGTGACTACTTATGAGAGAAGTAGATCGAGTGGGCATCGGAGATACGCCCTGACGTGGGGCGCACGGCAGCGATATAAAGCCCAGGGACAAGCCCCGTGACGGACACCGTGGCACGGCCACCCGTCTGCGTGAGCTTCTGATGCATATGGAGCTGACCGGTAAGGTCATAGATACGCACTTCGCAGGGCGTGCGGCGTAGCTCTTCGCCCTCGAGGTGTAGAGCCCCGCCGTGGTAGTAACCCGTGAGGCCTTGGGGTAGTCGCTCTTCGCCTCGGGATTGACCAGCGTCGTCGTCTCGATGAGCAGGTCGATCCAGTACGCCCCACCAGGGAGCTCGGTGCTGCGACGCCAGCCATCTGTCCAGTGGTGCGTCCACGCAGCCCACCCTCGTAGGCGGTCGGCAGGGCCGTCATAGGCCAGGAGTGGTAGGCGCAGCTCACGGCTGTCACTCGTCGTGCAGGAGAGGAGGTAGCGCCCTTCGCTAAGGCTGAGCTTCAAGCCATCGGGCGCAGGGAAGAAGAGCTCGATACTATCGGAGCGGAGCGTACGCGAGCCACGCTGCGCTGCCCCGAAGGCATCATAGCGTGCATACGTACCGAGGGTCGAAGAGGCGAAGTCCACGACCTTACCACCGAGGGCATAGTCATCGGTGAAGGGCTGGAGCGCCACACGAAGCTGTGGAAGGTCTGCGGAGGTGAGCTGATCATTGCTCTTGAAGACGACGTACGCCCCGAGGATCGTAGCCCCCGATATCTGGGGAAGGCGTAGCTCATTGCCGATGGCATCGACACCCGTACGGGGCGTGTGCGTCACGTTGGGCTTGACGACTTCGGCTGAGGTCGCTACGGGATCGGGATAGATAGCGCTCAGGCGCTGCACGACCTTCGGCGCAATGGGATCATAGCCATCGCAGGTCTTACGCCCAGAGTTCGTGGGGTCGAGCCACGGACGGAGCGAACGGATCGTGCCCGCCCCTGGGGTATTGGACACCCACGAGCGCTTGAGCGCCCAGTAGCGGTCGTCATTGGGGCTATCGCAGGTCGAGGCTCCCCCCGTCAAGGCACCGACGATGAGGCCGTCCTTGTCGAAGAGTGCTGAGCCCGAAGAGCCCGCAGCCGTCGCACCGACAGCCCAAGCATTCACCTCCCAGTGCACGTCGCTCCACGAGATGAAGCGCACGGAGCCGCGCTTATCCTCATAGGAGAGGTCGTAGTCATTGGTACGCAGCTCGGTGTCACGCGTGAGGTTGTAGCGCTTGGTCGAGCCCCCAGGATGGTGGATACCGACGAAGGGACCTTGGGGCGACTCATTGATATTCCACCCAGCGAAGTAGGGCTGATAGGCCGCTGGGATCGGGCCGAGTGTGCCGTTAGCTCTGCGGGGAAGCCCCTTGATACGCAGCAGGCACATATCGGTATCTCATTGTAGCCGATGAGGCTGGCTCCGCTCAAAGCTCTGCTCCTCCGTGGGGCGCACGTTGCCCTCACGCAGGGGGCTTTGGAAGCCGAAGAAGAAGACCGTCGTCGAGGCATTGCGGTTCACAGCACCGAGATCACCAAGGAGCTTGAAGAGGTTATTGAGGCAGTGTGCCGAGGTCAAGACGTAAGGTGTGCCGTCGGAGCGGGTATTATTGATGAGCGAACCCGTGCTGGCGCTGGTCCCACCGACGATGAGAAGGAGCGTGCTACGGCTCTGCTTCCACGCCTCGGGATAGGCGATAGCGTTGGGCGCACAGCTCAGCGAAGCGAGTGAAGCACGGGGGTGGTCATAGAAAGGCTCCCCTGGTTGGGCGAAATTCTCCGTGCGACCGGCACTGCGGAAGTCGCGGAAGCCGTAGAAGAGCGCATCAAGTCGGAAGGGGAGCTTCAGCTGGTCAGCACGCGTCCCCTCGGGGTATTCGTATTCGAGCACCAGCGTCTCGGCATCGATGGGAGCGATCTGTAGGAGGCTATCCGTCTCGTTGTTCTGCTCGGTGAATGCCCCCTTAGCAGGACGCCCCTTAGCCGTCACGAAGAGCGCACCGCCACGGGGCAGGGCGTAGCGTGAGAGGCGCAGGCCGATATTCTTCGCCTGAGGCGCTTGGACCTCAGCTCGCCACACATAGTTCCCCGCTCCATCTTGGTACATACGTCCCAGCGCCTCAGTAGCCTCAGCCACGGGGCGCTCGACAGCGAAGGTATAGGTGCGGAAGCCCTTATCCCCAGACGTAGCCGAGCGGAGCTCCTCAGCGGTGGGTGCTGCCACACGTAGTGCGTTTGTCGCCGAGCGCATCATCTGTCCAGAGCCCAGCGTGCCCACGACGGGCGAGAGGGGCATCTGCTCAGAGCGCGGAGTGCGTGCCGTACGATACTGCCCCCACAGCGCCTCGGGAAGGAGGGCAAGGAGCATCAAGAGGGGAAGGCGTAGAGAGCGGAGAAGAGACATAGCTACAGAGAGATGTAGAGTGTGTGATCTGTGGCGGACTACTCGATATGGGTGAAGCCCAGCTGCTCTAAGAGGGGCTTCTCCTCGGGGTAAGCACCTACGACAGTGTAGGCGGAGGCTTCGAGGGGGAAGCGGTAGGCACGACGTACCTGCTCGAAGTCCTCGGGAGCGGACTTCAGCGTCTGGGTCGTAGCCTTGAGGTCACAAGTATGAAGCTGGGCACGTAGGATACGCTCTTCCTCGGGGAAGGCACTGAGGTCGATGCGGGGAGCATCGGGCGTGTAGAGGACGCCTTCGTCCCACAGTCCTTCGGGGAGAGGCAGGCCGAGGGCACGACATACGGCTTCGAGCGCCATCTGCGAGCCACGCCACTTGCCGTCGGCCGTCCAGCCAGCGATGTGTGGTGTGGCGATGAAGCTGCGCTCGAGGAGGGCCTTATTGATGACAGGCTCACCCTCCCAGCAGTCGATGATGAGGTCAGAGATCTGGCGAAGCTCCAGCCCCTTCAGCAGGGCGGCACTCGGGGAGACGGGGCCACGACAGGCATTGATGAGGAGCGGACGACGCACACAGCCATGGAGGAAGGCCTCATCGACCATACCCTCGGTAGCGTACTGTCCCGCGCGCGTCAGTGGTACGTGAAGTGTGATGATATCGCTCTCGCGCTGGATCGTCTCAAGCGAGACGAAGCCCTCTGCACCCTCACGCTCAGCACGAGGTGGGTCACAGAGCAGCGGACGAAGGCCGAGAGCGCCGACGCGCTTGGCAAGACGCCCCCCGACATTCCCTACCCCGACGATACCGATAGTCTTCCCCTCCAGCAAGACGCCGCGCTCCAGCGACCAGCGCACGAGCGAGGAGAGGACATACTGCACGACGCCCCCGGCATTGCACCCAGGCGCACTCTCCCAGCGGATACCCGCGGCAGCGCAGTAGTCGGCATCGATATGATCAAAGCCCGCGGTAGCCGTGGCGACGATCTCGACACTGCTTCCCTCGAGGAGCTCGCGGCCGGCGTGCACCACGCTGCGAATGAGCAGGGCACGGGCGCCACGGATCGTCTCGGGCGTGAAGTCACGGTTGGGCAGGCGGCGCACGTCAGCGACTTGCTCCACCAGCCCCTCCAGATATGGTAGGGAGGAGTCCAGCACAAATAGTGGCTTATCCATCACGATCTTCTTATCAAAAAGCTATCCCGACCGCCGCCCATACGAGGCAGTGGGGTCAGGATAGCAAGGTGTGTTCTTAGCTTGGGACTCGCGGCGAGCCTCAAGCTGAGGCCACAGATTTAGTTTGCATTCACCTCGACGGCGCCGTCTTCGGGCAGCTCGATCTTGCCGTACTCCTGCTCGAAGCCAGCCAGGTGCTGCTCCAGAAGGCGGACCAGACGCTTAGCGTTGTCGGGAGTGAGGATCTGACGGCTGTGGACGCGAGCCGACTGCTGACCAGGGAGCAGACGGACGAAGTCCAGGATGAATTCGCTCTGCGAGTGCAGGACTACTGCGAGGTTAGCGTACTGACCCTGACCGACTTCTTCGGGGAGCTCGATGTTGAACTGAGGAGTTTCCTGTTCTGCCATTGTTTCTACTTGTCTATATATAATGTACGAAGGGGAGTAGATCCGCTTCGTAGGCGGGCTACACCATGGTCAAAGATAGTGAAAACGCCCCGAATGCGTGCATAGCCACCGAGGCTCCACGCCTCGCGCGTCAGCCGAGAGAAGTCTACCCTCCCACCCTCCGATCCAGAGCGGGCTCTCGAGGAGGGCAAAATGAAGTAGTACTGGTCGTGAGAGTGAGCAGTACTGGTCACATGCGTGAGCAGTACTGGTTAGTATCATCGACCAGTACTGGTTCGATCAGTGACCAGTACTGGTTCGCAAACCACCCTGCGGAGCTTCCTCCCTTCCCCCTATAATAGAAGGTGCTACGAGACGCATCAGCAGAAGGGCCGAACCCACTGAAAACAGAAAGCGTGTGACCTGAGAGCCGAAGCTTTCAAAGTCACACGCCTAAAGTAGGCCCTCGGTGATCACACCTTACCACACTACGAACACCAAACGCAATCTTCCCGTAACCCAGAAGGTATGATTCCTAAGAGACCTGATGGCCGTCTCACGACGCCCATGACAATATTTCTATGTGCAGGGAGAGTCCCCCTAAGGGTGTCCTCCCGTTTTTAGCGGGACAAAATTAAAAATTTTATTTGATTACCAACTATATCGTTCCATAGATATGCTGAATGGCAGTGCTCAGCTCGTCATAGAGGGCGGCGAGTTCTGTCTCACCACTCCTTATAAGGAACGCTTGATGTCGGCGAATCGTCTCCCTGTCACCGCGCTGTGCGGGCCCCGTCTGCGCCTCTACGGCAGGCAGATGATGCAGCTTCTCATTCATCTCATCCAGCAGAGGAAGGATGGCTTTTGGCGGGAGCCCCTGCGATGTGAGCAGGCTCTCGGCCTGCCGATGAGGTAGTTGGAGAAGTTGCACGCGACGACAGCGGCGATGTGTAGCACCTGACGCTGCTCGCTCGTAGCCCAGGCGACGACGTCGCTCAGCTCACAGCCAAGCGCCTCCACAGCCGTCTTCGCTTCGGGGGTCGTCCCCTCGAGGTAAAGGGGCACCTTGCGGAAGTCCAGCTCGCGCCCTTCGGAGAAGGTCTGCAGAGGATAGAGCACCGCAGCGTCCCGATGCCAGTGCGAGAGTGCCTCCAGCGGCGTAGCTCCCGAGACGTGCACCCATAGGGCATCACGACCCACCTCGTGCGTGGAGAGGCTCTCAGCAACCTCGGCGATAGCCGTGTCGGGGACGGCGAAGAGGTAGCAGTCTGCCGTGCGATCGAGTTCGTCCACACGGCTCGCCACCTGCACATCGCCCCCGAGACTCTCAGCAAGCCGTCGAGCCGAATGCCCTCCAGGGCTATAGATCTGTACGATCCTACGCTCAGGGGCATAGGCCTTCAGCGCACGTGATAGGTGCGTCGCCAGGCGCCCTGCCCCCAGGAGGACAATACGCTCTGCCGTCATTAGGCTTCTTCCGCCGGCTCTTCGGCCATCTGATAGCGGCCGATATGGATCTTCTCCCACTTCAGCGTCTCCGTGGGGCGGGGCGCAGCTTCGCCCGCCTTATGTCCGATGGCGAGGATACAAAGCACCTCGAGCTGATAGGGGATATCAAGGACATTGCGCACGTATTCGGCAGACTCCTGCCCAGCGCCCGTATAGCATCCGTAGGCATCTGCCCAGCACGACCCGAGGCCAAGCGCCTCTGCCTGCAGCTGGATGTAGCCTGCCGCCAGCGAAGCGTCAGCGATCCAGCGCTCGCACTCCATCGGAGAGCCCAGCACGACGATGCCTAAGGGCACCTGCTGGAGGAAGAGCGCCCCGCTCTCGCGCATACGGCTGAGGCGATCGAGCGTCTCACGATCCTCGACGAGGATGAACTGCGTCGTATGCTTGTTCTTCGACGAAGGTGCACGTAGCCCAGCCTCGAGGAGGACCTGCACTTCGTCACCCGTCAGCGGAGTGTCGACGAACTTACGGATGGAGCGGCGCGTATATATAGCGGGGAGGAGGGCGGGCTCATTGCTCTCGGCGAGGAGTTCCTTACCGAGGCTCTTGATTTCGCTCAAGAGGTGCTCGCCTTCACGGCGCAAGGATTGGTCTTTGGTCATATCTATAATGTATTTACAGCGTAAAGGTACGAAGACTTAGCTCACCGAGCCGCTGGTCACCGTGCCGAAGCTTCGTCGAGGAGCTCATCGAAGCGCGAACTCCTAAGATACCCTCGCTTCACCTTATTGTAAGCGATCTCATCTAAGAAGCCTTGTCGAACAAGGCCCTTCAAGTCAGACTTAGCTGTGGGCTGTGAGACTCCAAAGCGCTGCTCGACCTCACGCCCTGTGAGTACCAGAGACTCGCTCTCTTGGTAGAGCCTAAGGATCTGCATCTGACGCTCATTGAGTCCCCCGATGCGAAGAATTGGCGTAAGGCACTCCTGCTCCTTGAGCTTCTGCTCAGCATAGCTCTTGAAGCTTTCGATGGAGAGACGTAGTACTCTGAGATGATATTGTACAAAGTACCCCAGATCAAGGTCATCCGTCTCCACCTTGAGGTAAGCCTCTTCATACTGACTCTTCCCCTTATAGATGACCTGCGAGATGGACAGGTACTCCAAGAGCGAATAGCCAGAGCGGAGCATATACCAGTAGAACAGCGCACGCGCCGTGCGGCCATTCCCATCGACAAAGGGATGCATATAGCCGATGAGGAAGTGAATAATAATCCCTCTCAGAATGGGGTGAATGAAAGTCGGCTGCTCCCGATCATTGCAGAGTGAGAGGAAGAGCTGCATAAAGTCTGAGAGTTCGGAGGCAGGGGGAGGCGTGTGCACGACTTCGTGTGTCAGCTGATGCTCGACATACACTTCATCCTCTGCTGTACGGAATCTCCCTTCATCTGCAGCACGCTCCAGCGTACCCCGCACCATCGAGCGGTGGATCTGCAGGAGGAGCTCCTCCGTCATCTCAGCATCACGCTGCTCCTGCAGGAGTGCCATCGTCCGGTAATTATTGAGGATCATCCGCTGAGAGCGGTCCCGCGGTGTGATGTTCTTACGTAGCATCTCCTTGGCTACCCTACGCGTCGTAGCTGCCCCCTCGATCTGACTGGAGCGGATAGCCTCCTCCATCAGAGCGCTCATCAGATAGCGACGTTTGTGCGCTGGAGGAATTAGCTCCGCCACGAAGCGATCTGCCTGAAGCAATTGATCCAACTCATACAGCTGGCCCTGCATCTGCGCTGTCACAAAGAGACGAAGCCCGTAGCGTGGTGAAATAGCTATGCCCGCAGCCCTGCGCTGAGACTTGAGATACCCCCAAAGTAGACGCGGAGTCAAGGGCTCCTCAAGTGCCTTATACCGATACTTGATATCTGTCCAATAGGCATAGCGAGCATTGCACTCTCGAAGGAGAGCTCCAGCTGGGCATCAGCAGGATGCCGAAGGATATACAGCTTCTCCTTAGCCGTCAGAGCAGGAGGAGCCTCTATTTGTGCACTCATCTCGGGGTTATTTGCTTTATCACAAAGGTAGAAAAACTCCAAAACCTATATAAATTTTGAAGTTTATCTACAGGTAGTAGCCCCACAGCAAAGCAAGAGAGTGGGAGCAAACGAAGCGAGGCGGTGACCAGCTATCCGCCGGTCACCGCCTCGTAATCTATAAAGTGAAGAGCTACTTACTCCTAAAGCTCGTACTTCTTCTTTAGCTCCTTCGCATACTTATCCATTTCAGGGAAGAGATATGACTCTGTAATTCCCATACGAGCCAGCTCATCAAGGATATCCTGTTTCTTTCCTGCTGGAACACGAAACTGATGGGCAATCCATGACGAGGGGGATCTCTGCAGGCTTATCCTTCTTACAGCGAAGCGACTCTCGATCTTCATCTGCCCCCTTGCCTAGATAAAGACCTAAACCAAACAGAAAGAATGCCCCAGCCTGATTGGTAATACGAGGATTATCATTCTTCGCTTTTACCAAGAATATATTGACCAAATCACTGGGCCAAAATAGCGGCTTAAAATAAGGCTTTTCCTCTCGAACTTGGTGAAGCAAAATCCGAATAGAGTCTTGCTCATTAAACCAGCTCAAGTAATCAGCTCCAACCCTATGAAGGGAGGACTCAGAGATTATATCTTCCCAAATTTTGCCAAGCCAATTCTCTGATGCTATTTTTCGGGAACGCAGGCATCCAAATAATCGCCCATCTGCATACGCTCTCTCGTGGCTCTGAGCATCCTTCCACTCTTGCTTTTTCTTTGCTTCTGGACATAGCCTTCCATAGAAAGAAACAGCCCTTTTCTTCGGAGCATAGAAGCTTAAATCGATCTCCTTAGACTTACACTTAGCCAGATTAGCTAGACTAGAGACCGCATCACTGTCATAATGTTTCACCTTATGCCTAGGAATTGAAACAGATAAATATCTCCATTCTGCTTCCTTGCGCTAGCACCTGCTTTAGCACCTGTCTTGGCGGCAACTTTAGCTATAAATTTGATCGCCTCCTCTGCATCAGCGATAATAGGCTTAATATCTACTATTGCCACCGCTACTTCTTCAGCAATTGCAGTACCCACTTCTGTGGCAGCTAGAGCCCCTGCCACTGCCGCCACTTTATGAACACCTTGTGCATCTTTTCCCAGCTCCACTCTAGTTTGAGCACTATTTTTCAAAGCTACCATAACTGCCGAGGTCATATCAATCCCTTCTACATCCAAATGAAGATCCAACACTGCATCAATCTTCACAAGCGCTTGTTTAATAGCATTCCTCTCATACTTATTCAGCTCAACTAGAATATCCATAACCTCAGATAGCCCTAGAGACTCTCTTAAAGACTGGGCCAAAGACCGGGCTATATCGGCAATACCCTCAGACTCAATATCCGAGAGTAAACTCTGATGACAGACTTGAACATTATCTGGAAGATCAAATTCACTCAAACAAAGGCCACTACAGAAGTAATGAGTTTAATAAGATCGCTGGTCTCACTAATAACACCAAGAGCAGCCCGTACCCCAGCTATCGCCCCCTCAGAAACATCATCTGCCGGTTGGCAGGCAAAATACAACGCAACTAACGGATTCGTTGTAACATCTAGAAGTCGCGTGGGCAGCTCATAGTGCTGCATCTGCACAAGATAATCTATAGCAGACTTACACCCAGAGAAGCTCCGTGGTGTATGCGCCACCATGTCCCGAAATAATTGATGCTCCTTCTCTACCCCATTAAGCGCCCTAAAAATCGATGGCTGGAGCTTCCAGTTTTCATCAGCATGACCTCGATAGAAGATTTCAGTGCCATCACATTCTTCAAGAATTGGAGCAATCTTCGCAATAAAGTCGGATACAGAGGTCACAACATTGGGATCCTTCTCTTCTCTCTCCCTACTAAAGACTCAGTGGGGATAGTAGAAGAAGCTTCATAGGAAGAGGTATGTTGACTCATATGGATAAGGATCAAGTTATGATAGTATTCCTTGGCTCTCAAGGTATATCTACGCAAAGATAAAGGTTTTCATGGCGTCTAGTACGGCATATAACGAAGCGAGGCGGTGACCAGCTGGATAGCCAGTCACCGCCTCGCGATGGGTGAGAAGAAAAGATATCGACAGCAGAAGCGAGTACGCACATTCAGGAAAGACACCTAACTCATCTCTTACGTACATACTACACTAACTATACTAAAGCCCATTTTCAGAACTCCAGAAAGGAGGTGTTCCAGCCGCACCTTCCGGTACGGCTACCTTGTTACGACTTAGCCCCAGTCACCTGTATTACCCTAGGCCGACCCTTGCGGTTACGGACTTTAGGTACTCCAGACTCCCATGGCTTGACGGGCGGTGTGTACAAGGCCCGGGAACGTATTCACCGCGCCATGGCTGATGCGCGATTACTAGCGAATCCAGCTTCACGGAGTCGAGTTGCAGACTCCGATCCGAACTGTGATAAGGTTTAGAGATTCGCATCCTGTCGCCAGGTAGCTGCCCTTTGTCCTTACCATTGTAACACGTGTGTCGCCCCGGATGTAAGGGCCGTGCTGATTTGACGTCATCCCCACCTTCCTCACGCCTTACGACGGCAGTCTCTACGGAGTTCCCAGCATTACCTGATGGCAACCGTAGACAGGGGTTGCGCTCGTTATGGCACTTAAGCCGACACCTCACGGCACGAGCTGACGACAACCATGCAGCACCTACATAGATGTCCCGAAGGAAAACTCCCTTTCAGGAGCGGTCATCTACATTTCAATCCCGGGTAAGGTTCCTCGCGTATCATCGAATTAAACCACATGTTCCTCCGCTTGTGCGGGCCCCCGTCAATTCCTTGAGTTTCACCGTTGCCGGCGTACTCCCCAGGTGGATAACTTAACGCTTTCGCTTAGGAGCATACTGTATATTGCATACGCCCAGTTATCATCGTTTACAGCGTGGACTACCAGGGTATCTAATCCTGTTTGATACCCACGCTTTCGTGCTTCAGCGTCAGTTGTACCTTAGTAAGCTGCCTTCGCAATCGGAGTTCTGCGTGATATCTATGCATTCCACCGCTACACCACGCATTCCGCCTACCTCATCTACACTCAAGCCCGCCAGTATCAATGGCAATTTAGGAGTTAAGCTCCTAGATTTCACCGCTGACTTAACAGGCCGCCTACGCACCCTTTAAACCCAATAAATCCGGATAACGCTCGCATCCTCCGTATTACCGCGGCTGCTGGCACGGAGTTAGCCGATGCTTATTCATACGGTACATGCAGGGAGTCACACGTGACTCTTGTTATTCCCGTATAAAAGAAGTTTACAATCCATAAGACAGTCATCCTTCACGCGACTTGGCTGGTTCAGGCTCTCGCCCATTGACCAATATTCCTCACTGCTGCCTCCCGTAGGAGTCTGGTCCGTGTCTCAGTACCAGTGTGGGGGTTCAACCTCTCAGTTCCCCTACCCATCGTCGCCTTGGTGAGCCGTTACCTCACCAACTAGCTAATGGGACGCATGCCTATCTCACAGCGAATTTCATTTCCTCTACCTTGGATGCCCAAGATGGAGTGTACGCGGTATTAGTCCGTCTTTCGACGGGTTATCCCCCTCTGTGAGGCAAGTTGCATACGCGTTACGCACCCGTGCGCCGGTCGCCATCAGTCTTAGCAAGCTAAGACCATGCTGCCCCTCGACTTGCATGTGTTAAGCCTATCGCTAGCGTTCATCCTGAGCCAGGATCAAACTCTTCATTGTCAATATTTTTATTGTACTTTGTTCTGTTTGTCTTGCTCCGAAATGATTCTTGCTTCAGATTTATTAGTGTATCTCTACCTAAGTAAAGGTCGTAATTGACGGTTAGGTCTTCTTTTCCCTAAACGTTTGTTACTACACTTCTGTTTGTCAATATCAATTATCTCAAAGATCTCTTAAAGTCAAACTACCTGCGTCGCCGCAAGGCCGTTCGTTTCTTTTGCGAGTGCAAAGGTAGGGAAAAATCACACAAACTTCCAAATACACACGCAAATTTATAGCGTAACAGGGTGCGTCATCGCTCTTTTCGCGCGCGTACATTAATATATAGTGACACCGAGAAGATCCCGCAAAGGAGGAGAGACACCCCCACACTCTCCACAAGCAAGCGACATAGGTAGCTACAGCAACCTATATTGGTCCGTGAGTAAACCTATATTGGTCCGTGTGACGACCTATACTGGTCCGAGAAGCAACCTATATAGGTCAACCCGATGACCAATATAGGTTCACACCACCCCCTCGTATAGATGCACCCGCCTTTCGGGGGAGCTCCGCATACCCTCCTCCCCACGAAAAGTCCCCATAGAGAAGCCAATACCTATCGATAGGTATTGCACTGTCAATCAAAAAGTCGTAACATTGCAGTACCATTTGACAACGCAAGTTGCCCGCTGTTCCTAACCGAAAAACAAAGAGTCATGAGACAGAAGACCCAACCACAGCAGCCACACACGGACTACCCATCCGAATGTACCACCATCATCGTCGGACGCCAGCAGACCTCCGACGGCTCTATGATCGTCGCACGTAGCGAGGACTGGAACGCCGTCCTGGCGAAGAACCTTGAGATCTACGAAGACACCGACCATGGTCCCGAGCGCTTCGTTGCTCTCGACAGCCCCTTCCGCTGCGACCTCCCCAAGCGCGCTCTTGGCTATTCCGCCCTTGCCCCCTACCACCTCCACGGCCACTGGGGAAGCGCTGGCTTCAACAGCGTCGGCGTCGGCATGAGTGCTACCGAAAGTATCTTCAGTAGCGACCGCGCCCTCGAAGCTGATCCCCTCGTACCAGATGGCGTCGCTGAGAACTCCGTCTTCAACATCGTCCTGCCCTACATCCACTCGGCTCGCGAAGGTGTCGAACGCCTCGGCTCGCTCATCGAGATGCACGGGGTGGCCGAAGGCTTCGGCGTCGGCTTCGTCGACAGCCACGAGATCTGGTACCTTGAGACCGCCTCGGGGCACCGCTGGCTCGCTACTCGCATCCCCGAAGATCAGTACTTCGTCACGGGGAACCAGAGCCGCTTCCGCAAGTACGACCCCAAGGATCACGCAAACTATCTGGCCTCAGACGACCTCATTGAGTTCGCCATCCAGCACGGCTTGTACGACCCCGCGCGTGGTGAGTTCGACTTCCACGAGGCTTACATCCGTGATGTCAAGCTCGACACGACCTACAACTACCCCCGCGTATGGGGGCTGCAGGCACAGCTGAGCCCATCGATCAAGAACGACGTGACGAAGAACACCTTCCCCGTCTTCGCCCAAGCTGCCGAGCCCATCTCCATCAGCCGCCTCAGACAGCTCTTCCGCTTCCACTATGACGGCACGGACCACGACCCCTACCTCCATCAGAACCCCAAGGAAGTCTACCGCCCCGTCTCCATCTTCCGCACTACGCAGACGCACCTCTTGCAGGTACGCCCCGAGCTTCCTCAGGCTATCGGATGCGTCAACTATGTGGCGCTTGGGATGGCTGACCTCAGCGTCTTCCTCCCCCTCTACGAAGGCATCCGCTCCTACCCCAAGGCTTATACGAAGGGGACGAACGAGTCTTCACACGAGTCCGCCTACTGGAAGTTCCGCAAGGTCCAGGCGCTCGGCATGGTCGACTACAACCGCTATGCCCCCATCATCAAGAAGGTCTACGCCGACTTCGAAGCTGAGACCGACCAGCGCCAGTGCGAGATGGAAGAGCAGTATCTGGCTATCTACCAGACGCAGCCCTTGCACGCACGCGACCTCCTGCAAGCCTTCTCCGACCACGTCCTTCGCTCAGCCCTCGAGGTCACTGACCAGCTCATCGAGACGCTCTTCACGCACCTGACGATCGACATCCAGGCCGAATACGAGTTCCACGGCGCTTAGTAGCTGAGGCACGATAAGCAATGAGCCGCCCTCTGCCAGCAGTGCAGAGGGCGGCTCATGCCGTTTGTGGGGAAAAGAAGTTGCGCTACCAAAGCTCCTCCCAGCGGCGGAAGTGGCCGAGGAGGTAGTGCGGCGTCTTCGGGAGATACGTGAAAGGCACGCCCTGGATGCGCCAGTAGTTCTCTTGGTTCGTCGGGGGGACGACACGGTCATCTTCGCCGATGAAGGCCTTGCTCCACAGGTCAAAGGCTGCGGGCTTAGGCAGCGGGCGGGGCTGATCGCGATCGACGGTGAAGGGGCGGATGAACTCATCATAGAGCGCCTCCGTAGAGCGCTCGCGCACCTCCTCATAAAGGTGGCGGTAGGTCTTGCCTCCGAGCATGTGCCGGTCGAAGCGCTCACGATTCTCCTCCGTCAGCCCCTCAAGGGTCTTGTGGAAGAAGGCTTCGGGGATACCCACAGCATCATCGACTTGGTAGCCCGTACCAGCAAGCGCCGTACCCGAGACGACACGACTACGGAGCTCCTCATGCTTAGCGAAGAAGCGATCGGCTGCCCAGATACCCATCGACCAAGCGACGAGACGGATCTCACGATAGGGCGAGAAGTCGAAGTCAAGCGCATCGGTGCGGTAGTCCCAGAGAAGCAGGAGATCCTGCCCCTCGGGGAGGCCAAGGTGCTCTACGGCAATGGGGCTGAGTGCCCAGCCATTGAAGTAGAGGACGAGGCGATCGGTAGGCGCCGAAGCGGGGCGGAAGAGCTGCTCCATCGCTTAGTCTTCGTCTGAGTCGTCAGTCTCGAGCGCCAGCATCTCGTGGTAGTCGCTCCAGTCGGGGTCCTCTTCGCAGTGGATCTCAAGCGGAAGCGTGGGATAAGGCGCGAGGCATTCATTCAGACGTTCGCCGAAGGAAGGAAGGTGGCGTGTGTAGAAGGTCCAGTCCTTCTGTCCCCCGCCGGTATAGTTCCCTGTGAGGATGGCGAGCTTGTCCTTCTCCATGATGCGGCGGAGCTTGGGCTCGATGTCCTCGATGAGGCGCGCGGTCTCTTCGTCGGGCATCCCGTCGGGCTCAGCGGTGTAAGGCCATGCGATATCCACACGCACACGGAGCTTGCCGCTCTCGAAGAACTGAGTGAGGCCCTTGCGGACGGTCAGGAGGACTATCGCCCCACCCTCGGTATGGCTCACGCTGGTGAACCAGTCATCGGTAAGTATCATATATATATGTAAGTCGTTTCTTTCCCCAAAGGTACGCAATCTCCGTCCCTTAGCCTCCCCAGCCGCCATCACTCCTCGACGCCCCCTCTCTTCATCACCAAAGCCCCTCCCCGATATGCCTCTCCAAAATGATACGCAAGCCCTTCGCCTTATCGCGAGTATTCCTCTTATCCAGCCGAGGAAAAAGCATCGTTCGCGTGAAGGGAAAAGCACCTTCCCGTAGTGGTATTCTTCTATCTATGCACGTAGTCTTAAAGACCAGGCACGTAAATCCAAATATCCACGCACGTAGATTTATCGTCCACGCACATAGCCCAAACTTATCTGCCACTCGTCCACAACTTTTATCCCTACGCGGAGCAACAACCTATATATAGGTCACTTCACAACGCTATATAGGAATCAGTCCAAAGCGATATAGCTTTCTTCGCCATCCTATATAGCTCTACACGACGCAGCTATTCCACTGCCATTATTTTGTACATTCGTAGCGGAATACCACTCCCAGTATATGTTGCTGGGAGTGGTATAATCTTCATCCAACGGGTTTGATACTATGGAGAGCGAGCACGAACTTCATCACCTTCTTAGATAGCCCAGCAGACATTAAATCTTCCAACTCTCATGCATCGGACAGTGAAGCGAATACTCTGTGGCATTGGGGTAGCACTTGCCATCCTCGTCATCGCAGCAGGCGGCCTCTATCTCACGGGGTACCTCCGAGTCTACGGGCTCACATCAGGCTACCAGTACTTAGACCGCGAGGAGCGGGCAAGGATCGTCTTCTCACGGAATAGGCTCCGTGACCTCGACAGAACCCTCGATAGGGTACATCGGGAGAAGAAGATCCTCTGCGTCAATGGTGCCGAGCTCCGAGCTGCACTCGCCTCTAAGCCCAAGGCCTTGGTCTACATCTTTACCGACGGCTGCACCTCAAGCGCGTGTCTTCCCCTGAGTACCATAGGGGCGTATGCGCATAAGATCGGTGCAGAGCCCTACTATGTAGCTATTGACCTCACGCCTGGACTTCTGAAGCGCACCGAGCCTATTCTAAGTATTGACTACACGCACTATGGGACGAAGTGGCACGATAGCTTCTACAAAGCCTTCGTCAAGGATCTCACGGGGCGCTCGACCGACGAGGAGCACTTCAACTTAGTTCTCTTCGAGAAGGGGCGCGTAGTGAGCATCTTCACTACGGAGAAGCTACTCCAATAGCCATAGCTCATCGCTATCCTAAGAGTGTAAAAAGAGGGCTTCAACAAAGGAGCTATCGCGGGGTACCTCAATGGGGGTGCCCCGCGATGCTTCTATGGGTATGAGGGACGATCCTTACCCCACATAGAGCGCCCCAATGGCGCTGGCAGAGGGAAGGCACAGCGAAGGACTTTTAGAAATACGGGGCTTTTTCGGGATAATATTTTAGGATGGGGCGTAGACTTATTAAGATATTGGGGGAAAAGCTATATATTTGCCTCTAACTCAACATAGCAGCATCAATGTATTTCGACGAACTAGATCTTGAGGACGAAGTGCTGGATGGGCTCGAAGCGATGAACTTCTTCGAGACCACACCCGTACAAGAGGCCACCATCCCCCTTCTCCTCGAACGCCGCGACATGATCGCTTGTGCCCAGACGGGTACAGGTAAGACCGCGGGCCTATCTCCTACCCATCATCAACCGACTGAGCCGTGGCGAGGGCGACCCTAAGAAGGTCAATGCCGTCATCATGGCTCCGACCCGTGAGCTCGCCATCCAGATCGAGCAGCAGGTCGAGGGCTTTGCCTACTTCCTCCCCGTCTCCTCAGTAGCTATCTACGGCGGTACGGACGGGATCGCCTGGGAGCAGCAGCGCCGCGGTATGGCTCTCGGGGCGGAGATCGTCATCGCCACGCCAGGGCGCCTCCTGGCACTGATGAACCTCCAGCAGGCAGACCTCTCGGGCGTGACGTACTTCGTGCTCGACGAGGCTGACCGTATGCTCGACATGGGCTTCCAGGAGGATATCATGCAGATCAATAATGCGCTGCCGAAGGACTGCCAGCGCGTGATGTTCTCGGCGACGATGCCACCGAAGATCAAGAAGTTCGCCCGCACGATCCTGCACAATCCCGCCGAGGTCGAGCTGGCTATCTCCCGCCCTCCCGAGAGCATCGTGCAGTCCGCCTATGTCTGCTATGAGCGCCAGAAGCTGCCCATCCTGACGCAGCTCTTCCGCGAAACACCCCCTACACGCACGATCATCTTCTCCAGCTCCAAGCTCAAGGTCAAGGAGCTCACCGCAGCCCTCTCTCGTCTCAATATCCGCGTCGAACAGATGCACTCTGATCTGACGCAGGAGAAGCGCGAAGAGGTCATGAAGAACTTTAAGTCGGGCAATATCGATCTGCTCGTCGCCACCGACGTCGTGGCGCGCGGTATCGATATCGACAACATCCGCATGGTCATCAACTATGACATTCCCCACGACCCCGAGGACTATGTACACCGCATCGGTCGTACTGCCCGTGGTGGCAACGATGAGGGGCTGGCGATCACCTTCGTCAGCGAAAAGGAACAGCCTGGCTTCGGACGCATTGAAGAGTTCCTCGAAAAGGAAATCTATAAGATCCCAGTAGATGAGGCCTTCGGCCCCACACCCGCCTACGAGCCCAGCCGTCGCCCCGAGCGCGGTGGCCGTGGTGGCTCTTCTCCCCGCGGGGGGCAAGGCAACAAGGGCGGTGGTCGCGGACGTGGCCGCAGCTCACAGCAGGGCCAGCGCCCCGAAGGCAAGACCGACGCCCCCAAGGGCGAAGGCGCAGCCCAGGGTGCACACAAGAAGAAGCGCCCTAACAACCGCCGCAAGTCTCAGGGATCTACGCCACCTAAAGGCGAAGCCTAAATAGCTCACCTCAGTACCAGACTCCACATGACACCCAAACTACTTGACGACCTCAGCCAGGAGACAAAGAAGGGGCTGCACAAGCTCCGTGTGATCAATTACCTGCTGCGCAACAAGACGGCCACGATGACGGACATAGCCAAGGAGCTATACGTCAGCGTCCCCACAGCTTCTAAGATCCTCCAAGACCTCCAAGACGGAGGCTGCATCCAGAGCCAAGGTAAGCTGGAGATCGGCGTCGGGCGCTTCCCCCTACTCTTCGGGCTCAACCCCGACGGGGGCTACTTCATCGGCGTAGACATCAAGCGCTCGGGCATGCACATCGGCCTGATCAACCTGCAGAGCGAGCTGATATGCGCTGACTACGACCTGCCCTACACGCTCGAGAACACCCCCGAGGCTCTCGAGACGATCTGCCGTGAGATCCGTGGCTTCATCACGCGCCACGGCATCCAGCCCAAGGAGATCCTGAACATCAACGTCAACCTCCCTGGGCGCATCAACCCCGTTACGGGGCACAGCTATAGCCTCTTCAACTTCTTCGGCGACCGTCCGCTCTCCGAGATCCTCAGCAGTAAGCTCGCCCTGCGCGTCTCGATCGACAACGACACGCGTGGTATGGCTTTCGGGGAATTCACTGCGGGCTGCACCAAGGATATGGAGGTCAACTCCGTCCTCTACGTGAATATCAGCTGGGGTCTCGGTCTCGGTATCATCCAGGACAAGCAGATCTACTTCGGTAAGTCGGGCTTCTCAGGGGAATTCGGCCATATCTCCGTCTTCGACAACCAGATCCTCTGCCACTGCGGTAAGAAGGGTTGTCTCGAGACCGAGGTCAGCGGTCAGGCTATGTGCCGTAAGATCCAGGAGCGCATCCGTGCTGGTGAGAGCTCCGTCCTCTCGTCCATCGTCCACTCGGGCCGTGAGCTCCGCATGTCTGACCTCATCAGCGCCTGCGCTCAGGAGGATATGCTCTGCCTGCAGGTCCTCAGCGAGCTGGGTCGTGAGCTCGGTAAGCAGGTAGCGAACCTCATCAACGTCTTCAACCCCGAGCTTGTCATCATCGGTGGCAGCCTTGCTGATGCCTCTGGCTACCTCACCCAGCAGGTCGAGGCCTCGGTACGTATCTATTCGATGAGCGTCGTGACGCGCGATACGCAGATCCGCACGGCTACGCTCGGCGACCGCGCAGGGCTCATCGGAGCCTGCATGCTCGCTCGCTCACGCCGCTTCGCAGAGCCTCAAAGTAAAAGCCGCTCGCCACACATACACTACTACAAAAGCGCTCGCCCCAGCGATCCATACGGGATCGCTGGGGCGAGCGCTTTTAGCGTACCTATATTATACAGGAGATACTACAGGGGGCTATACCTTAGCGGCGGCTGTGCGTGATGAGCTGCATGAATTCCTCACGCGTCTTGGCTTCGCGGAAGGCACCGGTGAAGTCACTGGTCGTGGTGAAGGAATTCTGCTTCTCTACGCCACGCATCTGCATGCACATGTGCTGTGCCTCGATGACGACGATGACTCCGAGGGGATTGAGTGCCTCTTGGATGCAGTCCTTGATCTGCGTCGTCAGACGCTCCTGTACCTGCAGGCGACGAGCGAAGACGTCGACGATGCGGGGGAGCTTTGAGAGCCCCGTGATGTAGCCGTTGGGGATATAGCCGATGTGGACCTTGCCGAAGAAGGGTAGCATGTGGTGCTCACAGAGCGAGTAGAAGTCGATATCCTTGACGATAACCATCTGGCGATACTCCTCACGGAACATCGCCGAGCGGAGGATCTCCTTCGGGTCTTTGTGCGCACCTGAGGTGAGGAAGCGCATGGCCTTAGCGACGCGCTCGGGTGTCTTCACCAGGCCCTCACGCTCGGGATCTTCACCCAGCAGGCGGAGGATCTCGTGGTAGTGGTGGCGCAGAGCAGCTTCAGTAGCCTCTTCGCTCTCAGAGACGAAGGTGAGTGTCGAGGGGATCGGGGAGGCTATTCTTCTGAGGCATGGGGTTCGGTGTAGTTGAGGATGCGGACCTTCTCACGGACTACGTAGGACTCACGGCCCCAAGCAGGCAGAGCGACCATAAGACGAGCTCGAGCCGAGCGAGCTTCCTCCTGTGAGGTGAAGTTACCGACGGTCAGGCGCCAGAAGGGAGCGCGGAAGGTGATGTAGCTACTGAGCGTGGGGGCGACGCGGCGAATAGCTTCGGCACGAGCATAAGCCTCGCTCTTAGCGTTGGGGAGGTTGCTGTTGAAGACCTGGACACGGTAGCCGTAGAGGATGGAGTAGTTGCCATCACGAGCCAGCACCGAGGAGCCACGAGGAGCGGGAGCGCTACCGATGACACCACGGAGGTCGGGGTCTTGGATGATCGTCACGAAGCCCTCACCGGGATTGATCTGCTCGAGGGCTTCGAGGATATTGCGTGGTCTTAGCTTCTCAGGTGCGGTCTGCGCCGAGAGGGTCGCGGCGAAGGTAAGGCACGTGACGAGGAGCGCAAGCGTGAGCTGAATGCGTCTGAGCATAGGAGTTTCGCTGAGGGGTTGGGGAGCGTGTGAGGAAAGGAGTTAGCCACCCCCTCGTGGGGAAGGGGTGGCTAAAGAGGGAGGGAGCGTTAGTTGAACGCTTCGATGATGGGAAGGAACTTCTCTACGCTGAGTGAAGCGCCACCGATGAGACCACCGTCGACGTCGGGCTGAGAGAAGAGTTCCTTAGCGTTAGCAGCGTTGCAGCTACCACCGTAGAGGATCGTGCAGTCTTCAGCGACCTGAGCACCGTACTTCTTAGCGATGAGGCTACGGATGTGAGCGTGGATCTCCTGAGCCTGAGCAGAGGAAGCAGTGAGGCCCGTACCGATAGCCCAGACGGGTTCGTAAGCGAGGACGACCTTACCGAAGTCTTCAGCAGAGAGAGAGAATACGGCTTCTTCGAGCTGCTGCTCTACGACTTCGAAGTGCTTACCAGCTTCGCGCTCTTCCTTGACTTCGCCGATGCAGAAGATAGGAGCAAGGCCTTCAGCGAGAGCAAGACGTACCTTATCCGTGAGGATAGCACCATCTTCGTGGTAGTAAGCACGACGCTCAGAGTGGCCGAGGATGACGTAGCGTGCACCCGTCGAAGCGACCTGTGCAGCAGACACTTCACCCGTGTAAGCACCTTCAGGCTTATCAGCGCAGTTCTCAGCAGCGATAGCTATGGGGCTACCTTCAGCTTCCTTAGCGATAGATGCGAGGTGGATGAAGGGGGCACCGATGATGACGTCACAGTGGAGGGACTTGCCAGCGAGGGCAGCCTTGAGTTCGCCGATGAAGGAGATCCCTTCGCTGAGGGTCTTGTTCATCTTCCAGTTACCGGCGACGATATTCTTTCTCATTGTTACTTTGATAAAGAGGATTATTTGGTTAAATGTAAACGCTTCTTGATGTGCAGATGGACGGTGAGGTGGAGCTTTCTCGCCCAAAAGCGGAGGAAGGCTAAGAGCAGCAGTGCAGCCCACGCCCAGAGGAGGTAGGTGCGCGTCGCAGAGGGGCCGTGAGGCTGCATCTGGGGCAGACTACGGAGGTAAGTGCTGACGCCCTCGACGGAGGGGAAGTCAGCGTAGGCGCGCTTATCGATGATCTTACCGTCACGCAGGACGACGAGGCCTGGCTGCGAGCGGATGATGGTGCGTATCGGAGTGGCATCGAGCTGGAGCATCGGATAGGAGGCTCCTGTAAGATAACGCCACTGAGCTATCTCTTCGCTCGTCGAGGCGGTGACGCCATAGAAGGGATAGCCTAAGCGGCTGGCCTCTTCGTGGAGTTCGCTGATCTCATCAAGCACGGCTTGGCTCGCCGTACGCCACGAGGGAGAGAGGAGAAGGAGCGTGATCCCCTCGGAGTCGAGGAGCGTCGAGACGGCAGGCTCACCCAGACTATCGACGGGATTGAAGTCGTAGCGCAGCTTATAGTTTGCCAGGTCTGTCTCCTGACGTGCCTCGACGAAGGTCCACGTGCTATCGGGGAGGGCCGAGGCTTCAAAGGCCTTCGTCTTGCCGTCCTTTGAATAGATGTACTTCGTAGCACCGAGGAGCACACGCTGCAGAGAGGCTTCTTCCTTTGCGATGGCCTCACGGAGATTCGTCCCGACGGCATAGGGACGGAAGTCAATGTAAGGCAGATGACGGTAGTTCTCCGCCATGAAGTAGATGATCCCGACGACAGAGAGCACAGCAGGCACCCAGCGCTCACGGCGCGAATAGAGGTGGCGCAGCGCTCGGGCATCACGCAGGACGAGGATGGAGAGCGGGAGGAGAACGACGTTCTTGAGGAAGCTCTCCAGGTGGGTCAGCTGGATCGCATCACCAAAGCAACCGCAGTCGGAGATGGGGTTCGCTATGAGCGTGTAGAGCGTCACGGCCGTCATCACCAGCATGAAGAGTACGGAGAGACGAGCGCAGAACTTGCGATACACCCCCATAAGCAGGAAAGCCCCGAGCAGGAACTCGGAGCCACACAGCACGAAGGACAGCGCCAGCGTGATGGTCTCGGCACCCGCTGAAGCAGGGCTGAGAATCGGTGTGAGATACTGCGAGATCTTCAGCGCGGTACCCACAGGATCGATGGCCTTCAAGAGACCAGAGCCCACGAAGACAAGCCCTACGATGACGCGGGCTACTTCGGCGAGGGTATGACGCAGATTGATCACGCTGCGGGGAGGGTAAGCTTGATGAGGCAGAAGATGGCGTAGTTCACCATATCCATATAGTTAGCTTCGACGCCCTCCGAGACGAAGGTCTCGCCCTGCAGATCCTCAATCTGCTTGGTGCGATGGATCTTCGAGAGGATGAGGTCGGTCATCGAGGTCACCCGCATATTACGCCACACCTCACCGTAGTCGTGGTTCTTGGCGAGCATAAGCTGCAGGGTCTTCTCCGCACAGCGATCATAGGCCTCGAGGGCCTCCTCCACGCTCATATCTGGGCTGGAGACAGCTCCGCGCTCGAGCTGGATCATGCCGATGAGCCCGTAGTTAACGATGCCGATGAACTCAGGCTCGATGCCCTCGTCGACGGCAGCATGCCCGCGCATCTGGATACCACGGATGCGCTCAGCCTTGATATAGATCTGATCTGTGAGGGACTCTGGGCGCAGGATACGCCATGCCGCCCCGTAGTCGTGGAGCTTCTTCGCGAAGAGCTCCCGACAGGTACGGAGGATGGTACGGCACTCCTGCTCGGTGCTATTGATACGGGCTTCCATAGAGTTACAAAGTTAGTCTACTTTGCCTTATCCACGATTTCGTCGAGCAGAGCGAAGTCGAGGACCTCGGTGATCTCGTCCACATAGTGGAAGTTCAGACCCTCGAGATAATGCTCCTTGATCTCAAGGATATCCTTCTCGTTCTCACGGCAGAGGATGATATCCGTGATGCCTGAGCGCTTAGCGGCAAGGATCTTCTCCTTGATACCACCGACGGGCAGGACCTTACCACGCAGGGTGATCTCCCCGGTCATCGCCATGTGGGCACGCACACGGCGGCGGGTCATAGCGGAGACGAGTGAGGTGACCATCGTGATACCTGCGCTGGGGCCATCCTTGGGGATAGCACCCTCGGGTACGTGGATGTGGATCTCTTGATCCTTGAGCGCCTCGAGGTCGATACCGAGCTGGGTAGCGTGAGCGCGGATGTAGCTGAGAGCAAGGGTGGCGGACTCCTTCATCACATCACCGAGGCTACCTGTGAGGATAAGCTTACCCGACTGCCCTGGCTGAAGGCTGCTCTCAACAAAGAGGATCTCCCCACCGACGCTGGTCCAAGCCAGACCGACGACGACACCAGCGTGCTCGTTGCCCTGATACTTATCGCGCGAATAGATGGTCTTGCCGAGGTACTCACGTACGAGCTCAGGGGTGATGGCCTCGGGGAGCTGCTCCTCGGCAGCGGTAGCCCAAGCGAGCTTACGCATGACGGCAGCGATCTGCTTCGTCAGGGAGCGCACACCGCTCTCACGGGTGTACTCCTCGATGATGAGATCGAGGGCACCAGGGGCGAAGTGGATATCCTCCACCTTGAGCCCGTGCTCCTTGGCTTCCTTGGGTACGAGGTGCTGCTCGGCGATCTTCAGCTTCTCCTCTGCGATGTAGCCCGTGACTTCGATGAGCTCCATACGGTCACGCAGGGCGGAGGGGATGGTGGAGATATTATTCGCCGTAGCGATGAAGAGGACCTTCGAGAGGTCATAGTCGATATCGAGATAGTTATCGTGGAAGGCGGTATTCTGCTCGGGGTCGAGGACTTCCAAGAGAGCCGATGCGGGATCGCCCTTGTGGTCGTCAGCGAGCTTATCGATCTCGTCGAGGACGAAGACGGGGTTCGACGTACCAGCCTTCTGCAGGCTCTGGATGATACGACCGCTCATCGCACCGATATAGGTACGGCGGTGACCACGGATCTCAGCCTCGTCATGCACCCCACCGAGGGAGATACGCACATACTTACGGCCAAGGCTCTCTGCGATGCTACGCCCGAGGGAGGTCTTACCTACCCCTGGAGGGCCATAGAGGCAGAGGATGGGGGACTTCATATCGCCCTTGAGCTTCAGTACCGCCAGGTGCTCGAGGATACGCTCCTTGACACGGTCGAGGCCATAGTGCTCGCGGTCAAGGATCTCCTTCGCCCCCTTGAGGTCGAAGTTATCCTGACTGAAGACACCCCAAGGCAGCTCGAGGATGGTGCGTAGATACTGCATCTGGATCGAGAAGTCGGGGCTCTGCGGATTGAGGCGCTCAGCCTTGCGAAGCTCCTTCTCATAGATCTCAGCGACGGCTTCGCTCCAGAGCTTTTCCTTGCCCTTCTTGCGAAGCTCTTCGATCTCATCATCAGCGCTGGGGCCAGTGCCGAGCTCCTCCTGGATGGTACGCATCTGCTGCTGGAGGAAGTACTCACGCTGCTGCTGATCCATCTCACGGCGCGTGCGATTGAGGATCTCCTCACGCAGCGAGGACTCAGAGATCTGGTCATGCAGACGACCGAGCACATAGACAGCGCGGTCGTAGATACTATCCATCTCGAGGAGCTTCTGACGATCCTCCATGCTGAGCTGAAGGAGTGAGCCTGCTAGATGAACGATATAGGCGCGATTCTTCAGTCCACGGATCGTGTCGCGGAAGCCATTGGGGGCATTCGGCGCCAGACGATCCAAGAGCCCTAAGAGGCGCTCATGAATGAGCTCTACCGTCACCTTGTACTCCTCTTCCTTATCTGCTGTGGGGAGGCTATCCTCGAGCAGATGGACACGCCCCATAAGATAGGGATCGTCCATGGTCAGATGCTGGAGACTGAAGCGCTGACGACCACGAAGGATGGCAGAGAGCTCACCCGTGGGCAGCTCGACAATCTGGGAGACCTCGACGATAGTACCTACCGTGAAGAGGTCGCTGAGCTCGGGATCCTCGACATTGGCGTCACGCTGGGTGACGACACCGAAGCAGCGCTCACGTATCTCTGACTGTCGGATGACCTGCATCGACTTCCTGCGACCCACGAGGATGGGCACCACCGTACCAGGTAAGATGGACATATTGCGCAGGGCAATGAGGGGGAACTCCTTGGCCTGCTCCTCGGGCTTAAGTGCGAAGGTCTCATCCTCCTCGTAGGTACCCAATATGGGCAGGGACAGTGCTTGCAGTTCTTCGGGTGACATTTCGTCAGATTTATTTTGTTTGCTCATTCTATGTGTAGAGGTGTGGAGGCGGTCGTCGGGGCATACTCCCCTACCGCCTATATCTAAATTACAGCTACTACTCGGCCCGTAGCTCTGCGGTGTGTAGCCCGATAGCAGCCACCCCACTGAGGGGGATCGTATCCAGCGGACGCACCTCCAGAGAGAAGAGGCCAGTGTAAGGAGCCTGCAAAGGCCGTGCCAACGGGAGCACGAACTCGTGATACAAGGCTCCGGGGCGCCTCCAAGCGCCTGCCGTCGCAGCGAAGTCTACCTGCAGCGTATCACGTCGTAGGATCTCTTCATCCTGCCGGAGCCTTACCTCCATACGCGCCCGGGGGCGGTCGAGACGGCTATCCATACGCAGCACGATCTCACCGATGAAGGTCGTCGTACGGTCGGGGAAGAGGAGGTCAAAGCTATAGGTCGTGCGCGGCTTCCATACCCCACCTGGGGGTTGCTCGAAAGCATAATAGTCGCTCTGCCCGCCCGTCTCCTGCTGACACCCCATGAGGGGAAGAAGGAGGGAGAGGACGAGGAGTGCACGTCGCAGTGGACGCCTATATATGACGAGGTAGTGCGCATCTATCCCTTGTCTTCGCCTGAGGTCTCGGGGCGTGGACGGCGCGTACGCTGTCCACCCTCACCTGAAGACTCTGAGCGGGAGGTGCGTGGCGTACGGAACTGACGCACCTGCGGGCGCTCTCCACCATTACCATTATTGCCCTTACCCGCCTCATCACTGGGGCGAGCCGAGCGCTCACGGCGGGGGCCTTGATCACCGCCACGACGGCCACCACGGGAGTCGCCACCACGGCGACCACCACGGCGCTCTCTGTCGAAGCGCGTCAGGCTGTTGTCGGCAAGGATATCGCTGGAGCGTGAGGAGCGACGCTCTTCGCCAGCATCCGCCTCGAGGTGCTCGGGGCGCTCACCACGGCGGTTGAGGCTAATGACCTCAAAGGCACGCTCGGCGGAGATCGTCACCAGACGCACCGGCGCATTGCGCACCGTGCTATAGGTGACCTGACGCTGGAAGTGGTCGGTCTTGAAGTGATAGTAGCTGTCGGAGCTGGTCTCAAGGACGACCTCACGATCGGGCAGGCTGCGCTGAGCTTCGGCATAGGCATTGACCTCGAAGTTCATACAGCACTTGATCTTCCCACACTGCCCCGTGAGCTTCTGCGGATTCATCGTGATATCCTGCACACGGGCAGCCCCCGTACTCACCGAGGAGAAGGTCGTCATCCACGAGGAGCAGCAGAGCTGGCGACCACAGGGGCCGATACCCCCGATGCGGCCCGCCTCTTGGCGAGCACCGATCTGCTTCATCTCGATGCGCACGTGGAAAGTATCTGCGAGCACACGGATGAGCTGGCGGAAGTCCACACGTCCGTCAGCGATGTAATAGAAGATAGCCTTGTTGCCGTCGCCCTGATATTCGACGTCCCCGATCTTCATGTCGAGGCCCAGCGAAGAAGCGATCTGTCGAGCCTGGATCATCGTCGGCTCTTCACGGCGCTTAGCTTCCTCCCAGCGCTCGAGGTCACCAGGGCGGGCGACACGGTAGACGTGGAGGAACTCGCCCTTGTCGGGACGGTAGCGATGATTCCTCATCGCCAGCTCGGCGAGCTTACCAGTGAGGGTCACCTCGCCGATGTCATGACCCGTCGTCGATTCGACGGCGACGATATCGCCTTTATAGAGGTCGATTCGCTCAGTATTGAGATAGTAGCCCTTACGGGTATTCTTGAATTGCACTTCGACCAAGTCGGAGCTCTGCAGTGACTCGGGGATATCGTTCAGCCAGTCGTAGGAGCTCATCTGGTTCCTGTCACAGCCTTCACAGCCTCCGGGGGTCATCGCACAGCAGCCGAGATTGGCCGTTGTGGTCTTATAGTCCATTAGTTATCGTTTCGCTTACGGGGGAGCGAGGCCACGCTTTGGCATCTGCTCTCCCTATATATATAATGTATCGGAGACGCACCGAGGGGCGAAGGACTCGCCGGCGGAGGGCTCCTACGGAAAGGTGGTGCTCTATGGGTGGGAGAAGTCGCTCTGCAGCCCGACAATAGGGCTCACAGAAAGGGGCTTCTCTATTACCGAAGCCCAAGCTAACCACCTCCACGGATGTATAAGCACCCAAACAAAGGTACTCAAATTCTGTCCTTCGTGCCCCGTACCGCCCAGCGCACAGCTCCAATAGCGAGGGGATAAGCCACTGATCTTCAACATAGCTCCCGAGCCACATACCTCTCCCCAAGTACCATCAAGACGACAGCTGTGGAGCGCTATGCGATCGGGGGTAAGACGAAAGCCATAGTCATTTGCCTGCAGAGCAATAGTCGTTGAGACTGTTGCCGAGAACCCTGTCCTCTATTTATTCTGCTAAGGTATCGCGCGCCAGCTCCCCGATATGCCTCTCCGAAGTGATACACAAGCCCTTCGCCTTATCGCGAGTATTTCTCTTATCCAGCGGAGGGAAAAGCATCGTTCTCGCGAAGAAAAAAGCGCCTTCACGTAGTGGTATTCTTCTATCTATGCACGTAGTCTTAAAGACCAAGCACGTAAATCCAAATATCCACGCACATAGATATTAGAGCCACGTACGTAGCCCAAACTTTTTTGCCACTCGTCCACAACTTTTATCCCTACGCAGAGCAACAACCCAATATAGGTCACTCATCCGACCAGTACTACTACGTATTAGTGACCAGTACTGGTTCGTGCGCTGACCAGTACTACTACGCATCAGTGACCAGTACTGGTTCGCGTGCAGACCAGTACTACTCCGATCGGCGACCAGTACTGGTCACTTTTCACCCCTCGCAAAGGTGCATACACACGCACGCTACATGGGGTGCTCTTTTCTCCGCAGAAAAGCTCCTTCAGCGTGCCCCCATATATACGATACCATCAGCAGGATGCGTTTTATCCGAGGCTGAATAGTTGAAGAATATTTGCACATTCGTTAAATATATCTAACTTTACAGCTCGACTTCGGCCTGTTGCCGGGGTCCATAACATAGAAAGAAACGAATATGAAGAAGCTATTTTTTGCCGCCTTCGCTCTCGTTGCAGGCGTGCTCTCTGCTCAGGCTCAGACGGCCATCAACCCTCGTATCGAAGTAGGTGCTAACTTCGCTCGCGGTATCAGCAAGGTAGGTAGCGTCACTGCTGACTCTAAGGTCCGCACGGGCTTCCGCGCCAGCGTTGCTGCCGAAATCGAACTCGCTTCTGGCGTCTACCTCGCTCCTGGGGTGACTTTCCGTCAGGAAGGCTATAAGTATGGCAACGGCAATGGCTACGGCCTCAACTACATCAGCGTACCCGTTGACCTCGGTATCCGCGTAGGCCTCGGCGACAACCTCGCTGTATCTGTCGAAGCTGGTCCTTCGTTCGCTTATGGTCTCTCTACCACGGGTAACCTCGATGCCTTCAAGGCTGGTGCTTACAAGCGCTTCGACATGGGTCTGAACGCTTCTGCTGCTCTCGAATACAGCAAGGTTTATCTCCGTCTCGGTACCGATATCGGTCTGGTCAACGCTCTCAAGAACCCCGTCGCTAACACCAGCTACAAGAACGCTTCGTTCTTCGCTGGCGTAGGTTACCGCTTCTAAGAGCGAGCCATCCGCTAAAGGCACCGGTCGCAAAGACCTGGCCTAAATACACCTATCCCCACGCCAGTCCGCTGGCGTGGGGATAGGCTTTTTTTATGTACCTTTGTATATACGCGACATGAAGCACATCTATCTCTAATCCTACGGCTCCACTATACTCTGTCGCCATAGTGCCGTAATTCACCACACAAATAGAAACGAATATGAAGAAGCTATTTTTCGCCGCCTTCGCCCTCGTTGCAGGCGTCATCTCCGCTCAAGCTCAGACTGAAATCCATCCCCGTATCGAAGTAGGCGCTAACTTCGCAAGTGGCGTCAATAAGGTAGTAGGCGTCACTCCCGAATCTAAAGTCCGCTTGGGCTTCCGCGCCGGCCTTGCTGCCGAAGTCGGGCTCGCCTCTGGCGTCTACCTCGCCCCTGGGGTGACGTTCCGCCAGGAAGGCTTCAAGTACATCTCTGAAGATGGCTACGGTCTCAACTACATCAGCGTACCCGTTGATCTCGGTATCCGAGTACCTTTCAGCGAGAACTTCGCTGTATCTGTCGAAGCTGGTCCCTACTTCGCCTACGGTCTCTCTACCACGAGCAAGATCGATGCCTTCAAGGCCGGTATCTACAAGCGCTTCGACATGGGTCTGAACGCCTCTGCCGCTCTTGAATTCAGCAAGGTCTACCTCCGTGTCGGTACCGACATCGGTATGGTCAATGCCCTCAAGAACAACATCGCTAACACCAGCTATAAGAACGCTTCGTTCTTCGCTGGCGTAGGCCTCCGCTTCTAAGAGCGAGCCATCTGCTAAAGGCACCGGTCGCAAAGACCTCGCCTAAATACAGCTATCCCCACGTCAGTCTGCTGGCGTGGGGATAGGCTTTTTGTATATCTTTGTCTTTACCTACAAATGAATCATCCTAATATGGAGCATATTATCAGCAAGTTCATCTCCGCGGCTGAGATCGGGGAGATGAAGCCTTTTGGCAATGGCCATATCAACGACACCTACGTAGTCTCTGACCGTGAAGGGACACCACGCTGGATCCTGCAGCGTGTGAACCACCTCGTCTTCCCCCGCATCGAAGTCCTGCAGCGCAATGTCGCTATCGTATCCGACACGATGCGTGAGCGCCTCGAAGCAGAGGGCGACCCCGAAGCAGAGCGTAAGTACCTCTACTTCTACCCCAACCTTGAGGAGCCCGAGAAGAACTACTACCACGACGGGGAGAACTACTGGCGTGTCTGCCGCTTCATCCCCGAGAGCATGAGCATGAGCGAGCTCACCCCCAAGGCCGCCCGCTACGCTGGTGCCGCCTTCGGTCAGTTCGAAGAAATCCTCTCCGTCATCCCCGAGGGTCGTCTTGGTGAGACCATCGAGAACTTCCACAGCATGCCCTTCCGCCTGCAGCAGCTCCGAGACGCTGTCGCTCAGGACGCCGCTGGCCGTGTCGCAGAAGTGCAGGACATCCTCGCCGAGATCGACCGCCGCGCCGACTCGATGCTCCTGCAGGAGAAGCTCTACGCTGAGGGCAAGCTCCCCAAGCGCACCATCCACTGCGACACGAAGGTCGACAACGTCCTCTTCGATAAGTCGGGTGCTGTACTCTGCGTCGTCGACTGGGATACCGTCATGCCTGGCTTCATCCTCAGCGACGTGGGTGACTTCATCCGCACGGGTGTGAACTTCGCCCCCGAAGATGAAGCTGACCTCTCGAAGATCGGTGTGAACATGGAGATCTACAAGGCCTTCGTCGAAGGCTACCTCTCCACGGCGGGTAAGTTCCTCACGCCTACCGAGCGTAGCCTCATCGCCTATGGCGGCCGCCTGATGACCTACATGCAGACGGTACGCTTCCTCGTCGACTACCTCAACGGAGACACCTACTTCAAGATCCACTCTCCCAAGCACAACCTCCAGCGCACGCGTGCTCAGCTCCGCTACCTCGAGTGCCTCGAGGAGAAGGCTGCCGAGATGGAGGCCCTGCTGAAGTAAGCCGCCCCTATATATATATAATGTATAGAGCCACCCAGAGCCCCGCACTCCCAGCGAGCTACAGGGCTCTGGGTGGGGCGTGTCAGGTTGCTTGAAAAGTCGTATCTTTGCCCCACTGATATAGCGGAATAACCAACAACAAATAAGATAAATACGTATGTCACATCACGAGCTCCCAGAGCACGACGCCCTCGACACCATCGACGAGAAGGTCATGAAGGGCGAACTCTTCTTCGAGCGCCACGGTAAGAAGATCATCATCGCAGTAGCAGCAGTCGTCATCGTTGCCCTCGGTATCTTCGCTTACCACCGCTTCGTCCAAGTCCCTAAGGCCGAGAAGGCTTCCGCACAGATGTTTGTCGCCGAAGACAGCTTCATCGCAGGACAGGACAGCCTTGCCCTCAAGGGCCAGGGTGCTGGTGCCCCAGGCTTCGAAGCCATCGCCAAGAACTTCTCTGGCACGGACGCAGCGAACCTCGCTCACGCCTATAGCGGCATCTGCCTCTATGACCAGGGCAAGTATCAGGAAGCACTGGCTGAGCTGAAGAAGTTCTCCGCTGATGAGACTGTCGTCGCTCCCTCCGTACAGCGCATGATCGGGGACTGCCTCGTGCAGCTCGGCAAGCTCGAAGAAGCTGTCAAGACCTACGAAGCTGCTGCCAAGACTGCTTCCAGCGAAGCGATCTCCCCCAGCTGCCTCATTAAGGCTGGTCACGTCTACGAGAAGCTCGGCAAGTACGACAAGGCTATCGCCCTCTACAACGAGGTCAAGACGAAGTACTACACCACCCCCGAAGCTGAGACGGTAGAGGCTGACCTCCTGCGTGCTCAGGCTCAGGGCAAGTAGTCCGCTCGCACATAGACCATGTCTACGATAGACCATATCCAATCCCTGCATCACAGCCCCGTACCCTCAGGGGAAGGGCTGCACATCGGCATCGCTGTAGCGGAGTGGAACAACATCATCACTGAACCCCTGCTCGAGGGCGCTCTCGAAGTGCTCCGCAAGCAAGAGGTGAAGAAGATCACGGTCTTCCGTGTACCAGGGGCCTTCGAGCTCGTCAATGCTTCGGCACGCTTGCTGAACGACGGTGTGGATGCCGTCATCGCTATCGGCTGTGTCGTCCGTGGGGACACCCCTCACTTCGACTACATCTGCCAGGGTGTGACCTTCGGCATATCCCAGCTGAACATGACCATGGCATATGGCCTCCGCACGACTCCGGCACCTGTCATCTTCGGCGTCCTGACGACCGAAACGATGGAGCAGGCTGAGGAGCGAGCAGGTGGTCGCTTGGGCAACAAGGGAGCCGAAGCAGCAGAGACTGCACTGAAGATGTGCCGTCCCATTTGCACAGTTCAGAAATAGTTCGTACCTTTGCACTGCAAAGAACAGGTAAGGGCAGTTACCAGAGTGGCCAAATGGGGCTGACTGTAACTCAGCTGGCTTACGCCTTCGGTGGTTCGAATCCATCACTGCCCACTCCTTTCCGTCATCAGGAATGCGGAAGTAGCTCAGTTGATAGAGCATTAGCCTTCCAAGCTAAGGGTCGCGGGTTTGAGCCCCGTCTTCCGCTCTACGCTGACTAAGCAAGCTATAAGATGCGCGTCTCTTTTGGAGGTGCGCATCTTGCTTTTTATACCACTCCGAGCACGTGCCCCAACGCCCCGTGCTTGTTTATATGGGAGGAATTTAGTTACTTTGCAAGCGCAAACCACACAGGGTTCCTTGGCCGAGTGGTTAGGCACCGGTCTGCAAAACCGTTTACGGCGGTTCGATTCCGCCAGGAACCTCAGAAGTAGAGCTCCGCTATCCGATAGGATGGCGGAGCTCTCTGCTTTTAGCCGCAAGGTATGTGGGGCGGCTGGGTCGGGGCTTTTTGCTTATCTTTGACTATTGAGATTGCGCCAACTCTGGGCGCATCTTCTCTCCATGTACATTATTATATAGAAATACAGATACTCATCTCACATGAAGCGACTATTCGCATGTACCCTTGCGCTATGTGCCGCCCTCAGCCTCCAGCTACAGGCCCAGCGCTCTGAGCTCCGCCTCGAGAAGGGGTGGCGCTTCACCCGCCAGGACCAAGCTTCCTTCTCCACCCCCGACTACAACGATAGCAAGTGGAGCCGTGTCACCGTCCCCCACGACTGGGCGATCTACGGGCCCTTTAGCTTTGAGAACGACAAGCAGCATCTGGCTATCGCACAGGATGGTCAGAAGGAAGCTATGGAGCATGCTGGTCGTACCGGTGGCCTTCCCTTCGTAGGGGCTGGATGGTACCGCCGCAGCTTGGACATCCCCCAAGATCTCGGTGACCGCCGTGTCTTCCTCCGCTTCGATGGCGCGATGAGCCACGCCCGCGTCTACGTCAACGGCAAGGAGGTCGGCTACTGGCCCTATGGCTACAACACGTTTGCCTTCGACATCACCCCATACGTTCGTCCCGGCGCAAGCAACACGCTTGCTGTCCGCCTGGAGAACAAGCACGAGAGCAGCCGCTGGTACCCTGGCGCAGGGCTCTACCGCAACGTGCACCTCACCATCACCTCCCCCGTCTACGTCCCTCTCTGGGGCACACAGATCCAGACCCCCACAGCCAAGGCAAGCCACGCCTATGTGGATGTCCGTACACGCATCGCAGGGATGAGCTCGCTCGCTGGCCGTCCTCTACAGGTGACGACCCAGCTCCTCTCCCCTGCTGGCAAGGTCGTCGCACAGTGCGAAGAGGAGATCCAGAGCTCTAGTGCTGAACACCTCTGCCATACGGGCTTCGAGCTCCAGAGCCCCCAGCTCTGGGACATCAACCAGCCTCACCTCTACAAGTATGTCGTCGAGCTAAGCGATGGCGGACGTGTACTCGACCGCGACACCACGACCTTCGGTATCCGCTCCATCGAGCTGAAGGCGGGCGAAGGCTTCTTCCTCAACGGCCGTAAGCTGAAGTTCCAAGGCGCTTGCCTCCACCACGACCTCGGCCCTCTCGGTGCCGCTGTCAACGAGGCTGCTATGCGCCGTCAGATCCGCCAGATGCAGGACATGGGCGTCAATGCCATCCGCACCTCGCACAACATGCCCGCACCCGAATTCGTCCGTCTCTGCGACGAGATGGGTATGCCTCTGATGGCAGAGAGCTTCGACTCATGGGCCCAGCCCAAGGTGCCCAACGGCTACAACCTGGACTTCAACGAGTGGCATGAGCGTGACCTCACGAACCTCATCCACCAGTTCCGCAACAGCCCCTCAGTCATCATGTGGAGCATCGGGAACGAAGTCCCCGAGCAGCCCAGCTTCGAAGGCGCTAAGCTCGCCTACCGACTGCAGGAGATCTGCCACCGCGAAGACCCCACGCGCCCCGTCACCAACGGCATGGACAATCCCCTCGGCGTGCTGAAGAGCGGTATGGCTGGTACCCTTGACATCCCGGGCTTCAACTACCGTCCCTTCCTCTACGACACCGCACACAAGGTCCTGCCACAGGGCTTCCTCCTCGGCTCCGAGACCTGCTCCACGGTGAGCTCGCGCGGTGTGTATAAGTTCCCTGTCGTACGCAAGAGCATGGCGAAGTACCCCGACCATCAGTCCTCGGGCTACGACGTCGAGCACTGCGGCTGGAGCAACCTCCCCGAGGATGACTTCATCCGTCAGGATGACCTCAGCTGGAGCATGGGCGAATTCATCTGGACGGGTATCGATTATCTCGGTGAGCCTACCCCCTACTACAGCGAATGGCCCAGCCACTCCTCGCTCTTCGGTGCTATCGACCTGGCAGGTATCCCCAAGGATCGCTTCTATCTCTACCGCAGCCACTGGAATAAGGACGCTGAGACGCTTCACATCCTCCCCCACTGGACGTGGCCTGGGCGCGAAGGACAGGTAACCCCTATCTTCGTGTACACCAACCACCCCGAGGCCGAGCTCTTCATCAACGGCAAGAGCCAGGGTCGCCAGAAGAAGGATACCAGCATCACCATCGACGCTACGGAGAACAAGGAGAGCCAAGAGGCCTTCACCCGTCAGAAGCGCTACCGCCTGATGTGGATGGACACGAAGTACGAGCCAGGTGAAGTCAAGGTCGTTGCCTACGATAAGTCAGGTAAGGCCGTCGCTGAAGAGGTCGTCCGCACCGCAGGTCGCCCCCATCACCTCGAGCTCATCGCTGACCGCACGAGCATCACTGCCGACGGCAAGGATATCGCCTTCGTCACGGTACGTGTCGTGGACAAGGACGGCAACCTCATCCCCGATGACGCACGCCTCCTGCAGTTCAAGGTCACGGGTGCAGGCTTCTTCCGTGCTGCGGCGTCGGGCAATCCCGCCTCACTCGATGCCTTCCACCTGCCCCAGCACCACGCCTTCAGTGGTCAGCTCGTAGCCCTCGTACAGAGCGGTGAGAAGGCTGGCGAAGCTATCCTCTCCGTCTCAGCTAAGGGCCTGCCCACGGCTAAGATCCGCATCCAAGTCACGAAGTAGCCACCCGTCGTGTCGCTACAGCTCGACTTCATACACCATATCCTCTCGCTGCAGGAGACCTATCGGGGCACATCCCCCGATAGGATCCTCCTCGGCAAAGGATCACTCTCTCGCGAGGAGCGCACTGCGCTTGCCCTGCAGCTGACGGCAGAGTCAGCCCTCCGAAGGAAGCTCCCCAGCTGGCACACGGCTGGGGTTTTCCTTCCCTCATCACTGACGCTGGAGCAGTGCTCGAGCGAAGAAGCCGCCCGCTATAAGGCACGCTTCGCCATGCCTACCGACCGTCTCATCGACCTTACGGGGGGCTTCGGTGTGGACTTCTGGGCACTCACGAGCGTCACGGGGCAAGGGGTCTACGTCGAGCGACAGGCCGATCTCGTCGCAGCAGCACGTGCCAACCTCCCTCGCCTACTCCCCGAGGCAAAGCTCCAGCTCATCCACGGCGAGTCAATCCCCCAGCTACGGGAGCTCATCACCACACACCAGCCCACCCTCATCTACCTTGATCCCGCCCGCAGAGAGGGCGAGGACACGACGCGTAGAGTCTACGCCATCGAGGACTGTGAGCCCAGCCTCCACACGCTCCTCCCCGAGCTTCACACCCTCTATCGTGAGCTCTCCCTACCCTTCCCCCGCCTTCTCGTCAAGCTCTCTCCGATGCTCGATGTGGTGCATACGCTCCGCTCCGTCGCTGGCGTGCGGGAGCTACACGTCGTCTCCGTACGAGGTGAAGCCAAGGAGCTTCTCCTCCTTATCGACCTCGCTGAGGCTACGGGCGAAGCGAAGCCCGAGGCGGCGACCTTCGTCGCTCAAGACCTCCATCCTACGCAGCCTACACCCGCTTTCATCCTCCCCGAAGCTCTACACTATGAGGAGAGCGCCCAGCTACGCTATGCCGTGAGCCCACGCGCCTACCTCTTCGAGCCCCATGCGGCACTGATGAAGACGGGGCTCTACCGCAGTATCGGCACCATATACGGCCTCGAAGCCCTGCACCCCAATAGCCACCTCTACACGGCAGACACGCTGCCCGAAGTGCCCTTCCCTGGGCGCGTCTTCGCTGTCGAGGCGGTCTATCCCTTCGCCTCGTCCCAACTCAAGGCACTCGGTCGGGAGATCGGTGCAGCGCAGATCACCTGCCGTAACTTCCCCCTGCGCCCCGAAGCCCTGCGCGCTAAGCTCCGCATCAAGGACAGTGCCGAGCAGACGCTCTTCGGCACGACAGCCTCCGACGGCTCGCACGTACTCATCCGTTGCCGCCGCGTCTAAGGCACTACGACAGCACGCAAAACGGCCTCACGCCCCACGACTACTCTGAGGAGAGTCGTGGGGCGTGAGGCCTTTTGCTTAGGGGAAGCGAGAGCCTTAGAGGCGCTCGATATCCTTGAAGTAGTTGTACGTACCGACCTTGAGCTCAATGCAGGCAGCTTCATCACAGACGATGATGCCCTTGGGGTGGAGCTGCAGAGCGGTGATCGTCCACATCTGGTTCACACAGCCTTCGACAGCCTGCTGCAGGGCACGAGCCTTACCATGGCCGTTGACGAGGATCAGCACCTCACGAGCAGCCATGACGGTACCGACACCGACGGTGAGGGCCGTCTTAGGCACCTTGTTCACGTCGCCATCGAAGAAGCGGCTGTTGGCGATGATGGTGTCGGTGGTGAGGGTCTTCATACGGGTGCGTGAGGAGAGCGAAGAGCCTGGCTCATTGAAGGCGATGTGCCCGTCGGGACCGATACCGCCAAGGAAGAGGTCGATACCACCTACGGCGAGGATCGCTTCCTCATAGGCTGCGCACTCGGCCTCGAGGTCGGTGGCATTACCGTTGAGGATGTGTACGTTCTCCTTCTTGATGTCGATGTGGCTGAAGAAGTTCTTCCACATGAAGGTGTGGTAGCTCTCGGGATGATCCTGGGGGATACCTACGTACTCATCCATGTTGAAGGTGACGACGTGCTCGAAGGATACACGCCCGGCCTGATGAGCAGCCACCAGGGCACGATACATGCCGAGGGGCGAGGAGCCTGTGGGCAGACCAAGTACGAAGGGCTTAGCAGCCGTAGGAGCGGCAGCATTGATCTTCTGGACTACATAGTCCGCTGCCCACTGGGAGATGCCCACATAGTCGGGCTGGATGATTAGACGCATGCGATCTGTGTTTAGAAATTTGATGGATTGATATGCAAATTGGAATTAGGGGGGGGGGGACTAAGCCTTGAGGCGCTCGGCCATCTGCGTGCCGAGGTCCCAAGCTGCGCCGATGACGGAGGGAAGGTCCGCCATCTTCAGCTCGAAGCCCTCACCGATAGCCTCCCACTTCATCTCTTCAGCGAAGGGGCGGAGGCGCTTGAGGGCGGCGGGAGCCCACGCATAGGAGCCAAAGGCCGCATAGATGCGGTCCTTGACGTCGCGGATGCGGATGAGGTTCATGAGGTTCTCTATGGGAGAGAAGAGCTCACCGCAGTAGGTGGGGCTACCGATGATGAGGCCACGGTAGCGGAAGACATCACGCAGGATGACCGAGGGGTCGCTCTTGGTGACGTTGTGACAGACGATGGACTTCACGCCTGAGGCAGCGAGGCTCTGTGCGAGGATGTCGGCCAGCTGCTCGGTATTGCCGTACATCGAGCCGTAGAGGATGACGACCCCCCTCCTCGGTCTCGTTGCTCGAGAGGCGGTCGTAGAGATGGTGAGCATCAGCGAAGCCCTCGCGCGTCCAGACGACGCCGTGCGAGGGGCATACATACTCGATGTCGAGGCCCTGCTTGTCGATATTGGCCAGCGCCTTCTTGACGAAGGGGCCGTACTTCCCGACGACGCAGGCGTAGTAGCGCACCATCTCATCGAGGTAGGACTGGCGGTCAGTGAGGTGGCTATCGAAGATATGACCACTCAGCGCACCGAAGGAGCCGAAGGCATCAGCAGAGAAAAGAAGGCGGTTGGACTGCTCATAGGTGAACATCACCTCGGGCCAGTGTACCATAGGAGCCATCAGGAAGGAGAACTCATGGCTACCAATACGCAGCGCATCGCCGCTCTTGACCTCATGGAGGCCCGTCGTGATGCCATGGAAGCCACTGAGCATATCGAAGGTCTTCTTGTTCCCCACGATCTGCATGTCGGGGTAGCGCTGACGCAGGAGACCGATCGAGCCACCGTGGTCAGGCTCCATGTGGTTGATGATCAGATAATCCACGGGACGGCCCTGAAGGATGAGGTCGAGCTTGTGGAAGAAGATATCCGAGTAGCAGACGTCGACCGTATCGATGAGGGTCGTCTTCTCGTCTACGATGAGATAGGCGTTGTAAGCCACGCCCGAGGGGATCGACCAGACGTTCTCGAAGCGCTCTTTCATGCGGTCGTTCACGCCGACGTAGTAGACGGAGTCAGTGATCTGAGGTACTTGGTACATAGTCCGTAGTGTAGTGATAGGGTGTAGTAGTATGGATAAGACAAGGAAGGGGCGCTCCCCCGCAGTCGTCAGGACTCGGGGAGCGCCTCTATGTTGTTAGCTTTTCTTTTTGTCTAAGGGCTCAGGGCTGAGCGGATGGCGGTAGGCGTAGACGATGAGCGCGATGCCTGCCACGACGAAGGGGATGCTAAGCAGTTGCCCCATATTGATACCGTAGCTGGCGACCATATTGACCTCCCAAGCCTCCTGCACGTTCTTGATGCTCTCGACGAAGAAGCGGAAGCCGAAGACGCCCGTCAGGAAGTAGCCGAGGATGAGGCCCGAGTAGCGGCGAGCAGCGTCACGCACCCAGTAGAGGTACATACACAGGGCGAAGACGAGGAGATAAGCCAGCGCTTCGTAGATCTGTGTCGGGTGGCAGGCGGGGATCGCCATACCGCGCTCAGCGTAGCCAGCGAACTCCGAGGCACGAGGGAAGATAAAGCCCCAAGGTACATCGGTCGGGCGGCCGAAGATCTCACTATTCATCAGGTTCCCCATACGGATGAGTGCCGCAGCCAGCCCCGTGGGGACAGCCAGACGGTCGAGTGTCCAGAGGATGGACTTCTTCGTCACACGGCGCGAATAGATCCATACGGCGAGGATGATCCCGATGGTCCCCCCGTGGCTCGCCAAGCCACCTTCCCATACCTTGAGGATATCCCCAGGGTGGGCGAGGTAGTAGGAGGGATTGTAGAAGAGGACGTGCCCCAGTCGCGCCCCGAGGACGGTGCCGAGGACGACATAGATATAAAGGGAGTTCATCCACTCCTCCGGCAGGCGCTCACGCTTCCAGATACGCTCCTCGATCATCGGCCCGAGGATCAGGAGCCCGAGGGCGAAGAGGAGGCCGTACCAGCGGATACCGCGGCCGAAGATATCTATGATGACGGGATCGACGTCCCAAGTGATGGCACTAAGCATAGGCTAAAGGGCTTACAGAGAGAGGAAATGATGGATTAGCAGAGCTTGCCGATCCAGTGCTCACGCTCACCAGGGAGCAGGTCGATGACAGGGATCTCCTGCATCGTGTAGCAGCCAGGAGCCAGACGGCGCGTAGCACGTGCTACGGCGACGAGGATCTGAGCGGTGAGAGCGGGGTTATTGATCTTCATGTTGAACTCGAGGAGCTGATTCTGCGTGGTGCCCGAGACGCCCTTGCGAGTCATGTGTACGCCGTGGCCCATGTCGATGAGCTGATCGACGTCATCGACGACGGTGACGTGCGTCTCGTCATGGACGAAGTACGCATCCGACTTGATCGCCTGGATGACCTCCTCGGCCTTGTAGCCAGGCTCCAGCTCGATGTAGACCATACGGCGGTGGATACCCGTGCCCGTGGGGATCGTCATCGAGAGGGCCTTGTGCACCCCTGCGATGGCCTTCACGGCGACGGTGTGGCCCATGCTCATACCTGGACCGAAGTTGGTATAGGTGATCCCCTTGGGGACGATAGCCTCCATCAGCGTGCGGACGACCGAGTCACTCCCTGGGTCCCAGCCCGAGGCGATGACGGAGACGGCACCGTGGGCACGGGCAGTCTCGCCGAGGTTCTTACGCAGCTGCAGGATATCGGTGTGGATGTCGAAGCTGTCGACCGTATGGATACCCAGCGGGAGGATCTGCTGAGCGGTGGCCTCTACCAGACGCGTAGGGGTACAGAGGATAGCTACATCGACGTCCTCCAGCTCCTCGATGCGGCTGACGACGCGGTAGGGACGGAGTTCGTAGGGGACATTCGAGGGGTCACGACGCACGACACCTGCGATCTCAAAGTCGGGTGCAGCCTCGAGGGCTTCGATGGTATAGCGGCCGATGTTCCCGTAGCCGACGACAGCGGCACGTAGCTTCTTTATCTCTGACATGTTTCTTCTGCTTTTTTAGGTGAGTAAATGATTGGTAGATCTATTATAACTACAAAGATACGAAAACCACCCTATGCCACTGGCCCCTCACTCCACGACGACAGACCGCCCTCCCGTAGGGGTACGACGAGGGAGCCATACAGCCCCCTTCCGAGGAGCTATACAAGGCAGTCCTCCAAGGGAGCAGAGGAAAAGGCGCGAAGTAGCACGGCACTTCTCCGGAGCGCTGCGAGCACTTCCCCAAAGCACTATACCTATTCCGCTGTCTACGCACGTGGATTTTAGAGCCAGGCACGTAAATCCTATCATCTCGGCACGTAGTCTTTAAGTCCTCGCACGTAGACGAAAGAATAGGCATAGTGCTTCGCAACTTTCTCTCTACTCCTCCACAACTTTTCTCGCTCGTTTCAAGCCCATTGCAGCACCACTTCTCCCCTCACAGCCGTATCAACGTAGGGCTTTCTCGGCCTCTTCATAGGCGCACAATTGGGCTCAAAATAGACGCTCCCGCTCGCTGGTCTTATGAGCCCGCAAGCCGACCTAAGCACTCAGTGCAGTGAGACACAGAGCGCTACCCGCCGCCACTCCCTTGGTTTTCGTATCTTTGTGAACTCATAAACATAGAGATAGATAACGATACATAATCATAATGGCAAAAGAACTCAAGGAACTGACTCCCCGCCGCGTGGATTACTCCCAGTGGTATCAGGATCTCGTCATCAAGGCAGACTTAGCTGAGAGCGCCGCCGTGCGCGGCTGTATGGTCATCAAGCCCTACGGCTATGCTATCTGGGAGCGCATGCAGCGCCAGCTCGATGACATGTTTAAGGAAACAGGTCACTACAACGCATACTTCCCCCTCTTCATCCCGAAGAGCTTCCTCAGTAAGGAAGCCGACCACGTCGAGGGCTTCGCTAAGGAGTGTGCCGTCGTCACCCACTACCGCCTGAAGACCAGCCCCGACGGGGGCGTCATCGTCGACCCTGAGGCCAAGCTCGAGGAAGAGCTCATCGTGCGCCCTACCTCCGAGACCATTATATGGAATACGTACAAGGGCTGGATCCAGTCCTACCGTGACCTACCCATCCTCTGCAACCAGTGGGCGAACGTCGTACGCTGGGAGATGCGCACGCGCCTCTTCCTGCGCACCGCTGAGTTCCTCTGGCAGGAAGGTCACACCGCCCACGCTACCCGTGAGGAGGCCGAAGAAGAAGCCGTACGCATGGTCAATGTCTACGCCGACTTCGCCCGCAACTTCCTCGCTATCCCCGTGCATGTCGGTGTGAAGAGCGCCAACGAGCGCTTCGCCGGTGCCGTAGAGACCTACACCATCGAGGCCCTGATGCAGGATGGCAAGGCGCTGCAGAGCGGTACGTCACACTTCCTTGGGCAGAACTTCGCCAAGGCCTTCGACGTCACCTTCACCAACAAGGACGGCCAGCAGGAGCTCGTATGGGCTACCTCATGGGGCGTATCGACCCGTCTGATGGGTGCGCTCATCATGAGCCACTCCGATGACAACGGTCTTGTCCTCCCCCCGACGCTCGCCCCTCATCAGGTCGTCATCGTCCCCATCTATAAGACGCTCGAGCAGCGTGACGAGATCGGCCGCCACGTCGAGCCCCTCATCGCCGAGCTGAAGAAGCGCGGCATCCGTGTGCGCTACGACGACGCAGACAACAAGAAGCCCGGATGGAAGTTCTCCGAATACGAGCTCAAGGGGGTACCCGTACGCCTGGCCCTCGGTGGCCGTGACCTCGAGAACGGCACCGTAGAAGTTGCTCGCCGTGACACGCTCACCAAGGAGACCTGCGCCTTCGACGGCATCGCCGATCACATCGCTCAGCTCCTCGACGAGATCCAGCAGAACATCTACCAGAAGGCGCTTGACTACCGCGAGAGCCACACCATCACGGTCGACACCTATGAGGAATTCAAGGAGAAGATCGAGGAAGGCGGCTTCATCCTGGCCCACTGGGACGGTACTCCCGAGACCGAAGAGAAGATCAAGGCCGAGACGAAGGCTACGATCCGCTGTATCCCCCTCGAGGGCGACAAGACTCCAGGCAAGTGCATGGTCACCGGCAAGCCTTCGGCTCAGCGTGTCCTCTTCGCCCGCGCCTACTAACCCATCATCATAGACGACCCTATGGCCAGCATACGTGACGGAGAGAACGAACTCTCCCTCCTCGGATCAAAGACCACCCAGTACAGCCAGGACTACGCTCCTGAGGTACTGGAGGCCTTCACCAACAAGCATCAGGGCAACGACTACTGGGTGCGCTTCCACTGCCCCGAGTTCACCAGCCTCTGCCCCATCACGGCACAGCCCGACTATGCGACGATCTACATCAACTACATCCCCGATGTACGCATGGTCGAGAGTAAGAGCCTCAAGCTCTATCTCTTCAGCTTCCGCAATCACGGGGCTTTCCATGAGGACTGCGTGAATATCATCATGAAGGACCTCATCGAGCTCATGGATCCACGATACATCGAGGTCGTCGGGGACTTCACCCCACGCGGTGGTATCAGCATCCTGCCCTTCGCCAACTATGGGCGCCCCGGCACGAAGTACGAGGAGCTCGCCTTCCAGCGCTTAGCTAATCACCCCGTACGATGAAGAAAGTCCTTGCCATCATCAACCCCATCTCTGGTACGGGGTCGAAGAAGAATATCCCCGATCTCTTAGGGAAAGCCTACAACGCATCGGAGTACGAGCTCTTCCTCACCTACACCAAGGCCGCAGGGCACGCCGAAGAGCTTGCCCGACGTGCTGCCAGTGAAGGCTATGACCACGTCATAGCCGTCGGAGGTGATGGCACGGTTAATGAGGTCGCACGCGGCCTCGTCGGGAGCCAGACGGCTCTCGGCATCGTACCGAAGGGCTCGGGCAATGGTCTGGCACGCTCGCTCGGCCTCTCGATGAAGAGCGATCAGGTCATCCAGCAGCTCGTCAGCGGTCGGCGTATCGCTATCGACAGCTGCGAGCTCAACGGACATCCCTTCTTCTGCACCTGCGGGATGGGCTTCGACGCTGCTGTCAGTAAGACCTTCGCAGAGGCCTCCACACGCGGCCCTGTGACCTACCTGCGCACCATGATCGAGGAGTACCGCTCCTTCAAGCCCGAGACCTATCGCCTCGACATCAACGACGGTGAGCGCACCCTCGAGACGGAGGCCTTCGTCCTCGTCGTGGCGAACGCCACGCAGTATGGGAACAATGCCTACATCGCTCCCGAGGCGGACCTGTCGGATGGCCTACTGGATCTGGCGATCATACGCCCCTTCCCTGTACTCGAGGCAGCTGTGGTCTTAGGCGACCTCATGCTCGGCAAGCTCGCTGACAACAAGCACTACGAGACCGAGCGCATCAAGTCGCTCCGTATCGAGCGCCCCACAGCAGGCGCCGTACATATCGACGGTGAGCCCCTCGAGCTGGGTACCACCATCGACATCAAGCTGCGCCCCCACTCGCTGCACGTCATCATCCCCCAATAGCACGCCTCCCCTCAGCACGCCATGGCCAAGAAACGGGCCTTGCCCCCACGCCCACGCCTCCGACGTACGCACCGCCTCACGCTCACCCTCAACGAGCGCGAGTACAAGGCGATCATCGACCACTGTGAGAGCCGACGTATCGCGAGCCGCACGGGCTGGATGCGCGAGGTCATCATGGCCGAGGTCATCACGGAGCATGAGCGCAATGCGCCCTTCCTCTTCGACGAAGCTGAGATGCAGTGATGAGCACCGTCCTCCCCTACTCTGACGAATACTTTATGCGCCAGGCCCTCGCTGAGGCAGCCTTGGCCTACGAAGCGGGCGAAGTACCCATCGGTGCTGTCGTCGTCTGCCGCGGGCAGATCATCGCCCGAGCGCACAACGAGGTCGAGCGCCTCAGTGACCCCACAGCCCATGCCGAGGTGCTGGCGGTGACAGCCGCCACGGAGTATATGGGTAGTAAGTTCCTCCCCGACTGTCAGCTCTATGTGACAGTGGAGCCCTGCGTGATGTGCGCTGGGGCTCTCTTCTGGGCCCGCTTAGGGGAGATTATTTATGGTGCAGGAGAGGAGAAGTTCGGCTACCGACACTATGCGCCCGACCTCTTCCCCCGTCGTGCCAAGATACGCGGAGGACTGCTTGCCGACGAGGCGCGCGAGCTGATGCAGCGCTTCTTCGCAGCACGTCGATAGCTGTCATCTATTACATCTTGTACCATATTATTATCCCCAGACACGAGTATTGGGGCACTTTATGTACATTTGGAGCGTTTATGAGTGGCGGGACAGCACCTTACTCTGAACTCAAGGGAGGAGCGTCCTTCCGCTGTACTATACTGACGTAACCTAATCAATAGACCCAAATACGTGATGACGATCAAGACACCACGCGCGACTCGACTCGCTAAAAGCCTCCTGATAGCAGCGGCCTTGGGAGGGCTTTCTTACACCCAACTATCCGCACAAGTATCTACCCTCCGCACAGGCCGTCTTCCCAACGGGCTGACGTACTACATCAGCCGTGATGCGGGTGCCTCCGAGGGTACGGCACACTTCTTCCTCCTACAGAATGTCGGAGCTATCCTCGAGGATGACAAGCAGAATGGTCTTGCCCACTACCTCGAGCACATGGCCTTCGAAGCCACCGAGCACTTCCCTGGGGGCGTGATGAACTACCTGCGTACGCGTGGCCTCTACAGCTTCGACGCACGCACGGGTACGGACGACACGCGCTACAGCATCATGGATGTCCCCACGACAGAGAAGGGCCTCACCGACTCCGTGCTCCTCATCCTCAAGGACTGGTGCAGTGGCATCTCCATCACCGAGAAGGATACGGAGAAGCAGCGCGGCATCATCATCGAAGAGTGGCGCCAGCGTGGCGGCATCGACAAGCGTCTCAGCGATAGCATCGCCGGCGTCATCTACAATGGCTCGCAGTACTCCAAGCGCAATGTCATCGGTAGCCTCGACGTCCTGAAGACCTTCAAGTATCCCGATATCCAGGCCTTCTACAAGACGTGGTACCGCCCCGACCTGCAGTGCGTAATGATCGTCGGGGATATCGACCCCGCCGCCTATGAGCAGAAGGTGCAGAAGCTCTTCGCTTCACTCCCTGCACCTCGCAATGCTAAGGCTCGCCCTCCCTATGCTATTGACGACAATGAGCAGCCCCTCTACTATCGCTTCATCGACAAGGAGAACCGCTCACACTCCTACGGGCTCTACCAGCGTGTAGCTACCCCCACGAACCGTCCCACGACAGAGGCTACGAAGGACTACCTCCTCGGGCAGCTCTTCAACACCCTGGCTCCACAGTACTTCGCTCGCCTGCGTAACCGCGGTGAGGAAGCCTATGTCGCTGCCTCGGTGAGCTACTCACCGCTGGTACGTGGCTATGGCCAGTTCGCTTGGGACTTCGTACCCTACTCGGGTCAGGACAAGACTGCCCTCCAGCAGATCCTCGCCGCTCGAGCTCAGATGCCCCATGGCTTCTTCAGCGATGATGCCTTCGAGGCCGAAAAGCAGAAGCTCTATGATGGCATGAAGGAAGTGCTGAGCGATGACAAGGGCCTCGGCACGCCACAGAACTTTATCGACATCTACCGCAACAACTACCTCTACGGTACGCCGATACGCGAATTCCGCCAGCAGCTCGAGGACAACCTCGGGGCACTCGTTGAGCTGGAGGCTGACGACCTGCGCGCTTGGCTCAAGCAGCGTGCGATGGGAGACCGCAACCTCGCCTTCGTCGCCTACACCAATAGTCCCTCCGTACCAGCTATCTCCGAGCAGGAGTTCCTCAAGGAGCTGGCAGCTCACAATACTCCCGTACAGGCGGCTGAAAGCAGTGAGCCTGCACCTATCACGAAGCTCATCGACTTCAAGCTCCCCACAGGGAAGATCACTCGTGAGAAGAAGATCCCTTCACTCGACGCTACCGAGTGGACGCTCTCCAATGGCATGAAGGTCATCTATAAGAATCTGGCTAAGGAGCTCAAGGGCGAAGTCCTCTTCCTCGCTTCGGCTAAGGGTGGTCAGTCCATCGTCAAGCCAGCCGACCTGCCCTCCTTCTCCGCCATGCAGAGCCTCATCATGGCCTCAGGTCTCTATAAGTACGACCGCAACCAGCTCGCCCAGTGGCTGCGCAACCGCCCCATGGAGGTCAACCTCTCCATCACCGAGTACATCGACGGGATGCAGGCACGTAGTAAGACGGACGGCGTAGACGACCTCTTCTCCTACCTCTACCTCGTACTGAATAAGCAGCGCTTCGACCAGCAGATCTTTGACAAGTGGCTCCAGCGTAAGCGCTACATCTACGACTCGAAGCCTCAGCAGGGTCGCGAAGCCGTCGACCGCGAGATCAGCGAACTGCTGAACCCCATCACCGAGGCCAATCCTCGTGAGGACAATACCTTCTACGATAAGATGAAGCTGAGCGACCTGCCCCGCCTCTATGCAGAGCACTTCGGTGACGCTTCACAGCTGACGGGCTGCCTCGTCGGTGACATCAGCGAAGCCGAAGCTAAGCGCATCGTCACGACCTATCTGGCTGCCCTGCCTGGCAACCCCAAGGCACCACGTCGCACCTACACGATCCGTGATCACAGCTCTCGAGAGCGTGTCATCGAGCGCACCTTCGAGGTCGACACCGAGGGGGATCTGGGTGAAGTAGAGCTCTCCTTCCTGGGTGATAAGAAGCTCACCGACCGCGAGCGCATCGCCCTCGGTCTGCTGGAGCCGCTCCTGCAGAACCGTCTCTTCGATGAGCTTCGCGAGAAGGAGCAGGGTACCTACAGCATCGCCGTCAAGACGAACTACACCGACGACCCTGTAGCCAGCACGAGCCTCTCGATCCACTTCATCACCTCACGTGCTAAGGCCGACCACCTCAAGGCCCGCACCTACGAGATCCTCCGCTCCATCGCCTCTGGTCAGATCGACCGCGACGAGTATAAGAAGGTCCACATCCCTCAGGTCCTCGACGAAGAGGCTGAGGCGAAGGAAGCCAGTGACGGCATGGGCCTCGGCGTATGGATCGCCCTCTTGAATGCCTACGCTGAGACAGGCAAGGCCCCCGACCTCTCCAAGAAGACCGCTACTGGTCAGGACGTCAAGGTCTCCGAAGTCACAGCTCAGGACGTCTCCTCCCTGCTAAAGAAGCTCCTCGACGAAGGCAAGCGCCGTGACATCGTCGTCAAGAGCCTCGCCCCCGAAGCAAAGACCTGGGAGCACTAAGCCCCCCTCGCTATACGTATCAATATGCGCAAGCACAGCTGACCTCGACAGTAGACTCTCAGGGCCCTCTATAGTGGGCTCTGAGAGTCGCTGCGTCAGCACCACCCAAGACACTGCGCCTCTGATACACCCCTACCACCTCGATAGATAAGTCATACCTATACCTATCCTCCATGCGACAACCATTAAGAATACGCCGGCGTCTGGCCCTCGGGCTTTGCCTGTGTGCGCTGGGACTCTCCACCCCCACTGAGGGCTGGAGCCAGACCCCTGCGACGCCGACCGTCTCGATTTCCTTCAAGGACAAGGACATCGCCTCTATCCTCGACTTCATCGCCCAGAACTCAGGCTACAAGATTGAGTACGAACCTGAGCTCCGCACCGCAGGCTACAGGCCACCGTCTCCTTCGACGAGGTGACGCCTGAGAAGGCTGTCGAAGGCCTGCTCAAGGGCACTCCATTCATCTATGCCGTCGACGGCAAGACCATCCGTATCTTCCGCCCCCAGCAGCAGGCCGCTGCCAAGGGTCAGGTCACGGGGGTCATCAAGGACTCTCGTGGTGAAGCTATCATCGGCGCCAGCGTCCGCATCAAGGGCACCAAGCTCGGTGCCCAGACGGACCTCGAAGGCCGCTTTATCATCAACACCGATAAGACTGCTGGCGAGCTCCAAGTGAGCTACGTCGGCTACTACGACAATAGCGCGCCCTTCACCGCAGGGCAGCCTGTGACGATCGTCCTGAAGGAGAACGTCAAGTCCCTCGACGGCGTCACCGTCATCGCCTACGGCCGACGCAATACGCAGGAGCTCGTCGGGGCCGTCAGCTCGATCAAGGCTGACCAGCTCAAGGATGCTCCCGCACCCAGCCTCCAGTCCCTCCTGCAGGGGCAGATGTCGGGGCTGTCGGTGACGAACCAATCGGGCTCGCCTGGTGGTGGCGGTACGCGTATCAACATCCGTGGTATCAGCTCGCTCAACGATCAGGGTATCAACGACGGCTCACCTCTCTTCGTCGTCGACGGAGTCCCCCCTCTCGAAGGTCTCTGCTGAGTCTACCGGCGGTATCAACGCCCTAGCAGGTCTTGACCCCTCGACCATCGAGTCGGTCGAAGTCCTGAAGGACGCTGCCTCTGCTTCACTCTACGGCTCCCGCTCGGGTAACGGGGTCGTGCTCATCACGACGAAGAAGGGTAAGTCGGGCAAGGCAGAGTTCGGCCTGAACTTCTCGCAGTCCATCTCCTTCCTCCCCTCCACGCCTCTGCAGATGCGTGGTCATGGTGAGCGCCGTGTGCACAACATCCTCGCACAGCACCAGCGTATCGGGCACAACGACTATACGACCAACCGCTACATCCTCCCCCGCCGCTATGGAGAATCCTACGGCTGGGAGCCTACCCTCGACGGGGCTTACGACTACTTCTGGGGTAACGGGAATGTGCTGACCAAGGACAACCAGCCCCCTGCCTCCGCACAGGACTCGCTGAATGCCTTCTATAACAATGACACGAACTGGTGGAAGTACATCTTCCAGGTAGGCCGCGTGACCTCGGGTGACTTCTATGCCTCTGGGGGGAACGATAACGTGCGCTACCTCGTCAGCACGGGTCTCTATGACGAGCGCGGTATCCAGATCAACTCGGGCTTCAAGCGCCTCAGCTTCCTCTCGAACCTTGACCTACGCCTCACGCTAAGGTCAACGCCTTCACGCGCCTCAACCTCGCTTACAACAAGCAGCAAGCTATCAGCGGCTCCAACATCCAGGGGCTCGACGTCGACCCTAAGGAAACGCCTACGGTCTACCCAGGTCGTGGCTCTATCGCTGAGCAGCTCACCCTGCAGAAGATCCGTGATGTACGTGCCCGCAACGGGATGTTCAACGCCCGTCTCTCCGTCGGTATCGACTACACCCCCATCGCAGGGCTGAAGTTCGCTACCTCTGCTTCGGGTGACGCGTACTTCTCTAACAACCACGTCTTCCGCCCCTCCTACCTCAACAGCAACAACCTCTCCTCCGTCGAAGCCTCTCGCTCGATGGTCGCCATGATCCAGTGGGAGAACATCCTCTCCTACCGCTTCAACCTGCGTGACCGTCACAACTTCGACCTCATGGCAGGGATGACCACGACCTACGACCTGATGGAGAACATCAAGGGTAAGGCTGCTGGTGGTCCTACCAACAAGATCTATGAGATCGGTGATGGCTGGCCACAGGCTCGCAACGTAGAGGGTCGTGACGAATACCTCCAGCGCGTGACGACCGACCGTCAGGAGCAGATCATGCTCAGCTACCTCGGTCGTGTCGCCTACAACTTCGACAAGCGCTACATGCTCGAGGCTTCACTCCGCTACGACGGCTCATCGGTCTTCGGCCGTGACGTCCGCTGGGCAGCCTTCCCCTCTCTCGGTGCTGCATGGGCCTTCTCCAAGGAGCAGTTCATGAAGGACTTCTGGTTCCTCAGCTTCGGTAAGATCCGTGCCTCATGGGGTAAGAGCGGTCAGAAGTTCCAGGAAGCCTACCTCGCCCACGGTCTGATGGAAGAGTCGAACTCCTTCCTCGGTCAGCCCGGTCTCCAGCCCAGTGCTATGGCCAATAGCCACCTGACGTGGGAGAAGAGCGACCAGTATGACCTCGGTCTCGACCTCGACCTCTTCAACTACCGCTTCAAGGTCAAGGTAGACTACTACTACAAGCACTCCTATGACCTGCTGATGCAGGTGCCCACCCCAGGTAACTTCTTCATCTCGAAGACGACCTGGACGAATGCTTCGGCGATCTCCAACGAAGGTCTTGAGCTGGACCTCTCGGCTGACCTCATGCGCCGCAAGGACTTCTCTTGGAACCTCCGCTTCAATATCGCTCGCAACTGGAACCGCTTCCTCGCCTCTTACGACGGCAAGGACCTCGGCGACAAGGTACTCGGCCGCCCCATCTATGGTATCTACACCTACAAGGATGAAGGCCTCGTACAGGACGAGTCAGCTATCCCCTACTACTACGACCAGACGGGTCTGCGTGTACCCCTCTCCTTCGGTTCGCTCGCTTACCCACTGCGTGTCGGTGGTCGTAAGATCAAGGACCAGAACGGCGACGGCTACATCAACAGCGAAGACATCTACTACGCTGGTAGCGCACTGCCCAAGGCCTACGGGGGTATCACAAATACCTTCACCTACAAGCGCCTCGCTCTGAATGTGCTGCTGACCTATACGATCGACCAGCGCATGATGAACATGGTGAAGAACGGTGCCTTCCTCTTCAATAAGAAGTTCGGCGTCGTGATGAACGACTTCTCCCGCGCTACCTTCTGGCAGAACCCTGGCGACAAGACCGAGTATCCCTCACTCGAGTTCGCTGATGACGGCTACACGGGTCAGTTCGATGGCGACATCGATACCAACATCGAGCGTGTGAGCTACCTCCGCCTCAAGCAGCTGAGCCTCTCTTACTCTCTCCCCGAAACGTGGACGAAGCGCCTCCGCATGAAGGATGTGCGTATCTACTTCGCTGGCGAGAACCTCCTCCTACTGACGAACTACTCTGGGCTTGACCCCGAGATCGTCGACCCTGCTACGGGTAAGGACACGGGCCGTATGTACCCCCTCAACCGCAAGCTTACACTTGGTCTCAATCTGAAGTTCTAATGAAACGCTATATCCTTCCCGCCCTGGCGCTCACGCTCCTGGCTTCCTCCTGTAAGCTGGACCTGACGCCCGAGAATGCCATCACTTATAGCAATGCATTCTCCACAGAGGCTGAGCTCAACACGACGACGACCACCATCCACTTCTACCTCGACAACTGCATGGACGCCTTCACGCCTCTGACGAAGGTCGGCCTCCTTGCAGACGAGACGCAGGACGATGGGCAGCTCCGCGAGGGTAATCCTCGTAGTATCATCCAGGCTTCCGCCGACTGGGAATACGTCTATCGTATGATCTTCGAGGCGAACCTCCTGCTGGATAATATCGACAAGACCGAAGGCCTCTCCGAAGAGCGCTACGCCTACCACGCTGGTCAGGCACACTTCGCTCTCGGCTTCGGCTACTTCATGCTCTCCCGCGCCTATGGTCAGGCGGTCATCACGGAGAACGCTAAGGACCTGAAGACCTACGGTCTCTCTACGCAGCAGCAGGTCATCGACGCAGGTATCGAGCATGCCCTCAAGGCCTTTGAGCTCCTGCCTACCTACGACAAGCTCCGCACGACTTCTGGTAGCGTACCCGCCTCCAAGCAGTACGGTAGCAAGGGGAATAGCGCCACGCTCCTGGCACACCTCTATGCCTGGAAGGGGAGCATGGCTGAGCTCTACGGCGAGTCTTCAGTAGACGCTACTGAGGCCTACCGCAAGAGCGTCGAGTATGCCTCTAAGGTCATCAACGGCGAGGTCGGGACCTACAGCCTTGTCTCGACTCCCGAGGAACTCTGTCAGCTCCTCTCTGACCCCAGTGCTACGAACCCCGAGGAGATCTTCTCCCTCGTCTACGATAAGAGCCGTGGCAATGAGTCGACCTCTAAGAACGAAGTCGCCAACCTCTTCGCTACGTGGCCTGTCAATAGCACGCTCACCGAGGGGGACCTGGCACAGGCTTCCTTCCGCCTGAAGAAGTCCACCATCCAGAAGCTCTATCCCGATGCGAATGACGCGCGCCGTACGGCCTTCTTCTATGAGTTCAATACGAACCACACGGTCTCTGGCGTGAACTACGCTGTGCCCTACAAGTTCCGCAACGCAGTCTTCGCTATCGACCAGAGCGCTGAGTCTGGCAAGAGCTTCCTCAGCATCAATGCCAACTACGTCTACTGGCGTCTGGCAGATGTCTACTGCTTCGTGCCGAGTGTGCAAATAAGCTGGGCGACACCTCCATGGCGATCTCGGACCTCAATAAGATCCGCTCACGTGCTGGTGCGAAGACCTATCCCGCCTCGGGTGAGAGCGACCTGAAGAAGGCCATCTTCCGTGAGCGCGAGCGTGAGTTCATCCTCGAGAATGATACCCGCTACTACGATATCCTGCGCAACGGCTACGTCAAGACCGAGCTCACGGGTAAGTTCCCCACGCTCTCCACGGCGGATATCGCTGGTGGTGCCCTCTGCCTGCCTATCCCATCGAGCGCCCAGCGCGACAAGGATGGTAAGGTCATCAACGGCCTCATCCTGCAGCGTCCCTACTGGTTCCGCTACATGTAGTACCCTCTAAGATCTATCCGTTATGCGTACGATCAAGCATCCAATATATCTGCTCGCACTACTCGTCCTCAGCCTCTTCTCCTCATGTACGAAGTATGACTTCGTAGAGACGGGCAAGGCTACGTCCTACCACGACACGACGATGTGGGAGTACTTCCAGACTGATAGCTACAACTGGAGCTACCTCGTCTATATGACCAAGCGTGCCGGCCTCGAAGATCTCTTCCAGGGGACGAACACGCAGTATGGCCCGAACATCACCTTCCTCGGGATCACGAACCACAGCATCCGCCGCTACCTCTACCGTACCTATGGTATCAATGCGGACGGCACCTCTCCCGCTGATGCCGTCGATCCCAGCACGCTCACCGACGAGGAGACGATGAAGCTCATCGACCGTATGAGCGTGGCCACATGCCGCAGCATCATCCTCGACTGCGTCATCCCACAGGAGAAGCTCCTCCTCGAGGACTTCCCCGCAGGGCGTAAGGCTGCCGACGGGAGCACCATCGGTACGGGTGGTAAGACCTACACGATGGCCTCGGGCAAGCAGCTCTGGCTCTACACCTTCCGCGACACCTATGCAGGGGTAGCGGGCTCAGGGGCGAACCGCCTGCACATCGTCTCCCCCACGACCAGCATCTCGCGTGATATCGCTTCGCACGATATCCAGACACGTACGGGCGTCGTCCACTCGCTCCAGTACGACTTCACGCCTACGGACTTCTAAACCCTTTTTCATCCGATGACTGCAAGATCTATATATGGCCTGCTCCTCGTGATCCTCGCCCTTGCACTGCCCTCTTGCCGCAAGATGGCCGTGGGCTACCTCGATGCGACGCACGCCACATTCTCCGCTAAGGAACTCAACGTCTACCGCACGGTCGACGATGACGATCCCCATAGCTTGACCCAGACCTATCCCGCCCCCTGGACCTCCCAGCGTATCCAGGGTGTCTCGGGCACGAACCCCGTGAACTATGAGTTCCTCAGCGTCGATGTCGCTGATGGGGGCGATGCCGAGAAGTTCGCTGCCGCTGTCAAGGAAGGCACGATCACCGTCAATGGCGGTACTATCAACCTCTTCCCTGCCGCAGTGCAGAAACTCCCCAATGGGCGCTATACCGTCAATCTACGGGTCTACAACGAAGGCTACAGCCGTGAGCTCCGTGGCCTCTTCACCTTCATTATCCAAGACGCTGCCTAATACACGCTCCCTATGAGACATCTCAAGTATGTGACCTCTCTGGTCGTAGCTCTCCTCGCTTTCTCCTTCGTCTCCGCTCAGGAGGCAGGCATACGCTTCTTCAAGGGGACTTTCGCCGAAGCCCTCGCTGAAGCTCAGCGCCAGAATAAGCCCCTCTTCGTAGACTTCTACGCTACCTGGTGTGTACCCTGTAAGAAGATGGAGAAGACCATCTTCACGCAGCCCGAGGTCGGGAAGTTCTTCAACGAGAAGTTCGTCAACCTCCAGATGGATGCCGAGGCTCCCGAGAACGTCGAGATCGCTAAGAAGTACAAGGTCGAGGCCTTCCCCACCCTCGGGATCATCGCTCCCGACGGCAAGGCTATCCAGATCAACGTCGGCTTCATGAAGGCCGATGAGCTGCTCGAGATGGGTAAGACTGCTATCGGTGAGGTCAAGGGCTTCGAAGAGCTCTACAAGGAGTACCGCGCACAGCCCAATGACCTGAAGATCCAGCAGGAGCTGCTGACTATCGCCCCACGCTTCCTCACCACGCAGGATGGCATGGACGCTGAGAAGTGGGTCGTACGTGTCCGCAAGCTCTACAAGGACTACCTGGCGAAGAAGATGGCTGACAACAGCCTCATCAACAAGAAGGACTACCTGATCATCAGCAACCTCGGTGGTGATGACGCTGACGAAGTAGCCCGTGTCGTCGAGTACATCAACTCCAACCTCGACGCATGGATCGCCGCTGTCGGTGAGGCTGCTGCCTACTACGTCATCGAGAAGAACGATGAGCGCATGCTCGACCTCGTCAAGAAGGGCGACGAGTCCTACAAGACGTATCTCGAGAAGATCCGCACGGACTACAAGAAGGCCTACGACGTGATCAAGTTCAAGACCGTCACGCCCTACCAGAAGTCCGTCGACTACTACGGTGCACTCTTCGCTATCTACAAGAATAAGGATGTGCCCCAGTACATCAAGCTCATGTCCAACTATCTCAATGGCCTCGGCGAAGATGCCAACGCTGCTGACTACGGTATCGCTGCTCAGTCCCTCTACAACGCTGCTGGCAAGAAGCTCACGCCCGCTGACCACAAGCAGGCTATCGCTTGGCTCCAGAAGGCTATCCCCAACGAAACGACCCTGATGAATAAGATCAACTTCCTCGTCATGGTCGGGGACTCCTACCGCGAGCTGAAGGACTACAAGCAGGCACGCGAGTACTACAACCAGGCTTATGGCGAATCACTCCAGATGGGCTCGGCTGAGCAGGCCCAGCAGATGATCCAGGCCTCCGTCGTCTACAAGCTCTCTACCCTCGAGCTCCTCGAGAAGTAAGCCGCACCTGACGACTACATCATAGGGGAAGCCCCGAGAGTCCGCTCGTGACTCTCGGGGCTTCCTCTTATCTTTGTACCCAACATCCCCACATAGAGTGCTGCTAATCAGCGTCTCACAGAGGGGACATTTTCGACCACTACTGGTCACTGCTTCGACCAGTACTGATCACTATTAGTTACCAGTACTGGTCCGATCGCTGACCTATACTGGTTACGTCACCGACCAGTACTGGTCGCATCCCCCCCTCATAGACTTAGCAATGTATCGCCTCCTACTCGCCCTCTTCCTCCTCGCTACGACGAGCCTCTCGGCTCGCAACCTCGACTCCCTCATGCGTGCCTATGGCCTCGTCGAGGTCACCAGCCTCGCTCCCCGCATCCGCGTCGAGCTGAAGTACGCCACGCGCGACAACTTCATCGGGGCGAATATGTACGGCTCGCTACGCAGGGCTTACCTCCACCCCAATCTGGCGCACGCACTTGCTCGTGCCCAGCAGGCTCTCGAGCGCGAGAAGCCTGGCTACGCCTTCCTCATCTATGATGCCGCGCGCCCACAGAGCGTACAGCGCCGTATGTATCAGGCCGTGGCTGGCACGCCGAAGAAGATCTACGTCGCCGCCCCCGAGCGTGGCGGCCGCCACAACTACGGCGTAGCGGTAGATCTCACCATCGTCGATGCCGAAGGCAAACCGCTGGATATGGGAAGCCCCTTCGATCACTTCGGTGAGGAGGCTCACCTCGGAGATGAAGGGGCTTTAGTGAAGAAGGGCGTCTTTGCCCCAGAGGTCCCTACGAATAGGGCGCTGATGAAGCGACTCTTAGGTGCCGAGGGCCTGCGTCCTTATGACAAAGAGTGGTGGCACTATCAGGAGCGTATGTCCATGCCAGAGGTGCGCAAGCGCTACCGCCTCTTAGACTTCTAAGGGAGGCGCACCCACTCGCACAAGACTTAGAACTCACGCATCTGCCCGTCGTATGCCTGTACCAGGCGTCGGCGGGCATTGTCGTACTCGCTGGAGAAGAAGTCCTGACGTGCGTTGTAGTACTTCGTCTTGACGCCCAGCAGACCACAGATGGAGTTCGCCAAGAGGTCGGTCATGATCTTACGATCCTTCGCCGCTACGATCTGCTCGTAGACCTCGGGGTGCTGCTCGCGCAGCGCAGGCGAAGCGTACAGCATGAGCGGGATCGTCAGCCCGGCCTGTGATACCTCATGCTCGTAGTAGTCAGGGCGCTCGGGATTCTCGAAGACGGCCTGCCCGTGGTCAGAGAGGTAGATAACGATGGCGGGCGTCTGGCTGTAGCGCTGGAAGATCTGCGCGACGATCTGGTCGTTGTAGTGGATGGAGTTCACATAGTCGCAGATGATACCACGGCGCTTGGCATCGGTGGGAGTAGGCTTCCCGTTGGGGAGTGTCTTCGGCAGGTTGTCTACGGTGAAGGGCGCCTTCTCGTGGATGTAGCGATCGGAATAAGGGGTATGCGAGCCCATCAAGTGCACGACCTCGAAGAGGTCCTTCCCGTCTGGGGTCATCGTGCGGTCAAAGAGGAGCGGGAGGATATCGCTATCGGGAGAGGCATTCCAGTCGCCAGCCGTGCGGATGCGCACGAAGCGTGTGCTATCGGACGTAGAGGCGAGCGTGGGGATGGGCTGGATACCCGTGCCCTGCTTCTCCTGATTGCTGACCCAGTAGGTATAGTAGCCTGCCTTCGAGAGTACGAGGGGCAGTGCGGGGTACTTGTACCACTCCTTCTCAGGGCCCTCGAGGGTGTAGAAGCTCATGCTCTGCGAGATCGAGCCCGTCGTCCAGGCCGCCGAAGAGATGGCGTCGGAGAAGAGGACGAGGTCGCCCGTCCCGACAAGAGAGTCTGCTTAGGGGTATTCTCCAGTGGATAGCCGTAGCAGTGCATATAGTTGCGGCGCATGGATTCACCGAGGACAACCACGACGGTGACGCCCTTCATATCACGTGTATGCTCGATAGCACCCACATCGAAGTTACGTGCATTCGCACTGTACTTAGCCAGCAGCTCCGCATCGGCGATACAGCTCGTCGTACCGGTATAGATACGCTCGACGGGCGCCATGTAGAGGTAGCTCATCGTGGCGAGCTGGGCAGGGCGCACGACAAAGCACGAGATGGGTAGTGTCACGAGCATCCCACAGAAGAGGAGACCACGGCGTAGCGACGTACCCACTTCCTTCCCCCAGCGGCGTGTGAGCGCATACGTAAGGGAGAAGAGCACGAGAAGCACAAGGAGCGGGAGGAGGAAGACCTTATAGTTGAGGTTCTCCAAGAAGGCAGAGGCCTCCCCTGGGTTGGTCGCCAGGATATTCAGCGCGATGCTGTCGGTATAGAGCGAACTATAGGAGAAGACGAGGAAGGACTCGAAGAGGAGCAGGTAGCTATAGGCGAAGATCGTGAGGCCCTGCAGCACCTTCCTCAGCCAGCGATAGGGGAAGAGCGCGATGAAGAGCGTAGGGATAGAGGCCCAAGTTAGGAGGCTCAGCGTCTGGTAGATGACCTCTCCGAAGTAAGGCCAGCGCCCTTGCCCTACGTAGTAATCTCCCGCAGCCCACATCTGGAGCAGGAGAAGCAGGAGCGCAAAGAAGCGCAGGCTATAGAGGCGCTGCAGGTAGCGCCCAAGGAATGAGCCCTCGGAGGAGGAGGTATTGAATGCCATAAGTGGTAGGATTGTCAAATGCTTATCGGTAGGCAAACGTACAAAAAAAGCTCCAGCTAAGGAGTACTATGGCACTACCCGCCCCAAGATGACAGCACCCATCATAGCCGATCACTATCCCTTACTCCCAGAAATCCTCCAGAAGACAAACTAAAACACAGCATTTTTCCACCTACTCAAAAAGAGTTAACTTCGCCGAGGCTCGTAACATTTAACAAAAAAAGAATGAGAAAACCAGTACTGTTTACAGCTTTCATAGCCGTCTTCCTCTGCCTGCTTACCACGGCGTGCGGCAAGAAAGAATCTTCGGATGTTCGCCCCGAACTCACCGAAATACGCAACACCCTCAAGTCCTTCCAAGAGCAGCAATCAGAGCTCGAACGCAAGATCACCGCATTGGAGCAACTCATCAAAAAGAACAACAATGAGGTCGACCGGAAGACTTTAGAATCCAACAAACAAGGCTTAGAGGAAACTTTAGAAGAACTCAAGAAGCGCATCACCAGCCTCGAAGAGCGACTCTCCCAACTCGAACAGCAGACAACTCCCGATAAGAGAGCTAATGAAATTATCGGGAAATGGCAGTGGCAAGCTGACAAAGAGTACTATGATAGAGAGTACGTACAGGGTAACGCGGACTACCGCGTATTCATCTTTAAGAAATACACCTCAAAGGTTGCTAATACGGGATTATATCCTTCTAACCCAGTATCATCTTCTGACCACCGCTCATCTGAACCCGCAATAGGAGTAAAGCTAATTGAACTGAATATACAGCCTGGGGGAAAGGCTACGTTCGCTACCAGAACACGAACCCTCTTCTGCCCATTGGTCAAGGAGAGACATTTCAAAAGGACTTTACCTACGAACAGGCCCTCAATGGCTTTTTTATGGTCTACACCCCCAATGTCTTCAGTGACCTTGAAGGAGCTTTTTTAGCATCTCCCATCTATGTCCTCAAGATGGTGTATGTTCCTGAAATAGGACAGAGAACACTTACCATCGCAGGGTTAGAGTATGAGGTTCTCCACAAAGACAGGGATCATAGTGGTTGGAGATGGGATATGAATATGAACAACAGCGTACTCTACCCCAGCAAAGGATTTTATGACTGGAAACCAAGCTCAGATGGGAAATACTGGGAACTGGTATCCAACATCCGGTCTGTAGAGCACAGAGATGATTACCTATACAGCTATAGCGATGAGATCTTTAAGGCAAATCCCTCTGTAGCATTTGTACGCAAGTAAATCACTCTAATCATCCTCTCATATGCCTTTAGCAGATATCCACGAGGTCATCACCGCCCTTGACCAGGAGCTGAGTACAGGCTACTCGACTCAGACCAAAGGAAATAGCTACATCGACCAGCGGAAAGTCATCAATGAGCTCTTCCTGCGCAAGGGTTGCTTTGTACATGGCCGTCAGCTGGTGGTTCAGCGACTCACCATCTTGGATGCACTCTATTCCACGAATGCCTGCTTCACCTACTTCGCCATCGACCAAATGGCAGAGGCCATCCTGAAGGTCGGTGATGATCAAGCTGTGGGAGACTACTTCTATAGCTTAGTACTCGGAGGAAAAGATACGCTGAAGCTCTTCTCTCGGAGCTACGGGTTTACCAAGGATCTCGGTAGCGGACGAATGATGATATCCCTGCTCTCGAAGTATGCCTTCTATATGCTTCTTCAAGACCCACAAGCTTATCCGCTTGGCTTCCCCATCTACGACAACCTGGTACATCAAGTCTACCCAAAGGCTTGCAGACTACTCGGCGTGAATCCAGTACCTATGAAGGAAAGAAAGGATAGTATCGAAGGTCACATCGCCGCTCTGCAGAGGCTACAAGCCGCGATCTGGAGTAGCGGATTCCAGACGAAGGTACAGCCCTATGATGCTCTGGATGCTTATCTGTGGCGTATCGGCAAGCTCAGGAGCAAGTCCATCTCCTTACTTCTCTCACAGGCCGACTACGAGAAGGTAATCACAAAGCTTGTCCTGAAGATACCCTCGACAGCCAGCTTTGAAACAAGATTGGAGCAGGGATTGCTACTGGCAAGTTCCACTACCCTCTCGGGCATCAACCCTCTCTTTGCCCAGCTTGTGTCGCACTGGGGTAAGTTCTACTATCCCTAAGGCGAATATTCGCAATCAGAAGTATTAACATTAAAGGCAAGTAGAAATAAAGTCCGTGGACAACAAGGTACGTATCAACACACTGACTGTACCTCTCAACTTAGGGCTTCGCGTAGGTCTTAATGATCTCTTCGCCGTATCTCTCGAAGCTGATCCCAACTTCTCCTATACTCTATCTGCAAAGAATATCGCAAAGAGAAATAACACTATCGTAGAGCAAAATCTTCTCAAGGTAGATAGATATGTAAGGTAGCAAGGCCCCACTGAAGGCATTTGAAGCAGGCGTAGGCGTTTCAGCAGCACTGGAATACAACAAGTTCTTTGTGCGTGTAGGCGCTGACTTCGGTCTAAATAACCTGAGCAATCTTGAGAAGAGCAATGTCAAGACTTCTGACTTCCCCATCGGAGTAGGATACCGCTTCTAAGCGTTCCACTCCACTTATAAACGCAGTAGCCCTCGAGCCTTTATCTTAGGCTCGAGGGCTACCACTTTATGCCCGACTATCGGGCGAGATGGAGACGGAAAGAGAGCTGGCTGCTTAGCCGAGGATCTCCTGCTGGAGACTCCCCACAAGGCTACTTGCCCCGATGCGGAAGAGGCGATTGTCCAGCCATTCCTCCCCGAGGAGAGCCTCGACGAGACAGTAGTACTTCACAGCTTCTTCGGCTGAGCGAATACCGCCGCTGAACTTCACGCCACGCACTTCGCCGTACTTCTCGCGGTACTCACGCAGCACCGAGCAGAGGATGTAGGCAGCACGCAGGTCAGCGCCAGGGAACTCCTTCCCCGTCGACGTCTTGAGGAAGTCAGCACCCGAGAAGAGTGCGAGGATGCTGGCACGACGGATCAGCTCGGGATCACGCAGGGCGCCCGTCTCGAGGATAACCTTGAGGTGTGCGCCACGAGCCGTAGCCTTCTGCTCCTCGATCTCCGTCGAAGCCTCGAGGTAGTCACCTGCGAGGAAGGCGCCGAGGTTGAGGACGATGTCGATCTCGTCAGCTCCAGCAGCGATAGCCAGCGCCGTCTCAGCGATCTTCACCTCAGGGAAGCTCTGCGACGCGGGGAAGCAGCCGCTGACGCAGGCTACTTGCACGCCCTCGGCAGTGAGGACCTCACGGACGGTCTTGACGAAGTTCGGATAGACGCAGATAGCTGCGACGGAGGGGACGTCCTCCGTGCCCTCGAAGTCATTAACAGAGGCGACGAGCTGAGCGACCTTCTCCTCGGTATCGGTACCGGAGAGCGTCGTCAGGTCGATCGTCGAGTGGAGGAACTTCTTGACCTCACGGGTATTGTTCTTCTCGAAGCGCTCCTCGAGGATCTTAGCGATACGGCTGTCGAGCTCCTCGACAGTGAGAGCAGGGGCGAAAGCACCGAATGCTTCGGTGTACTTAGTTTGATTTGTTTCTGCCATCAGTATGTGGGTATTATGGTTGAGTCTCTGGGTGGGCGTCGGGGACGAGCTTGGGGTTAGCTCGGTGGCGCTCGCTGTCCCGCTGGGTCTTCTTCTCGATATTTGCCTTGAGAGCTGCCTCGAGGTCGACGCCCGTCTGGTTGGCTATGCAGAGGACGACCCACAGCACATCAGCGAGTTCGTCGCCGAGGTTATGGCCTTCGTCGCTCTTCTTGAAGCTCTGTTCGCCGTAGAGACGAGACATCAGGCGAGCCACTTCGCCGACCTCCTCGGTGAGGATAGCCATATTCGTCAGGGGCGCGAAGTAGCGCACACCATAGTTCTGTATCCATTCGTCGACGAGGCGCTGCGCCTCCCCGAGGGTAAGTTTGCTGTCCATTGGCTGGGAGAGAAGAGGGGTAAATTCGGCTGGGGCTAAGGTCTCTTGGCCCACTCCAGCCTATACAAAGATACGCCAATACCAGTAGTCATCATAGCTTCGGCACGCCTCAGCTCTGGGGGGGAGCGAGCTCTACCTTCGGGGACTTAGCGCCGCACGTGTGGGGGCTTGTCGAGAAAAATACTTGTACATTTGCTTAGCCAATGGGTAGAGACCCTGGCATCGAACTGAATCCGGGAGCCCCACACACTCCCTACACCCGACAGACGCACGCTGCTGTAAGCACCAACGCCCGCCGTAATACCTCAGCTATCGTGTACCCCAAACCAACCCTCCTCACGCTGATGGTGATCTTCACCCTCACGCTGCTGACATTCTTCATCTCGCTCTCGATGCAGATGATGAATCAGCTCTTCTTGGGCCAGAGTATGGGTGTCGCCATCGCCGCAGTGATCCTGCCACTCGTCCTCTCCCTCATCCTCTCTCTCATCGCCTGCCAGCAGTATGGTCAGAGTCGCTGGATCGTCGTCCCGACGACACTCCTGCTGACGCTCGCCCTGACACTCTTCTTAGCGACCAGCCTCTACTGCTGCTAAGGCGCACCTCCTACCCATCTGATACCACATCGGCCCCGCAAGACGCTCGTCTTGCGGGGCCGATGGCTTATGGGGAAGGGGGGCAGTCAGACTACAAGCGTCCGTAGACGGGATCGCCCGTGACCTCCTTGATGACCTCGATGAAGGGTGGGAACTTCACCTCCTGATCGGGTGCGCACGAGATCTCGAGGACCTGGTAGTCGCGCTTGGGCTCGATGAAGTCGTCCACCTCGAAGTACTGCTTTGCCCAGACGAAGTTGCGACGGAGCTTATGCACCAGCACCTCGTCAGGCGAGGGGATGGAGTTGAGGTAAGAGATATATTCGTCGGGGCCGATCTGGCGCTCGGTGATGATGGACTGCGATTCGATGGGGCTCTTGCGCGTCATGAAGTACACGTAGTTGCCACGCAGACCGCGCTTACGGATGCGGACACTCGAGCCGTCCTCCATATCAATATATGCTTGATAGAGGTCGGTCTCTACGCCGAAGGGGATCTCACCGCGCACCTGCACGAGGAAGCGACGGCGGATATCGGTGAAGGTAGCGGGATCGTCGCCCAGCGTCTCATGGATAGCCTGCAGGACGTGGCGGATCTTCTCCTGGAAGTCCACATTGTTCTCCACGATATGCAGATGGGGGTGACCCGTCCAAGCCTTGAGGATGCGGGCATCAAGGTCACGAGCCTCCTCTACAGTCTCGTGGCGCGAAGCGTTGTTCTCCAGCGTGTAGAATTCCTCCGCGCCTTGTGCTGCGGTGACCATATGGATGACGGCGTCGTAGCGAGCATCACGGAGCTTGATCTCCGAGAGTCCCAGCTCGTCGAGGAGGGCCTGCCACATCGTGCGCTCGATATAGTTCGAGATGTCCATCGTACCTCTATCGGAGATGATGAGCACGGGGTGCGGAGCGGTATGTGCGAGCTCGAGGAAGGTATCCTCCATCTGCAGCTGGTACTTCATCACAGCCTTCTCGATGTTGTAGAAGTACTGACGGTCGGGCGTGCCGAAGTTGATCGACGCATTGCTAAAGAGCGTAGGCGTCTCGGGGAGTGCGTAGACGAGGTAACCGAGGTCACTAAAGTGCTCGATGATCTGTGCCAGGGCGGTGGTCTTACCTGCGCAAGGGCCGCCGGTGAGGGCGATGCGGGTGATATTCTTATTCATCTGTAATCGGGGTGATAGGGCCGTCCAGCCCACACAAAGATAAGGCTCTTAAAGCGAATAGCCCTGAGCGATCTCACGAGAGACGGCTCAGGGCTATTTGTAGTCATCGGGAAGTCTACCCTACTCCGCCGTCGTGATGGAGCGGAGGGTGACGGTGGGAAGGGCTGTCGTCGTGCGGGCAGGGGCATTCTGACGGCGCGTAGCACGCAGACGGTAGCGACGACCAGGGAGGATGTCGAGGAAGTTGTCCGAGAGCTGCCAGCCCGTCTCCCCGAGGTCGATGTAAGCGTCCTTCAGGAGCGTCTTGCTCTGGATATCGATGAAGAGCGTACCAGCACGTCGGGTCGTCTTGAGCGTGAAGTCCCCCGCCTTCGTGCGAGGTAGGCGCAGCTCCTTGGTGCGCACAGCGTAGTCGGTAAGATCGGTGATGAGCGCCTTCGTCCGAGCATCACGCAGCTCGTAGTGTACGAAGGCTCCCTTGCGCTCAGCATCATTTACGAAGAGCTTCTCCATCGGGAGAGCGACCTCAAGGCGACCCACTTCGCGCGCTGGGAGCGTCTCGGGGGCGAAGGTATGACGTCTCAGAAGGCGACCCGAGAAGTCACGCACCTCAGCGGTGAGGCTTACCTGACGCTGGCGAGGTAGTGGATCGTAGGTGAGTAGCATCTTGCCTCGTGCGGTGTCGGGGACGAGGATGATGGGCGCAAAGGCACGCTTCGCCTCGTACTGCAAGCCCTTCCACTCGCCATAGTAGTCGATGCTCGACCAAGAGACAGCGGGCCAAGCGTCATTGAGCTGCCAGTAAAGGCTACCCATACAGAAGGGCGCTGCGGCACGCTGGGCACGGATGCCGAGGGCGATACCACGTCCCTGCATCACCTGCGAGAGGTAGACGAAGTCCGCAAAGTCACGAGGCTCAGGATAGTCCTGACGGATGTAGTGGAGGATGACATCATTGCCGATGCTGCTCTTCTGATGCGCCTTCATCACGTCGCTCTCGAGGTCGTAGTCCGTCTCAGGGCGGGCAAAGCGACTGATGCTCGGGAGCATGGGGAAGGACTCCACACCAAATTCGCTCATGAAGCGGGGCATGCGCTCACGCAGGATCTCAAAGGGCTGACGGCCGTACCATACGCCCCAGTAGTGGCTTTCGCCGAGACCCATCTCCTGTGGGCGACCCCAGTTCACCGTGTCGGGACTGCTCTCGATATAGGGACGCAGGGGGTCTTCCTCACGCAGCGTCTCGGGGATGAGCTTGCAGAAGAGGGCTTCGTAGTCGTGCCAGAACTTCTCATACACTTCCTTCGGATAGCGCTTTGCCCAGCCCCAGTACTTCAGCGCCTCGCGGATCTCATTGTTGCCACACCACGTCGCCACCGAGGGGTGCTGACGCAGACGACGGATGTTGTACACCAGCTCACTGTGGACATTCTTCAGGAAGGCACTATCCCCAGGATAGGCGGTGCAGGCGAACATGAAGTCCTGCCAGATGAGGATACCGCGTGCATCGGCTTCGTCGTAGAAGGCATCTTCCTCGTACGTCCCCCCACCCCAGACGCGGAGCATGTTGAAGTGCGAGCCAGCGACGTCGTCGAAGAGTTGCTTGCGATCGGCCTCCGTGCGGGTCGGGAGAAGCAAGGTGCCGGGGATATAGTTCGCGCCCTTAGCGAAGAGCGGCTGACCATTGACACGGAAGAAGAAGCTCTGCCCGTCCTTATCTTTCTCGCGCACCAGCTCGACCGTTCGCAGCCCGACAGCGCACTGCGTCGCATCAAGCACACGGCCACGCTCGCCTTCGAGGAGCTCAAAGCGGGCCTTATAGCGATAGGGCTTGCCTAAGCCATTGGGCCACCATAGTTGGGGATTAGCCAGAGCGTGCAAGCCCCCACGCTCGGTCGGGGTGATGAAGTCGGCAAGAGGTGCCGTACGCTCGAAGACCTGTCGCCCCGTAGCATCATAGAGGCGGTAGCTGAGGTGCGTCGCTTCGCTGCCACGGACAGCACCCTCGGGGGAGGCGCACCTCGATGGGTAGGCTTCGCTCGGGGTGATAGGTCACGACGGGGCGCTCAGCGAAGAAGGTCGCCCCACGCAGGAGCACTCGCACAGGGCGCCAGATACCGATGGTGATCATGCGCTCGCCCCAGTCCCAGCCGTAGTGATAGGGTGCCTTGCGGGTGAAGACCGAGAGGTGCTTCTCCGCATGGTCGTTGTCCGCGGGATAGTTGATGCCCGCGGCTTCGTAGAGCGGGAGGGCAGCGGTGAGAGGCGAACGGAAGCGCACCTCCAGGCGGTTCGATGCCTTCACATAGGGGCGGATATCGACTTCGTGCGCTACGAACATATTCTCTGCCTCGAGGATCTTCTGCCCATTGAGGTAGACCGAAGCGTAGGTATCCAGCCCCTCGAAGAGGAGATGAATCGACGGACGCTGGAGCTGCTCGGGGCTGAGGGCGAAGGTGCAGGCATAGTCCCAGTCGCGCTCACCGACCCACTGGATAGAGTCCTCAGCGAGGCGGTAATAGGGATCGGGGAGCTTGCCGAGACGAATGAGATCCTGCTGCACGACACCTGGCACCGTCGCAGGATGGACCTCGGAACTACCGTGCTCGCTGAAGGTCCAGCCACGGCTAAGGGTCAGCGTATCGGAGGGGAGGGCAAGGGCAGCAGTCTGAGACATCATCAGGGTAAGGAGGAGAAGGGCGCAGCTATAGAGCGCACGGTGTAGCGATCGGTTCATATATGTGGGGCACTTTGTGGGCAAAGAAATAGTAAGAAGTGAGTGTACCTCCGACAAAGGTAGTCTATACAAAGAAATCAGGCGACAACGGGGCGGGTGCCCCTGTTGTCGCCTGATCGAATCCTTAATGAGTGGAGATGCGGGGATTCGAACCCCGGTCCAAACATGGAACTAATCTGCTTTCTACATGTTTATCCTCACTTTAGATTTTCGTGCACTGCCCGCGGCTGAGGCTACCATAGGCAGTGCCTTATCCCTCTAAATACACTCCCAAGCCAAGGGCAAGCATTGGGCCAGTCTCCGATTTCCGGCACCACTATGACCAGGTCGCCTCGGTGAGAACGGCTACCTGAGTGATGTCTCGTCACAACAGTCTGTCGTCGTGATGAAGCGTCAAACCTACTCTATTCGGTTACGCAGCGAGAGCGTAGTTATTTTCGCCAGTTGAATTTTTGCTCTGTGAGATTAGAGTGCTCACAAGCCTTGCACTACATGCTTACAGACCACTTCTTCATGCTGTCAAAGCCAGGTCATCCCCATAAGGTCTGTACTGCAAAGATAGTGAAAAGGTACTGCATCCCGATATCGGGGGTGCGTACGGGTAGTGAAGGGTGGTAGAAACCAGTACTGGTCCGCGAGCAAACCAGTACTGGTCACGAAGCGAAGCAGTAGTGGTCACTATATGCAACCACTACTGGTCGGAGCACGAACCACTACTGGTCACTCTCCCCCCTTCGTAGAGTACAAAGAAAGCCCCCCACAAACTCGCATGAGTGAGCTCGTGGGGGGGCTTAGCTATTCGGCTGGGGAAACTACTTCTTCAGCGGCAGGACGCTCGTCACGATACCAGCTGCCGTGTGCGCACTGTAGTCAGGTGCGTAGCACGAGACGATGCGGGCGACGGTGCCAGCGAAGCGACCTGCACGTGCCACATACTGGTCGTAGCTGAGGAGGTACGTACCGCGGTTGAGGTGGTCGATGTAGAAGTTCGTCTCCATGTCCTTCGGCTCGACGTAGTAGCCCGTGCCTTCGCCCCACTCATAGCCGGGCTTCTGGATGATGGGCTCCGTGAAGCCTGGGCGGGGGTCAATGACCTGGACAAAGTCGAGGGACTGCTCGAGGCGGATCGTGAGACGCGTGCGGAGGCGGTCACCGACACGCAGCTCCTGCCCTTCGGCGAGCGGTAGGAGTTCATCGCCCTTGCTCCCACGACGCAGGAGGAAGGTCTCACGCGTGATCTGGATTTGCTTGCCACGTGCCTCTACCTCTGCCGTGGGCAGGGTGTAGGTCGCCGTAGCACTCCCCCAGAGGACGGCAGGCTGCGACTGCGAGAGCGTCAGGACGGTGTCGGGGTGGACGGTGCTCGTGAAGGGCATCTTCACCTGCAGGCGGTCGCCCTCGAGCCGTATGGCTTCGCCCCCTACTACGGGCAGATCGATGCGTGCCTGTGCGTCCTTATCCAGCTCATGACCGATAGGATCACCGAGCGTGAGCCCGTAGACGGCTTCGGCCGTCGGGAGGTCACGCCCCCATGAGTTGGTGCGCTTCTGAGCGACGATCCAGCGCTTGATACCGCTGATGCGCTCGATATCCATGATGGCGGGGTCGGAGAAGAGCTCCAGCGTCTCGACGGCAGCGGGCAGTGCACGGCTGATCCATGAATAGCTCCCTGACTGCAGGCGGGCGAAGAAGAGGCCCGTCTCATCCTCGACGAGGTAGTCACGGATGCTCTCGACAAGCTCCATGGCGAGCTTCTTCTCCCCTGCACGGAGGAAGATAAGTGCGGCACGAGGCTTATCGTCCAGCGGCATATCACGGAGATTGGTGCGTAGCTCGCGGAGGAAGTAGCTCTCTGCCTTCTTGGCTTCTTCGGAGGCTTCACGCAGGCCGCGCGTCTTCGCCAGAGCTGCGAGGTAGAGGTAGTCGACGTCGGTGTAGACGTAGGCGCTCTTCCCTGTGCGCTTAGCCTTGGCGAGCTCAGCGTGATCGAGTACGGCCTGCTTGTCCAGCGCCTTCATACCACGGCGGATCATCTCCTCGAGGCGCAGGCGTAGAGCGGACTCCAGATCGGAGTAAGCGGCCATACGCAGTAGCGTACGCAGCACATACTCGGTGGTATAGAGGCTACCCTTCATACCAGGGTACCACGCCCACAGGCCGTCGGAGGTCTGTAGGTCGCCGAGACGCTTGAGGAGCTGATCGCTCGTGGTCGTATGATCAGGACTGAGGAGGAAGCGAGCCAGCTCACGCTCTTGCTCAGCTTCCTGCTTCAGACGACGCGCCCAAGGGCTCTTTGAGAGCAGGCTGTCACGTCCGACGAGGGCGCCATAGCTGGTACCCTTCTGCGTGGACTCGGGAGCATTCAGCACGCCCTCTGCCCACTTATGCAGGGGCTCATAGCCGACGAGGAGGCGGGCTACCGACTGCCCAAAGAGGGCCGTAGCAGCAGCGAAGGCGGAGGCCTCCTTGTTATAGGTCATCACGGGGAGTGCCGTGAGTGCCAGACGCGAGGCGTTGGGCTGCAGGGTGACGGTGAAGAGACCCGACTCGGGGATCTTGCCCGTAGAGGGGAAGAGCGGAGCGAGCGAGATACGCTGCGTCCCCTCGGAGTGCGTGGAGAAGGCGATCGTCTCGGTGATGGTCTCACGGTCGGAGAGGACGGGCAGGATGTGCTGCTCGCCGTCGGAGGAATGGCTACCACGGGCGATGACACGCACACCGACGGAGTCCAGACCACGATAGCCCTCCAGCGGGAGGCTAAGGGTCGTAGCTGACGAAGCGGCGATGTCGAAGGTCTGCTGTTGGGTCGAGCGCACCGCACCACTTGCAGGATCGAAAAGCTCGAGGGTCAGCGTACCACGCTGTGCCTCGGGACTCTCATTGCGCACCTCGGTGACGAGGGTCGCAGCATCGCCCTCACGGACGAAGCGAGGGAGCGTGGGGCGGATGCTGAATTCGCGAGATGTCTCTACCGTGCGGCTCTCGACATGATGATCCAGCGTACGGCTGTGGGCGTTGAGGACGAGGCGCCAGCGAGAGAGCTGCTCAGGGGCATCAAAGCTCCAGCTGACCTGTCCCTTGCTATCGGTCTTTAGCTCGGGGAGGAAGAACGTCGTCTCGGAGAAGTCCTTGCGAAGCTTCACTGCGGGGGCACTCTCCTCTACCTTTTTGCACGAGTACGAGAAGAGCCCATATCGGAGGGAGCAGAGACGATCTTATATTCTGCAACGGATCTTGCACCATATAGCATAGGGCTGCCGAACGCGAGCATCGTCTCTACATTATCCTCTTCCTCATCATCATCTTCTTCGGCAGTAGCCGACTTCTTGATGAAGGGTGAGCGGAATTCCCCACGAGGCTTATCACCCAGCCAAGCAGTCCACCACGCTCCATCAGGATAGCGCCCTCCACTCTGCTTATAGGTAGAGGCGTAGTAACTACCGAGGAGGTGTGAATGTACAGTCTCCTTCAGACGCAGCGTAGGGCGCCATGGCTCCAGTGTACCGAAGGCTTCGAGGGCGGCATCGTACATCCAGACGGCCACCGCCACACCTTCAGCAGGATGCCCCTTATCGTCACGGAGCGTGAAGCTCCACGTCTCCTTATCACCTGCCTTCAGTCGGTCACGGAAGCTATCCCACGTGATCTGCAGCTCCTTCTTAGTTGTGTGCGCTGAAGCTTCACCTCTTCGCGGAGGAAGCGGCCGTCACGCACGGTGTAGAGCTGGACATCGATCTCTTCAGGCTCAGTGGGCTCCTTGGAGATATCTATCGGGAGCGTACACAGCGCACCAGCCTTCGGACGAATGACGCCCGAGGCAATGGGGCCACGCTGACTATATACACTATAGTAGATGTAGGCATCGGGGAGGCTCGTCGCATAGTAGACGACGGGCTTCTGCCCTGCGCCATACTTCCCGTCGCCTGCGGAGAGGAGTAGGGGCGCACGCAGGTCGCTGACCTTGCTATCACGCGTATCGAAGAGGTAAAGAGCCATCTGCCCGACATAGGAGAGCGAGTCGCGGTACTTGACGGTATAGTCCAGCTCGTAGCGTCCCGAGGGAAGGGAAGCTAAGCGAGGAGCGAGCTCGATGACGCTGTCAGTAGGCGTCGTCCCCCTCCAGATGCACCTTCTTACCTTGCGTGAAGCGGTAATGAACGGTCGGAAGCTCGGAGCGAAGTGTATGGAGCTCGTTCGTGAAGCGAAGCGTCGTGCTCGCACTCTTACGGTCAATAAGCTGGGACATATCCACACTCACCGCACCCACAGGCTGACCGATGGGTATATTCAGGATCTCCTGATGGCTCTCACCAGCACCGTCCGTCGAGGTGACAGTCAGCGTATAGCTGTACCACGGAGCGAAGTAATCCCCCTTGCGCTGCGTGAGCTTCTGGGGATCCTCAGGAAGAGGCACCGTGAAGGAATAGCGCCCCGAGGCATCTGTGACGACCTCCGACGTGATATCCTCGATCTCGCTGCGGTCGCTATAGTCGACGCTCAGCTCTCTGAAGCTCCAGAGGGAGACGGAGCGGCGGAGCGTGTAGCTCACACGAGCATCCGCTACGGGGCTACCACTGAGCGTACGCACCGAGCCCGTGATGGGGAGCGTGCCACCATACTGATAGGGTGGCTGAGGCATGTCGACGGTGAGCTCTGTCCCCTCGCGCTTATACTCAAAGACAGCGAACTCACAGCTGAACTCAGGCGAGAGCTCTTGATCTCGCTCCGATGCCGTACGAGCGCGGATACGATAGTCACCCGTGAGACCATCCTTCGGCAGGGCGATACTGGCCGAGAAGCGCCCGAAGGCATCCGTCTGGACCTTGAGCTCCTGCACCTTTTCATACGATGCATTGATGACCTCAAGCGTGAGGGCCTTTGAAGCAGCTACACGAGCATCCTCTGCGTGCATACGTACCTCGGAGTACACCCCATAGATATGAGCCGTCTGTCCAGGGCGATAGGCGGGACGATCGGTGGTCACATAGCCTTGGTAGGCATAGAGACGTAAGGGGTCAGCAGGGCCATCAGACCTACTCTGACCTCGGGAGTGGTAGGAGTAAGCGATGAGCGGATCCTTCCCCGACGCCATGAAGTAGCGCCACTCCCCATCCTTGAGACGGTAGTAGCCGAGGGCATCAGTCTTCACATCCCCCTTATGCTCGAAGTCTCCCCTGAAAGAGGACAGGTGATAGGTGTGGAAGGACTGATCCGCCACGGGCGCACCGGTGCGAGCATTCAGCCACTGATGAGATCCGACATCCCCCGCTTCATGAGCGAGATAGACGTACTCCGTACGCATCAGACTACTCTCCGCATCCAAGTCCTTGGACGAAGCCTCCGGAGAGTAGCCAAACTTGGTCAAGAGGATATAGTTCCCAGCCGTAGGGAGATCCAGGCTAAAGGGCTCAGCTCCCTTGCCTTCGCCTAAGTCATCGAGCTGGAAGGTCACCTCCTTCGTCGCTATGGGCTTGTCTTGGCTACCAGGCTTCCAGTCCTCACGCGTATCGGGGCGGATAATCGTAGGGACCTTGTAGAGCTGCACCGTGGCCTTCGTCACGAGATAGGGTGCCTCCAGGTGGACACCTACCCTATCGAGGTAGCTATGGTCAGCCCTCTGTAGGAGCTCAGGGCGACGGCATCGCTTAGCCTCTTCCCCAAGCTGCTTGCGCATCCCGGGAGTGAGGGCCGTCACACGCTGGATGACCGACTCGAGGAAGCGAGCACGGCGCAGACGCTGGTAGGGATAGATCCCGAGGAGCGAGCTGAGCCCCGTACTGACCTCCTGATGGGTCGCATACTTCTTGAGATAACCCTCAAGTGCCTCGATGCGCTGGGTCTCTGTCATCTTATCCTTGTCGAGGTGGATCTGATGTCTGTCAATGAGGGCACGATAGTAGACGCTCTTGCTCGCCTCGGCGGCAGGGCGGAGCGTCTTCAGCACCTCACGATGCAGGGCTTCAAGGGCATCATCTTCGGGGAAGTTGTTGAGTAGCTCCGTGCCGAACGTAGGCTCTCCGATCGTCCCTTCATCAATAGAGAAGGCGGCGGAGTAAGGCTTCAGCGAAGCCGACAGCGCTGCGGGATCGCTGATGAGCTCACGGATACGGGTCGTGTAGAAGGTATTGTAGTCACGCTCGCTCCAGTGGTCGGGATTTATAGGGTCGACATGCTTCGCCACGATCTCCTCGGAGCGGTAGCGGTATCGATCTTGGCGCTTGAAGTAATAGCGTAGGGTGAAGAGCTTGAGGGCCAGGCGGTCCGTCGCCGTCAGCCAAGGCAGGTTCTTCAGCTCATGAAGGGTCTGGTAAGCATTGATCTGCGCCTCGGGATCTCGATCTACCGTGCGTAGCCAGAGCTCCGAGTAGCCCTGGAGGAGGATATTGAGGTCGTGCTTCTTCATGCCGTAGTCGATGAGTTCGCGGGTGAGCGGGATATTAATACGATTACGATCATTCTGTCGGCTCGTATTGGGCTTGAGGATGCGCTGAATCTGCTGCACCCGTTGGATCTGGGGGGGTAGCCTTAGCGCTCTGCTTCTTCTGCCCATAGCTGGGTAACGAGAGCGAGAGAGCCACAAGGAGGGCGTATCTGATCTTCATAAGAGGGAGGGGTATGTGGTGGGGATCAGGTGATTGACTTATACAGCAAAGATAGCAAGCTCTTCACAATACTTGTATCTCTCGGGGCAAGCCTCTTGATTTCTCCATACGAAGCCGCGCTTTTCTGGTGACCGCGCGGGTAAATGAGCAGCGCTTCCACAGGCCGTAGCGGGCGCCTCACGGGGAGGGGCGAGTGACGCCCAGCTCTCCGATATACCTCTCCGAAGCGACACGCAAGCCCTTCGCCTTATCGCGAGTATTCCTCTTATCCTGCAGAGGGAAAAGTGTCTTTCTCGTGAAGAAAAAAGCGCCTTCCTGTAGTGGCTTTTCCGCATCTATGCACGTAGTCTTAAAGACCAGGTACGCAAGTCCAAATATCCACGCACGTAGATTTATCGTCCACGCACGTAGCCCAAACTTATCTGCCACTCGTCCACAACTTTTATCCCTACGCGAAGCAACAACCTAATATAGGTCAGCCCAGCGACCAATATAGGTCTATATCTCACCCTCCGCTGTATAAAAAGGAAACTCCTCTGCAGGCAGGATGCAAGCATCCAGACCTACAGAGGAGCAACCCCTAACAACTAAACTAACAATATCACGTGGGACGTGCGCCCTTAGCGGAAGCGCAGCTGTCCATCTTCGACGTCAAGAGTGATGACGCTGGAGCGGTCGACAGCACCCGAGAGGATGCTCTTCGAGAGCTCATTGAGCACCACATGCTGGATGACGCGGCGTACAGGACGTGCCCCGAACTCAGGGTCGTAGCCTTCCTTGCCGATCCATTCGACAGCCTCGGGCGTATAGTGAAGCTCGATGCCATTGACCTGCAGGAGGCGGGCCGTGCTATCGAGCTGGATGCGGACAATCTCGTCGATCTCTTTGCGACCCAGCGGGGTGAAGACGATGGTCTCATCGATACGGTTGAGGAACTCAGGACGGATCGTCTTCTTCAGAAGGCCGAGTACCAACTCACGCGTCTCATCGATAGCAGCCTGCTCACCACCAGCGGGGACGTCGGAGAGACGCTCACGGATGAGGTCGGAGCCCAGGTTGCTCGTCATGATGATGATCGTATTCTTGAAGTTCACCAGACGGCCCTTATTATCCGTCAGACGACCGTCATCGAGGACCTGCAGGAGGACGTTGAAGACGTCGGGGTGAGCCTTCTCGATCTCGTCGAAGAGGACGACGGAGTAGGGCTTGCGGCGGATAGCTTCGGTGAGCTGACCACCTTCATCATAGCCTACATATCCAGGAGGTGCACCGATGAGACGGGTGGCGGAGAACTTCTCCTGATACTCGCTCATATCGATACGGGTGAGCATCGTCTCGTCATCGAAGAGGACTTCAGCCAGCGCCTTCGCCAGCTCGGTCTTACCGACACCGGTGGTACCGAGGAAGATGAATGAGCCGATAGACGCTTGGGGTCCTGAAGACCGGCACGGCTACGACGTACGGCGTCAGCGACGGCACGGATAGCCTGCTCCTGACCGACGACGCGCTTGTGCAGCTCTTCCTCGAGATGCAGGAGCTTCTCACGCTCACTCTGGAGCATCTTCCCGACGGGGATCCCCGTCCAGCGAGAGACGATATCAGCGATATCCTCGGCAGTGACCTCCTCACGGATCAGAGCGCTATCGCCCTGAGCCTCGATGAGCTCCTGCTGGATAGAGGCGATCTCGGCTTCCTTCTCCTTGAGTCGGCCGTAGCGGATCTCAGCGACGCGACCGTAGTCACCGCTGCGCTCAGCACTGTCAGCCTCGATCTTCAGCTGCTCGACCTCGATCTTGCACTGCTGTATGCGGTTGATGAGCTCCTGCTCACGCATCCACTTAGCCTTGTCGCCAGCTTCTTCTTCGCGCAGCATGGCGATCTCCTTGTTCAGCTCTTCGAGCTTCTCCTCGTCGTCTTCACGGCGGATAGCCTCACGCTCGATCTCGAGCTGGGTGATACGACGTGCGATCTCGTCGAGCCCCTCGGGGAGGGAGTCAATCTGCATTCTCAGACGTGCGGCAGCTTCGTCCATGAGGTCGATAGCCTTGTCGGGGAGGAAGCGGTCGGTGATGTAGCGGTCGGAGAGGCGGACAGCTGCGATGATGGCATCGTCCTTGATACGCACCTTGTGGTGGTTCTCATACTTCTCCTTCAGCCCACGGAGGATGGAGATCGAGCTGGCTTCATCGGGCTCGTCGACCATGACCATCTGGAAGCGGCGCTCCAGAGCCTTGTCCTTCTCGAAGTACTTCTGGTACTCGTCGAGGGTCGTAGCACCGATAGAGCGGAGTTCGCCACGTGCCAGAGCAGGCTTGAGGATATTAGCAGCATCCATAGCGCCCTCGCCCTTACCAGCACCTACGAGGGTGTGGATCTCGTCGATGAAGAGGATGATCTCACCTTCGCTCTTCGTGACTTCGCTGACGACGGACTTCAGACGTTCTTCGAATTCGCCCTTGTACTTCGCACCAGCGATCAGGGCACCCATATCGAGGGAGTAGACCTGCTTGGAGCGGAGGTTTTCGGGGACGTCACCACGGACGATACGGAAGGCCAGACCTTCTGCGATAGCCGTCTTACCGACACCAGGCTCCCCGATGAGGATGGGGTTATTCTTCGTACGACGTGAGAGGATCTGCAGGACGCGACGGATCTCATCGTCACGGCCAATGACAGGGTCGAGCTTACCGCTACGAGCACGCTCGCAGAGGTTGATAGCGTACTTGCTGAGGGCGTTGTACTGCTCCTCGGCGTGCTGGCTGGTGACGCGGTTGCCCTTACGCAGCTCTGCGACAGCCTTACGCAGCTCTGCGACCTGCAGGCCGAAGTCACTCTTCAGAAGGCGAGCTACCGAGGTGTCTACCTCAGCAAGTGCGAGGAAGAGGTGCTCGAGAGCTACGTACTCATCCTTCATCTCGGTGGCGATGTCCTCAGCCTTGTCGAGTACCTTCGTGGCATCGGAGCTGAGATAGGGTTCGCCACCCGAGACCTTAGAAGAGCTGAGAGCATACGCTGCAGGCTCTCCTCAAGACGGGCACGCTGGATAGCGAGCTTAGAGAGGAGGAAGTCGGTAAGACTATCTCCGAGAGTCAAAAGACTTGTAAGCAGGTGCACGGGCTCAATGGCCTGATTGCCGGCCTTGCGAGCGAGCTCGATAGCGCTCTGCAGGGCCTCCTGCGACTTGATGGTATACTTATTAATGTTCATTTTTATGTCAGGGGGTGGACCTTAGTGCCCACGCTACATACTCTTCTGCAAAGCACGTACCCAGCCCGAAAGCGCGCCATTATGACACACAAAGCGGGATAACATCGCATAAACGGCATTATTGCACGCCATTATGTCGCACACATAGATAATAAAAAAGACCCGCGCCCATAGCTCACTCGGAGCCATGGGCGCGGGTCGTATATCTTATATGTAGGGCGGGCTACTTACGCAGCTGCTCCTCGATACGGGCACGCACGTCGTCAGCGATCTCCTCGACGGGGATACGCGCTACGACATCTTCGGCGAAGGCATTACTCAGCATCAGGCGAGCTTCCTCGAGGGAGATACCGCGCTGGCGCATATAGAAGAGAGCATCAGCGCTGAGCTGACCCGTGGTCATCCCGTGGGAGCACTTCACGTCATCAGCGTAGATCTCCAGCTGGGGCTTCGACTGCATACGAGCCGTGGGCGAGAGGAGGAGGTTGCGGTTGTTCTGATAAGCCTGCGTCTTCTGCGCGTCTTGCGCTACGAGGATACGCCCCGTGAAGACACCACGGCTATCGTCACGCAGCACGTACTTGAAGAGCTCATCCGAGGTACAGTGCGGTACAGCATGCTCGATGTAGGAGAAGTTGTCCGCATGGGCCTTCCCTGCGGTGAGGACGAAGCCAGAGACCTTGAGGTCGGCACGCTCTTCGGCGAGCGTAGCGAAGTAGTTATTGCGCGTCACGCCATTGCGTAGTGTGACACCACTGAGGTCAACGACGCTATCCTGCATCTGACGGACGTAGAGCGAGGAGATACGCACATTCGCTTCGGCCGACTCCTCACGCTCGATGAGCGAGAAGCGGGCACGGCGCCCGACGTGGACCTCGATGGTGCGCAGCGCCATAGCACGCTCCGTAGTCTCGGGGCAGTCACGGAAGTGAAGCGTCGCCTCAGCATCATCCTCGAGGATAATGAGTGCACGCTCTACGGAGATATGACCCGCAAGGCGTGGGAGGATATAGCTCAGCTCAATGTGACCAGGGATCTTCGCACCTCGAGGCACGTAGATGACGAGAGCCTCGGCAGCGAAGAGGGTATTCAGCGCGACGAGCCCATCGGTAGCGATGGGCGCGATACGGCCGTAGTACTCCTGCGCCAGCTCGGGATGAAGGCGCACGAAGTCCGAGAACGCACCGATGAAGATCTCCGGTGCGAAGGCCTGCGATGCCCAGTAAGGAGCACCGTCCAGTACGTGGAGCTTCCAGTCCTCGGCGAAGAGGCTGGGCAGGTCGGTACGCTGGTAGTCCTCGCTCTTGAAGCGGGGTACCCCCAGACGAGCGAAGGCGTCATAAGCCGCCTCGCGGTAGTGATTGAGTAGCTGTGGACGCTCCTGCAGCTCCCCACTAAGGGCAGCGTAGAGGTCAAGGTACTTCTTGGTGATCGCTTCCATGGTCAGACTACTCTCCTACCTCTTCCTTGATCCAGTCGTAGCCACGCTCTTCGAGTTCGAGAGCCAGCTCGGGGCCACCGCTACGTACGATACGCCCCTTATAGAGGACGTGCACGAAGTCGGGGCGGATATAGTCCAGGAGACGCTGGTAGTGCGTGATGACGATGGTAGAGTTCTCGGGGCTGCGCAGCTCATTGACACCCTTAGCGACGATGCGCAGGGCGTCGATATCCAGACCACTATCCGTCTCGTCGAGGATAGCGAGCTTGGGCTCAAGCATAGCCATCTGGAAGATCTCATTGCGCTTCTTCTCACCACCGGAGAAGCCTTCGTTGACCGAGCGGCTGGCGAGCTTGTTGTCCAGCTCGACGAGTTCGCGCTTCTGCTTCATCAGCTTGAGGAACTCAGCAGCGGGCAGCGGATCAAGACCAGCGGCCTTGCGACGCTCATTCAGAGCAGCACGCATGAAGTTCACCATGCTGACACCAGGGATCTCGACGGGATACTGGAAGCTGAGGAAGAGGCCGCGGTGTGCGCGCTCCTCGGGCTCAAGCTCGAGGATATCCTCACCCTCGAAGGTCACGGAGCCCTCCGTCACCTCATAGGTGGGATGGCCGACGAGGACCGATGAGAGGGTGCTCTTCCCCGAGCCGTTGGGGCCCATGATGGCGTGCACCTCACCCTTGCCTACGGTGAGGTTGATTCCCTTGAGTATCTCTTTATCTCCAATGGATGCGTGGAGGTTCTCTATCTTAAGCATATCTGTATGATTCGGAAATGGGGGTGATGGGGATTAGCCTACGGAGCCTTCGAGGGAGATGCTCAGGAGCTTCTGAGCCTCGACAGCGAACTCCATCGGGAGCTTGTTCATGACTTCCTTCGCGTAGCCATTGACGATGAGGCCCACAGCCTCCTCGACGCCGATACCACGCTGCTGGCAGTAGAAGATCTGGTCTTCGCTGATCTTGCTCGTCGTGGCTTCGTGCTCGATGATCGCCGTGTCGTTGTCGACATGGACGTAGGGGAAGGTGTGTGCACCGCAGCGGTCGGAGAGCAGGAGGCTATCGCACTGCGAGTGGTTGCGGGCATTCTCCGCATTGGGGCCGACGTAGACGAGCCCGCGGTAGCTATTCTGGCTCTTACCAGCGCTGATACCCTTCGAGACGATACGGCTACGGGTATTCTTCCCGAGGTGGATCATCTTCGTACCGGTGTCGGCCTGCTGGAAGTTGTTCGTGACAGCGACGGAGTAGAATTCGGCGACGGAGTCATCTCCCTCGAGCACACAGCTAGGGTACTTCCACGTGATCGCCGAGCCCGTCTCGACCTGTGTCCAGGAGAGCTTGGAGCTAGCACCACGGCAGACGCCGCGCTTGGTGACGAAGTTGTAGACACCGCCCTTACCCTCCTTGTCGCCAGGGTACCAGTTCTGCACGGTGGAGTACTTCACCTCAGCCTCCTTCTCGACGATGATCTCGACGATGGCGGCGTGAAGCTGATTCTCGTCACGCTGGGGAGCGGTACAGCCCTCGAGGTAGCTGACGTAGGCACCCTCGTCGGCGACGATGAGTGTACGCTCAAACTGCCCCGTGTTGATGGCATTGATACGGAAGTACGTGGAGAGCTCCATCGGACAGCGCGTACCCTTCGGGATGTAGACGAAGGAGCCATCACTGAAGACAGCGGAGTTCAGCGCAGCGAAGTAATTATCGGTATAGGGGACGACGACGCCCAGGTACTTCTTCACCAGCTCGGGGTACTCGCGTACGGCTTCGCTGAAGGAGCAGAAGATGATACCCTTCTCAGCGAGGGTCTCGCGGAAGGTCGTCTTCACCGATACGGAGTCCATGACCGCGTCGACGGCAATCCCTGAGAGCATCTTCTGCTCCTCGAGGGGGATACCGAGCTTCTCGAAGGTGCGCAGGAGCTCCGGGTCTACCTCGTCGAGGCTCTTCGGGCCCTCCTTCTTCTTCGGAGCGGCATAGTAGATGATATCCTGATAGTCGATAGGGGGGATCTTCAGCAGCGCCCAGTCGGGTTGCTCGAGGGTCAGCCAATGGCGGTATGCCTCGAGACGGAACTGCAGGAGCCACTCAGGCTCACCCTTCTTCTCCGAGATCAGGCGGACGGTCTCTTCACTGAGCCCCTTGCCGATGGTCTCGGTATCGATGTCGGTGGTGAAGCCATATTTGTAATCGCTCGAGGTGACCTCGTCGATGATCTGATCGTTATCTTGCATGCAATAAATATGGATGGTTATTCCTCCTACGCTGTAAACACGCCACAGGAGAATTTGGTTGCCATACGCCACCCATTTGTGCGGGGCTATGCCCCACACCTCGGGATACTACTTGGCGTAGCTGACGCTACGGGTCTCGCGGATGACGGTGATCTTGACCTGCCCAGGGTAGGTCATCTCGTCCTGGATGCGCTTAGCGATCTCTGCTGAGAGCGTAGCGATGCTGCTGTCGTCGGTGTTCTCTGCGCCGACGATGACACGGAGCTCACGACCCGCCTGGATAGCGTAGGTCTTCACGACACCAGGGTAAGAGAGGGCGAGCTGCTCGAGGTCATTGAGACGCTTGATATAAGCCTCGACGATCTCACGGCGAGCACCGGGACGTGCGCCACTGATAGCGTCACAGACCTGGACGATGGGGGCGATGAGGCTCTCCATCTCGACTTCGTCGTGGTGTGCCCCGACGGCATTGCAGATGTTAGCCTTTTCCTTGTACTTCTCACAGAGCTTCATCCCCAGGAGCGCGTGTGGCAGCTCGGGCTCGTCATCGGGTACCTTACCGATGTCGTGCAGGAGGCCGGCGCGCTTAGCGTGCTTGGGGTTGAGCCCCAGTTCACTGGCCATGATGGCGCAGAGGTTAGCGGTCTCGCGGGAGTGCTGGAGGAGGTTCTGCCCGTAGGACGAGCGGTACTTCATCTTACCGATGAGGCGGATGAGCTCGGGGTGCATACCATGGATACCGAGGTCGATGACGGTACGCTTCCCCGTCTCGATGATCTCTTCCTCGATCTGCTTACGCACCTTCGAGACGACCTCTTCGATGCGGGCGGGGTGGATACGGCCGTCTTGGACGAGCTGGTGCAGAGCCAGACGTGCTACCTCACGGCGCACGGGGTCAAAGCTACTGAGGACGATAGCTTCGGGGGTATCGTCGACGATGATCTCGATACCGGTAGCGGCTTCGAGGGCACGGATGTTACGCCCTTCACGGCCGATGATACGGCCCTTGATCTCATCGCTCTCGATGTGAAAGACGGTGACGGAGTTCTCAATAGCCGTTTCGGTCGCCAGGCGCTGGATCGACTGCACGACGATGCGCTTGGCCTCCTTATTGGCGGTCATCTTCGCTTCTTCGACGATCTCGTTGATATAGCCCTGAGCTTGGTCCTTGGCTTCGGCGCGAATGCTCTCGATAAGACGCTCACGCGCCTCGTCAGCAGAGAGTCCGCCGAGGGCTTCGAGGCGCTTTTGCTCGCTCTGACGGAGGAGCTCCAGCTCAGCCTTCTTTTCCTCGTACTCGGCCTTCTTGACGTCGTATTCTTCCTTCTTCAGCTCGATGCCCTCACTCTGTAGGGCGAGCTTTTCCTTGAGTATATCGATCTCTTGGTTGCGCTTCTCTACCTCATTGTGGCGCTGCGTGAGCTCCTGCTCGCGGGTCTTCAGTCGGCCCTCGATCTGCTTGAGCTTATTATTGCGCTGTGCCACCTGCTGCTCGAGGTCGGCCTTGAGCTGCAGGAACTTCTCCTTGACCTCAAGGAGCTTCTTCTGCTTGAGGACTTCAGCTTCACGCTCTGCCTCACTGAGGATTGCACGAGTCTTCTGCCCGAGGAGCTTCTCCGAGACGACCCACGAGAGGGCCGCACCGAGGATAAGCGCACCGATGCAGATGATAATGATCGTAATTGTTCCCATTCCTTTGTCTGAAATAAATGTAATGATGAAGGAAAGGGACGCTGTGGTTATTGGGACGAGGTGGGGGAACTGTCAATGAGCTGTCGAGCCCTGCTAATCAGTGTCTCAAGCTCCTCATTGATCTCCACGAGGCGTGGAGCCAAGGTCTGCCTGCGCTCTTCCAGAGCAGCATGCACCTGCTTGTAGCGAGTAGCTATATCGATAGCAGCCATCGCCAGGTAGCCTATGGTAGGCACCTCTGAGCGATTGGGGTACTTATATCGGTAGATACGCAGCGTAGAGGTCAGCTCTTCGCCAGCATCGCGGTAGAGTCGTTCCTCAGAGCGAGGGACTCGGAGCGAGAGGCGAGCATCTTCGACAGCGAGTGAAATGCGCTGCAGATCCTCAGGGCTGGTATTGGCATCCATATATATCGGTAGCGGGGCGGGGTGGCCCCAAGCTATTCGGTCTCTGACTATATCTCGGGCTCAGATGCTGCGACAGCCTCGGGCTCACGGGTGAGCTGGCTGATACAGCGGTCGAGTTGACTGATGATCCCATCAAGGAGCTCCCGGGCATCCCTACGGCTGGCGTCCCCCATATCGGTGGAGACGAGAGCCGAGGCAGCGGCCAAGGTCGCTTCATTTCGTCGCATAGACTTGAGTTCTTCCTGCATCGCACGAAGTTCTTCATCCCGTTGCTGAAGGAGCTCCTTGAGCTGAGCGAGCGTCGCGCTCTGCTCTGCGACAATATCGACGAGACGTCGGATATTGACTTGTAATCGCTGGAGCTCTTGGTCTTCGGCTTGGGTCATAGCGTCGTTATTCCTTATGTATGCAAAGGTACGCTTTTTAGCCTCTTCCCCGCCCCCGCTCTATATATAAGTAGAGTACCCCTCCCAAGAAGGCTACCCAACCACCGTCCCTCACACGACTCGATCCTCTCGATTTAACACTCAAAAAAGGGTGCAGTCAGACAGCCTCTTAGCAGGAGCAAAAACCAACCAGTACTGGTCACTCATCCGACCAGTACTACTTCGCGCGGTGACCAGTACTGCTTCCTATTGGTGACCAATACTGGTTCGATCGCTGACCAGTACTGGTCGCAATCACCCTCCTCCAATGGTAGTCGCAACGCCATCAGAGAGAAGCGAATATAAAGCAGCTTGCCCTCGGGCTCCACAGCGGGAGCTCGAGGGCAAGCCTTCTATATTTTCGCCCCGTGGGGCGAGCAGTCGGGGCACCGAAGTGCGCCCTACGCTGGATTAGTAACCCGTGTTCTGCTTGAGCTGCTCGGGGTTCGCCTGGATATCATCCGCAGGGATCGGATAGAGCGTGCGGTAGGCCTGCGAAGCAGCACCAGCCTTCACGCCAGCCTTCCAAGGCCATACGTAGTCAGCGGAGACGAACTTACCGAAGCGGATGAGGTCCGTACGGCGGTGACCCTCCCAGAAGAGCTCACGGCCACGCTCAGCGAGCATCTCGTCGAGCGAAGGCAGGGCAGAGTAGTTCCCCGTCGTAGCGCCGTAGGCACGAGCGCGTACGAGATTGAGGTACTGCAGACCCGTAGCCGTATTAGCCTTACCGCGGACAGCTGCCTCAGCATAGTTGAGGTAGAGCTCTGCCAGACGGAAGAGGGGGAAGTCAGCATCGCACTGGTCGCCATCGCTACCGTTGGTGCCGGTGCTGGTGACGTTGCGGAACTTATGGACGTAGACCCCTTCGTCGAAGTTCGTGACTGAGGAGATCTCTGCCGTGGCAGCCGCCGTCATGAGGCAGCGCTTGTCGGTCGCCTTATTCGCACCGAAGAGGTCAAGGAGACCCTTCGTAGCGCGGTTACCCTGCCAGCCACCATTGACGCCCATAGCGACACCCGTGACTGCCTTCGCCGTACCGCCCGTAGAGGAGTTGATGAGGAAGGTCATACCACCCCAGTTCTGCGACTTCTTACCATCGTAGTTGACGGAGAGGATGATCTCAGGGTTGCTGAGGTTGTTGTCCGCCAGGAAGAGGTTTGCGTAAGTGGGGTGCAGGCTGTACTTACCCGAGCTGATGACCTTCTCGGCGTAGGTAGCTGCATCGGCGTAGCGCTCCGTACCCGTGTAGACCTCGGCATTGAGGTAGAGGCGAGAGAGCAGTGCCCAGGCAGCAGCCTGGTCGGCACGACCGTAGTCACCTGCCTTAGGCGTCTTGAGGTCGCTCTCGATAGCCTTCAGCTCACTCTCGATATAGTTGAAGAGCTCGCTACGGCTGATCTGACGAGGATAGACCTTACCCGTAGGCGTGGACTCGTCGACGAAGGGAGGATTGCCAAAGAGGTCGATGAGCACCCAGTACTGGTAGGCGCGCAGGAAGCGAGCTTCGGCGCGGTAGGTGCGGACCGTAGCATCGGAGGCCTGCGACTCGGTGTTCTTGAGGAACTCTGAGGCGAGCTTGATCTGGTAGATCGAGCGGTAGTAGAGGCCGCGGATGATGGGGTTCGACGACGACCAGCTCATCGCATGGAGGTCGGGCACACCACCGTCACCCCAGGCGCAGATAGCCGTCTCAGTAGGCAGTTCCTGGAGGTTGAAGAGGCCACGAACGAAGTCACTCGCCCCTTCGTCGATACTGCGATATCCCCACCGTTGCCGTCTTCATTTTTACCACCATTGCCCGAGAGAGCGTATGCGCCGTAGACCTTAGCGAACGCTTGGAAGGTCTTTGCAGGGGAGTTATAGATCGTCTGGGAAGTCTCCCCGTTGGTGGGGAAGCGATCCAGATCCTTGGTGCAGGAGGAGAGGCCGAGAGCCGTGACAAGGCTAAGGGCCGTGAGGCCTCGGCGAAGAATCTTCTTATCTGTAGTCATGATCGGCTGTGAAGATTAGAGCGTGAGGGAGAGATTGAGCGAGTACGTACGTGGGATGGGATAGAGGCTGAAGTCGATAGCACGCTCAGGATCGAGACCCTTATAGGAAGAGAGCGTGAAGACATTCTGCACAGTAGCCGAAGCACGGAGGTTAGCTCGGCCCAGGATACGACCGAAGTCATAGGCGAGCGTGAGGTTGTCCATCTTCAGGTACGAAGCTCTGTGGAGGTAGTAGTCCGAGATGAACTGCTTATCGCTATTCGTCTGGAAGTCTGAGACGTTGATCTCAGGCGTCGTGTTGCGGAAGTACTGACCGGAGTTGAGCACAGAGGAGCGCGTAGCCATGTAGGCCGAGATGTTGTCGTAGATATAGTTCCCGAGACCCGAGCGGAGCGAGGTCGAGAGCGTCCAGCGGTCGAAGGCAAGGCTCGTAGAGAAGCCCATCGTGACCTTAGGCTCAGGGTTGTGCGTGCGGTACTTATCCAGCTCGTTGATGACGCCATCCTCGTGGCGGTCGACGAACTGACCTTCCAGAGGCTTGCCGTTAGCATCGTACTTCTGCTCGTAGACGAAGAAGGTACCAGGGGCATAGCCAACGGAGTGGATCTGCACGTACGTACCCGTCAGACCCGTGACGCCCCCCGTGGGGACACCCTGATAGCCGGGGACTTCGACAGCGTTGAGCTTGGTGATGCGCGTGCTATTGGAGCTGATGTTGTAGCTCACATCCCACGTCAGGCGCTTGGTCTGGACGGGGGTAGCATTGATGCTGAACTCAAAGCCCTTGCTGGAGATGTTACCGACATTCGTGAGGATGCGGTTAGAGAAGTTCGCCCCAGCAGGCGTGGGGATCTCGTTCAGAAGGTCGCTGGTCTTCTTCTGGTAGAAGTCGAGCGTACCAGAGAGGCGACCCTTGATGAAGCTGTAGTCAAGACCTACGTTGTAGGTAGCCGTCTGCTCCCAGTGGATGTTCGCATCGTATGCAGCGGGGCGGAGCATGTTGTAATACTGGTCGCCGAACTGATACGTAGCCGTATTCGTGCTGAGCGAATAGAAGGGGAGGTAGGTGTAGTTCCCGATACCATCCTGCTGACCCGTGACACCATAGCCGAGACGGAGCTTGAGGTCATCGATCCAAGAGACATTCTTGAGGAAGTTCTCCTGATTCATACGCCAAGCCAGTGCCAGAGCGGGGAAGATACCCCAGCGGTTCTCCTTGCTGAAGCGCGAAGAGCCGTCGGCACGCACCGTAGCAGTGAAGAGGTAGCGGTCCATGAGGCTGTAGTTCAGACGGCCATAGAAGGACACCAGCGTATTCTGTGGGTAGTCGTACTCGTAGACAGGAGTCGATACGAGCGTCTTGTCGTAGGTGTAGTCAGGCGTGTTGTGGACGAAGGTCTTCCAGTCCTGATAGGAGTACCCTGCCATGACGTCGACGCGGCTCTTCAGCGAGCGAAGCTCCTTGACGTAGTTAGCGTAGAAGTCGAAGAGAAGACTGCGCTTGCGCTGGTCGTAAGCATTGTTCGTACCGCTCTTATAGACGTCGGGCTGGCCTGCCTGCTTGAGGGTGTAGCGCTGCCATCCGAGAGAGGAGTTCTCGGGGATGACGACGGTACCCTTACCCGAAGCGTAGTCGTAGCCGAGGTTCACGTTGAGCTTCAGCTCGGGGAGGAAGTGGAGCTTGTAGTCGATCTTCAGATTGCTGATCGTACGGAAGACATCACTGATATCCTCCTTCTGGTTGAGGAGCGCCACGGGGTTGCGTGGTGCGAGGGTCTGCAGGTTGCCGTTGTCGAGCCATGCCCAGTAGCCACCGAAGGGCGCGTAAGCAGCGGCGTCATCACGGACAGGACGCGTGGGGTCGAACTGTACAGCAGCACCGATAGCATCCTTATTAGCGAAGCGATTGTGCGTAGCGCTGAGCTTCACGCTCGCGTCGATAGAGAGGTGATTGTCGAAGAGACGGGGATTGAGGCTGATGTCACCGCTGAAGCGGTTCATCTTGTCGGTCTTCAGTACCCCCTCTTGGTGGTAGAAGCCCGTAGACACGCGGTAGGGGAGCTTGCCAGCAGCACCGCTGACGCTGACGTTGTAGTCACCACCGTAGGCGAGCTGATAGATCTCGTCCTGCCAGTCGGTATTCGCCGAGCCGAGATTAGAGGCCGTAGCGGGGGAGATACGCTGGATGAGCGAGCGGTACTCGTCAGCCGAGAGCACGCGCACACGGCGAGCAGCTTCGGAGAGGGAGTTCTGTACGGAGACAGCGATCTGGGTCTTCTGACCGACCTTACCACGCTTGGTGGTGATCATGATGACCCCGTTAGAGGCACGCGAACCGTAGATAGCGGTAGCAGAAGCGTCCTTGAGGACGTTCATCGAAGCGATGTCCTGAGGGTTGAGTGAGCTGAGGATGCTGGGTGCACCAGATACAGCAGTGTTCTCAATGGGCACACCGTCGATGACGATGAGCGGGTCGTTGCTGGCATTGAGCGAAGCACCACCGCGGATACGGATACGGCCACCAGCCCCAGGAGAGCCCTCGGGCGTGATCTGTACCCCTGCGATCTTACCGACGAGGAGGTCGCTAGCCGTGGAGATAGCACCCTTCTGGAAGTTCTTCGCATTGAGGGTGCTGACGGATCCGGTGAGGTCCTTCTTTTGCATCGAGCCGTAGCCGACGACGACGACTTCCTTGAGGTTCTCAGCACTCTCGGAGATGACGATCTTCAGTGGGAGCGTAGCACCGCTGAGGGCTACGGTCTTCGTGGCATAGCCGACGCTGGAGACGATGAGGTGCCCATTCTTGGGGGCACGTACGGAGAAGTTCCCGTTGATATCGGTGATGACGCCCTGAGGGGTCTCCTTGACCTTGACGGAAGCCCCGATGACGGCTTCGCCCTTGTCATCTACTACCTGACCCTTGACCTGCACGTCCTGTGCAGAGGCTGTGAGGGAGAGGAAGAGTAGGGATAGACAGAGGTAGGTAAGGCGCAGAATCGCTTTCATATGAAGTGCTCTGTGTAAGTGAAAAAGGAGAGGCCCCCACCCACCCTCCACGGCTCTCTGTGAGTAGAGCTGTGGAGTGCGGTCGGAGACCTCGGTGTTTACTTTCTTATTAGGAATAATGGAGATCGCGAAGCCACCACCAGGAGCAGAGGTGAGCGAGAGCTTGCTGCCCTTCTTCACCTGCACCTTGCGGATGGAGTACACTTCTGGGTTAGTCTTGTAGTTTGCGCCCTTGCCATCGGCGTAGATCGTAGCGGTGTAGGTCTTACCCGCATCGAGGAAGTCGAGCGTGAAGGTCGTCTTGTGGCCGTCGTAGCCAGCGACATTACCCACGAACCACTTGTCTGAGTCCTTCGCCTTACGAGCGATGGTGATGTATTCACCTGGCTCCGCTTCGATGATCTTCGTGTCGTCCCAGTCGACAGCTACGTCCTTGATGAACTGGAAGGCATCCATGTGCTTGGCGTACACTTCGGGCAGGTCAGCGGCCATCTGCAGAGGGCTGTACATCGTGACGTAGCAAGCCAGCTGATTACAGATCGTCGTGTTGACGTGGGAGTTATTCTGAGGATTGTACTTGCTGATATCCATCTGGAAGATACCAGGCGTGTAGTCCATCGGACCACCGATGAGGCGGGTGAAGGGCAGTACGGTGAGGTGGTTAGGCTTGTTACCACCGAAGGCCTGATACTCCTGACCACGTGCCGACTCCTGCGCGATGAGGTTAGGATAGGTACGGCTGAGCCCCGTCATATGGACGGACTCGTGGGCATTGACGGAGATCTTATGCTTAGCAGCCTCTTGACAGCGTGGAGGTAGTGGTTCACCATGCTCTGACCGTAGTGGTACTCACCGCGGGGGATGATGTTGCCTACATAGCCGCTCTTGACAGCGGAGTAGCCGTTGTCAGCCATGAACTTGTACGCCTTCTCTCTATGTGGCGCTCGTAGTTCGTGACCGAGCTGGAGGTCTCGTGGTGCATGATGATCTTCACGCCCTTGCTCTTAGCGTAGTCACGGAGCTCAGCGACGTTGAAGTCGGGGTAAGGGGTGACGAAGTCAAAGACACGGTCCTTACTGTTACCGAACCAGTCTTCCCAACCGATATTCCAGCCCTCGACCAGGACGGCATCAAAGCCGTGCTTAGCAGCGAAGTCGATGTACTCCTTGACGTGCTGGGTGTTGGCAGCGTGCTTGCCATTAGGGCGTACCTTCGAGTAGTCGGTCTCACCGATCTTCACATAGGGCAGGTCATCGGTGTACGCCCAAGAGCTCTTACCCGTGATCATCTCCCACCAGACACCTACATACTTAATAGGCTTGATCCAGTCGGTCGTCTCATAGGCACAAGGCTCGTTGAGATTGTACGTCAGCTTCGAGGCGAGGATATCGCGTGCATCACGGCTGACGATAGCCGTACGCCAAGGCGTGTTGAAGGGCGCTTCGATGTGCCCACGATTGCCCTGTGCGTCAGGCGTCAGCTCCACACGGAAGGTCATCGTCTTGTCATCCAGATCGAGGTTGATAGCTGGGAAGTCGATGAGCGCAGCTTCGTGGAGGTTGATATAGACACCCTTGTCGCTCTTGAGCATCAGCGGCGTCTGTACGCCCGTCTTAGAGAAGGCGGTCTGGGAGCAGTTCTCCGTGAAGGCCTTGTCAAAGAGCCCACGGATCTCAGAGAGACGGCTGTGCTGGTAGTCGTACTCCTCGGTGTCATAGTCACCGGGGATCCAGTGTGCCTTGTGGTCGCCCGTCATAGCGAACTCGGTGAGCTCGCGCTTGACGACGTAGAAGTTACGATCCTTGCCACCGGGGAACTCATAGCGGAAGCCGAGCCCATCATCGAAGAGACGGAAGCGGATAGCTATGGGATCGCCATTGCTCTTCTTCTTGAGCGTGACGAGCAGTTCGTTGTAGTTGTTGCGGATCGACTTGACCTCGCCCCAGACTGGCTTCCAGGTCTCATCGAAGGTCGACTCCTTCGTGTCCGTGACCTCAAGTCCCTTGTCGAAGGACTTCTTCGCATCGGTCATCTCCAGACCGAGATGACTGGGACGGATGATCTCCTGTCCATCAGCGAAGGAGAGGCGATACATAGGTGCCCCGTCCTGACTCAGAGAGAAGTGCAGCTGAAGGCCCTTATTGGGCGAGCTGATCGTCTGAGCCAAGGCGCTCCATCCAGAGGCTAGGACCAGCGCGAGGGCCGCAGCCCAATGCTTTGCTTGCTTCATGCGGTAGTTAATTAACGATATATATTACTTTGAGTGGTAATGCTTGTGAATCCCTTCACAGGACGCCAATTCGTAGCCCCCTCAGCCCCTCAGCATCTCTGCCAAAGGGAGTGCAAATATAGAAATATTCTCGAACTACGGAGAGTGGATTTTATTAAGATTTAAGAAAGCAACTCGTTTTCCCCAAGAAACTTATGAACCCCCACCCATTTCACTCCCCATCCTCTACCCATAGGCACCTCGGCGGAGGCGTCTTCACGACATCAAGAAAGGCAGTGTGCCCTTAGCAAGGGCGCTGATCCTTATACGCTCATCCCCATACCATATAGTATATACTCGTACAGCAGCCTCCGCAGAGCCTGTATTCAGGGGCTTTTGCGACCAGTACTGGTCACTCGTCCGACCAGTACTACTTCGCGCGGTGACCAGTACTGCTTACTATTGGTGACCAGTACTGGTTCGATCGCTGACCAGTACTGGTCGCAATCACCCTCCTCCAAGAGTATGTACAACTACCTATATACAAGACCGATACACATCCCCGATTTAGGCACATCACCCGCCCTCAAAAGAGGCTTAACGATGACCATCAAAACACCATACACATTTTAAGAATGAAGCCGTTTCAGATACAGAATAGTCAAATATCGCTATATTTGCCAAGCATCGATTTAGGAAGAGGAAATTCTCCTTCCCTGCCTACTTAGGCAGAGCTACTACAGGTGCATTCGGTCACGTCCTCGCGAAGAGGACTTATTTATATCATATCGTATGAGACAGTTCAAACACTCAGTGGCGCTACTTTTGCTACTCGCGGTCGCGCCCCTCCCTCTTTGCTCAGAAGCAAAGAAGTCAAGAATTCAAGGACAAGTACACGCTCTCTGAGGCGGTCATCTTGAGCCGTCACAACATCCGCGCCCCACTCTCCACCAAGGGAAGCCTTCTCGAGAAGGTCACCACACACCCCTGGTTCGTATGGACCGCTGGCGCAAGCGAACTCACCTCTCGCGGTGGCGCACTGGAAAATCAATTCGGCCTCTACTTCCGTAAATGGGCCGTCGATGCAGGTCTCTTCAAGGAAAACGCAAACCCCACGAAAGACGAAGTAAACATCTACGCTAATAGCATGCAGCGCTGTATCGCCACAGCACGCTACTTCACCACCGCCTTCCTCCCCGTAGCAGACATCCAGGTCAACCACCGCTACGTCCCCAGCAAGATGGACCCCGTCTTCTTCCCCCGCCTGACGAAGATCAGCGAGTCCTTCAAGAAGGAAGCCCTCAAGCAGATCGCTGCTATGGGCGGTAAGCGCGGCATCCGCGGCATCAACGAGGACCTCAAGAAGGCCTACGAGATCACGGCCTCGACCCTCGACCTCAAGGACTCCCCTGCCTGCAAGGAAGGTAAGCTCTGCGCCTTCGACAACTACAACACCGAGATCCTCCTCGAGCGTGGCGAAGAGCCTCGCATGAAGGGCTCGCTCAAGGACGCCACCACCTGCTCCGACGCCTTCATCCTCCAGTACTATGAAGAGCCCGATGCCAAGAAGGCTGCCTTCGGCCACGACCTTACGCTCGAAGACTGGACGCAGATCGCACGTATCAAGGACGTCTACGGTGATGTGCTCTTCGCTGCCCCCATCGTCGCGGTCAACGTCGCCCACCCCCCTCCTTACTTACATGTATGATGAGCTGAACGCCAAGGGCCGTAAGTTCTCCTTCCTCTGCGGTCACGACTCCAACATCGCTTCCGTCACGGCTGCCCTCGACGTAGAGCCCTACGAGCTCCCCAACTCCATCGAGAAGAAGACCCCTATCGGTAGCAAGGTCGTCATCGAGAAGTACGAAGGCAAGGACGGCAAGCTCTACTGCGACATCAACATCGTCTACCAGACGACCCAGCAGCTCCGTAATATCGAGCAGCTCAACCTGAAGAATCCCCCGATGGTCTACCCGCTCCAGCTCAAGGGCCTCAAGCGCAATGCTGATGGCCTCTACCTGCTGAGCGACGTCAACGGTCGCTTCCTCCAGGCCATCCGCGCCTACGACAAGATCGAGGACACTCTCTAAGCCCCTCCATTCACCCTAAGCAAGAAGTTACTAACACATGAATATCAAGCATAGTCTTCTCATCGCAGTCACTTCGCTCTCTGCCCTGACTGCGGCCAACGCACAGGAAAAAGTCGAGGTCAAGGTCACGGGTCGTGCCCTCTTCGACGCTGCGACCTACTCGCAGAATGATGCTGCCAAGACGCAGGATGGCACGATGAACGATGGTATCGGTATCCGCGATATGCGTATCGGATTCAAGGCATACTATGGCGACAACTGGTACTTCCGTGGAGATGCTTCCTTCACGAACAACAAGGTCTCCCTCAAGGACGTCTACCTGCAGTATAGCTTCAACAAGAATAACTTCATCCGCGCCGGTCACTACACCGTGCCCTTCGGCCTCTCCTCGTCCTACAGCTCTGCCAGCAAGGAGTACCTCGATGAGCCCGAGGCCAACGTCTACCAGCCAGGCCGTCGTATCGGTATCATGCATACCATCTCCAACGACCACATCTGGTGGCAGTATGGTGCCTTCGCTGACAACTCCGCTCTCACCACCAGCACCGACAAGGGCGCACAGGGCTACACCGTAGCGGGCCGTCTCGTCTGGCGCCCCGTGCTGACCGAGGGAGCTGGCTTCCACATCGGCTTCAGCGGTATGCACGTGAAGTCCGAGTCCGACCTCAAGGGCGGCTCGCACATCGCCTACTCGAAGAAGTACCTCACCGCTGTCGACAAGCGCAACGCTATGTCGCTCGACCTGACGGATGCCCGCTGGGAGAATAAGTTCACAGCCGAGTTCCAGGGGATCTTCCACAACGTCCAGGTCAGCAGCCAGTACTACTGGTCGCACGTGAATCGCGTCGGGGGCAATGCCTACGACACCAAGGGCTTCTACGTCTCTGCCCGTGGGATGATCATCAACCCCGTAGACTATAAGTACAACTACGTCACCTCGGGGGTCGACTCTCCTAACTCTGGCAACCTCGAGCTTATGCTCGGCTACGGCTTCCTCGACCTCATCGACAACAATGCGCTGACGAGCTTAAACATCGCAGGCATGGCTGGTGCAGGTAAGATGACCGACTACAGCGCCGGCCTCTCCTACTACTGGAATAAGTACGTCGCACTGCGTCTGAACTACCACCATATGCAGGTCAAGCAGTGGGGCCAGTCCGACACGAAGAAGGTCAACGCACTACAGCTCCGCGTGCAGTATATGTTCTAAGTACGTAGCTGACTACACCCAATACCGCAGCGGGGCGGGGCAACGACTCAGTTGCTCCGCCCCGCGTCTTTTTGCCCTCCTCATAGCTGGACTTCCTCTACCGCGCACACTGCCTCCACGACTATATAGGTCGGCTCTCGGACCTATATAGAGACTGTTGCGGCAGAGTCCTGCCCCCTACTAATTATGCTAAGGCATCGCACGCCCAGCTACCCGATGTACCTCTCCGAAGTGATACGCTTTTCCCTTCGCCTTATCGCGAGTATTCCTCTTATCCTGCGGAGGGAAAAGTGCTGTTCTTGCGAAGAAAAAAGCACCTTTCCGTAGTGGCTTTTCCGCATCTATGCACGTAGTCTTAAAGACCAGGCACGTAAATCCAAATATCCACGTACGTAGATATTAGAGCCACGTACGTAGTCCAAACTTATCTGCCACTCGTCCACAACTTTTATCCCTACGCGGAGCAACAACCTAATAGAGGTCACCTCACAAAGCTATATAGCTTTCTTCGCCATCCTATATAGGTCGCCATCGTGACCTATATAGCTTCGTCGTCGGACCAATATAGGTCAGCCCGCCGACCAATATAGGTTCGCCCACCCTCCTCCCGAGGGGCGGTATCCTCTCCTCAAAAGCACGCCTTACGGAGAGGCTCAGTCCTCACGAATGAACTATCTTTGCATAGATATACTTATGCTTAAGCATAGTTTACTCACGAATAGATTTGATTTAGCTCTCAATGGGAAGTATCCTCGTCATAGTCATCGCTCTCGCCGTCCTCGGCGCCATCGCGGCTCTCGCAGCCACCATACAGTCGTACCTCAAGGCCCGACGCATCGCCCGTGGCGAGGTCATCGAGCCTGAGCCTCAGGAGCTACCCCACGGAGAGGGCTGCTGCGGCAACCACCTGACCTGCGAGGCCGATAGCCTGCTGGCTGCCGTCAGCCAGCGCATCGAGTACTTCGATGACGAGGAGCTGGACCGCTTCAAGGGTCGCAGTGCCAGCGCCTACAAGGAGAGCGAAGTCGAGGAGTTCCGCGACGTCCTCCTCACGCTCGATGCCGACGAAGTGCCCGCCTGGGTGCGTAGCCTCCAGCTGCGTGGCGTCGAGTTCCCCGAGACACTCCGCCCCGAGCTCTACCTCATCGTCGGGGAGAACCGCGACTACCACGCCATCGTAGGCCGTCACGAGCCCAGCCCCGCAGCCTAAGTCCCAGCGCACCGACCTCGACACCATGCCGAGTATCTTCGCCTATCAGTTCTTCCAAAACGCCCTTTCAGCGTCCCTCCTTACCGCCATCGTCTGCGGTATCGTGGGGGCATATATCGTCGTACGACGCATCGTCTTCGTCAGTGGCGGTATCACACACGCCTCCTTCGGTGGGATAGGACTCGGCATCTACCTCGGTATCAATCCCATCCTCTCTGCTGCGGGTGCAGCCATCCTCGCCGCCTTCTCTATCGGCAAGCTCAGCCGTACCGAGGGCATCCGCGAAGACTCCGCCATCGCCAGCATCTGGGCACTCGGCATGGCCCTCGGCGTGCTCTTCATGACCCTCACCCCAGGCTACGCCACCAGCCTCCCTGCCTATCTCTTCGGGAATATCCTGCTGGTCACGACGGGTGACCTCATCGCACTCGCCCTCCTTGCCGTCGTCTTGATAGCGCTCTTCAGCGTCGGCTACCGACAGATACTCTATACCGCCTTCGACCGCGACTTCGCCCGTGTACGCGGCATGAATGTCGGGCTGTGGGAGCGTGGGCTGCTCATCCTCGTCGCCGTGAGCCTCGTGCTGACGATCCGCTCGGTGGGTATCATGCTCCTCCTCTCCCTCCTGACCCTTCCCCAGACGACTATCGGGCTCTTCACGGCGGACTTCCGCAAGATCATCTGCGGCTCCATCGTCCTCTGCCTCATCGCCAACGTCGGCGGCCTGCTCCTAAGCTATTACCTCATCAGCGTCCCCTCGGGTGTGCTGATCATCCTCCTGCTCTTCCTCTTCCTTGCCCTCGGCAAATGTCTCAGCGCCATCACACGACGCAGGGCCCAGCACGCCCGAGGCTAAGCCCCCGCGCACTCGGCTCCCTTCTCCTTCTCCTTGCGCTCCTCGGGGCATGCTCCCGACGCGTGAACACCGCGAGCTCCCGCACGTGGCAGGCCTTCGTCACGCGCTACAACGTCCTCTACAATGCTCGCGAGGCGTACCAGACCACCTACCAGACCGCACTCGATGGCACGACCGACGACTACACGCTCCGTCTGCCGATCGACCCCGTCCTCGCTCGCGCGACGATACCAGGCACCGCTCCTCGCTTCTCCCGCACCATAGAGAAGGCCACCAAGGCCATCGAAGAGCATAGCATCACCAGCAAGCCCGCTCGCCTGCCCACGGAGGACAAGCCCCTCATGTCGTACGTATGCAGGAGAAGACCGAGTACAATCCCGCCCTCGCCGAGGCGTGGCTCCTCATCGCCCGCAGTCAGCTCTATGGCGGCGACCTCCCCGCAGCACACACCACCCTCACCGACATCCTCCGACGCTACGCTACCGAGCCCGAGGTCGGTGACGTCGCCCGCCTCTACCTCTGCCGTCTCTACACCCTGCGTGGCGAGCTCTTTGATGCCGAGGAGGAGCTGCAGCACGCCACCCGTCGTGAGGGAGAAGTCCTCCGCCAAGCGCCCCTACTCTACCATACCGCAGCGGCCGAACTTGCACTTGCCCGTGGAGAAGACTCTACCGCCCTCACACACCTCACCGTCCTTGCTCACTCGGAGAAGAGCGCCCTACAGCGTGCCCGCCTCTCCTTCCTCATCGGGCAGATCCTCGAAGCTCAGGGCGCACGCGAGGCAGCAAAGGCGGCTTTTGCCCGTGCAGAGCGCACAAGCCCCCAGCCAGCCCTTGAGCTCGCTGCCCAGCTCCGCACCCTTGCCCTCACCACCGAGAGCGGGACGATCATCCATCGCCTACAGCGTCTGGCTCGTCTACGCCGCTACGCCCCCTATCGCTCCGCTATCTACCTCGCCCTCGCTGAGGCACTCCTTGCCTCCAACCAGCGCGAAGCTGCCCGCATCGCCCTCCATCAGAGTATCGACTCGGCACAGACCTTGCGTGGCTCGGCCACCGAAGCCTACACCCGCTTAGGCCTGCTGGAGCTCGAAGACCAGCACTATATAGAGGCCGCCGAAGCCCTCGAGAAGGCCGCCCCCTTCCTCCAGCGCCAGCACTCCCACTACGCTACGGTGGAGCGACTCCTACCCGGACTCCGCCTCCTTGCCCCCCACGCACGCACCGCCCAGCGCGCCGACAGCCTCCTTCGCCTTGCGACGCTCCCCACCGACCAGCTGGAGCGCCACATCGACAGCCTCATCGCCCAGAGCGAAGCGGTAAGCGAGGCCCAGCGTAACTTCGTAGAGGCTCCCCTCTTCAATCCCTTCGGAGAGCCCACGACATCCACGCAAAGCGCCCCCGAAGGCTTCTACTTCGACGACCCACAGCAGATCGCTCTCGGTCGCATCTCCTTCCGTCAGCGCTGGGGAAGTCGTCCGCTCACCGATGACTGGAACCGCAGCCTGCGTGCGCTCAGCATAGCATCGACCGTCCCCAGCACACCCGAGGAAGCAAGCACCCCCGAAGCTACCTCCCCCGAGAGAACCCGAAGCCGTGAGGCCTATCTCCGTGCTCTCCCCCTCACTCCCAAGGCACGCGAGGTGCTGACAGACACCCTCGCCAGCACCCTCTTCCGTATGGCATCCATTCTCGATGATTCTCTAGGGCGTCTGGACGAGGCAAGCGCACTCTACACGCGCCTCCTCAAGGAGTTCCCCCACTTCGCCGAGCGGGAAGAAGTCACCTACCGCCAGATCCTCCTTGCCCGCCGACAGGGCCGTGATGCCGAGGCCGAAGCCTTGCGCAGGGAATACCTACGCCTCTTCCCCAACTCTTCCCGTGCGGAACTCCTCCGCTCACCCAAGCTGTAGCGTCCCCCTCCCGCGCCTTCCTCGGCGAATAATCCCCTACCGTTTCCCTCCGCCTCTTCCCCGCCCCCTCACGGTGCGTGGCGGAAGGCCTGCGCCCTCCAAAAATCAACCAGTACTGGTCACTCGTCTGACCAGTACTACTTAGCGCGGTGACCAGTACTGCTTCCTATGGGTGACCAGTACTGGTTCGATCGCTGACTAGTACTGGTCGCAATCCCCCTCCTCCACGCCTCCTCCCACCTCGCTCTACAATAAGCACTTACACACCCTCCATTTTTTTCGCCTCCCGACCGCCCTACCGTCCCCCTCCTCCATCCCGCAAGCGAAGAAGCTTTAACCAATAGGAATAGTAATAGAGTTTGGCTAACTTTGCTACAACACCTCTCTTACTAAGGACCGAATCGATTATGCCCGAATTCCTCTCCCTCCTTCCAGTATGGCAGCTGTGGCTCGTCGCCGCACTCATACTCTTCGCCCTTGAGGTCATCACGCCAGGCTTCATCTTAGCCTGCTTCGGTGTGGGGGCCCTTCTGGCTATTATCCCTGCGCTCTTCGGCGGAAGCTGGCTCATCCAAGCGATCTTCTTCGGCGTCGGTAGCCTCCTTGCCCTGTGGCTACTGAAGCCCCTCATGGCACGCTGGTTCGCTGCCCGAGACACCAAGACGGGTATGGATGCCCTCATCGGTCGCAAGGCCTTCGTGAGCGAAGCCATTAAGGTGGGTGATGGTGGTGGCCGCGTCGCTGTCGACGGCGATAGCTGGCGCGCTATCTCCTCCGTCGCCCACGACCTCCCTGCAGGGAGCGAAGTCCGTATCACTGGCTATACCAGCCTCGTCCTTCAGGTCGAGCCTATCCAATAATCACCTTCATACTCTCCTCTACCATGCCTATTGAGTTCATTATCCCCATCGTCATCGGTGTCCTGGCTATCGTCACCATCTACCAGGGACTGTGCATCGTCCAGCAGTCTCAGACGGTCATCATCGAGCGACTCGGCCGCTACTACCGCACGCTGTCCTCTGGGGTGAACATCATCATCCCCTTCATCGACCGTCCACGTCCCATGCGCTGGCGCTACACGCTGCCAGGAGCCAACGGGCAGACCCTCGTGCGCTTCACCGAGATCACGAATATCGACCTGCGTGAGACCGTCTATGACTTCCCCCGCCAGAGCGTCATCACGAAGGATAACGTCGTCACCGAGATCAACGCGATCCTCTACTTCCAGATCGTAGACCCCATGCGTGCGATGTACGAGATCCAGAACCTCCCCGACGCTATCGAGAAGCTCACCCAGACGAGCCTGCGTAACATCATCGGGGAAATGGACCTGGACGAGACGCTTACCAGCCGCGACACGATCAACAACAAGCTCCGCATTATCCTCGACGAGGCTACGAACAAGTGGGGGGTGAAGGTCAACCGTGTCGAACTGCAGGATATCAATCCTCCCCGCGACATCCGTGACGCCATGGAGAAGCAGATGCGTGCCGAGCGCGACAAGCGTGCGCAGATCCTCAATGCCGAAGGGCAGAAGGAAGCCACGATCCGTGAGTCCGAAGGGCGTATGCAGCAGGCGATCAACCACGCAGAAGGGGAACGCCAAGCTCAGGTGCTCCACGCTAAGGCCGAGGCCGAAGCCAAGCTCCTCACCGCCGAAGCCGAAGCTCAGGCCATCCGCAAGATCGCTCAGGCTGTCGAAGGCTCAGGTGCCAACCCCGCCCAGTACCTCATCGCTGTCCGCTACCTCGAGACCCTCAAGGAGATGACCTCTGGGCAGAACAACAAGACCGTCTACCTCCCCTACGAAGCCTCTGGCGTACTCTCCTCGCTCGGCGGTATCAAGGAGCTCCTCAAGTAACTCTCTCAGACGTCCATCGGGGGATAATAGACCTCGAGGACACTACGTTATATCTATGCCCTGGGGTACGCCCCAGCGTGGAGCCACCCCCAGGGCATCCATTATTCATTCATTATCCCAAACTGCTTATGCAACAAGCCTACCCCCGTACTGACAAAGAAAAACTCAATCTTATTGCCCGTACAGTCTTCGAGCGCACACAGCCTCGGCACCAAGAGACGCTTCGTCAGCTGCGCCTCTTAGCTGCGCTCTTCTAAACCACCTCCCTTCCCTCACCCCCCTTTCACTCCAGACCCATGAGCAAGAAGCAGGCGATCATATCGCCTTCGCTCCTCTCGGCGAACTTCCTTCGCCTGGAGGACGACGTGCGCCTCATCAACCAGAGCGAGGCCGACTGGCTCCACATCGACGTCATGGATGGCGTCTTCGTGCCCAATATTTCCTTCGGGTTCCCCATCCTTGAGGCCATCCGTCCCATCATCGAGAAGCCGCTGGATGTGCATCTGATGATCGTAGAGCCGATGAAGTTCGTCCGCGAGCTGGCAGCTCTGAAGGTCGACACGATGAACGTCCACTACGAAGTCAGCCCGCACCTGCACCGCTCCATCGGCGCGATCAAGGACGCAGGGATGAAGGCCGCAGTGACCCTCAACCCCCACGTACCTGTAGAGCTCCTCGTCGACGTGCTTGCTGACCTCGATATGGTCCTCCTGATGAGTGTCAACCCCGGCTTCGGCGGTCAGAAGTTCATCCCTCAGACGATCGACAAGGTCCAGCGCCTGCGTCGTATGATCGATGAGCGCGGACTCTCTACCCTCATCGAAGTCGACGGCGGAGTGAATGCCTCGACAGGCGCCGCCCTCGTAGAGGCTGGCGCCGACGTCCTCGTGGCAGGGAGCTATGTCTTCTCGCATGAAGACCCAAGGCCGCTATCCGTAGCCTCAAGGCACTCTCTCGTCCATAGGCTTCGTCTAAGCTACGAGCGGGGACTCGTCACCTCGGTGGTCACGGCCGTGAGCCGTAGCTACACCACCCTCGCCCTCGGTATCCTCCTCCTCGGCTATCTCTCCACAGAGCTCCTCCCCCATAGAGCGCTGAGCCTCGGCTTGGCCCTCTGTGGGGGAGGAGCTTTCCTTTATGGGGCGCTCGTCTCCTTCGCCGAAGGCACACGCCTCAGCCACTATGTGGCGCAAGTAGGCCGTACCCGCGCGCTCCGTCTCGGGCTCACACTCCTACTGCTTCTCATAGCACGCCTCTACTACGCCCACAGCGTCGAGGCGATCACCGAGGTGAGGCTACCACTCCACACACCCCTGCGCGCCGTCCTCACCGAAGAGGAGGAAGTCCAGGACGCCACGCTCCGCCTGCGCATCCGCCTTTTAGGCGAAGACAATACCCCCACCGCCCTACTCCAGCTCACTTGCACGCCGCCCGACAGCGTGTCTATTCGGGTGGGCGATACCCTTACCCTCAGCCTTGACAGGCTAAGCTATGTCCGTGAGCTACCCACCGAGCGTGAGGGCTATGCCCGCTACCTCACGAGCGAAGGCGTGACCGCCCTCGGTCGTGCCCATATCCTCGCCCACCAGCCGACACCCAGCAGTACGCTTCTCCTCCACGACCCCACACGCTATGCCCTGAGGCTCCGAGATGGACTTACTGCGCGCATCCGAGTGAGCGCACTCAGCCCCTATGCCCAGCATCTCCTCATCGCGATGGCACTCGGTGAGAAGCGTCACGATGCACTCGGCAGGGAAGTCAGTGTGAGATTCGTGCGGGGCGGTGTAGCGCATCTCTTAGCTGTGAGTGGCTTCCACTTAGCCGTCGTCATCGGGGCGCTGACCTTGCTTCTACGATACACACCCTACGTAAGGCGGAGAGACAGACTACGCTGCGCCCTACTCCTCGCTGCTGCATGGGCCTTCACCCTCCTCACGGGAGCGAGCATCCCCACCCTACGTGCCGCGGGTATGCTCACGATGTATCTTGGCTTCCGCCTCCTGCGTCGCCCCGTCTGTCTACTTGAGGTCTTCACCCTGCCCGCCCTCCTTCAGCTCCTCTATGCCCCGACGAGCCTCTTCAGTGCGAGCTTCCTCATGACCTATCTCGCACTCATCAGCATACGTCTCTTCTACCGTCCCATTGAGGGACTGCTTGGCGAGCTACGGCAGCCCCTCCTACGCTATCTGTGGGCGCTCCTTGCGATGACACTCGCCGTACAGCCCCTCCTCCTACCACTGAGCCTCTATCTCTTCGGAGAGAGTTCGCTGGCCTTCCTCTGGACGACGCTCCTTGTCGTACCGCTCTCGGCACTCCTCATCCCGACAAGTCTCCTCGTCTTCCTCCTTCTCCCTCTCATCGGTACGGCACCGAGCGGATTCCTTGCCCCGCTGGAATGGGGCACAGGGCTGATGCGGGAGGGTGTGGCACTTGCCGAAGGTATCCCAGCGCTCATGCTCCACTATCCGCTGGGGCTCGGTGCGCTCCTCCTCTATTATCTCCTCCTTGCCCTCGCGGTCTTCGGCTATCGTCTCTATCGGGAAGAGCTCCCCGCAGTGGCCTACTAATAAAGCATACGCCCCCGCAGACCGACGATGCGTCTGCGGGGGCGTATGGTATAAGGAGATCAGGCGGAGCGCCTTAGTCCTCGTTGATCATGCTGAAGAGCTCTTCGGCAGCGGCACGAGGACCGGTCTTTGAGTGGCCTTCGACAGCCAGACCAGTGTGCATCTCCCCGACCTTGACGTTTTGCTCAAAGAGCGAGGCGAAGAACTGGCGAATCAGCTCACCTGCCAGCTCCTGCTCCTGCACAGGGCCGAAGGGGTTCGCGAAGTACGAGGTGACCAGACCTTGCTCGGTCGTCGTCCCCTTGGCTCGACGTGCACCTGCTTCGAAGACCTTGATAGCGTCCTCCATATCGTCGAAAAGCGAGATCTTCTTCTCTACATCCTCGTAGTTATTCGCGTAGAGGAAGTAGTCGACGGGGAAGCCCTTCGAGATCAGCTCATACGTCGAGATGGGGATGGTTACGCGGGCATTGACCTTATCGGGGTTCGTGTAGATCCCGCGGTCCAGCTGGCTGAAGGCGTAGGTAGGATCGAGGTCGTCGGTGCGGACGAAGGCACCGATCTCCGTACCATAGGCACGCACCACACCATCATCACCGAGGCGGAGGTAACCCATGTCGTCGAAGATGACGCGCATGTGGCGGATGTACTTCTCGTTGAGCGTGCGGAAGGCTTCGAGGCTTTCGCTCTTACCAGCGCCGCTGTCACCCATGATGATGATGTTTGCCTCACGGCCATTCTTCAGGATGATATTGACCATAGCCCCGTGGATGGGGAGGTTGCCACGGCTCATCTGCTTGAGGTTGTGCAGCGTGAGGAGCATCTTCTTCATGTAGCCGAAGTAGTCGATCTCATCGCAGTAGTTAGCGTAGCCGATGAGGATATCGTTCTTCTTGTCCTTGTAGTAGAAGGTGCGCTTCTCCTCGTGCCCATCGGGATAGCCGAAGATATAGATCATATCAGGCTTCTTCCCCACGTACTCATCTTCCTGCGCCAGCTCAAAGAGGTTTGCCAGCCCAAGGCCGTGGCACATGAAGTCCTTGTGGAAGTAGACGAAAGCCAAGAGGTCGCCGACCTTAGCGGGGTACAGGAACCACTCATCCTCGTTGAGGATCATGTTCGCTACGGGATTCAGCGTATGCTCGCGGAAGATGCCGTCGCGCGTATTCTTCTTCGTGTAGGTGACGTAGGGCGGGTTGATGACGATGGAGTTGATGAAGGGGATCGCAGAGAGGCCCTTATACTCCATGGGGTAATTCCAAGGGGTATCCATGAGGATGAGCCCAGCGTTGGCCCCAGCGGTCGTCTGGCGGTAGACCTTGCTTGCGAAGCCATTGACGACCTCCTTCGTGCGGCGGTAGATCGAGAGGATCAGCTCGTTGAAGAGCTCGTAAGCCTGAACGAAGCGGACGTTCTGCACACCATCTCCCTGACGCTGATTGTGGACGACAGCGATGCGCTCCATACGGCGCCAGTAGTGATAGAGGAGCTCGACGACCTCAAGGAAGAGGTCACGGTCCTTGAAGAAGGGGGCATACTTATTGTTGACCTCAAGGATCTCTTCGACGCTGCAGACGCTCAGTAGGCGGATGACCTCCATGAAGTCACGTATCAGCTCGTCCTCATCGCGGAAGCCCTGGATGAAGGCCTCATAGATGACGGGGTTGTCTCTGCGTAGGTGGGCGATGAAGGATTCGACGACCCGGCTATAGGCGTAGCTGGTAAGGATCTTACGGCGGTTATCGCAGTACTTCGAGGTAAAGTTGATGATCGCTCTACCACGGTTGAGGGTGAATTCCTGTAACATGTTCTCGATTGGTTTAGAGCGGAGCTACGGCGTGTAGGACCACTACAAATATAGATAAAGTTCCCTAATCAAGGCTTAATCGTAAGCTCTCTGCGAAGCAGGTCGCAGGGAGAGAGGAAGGGGTAAGAGAAGAGGAAGGGAAGCACCGCTACGAAGCCCCGCAGATAGGGGCGCTGGCTGGTGCTGGATTGCACTCGCTTGTGTAGTGCAAACGTACACAGAAGGGTGAATAAATACAAGCCTCTACCCCCGTCCAGAGCAAAATACCGAGCGGTAGGTATCTGCCCTCTTACCCGATCCCCTCTCTCTCTCACGGAATGATGCGATTGCCGTCTGATAACCCTCTGTCCGCGACATCTCGTCCCTATCCAGAACTGGGGGAGAAGCAGGGTCGTCATAGGAGCGGAATAGCGACCTATATTAGTCGGCATGCGGAGCTATATTGGGTTGTTGCTCCGCGTAGGGATAAAAGTTGTGGACGAGTGGCAGATAAGTTTGGGCTACATGCGTGGACGATAAATCTACGTACGTGAATATTTAGATTTACGTGCCTGGTCTTTAAGACTACGTGCATAGATGCGGAAAAGCCACTACGGGAAGGCGATTTTTCTTCACGAGAATGGCACTTTCCCTTCCGCTGGATAAGAGGAATACTCGCAATAAGGCGGAGGGCTTGCGTATCACCCCTTCGGGGGAAGGCATACCACAGCACCTGCCCTCCTCGAGCCTGTATAGAGATAGACACAAGCAGTCGAGGCGCTACCAAGTCGGATGACTCGGTAGCGCCTCGACGATAAGAGGGACTCTACGAAGAGAGCTTAGTCGTTGCCAGTTTCAAAGCCCTTGTTCCCCTGGTATCTCGTAGAGTAGGGACGAAGAGCCTGGAACGAGTTACTGCGCAAACGAGGAGCGATAATGTCAGACGCAACTCGCTGATTGATCGTCCAAATACCACCCTTGACGTCAGCAAAGCCATACGTACGGTTGCGAATCTTATCAGCCTCACCGCGACGGGCAAGGGGATTATTGATGTAGTTGTCCAGGGTTGTTGTAGAGGAGCTATTATCCATGAATTCAGCTTCCATAGCCCCATCACACCAATGGATCGAGAGGTGCGCTTCTGCTCGCGTCTTATCACGAAGATCACGATACGTCTTCTGCAGATCAGTCTTATCAATCTGACCATAGCCATAGGTACGTACATTGAGCGTAGCACGGTCTACACGGTCCAGAGCGACCTCAGGCTTGTGCCAGAAGGCATTACCATCCTCAGCATAGAGGAAGGGCTGTGAAGCACCACGCGTGACGTAGAGAGGAGTCGTCATGACATTCCCGACGAAGTACTTCCCGACATAGAGTGACTCCATAGTGAGTGCACTGGGATAAGTATTCCAGCCTCCGGAACCATCACCCGTAGTATAATCGCGGACAGCCTTAGCCATGACACGCATGATCGTCTGGTACTTACTACGAGGCTGGAGGCCGGCGCTATTGCGGGGCTCCATGTAGAGCTGACGATAGACGGTAGCGATGCCACCACCTGCGGTAAGCGTCTGGCTAGCGACACGATAGTCTGCATAGACGAACTTCTTTTTCTGGAAGGGTACCGACTCACTGTCAACATCCTTGTAGGGGAGGTCCGTCTTGATGACGTAGCCACGATAGCCCGTTGCGAAGCCTGCAAGGTCCTTATAGCGTGCACCACCCGTCTGGAACTCCAGAGGAGCCGTCAGACCAAAGAGGTAGAACCAGTCTTCGTCAGGCATGTACATCGTACCACGACCATCTGGAGAAGAGGAGCTGACCGTCACCCCATTGCGGACTTCATTAGCATCCTTGGCATTTACGAGGAGCTTGTTATCGTCCCCGATCCCCTGGTAGATAGAGGGATCAGAAGAGCCATACCCATCGAAGTCATAGAGCTTCCATTGGTTATCCTTATAGAGATAGCCCTTAGCGAAGTAACCGAGCATCTGAGGAGCCTGGTCGTAGAACTCACAGTTCAGCGTGTAAGCCTTACCACTCTCTGGCTTGAGGTTAGCGCCACCGATAGGAGCGATGTTGTAGTTAGGACGGCTTGGCGTGAGGCCACCAGCCTTGACATTCTGCGCATAGACATGCAGGACGGAGGTAGCAGGCGTCAGGACATCTGCCAGCAGATTGGCCCCATCCGAAGCCGTCAGCTTGTTCGAAGCAGAGGCAGCCTTACTCGTACCATCATAGAAGCCCCAGAAGAGGATAGCCTTATCGGAGCGGGCACCGCCAGCAGGGACAGAGAAGCGTGCAGAAGCGAAGTCCTTATAGAAGTACGTGAAGGCGGCACCACCATTAGATGAGCGAGCATTGGGATTCGTGTAGTTACGAGCGCCAGTAGAGAACGTACCATCCTCGATCTTATAGGTCGTCACAGCGCCATCGTTGTTAGGACCGAAGAACGAGTTCGACACAGCGGTAACCCCGTCGAAGGTGACACCCTTCTGCATGTTGTTGCGGAAGGTCAGGAGCAAGAGTGAGCCGAGGGGCTTGAGGCTGGCTGCAGCCTGGCTAACGGGCTCAAGGCCCTTCACGACGCCGCCCACCTCGTTCACACGGAAGGCTACAGGAGCCGACTTATAGAGCAGAGGCAGCTCGACAGGAGTAGACTGGAGAGCAGAGAGGCTCACTTCCTCCATGATTGAGGGAAGCTCAAAGCTCTTCGTAGAGGAGTTGTAAGAAACACCACCAGCATAAAGCGTGAGGGTGAACTGGTCTGCAGTCTTAGCCTTCTCGAGGATAGCATCTTCGATGGTGACATTGCCACCATAGGTGTACTTCTGCTTGGTAGCATCGTAGCTCAGCTTGATCTGCTGGATGTAAGTCTTGACAGTGCCGCCCTTCTTGATATAGATCTGGGCGACAGCATCGAGCTTAGGGTTCTTCGCGATGAAGGCAGCCTTCGAGCGCGTGAGGACCTTCTGAGCTACAGAAGAAGCAGAGAGGTCATCGTTCAGCTCCTTGTTGGCGCCATCCTTGACCGTGACAGGGGTCTTAGCGCCCGTGTAAGCACGAGCTTCCTGGTCAAGAGACTTGGGAGCATCGAAGGCATCGACCGATACCTCGAGGTTAAGGGGTACCGATACACGGGGACCCTCTTCGACCTGAATCTTGCTGTCAGCCTGAGGAGCTTCCTGGGCACAAGCGCCGAGCAGGAAGAGCCCGCAAAGGAGGACAGACATCTTGAGTAAATTACGCGTCATAGAATTCTTGTTAATGTTCCAGAGTAGAAATAATAGAGAGACTCTGAGAAGAGGAGCTTAGAGGGCTTCGCCTTCTTCAAAGTCATCGAAATCTGCATCACCAGAGAACTGGATACAGATATTCATAGGAGCAGCGCTGAGCGTGAAGCCTTCAGCGATAGGCGCTTCGTAGGGAAGCTTGAAATCGATTCTGTTCATACTATACATTAATACTGTTTGCGCGGAAGGGGAGAGAGCCCTAAAACTCTCTTGTGCTTGGGTAAATGGCAGCGCTTAAAAGGCAAGAGCGCGACACCAAAAGTGCCAATGAGGAAATACCCTCCCTTGTAATTGCGTTGCAAAGATAATCAAAGCGATACATAAGAACAATTATTCACACGACTATTAATAAAATTCTTTCAGAAGCCCTTTGTATACGCACCTTTCAGCACCTCCACACCACACATACATATTACAGATCAGCCATATACCTCCCAAGAAAAGCCCACCATCCTCAAGAGCGAAGTGTAAAAACGAGGCGCTGCAGAGTCGGATGACTCTGCAGCGCCTCAATATCTGAAGGGCTCTGCGGTGAGAGCTAACTTATCGTGCCTTCGCTGCTCTTATTCCTCGAGGGAAAGAGGGCCCTTAGAGGGCTTCTCCTTCTTCGAAGTCTTCGAAATCTGCGTCACCAGAGAACTGGATGCAGATGTTCATGGGAACAGAGCTGAGCTTAAATTCCTCAGCAGCGGGTGCTTCATACTGAAGCTTTGAATCGATTCTATTCATAACTATAATTATATTCTTTCAATCAAAGAGTGGCTCCTTGAGCCTCCAAGTGTCCAGATAAATAGCACCATTTCAATCACAAAAGCGGTGCCTCGAGGACCATGGAGAGGATACATCTTGCAAATTAACCGGATGCAAAGATAATCAAAGTCGGGCATTTGAGCAATTATTTCTATCTGTAGAATGATAAAAAGATACACATTCTAACAATTAACTGGCCCCCTTCGCCCGGGTTATCCCGAGGCAAAGGGGGCCAGTCATCAATCAGGCGTACCTGTCGCACGCCTGGAAAAGGGGGCTACTAAAGGGGATCCCCTTCCTCAAAGTCTTCGAAGTCGGCGTCACCCGAGAACTGGATGCAGAGGTCCAATGGCGGAGAGCTCAGCTTAAAGCAGTCGACCGACGGGGCTTCGTAGTGAAGCTTGCTCGTGGGTGTATTCATATATCACAATGAGATTAGACAATAGGGAGGTGCGCTGGTGATGCCCATGCGAAGGTGAACGGCACGGCTTAGAGGCAATGGCGGAGTGCTCGAAGGGCACGAACTCCTCCCATGGTGAATATTCGCACAAATATAATGAAAACCAATATCATAGCACCACTCCTTGCACCTCCACTCTGTCCATCAGACCGCCCCCTTCTCAGACAGAGACGGACGCACCTTCCACACACAGCGCCCTCCTCTCCTCACACCCGCCAGGGGCACACCTTCGTGCGGGACGAAAAGTAACCAGTACTGGTCGCCAAGTGGAGCAGTACTGGTCACCTATATCAACCAGTACTGGTCGCAACGCTGACCACTACTGGTCACGACGCTAAGCAGTACTGGTTACTCGTGCCTCCCTGTAGGAGTTCGCTCCCCCACTCCCGAGCAAAGCCCTATAGATAGCTGTATCTCAGAGCTCTCTACCCTCACGATGGGAGCCAGCAAACCAGGGTAGGGAAATGCCTTGCACCCCGCCAAGCAAGCTCAAAGAGCAGGGGGCTTCCGTGGCGAGGCAAGACGAAAGACTTGGCTCTATCAAAAATAATTCATACCTTTGCCGAGCAAAAAGGACAGCTCCGTCCTCCTAAACCCCAAGCGGGCCTATAGCTCAGCTGGTTTAGAGCACCTGCCTTACAAGCAGGGGGTCATAGGTTCGAATCCTATTGGGCCCACACCGCTGGGGATCAGGAAGGAGCACATCTCAAAGCACAGCACTTAGGGCCTATAGCTCAGCTGGTTTAGAGCACCTGCCTTACAAGCAGGGGGTCATAGGTTCGAATCCTATTGGGCCCACCTAAGGAACATCCAATGATGTGAATCAATCTGCAAGAGCGGCGATCACCGAGAGGCGATCGCCGCTCACTTTTTATCCCCACGTGAGGGCACACTCCTGCACCATGCGCCTTCTCCCCACCCCATACAAAGAGCAAGCCCCAGACACTCATCGCGAGTACCTGGGGCTTATTACTTGCCTATCGCTGAAGCGCCGGAGCGATCAGCGACGACGCTGATTACTTGCGGCCGGTAGCCTTAGGAGCGGCAGCAGCTGCAGCCGTAGCCTTGATGCCGAGAGCATCCTTGACTGCCTGCGTCAGGTCGAGAGCGCTGCTACCCATAGCGAGGAGCACACCCGACTCGAAGATATAAGCGCAACCGTTGGCTTCACAAACCTTGTTGATAGCCGTGGTGACCTTCGTGCGGATAGGGGCCATGAGCTTTTCCTGCTCCTTCTGGATCTCTTCCTGCATCATCTGATAGCTATTCTGCGTGCGAGACTCCATCTCCTGGAGCTCCTGCTGACGGCGCTTCTTGATGACGTCGGTCATAGAGGCTTCTTCCTTCTGATAAGCTTCGAGCTTAACCTTCAGCTCATCCTGCATACGCTTGATCTCGGAGTCGTACTGCTTAGCGAGATCCTGGATCTTCGTGGTAGCAGCCTTGACATCGGGCAGGGACTCCATGATGGCAGCGGTATTGACGACACCGATCTTCTGCTGAGCGTTAGCAGAGAATGCCAGAGGGAGCATCAGGAGGAGGGAAATGAGAAACTTCTTCATTGTCTTGGGTTATTTACGTTTAATTAGTTGATTTGACGATTACTAGCGGTCGAGCCCGAGGGTCGATACGACTGCTTCGCTGATATCCAGACCTGGGTCAGCGTATACGATCTTAGAAGAGGTACGGTCGATGATAAGCTGGAGACCACCACGACGAGCGAGCTCCTTCATAGCGGCCCATACACGGTCCTGGATGGGCTTCATGAGCGACTCGCGCTTCTTGAAGAGCTCACCTTCGGGACCGAAGTACTTACGCTTGAGCTCATAGGCCTGCTTCTCGAGAGCGACGATAGACTCTTCGCGCTGCTTCTTCTGCTGGGCAGAGAGCTGAGCAGCTTCGTTCTGATAAGACTGGTAGGCCTGCTCGGCTTTCTTCTCGTAGCTAGTGACCTCAGCCTGCCACTTCTTCGACAGGTCTTCGATCTGGCGGTTCATCACCGCATACGAGGGGTCTTTCTTGAGGATGTACTCCATATCGACGAGTGCGATCTTCTGAGCCTGGACAGCTCCAAGAGGAAGGAGGAGCAGAGCCAGGAGGAAAAGAATCTTCTTCATACTGCAATCTTAGGATTTAGTGTGAGACATCACCTCGGCGCGTAGGCTCTACGCACCGAGGCCTTGACTTATGTCACTACAGGTCACGCCCGAGGACAAAGTGGATATTGCTACCGCCACGCTCGTTGTAGCCGTTGGGTCGGTCGAAGCCATAGCCCCAGTCAAGCCCGAGGAGCCCGATCATAGGCATCATGACGCGCACACCGACACCAGCCGAGCGCTTGAGGTCAAAGGGATTGTAGCGGCTGATATCCGACCAAGCATTCCCTGCCTCAGCAAAGCCGAGGACCCAAACGGTAGTCGACTGCTCGAAGATCAGCGGATAGCGAAGCTCGAGCGAAGCCTTCATATACGAGTAGGCGTAGTCGTAGTTAGCCCCAGCGATGGAGCCGTTCTTATACCCGCGCAGCCCGATGGTCTCGTTCATATAGTTGCCCATAGAGCCAGACATCATATCACCACCCATGTAGTAGGTACCGAAGGGCGAGCGCTTGTACTTGTTGTAGCTATTGATGATACCGCCCTCGATGCGCGCCATCAAGACGGGAGTACGCTTGACAGTCGTGGGGTTCATGAGTGGCAGGAAGACCTTACCGGAGTACTTCCACTTGTGATACTCCAGGAAGCGGTATCTATCCGAGAGGGGAAGAGACGGATCGGAGTAGTCCTTCTTATCGAAGAGCGAGTAGGGAGGCGTGAAGCTGACCGAGAAGGAGAAGTCCGAGCCACGACGCGTGTAGACGGGGTTGTCCACGGAGTTGCGGTCGATACGGAGCTCCAGATTGAGGTCATTAGCCGAGCCCTGGTGGTAGTTCTGGAAGGTGTTGTACGTCCAGTTATTGAGTCGGTAGTGGGTGAAGTTCAGCGACGCTGTGAGCTGGAACCAGTTGTCGGGCCAGTTCAGACGACGACCATTTGCGATGGTCAGACCGAGGATGCTGAGCGACTTATCCGAGTCGTAGGAGTCTTCGTAGAGCGAGCTCTGAGCCTGACGCGTCTGATCATAGTAGTTGCCATAGCCACCGTAGCCGTAGCCACTATAATAGGGGTTGTAGTAGCCTGAGCCGTAGTAGTTGCGAGCCTGACCCGAATAGTAGCGCTGGTCGATAGCCGTCATACGCGAGTAGAAGGCACTTACCGAGAGGAGGTTCGGGCGCTTACCACCAAACCAAGGGTCACTGAAGGAGACGCTGATCTGATTGTAGTAGCGGGCATTCGTCTGACCATTGATCGAGAGCTTCTGACCGTCCCCCTGAGGGATGATCCCCTTGTACATGCTGGGGCGGAAGAGGTTCTGGATCGAGAAGTTCGTGAAGGTAAAGCCGATCGACCCGATGATACCCGTCTGGCTCCAACCGATAGAGAGGTTCAGCTGGTCATTGCTCTTAGGCGTGAGGTCGTACTCGATGTCCACCGTACCACTCTGAGGATTGGGCACAGGCTTGGGCACGGACTTCTCCGCGTCGAAGTGACCGAGCTGATTGAGGATACGGAAGGAGTTCATCAGGTCCTCCTTACTGAAGAGCACACCAGGCTTCGTGTAGAGCTCACGGCGCACGACATCTTCATAGACGATGTCATTACCGCGGATCTTCACCTTATCGATGGTTGCCTGAGGGCCTTCGGTGACGCGTACTTCGAGGGAGACGGAGTCACCCACGATGTTGGTCTCCACAGGATCGACGCCAGCGAAGATATAGCCATTATTATAGTAGAGGTTGCTGACAGCATCCTCATCTACGGAGAGACGGTTCTCGAGACGCTTCTGGTCGTAGACGTCCCCTGGACGGATAGCCAGGAGCTGCGAGAGCAGCTCGGAGGGGTACTTCGTGTTCCCGACGAAGCGGATATCCTTGATATAGTACTTCTGCCCTTCGTTGACCTTGAGGTAGATATCTACCTTGCGGGTACCAGGGACGGGTACGATGCTATCGCTCACCAGCTCGGCGTCACGATAGCCCGCAGCTTGGTAGCGCTTGATGAGGTTCTGCAAGTCCTCCTTGTAGTCTGCGTCGACGAACTTCTTTTGCTTGAAGATCTTCAGCAGCGAAGACAGACCACGGCCACGCGAGAGCGCGAAGCCTTCGTTCGTCTTCCCCATCGCCATACGCAGCTGGTAGTCCGTGAGGGAGCTATTTCCCTCGAAGTAGATGTTACGCACCTTGGTCTTACCACTGCGGTCGATGTCGAGGGTGAGGTTCACATAGCCAGGCTGGCCAGGAGCCTCAGTTTCCTTGATCGTCATCTTCATCTCGCGGAAGCCCTTCTCATCGTAGTACTTCTTGACGAGCTGGCGGGCACGGTCGAGGGTATTGGGAGAGATGAGTGCACCCTTCTTCAGGCCCGTGCGCTTCTCGAGCTCCTCACGATCCCCCTTAGAGACACCCGTGAAGGTAGCCTCGGAGAGACGTGGACGCTCAGTAAGGGCGATCTCCAGGAAGACCTTGTCCCCCTCATACTTATTGATGAGGACGCGGACATTGGAGAAGTAACCCGACTGGAGGAAGCGGTTCACCGCAGAGGTCAGTGCGGCCCCTGGGATCTGGATCTCGTCCCCCACGTTGAGGCCGGAGAGGCTACTCAAGACAAAGTCATCATAGCTCGTCGAGCCCGTGATCTTGACCTCAGCGATGGTCTTCGTCACGGGGCGCTCGTAGCTGATGGAGGGCGCGATGACGATCGACGAAGTGGTCTTCGTCGTGTCAGCGGCCAGCTGAGGGGCGGTATGGGGTGCGGCTTCCACTGCACCTGCCGACAGGAGTGCGGCAAGGAGTAGGAGTGCGGGGATTCTCTGCATAGGATCTTATTATCGTCGTGCTGGAGTGGCCTTAGCGAAGGCTAATCCTCCAGTTGTATTTGTTCGCTTGTCTTGCCAAAGCGGCGCTCACGTGCCGTGTAAGCCTCGAGGGCTTCACGCAGGGCCTCACGGCCGAAGTCGGGCCAGTAGACCGAGGAGAAGAAGAGCTCAGCATAGGCAGCCTGCCAGAGCAGGTAGTTGCTGATACGCTCCTCGCCCCCCGTACGGATCAGGAGGTCGGGATCGGGGAAAGCAGCCGTGTCGAGGTGAGCGGAGATGGTCTCCTCGGTAAGGCTATCCGCTGAGAGGCGACCTTCGGCGACCTCACGGGCTATCTGGGTGGTGGCACGCAGGATCTCGTCGCGTGAGGAATAGCTGAGGCCACGATGAGCGTGATACGCTCACAGGCAGCCGTCGCCTGGATACTCTCACGGAGGGCCTGCTGAGCGGCCTCGGGTAGACGACTGAGATTGCCAATGGCCTCTAGACGGACGCCCTCCTCAATGAGGCTGGGGGTCTCGGAGTGGATAGCCGAGACGAGCAGGCTCATCAGGGCATCGACCTCCTCCTGAGGGCGGGACCAGTTCTCCGTGCTGAAGGCATAGACCGTCAGATAGCGGATACCGAACTCTGCCGCAGCGCGCAGGGTCGCTCTTAGAGCGTCCTGGCCACGGATGTGCCCGTCGGTACGGGGCAGTCCACGCTGCTTGGCCCAGCGGCCGTTCCCATCCATGATGATAGCCACGTGCTCTGGGATACGGAGCTCCGTGGTGGGCGCGGATGACTGGGGGGGACATTGTCGTTGACACGTTGTTCTTATCGTCTTACTAGGACAGAGGGTATACCCCTAACCTGATACAAATATAGCTATATCTTTTAGTCACAGCCGTACTGCCACTGTGGTGAGAGGCTGCGGGGTCCAGCTGAAGCCTCGTAGTGGTAGCTATTACAGCCCCTTGAGACGGGCACCAGCGGAAGAAACCGCCTTGTCACGAAGCCCCCTTAGGGCATCCCATAGGCACCCAGCGATATGAGGTGTCTAAGCTCTAACGCTATCCCCTACACTTATGGTGCACAGCAGGGTATGCCGTGAGGCCACCAAGAGGAGGAGTAAGCTGAGTGGGACTATTCGGTGACGGTCTTCAGACCACCGAACTTCCCGACGAAGAGCTTTGCAGGCTCTCCAGCGGTCTTAGCCCCACGCAGGAGGTAGACCGTCTCGCCATCCGACGAAGGGAAGGCGACGAGGGGATAACCAGCGAAGTCCGTGCGGGTCAGCCCCGAGAAGGCTACCGTACGAGCCTCTGCCACGTAGCACCGCGGTCATCCGAGATGTAGAGCTCCAGCGTCGATGCCGTCGAGACGAAGCGATAGATGCGCTTCTGCGACTCGACATAGGCCTGACTCTGTGAAACTGCGCTGATGCCAGCCTGGGTCTTACCGCCGACGATGAGCCAAGCGGTACCGTTGGTCGTCGCCCAAAGGTTCGGGCTTGCCTTGCCGTCAGCCGTACGGCCACCCGACACATAGAGGGCAGCGCCGTCATAGCTGCTACCAGTGAGCTCATAGCTCAGCGTACCGCCAGCCGTGGGGAAGGACGAGCTGGGCGTCTCTCCGATCGTGGAGATCGTACCAGCAGATATGTTGTAGCCAAGGAAGGTCGTCGCACCTGCCGCAGTCTTCCCTACGAGAGCGAGGGTGGGCTTACCATCGACAGAGAGCCCGCCGAGGAGCGTCTGAGGCGTAGCCGTCGTGGGGAACGTCTTCGCTGTGAACGCCGTACCGAGTGCCGAAGCCTCATAGAGGCGTGAGCCGCTCGTCGTAGCGTAGAGCTTGCCACCATAGGAGAGGAGCGAGCTGAGACGCTCACCCGAGCCGAGGCCTGTGAGGCTGGAGGTCGTCCAAGCCCCCGTAGGAGTAGTGAAGCTGCTCACCGCATTCGTCCCGTCAGCCTTGACGTAGTAGAGTGCACCGCTATTGCCTGAGAGCTCGACCTGTGAGAAGGAGGAGCTGAAGGCAGGAAGTCCCGTCACGGAGGCCTCTGACCAAGCGAAGGCATGGGGATCCTGCTGATAGCGCTTGAAGGTCACCTTATAGGTATAGGTGTTCGTCGAGGTGCCACTACCAGCCGTCGTGATACGCAGCTGTATACCCTTCAGGAGGTCGCTGCTCTTGAAGGTCTGCGTAGCATCCTTCCACGCTACCGTCGTACCATCAGCGAGGATGACCTCTACGGTCGCATTGGTGGCAGCCTTCGCCAGGCGCAGGTGCACATTGTAGTCGGCACTGCTATAGGGGAGCGCCTGAGTATTGTAGATCGCCCCAGTAGCCGTATTGCGGATGACGAAGGGGATAGCAGACACAGCCTCCTTCAGCGTAGCCTCATCGGTCGAGAGGGCGAAGGCCGTGATCTGGTTGTCGTAGATCTGGAAGTCCTCCAGCTCTACCTGCTTGCTCTTACAGCTTGTCGCGCCGAGCGTGAGTGCCAGAAGGCCCAGAGCTGCGGGGACAAGGGTAGTGATACGTCTCATTGCTTCTATATATATGGAGCGAAAGATACTTGCTCGGATCATCAGAGCTATGCGGAGCGCCTTACTCTAAAGCCTACTCCGCACTATAACTCTAAGTCGCAAAGGTATAAAGAATAACGCAAGTCTCGTGCGCGCAGGTATCCAGCGCACGGACTTGCGTCTAAGCCACGCCCCCTGCAGGGGCTACAAGCCTTTGCGAAGCACATACTACGCGCTCCGATGATGGGGATTCAGTAGCTGATCTTATCAGCGGAGCAAGGCACAAAGTAGTACCCTACTCCTTTTTCTCTGTCGGTGTCTTGAAATCGGTGCCTGTAAGATATCGCCCACCGTCTTTGCGCGTGCGGTAGGTAATCCACGGCAAATCCAGGCCCAACCTCTTCAAGCGACGACTCTGCTCCAAGGCCTCCTCCCCTGCAGACGCAGGCACATTCTCCGCACAAGGGATATAGTCGCGGTGATTCAAGAGCACGGGATGAAGGGCATCTGGGTTGATGGCATCACGAATAGCACTGTAGTAAGTATCCCAGACATTCGAATCAGTGTAACGTGTGTGGAACACAGGATAGACCCGAATGCCCTCGCTCGTCACCCGCACGATATAGACCTGCTTAGGAAGACACCTAAGGTCATAGGCGTAGTCATGCATCAGCTTATCGAGGTGACTCATTGAGGTAAACTTCACTTCACGAAGCCACTCTTGCGGACGCTCTACGGGCTCCTCCTTCACGTAGAAGGCAAGGAGACGTGGCTCATCAGACGAACGAAGCGAGGCATAGTAGTAGCGGAAAGCAGGATAGGCTGCAGAGTCCTGTACCCCACGCCAAGCGGGAGCAAGGAACTCCCACCCAGCGTTAATCATTCTCTTCGTACGACGCTTGCCAGCCTGCTCACGGAGCTCCCCCAGAGACATGCGGCGCCACTGCTGGCTCTGCTGGTAGTGGTCGAGGAGATAGATCGTATCGGAGAGGGATGTAATGCCCTTACGCCTACGATTTGCAGCGAATTTTGCATCGGAGGGAGGAGATGGGACGTACGCAGGATCGCACTTATCCTCCGTATGATATCCCCCATCTTCGTAGCATATATAGTAGGTAAGCCAGGGCACAGTAAGATGATGAGCCTTCAAACGACGGCTCTCGCCAAAAGCCTCTTCACACGCTGCCACTGATGGCCCATTCTCCGCACCTGGGGCAATAAATTCCCAAGAGACGTTAACGGGGCGCAACGCTTCGGGGTTGATCCGAGTAGATAGATACACGCGGAAACACCCCTCAGGCGATTCAAAGGGACTTTCTACTATGAGTCTCGTGTGGAAGACCGAATACAGCCGAACAGAGTCACCCATGACCCGCACAATGTAGATTTGCTTAGGCAGACGACTGAGATCTCCCGCCTTGTAGTTCACCAGCTTATCGAGGCGATTCATCGGGGTAAACTTCACCCCACGCAGCCATTCTTGCGAACGCTCCACAGGCTCCTCCTTCACATAGAAGGCAAGAAGGCGGGACTTGTTGGCAGGCGACCGTAGTTCATCAGCCATCGAAGCATAGTAGTAGCGGAAGGCGGGATAGCTCGCTGAGTCCTGCACCCCGCGCCAAGCTGGAGCGAGGAACTCCCACCCAGCGTTAATCATCTCCTTATAATTACGCTTAGCCTTAGCTCGGCTGATCTTATCAGGATCGCGCATCCAGTGTCGGCTCTCTTGATAGTGATCCAGCAGATAGACCGTATCGGGGAGAGCGGGAAGAGCAGCAGCCGGGCGCTTACGCTGCGCCGCGAGAGGTAGCACGGTAAGGAGTATAAGGAGGCAAAGTAGCAGCAAGCGATGCCGACGAGGAGTATGACAGGTCATCATACGTAGCTGTGTTTTAGGAGTTCGTGTAGTCCTTGTTGCGTGGTGTAAGCCTTGCAGTTGGATAGGCAACGACTTCATCTCCAAAGGTAGTGATTTTCTCCACCAAACAATACGGTCAGCCAAGCCATTCAAGGCAATAGTATCCAGCCGCTTTACCCTCATTCATCCGGAGGCATACAAAGCATATTTATCGAGCGAGCGGAGTGGAGCAATAGTCGGACGTGCAGAGACCAATAGTTGTTTGGAAATCGACTTCTTGAGCCTCCTCGACGAACCTATATAGGTCGCTTTTCCAACCAGTACTGGTCAGCGAAGTGACCAATACTGGTCGCCGTGCGGAGCAGTACTGGTAGCATATAGTTACCAGTACTGGTCACTTCACCGACCAGTACTGGTTAAATTTCGAAGGGGGTAGAGGATAGGTGCAAAGGCACTAAGAATAAAGACACAAAGAGGGCCCGTAGACCTAAACATCTACGGGCCCTCTCATGTAATAGGAGCCTATCGGGAAGCAGTCAAGTGGCCGACTGCGATCGTATCACCAGCCCCAGCGAAGGAGCGTGCGACGGTAGAGTGCCAGAGCAATGCGGCGAAGCGTATCGTTCTCGGGCCAGAGGTACTCATAGCGCCACCAGAGCTTGTCCCCGACTTCAATGACCCGCTTGCCACGGTGGACAGCCGTCACTTCGGCCAAGATCTCCTCACGGGTACACTGCTCACGCTGGTAGGGATTGCCATCGCCACGCAGGGTAAAGACGCCTCCGTCGATACGCACGATGCGGTGCACCAGATAGCCACGGGCGATGCGCGCCAGGACGACGCGCCCCACCTGATAGGAGTCTTCGGTGAGAGGTGAGAGGACGATCTGATCCTGTCCCCCACGGATGAAGGGGCGCATACTCGAGCCACGAGGTCGGAGGCGGGGGCGCTTGCCCTCAGCGACGCGACTAAGGATCTCAGCAAAGAACACCTCGTTGTGTATCTGAAGCTCGCGGCGCGTGGGCATAGCCTGGTGAGGACGACCCATCTTATGAGGCAGATTGGGCGAGGAGAGCTTCGGTCAGACGTACAGCCTCTTCGTCAGGACGGCAGTCGAGGCGGTACACGGGCACACGCTCCAGCACGTCGGCTACGGTATCGAAGGTAGCCAGATGGCGAACCTTATCCGAGTGGAGGAAGGCCGAGGAGGAGTAGATCGAGTCAAAGCTATCACGGCCGCGGAGCTTCGTGAGCTTGTTCTCAGAGCTCTGATAGAGATGGACGAAGGCGACGACATGTGCCGAAGCATTGCGGTAGCAAGGTGTGCTACCACTCCATGGGCAGCCGTAGACGCGCACTTCGCCGTCCTCCATGAGGCGCACGATGGGCTCGTCGTCATTGAGGAGACGTGCACCGGGGACGAACTGACGCCACAGACGGCTATGTGTACTCTTACCCGTACCGCTGACCCCGAGGAAGATCAGGGCACGACCATTCAGCTCGGTGACCGAAGCGTGGATCTTGAGCATGTGCTTAGGTGCGATAGCCACACCGTAGGCGATCATGATCAGGCGGTTGATGAAGAAGAATGCCGAGGGGTCATCGAGCAAAACATCTGAGCGCACGTCCTTCCATTCTCGGTCGACCTCGATAGCGTGGACACCTTGGCGCGTAGCGATCTCAAGACGGCGCTGGCCATCGACGAGCTTGTAGACGCGAGCACGTACACCTTCGGAGAGCTTGTCTTCGAGGAGGGTCTTGGGCTGGTCCGACGAGAGGCTTTCGCCCCCACGGAAGGTAAAGAGTGGTTCACAACCATCGGGAAGCTCGGATACCAAGAAGGGCTCGTAGTTGGGGAGCAGTTCGCGGGTAGCCTCGGCCGACGGGGTATAGAGCAGGATATACTCTTCAGCGATGCGATAGATGAGTTGTTCGTCCATAGTGATGTAGAATTTATTAGCTATGAGCAGGAGTATAGCGCTTCATAGCGAGGAAGAGTCGAGGAGCAGTAAGGAAGAGCGTACGTCTGAAGCGCTCTCCAAAGGGTGCCGCAGGGTAACGAAGGCCCCGAAGGCGGCGGGTGTAGGGGCGAAGGGCTGCGAGAAGCCCAGGCGCCTCCTTCTCGTGGCGCATAGCCCACAGAGAGAAGATCAGGAGCCGGCGGTAGAGCGTCTCATGTAGCAGCGGCAGGGCCTCAGGCGAGATCGCCCCGATGGGTGTCTCGAGGTCCAGGAGATTCTCGAAGAGGTAGACAAGGCGCTTGTCATAGACCTCGGTGATACTCCCCGCACGGGCTACGCGGTAGCAGTAGCCGAGCCATGAGAGGTAGCGGTAGCGTGTAGCACGCGTGAGTGCCTCGAAGATAAAGGGAGTATCTTCGTAGGGGCGCCCCACAGGGAAGCGCAGTGTCCCCATCGTAGCGGTGCGGAAGATCTTCCCCCAAGCCATCCCCGTGACACCAGAGAGGGCAGCGAGGCTTTGGAGGGCTTCCTGTGAAGAGAGTTCCCTCCCAGCAGCCAGCACCAGGCGCTCAGCACCCGTGCGGCAGTTGATCTCGGTATAGCCGAGCTCGAGGATATCAATGAGCGGGTTCGCAGCCAAGACATTCATCGGCTGCTCCAGGGCATCCTCGGGCAACCAGTCGTCAGAGTCCACGCAGACGAAGAAGTCCCCACGCATCACGTCCATAGCAGCGTTGCGCGCCGCGGAGAGCCCAGCATTCGCCTGATGGATGAGACGGATACGAGCATCGCGCTCGGCATAGGTATCACAGATCGCCCCACTACCATCGGTAGAGCCGTCATCGACGACGATCACCTCCAGTGCCGCGTAGGACTGGCTGAGGATCGAGTCGAGGCACTGCTCGAGGTAGGGCGCTACGTTGTAGACGGGGACTATGACCGAGAGAAGCGGCGTGGGTAGACTCATTGAATAAGATAGGTGAAGGGGCGCCCTAAGGCTTGCCCTTCGGCTACTCAATACAGAGTAGCAAGGAGTGTATGGGAGAGCCCACCCGCGTCCTTGGGGTTGGGGTGGGCTCTTATGGAGATTAGCGGAGGCCTAAGCGGCGCAGAAGACCCTTTTTCTTCTTCTTGTTGCCGTAGCCGTAGCCATAACCGTAGCCGTAACCATAGCCGTAGCCATAGCCGTAGCCGTGACCACTCTCAGTAGCACCGTTGAGGACGATCGACATATTCGTCAGGATGTTCTCATCATAGAGGTGCTGCAGCTCAGGCAGAGCACGGCGGTCGAGACGGCCAGCACGCAGGACGAAGATCGTCAGGTCTGCGATACGGTTTGCGATAGCTGCGTCAGCTACGCTACCGAAGGGCACGTTGTCGAAGAGCACGAAGTCAAACTGCTCAGCGAGCTTCGCAGCCAGCTCATCAAGACGCTCTCCGAGGAGAAGCTCAGCAGGATTGGGAGGTACCGCACCCGAGACGATGACCTGCAACTTCGGTGCATTGGGATCCTTGCGGAGGATCTGCTCAAGAGTTACATCGGGATTAGCGAGGTACTCGGTAGCCCCCAGGCCAGCAAGACCGATACGACGTGAGAGCGTACCCTTACGGAGGTCAAGGTCGACGAGGACGACGCTGTGGCCTGCGAAGGTGAGTGTCTGAGCGAGGTTATACGAGACGTATGACTTACCAGCCGACTCCCCGAAGGAGGTGAAGATGACCTTCTTTGTTTTCTTCCCTCCGGTACCGATCATGAAGCGCATGTTCTCACGCAGGACGCGGAAGGCTTCGGAGGTCTCGTCGCCACCCTGCTCGCGTACCCCACGAGGCTGGGACTTCTTGCCACCACGCTTCTCTTCTCTGGGGATATCTCCAAGGAAAGGAATCGAGACGCGGTCCATGACGTCCTTACGCGAGCGAACCTTATTGTCAGCCAGGAGACGGATGATGAGGTAGACCGAGGGAAGGACAAGGCCTATGAGGATCGCAATGAGGACAACACGCAGCGTGTTGGGGCTGACGGGCTTCGATGGAGCATCATCCATATCAAGCACGTAAGCACTATCCTGCGTCATAGCCTGACGGAGAGCGTACTCCTCACGCTTGTTCAGCAGCTCCGTATAGAGGCGCTGACGGATCTCCAGACGACGATCGATATCAGCCTTTTCGCGACCCTGGTTAGATACCTCGGGGAGCTTAGAGAGGAGGCTTGACTGCTGACCCTGGATATCCTTGAGGCGCATACGCAGTACAGCAGCCTGCTGGTTGAGGCTTTCGATAGCATTCTTACGCAGCTGAGAGAGAGCGTTATCGTACTCAGTGATGACGGGATTCTCCGTACTACCGCCAGCACCTTCGACGAGCTTATCACGCTGCGACTTGAGCTGGTTGTACTGAGCGATATAGCCATCCAGCGCCTGATCGGGTACCCCGACATTCAGCGGGAGGTAACCGTTCTTGCGGTGCGAGTTGGAGAACTCAGAGAGCATATAGGAGATGAGCTTCAGCTGGGTCTCAATCTGTAAGGCCTCTGCTTCGCTCTCGAGTGAGCGCGAATTATAGACACCGACCTTGCCTTCGAAGTCAAGGGTGCGGTTGTTTATGAGGAAGCGCTCCATATCCCCTTCGACAAGACCAAGCTCCTTGCCGAGAGCAGCAAGACGCTCATTGACGAAGTCTGCGGTGTTCTTAGACACCTGGTTGCGCATATCCATCTCCTCCTGATTGTAGGCTGAGACCTGAGCGAGGAGGATATCAAGAGCACGCTTCTTCGTGCGGTCCTGCAAGCGGATAGTCAGGGTCGAGGCACGGTTCTCAGGCTCAGCGACCATGATAGCATGCTGATAGTAGCGTACCGTCTGAGTGAAGGGCATACGAGTGACCTCGATATGCTTATGACTCCAGGGAGCATTGAAGTTGCTACGAGGCTCAATGATGAAGCGCTCCTCACCCAGCTGGACGGGGACATTCAGAGCAATGACCTGACTCTTACCCGTGTGCTCTGGAGTGACACGCACATGGCCTGCATCCTGGAAGGCCACATCATAGATGCTCTTGCGCTCAAGCGTATCGAGGAACTTCATCGAGAAGGGAGCCTCGGTATAGAGCTCGAGCGTGCGCAGACCGCTCTTCACATTGTAGAAGACGTTAGCATTGGCCATCTGCACCGTGCGCTCGAGGACACGACGGGAGATGAGCTGCATACGCTCATTGTCCATATTGAGTCGCGTACTACGCGTATAGCGCAGAACATCTGCATCCATCATAGCACGCTGCGAAGCGTCCTTGATGAAGATCTTGACCGAAGACTCGTAGACGTAGGGCTGCTTGGCATTACGATAGAGCGCCACAGCAAGCACCACCCCGATGCTCAGGAGGTAGAGCCACCAGAAGCGAAGGAGGTAGAAGAAAATATCAAGCAGATTGACCTCCGCTGTCTTTTCACCGGTCTGATTCGGCCGATTCTTTTGTGTAGACATAGTGCTTATGGACTAACGCTTGAAGAGGGCAATAAGGGCGGCAGCAGAAAGAGCCGTCGAGAGAGCCGTCGTCACATACCCGAGGGTGGTGAGGACCTTCTGCTCGGTGTCACGCTTACGATAGCGGTACTCGGCGTAGATGATATCATTCTGCTGGAGGTAGAAGGCGGGCGACTCAAAGATATTCTTCGATAGCATGTCCAGGCGGTAGTAGACATACTCATTGCCCACGCGGCGGACGACATTGATCTTGCTGAAGTCAGCCTGCTCGGAGAGCCCCCCAACTGTAGCAATGAGCTCCAGGATATTCGTCTGAGCATTGTCTAAGTGGAAAGATCCACGGTCCATGACAGCACCGCCTCCACCACCTTGTCCCAGGCCTTCAAAGGCACCTAGAAGGAAGACGCGGAGGTTGGCAAACTTCGTGATGACGTGAGCATCCGTCAGGTAGCGACCTGCCGTGAGCTTCGTACGAATGAGTTCGCTTACCTGCTCAAGGCTCAGTCCCAGGACGGGGACATCTCCAATGATAGGGAACTGAATATTCCCCTGAGCATCGACCAAGTAAGAGGAGCTGGTATCAGCAGGAGCTACATTCGCCGTATTCAGGGAGACACCACCAACAACGGTGGCAGGAGCAACAGTCTGAGCCATCTGACGGGTATTGAAGGGGACCGTCAGCTCAGGGTTGCGTATGCTCGTCACGAGGATACGGAGCTTATCGCCCTTCTGCACAACGATGCCAGTGTCATGCTTGACACCATAGGCCTTGGCGATCTCGATATCCTGCAGGTAATTCGTCTTCTTGGCCGAATCACAAGAGGAGAGCGCACAGAGCGAGAGGACACCGAGGGCAAGTGTCCAGGCATGAGAGAGTCTCTTGATCATTATCATAGGGGTATATTACTCAGAATTTCTTACCAAATATAATAGAAAAGGCTGTAAGGAAGATAATCTTAACGTCCGTAAAGAGCGAATAGTTATCTAGATACTCGAGGTCAAGACGCAGGCGCTCCAGCATCTTCTCAATGGTGTCAGTGTACCCGTTGTAAAGGGTAGCGTAGGAGAAGAGCCCAGGACGCACCGTATAGAGGCGGACATAATCTGGGTTACGCTCCATAATCTGATCAATGAAGAACTGGCGCTCAGGGCGAGGTCCGACGAAGGACATCTCCCCCCTTGATTACATTCCAAAGTTGAGGGAATTCATCGAGGTGGTGAGCACGGATGAAGGCACCGACCTTCGTCAGACGGCTATCTCCATCAGTGAAGAGCTGGGGACGATTCCCAGCTTCAGCATCCATACGCATGGAGCGGAACTTATACAGAGTGAAGGGCTTACCCTTGTAACCGATACGCTCCTGTCGGTAGATGACATCCCCCTTAGAGTCTTCCCACTTGATGAGCAGGGCAATCAGAGCGATCAGGGGGGAGAAGAAAATCAGCGAAACCAAGGCCAAGGTAAAGTCGAAGACTCGCTTGATGACGCGTTCGAAAGTATTCATTACTCGATCTATTTTGAAGGATTCAGTAGTTCAGTATAGATGTTGATCAGGCTATTGATCATCTCATCTTTAGTAAAGACATCATAGAAGCGGTGGCGTGCCCCCTTGCTATAGGTCTTCCATAGCTCGGGATCATCACAGATCTTGTGGACAGCCTCGGCCAGCGCAGCTGCATCCTCGACGGGGACATTGATCCCAGAGACACCATCTTCGTTGACCCAAGAGACACCAGATTCGGGGATCTTCGTAGCCACTACGGGACGGGAGAGGGACATTGCCTCGACCAAGACGATAGCATAGGCCTCCGTCTTGATCGTAGAGCTAAGGCAGAAGACATCGCAAGCCCCGAAGTAAGCAGGCTTGAGCTTATCAGAGATGAAGCCAAGGAACTCCACCCGCTTCTGCAGTCCAAGCCTCTCTGTCTGCTCCAAAAGCTCTGCTCGCAGAGGGCCATCCCCTCCAATGAGTAGGACATAGTCATCACTGAGATGGGTCATCGCCTCGATCAGGTGGTGATATCCCTTGTAGGGAACGAGACGCCCCATATTGAAGATGATCTTCTTCCCAGGATATTGATCACGTATGGTCTTGATCTCATCCGAGAGCCATGGGTAAGGGTCTACTCCGATCGGAAGGAAGGACGTCTTGTCCTGAGCCTTACGTAGGAAGGGGGACTCCTCTACATACACGGGCGTCGTCCCCAAGATCAGATCCGCACGACGAATCAGCCAGCTCTGCAAGGGGGAGAAGAAGCGAAGGAGGAACTTCTGCTTGAGGATATCACTATGCCAGTGTAAGACCACCTTGCCTCGGTACCCAGAAAAGAATAGAGCGAGCGTAGCCATAGGGTCAGGATGGTGTACATGAATGATATCATACTCTGAGCAGATACGGCGAAGGCGAAAGATCATCTCAGGGGAGATCATCGTTGCAGCAAACTTCGTCAAGCTCTTAGTTCGGAAGATCCGAGACTCCTCAGAGAAGATGATATCCGTCGTCTCTCCATCATGCGAGGCACAGAGCATATCTGAGGCAAAGCCTCGCTCAGCAAGGCCCTGGGTGAAGATCTCCATGACCTTCTCCACTCCACCTTTGATGGGGTAGAACTTACCAAGTTGTAGAACTTTCATCTTACAATATCTTGTGCCTAAGGAGTAGGCTGGGTAAAGCTATTTGATTGGGTAGCTCCATCATCCGATAGTAGGAGCTCAAAGAGTTCTGACCACGAGCGTGCACTAGGAGCCTGCAAGGGGCGCTGTGGGACAGGCTTTAGTTGAGTATGATCTCCTTGAAGAACTAGCTCCATAGCATCAGCCAAGGCTACGGCAGAGCTCGGATCAAAGAATCCCACAGCACTAGCACCGGCTGCTGTTTCGTGAGCAAATGGGAGGTCCGACAAGAGCATCGGCCGATCATAGGGAAGGAATTCAGAGATGGGGAGCCCCCATGTCTCAATCCGCGAGGGGAAGACCAAGCAGTCTGTCCCAGCATAAGTCTCTTGGAGCTTATCACGGGACATAAAGCCTGCAAAATCGAGGCTACTGACATTGCCCCAAGTAGAGAGAAGCCACTGTGCATACTTATTCTCCGTACCATCGATAGTAAGGACCGTACGAAAAACCTCTTCTCCGACACGCTGCTCCAAGATGCGAGTTGCCTCGGTGAGCAACTCAAAGTTCTTATGGGCATCAGCTGTCGCAGCAAAGAGGAATGTGAACCGATGGCCTTCAGACTGAATCGTAGACTCCTTGGGGGGCAGTTGTTCTCGCTGAGGTGGTGCTACGATAAAGCGGTCTTCTGGAAGCCCAAACATCTTACTAAACCCCTCTCGTAACCACTGCTGCTGGACGATCAAATAGCGATTGCGACGGATCCCAATTTGATAGGCAAAGCGAGTGAACATCGCAAAGAGTGGGATCTTCTTATCAAAGCGAAAGTCCCGCAATCTCCAGCGCAGGAATGGGAAAGAGGTCTGGCAGTAGACAGCCTGACGATGAGCATGAACCCGTGGGGTCGTATCATGTAGGGAAAGCCACAGGTCTATTGGGCCCAGCTCTCGAGATATCTTCCTCATAGTCACGTACTCACACCAGAGGCGCTTCCCCCACCCATCGATTGCCCAGGGCAACTCAATGTACTGGATGTTGGGGTAGTCTGCGAGCTCCTGCTTGTGGACCAAAGCCGTGACTTGATAGTCATGCCCAGGAGCCCATTCAGACAGGAAAGCGAGGCACTGACGAAGGATCGTCAATGTCCCCCCCTTGCGGAGATTGACTGCGGAGATGACAATCTGCTTCATACCGCAGAGGAGTTATTGGGGACCAGTGATGAGAAGAGATCCAGCCACTGCCCCATCACAGCATCTACTTCATAGCGAGCAGAAGCTTTACGAGCATTAGCTCCCATTCGGACGCGCTCAGCCTCCGAATCCATCAGCTGGCGGAGGGCAGTGAGGAAGCCTTCATCATCCCCCTGAGAGATGAGATAGCCATCTTCGCCTGGGTGAAGCACATCCTTTGGCCCGCAAGGACAAGCAAACGACACAATCGGGAGCCCCATATGCTGCGCTTCAATAAGGACCATAGGGAGCCCCTCGTAGCGCGAGGTCATTGCATAGATCGATGCACTTTGATATACCTCCTTCATCTGATGAGTGGGCTTCGCGAGCGTCACAGACGAGGAAAGGCCGAGACGAGTCACCTGCTGCTCAAGATCTGGTCTCAAAGCTCCATCGCCATAGATTTCAAGCGTCCAGTCAGGATATGCAGGAGCAATACGTCCCCAGAGATCTAGCAGTTTAGCAAAGTTCTTTTGGAAGTCATAGCGCCCAACAGCAATAACCTTGTGTGAGGTACAGGGCGAAGTCTCCTCAGACACGAAGGGCAGAGGGTTCGGAATTACCCGAATATTGGGCAGTGCCCCCCAATAGCCTGCGTCCTCTTGAGTCAGGACGACAAAGCCATCATAGGGCTTCACGGTCCGCTCGTCTAACTTTGTGCGTAGGATATCGATGAGACGCCATAGGCCGGTGCGACCATATTGTAGGCGCTTCAGTTTCGAGAAGTGATACTCTAAGACCTTGCGGCTGCCATCCTTCATCTGGGGGGAGAAGCGTCGCATCATCTCCAAACATAGAGATGACGATATCTGCTCGGAGCCGCTCTAAGAGCTCGCTCAAACGTTGACGGTGCAGACGCTTCTTCTTGGGATAAGCCGTCAGCTTTGCTAAGATACCCTGACCATTATTCTCGTCATAATTAATGCCGAGGTCATATTGCTTGACTGAACTTTCGAGCGGAAAGAATGGTTTAGCTCCCTTCTGGTCGGTAGTAATGATAATGAGCTCATGACCCTGCCCCACCAGATAATTTACCTTGCGAGTCAGGACACGCTCCATCCCACCAGAGTTGGAGGTAGCTGGGATACAATAGACTATTCGCATGGCTCAGCTGTTGCTTCGGGGAATATCCCATTTATATGATCACTCTCTTCGGCGGTGAACCAGAAGAAGAAGACATAAATCATTAAGATATCCGTCGATACCTTCAGCCAGACTATGAACGTCATCGCCAAATAGAAGAGGAACAACCATAGGTAGCGAGGATACTTGCGAGCGAAATAATAGGCATAGTAGACGAAACTCGAGGCAAACGTCACAAAGCCGATAAGCCCTGAGTAGAGGATTAATCGGCAATAGCCAATGTCGGTACTGTAGACGAAACCACCATACCACCCCGACCCAATGATCCAGGTCTTATCATCTTCTGGCCAGCGCCACATGGTCTGAAGAACCTCTGTGGATCCCGTCGTGAACTCCCCCTTGTTGAAGTAGTTGAAGAACCCTTCAAAGGCAAACATCAGCTGCCCGCGGAAGTATTCACTGGTATTATAGAGGATAACTCCTGCTACGGAAAAAACGACAAGGAGCAAGCTAAATGTAGCCATCGTCTGCACCATCTCCTTGCGGATCCTAAACCCAATCGTATTACTCCTGAAGAGCAAGAGAACAAGCCCCATCGCCATCCCCGTAGAGGTTGTACGCGCCACCATATTCCCGATTACCGAGATAAGGATATAAGATATGAGGAGCAAAAAGACAATCCTCCTATTCTTCTGCACCTCTGTGTCAGTGCATACGACTGCTGAGATAAGAATCAAGACGAGCGAGAAGCGCACTCCTGCAGGGTCGAGCGCAACACTAAAGCATCGTATTCGGTCAATGCTCTCATAAAATTCGCCCGCTGTAAATACAATAGAGTCTGTGAAACTCTGCATCGCAGGGAAGTTATCATTTAATAGCCCCGTGATACACTGAAAGACAGTCACTCCGACCAGGTAATATGCGATACGGGGGATCGTGACCTCTCCATGGACAATACGTATGCACCGTATCGCAGGGTAGACCGAGAATACCCACACCAAGAAGGTGGTGATATAATTGGCGTAGCTATAGTCATCCGTATTATTTATTTCTACAGCGACTAGGTTGACTAGCGAATATAGAATCGAGAAGATGGCTCCACCAAGGAGTACGCGGGGAATAGATACACCACGACCACCACGCCACGAATCATAGAGGAACCAGAGCAATCCAAAGAGCGCTAGGATCATCTTCGTGTTAGGCCCGGAGACCCAAAACGCAAAGTTAAATGAATAGTAGGAGCCATTCACGAGAACGGCTATGGTCAAGATCTGAATAAGCTTCCACATATGCACTACTATTCTTAGCTATAAAGAGCCTTATAGAGCCACTGCATGACGACCTTATCATAGAGTCTCACAAACCAGAACTGCCCTCGTGAAGCCATCCACTGCAATAGCTTCGTACGCAGTGGGAGATAGTGGTTCTTCAGGATATATTCGTTACTCTCAGGGTACATACGAGTCCAGCGCTCATAGTCTTGAGCATTGTGCGAGAGTAAAAGTGGCAGCTTGAGATTGAGCTTCAAATAGTGGATCAGCTCCAAAGTCTCTTGGGATGTTTGCTGGGTGAGATAACGCTCAAGCTCCTGGACATTAGTCTGCACTTGCTGCCAGTGCTCGGGTCGATAGTACTAGTAATCTGGCGATCTGAGCGAATATAGGTATAGAAAGGTTGGTGGACAATAGCCACACGCCCTGCTCGCTGGAGTAGCTTCCCCATGAGCATCAGGTCCTCACCCATATTCTCACCGGGAAGGAAGCGTAGTGCAGGTGCCTGCTCTATCAGGCTACGACGAAGGAGGAAAAGCCAAAGATTCCACTTCATTCGCCCATAACATATCTGAGCAAAAGCCTCTCCTCCTGTCTTCACATCGGGTTGCGTGATCGGTCGTTGACTCGCACCTTCTTGTAGCATATACTCACAGCCAACGACATCGGCCTGACGCTCTTCTGCTACGCGCACCAAGGCTTCAATAGCAATCGGCTGCAGAAGGTCATCAGCATCAACCGAATAGATGTATTCACCTCGAGCGGCATCAAGCCCTGTATTACGAGCCACAGCGACCCCACGGTTAACCTCATGGTGCAGGATCATCACCTCAATACCCGAAGCCTCTAAGCCGGAGCGCTGGCTCTCAAGGTATGCAAGACCATCATCAGGACTGCAGTCATCAATAAAGACGAGCTGGAGTGGCCGATAGGTCTGAGCCTTCAGCTGAGCTAAACATGCAGGGAGCGTCTCGACTGCACGATATACTGGGATAATAATGGAGACTAGCGGGCTCATCAGCCTTCGGTTCAGGGAGTAGATAGGGCTAAGATCTCCTGGAGAAATGCCTTATCACGCGAATTAAATTTGCGAGCAAAGAGATACTCTGTCTGCTGAAGCGCAGGGAGATCTTGGGGCGTGAAATCGATAAGCTGCCCATCAGCTCTCCAGCCGATGTAGCGCATTGCTCCTCGACTTTCATCGGTAGCATCAAAGAGACGCTCCATAAAGGGAGTATCCCAAATAAGAGTTGGGACGAAGTATTCGTCAGCACCAAAGGTACGAGAAAAGATGGTGAACACACGATCCTCTTGCTCCAAGAGGTAGTCTATAAGTTCGCGGGTGATACTGACCCACTGCCCCCCCTTGTGGAAAGGTATCGTGGTATTACGTCGGATACCTAAGAGGACCTGAGTCTGAACGATCAGGTAGCGAAGTATGCGCTTAATCGCAAAGACGCACCCACTACCACGGAATGATCTCGTGAAGGGATGCCAATAATGTAGCGCCCGATCAGCATGGCTATTCATTGGACGCTGATGTAGTCCCACAAACTCCTTCCCTTGGTGCTGGGCAAAGAAGCTATGGATATAGTCTTGATTCTTCAGAGGGAGATCCACCCCCGAGATGAGATGGTGATGGCTGTACTGACAGCCAGAGTCCACGACTGCATGGAAGAGCTTGTACTCTGCCTCAAGCATGCTCACATCAGCCCAGCGCACATCCACTCGATCCTTGAGGATGTAGAGTCCAGCATGCTGGGTCTTAATATTAGGCAGGACAGAGAGCTTGCGGTCAAAATGGATATAGATATCATTGCGCACATCATCCAACCTCTCGACGAGAAGCGAGAGGAGCTCAGGCTCATTATGAGCCAGTATGAGGTAAGCATGTTTCATACCGCAATGATGGCAGGTATCGATAGTGTAGTAGCTAAAAGCAAGCGACCTCCCCCTTAGCAGAGACTATGAATAGCTCAGACTAAAGAGGGAGGCCACTTAGGGGGCTGACCTTGGGATACAGCTTACAGCCGCCTACAAGGTCAATAGGGGAGTAAGAGGATTACTCGGCGACCTTCGACAGGACTGAGCGGCTACAGCGGGGGTCGTTGTAGTACATGTTAGCAACACCACCGTGCGAATCCTTCTTCAGCTGAGACTCAGATACACCGAACTCGTTAACGAGGCAGTTGTAAACAACTTCAGCACGCTTGCGAGCGAGGAAGATGTTACGCTTTACGCTACCCGTACCCTTGTCAGCATAACCAGAGACAGAGTAAACGAGCTTGGGGTTAGCCTTGAGAGCTTCAGCAAGGAAACCGAGGTTTACACGGTCCTTGTTGCTGAGCGTCCAGCGGTTGATGGGGAAGGTAACCAGAAGAGGCATACCAGCAGCAACGTTCTCGGGGGTAACTTCGCGGTTGAGAGCTTCCTCAAGCTGACGACGGAGGTCGCTGTTCTGACCTTCGAGGTCGCTCAGACGGCCACGGAGGTCGTTGAGGACGTTTTCGTTGACACGAATCGTGGTGATAGTGCTACGATCCCAGCCACGCTTGGGGAAGTTGTAGCTAACACCTACAGTAGCGGTCAGGAGACCTTCGCCCCAGCGACCAGCCGTGTTAACAGGAACACCAGCAGGCGTAGCAGAAACGTCCTCCTGGTCGAAGTGGTCACCAACATAAGCACCACGGATATCGAGGTTGATATCCCAAGCACGGTTGATACGGAAGCGGTTGAGGAGACCAATGCTTGCAGTCACTTCATTTGAGTGACGACCCGTCGTAGAAGCACGCTCAAGAGTCGTAGCGAAGCCAAGACCAGCGTAGGGATCAGCGAGTAGAAACGATCTTCATTGTAACCGCAGACCATCTGCGTAACATTGAAGAGCACGTCAGCGTGAGCGTGGATGTACTGCTGTTCAGTTTCGAAGACAGGATAAGTTACGTTAGAGTGCTTGTAAAGCTTACCAGTGCGCGTAGCAGGATTCCAGTCTACAATGAAGCCACCGTAGTTACCACGGTTGACACCTGGAGCAACAGCGTTGTTGTGACCAGTCCAAGCAGACAACCCCTTGATCTTATAGCCATTAGCACCGAGACGGATACCAATACCAGGGGTGAACCACTTACCGAAGTAAGCTTCGAAGTTAGGAGTGATACGATCGACAAAACGCATCTGACGGTCGTGGTCACCAAAATACATCTGTGCACCAGCACCAATACCAGCGAACCAGTTAGCGCCGAAGCGATTCGTTTCAACACGATACTTGTCAGCATCCTTCACCTCTACCGTGTATACGGAGTCGGTCGTCTGCTGAGCACGCAGTGCAGGAGCCAGTGAGAGGCAAGCAACTGCTGCAATTAAACTCTTTCTTAACATCATATTCATCTTTAATTATCGAGTATATTTTATTTTACATTCCCAGACGGGTTACTAATTCACATGAGGCACACGGACAGATATCTAGTAGTACCCAACGTGAAGACCTTATAGAGAGCGCTTTCTGAGCTGTTTGCAGGTGGCTCTAGCGCAAGCCGTTTGATGAGTAAGTCCCACTATCAGTACGCTTTAAGCGGACAGAACCCCCGCAACCCTTCGCATAGGGTCACATTTACACACGGCAAAGATAACGTTTTTATACGTAAATGCAATAGATCCCACTTATTGACAACATCAATATCGGGGGATCAAGGTTGCTTGAGGCGGCAAATAAGGTAGACTCCCCGTTAAGGCAAGTCGATCACACCTAATTCCCCTTGGGGGATGCTCAGCTCTTCCGCTACCGAAGGATCAGCTTGACACAGAGCCAAGAGCGCACGATGCGCAGCGTCTTGGTGGGCGACTTTTTTATTCGGCCCACTCCCTACTCCGACCTTGCGCTCATCGACATAGACTCCACAGACGAAGGGAGCACCACTGCGCTTCGGCTCCTGGAGCATACGGAAGTCAAGAGTAAGGTGGTGCTTCTGCGTCCACTCCAAGAGCAGAGACTTGTAGTTCGTCGTCTGCTCTCGCAGACTTCCCTCAAGCTCCATAAAGAGAGGTACCATACGCTGGTGGACAAAAGCCTCGGCACGGGCATAGCCCTGATCAAGAAAGATTGCCCCAATGAGCGCCTCCAGCGTATTACCATATATATCGGTACTCCCCTGACGGGCCTCGCGACGGATCTGAAGCAGGCGATCAAGCCCCATACGCTGAGCGACAGCGTTGTTGACCTTACGGCCGACGATAGCGCCGCGACGCTTACTCATCTCCCCTTCGTTCCAGTGTGGGTGACGCTGGTAGAGGTAATGGCTCATCGCCGTTGCCAGCACCGAGTCACCGAGGAACTCCAGACGCTCATTGTTAAGTTTGAATCCCTCCTTGTCGGTCTTACTCACTGAGCTGTGACGGAAAGCCAAGTCATAGAGCTCGGGGTCACGTGGCTCAAAGCCGAGGAGCTCGACGAGTAGGAAGAGAGGCTCCTTGGGCTTGCGCCCAAAGAGCCTCATAAGTCCGTCTCGCACGATACGTATAATCATAGAGCTATAGTGGGAGTCTTGATAATACGTGGCTGTGGAGCCGTATTACTTCTCGTACTTCTTGAAGATGACACTCGCATTGTGCCCACCGAAGCCGAAGGTGTTCGACAGGGCGGCACGGACGGTACGGCGCTGAGCCTTGTTGAAGGTGAAGTTCAGCTTGTAGTCGATCTCGGGATCTTCGTCGTCGGCAGCGTGGTTGATCGTGGGGGGGACAATGTCCTCCTCTACGGCCTTGAGCGCGAAGACAGCCTCGATAGCACCAGCGGCGCCGAGGAGGTGACCCGTCATAGACTTCGTAGAGCTGATATTCAGCTTATAGGCAGCATCACCGAAGACTTCCTTGATAGCCTTGGACTCAGAGATATCCCCGACAGGCGTAGAAGTCCCGTGTACGTTGATGTAGTCAATATCTTCAGGGGAGAGCCCTGCATCCTCGAGTGCATTAGTCATCACCAGCTTAGCACCCAGCCCATCAGGGTGAGTAGCCGTGAGGTGGTAAGCATCAGCCGAGAGGCCGGTACCTACGAGCTCAGCATAGATGTGTGCACCACGAGCGATGGCGTGCTCGAGCTCCTCGACGACGAGGCAAGCAGCACCTTCGGCCATGACGAAGCCATCGCGCGAAGCGCTGAAGGGGCGGGAAGCACCCTGAGGATCGTCATTGCGAGTGGAGAGGGCATTCATCGCATTGAATCCACCGACACCAGCAGCGCAGATAGAGGCTTCGGCACCACCAGTGATGATGACGTCGGCCTTACCGAGGCGGATGAGGTGGCAGGCATCGATCAGTGCGTTCGTAGACGAAGCACAGGCCGAAGCCGTGGAGTAGTTGGGCCCGTGGAAACCATACTTCATCGACACCTGACCTGCGGAGATATCCGAGATCATCTTGGGGATGAAGAAGGGATTGAAGCGAGGACCGGCTTCGGCGTCATAGCCGCGCACTTCCTCTTCAAAGGTCCCGAGACCACCGATACCGGAGGCGATGATGACCCCGACACGGTTCTTATTTACTGTCTCTACGTCAAGCTTGGAATCGGCGATACTCTCTTCGGCTGCCACCATGGCAAACTGAGCATAGCGATCTAAGCGGCGAGCCTCCTTCTTATCGATATACTTGCTGACATCAAATTCCTTGACTTCGCAAGCAAACGTGGTCTTGAACTTTGAGGCATCGAAGAGCGTGATGGGGCCTGCCCCACTCTTCCCCGCTACGACAGCCTCCCACGTCTCGCGGGCCGTAGCCCCGAGAGGTGAGATAGCGCCTATTCCAGTGATGACGACTCTCTTGAGTTCCATCAGCAAATTCCTTTATCTCGACGAGAGGGCTATTAAGCCTTCTTGCTTTCGATGTAGTTGATAGCGTCGCCGACCGTCTTGATCGTCTGAGCGTCCTGATCAGGGATCTGGATGTCGAAAGCCTTTTCGAATTCCATGATGAGCTCTACGGTGTCGAGAGAGTCAGCACCGAGGTCGCTGGAGAAGTTTGCCTCAGGGGTTACTTCGCTTGCTTCGCAGTTGAGCTTTTCGACGATGATTTCGACTACCTTTTCGTTGATCTGTGACATGATTCTTTTCTTTACTTAGTTATGTATTCTTTCTTTACACTGCATTGCTCTACCTTTGTACCATATAATGAGCGGCACTCAGGGGAGTAGCTCGGAGTATTCCCGCGCGGCGCTTATCGCACTGCACAGATACGCTCCATTTGTGCACAAAGATACAACTATTTATGAAACAAATAGCAATACTTGCTTCTGGCAATGGCTCAAACGCCGAAGCTATCGTCCATCATTTCCGCGCTACAGGCGAGGCGGAGGTGGCTATGATCATCACAAACAAGCCGCAGGCCGGGGTCATCCAGCGGGCTGAAAGACTGGGTGTACCTTGTCATTATTTTACAAACGCAGAGCTCCGTGAAGGCACACGCCCGATAGCTCTGATGAAGGAGCATGGCGTCGAGCTCATCATCTTGGCGGGCTATCTCTGCCTCATCACTCCTATATATATAATGGAGTACCCCGAGCGCATCATCAACATCCACCCTGCGCTCCTCCCCTCTTTCGGCGGTCAAGGCATGTATGGCGACCGTGTGCACACTGCCGTCATCGCCTCGGGAGCGAAGGAGAGTGGTATCACCATTCACCTCGTCGACGAAGACTATGACCACGGGCGTCACCTCCTGCAGGCTACCTGCCCCGTGCGCCCTGATGACACCGTCGATACACTCGCCGCACGCATCCACGAGCTGGAGCACCGCTTCTTCCCCACGACCATCGCCCAATATCTGCGCTTCCTCTAAGGAGGCTCCTCCCATACATCACTAAGCCGCCCCACAGCGAGTCACCGACGAGACCTGCTGTGGGGCGGCTCTTTTTCTCACGCGTGGCGCGCGGGCGCACATATATATATGTGGGTGCTGAGGGAGTGGGAAAGCACGCCTGCGGAAGGCGAGAAAAACGCCCGTTTTTCGCAGTACGGGCTAAGTAAGTACTTTTGTATACCTATATAATAGGTCCCTGTGAGCCGACTGCATCCCTCGCAGGCGCGCCCTCAGACAATCCATCATCTCTCCCACTCCACAAGCCCCTCACACCCCACCGATATGGCCCAACGACTCTTCCTCCTCGATGCGTACGCCCTGATCTACCGCGCCTACTACGCCTTCATCAAAGCCCCACGCTTCGACAGCAAGGGGCGCAATACCAGCGCTGTCTTCGGCTTCGTCCTCATGCTGGAGGACCTCCTCTCGAAGGAGAACCCCGAGGAGATCGCCGTCGTCTTCGACCCCGCAGGTGGCACCTTCCGCCACCGCGAGTACCCCGCTTACAAGGCGCAGCGCGAAGAGACGCCCGAAGGGATCCGCATCGCCGTACCGCTCATCCGTGAGCTTCTCGCCGCCTACCGCATCCCCGCTGTCGAAGTCCCCGACTTCGAGGCCGACGACGTCATCGGTACGCTGAGTGATCTGGCGGCCCGTGCGGGTCACGAGGTGCTGATGGTCACACCCGACAAGGACTACGGGCAGCTCGTCACCAAGCACGTCCGTATGTACCGCCCGATGCAGGGTGGGGGCTATGAGATCTGGGGCGAAGCCGAGATACGGGAGAAGTTCGGCCTCGACTCCCCCGCGCAAGTCATCGACTACCTCGCACTCCTCGGGGACAAGGTGGACAACATCCCCGGCTGTAAGGGTATCGGAGAGAAGGGCGCACAGAAGCTCCTCAGCGAATACGGCACGGTGGAGAACCTCCTCGCCCACGCCTCGGAGATCAAGGGCGCTACGGGTAAGAAACTTATTGAGGGAGCAGACGATATCCGCCTCTCCTACTATCTGGCGACGATCCGCCGTGACGTACCCATCAGCTATACCGCTGGCGACTACGCCCGCAGGGAGAAGGACGAAGAGGCGGTGCGCCGGCTCTTCGAGGAACTGGAGTTCCGCACGCTCCTCTCTCGCGTCCTCGGCACGGCTCCCGCACCCACCCCAAAGAAGGTCGCCCTCCCACCCGATGACCTCTTCGCAGGGCTCGAGGAGACTGAGGAAGCCGAGACGCCTGCCCCCACGGATGTACCACAGATGCGCATAGAGGTACTCACCCCGACGACCCTCCCCGCCTTCGTCGAGCGCGCCGCCAAGGCCCAGGTCATCACCTTCGACACCGAGACCACGGGCGCCGATGCGCTGACAGCAGAGCTGGTGGCCATCACCTTCGCCCTTGACAGAGAGACGACCTATTACCTTGACGTACCCGCTGAGCGTGAGGCCGCTACGGCACTCCTCGACCAGCTCCGTCCCATCTTCGAGAGCACGACCTCGCTGAAGGTCGGGCAAAACCTCAAGTACGACCTCCACATCCTCCTCTCCTACGGCATAGAGACGGCTGGTGAGCACTTCGACACGATGATCGCGCACTACCTGCTCTACCCCGATATGCGCCACGGGCTGGACGAGCTGGCGGAGAAGTTCCTCGGCTATAAGATGATGCCCTTCGAGGAGATGATCGCCCCACAGACGACGAAGCAGTTTGACCTGCGTCAGGTCGAGCCCGAGCGCCTGCAGTTCTACGCTGCGGAGGACACGCACATCACCCACCTCCTCTATGAGTACTTCGCTGAGCGCCTTGAGAAGGCAGGGCTTACCGAGCTCTTCCGCACCATCGAGATGCCACTGATGAAGGTACTCCTCGGCATGGAGCGCGAGGGGGTACGCCTCGACAAGGCCTGCCTCGCACGCCAAGCGGGCGAGCTACAGAGCCAGCTGGAGCGCCTCGAGACGGAGATCAGCACGCTCATCGGCCACCCCATCAACGTCAATAGCAGCAAGCAGGTTGGCGAAGCCCTCTTCGATGAGCTCCAGATCATGGAGAAGGCGAAGAAGACCAAGACGGGCGGCTACACCACCAGCGAAGAGGTCTTAGAGAAGCTCCGTGACAAGCACCCCGTCGTGGGCAAGATCCTCGACTACCGTGGTGTGAAGAAGCTCCTCAGTACCTACATCGAGGCACTCCCCGACCTCGTCTACCCTGACGGGAAGATCCACACGTCATTCAACCAGACCATCGCTGCCACGGGTCGCCTCTCCAGCAGTAACCCCAACATCCAAAATATCCCCATCCGCACGCCCGAGGGTCGCGCCATCCGCGAGGCCTTTGTACCCGATGCGGGCTGCACCTTCCTCAGCGCCGACTACTCACAGATCGAGCTGCGTCTGATGGCACACTTCAGCGAAGACCCCGCTCTCATCGAGGCCTTCCGCTCGGGGCAAGACGTCCATCAGGCCACCGCAGCGAAGATCTATGGCCTCACACCCGAGGAGGTCACACCCGATATGCGTCGCCGCGCGAAGACCGCGAACTTCGGTATCATCTACGGCATCTCCGCCTTCGGCCTTAGCGAGCGCCTCTCCATTCCCCGCAAGGAAGCCAAGGAGCTTATCGACGGCTACTTCGCTTCGTACCCCGGGGTGGCAAACTATATGTCGCGCGTCGTCGAGGAAGCCAAGCACCGTGGCTATGTGACGACCCTCCTCGATCGTCGCCGTAGCCTCCCCGATATCAATAGCGCAAACGCTGTCGTACGTGGCTACGCCGAGCGCAATGCGATCAACGCTCCCCTCCAGGGCTCAGCTGCCGACCTCATTAAGATCGCGATGATCCGTCTCGACGCCGCTATCCGTGAGCGTGGCCTCAAGAGCCGTATGATCCTGCAAGTGCATGACGAACTGAACTTCAACGTCCCCACCGACGAGCTCGCCGAGATGACCGAGCTGGTCCGCAGCACGATGGAGTCCGTCTACCCCGACCTGCGCGTACCCCTCGAGGTAAGTATCGGCTATGGCCCCACGTGGCTCGATGCACACTAAGTCTCTCACCCCCGATTTATATTCCCACAAAGACTGAATAATGAAACTATTAGCACTTGATATTGACGGCACGCTGATCACCAAGGAGCACGTCCTCACCGAGAGCGTCCGCTCGGCCCTGCTCCGTGCCCAGAGAGACTACGACACCCGCATCATCCTCGCTTCGGGGCGCCCCACCCCAGCCCTCGGAGCCCTGGCCGAAGCTCTGCAGATCGCGGACTACGGCGGCTATCTCATGCCCTTCAACGGCGGGAAGATCCTCGAGGCGGGCTCCAAGCGCCTCCTCAGCGCCCAGCTCCTCGATGCCGACCTCATCCCCCAGCTCTACCACCTCGTGCAGGAGCATGGGGCAAACATCCTCACCTACACCGAGGAGCACATCCTCACCGAGCGTGAAGATGACCCGTATGCAGAGAAGGAAGTCGTCATCACAGGCATGCCTCTCAAGCGTGTACCCAGCTTCGTCGAGGCTGCTACGGAAAGCCTCCCTAAGTGCCTCGCCGTGGGGCCTCTGGACAAGCTCATCCCCTTAGAGGCAGCGGTCAAGGCGCAGCTCGGAGCACGTGTCGGCGCCTTCCGCTCCAGTGACTTCTTCCTCGAGCTCGTCCCCCTCGGGGTCAATAAGGGCAGCGCACTCGCTCGCCTCCTCGATGTCCTCGGCATGACCCCGCAGGACCTCATCGCCATCGGCGACAACTACAACGACCTCGAGATGATCGAGCTGGCCGGCATAGGCGTCGCCATGGGCAATGCCCCCGAGGATATCCAGCGCCGTGCAGACTTCGTCACCCGCTCCAATGCCGAGGACGGTGTGGCCTACGCCCTCGAGCAGCTCCTCTTCGTCTAAGCCTCCTCCCCCCTTCACCGCACGGGCTGCAGTACACCTTCGGTACTGCAGCCCGTGCGCTTCTATACGGTACGCTTCACAAAGCACCCGAGGAAAAGCCCTTACTCTCACGAGAAAAAGCAGCAAAGCCGTATTCCTCTCCCTTGATCTACGTGCGTAGACGATAGGACAAGGCACGTGGATTTTAGAGCGCTCGTGCGTGGACTATTGATCCACGTACGTAGACCGAACTTTCCCCATAGATGAGCCAAAGAATCTCACCTCAAAGGACGAGGAATAGGAGGCGTATTTACCACTAATCCCCAAGGCAAAAACCACCCTATCCCTATAAGAATAAATCACTTACCGAATGAACCCCGAGAAATGAAAACAAGGATTATCCAAGGGAGGATAATGGAGCGACAGAGGCGAAGCTCACGAGCAAGAAAGAGCCCTCGCAATGCGCGCGAGATAGGTACACTGCGGGAAAATAGTTATTTTTGTGTGGCTTAGTAGCTTAGCACGGATAGCCTCCGCTCGGAGGCGAGGTGCTGATCGCCGCGTTTTACATCATACATTGACTTAGCTTAGTAACTCATGGAGAAGGTCATACGTCGAGCACTTGTCTCGGTATACCACAAGGAAGGATTAGCAGAAATCTTAAAGCTCCTGCACGAGCAGGGCGTAGAGTTCGTCTCCACGGGGGGCACAAGCACCTTCATCGAAGGGCTCGGATACCCTTGTGTTGCCGTCGAAGACCTGACGAAATATCCCTCGATGCTCGGGGGGCGCGTCAAGACCCTTCACCCCGCTATCCAGGGCGGTATCCTCGCCCGTCGCGGACATGAGACCGACCAAAAGGAGGTCCTCGAATACGGCCTATCCCTCATCGACCTGGTGATCGTAGACCTCTATCCCTTCGAAGCTACGGTAGCCTCGGGCGTCAGCGAAGAAGATATCATCGAGAAGATCGATATCGGCGGTATCAGCCTCATCCGTGGGGCAGCGAAGAACTTCGAGGATGTCGTCATCATCCCTTCGCAGGCAGACTACGCTACGCTGCTTGAGATCCTCCGTGAGCGTGGTGCTCGCACGACCCTCGAGGAGCGTCGCCACTTTGCTCGCCGCGCCTTCGCTGTGAGCTCGCACTACGACTCGGCTATCTTCCGCTACTTTGACGCTGAGGACCACTCAGCTCTCCGCCTCACGGCAGATGAGGCTAAGCCCCTACGCTACGGCGAGAACCCCCACCAGAAGGGCGTCTTCTACGGCGACCTCGACCGCTACTTCGAGCAGCTCCACGGCAAGGAACTCTCCTACAACAACCTCCAGGATGTCGAGGCAGCTGTCTCACTCATCCAAGACTTCACTGAGCCCACCTTCGCCATCCTCAAGCACAACAACGCTTGTGGCTGCGCCTCCCGCCCCACCCTCCTCGAGGCTTGGACGGATGCGCTGGCAGGTGACCCCGTCTCCGCCTTCGGTGGCGTGCTCGTAGCCAACCGCCCCATCGACGTAGCAACGGCTCGCGAGATCGACAAGCTCTTCCTCGAGGTACTCATCGCTCCCGACTTCGAAGCCGAGGCGCTCAGCATCCTCGAAAGCAAGAAGAACCGCATCCTCCTGCGTCAGAAAGAGGCCATCGATGCTCACTGGTCTTACCGCTCGATGCTCGGTGGTGTGCTGGCTCAGGAGACCGACCGCGCAGTAGAGACTACGGCTGAGATGAAGCCCGTTACTAAGGTAGCACCCACGGCTGAGGAGCTTACGGATCTGGTCTTCGCGACCAAGCTCGTCAAGCACAGCAAGAGCAACGCTATCGTCCTGAGCAAGGGCGGTCAGCTCATCGCCTCGGGTGTCGGACAGACCTCACGTGTCGATGCACTCAAGCAGGCTATCGAGAAGGCACGTCACTTCGGCTTCGACCTCAAGGGAGCTGTACTGGCGAGCGATGCCTTCTTCCCCTTCGACGACTGCGTCACCCTAGCTGCCGAAGCCGGTATCACCGCTATCGCTCAGCCTGGTGGCTCGGTACGTGACGCCGACAGCATCGCCGCTGCTGACCGCCTTGGCATAGCCATGGTCATGACGGGGGTGCGTCACTTCAAGCATTAAGACAAGAATACGAATCGACTAATAGATAAGCATGGGACTATTTTCCTTTAGGCAGGAGATGGCGATGGACCTGGGTACTGCCAATACCATTATCATCAAGGACGACAAGATCGTACTCGATGAACCCTCAGTAGTAGCCTTCGACAATCGTACCGGCGAGATGATCGCCGTCGGGACCAAGGCCCGCGAGATGTACGAGAAGGGAAACGCCAACATCCGCACAATCCGCCCCCTGCGCGAAGGGGTCATCGCAGACTTCGACGCCGCTGAGCACATGATCCGCGGGATGATCCGCATGATCAGCCGCCGCCGTGGGTGGTTCACCCCCTCACTGCGTATGGTCGTCTGTATCCCCTCAGGGAGCACGGAGGTAGAGATCCGTGCCGTACGCGACTCCAGCGAACACGCTGGTGGCCGTGACGTCTACATGATCTACGAGCCCATGGCAGCAGCTATCGGCGTCGGCATTGACGTCCTCGCCCCCGAAGGCCACATGATCGTGGACATCGGTGGTGGTACGACGGAGATCGCTGTCATCTCGCTCGGTGGTATCGTCGAGGATCAGTCCATCGACACCGCTGGCGACGAGCTGACGCAGGACATCATGGATCACATGCGTGATAAGCACCAGATCAAGGTCGGGGAGCGTACCGCTGAGCAGATCAAGATCCAGGTAGGCGCTGTCTACGCCGACCTCGATGACGCTCCTGCAGACTTCACCGTCTGGGGTGCAAACATGATGGATACCATGCCCCGCAAGGTAGAGGTCAACTATCGTGAGATCGCTGAGTGCCTCGACAACTCGATCGGCAAGATCGAGAGCGCTATCCTCCGCACGCTCGAGGCTACGCCTCCCGAGCTCTACGCCGACATCGTCGCCAATGGTGTCGTCCTCACCGGTGGTGGTGCCCTCCTGCGTGGTCTCGATAAGCGCCTCTCTAAGCGCTTCGGCCTTGACTTCAAGATCGCTGAGAACCCCCTGCACTCTGTAGCTCTCGGTACGGGCATTGCGCTGAAGAACATCCACAACTTCAACTTCCTCTTCCGCTAAGCCTCGTAGCCTACTCCGCCCGTGGATAAGCTCTTAGAGTTCCTCCATAAGTATAGACACTGGCTCGTCTTCCTCGTATTGGAGACGATCGCTCTCGTCACGTACCTAAGTGGCTCCCTCTACTCGAGGAGTCTCGGATGGTACGCGACGAGTGCCGTCTTTGGGCGAGTCAATGAGCTGATGACCGAGGGCTGGAGCTATGTAGGCCTACGCCCTCGCAATGAGGAGCTCCTGAGAGAGAATGCACGTCTACGTACGGCCTATACCCTCCTAGCACGTCAGATGCAGGACGCCGAAGCCCACGGCCTGCTCCCTCGTCTGCACGCTACCGACAGCCTCCCCATCGATCCCTCGGCGGTCATCATCGCCCGAGTGGTCAATCGTGTGACACACACTAATGAGGTCTACTACACCATCAACAAGGGGCGACGTGATGGCATCGAGACCGACATGGGCGTGATGAGCGCCTCGGGCGTCGTCGGCGCCGTGATGGCGGTCTCCGACCACTATGCGCTCGTCATCCCCGTCCTCAACCCGAAGATTCGTCTGGCATGTACCCTCCTCGGGCAGGAGGTCAGCGGCACCCTCACAGCTCCCTCGAGCCCGAATGCTAATGAGGCGATCCTCAGCAACGTCCCCCCACACGCCCACCCCCAGATCGGTGACACCATCACCACGAGCGGCTACTCCTACCTCTTCCCCGAGGGGATGATGGTCGGGACAATCGCCGACTCCGTCCCCGCTCGCGTCAAGGGCAGTGCTGGGACCTTCGCCAACTATCCCGTGCACCTCGCCACGGACTTCCAAGGTCTACGCTACGTCTACGTGATCCGTGAGAAGCCCACCCACGAGGTACGCGCCCTCGAAGACTCGATCAGACCCAATGAATAGCTCCACCTATCTGCGCTTCATCCTCTTCGCCCTCCTTATGGTGGCTCTGCAGGTGTGGGTACTGAGTCCCATCGCCCTCTTCCGTGTGGCGACCCCTTACCTCTATCCCTTCGTGCTACTGCTCCTACCCGTAGACACGAACCGTACCGCACTCTCGATCTCGGGCTTCGCCGTAGGGATGCTCATCGATATCTTCAGCCTCACGCCTGGCCTGCATGCCTCGGCCTTCACGCTGACAGCCTTCATGCGCCAGCCCATCCTCTCACTGCTCACGGACAAGAACACGATACCGCACGCCCTGCCCCTCTTCCCCACGCTGCGTGGAGGCTCGGTGATGCTGATCACGCTGCTCCTGCTCGTGCACCACGTCACGCTCTATATCCTCCAGGCCGCAGGGATGCGCATGGGGGCCCTACATATCATCATCAGCTTCGCCTCGGGCTATGCCTTCTCATGGGTGCTGGCGGTGATGACCCTCTTCTTCTTCGGCACGGGAGAAGGGGCTCGCTCGAAGTGATGCTCTCCTATGGTCAACGACGAGCTCTTCCGTAGACGGTGGCTGATCATCGGCCTCACCTTCGCCATCGTCACCATCTTCATCATCCGCCTCTTCACCCTGCAGGTAGCCAGCAATGACTATAAGCGCCGGGCGGAGAATAATGCCTACTTCATCCTCTCGACCATCCCCTCGCGTGGCGTCATCTACGACCGCAAGGGGCAGCTCCTCGTGGCCAATCGCCCCATCTACGACCTGATGATCGTGAACCACGAGGCCAAGGGTAAGCTCGACACCACACTACTTGCCAGTACCCTTGGCCTACCTCGCGAGGAGATCGTACAGAAGCTCACCGCCGTACGTGACCGCAGTATCAACCGCGGCTACAACCCCTACACCCCACAGGTCTTCCTCTCACAGCTCGAGCCCGAGGAAGTAGGACGCTTCGAGGAGCAGCTGTATAAGTTCCCGGGCTTCTCGGTGCGCTCCCGTACCGTCCGCCAGTACAACTACCACAATGCCGCCCACCTCTTGGGCTACCTCTCCGAAGCCAGCCTCACCGACCTTGAGCGTGATAGCACGATCATGCGTGGGGACTTCGTCGGCCGAAGCGGAGTAGAGCGCACCTACGAAGAGGTACTGCGTGGCGTCAAGGGTGAGGAGATCTTCTACCGCGATGCCCGTGGCCGTATCCAAGGACGTCTGGATGGCGGTTCGCACGACCGTGCTCCCGTCCCAGGGCGTGACCTCACGCTCTCCATCGATGCTGGCCTGCAAGAGCTGGGCGAGCGCATGATGCGCGGTAAGCGTGGCGCCATCGTCGCCATCGAGCCCGAGACGGGCGAGATCCTTGCCCTCGTCACGGCACCGAACTACGACCCCGAGCTCCTCGCAGGCAAGAGCAAGGGAACTAACCACCGCATGCTTGAGGAGACCTTCGGTAAGCCGCTCCTCAACCGAGCTATCCAAGGGAACTACCCCCCTGGCTCGACCTTCAAGCCCTCGCAGGGTGCTATCTTCCTCGAGGAAGGTGTCCTCACACCCTCCACAGCGCTTGCCTGTCATCACGGTTACCCACCACTGGGCAACCGACCTAAGTGCCACAGCCACAGCTCGCCCATCTCACTCATCCCCGCACTCTCGACTTCGTGTAATGCGTACTTCAGCTGGGGCCTGCACTTCATGCTCGACGACCGCCGCCATTACCCCTCAGCAGCCGTCGCACTGGAGCACTGGAAGCAGCGTATGGTCTCCCTCGGCTTCGGCTACCGCCTCGGCATCGACCTACCGGGTGAGAAGCGCGGATATATCCCAAATAGTGGCGTCTACGATAAGTTCTACAAGGGCGCATGGAACGGCCACACCATCATCTCTATCGCCATCGGGCAGGGGGAAGTGCTCGCCACGCCCCTGCAGATAGCGAACCTCGCCGCCCTCATCGCCAACCGCGGCTACTACATCCGCCCGCACGTCGTGCACTCCATCGGCGGTATGCCTCTGGACTCGATGTACCGCAACCACCAGCCCACAGGGATCTCCCGCGAGAACTGGGAGTATATCGTCGCAGGGATGGCTGGCGCTGTCACGGGCGGTACGTGTCGTGGGGCGAACTTCGCTCCAGGTGAGATCGAGGTATGTGGTAAGACAGGTACGGCAGAGAATCCCCACGGTAAGGACCACTCGGCCTTCATCGGCTTCGCACCTCGCTCCAAGCCACGCATCGCCGTCTCGGTCTATGTCGAGAACGGGGGCTTCGGGGCGCAGTTCGGTGTGCCTATCGGCCGTGTGATGATGGAGTACTACCTCCGTGACGGCAAGCTCTCGGGCAGTGGCGAAGCCATCGCCTCCTCGATGGAGCACCGCAGTATCTCCTACCTCAACGATATATAGTGCCCGCCATGCGACAGTCTTCCTCACAGCCATTCTATAAGTCCATCGACTGGGTGACGATCTTGATGTACCTCATCATGGTCTTCTTCGGCTGGCTCTCTATCTGTGGTGCCTCGTACAACTTCGAGACGGAGGCCCTGCTGAGCCTGGCAGTCGCCCGATGATGCAGCTGCTGTGGATCGGCCTCGGGCTGGTCTTAGGCTTCGCTGTCATCTCGCTCGACACGGATATCTACGAGGTGGGAGCCCCGCTCTTCTATGGGGCGATGATGCTCCTCTTGATGGTGACGATCGTCATCGCACCGGATATCAAGGGCTCACGCTCGTGGCTCGTCTTAGGGCCGGTGCGCCTGCAGCCGGCGGAGTTCGCGAAGGTCGCTACCGCCCTGACGCTGGCGTGGCTTTGCAATCAGTATGACTTCAAGATCGATTCGATACGCAGCTATCTGAAGATCTTCGCTATCATCTTCTTCCCCATTGGGCTCATCCTCCTGCAGCAGGAGACGGGCTCGGCGCTCGTCTTCCTCGCCCTCTTCCTTGCGCTCTTCCGCGAAGGCTTCTCGGGGCTCTTCATGGGCCTCAGTGCCTCGGCAGCGGTGTACTTCATCGGGGCACTGGTCTTGGAGAACACGCTATGGTGGAGTGCTACGGACGCGGACCTCTTCTTCGTCTCGAACGCTATCCTCTTCTTCACCGCCGCCCTCTACACCGTCTATACCCACGACTGGCGCAACCGCTGGCGCTACCTCCTCTACGCCGTAGGTGCCATCCTCGGCGTGTATCTCATCGCAGGAGTGGTGAACTTTCTTCGTCGCCTTCAACCTCGCCTATGTGGCTGTAGCCCTCGTCGTCATCGCCGTAGGTGCGCTCTTCTACCTCGCCCTGCGCGAATACCTCCTGCGCTACCTCTTGATGGCCATCTTCGCCATCGGCTCGCTCGGCTTCTTCTACTCAGTGAACTACGTCTTCAACGATATCCTCCAGCCCCACCAGCAGGTACGTATCAAGATCGCCCTCGGCATCGAGAGCGACCTCAAGGGGAAGGGCTACAATGTCGACCAGTCGAAGATCGCTATCGGATCGGGTGGGCTCACCGGTAAGGGCTTCCTCAAGGGCACCCAGACGAAGCTGAACTACGTACCCGAGCAGGAGACGGACTTTATCTTCTGTACCGTCGGGGAGGAGTCGGGCTTTGTAGGCTCGACGGCGCTACTCATCATGTACGCCGTCTTCATCCTGCGCATCGTGGCGCTTGCTGAGCGGCAGGTGACACGCTTCGGGCGAGTCTATGGCTACTGCGTGGCCTCGATCTTTCTCTTCCACCTCTTCATCAATGTGGGGATGGTGCTGGGGCTCGTCCCCGTCATCGGTATCCCCCTACCCTTCTTCAGCTACGGGGGCTCCTCGCTATGGGGCTTCACGTTCCTGCTCTTCATCTTCCTCGGCATCGACTCCCGTCGCAAGCAGCACACCGCCCGCTAAGGCAAGAGTGTGCCCTACACTGGATGCCGTAGACGCACGTATCCCCCGCCACCATCTCGTGGCACCAACACATAGACATACGATGAAAAAAGACTTGACCTATAAGGAAGCGGCAAGCCGTCTCGACGAGATCGTCCGCCGCATCGAGAACGAAAGCCCCGATGTAGACGAGCTCACGGGCCTCGTGAAGGAGGCTGTCGAGCTCTCGAAGCACTGCCGTGAGAAGCTCACGCAGGCTGACAAGCAGCTCACGAGCCTCATGGCGCAGCTCAGCGAAGACCCTCAAGCCGAAGGCTAATGGCACATCGCTACGCTATCATCGTCGCTGGCGGGCGTGGCCTGCGTATGGGTGCTGACCTACCGAAGCAGTTCCTCCCCCTGCGTGGTGAGCCCATCCTGATGCACACGCTACGACAGTTCGCCCCCGAGGTCGAGGAGCTGATCCTCGTGCTCCCCGCCGAGCAGCAAGACCTCTGGCGAGAGCTTTGTGCCGAGCATCACTTCACCCTCCCACACCGTATCACCACGGGTGGCGCCACGCGCTTCGACTCCGTACGCTCGGGGCTGAGCGAGCTCCCCGTTGAGGGCCTTGTCGCCGTTCATGACGGGGTGCGCCCGCTCGTATCACGCACGCTGATTCGCCGCACCTTCGAGGTAGCCGAAGAGACGGGTGCTGCTCTACCAGCCTGCCCCGTCACCGATAGCCTGCGCTTCCTCGGTGAGGACGACACGAACGAGGCAGTCGATAGAGCCCGCTACCGTGCGGTACAGACCCCGCAGACCTTCGACCTGGAGCGCCTACACCGCGCCTATGAGCAGCCCTTTAGCCCGCAGTTCACCGATGACGCTTCGGTCTACGAAGCTGCTGGCCTCGGTGCTATCACCCTTGTCGAAGGCGAAGAGACGAATATCAAGCTCACCACACCGAGAGACCTCCTCTTGGCTGATCTCCTCCTGGACTAACCCCGCCCGAGAAGGGCAGGCGCTACGATGGCTAAGGACTTCCTCCTCACCCCACTGACCTACCTCCCAGGTGTCGGGCCACGGAGAGCGAAAGCGCTCGCCGAGGAGCTAGACCTATATACCTACCTCGACCTCCTGCATTACTTCCCCACGAAGTACGTCGACCGCTCGCGCATCTACCAGATCCGTGAGCTCCGAGGCGAGATGCCCCACGTGGAGCTGAAGGGCTATATCCGTGACTTCAAGGAGGTGGGCGAGGGGCGTAAGAAGCGTCTCGTCGCCTACTTCACCGATGGCACAGGCACGATCGAGCTGGTATGGTTCCGCTCCATGCCCTACATCCGCCAGCGCTACATCCCGGGGCAGTGGTATCTCGTCTTCGGCAAGCCCGTCTTCTTCAACGGCGCCTACAGCATCAGCCACCCCGAGATCGACGAGGAGTCGAAGGCCGCACAGGTCAGCGGTGGCCTCATGCCCGTCTATCCCCTTACCGAGAAGCTCACCCGCGCTGGGCTGAATAGCCGACAGATGCGCCAGCTCCTCTATGTGCTGAAGGAAGCCTGCGTCCCCCACATCACCGAGACGCTCACCCCCGAGATCATCGAGCGGGCGCGCCTCATGTCCTACGCCGAGGCGATCGAGCAGATCCACTTCCCTGTGACCAAGGAAGGACTGGAGGCAGCACGCAGACGATTGAAGTTCGACGAACTCTTCTTCATCCAGCTCCGTCTCCTCGGTATGAAGCGTGACCGCAAGGCCGCTTCTCCGGGGCTTCTCCTGCCACGTGTCGGCGATGCCATACGTGGGCTCTATGGGAGTCTGCCCTTTGACCTGACGGGTGCGCAGAAGCGTGTCATCCGCGAGATCCAAGCCGATGTCATCAGCGGCCGTCAGATGAATCGTCTCATCCAAGGAGATGTAGGGAGCGGTAAGACGCTCGTAGCGCTCTTCTCCATGCTTCTCAGCGTGGACAACGGCTATCAGGCGTGTATGATGGCGCCCACCGAGATCCTCGCCCGTCAGCACTACACTTCTCTCTGCGAATACCTCGCACCGCTGGGTATCGAGGTAGGCCTCTTGATCGGGAGTACGAAGAAGAAGGAGCGCACACGCCTCCTCGCAGACCTCAGCACAGGCGCGCTGAAGATCATCGTCGGCACACATGCCCTCTTAGAACCCGTGGTGCAGTTCGCCCATCTCGGGCTGGCCGTCATCGACGAGCAGCACCGCTTCGGTGTCGTGCAGCGCTCGGGGCTGTGGCAGAAGGGCGAGCAGATCCACCCGCACATCCTCATCATGAGCGCTACGCCCATCCCGCGTACGCTCGCCATGACCCTCTACGGCGATCTTGATATCTCCGTAATCGACGAGCTCCCACCCGGGCGCAAGCCTATCGAGACCTACCACCAGAGTGAGAGCGAGATGTATCGGGTATATCAGTTCCTCGAGCGTCAGCTGGAGGAGGGACGTCAGGCCTATGTCGTCTTCCCCATGATCGAGGAGAGCGAAGAGGAGTCGATGCGCACGCTCGACGAAGGCTTCCGCCGCTACAGCGAGCACTTCGCCCACCGCAAGATCGTGCGTGTACATGGTAAGATGAAGCCCGATGAGAAGGACGAAGCCATGCGTAGCTTCGTCTCGGGCGAAGCACAGATCCTCCTGGCGACCACCGTCATCGAGGTCGGTGTGAACGTGCCCAACGCCTCGGTGATGGTCATCGAGGGTGCCAACCGCTTCGGGCTCTCCCAGCTCCATCAGCTCCGTGGGCGTGTCGGCCGTGGTGCCAGCCAGAGCTATTGCATCCTCGTCACGGGCAAGGACCTCGGCGAAGATGCCAAGCGCCGCATCGCTATCATGGTAGAGACGAATGATGGCTTCGTCATCGCCGAAGAGGATATGCGCCTGCGTGGCTTCGGGGAGATCGACGGCACACGCCAGAGCGGTCAGCAGCTGAGCCTACGTATCGCCAACCCCGCCCTCGATGGCGCTATGGTGCAGTACACCCGTACCCTCGCCGAGGAGATCCTCAGCGAAGACCCCGACCTACAGCTCCCGAAGAACGAGATCCTACGCCATCGCCTCCACGAGATCTACTACGAGCGTCCCTCCTGGAGCCAGATCTCCTAAGCCGCTCTTTCCCACAAGCTTTCTATCCTTCATACCTCCTCTATTAGTGATTCTTGCTCATAGGGGAAAAGCAAGCAGTACTGGTCAGTGATCCGACCACTACTGGTCGACGCGCGAAGTAGTAGTGGTCACTATATGTTACCAGTACTGGTCCGATCGCTGACCAGTACTGGTTCGCATCAGCCCCTCCCGAGGCCCGCTAAGGATAGGCGCTACGAGCGCCTATCCTGGGGTCAGATCTCCTAAGCCTTACTTTCGCCCTTAGCCTTACGCTTCTTCCCCCACTTCCGCTGGTAGAAGATATAGTAGCCCGTCAGTGGGAGCGATGCACCGAAGAGCGCCGCTAAGACGTAGCAGATACGTGTGAAGAGACCGCCCCAAGCTCCCGTGTGAATTGAATAGATCCAGCCGCGGAGCTTCTTATCCCGCTTCGCCTCACGATAAGCCTTGTACTCGGTCACCTGCCCCGTCTTTTTGTCGAAGCGAAAGCTATCCGCAGCACGGCTATTGCCCAGCCCAGCAAGGGGTACTTCGACCTCCCCATCCTTGACCGTGATCTCTGGATAGTCTGCTTCGGAGACCTCTATGACATAGCTCACGACCTCTTCCCAATAGATATAGGAGGCTGGGAGCTTGGCCTGCTCGACGCCCTCCTCACGGGGGGCATCCTTACGCTTATCCTTCTTGGGGCCCTTATCACCCTTGCCCCCCTCGGCCATCTCGGCACCAAAGACCTTATAGAAGCCCGTGCGATACCACTCGAAGGACCACGTAAGCCCCGTCATAGCCATCGCCAAGAGGAGTACGAAGACGTACACCCCACCGACCGTATGCAGGTCTGTGAGGAGGCGCTGACGCCCGTGACGCAGCGAGATCTTCAGGCGCTTCCCTATTCCCTTGAGCTTCTTCGGCCACCAGAGGAAGAGCCCCGTGAGGAGGATGAAGACGAAGAGGAGGGTACTTGTCCCCACGATGACGCGCCCCCAGAAGATCCCTTCGCTATCCGGCTTCATACTATTGAGTAGCCAGCGGTGTAGCTCGCGTACCGTAGTGAAGAAGGGGAGGCGCCCGCTCGGGCCGATGATCTTCCCCGTGTAAGGATCGATGAGCACCCCTGCTCGGCGGGGCTTGGAGAGCCTACGTTATAGGCACGATGAGGTGAGGTGGGTATGGTGATGCTCGTGATCTCTACACTATCGGGGGTCTTCTCTGCGACGCGCTCCAGAAGCACACTGAGCGGCAGAGGCTCTTGGTTGGGTACATATGCCACCCTCTCGTGCTGGACGAGGGCGGTGATTTCCTTCTCGAAGACGAGTAGAGCCCCCGTGAGGCAGGTCGTCATAATGATAAGCCCGAAGGGCAGGGCAAGCCACAGATGGAGCTTCTTGAAGAGTTTGCGTACAGTCATAACTCGGCTATCTAAAAGTAAAAGGCTCCCTCCTCGGGGAGCTGGGGAACCTGATCGAATGCGCCTCGCTTATGCGCCTCACGGTGCATAAGTGAGGAGAAAGGGCTATAGGCATAGCCTCTCCTTGAGGGTCAAAGATATATATTCTACCTATTCCACCCCCTACTGATAGAGCCGAGCTGGAGGAAGCTGTACTGGAGGGTAAATCATCCTATATTGGTCGCTGAGTCAACCTATATAGGTCCGTGAAGCGATCTATATAGGTCGGCGTGATGACCTATATAGGTTGACTCAGCGACCAATATAGGTTTGCATCCCCCACTCCCAAAGTCCACTAAGGATAGGCACTATTTAGCACGGAGCAAGAAGCCCTTTCTCCTACTTCTCATCACGGGATAGTGTGAGTATCTGTCCCGAAGACAGAGGCACTTGGGGCGCTTTTGCGTACTTTTGTGCCACCCACATCAGGGATATTTCCCCCTAAGAGAGTAAGATGAATATACGACCCCAAGAGATCCAGATAGCCGACTACGACTACCCCCTGCCCGACGAACGCATCGCCAAGTACCCCCTTGCCGACCGCAGCAGCTCCAAGCTCCTCCGCTACCAAGCTGGCGAGATCGAGGAATTTACCTTCCGTGACCTGCCCCGTCTCCTGCCCGAGGGTGCCGTACTCGTGCGTAATAACTCCAAGGTCATCCGTGCCCGCCTCCTCTTCCACAAGGACTCAGGTGCACGCATCGAGATCTTCTGCCTCGACCCCGCCTCCCCCACCTCCTACGAGCTCTCCCTCGGGGAGCGCCACAGCTGCTCCTGGCACTGCCTCATCGGCAATGCCAAGCGCTTCAAGGAAGGCACACAGCTCACCCGCCTCCTCCACCGCGAGGGGCAGGGCGAAGTGACGCTGACGGCAGAGCGTGGCGAGGAGGGCGTCATCCACTTCTCTTGGGACAATGATGCCTATACCTTCGGCGAACTCTTAGAGCTGATGGGTATCCTCCCCATCCCACCCTACCTCGGGCGTGAGACGGAGGAGCAGGATCTGACTACCTATCAGACGGTCTATGCCGAGACCGAAGGCTCGGTAGCAGCCCCCACAGCGGGCCTGCACTTCACCCCCGCAGTCTTCGAAGAGCTACGCGCTCAGGGCACGCCCGTACTGGACGTCACACTCCACGTAGGCGCTGGTACCTTCCGCCCCGTCAAGGCTGACCACATCGGCGATCACGAGATGCACGCGGAGCTGATCAGCGTCAGCCGCTCGACGCTCCTCGCCCTTCGTGAGCATATCGGGCAGATCATCGCCGTGGGTACGACCAGCGTCCGCACGCTGGAGAGCCTCTATCATCTAGCCATCGCCCTACGCCGTCAGCCCGACACGCCGCCGACTGCCCTACACGTAGAGCAGTGGCTCCCCTATGAAGAGACGGCAGACGAAGAGCTGACGACAGAGGAAGCCCTCGACACGCTCCTCAGCTATCTCGATGCGCAGGGAGAGGACACGCTCGTCTTCCCCACGAGCATCATCATCGCTCCCAGCTATCGCTACCGCGTCATCCGTGGTATGGTGACGAACTTCCACCAGCCCCACAGCACGCTCCTGCTGCTCATCGCCGCCTCATCGGCGACGACTGGCACCGCGTCTACGACTGGGCACTCACCCACGACTTCCGCTTCCTCAGCTACGGCGACAGCTCGCTGCTCCTGCCGTAGAGAAGCCCATACCTATATAAAGCAGAGCGCCTCCCGCCTGAGTCCTGAGACTCATAGGCGGGAGGCGCTTGCCTTATAGGTAAGGGGTGGAGGAAGCGGGCTTACTGCTTCTTCTTCGCCCAGTAGATCGGCGTGAAGACCTTATCCTCGCCACCGAGTGCCTTGATAGCAGATTCATAGCCGGGCTTATTACCGTTGACGATGCTGCTGGGCAAGGGCAGACGCTGAGGATAGTAGTCGACAGACACCGTGGAGTAAGTAGAGGCGGTGAGCTGGGGCATATTGTCCAGCGCCTTCTCTACCGCAGGCGTTTCGAAGAAGGGAAGACCCAGACGACGGTGGTCACTCCACGTCTCGAGAGGCAGCCAAGGCGTGTTGGCGATGAACTTCTGCGTGATGATCTTCGTCAGGTGGTCGTTCATAGCTGCCTTATAGAGGCGGCTCTTCATCTCTGGATAGCGGTAGGTGTAGTTCTCCGTCTGACCCGTGTAGCCGTTCGTGCACTTCATCGTCACGGTAGCAGCAGGCTCTGTGGTGTGATCCCATGCTACGGACGTCCCTACGCGGTTGTAGGTCTGTGAGGTGAGGTAGCTATCGACGGAGCCAGCACCCTGATAGGCGAAGCTCGCACGAATACCCTTCTCGTAGGCGTCCTTACCCGTCAGAGGCACCGTCCAGCCACGTACAGCAGCCTCAGCGATGAGGAAGTAAGTCTCCCATTCGCCGAAGAAGACACGCTTATTCGTGCTGTTGCGGTACTTCAGACCAAGGCGGGGCATTGTACCGACCTGCACGAGGTCGTTGATGGCATTGAGGTCACCCCACGAGCCACCTACCCACGCATTCCACGTGTACTTGGCATTGATCGTCTTGAAGTCCTTCTCCTTGTCGGTAGCATCCTTCAGCTTGTACTCGGTCGTCGTAGCGGCCTTGCTCCACGAGGGATAGAAGCAGAAGTCGGGGTTCTCCGTGTCACCAGCGATGATGAAGGTCTTATAGGCACGAGGGTCGATGATGCCTGGTAGACCGTCCATATAGAAGCCTGCCGAGGGGTCAGTCGTCGTCAGAGGGAAGTGCTTATCGTAGCGCACGCCGAGGTAGTCAGCAGGCTTGATATGGCTCGAGTAGCGGCTGTCGGTGAGCTGCGTAGCAGAACTGACACCACCCAGACCGAGGACGAGGTTGCTGTACGTAGGAGAGAGGATCTGGTGATTCCACTGACGGCTCATGACGCCCGTCAGGTCGTCCCAGCCGTCCTTCTCCTGGACCTCGAAGCGATCGCTTGCTGAGGTGATACCTCCTGCAGCAGCAGCAGCTTCCTCGAAGTGCGTCTTAGCCGTCGTAGCGTCGACCTCAGAGAGGCGCATCGCCAGACGCATACGCATCGAGTTGGCATACGCACGCCACTTAGCGGTATTGTAGCCATAGGCACGGTCGAGCTTGTTCGTCTCACCGTTATCCGAGCCGGGAGCGGTAGCGAGGATATCAGCGGCCTCCTTCAGCTCGGTGAGCATATAGGCATAAGCCTCCTTAGCACCTACGTAGGTGGGGTTACCACCCTGATAGCCGTCGATGGAGACGACACCGAAGTTGTCACAGAGCTCGGAGAGCATATAGACACGCCAGATACGAGCTACCTGCTGGAGGCTCTTATCATAGGTGCGTGCCGTGCCGTCCTTGATGCGCTTCTCGCACATAGCGATAGCATCGGTGAGGGGCTTGAGGCATTCCTCAGTCATACGGCTGTAGTAGTCGGAGCTCCAGCCGTCACTGAAGCCACCTACGGCAAGACCACCACCACGGTGCTGATGGCCGCCCGTCTTCCAGTAGAGGACGAAGGCACGCTCCGCCACGTGGGGATTCTGCTGGGCAGCTATGATCGCGCGGTTGATGAGGTACTCGGGGAGCACCTGATCCTGCGAAGCGGCAGTGGGGTTAGTATTGACTTCGTCGAAGTCGCGGCACGAGGCGATACCCATCGTGGTGCACAGGCACAGACCCCAGAGGAGAATATTCTTCTTGTTCATGATATACATGGCTTAGCCATTAGAAGCCGAGGGTGATATTGAAGAGGAAGGAGCGGGTCGTGGGAGAAGAGGCGAACTCATATCCCGTAGCGTTGGAGCCCGTAGCGAAGACCGACTCAGGGTCGATGCCGTTCATATAGCTCTTGATCATCCATACATTGTTGCAGGAGATACCGAGCTTAGCCTTCGTGATAGGCGTATTCTTCAGCAGGCTCTTGGGGAGCGTGTAGCTGAGGGCGATGTTACGCAGACGTACGCTCGTAGCGTCGTAGATGTTCGCCTCGTTGATACCGAGGTTCCCGCTACGACCGACGATAGCACCCCAGTAATCCTGAGGTGTGACTTCGATGGTATTCTTCGTGTAGACCGTCTTACCAGCGACTTCGCTCTCGACGGCGCCGTCGACGACGAACTTATCGCGAGCACCATTGACGACGGTAGCAGCAGCGGCACCACCGGCCTGCAGGGCGTGGTTCGTACCGGAGAACATCTTACCGCCAAAGCGAGCATCGATGAGGAAGCTCAGGTCGAAGCCAGCGAAGGAGAAGCTGTTCGTAAGACCAGCCAGGAGGTCGGGCTGCTGGTCACCGAGCTTCTTCTCGTCACCTGCGATAGGCAGACCGTTCTCGTCGGTGATGATCTTACCATAGAGGTCGCTCGTCTTGTCTTCGACGCGCTTATAGCTTGAGCCCCAGATCTCACCATACTTACCGCCTTCGCGAGCGAGGATCTTCAGGTTGTCGTACGTACCGAGGTTGTACTCCGTCACAGGGGACTCGATACCACCGCCATCGTAGAGCTTGATGATACGGTTCTCGTTGTGCGAGAGGTTCAGCTGAGCATTCCACTTCAGCCCTTCGCTGCGGATGATGTCAGCGGTGACCATGAACTCAATACCTTCGTTCTGGATATTACCTGCGTTGATCATCTTAGCATCGTAGCCGCTGGCAGGGTCCATGCCGAGGCGGATGAGCTGGTTGGTAGCGTTGGTGCGATACCAAGCGAAGTCTACACCGAAGCGGCTATCGAAGAAGCGCATCTCCAGACCCAGCTCGTAGGACTTGATGAGCTCACTGCGGACCTTCTCGTTGTAGAGGACGTTGTCGATGTTGGCCATCGTACCGCCGAGGGGGATCCTTCTCGATACGATAAGCGCTGTAGAGCTGGTAAGGCTCGAGGTCATTACCCACCTGAGCAGCCGAGGCACGTACCTTAGCGAAGGAGAGCCATGAGGGAGCGTTCACATCCATCTTACGGAGCATGTCGGTGATGACCAGCGACGTGCTGATAGAGGGATAGAGGAAGGAGCGGTTAGCCTTCGCCAGCGAAGACGACCAGTCATTACGCAGCGTACCGTCGAGGAAGAAGTACCCGTCCCAGTTCAGCTGTGCCGTACCGTAGAGTGAGTTGATCTTCTTGTGGCTGTATGACTCGGAGTTGTCGGGCTTGTCGGTACCGTTGGTCAGCGAGAAGAGGTTAGGCACGATGAGCTGGCTGACGCTGGCACGAAGGCCGTTGTGCTTGCGCTCCATGAGGTTACCCCCGACGGAGCCCGAGAGGCCGAGCTTGCCGAAGACATTGTCACGCTGTGCCGAGACGAGGAAGCTGTAGTTGTTCTCATAGAACTTGATCTGCTCCGTCTCATACTTACCCCCACCACCTGCGATAGGCGAGCCAGCGTAGGTCTTACGCTCGATGCGCGTAGAGTACTGGTCAGAGCCCACACGCAGCTCAGCATTGAGCCAGTCGGTGATCTTGTACTTCAGCGCTGCACTGATGAGGAAGCGGTCACGCGTATCGTTGTTGAGGTTGTACTTGCTTGCCCAGTAGGGGTTCGTCTGATTACCTACACCATACCAGCGCATATCGCCCTGAGGCGTACGGGCTTCCTCGAAGTCGCGGATATCCATACTGCGGGGCAGTGAGTACATGGTATAGAAGGCATTCGAGGCATTAGCACCATTGAGCGGACGGTTCTGCACGAAGGAGCGGATGTACTGGACCTTCGTATCGGTGCTCCAGCGGTCGCTGGGGCCGAACTTCGTCGTGGCGCGAAGCGTCATATTCGTACGACCGAGCGAAGCGCCAGGGATGTGGCTCTTATTGTCGGTACGTGTCAGAGAGGAGTAGATCGACGTGCGGTCGTACATCTGGGAGAAGGCGATGTTCTCCGTCAGGTCGATCCCAGGAGACTTGAAGTAGCTGGCTACGTTGTCATAGGCCTGCATGTTGGTCTTGGTGCCGTCCCACTTCGTGTACTCCTGCCCTTCTATACGAGGACCCCAGCTGGAGGAGACGTCGTTCTTATAGGCGCCGTCAGTACCTTGACCGAACTGGCTCTGCAGTCTGGGCACCATGAAGAGGCGCTCTACACCTACTGAGGAAGAGATCGTGACACCGAGGCCGTTGTTCTTACGACCGCTCTTGGTGATGATCTGAATGACCCCGTTACCAGCGCGCGAGCCGTAGAGGGCAGCTGCCGAAGCACCCTTCAGCACGGTCATGCTCTCGATATCTTCGGCATTGATATCGGAGAGACCGTTACCCATATCGGCTGCGGGATTCCAGAAGTCATTGTTCGTAGCACCTGTCGTGTTGTCCATAGGCACACCGTCGACGACGATGAGGGGCTGATTGCTGCCCGAGAGCGAGCTATTACCACGCAGTACGATCTTCGAGGAGGAGCCGGGGCTGCTGGAGCCCTTGATGATCTGGATACCAGATACCTTACCCGAGAGTGCATTGGTGATATTAGCTCGCGTACGGCCATCAGCTGGTCACCCTTGACCTCCTGCATGGCGTAGCCGAGTGCTTTCTTTTCACGGCGGATACCGAGTGCGGTGACGACGACACCACCCAGCTGCGTCATCTCATCCTCAAGTACTACAGTGAGGGGTGTGCCCGTCCAGCGGACGGTCTGGCTCTTATAGCCCACGCAGGTGATGACGAGTTCGGACCCTACCTTGAGTCCGCTTAGGGTAAAGTGTCCCTTGGGGTCGGTTAGTGTCCCCTTGCCCTTAGCCTGGCCTTTGACCAGGATAGTAGCACCGACGATTGCCTCGCCCTTGGAGTCTTGTACGATCCCTGTGAAGGAGACCTTACTATCCTGAGTCTGTGTCATGGCGGTCTCTACCGGCGTGGCATAGGCATTTTCTAAGGCGAGTCCTGGCAGCGAAAGACCCACAAGGAGCACGCTGCAGACTGTCTTCATTCGTTTCATAGGCTTATATCGTGTTAGTGATAAAAGGTCTATAAAGATAGATATTCTTTTAGCAAGCAATGGTGTAATTAACTATAACTAAAAACTTTACAAATGAATACACTTAACTAATCCCTAAGGAAGAGATCCAACTCCTTATAACTCGGTGGCTTACACCTTCGATAGATCGACCACTACCCTACCCAAAGTGCACGACCGAGACGCCCCGCTCGCCCCACACTTCTCCCCCGAGAAGCTATGTCTTAGTACCAGCTACGCTACCCCACTCCACGGAGGCGAAAAAGTGACCACTACTGGTCGCTGACGGAAGCAGTACTGGTCACCACGCGAAGGAGTACTGGTTGATAATAGTGACCAGTACTGGTCAGCCGACGAAGCAGTACTGGTCGCTTTACCCCATATATAAAAGGACTCCCCCTGAGGTGGTACATATCGGCGTACCTACCTCAGGGGGAGTAGTATATGTAGCGTGTGAGGCTACTCGTTCGGCAGGGGACCTAAGTGCAGTCCTTTCTCACGGAAGAGGCGGATATCCTCCTCGGGAAGCTCTAGCGCCTCGATGGGCACGCATTCGTAGCGGTCATTGAGGTAGAAGCGCACACCGCCCTTGAAGCGCGAGCTGACGACCGAGAGGTCATCACGGCGATAGCGTGTGCGGATGCCTGCCAGCTCGAGAAGCGTGTGGAAGACGGAGTTCGACGAGACGGCCTCACGACTATTGGAGCGCCCCTGAGCGAAGAGCTGTGGGTGGGCATCTCTCCAGCGCTTGTCGCCCCAGATGAGGAGCGGTACGTGGAGCTGGTAGTAGGAGACGTCGGGCGATGAGTGGAGGAAGCGCTCGCGGCTATCGTCATAGACATCCTCCCCGTGGTCGGAGATATAGACCATCGAAGCGGCACGATCGCCTCCCTCGAGGACACGGACGACGGAGTCGACGAACTTATCCGTCTGGCGCACGGCATTGTCATAGGCATTGCGCAGGACGAGGCTGTCAGCCTCCGAGCCCGAGTAGTGCCCCTTCACAGGGAAGAAGGTATCTTCCTTCGGATAGCGGTCACGGTAGCTGAAGTGACTACCATAGGTGTGCAGCACGACGAAGAGCTTCGGATGCTCACTCGCCATGAGACGCTGCAGATAGGGGATCATATCGCTATCGTAGAGACGGCGCTTCTCACGACGAAGCTCCTTACGGATGGGGTGATGCTCGTCCCCCTGCATAGCGAAGAAGTCCACATAGCTGTGGTTCCCTGGCTGGTTGGAGATGAAGGCTGTATAGAAGCCCGCTTCACGGAAGGCCGTCAGGATCCCCTGCACATGGGGCAGATTCTCCGCCGAAGATGCATCAGCAGGCGAGAGGATGATAGGGATACTCTTATACGTCGTATTCGACTGCGTCAGTACATCAGCGAAGGCGATAAGCCCACCATCACGATGGAGCGAATCGATATGCGGGGTCGTCTCACGGGGATAGCCGTAGAGGCTCCAGCTGTGCGCACGTGACGTCTCACCGAGGATGAGGACGTAGATCTCACGCTCATCCTTGGCACGCTCGGAGGTAGCCTTGTAGCAGAAGTCCTGGCTAGTGCGGTCGTAGTGCATCACCTCATAGAGCTTCGTCGTCGCCAGATACATATTGTAGAAGACGCTCATCGGATAGACTTCGGCACGCAGATGCACGTAGGGGAAGCGCTTCTTCGCCCCTATATATATATAGGTAGGGCGACGAGAAGGATGAGCGCAGAGACGAGGGCCATACGGCGACGGAAGCGTGGTGCGAGGCTCTCACGGCTACGTGCCGAGAGCGTCGCCACGACGAAGGTCAGGGCGTAGAAGCCCCCACTGGCGAGGATGGGCCAGAGGATGTTGGAGAGGAGTTCACCTGCTTCATCAGGCTCCGAGGTGAAGATATTCAGGAGCATATCCACCGCGACGACGGAGCCACTGAATATCGTCAGGAGTACGAGCTGGAAGGCATGGAGCAAGACCAGCACGAAGAGCCCCCAGTAGACACGCCCAGGACGCTTCGCCGAGAGCAGGAGAAGCATGTACACCGGTAGCATCAGTAGGATATTCAGCACACGCCCTACGGCAGGCTGCTGCATGACGACGGAGAGCACGACATTGGGCAGGAGAAGCGCCAGCGTCAGTATCCAGTAGTAGCATCGCTGGTCAGCACGGCTTACCCAAGCCTGGAGCCGATCCCATATACGCATATAGAGAGAAATAAAATCTTAGTGATATGTGTAGAGATAAGACATAGGCACTACCCTACTCGTGGTGGTAAGGCTCGCCTCTCAAGATCGTCTGGGCGCGATAGAGCTGCTCCACAGCGAAGAGGCGTACCATCTGATGAGAGAAGGTCATCTGACTCAGCGACACACGGTCATCCGCCCGCTTATATACCTCCTCTGAGAAGCCGTAGGGGCCTCCGATGACGAAGACCAGACGGCGCGCACCCGATACCATCACCCGCTCGATATACGAGGCGAAGGCGGTACTTGAGAACTCTCGTCCGCGCTCATCGAAGAGCACTACCCTATCCGACGTACCCGTCTGGCGCAGGATCTCCGCTCCCTCCATCTGCTTCTGCAGCTCGGGGGTGAGCTTGCTGGAGCGGCGGATATCGGGGATGATCTGCAGGGTGAAGGGCAGGTAATGCCCGAGACGATCAGCGTAGAGCTTCGTCAGCTCTTCGATCGCACGGCTATCGGTCTTGCCCACAGCGAGGAGAAGGAGGTGCATCGGTTATGAAGTAGCGGGGTTAAGGCGAGGCATAGGGCTCTATATCCACCAGACCCATTAGACTTCACTCTTGGGCACAGGGCTCGACGGGATCGTCTAATGGGTCTGGCGTCTACAGGCGGTAGTCTACCACCAGTAGCTTAGAAGGGCAGGTCATCTGCAGCACCAGCGGGAGCTGCAGGCTGAGCTGCAGGGGCTGCGGAAGGTGCCGCTGCGGGAGCTGCAGCAGGCTGAGGTGCACTATAAGCAGCAGGAGCGGGAGCAGCTACACCGGGGAGCTGGATGCCCTGGACTACGTTCCAAGCACGGACAGACGTGTACCAGCGGCCATTGAACTCACGGCTCTCTACGTCGATAGATACCGTCACTTCTTGACCCACCTGCATGGGGAACTTATTCACATTGTCGCCGAAGACTTCGAAGCAGACCTTGCGGGGGTACTGCGTGCCGAGTGTCTCGAGGATGTATTCTTGTACTTGCCAGGGGTTGCCAGCCTTGCTGGTACCCGTGCGCAGGGGGAGTACCTGGACGATTTTACCGATTAATTCCATGGGGAGTATCTTATCTAAATTGAATGATTTTGCTTAGCGGGGGCGGAAGCCGATGATGTGACGGACCTCATCGATCGTCTTCGAGGCGGACTCACGAGCCTTCTCAGCACCGATGCGCGCCACACGGGAGAGGAGCTCCTTGTCGCCCTGGATGTCGAGGATGCGCTCACGGATAGGCGCGCAGAAGGCGTTGATATCGGCAGCGAGCTGCTTCTTCATATCGCCGTAGCGGATAGCGCAGTCGTTGTAGAGCCCATCGAAGTGCTGGTAGACCTCGGGGGTGGAGACGATCTCCATCAGCGTGAAGAGGTTCTGGATAGGCTCGGGCTTCTCGCTGTTAGGCTCCGTAGGACCAGCGTCCGTGACGGCACGCATGACCTTCTTCGAGATCGTCTTCTCGTCGTCGATGAGTAGATCGCATTGCCTTCGCTCTTACCCATCTTCCCTGAGCCGTCGAGGCCGGGGACCTTCAGTGCACGCTCTCCGAGGGAGAAGGACTGGGGCTCGGTGAAGAAGTCCACGCCGTAGATGGTATTGAAGCGGCGGGCGAACTTACGCGCCATCTCCATATTCTGCTCCTGGTCCTTACCGACAGGTACCTTGACAGCCTTGTGCATGAGGATGTCAGCAGCCATGAGGGAGGGGTAAGTGAGCAGACCAGCGTTGACGTTGTCGGGCTGCTGGCGTGCCTTGTCCTTGAAGGAGGTCGTACGCTCCAGCTCACCGAGGTAAGCGTTCATGTTGAGGTAGAGATAGAGCTCCAGTACCTCACGCACGTCGCTCTGCACGTAGATCGTAGCCTTCTCGGGGTCGATACCACACGCCAGATATTCAGCGAGGATGGTATTCGTACTACGGATGATATCATCGGGATGCGGATGGGTCGTCAGCGAATGCCAGTCAGCGATGAAGAAATAGCAGTTATACTCATTCTGCATCTGCGTGAAGGCACGTACAGCACCGAAGTAGTTACCTAAGTGAAGATTACCTGTGGGACGGATCCCGCTGACTACTGTTTGCATCGTCTACTAACTATGATCTATAATGTGGTCCTATATAGGTTACGAAGATAGCTAATAATTCACAATCCTGCCCCTTTTATATAAAGCAACTGGCTCTCCATCGGGGTGGAAAGCCAGTCACTTTGCTAAGACTTCTTATAGAGCGTTATCGGTGTAGTTTTCGTCGCTCCAAAAACATTAACGTAGGAGCTCAAATCAACCCCTTGAGGAGTAGGATCCCAGACCATAGTCTTCTCTGTCCTCTTCCTTATGACCCAAGTATACGTTTCTGTACCGGTTAGAAGAGCGAAGGGATTTTGTAGACGGACTTTATACTCTAGGATATTCTTATTCAATGAATAATACCCTGTAAGTCCATCGTATGTTAATGGACCAACAGAATAAATTCTCATCTTATCCTCGGTGTCAAAGTAGAAAGTCATCTTCACTGGGATTTGCCCTTTTTTCGACTCAACATTGAACTCTGACTCCCAGATCGTACCAGACAGATCCTGAGTCGTGGGGATAGGAAGCTCCTTCTCGGTACATGACACGCATGCCAAGAGGAAGAGTATGATACCAGATAAGTAAGTACGCATAATAGTTACTATTTAGAGTTAGACAATGGTACACTTCGTTGGTAGCTCGAGACCAGCTGATCCACGGGCTCGTTTGGAGTTTCAGAGGACAGCGTATGTCCTTTTGCTCGAGAAAGGTATGAATTATTTCAGAGAGCAAGTGAAGCATAATATCCCCAATACAACCGCACCCAAGAGCAGCTAATTAGTGCTACACACAGCTTACCAACCGAGGGGGTACGAATCGCTCTTACCCAAGGGGAGTGGAGCGAAGCAATAAGGGGGCTACGGATAAGTAGTAGTGGTTTGCCGTCGGACCAATAGTCGTTCGGATGCAAACCTATATTGGTCGCTGAGGGAAGCTATATAGGTCACTGCGACGACCTATATTAGTTCATTGCTTCGCGTAAGGATAAAAGTTGCGAACGAGTGGCAGATAAGTTTGGACTACGTACGTGGATCTAATATCTACGTACGTGGATATTTGGATTTACGTGCCTAGTCTTTAAATCTACGTGCATAGACAGAGGAAAAACACTACGTGAAGGCGCTTTTTTCTTCACGAGAAGGACACTTTTCCCTCCGCAGGATAAGAGGAATACTTGTGATAAGGCGAAGGGAAAAGCGTATCACTTCGGAGAGGCATATCGGGGAGCCGCGTGCGATGCCTTAGCACTCTAAATAGAGGGCAGAACTCTCGGCAACAGTCTCCAAAGAAGGGATATACTCCCCCACTCCATCTCGTAGAAAGGTACGGATACAAAGCGGGCTAAGCACCCCACACCTCCCACGCAGGAGAGGTGAGGCACTCAGCCCGTCTATGATTTGGCTGGTGTAGGCGGAGGCTACTTCAAAGCAGTCAGCGAACGCGCTAAGAAGTCAAGGGCGTCGGCAGAGAAGTGCCCTCTCAGCGTAGGATATTCCATAGGCGAGCCCGTAGACGAAGGTAGGAAGAGATGATTGAGCTTCGGGAAGACCTGCACCTGAGCCTTGGGCTGGAGACGCAGTAGCTCGGCCGCATTGGAGGGTAAGACCTGCTTATCCATCTCGCCGAAGAGCCCGATGACGGGGCACTTGACAGCACGCCACGTACCCGCGATATCCAGACTGAGGAGCTGTCGGAGATAGGGCGTGAGCTGGCTCATGATCTGCGTACGGATCGTCTCGTGGGTGCTCTTGTCGGGGCTAAAGACGGGGAGGAGTGGATCGATCACCTTTGCCACACGTGATTTCACCTCGTCTATCGAGAGGCGCTTATCCTGCATCAGGCGATAGATCTCGCGGTTGGCTTTACTGATCGTAGCACGCTCACTCTCGCTCTTCCCCGCAAGGATGTTGAGGGCATCCATCTGATCCAGAAGGATACGATCCATCGCGAAGGCAGGGCCCGCTAAGGACACGACCCCAGCTATCGAGCGGTCTTGACCAGCGACCTTCGCAGCTATATAGCCCCCTTCGCTATGCCCAACGAGGAAGATACGCTGCGCCTGGACGCTCTTATTCGCCCGAAGGGCAGCGACGACAGCCTCAGCATCGTGCACGAAGTCCGTGATACTCGAGGCGAGGAAGACACCCGTGCTCTTCCCCACTCCACGGTCATCATAGCGGAAGACAGCGAAGCCCGCTTCGGTCAGTCGGCGGGTGATATCCAAGAAGGGCTTACAGCCGAAGATCGTCTCATCACGATCCTGTGGGCCACTTCCCGTGATCAGGACGAGCGTAGGATAAGGCGCCTGCCCCGTCTTAGGTAGGGCAAGGCTCCCCGAAAGCACAACAGACGAGCCCGAGACGGGGATGCTTAGCTCCTCCTCCGTATAGGATGTAGGCGCTTGGGGAGCGTCTTGCTTCTCGATTGAGCGCTCCATATCCAGCGGGAGACTCATACCGCCCTGCTGGAAGTTGCCCGAGAGCTTGTCATCTGCCATGCGTACGGCGGTATAGGTCAGGCGTAGGCTACGAAGCTCCATACGCAGGCTATCGCCCGAGACGTGCACCTCATCGGCACGTAGCCCGTAGGCACCTTGGTCTGGGCTATCCAGGGTAGCCGACCAGCGCCCCGCCTCTTCGGTGAGGTGAATGACCATACGGAGCTTGCCCATAGGGAGCGAGAGCTTACCCGACCAATCCCCACGGAGGCTCTGTGCGCTCACGACGAAGGGGAGAAGAAGAAAGAGGGAGAGAAGGAAGCGCTTCATAGTGGTAGAGATAGTAGTGCGTAGTGGTGTGAGGCCTCAGCCTTTGGGACGGCTTCGGCGATTCATGTAGTAGGTGAGGAAGAAGTTCTGCCAAGCGATATAGCCCGCTATACCAGGAGCGACGAGCGGATGCATGAAGGTAATGCAGAGCCAGAGCGTCAGGGCGGTATTCTTCTGCCCCATGGACTGACGGCATGCGACCTCCTCGACACCAATACGGCGCGCCAGATGACTGCCGAGTGTGAACTGAATAGCACACGCCAAGAGCCCGACAGCGAAGGACGCGATGAGTAGCCCGACCTGCTCCGACCCTTCCTTCGCGACGAAGGAGACGCTCTTACCCAAGATGAAGAGCAGCGAGGAGAGCCACAAGAGGTAGGTGAGTTTCTTCGGTGGGTGAGGGGTCTTCCCCATGCTCTTCATCACACCGCGCACGAGCCATGCCAGCACGATAGGTAGCATGACCATACGGATCACCAGGAGCGCTATCTGCCCTGAGAGCATCCAGAAGGGCAGATGGCTGTGCGAATCAAGTAGGGGGAGTAGGAAGGGTGCCACCAGGCAGATCAGCCCGTGTGTGACGATGGTGTAGCCCGTAGCGAAGCCTGTATCACCATCCATGAGGCTCGTCATCGCCCCCGCAGCGGCAGCAGCTGGTGCGAGGAAGCACATGAAGAGACTCGTAGCTATGACGTGATCCCACGCCGAGAGAATGAAGTAGAGCGTCCCCCCGATAGCTATCTGGAGGACGAAAAGAAGGAGGTGCTTCGGTCGTGGAGCCGCTGCGCTGGGTGGCATATTGAGCACAGCGAAGAAGAGCATCGCCGAGATGATCCACGGCGCCAGCCAACCATAGGGCGCGGTGATACGCCACGATAAGAGCCCCACCGCAATGAAGAAGAGCGGTGTAAAGCCCTTCAGCCGACTCCAAAGGCTACCGAGCATAGGACAAATAGGTACGTTATCCGATGAGCTTAGGATCGGCTACGATGCGCTCTACACTGGCACGTATCGAGCGCAGACCAAAGGCTTCGGGACGGAGGTCTGCTGGATCGACGATGACCAGCTCACCGGCATCATCCATAGCCGTCGCCCCGTCGAAGCTCTTCACACGCGTCAGGTAGAAGAGATCCGCCGTATAGACATCGACCCCCGAATAGGGGTAGACATTAGGGATCGAGAAGAGTAGACGTACCTCCGTTGCCTCGAGGCCCGTCTCTTCGCGCAGCTCACGACGCACGGCATCATCCACTGTCTCCTCGGGGTCTACGAAGCCCCCTGGGAGGTCCAGCGTACCCTTCTCTGGATCACGTGCACGGCGCACAGTGAGGAGACGCCCTGCCTCGTCAAGGACAAAGCAAGCGACAGCAGAGGCTACATTGTGGAAGTAAGTGAGGTCACAGCTCGGGCAGTGGATAGCACGGCCGTGTACATGCTCCAGACCCTGCTGCCCGCAGCGGGGGCAGTAGCTAAAGCTCGATAGTGGATGTGTGTGCATAGGGAATAGGGATAGGGAAGGCGTGTGGGGTAAAGACAACAGACGAGCGCGGCAGTGCGCCGGCTCGTCTGTCATCATAGGGATCGAAGGAGATTAGATTTCCTTGGCTTCCCAGCCGAGAGCGCTGGCACCGAGGACGGCAGCGTCGCTCTCCTTGAGCTGAGAGACGAGGAGCTTGGTCTTGCCTTCGTAGATCTTGAGGATGTTCTTCTCCATATGGTGACGGATGGGGTTCATCAGGAGGTCACCAGCCTTGGTGAGACCACCGAAGAAGATGATCGCTTCGGGAGAGGAGAAGGTAACGAAGTCCGCGCAGGCTTCGCCGAGGATAGCCCCCGTAGACTCAAAGATCTCGAGAGCGAGACGGTCGCCAGCCGAAGCAGCATCGAAGACGTCCTTACTCGTGATCGTGTCGATATCCAGCTCACGGAGCTTGCTCTCGTCGGAGCGGATGGTGAGATATTCGCGAGCCGTACGTGCTACACCCGTAGCCGACGTGTAGGTCTCGAGACAGCCCTGACGGCCACAGCCGCACATACGACCATTGCGGCGGACGATCATATGACCGAGTTCGCCAGCGAAGCCATCGTGCCCGTAGACGAGCTGACCACCGACGACGATACCGCTACCGACGCCCGTACCGAGCGTGATGACGATGAAGTCCTTCATACCGCGTGCAGCACCATAGGTCATCTCACCGATAGCGGCAGCGTTAGCGTCGTTGGTGAGTGCCACGGGGATACCGATGCGGTCCTGGATCATCTGAGCCAAGGGGATCTTACCCTTCCAAGGGAGGTTGGGGGCGAACTCGATAGAGCCGTTGAAGTAGTTACCGTTAGGCGCACCTACACCGATACCACGGATCTTCTCCTTGCCACCGACCTGCTCGATGAGCATATTGAGGCCTGTGACGAGGTCATTCAGGTAGAGCTCAATATCGATGTGCGTACCAGTCTTGATCGAGGCGTTGACGACGACATTACCACGGGCGTCGACGACACCGAAGACGGTGTTCGTCCCACCGAGGTCTACACCTATTACATAGGGCTTTTCCATTAGCTGTGCTTGTGTACTATGATGTGAGATATTCTTGTTGTTGAACAAAGATAGTTTTTTTCACCGATCAGTTGGCTCCGCCCCCCACACATTCCCTGCGTGAAATACCACAAGTCGGTACCATAAGAAACCAGTATAGGGTGGTAGCTCGCCTTACATCCAGGCCTCCCGACCCCGACGGCTCGACTTATCCCCAGTGCTTAATATAAGTGAAGTATATAGAGGAAGAATAAATTTTTTCTCTCTATCTCCTACTGTTATTATAGTCGGTGGAATCGTGGGTAATCCTATTAAGGCTTCACTTCCTTCACTCGGTTCCTCCACGGACTTATCCTAATGCTTTGCGCTTCCTGCCCACAGGGTATTCACAAGTGACTTCCCGCTTATAGCTGGGCTTTGGAAGCAGTCGAGGGGAAGGCATCCACATCTCGGGGGATTGCACTGCTCGCTCTCGCTCTTCTCGGTATGTGTATTGGAGTGGGATAATCTCGTGAGTTATCTACACCCCGAGGGAAGGGGGGAAAGGGGAGTAAGGTCGTCGCTGGAGGGGTGGGGATGAGTCTCCTATTTATCCCACGCTTACCCACTTGTTTTCCCCAGCTTACTGAGGGGGTGGAGTAGGGTGCTTATCGCGCTTCGTGGAGGTAGCTCAGGATAGCTCTTGCAGCGCGTGGGGCGCTGGGCTCTGTACCCATCAGCTCCTGCAGCTGGGCCAGTGCCTGCAGCTGGTCCGTGCGGCGGTGATCCTCCTCAGGGATGAGGCGGGAGAGGATTGAGAGGATCTGTACGGAGTGGGCGCGGTCGGCGAGGAGCTCGGGGACGGCAGGGCGGTCCAAGATGAGGTTGACCAGCGAGAAGTAAGGCACACGGAAGAGGCGCTCGAAGGCCAGACGAGCGATGCGCTTACCGCCCATACGATAGCAGACGACCATAGGGATGCCCCATAAGCCTGCCTCCAGCGTCGCCGTTCCCGAGGTGACGAGGGCAGCATGGGCACGGCGCATGAGTCCATAGGTATCTCCGAAGAGGATGGGGTATCGCTGTATTTGCCGAGGTGGGGGGCGTAGTCTGCAGCGGTAAGCCCTGGAGCACCAGCGATGACGACACGCCAGCCCAACTGAGAGTAGGCAGCGGTGGCTGCGAGCATCTCGGGGAGGTTGTCCCGCAGCTCAGACTGACGGCTCCCAGGGACGAGGAGGAGCATCTGCTCACGCTCTACGGCCTCGGGGTGCTCAGCGAGGTAGGTGAGCTTAGCATCGACACAAGGGTTACCTATATACGCTGTGCGGAGGCCGCGGTCGCTGAAGTAGATGGTCTCAAAGGGGAGGATACTCAGCCCGAGGTCTACATAGCGGCGGAGCTGGTGTATGCGCCCTGCTCTCCACGCCCAGAGCTTGGGGAGGATATAGTAGATGACGGGGCAGCGTAGCTCCCTCTTGGCATAGGGGAGGATGAAGCGGAAGTTGAAGTCTGCGTAGTCCACAGGGATGACCACATCGGGGGGCGAAGTCCCGCATAGCAGCCTGTATCTGCCGGCCGATGCGGGTGAGCTTTCCGAGGTTCTTGACGACGCTGACGATGCCCATGAAGGCGACCTCACGGTAGTGGACGATGGGGGAGACACCTGCTGCGGCCTCCATCTTGTCTCCACCCATAAAAGCAAACGAAGCCTCTGGATCCTCAGCCCGCAGCGCTCGTATGAGCGCCGAGGCGTGGAGGTCGCCAGAGGCTTCGCCTGCGACTAAGAAGTAGCGCATAGTGCTATACTGAGCGTTCGGCCAGGGCTTCGAGTTCCCCGAGCCACTGATAGTTCGTGCAGTCGAGCTGGAGAGGCGTGAGTGTCGCCCAGCCGTCCTTGAGGTAGTGCCAGTCGGCTTCCTTGGTATCCTCGGCGGGATCTTGACGACCCGTGAGCCAGTGGATACGTTTACCCTTGCCATCCTCTGAGTGGACGAACTCCTCGACGAAGCGACCTACAGTCATAGGGCATACCTTCAGCCCCTTGGGCTTCGTCTTGGGGACGTTCAGCGAGAGCATCGTCTGCCAGGGTAGGGGTTTCTCAAGCATCATCTTCACGACACGCACGGTGTAGTCGATGCTGTCGGAGAAGTCGGGGTGCCAAGCGGTGTCATCGAGCGATACGGCGAGCGAAGGGATGCCGTAGATACAGCCTTCGCGGGCAGCACCGAGCGTGCCGGAGTAGCTCACGCAGATGCCCTCATTGCTCCCGTGGTTGATGCCCGAGATGATGAGGTCGGGGCGCTGGTCTACGAAGAGGGTGTTCAGTGCGAGCTTGACGCAGTCCACGGGCGTACCCTCGCAGCTATATACAGCGAGGTTGCCTTCGGTGGTGCGGTGCTTGAGGCGCAGAGGTTGGGTCGTGGTGATAGCGCCAGAGAAGCCCGAGCGGGGCCCGTCTGGAGCGACGATAGTCACCTGACCGAAGGCGAGCATCGCCTGAGCGAGCTCTTGGATACCTGCGGCGCGGAAGCCGTCGTCATTGCTGAGGAGTATATGCATCTATAGGGTATAAGATCCTTAGTTCGTGGAGGGCTGATGACGCTCCCGAGGCGGACGCGGTAGTATAGTGAGGTATAGCTCTCGGTACGCTCCAGCATATTGTTGGTATTGAGGTACCAGGGCACTACGATAGAGGCTTCCGCTCCCTGATGGAGGTTCTGCACAGCGATCTGCAGACCTACGGGGAGGCTGGCGACGGTCTCCTGCTGGACGGAGTTGAGGTCAAGGGTCTGGCGCACACGCATAGCCTTGAGGTTGTCCTTGACCCAGTCGCTCGTCGAGTAGGCGTCACGGAAGAGCGTGACGGCATCGGTGTAGTCCACCCCGACAGACGCATCGCCTGCCTTGGTGATCTTCATATAGATGAAGCCACTACCCGTGATACCGGGTACGGTGACGCGCTGGAAGTCCGTGCTGTCGGCGAAGGCGCGGAAGGCCCGCTCATTCGTGGCACGGCGCTCCTGGGCGACGTCGATAGTGCTATTGCAGCTCGTGAGGCCAAGGAGCGTAAGCAGGGCGAGGCCTGTGGTGATCTTGCTTATCATCATTGTCTCTTAGATGAAGTGGTGGGCACCTCTCTTAGGTGGTGGTTAGATCTTGCGCAGCAGGCTCTTCAGCGAAGTAGCCTCGTAGAGTACGCGGGAGAGCTCGCTGATAGCGACGCGCTCCTGCTGCATCGTGTCGCGGTGACGCAGGGTGACGGTACCATCCTCCATCGTCTGGTGGTCGATGGTGACGCAGTAGGGCGTACCGATAGCGTCCTGACGGCGGTAGCGCTTACCGATAGAGTCCTTCTCATCGAGCTGGCAGTTGAAGTCGAACTTCAGCTCGTCGTAGATCTCCTGTGCCTTGGCATCGAGGCCGTCCTTACGCACCAGAGGCAGGATAGCGAGCTTGACAGGAGCGAGAGCTGCGGGCAGGTGCAGTACCGTTCGCTTGTCACCACCCTCGAGGGCTTCCTCTTCGTAGGAGCCGCAGATGAGGCTGAGGAACATACGGTCGACACCGATAGAGGTCTCGATGACGTAGGGCACATAGCTCTCACCCAGCTCAGGGTCGAAGTACTGCATCTTCTTGCCGCTGAACTCCTCGTGACGCTTCAGGTCGAAGTCCGTACGGCTGTGGATACCCTCTACTTCCTTGAAGCCGAAGGGCATCTCAAACTCGATGTCCGTAGCAGCGTTGGCATAATGCGCCAGCTTCTCGTGGTCGTGGTAGCGGTACTTCTTGTCGCCGAGGCCGAGGGCCTTGTGCCAGCGAAGACGCAGATCCTTCCAGAAGTCGAACCACTTGAGCTCCTCACCGGGGCGGACGAAGAACTGCATCTCCATCTGCTCGAACTCGCGCATACGGAAGATGAACTGACGGGCGACGATCTCATTGCGGAAGGCCTTACCGATCTGTGCGATACCGAAGGGCACCTTCATACGGCCCGTCTTCTGCACATTGAGGAAGTTCACGAAGATCCCCTGAGCCGTCTCGGGGCGCAGATAGATCTTCATCGCACCGTCGGCCGTGGAGCCCATCTCGGTGGCGAACATAAGGTTGAACTGACGGACCTCCGTCCAGTTGCGCGTGCCGCTGATGGGGCAGACGATCTCGTAGTCGAGGATGATCTGACGCAGCTCCTCAAGGTTGGTATCGTTCATAGCAGCAGCGAAGCGGCTGTGCAGCTCTTCCCACTTAGCCTGATACTCGAGTACACGGCCATTGGTGGAGCGGAACTGCGCTTCGTCGAAGCTCTCGCCGAACTTCTTCGCAGCCTTGGCTACCTCCTTATTGATCTTCTCCTCTATCTTGGCCAGCTGATCCTCGATGAGGACGTCAGCGCGGTAGCGCTTCTTCGAGTCCTTGTTGTCGATGAGGGGGTCATTAAAGGCGTCGACGTGGCCAGAGGCCTTCCAGATCTTGGGGTGCATGAAGATCGCTGAGTCGATCCCTACGACGTTAGGAGCCAAGAGGGTCATCGCCTCCCACCAATAGCGCTTGATGTTGTTCTTCAGTTCGCTACCGAGCTGTCCGTAGTCATAGACAGCGCCGAGGCCGTCGTAGATTTCGGAGGAGGGGAAGACGAAGCCATATTCCTTACAGTGGGCGATCACCTTCTTAAAGAGGTCTTCTTGCTGTGCCATGAGAGCAGTTGCTTATTCTATTATCTATTCGGATTGTATCGATGTGATAGCTGCGACGCGCCAATGCGAGGTGCGCACAGTCCACAAAGTTACACATTCTCCTCTACTTACGTACGCTACGGATCGCCTCCGAAAGGCGCGCTTGCTGGGCGTGCTTCGGGTGGGTGACTCTCGTCCGTATAGAAGTGTCATTTCGGCGAGTAGGTATAAGTTCTCCAGCCACTCAGTGTCGGGCTCTATACCTCTACTGAATAAGCTCCGAAGGAGTGCAGGAAAACTCCCGCACGCGTGGTGGAAAAGTCTCTTAGGACTACGGCTAAAGCTTTATCTCGGTACGTGGCTCTTAGGACTACGTAGGTGGATGATAGGATCTACGTGCAGAGTCTATAAATCCACGTACCTGGATAGAGGATATGCTGTATAGGAGGCGACTTATAGCACTACGAGTAGGGTGTTAGTTCTCCTATTCGGAAGGGAAAAAGGTCGTATAGTCCGCTACTTCATCGCCGTAGTGGAGGGATGTATAAAAGCCGTGCGGGACGCTTTCGGCTCAGCCGAAAGCGTCCCGCACAAGGTAGGGGAATGTGCTATCAATACAGGATGCTGATCTCGCCTTCTCTGGTGAAGAGGTCCCACATATCTTCCTGTCCATTCGGGGATGGGTGGGCATTGCAGATGAGCATAAATTGCTCGTAGAAGGGGAGCTCACGTGGACGACTGATAGAGAGGGAGCTGACCCATGCGCGCCCAGTGGTGTCGTCCGAATCGATGACGCATTGGGCCGACTCGCTCAGCTTCGTATTGATCTTGGGGGGAGACGAATAGCTTCACAGCTTTGTCCAGTGTGCTGATGGCCTTCTCTTTGCTCTTAGGATCGGTGGGGTCATACGTGGCGGTGAAAGCGCTGAGCTCGCTTTCGGAGAAGTTCTCCAAGCTGGATAGATGCCCTCTCTTTGCTTCTCTTTGGGAGGTAGGCAGGGCTTTCTCTGCGCTCTTCTCACAGCCCAAGTTGGGGAGAAGAAGGAAGAGAGCAAGTCCCCCTATAAGGAGCTTACTATTCATAGGTTCGTCAGAGTTAGGTAGTGAGTATTGCTACTCCAAAGATAGAGAATCGTAGAAATCTCCACGCATTCTCTGAAGGGGACTATTTCGAGGCCTTTATGCGCAGGGCCTTGAGTAGGGTCTTGGTGTCGGGATCGATGCGGCGCGACTCGCAGATCTTCTGGATGGCCTTGTTGTGCACCCACGGCTCGAAGCGCTTCTCAGCGAGGTAGGGGTGGGTCTCGGTGGGGTAGAAGGTGTAGCACTCAGCGATAGCCCACGCCAGCGCCATACGCACATAGTAGCCCTCATGGCTTACAGCGAGGTAATGGCGTAGTAGCTCGCGGATATGCTCGGCATCGATGAAGTACTGCATGAGAGCGACGATGCCGAAGCGCACCTCATACTCCCCGCTGTGCTGGAGGTAGGGGAGGAAGAACGCCCAGAGCTCGGGGCCATGCTCACGGAGGAGCTTCTTCGGCTGGGGAAGGCTGAAGGAGTCGCAGACTGACCAGGAGTGGATGACCCGCACCCAGCGCGAGAGGTGGGTGAGGTAGGCGGAGAAGTCACCCACGGGGAGCATACCGAGGACAAGGCCCTGCAGGGTACGTGCCTCCATGAAGTCCTCCTCTCTGGGACGCTCTTCGCGCTCAGCTTCCGCAAGGTAAGCAGGCCAGCTGCCACTACGCACGATACGCCGAGCGAGCGCACGTAGATCGGGCAGACGTACACCGAGTACGCCTGCTATATCGGGATGTAGTCGTTGGGTAAAGGGCTGATTGCCCCGCTGAGCAAGCTCCAGAAGGTGCTCTGTGATGCTTCGCTCGTCGATGCGGTAGGGGCTGGACATAGGCCTTAGACAGCAAAGGCCCCCGTGGGGAATTAGTCTAAGAGTAGGTGATTGGCATCCTCGATCTTCTCTATAGTGCCAGAGAGGACAGAGGTACTACGCGAGGTCTGGTTGTGCGAATAGACATTCGAGGTGATGAATGCCTGACAGGTGCGCTCACTGAGGTCAAGGACCTGGCTCACGGTCGTGCCATCGGCCTCGACCCAGTTGATGAAGAAGACACTCTTGCCGATACGTATGGCGCTGTAGTTGTCTTCGCCTTCCTTGCTACCGTGGATGGAGTCCTTACTTCTCCAGAAGAGATGCTTGTGCGATAGGTATTCGACGGTAGAGAAGTTGTCGGGGAAGCGCAGGTGTAGGCGCTTCCCGACGAGTGTCGTATCCGTAGTCTGTACGGGAGGTGCGTCCTCTTGGCTCGTCTTAGTGCCTGAGGAGTCCCCACTGCACGCTGTCAGGAGCAAGAGCGCAGCGGCAAGGGTGAAAAGAGGGCGTAGATGCATGATAGATCTATGGCTAATGTGTAGGATGTAGGTGCGGTGCGGCTTAGTCACGCGAGAAGAGACGCGAGAAGAAGCCACGCTTCTCCTCCTCCTCTTCGTAGAGACCCAGTCGGTGCCACTCGCTATCGAGCGCCTTACCGGCCTGGATGCGGTGGTAGATCGTACCCCAGTCGGGCAGGCCACCGAAGTTGCGGTCATCGAGGAAGAGATCGGCCTTGAGCTTGCGCGAGAAGCCCGACCCCGTAGCGTCTTCCTCGGGGAAGTCTCTATTGATGGCGTAGAACTCTACGCCACGCTGACGACACCACTCGACGGCTTCGTCCAGCAGAGCGCCCTCACGGACGGTCCAGAGGATGAGACGATGCCCATCACGGATCAGCATCGCGAGAGTCTGGGTGGCGAAGGGGATTTCCTCGCCGATCTTGGGATAGCGATGGCGTACGATCGTGCCATCGAAGTCAACAGCTATAATCATCAGTAGAGTGGGGGAGTATAGGATAGAGTTTAGAATCCAGAGAAGCGGATGACGTTATCGGGCGTCTCCTCGGTCTTCTCTTCTTCGGGCTGAGTCACTTCCTCTACAGGCTCTGGACGTGACGCCGTAGAGGTGGAGAAGGTCGTCGCACTCGTGGTGTACTGCGATGGCTCAGGGCTGGACGTATGCAGGTCGAAGGCCGATAGCGAGCGGCGCTCACGGGCGCTCTGGCTGGCCGTACCATAGTTGTTGATACGGATAGCTCTGTTGTTGGTCTTATCGAGGCGCTTACTCTCGAAGATGCGGTGATCACGACGGAAGGAAGGCGTCTCCTCGAGGATGATCAGGAGCTCTTCGTCATCGAGCTCATCGATGTGTAGGGCGACAGGCTCGGCCTTCGTGCGCTTGGTGGCGGCACCCCCATAGACACGCTCGATGAGACGCTGCTGCTCGTCGCGCTCCTTCTCTTCGCTGATCTTGGCCAGCGGATCCTTAGCCTTGGGCGTCGTAGGCAGGAAGATATCTTCGTCAAAGCCGAAGCCCGAGGCGAGGATCGTCACACCGATCTTTTTGCCGATACCTTCGACGCGAGCCGTACCATAGATCGTCTTGACCTCGTCGGAGAAGTCCTCGGTGAACGCCTGGAGCTCGGTGAGCTCGGGGATCGTGAGAGGCTCTTCATCACCCTCATATACGTTGATCAGGAGGTGACGTGCCTTGCTGATGTTATTGTTGTTCAGGAGAGGCGAATTGAGTGCCTCTTGGATAGCCAGAGTCATACGCTCGGGCCCTTCAGCGTAGCCGGTGTTGATGACAGCTACACCGCCATTGCGCAGGGTCGTATCGACGTCAGCGAAGTCAAGGTTGATCGTACCGGCGATATTCACCAGGTCGGAGATACCGCGTGCGGCATTGCTCAGCGTATCGTCCGCCTTGGCGAAGGCTTCGGAGACGGTGAAGTCCTTGTACACCTCGATGAGGCGCTGGTTGTTGATGACGAGGAGGGCATCGACGCTCTCGCGCATCTGCTTGACCCCTTCGAGTGCCTGGAGGATCTTAGCCGTACCCTCAAAGAGGAAGGGAATCGTGACGATACCGATAGTCAGCAGGCCTGCCTGCATGGCGATCTTGCCGATGACAGGTGCTGCACCCGTACCCGTACCACCACCCATACCAGCGGTGATGAAGACCATGCGCGTATCGCCCTCGATGAGGGCATCACGGATAGCCTGCTCACTCTCCAGAGCAGCTTCCTTAGCGCGCTCAGGCTTGGCACCAGCGCCGAGACCCTTGGTGACGGTGGGGCCGATCGTGATCTTGTCTACCACAGGGCTGCGGTCGAGAGCCTGGGTATCTGTGTTACATAGGAGGAAGGACACCCCAGGGACGGAGCCACTGGTGCACATCTTCGTGACAGCGTTACCACCACCACCACCTACGCCCACTACCTTGATGAGCTGCTTGATCTGACTTTCGCTGTATCCGTAGTTGATACTGCCTCGTTCTATTGTATCCATGTCGTCTAAAGGTATGGGCTAATAATCATCACCACCATCACTCTCACCGAAGAGGCTGCTAATACCCTTCGATAAGCCACTCTTGAGGCGCTCAAAGGCCGACGGACCCTTCTCCTTAGGCTCGCGCTTCTCTTCGTGTCTGTAGGACTCTTCGCGGTAGTCGAAGAAGTCGTCTTCATCATCGTCCAGCGGGAGGTGCTGGGCTTCGCTGATGGTCGTGTAGGTGTAGGACTCTTCCTCCTCTTCCTTGGGCTGGAAGACGGGCTCAACGGGCTCGCTGGAGCGCGTCGTGGGCTGCTCCTGAAGGAGTGACTCGAGGGGACGGAGTTCGTACGTCACACCGGGCTCGCTGGCCTGAGCGGCGAGGGCTATCTCGGTGATATAATTTGCGAGGAGGTTATTATCGACACCTTCCTCGTAGATGTCTCGGCGGAGAGAAGCCTTGCGGTACTCGGGAGAGAGCTTACGCAGGGTCTCGAAGAAGTAGTTGGTCTTCGTCACGCCACCAGCGAAGACGAAGCCCTTGGGGATGCTCTCACCGCAGCCAGCTTCGTGGATGATGCTGACCACATTGTTCAGGATCTCGAGGATACGTGCACTGATGTAGCGGTTGACCTCGAGCTGGCTGAAGTGCTTCGTAGAGCTACCGTCAGCAGAGGTAGCGATGATCTCCTCGGTGCGGGACACGGAGAGATTCATCGAGCCCTGATTGATCTTTAGGTTCTCAGCGTCGGACTCCAGGAGGGGTACGCTGAGCTGCGTGAGGTCGCGCGTCACATTGTTCCCACCGAGAGGCAGGACGAAGAGGGCGACAGGGAAGCGCTCCTGATAGATAGCGATAGAGGTCGTACCACCGCCGATGTTGACGTAGGCACAGCCGAGGGCCATCTCCTCCATCGTCATCGTAGCGGCTGCTTCGGCGATAGGGGTGGGGAGGATACCCAGCAGGCGCAGGCGCAGACGATCTTCGATGGTCTCACGGACGTTGACGATGATGTTCTGTCGGGCTACGATGAGCAGGTACTGGGCCTCGAGACGGCGGCAACGCACACCTCTGGGGTTGGGCTCGCGCTTGCCATCACAGCGGTAGCGAGGCTCGGTGACCGAGAGGATCGTCATGCCGGGATAGCTGGCATCACTGACCTGGTCCTTGAGGGTGAGTAGATGCTCGGGGGTGACGACGCTACCTTCTTCACCGAGGTCGATGAAGGAGTCATAGCGCTCGGAGCGCATAGAGCGGCACTCTAGCCCTACATACACGCCGGAGATCGTGGCCTCATCGGGTAGGTTAGCCCTCATCGCATCGATGAGCATATCGATGCGCTTAGCGGCCTCCTCAATGTTGTGTATAGAGCCCTGACGTACACAGCCTGCCGTGGGGACACGGTGGGCGGCGATGGGCACGACGCGTCCCTGTGGGGACTTCGTGGCGAGCATCCCAGAGAGGGAGGTGCTGCCTATGTTGATGACGGCGTATATGCTATCCCTACGATCGTTCATTTCTTCTGTGGCTTGTTAGGTTTGCCCTTCTCTACTGTGGCGGGCTTATTGGGTTTCTTGGGGGTGGAGGCTTGCTGAGGTGCGGGCTTCTTAGGGTCCCTTTTTTCGGTCTTTGCCTTGTCGCTGGGCTTGCTTGCGGGCTTATCCTTGGGCTTGTCCTTCGGGGTTTCCTTAGCCTTATCGCGGGGCTTCTCTACAGCGGCGGGCTTCTTCGGAGTGGGAGCCGCAGTGACCGCTGGCGTAGGCTTGGGGTCGGGATCGGGCGTAGGTGCAGGCGCTGGTGCAGCGACTACTTCGCCTTCTTCGTCGAAGGTTTCACCCTCGGGAGCATAGCGGCTGCGTGCGATGATCTGCTTGCCGTAGTCGAGGTTGACGTAGCTGAAGGCATTCATCCCACGCTTGGGGAGCACGCTCTCAGCGAAGATACGCCACTTACGGAGCTTCTCACTCCAGTTCGACTCACGGCCCATGATGACGCGTGTCGTGCCGATGCGGGGGATGAGGACGATACCGTCGGTCTCATCCACGTAGACCTGACCGAAGTAGTCGGTGAAATAGGGGTCTTCTCGCAGGGCGGCCATGAGGTCATAGACGGGGCCCGTAGCCATCTTGAGGTCTACAGCACCGCTGACGATGGGGAGATAAGCCGCGAAGGTGGGGTTCACCGTGATGGTACCCTTGCCCTGTGTGACGTAGTAGCTCTTGCCCGAAGGTTCCTGGACTATATAGAGGGGGTGCTTCTCCGTCAGGCGTATCTGCACGGAGGAGGAGGAGGGGGCGATGAAGGCCTCAGCACGCTTGTAGATAGGCATGCTGAGCAGGGTGCGCTCAATCTTTCTGAGGTCGATGGAATCAAGGCGCTTCCCTCGTAGCTGGATACCACGGCGGGCGAGCTCATCGGTGATGCGTTCGCCAGTGAGGAAGAGCGGTTCGCCACCTGTCTCGGTCTTCACCTCGATAGTGACGGCCTGGCAGCGGTCGGTGGAGGTGACGCGTGGGGAGCGGATGAGTAGGTACGCGATACCCCCTATCAGTGCGACTGACAGGAGGAGCAGGAGTAGGTTGCGTACGAGGGCTCTATTCTTCATAGCCTGCGGCGGATCTCATCTGCTACCTGGGGCACCAGGCGGTCAATATCTCCAGCGCCGACCATCAGGATGACTTCGGGGAGCTCCTGACGCTTCTTGAGCTCGGGGAGCAGGCCTTCCTTGGGCAGGACAAGCACATCCTTATGCTTCATCACGTCGGCGATCATCTGTGAGGTGACGCCTGGGATGGGGAGCTCACGAGCGGGATAGATATCGAGGAGAATGACTTCGTCGAGCTGGTCAAGGCTCGCGGCGAACTCCCGATAGAAGTCCTGCGTACGGCTATAGAGGTGCGGCTGGAAGATGCCGAGGATCTTGCGGTCGGGGTAGAGCTCACGCACCGAGCGGATGCTGGGGTCAAGCTCATTGGGGTGGTGGGCGTAGTCGTCGATGAGTACGCAGCGGGGATCATCGATGAGGCGGTCAAAGCGGCGGTAGACCCCACGGAAGGAGGAGACACCTGCTGCCAGCTCCTCGAGAGTAGCTCCACAGAGGTAGGCTACGGCCATAGCTGCTACGGCATTCTCCACATTGATGAGGAGGGGCACACCGAGCTCGACGTGGAGCGTACCTGCGGGGTGGCCTTCGATAGCGGGATAGTGCCAGTCGAAGAAGAGGTGCCCATCACGGATCTCGATGCCGTCGGCACGGAAGTCAGCTTCGTCAGCTCCTGTGGTGTAGGTGAAGAGGCGCGTACCTTCCTTGAGGCGGGGCGTCACGGGGATGCCCTTCTTCATCACCAGAGCACCCTCTGCGCTGACGAGCGAGGTGAAGTGCTCGAAGCTCTCCCGATAGGCCTCGGGCGTGTGGTAGATGTCGAGGTGGTCGGGGTCCGCGGAGGTGATCACAGCGATGAATGGAGAGAGATGGTGGAAGGAGCGGTCGAACTCATCAGCTTCGATCACAGCATAGTCGCTGCACTCGGAGATGAGGCAGTTGGTCTGGTAATTATTCGAGATACCGCCGAGGAAGGCGTGGCAGTCGACGTGGCTCGAGCGCAGGAGGTGCGCCAGTAGGGTAGAGGTCGTCGTCTTGCCGTGGGTACCAGCGACGCAGAGCCCGCGCTCACGGCGGGTCAGTTCGCCGAGGAGCTCAGCACGCTTCACCACACGGTTGCCCTGTGCGCGGAAGAAAGCCAGCTCGCGGTGGTCGTGGGGAACGGCTGGAGTGAAGACGACGAGGGTATCCTTCGTGCGGAAGGGCTCGGGGATTAGCTCGGGATCGTCTTCGTAGTGGATGGCAGCACCCTCTTCGCTCAAGGCGTGTGTGAGGGGTGAAGGCGTCAAGTCATACCCTGCTACGCTATCTCCCTTGCTGAGGAAGTAGCGCACGAGAGCGCTCATACCTATGCCACCGATACCAATAAAATACAGCTTCATGCACTATCTCTATTTTACCATTTTACGCAAAGGTACAAAGAAAGTAACACCGAGCGCCAGCGTACTTATATAAAGCGGGTAAAGTCTTGGCTTTTATCGGTGGAATTAAGTGAAAGAAGAAGGTCCAGGGGAGCTGTGCAAAATGTACAGCTCCTCTGGACCTTTGTTATAGGGCTTAGAATGACCCTTACTCCGCCTTACCGGAGCCTATGTGGTAGTAGGCGCAGTGGGGAAATTCGTAGGCGTCAAGGCCAAGGTAATCTACCTCCATCTTATAGAGACGGCTACCATCTTCTTCGTACTTCTGCCCAGGGACTATACGAATATATGCCCTTATATAGAAGGTCTGCAGATCCAATCCCAGTGTATTCTTGCGCTTCTCAAAGCTCTCTGCTCGGTCAGCGGGAACACTGATGAAGGGAACATTCTTCTTATATGTTAGGAAGGGATGGATCGGTATATCTCCCTTTGTAGCGAGGAAGGGTAATGCATAGCCAAGACGCTCATCCCATGGATAGCCCGCGCGCTCAAAGTCATATCCCTTGGTGTGGAGCTTGTGTCGCACGTAGTAGACCCGATTGAGATCGAACTTCTCAACGGCTGCTTTCAGCTTCTCCAGTAAGGTTGCTCGCTGTCTCTGATACTCGAAGGGGTTGCTTGTAGCATCTGCCATCTGCTCTGGGCTTCCCGTAGATTCAGCGTACGCCTTGATAGCGTCATCCGTATAGGTTAGGCAACCAGCCTTGATAAGTGCGGGTATATAGTCCTCTTGGAGTAGCTCTACAGCTTCAGGATAGAGCGTTTTGTGCTCTATGGGAGCCGTTATAATTTCCCCCTTTTGTATGGCATGCTCGGGATAAACAATGAGGCTATCCTTGGGGAATTGTGGCAGGCTTAGGAAATATATGATCTGTGGTTGACCGATGGGATCTCCGAAGAAGTCCTTCTTTGCTGGGATGATGCGCTTCTTGAGCTTTCCTTTTGCGAAGGCGGGGATCTTCATATCCCCCTTACTCCAACCCATAGTTTGGTACCTTTCGCCCGGCTCATACGGCAGGCCTATTGTGAGGCTATCGCCTACGTGGAAGGTGATCGTAGTGACGGATTCTTGGGCAGCAATGGATCTTGTGCCAAGCAGAAGGAATAGGATGAAATAGAGGTAGTTATGCATGTTAAAAAACCTGTGTTTGTGTGAGTTTATACTGGGAGATGATGTCTTTTCTTAGGGGTAAAGTTACTCTTTTTCCGTGGGGTGCGGGAGGCGATAGGTCGAGTGCGAAGCGATGCCCTTTCGTGCGATATGACCCGCTGTGACAAAGGTCTTTAGCTCTGAAGAGGCGGCCGTCGGGGAGAGCCCCGTGAGCTTCACATATTCGCTACGGGTGAGGATGTGGTGGGTGCGTAGATAGCTGAGGAGCTGGCTAAGGCGCCGCTCACGACCCTCTCGAGGGCGCGTGTAGCTGTGATGCGGGGCGCGCTGGAGCCTGCAGGCCCTACGGGTGCGTTGCACGAGCCTGCGGTCTGCGTGGAAGCGCACATCGGCTATCTCCAGGCTGGCGGCATTGCGTGTCGCAGTCTCTTCGCCTTCGGGGGGAGCAACGTCCTTGCGGTAGCCGAGCTTGGGGCGGAAGCTCCCCATGCCATTGATATGCACGATATAGCCGTCTGCGAGCCTCTTAGCGAGCTCTTCGCCGAGGAGCTGGAGTACGCCTTCAATCTCGGCGCGTGAGAAGGTACAGCCTCCGGCCATACGCTCGGAGAGGTCCTCGGTGCTGAGTCGTCCTTCGCTGATCAGGCGAGGATGCTGGCTGGGATGCTTCCCAAGGCCTTGAGGGATTTGCCTCATTGTGTACTTTGCCATCGTCGTGTCGTGTATTGGGTTACTTGTCTTACTGATAGGAGAAGCTCTCTGCTCTTCCTGAGGCAAAAGTACGTCGGGGAGGAAAGAAAGGGCAGCACCTTTAGTGCTATTTGGTCGGCTATGTGCGTAGTCCTATCATCTACGTACCTAAATCCCAAGATCCACGCACGTGGACGATAAGACTACCGACGTGGACGGAGCTTATCTCCCGCTGCTTCGCAAGAAGTGCACCGCTGGGGTAGGGGAGTGCTTGTATTGGGTGGGGCTTTTCCCTCAAGAAGGGGCTACTTACTCGCCGTAGATGTGCGGGGCACAGTGAAGCTACAGGAGCGGTGTATATACGACACGTCCCGACAGTCAGATGACTGCCGGGACGTGCTGTATAATAGTAATGGAGTAGGGGAGACCCTTACTGAAGGGCTACCCAGCGCACGAGCGCGAAGTCCATACGATGTGGGAGCTCGGGGTGCGAAGGCACGATACGCAGAGCACGCTTGTAGTGCCCAGGACGAGCCTGCTTGAAGCGGAGTTCGTAGACCTCACGTGAGCCATTGCGCTCGACGAGTGTCAGGGCGGTCTTCGCTACGAAGCGGAGGCGACCCTGAGCATCTTCGCGTGCATCGACGAGCTCGACCTCGAGATCCGAGGTGAGTGCACCCTTGTCAAGGACAAGGCGTACGGTCTCTTCGTCGCCTGTGTGGCGCTCGTTGGACATGTATGCTGCGCTCTCGGAGCCCTCGACAGAGATGACCTGCATGCTATCCCAAGCCTCAGCGGTAGCGCGCTTCCACTCGGTGAGTTCGCGGGCGATACGGTTCGAGTCAGCGTGCAGGCGAGCTGAGCGCTGGGCGAGCTTCGTGTAGAAGCGCTCGTAGTAATCGTCCATCATGCGGCGCATGGTGTAGTGAGGAGCGATGAAGTTCATCGAGTTCTTCATCGTCTGTACCCAACCATCGGAGTAGGGCTTGCCGTCGCGCTGGAAGTAGAGGGGGTACGATCTCCTTCTCGAGAAGGTCGTAGATCGTCGTGGCGTCGAGCTTGTCCTGCAGCGATTGATCAGCGAAGGTGCGCTTGTCGGTGAGCGCCCAACCAGCACCCTTGCGGTAGCCTTCGTACCACCATCCGTCGAGGACGGAGAGATTGAGGACACCATTCATCTCGGCCTTTTCGCCCGAGGTACCCGAGGCTTCGAGAGGACGAGTAGGGGTGTTCATCCAGATATCTACGCCAGCGATGAGCTTGCTGGCAAGGCGCATATCGTAGTTCTCGAGGAAGATGATCTTCCCGAGGAACTGAGGCAGGCGGCTGATCTCGAGGATGTGCTTGATGAGGCCCTGACCACCGCCGTCGGCGGGGTGTGCCTTACCCGTGAAGAGGAACTGTACGGGGTACTTGGGGTTGTTGACGATGCGCTCCAGACGCTCGAGGTCGGTGAAGAGGAGGTGCGCACGCTTGTAGGTAGCGAAGCGACGACCGAAGCCGATGAGCAGGGCGTTGGGGTTGATGCCTTCGAGGACGGATACCGTCGTCTCGGGATCACCGCTGTTGTGGAGCCACTTCTCACCGTAGAAGGAGCGGATATGCTCGACGAGACGGAGCTTGATCGCCTGGTGTGTCTCCCAGATCGTCTCGTTGGGGAGCTGCTGGATCTTCGCCCAGGTAGCTTCCTCGGTCTGCTTCTTGAGGAAGTCCTTGCCGAAGTGCTTCGTGTAGAGCTCCTGCCACTCGGCAGAGGCCCATGTAGGCAGGTGGACGCCGTTGGTGACGTAGCCGACGTGCAGCTCTTCGGGGAAGAAGCCCTTCCAGACGGGGGCGAACATCTCCTGCGAGACGCGGCCGTGCAGCAGGCTCACACCGTTGGCTTCCTGACAGGTATTCAGTGCGAAGACGCTCATGGAGAACTTCTCGTTGCTCTCGGGATTCTCACGGCCGAGGCTGATGAAGTCATGCCAAGAGATGCCGAGACGCCCAGGGATGTGACCGAGATACTTGCCGAGGAGCTCCTCGTCGAAGTAGTCGTGACCAGCGGGGACGGGCGTGTGGCAGGTGTAGATCGAGGAGGCGCGGACGAGCTCGAGAGCTTCGTCGAAGGGAAGACCTTCGCCCTCGACGTAGTCCAGGAGGCGCTGTACGCTCATGAAGGCAGCGTGACCTTCGTTCATGTGATAGACGTCCTTCGAGATGCCGAGGCGGTTGAGGAGGAGCACACCACCGATACCGAGGAGGTACTCCTGCTTCATACGGTTCTCCCAGTCACCGCCATAGAGCTGGTGCGTGATGGGGCGATCCCATTCGCTATTCTGTGGGATGTCGGTGTCGAGGAGGTAGAGGCTGATACGGCCGACGTTTACCTTCCATACGTGGCTGTATACGGTGTGACCAGCATAGGGCACCTCGAGGATGAGGGGCGTCTGCCCGTCTTCTTCGAAGATCTGCTCAATGGGAAGCTGAGTGAAGTCCTGGGCTTCGTAGTTCGCCTGCTGCTGGCCTTCGGGGCTGAGGCTCTGGGTGAAGTAGCCGTAGCGATAGAGGAAGCCGACGGCGGTGAGGCGGACATTGCTGTCGCTGGCCTCCTTGAGGTAGTCACCAGCGAGGACGCCAAGACCGCCGGAATAGATCTTGAGGATATTCGTCAGACCGTACTCCATGCTGAAGTAGGCGACGGAGGGACGTACTGCGTCTGCAGGCTCGTTCATATAGGCCTGGAAGTCGGCATAGACTTCGTCCAGCTGCGCCATGAAGTCCTTGTCAGCGACGAGGGCTACCATCTCCTCAGCGGAGAGCAGGCGAGTGAGCGTGATAGGATTGCCTTCGGTCGACTCCCAGAGCTCGGGAGAGATGCGGCGGAAGAGATTCTGTGCCTTGGGGGTCCATACCCACCAGAGGTTGTGGGCGATCTCGTCGAGTCTACGCAGCTCAGCGGGCAGCTGGGCATAAGCATAGATGTTCGTCCAGACGGGATCGTTGGCGCGCTTTGTTACGATCATAAATATATTCCTTCTTCTAAGCAATCGGAGACAGTCGGTCGACTATCCTTTTTTTACGGTGCAAAGGTACTGATAATAAACCACTACCCCTTACTCTACGACAAGATCGTAAAGTAAGGGGTAGTGGTATCTCTGTGAGGTGGGGTAGGGGAGCGCCTATTTCTTCGCAGGGGTGAGCCCGAGAGCGGCTGCTTCGCGGAGCATAAATTCGTAGGCGGGCTCGTATTCGTTGGGGATCGTACCGTCGAGGATAGCGTCCTTGATAGCGTCCTTAATGAGCCCGACCTCGCGGCAAGGCGTGAGGGCGAAGGTATCCATAATGAGCTGGCCTGAGATGGGGGGCTGGAAGTTGCGGATGCGATCCTTCTCCTCGATGTCGACGAGCTTCTGACGAACGACCTTATAGTTGTCGAGGTACTTGCGTACGCGCTGGGGGTTCTTGCTCGTGATGTCGGCTTCGACGAGGAGCATAAGGTCGTCTATATCATCTCCCGCCTCGAAGAGCAGACGGCGCACAGCGGAGTCCGTCACGCCCTCATCGACGAGGGTGGCGGGGCGCATATGCAGGTCGACGAGCTTCTCCACGTAGTGCATCTTGTGATCAAGCGGAAGGCGGAGGCGGCGGAAGATCTTCGACACCAACTTCATGCCGATGAAGTTGTGGTTGTGGAAGGTCCAGCCGAGGCGCTGGTCAAAGCGCTTGGTGCGGGGCTTCCCGATGTCGTGGAGGAGCGCTGCCCAGAGGAGCCAGAGGTTCATCTCGTGCCCAGGGCGGGTGGTGGCGAGTGCCTTAGCCATGTTGTCCACGACCTTGTAGGTGTGGGTGAGGTTGTCCTTGTGGCCGATGCCGTCGCGCGTCTCGGCGCCCTTGAGCTCGAGGAGCTCGGGGAAGACGAGCTTCATCAGCCCGGTCTTCTCGAAGAGCTCGAGGCCGATGGATGGGCGAGGGGAGAGGAGGATCTTGTTGAACTCCGTGGCGATGCGCTCGGCGGAGATGATCTCGATGCGCCCTGCATTTCGTCCGATGGCAGCGAAGGTGTCGGGGTCGATGAAGAAGCCGAGCTGCGAGGCGAAGCGTATGGCACGCATCATGCGCAGCGGGTCGTCGCTGAAGGTGATGTCGGGATCGAGCGGTGTGCGCAGGGTGAGCGCCTCCATATCGTGTAGGCCGTCGAAGGGGTCGACGAGCTGACCGAAGCGGTCGGCGTTGAGGCAGATGGCCAGAGCATTGACCGTGAAGTCACGGCGCTCCTGATCTTCCTCCAACGTACCGTCTTCGACGAAGGGCTTGCGACTATCGGGTGTGTAGCTCTCGCGGCGAGCGCCTACGAACTCGATCTCCAGGTCGCCCTGCTTGACCTGTGCCGTGCCGAAGCGAGCGAAGACCGAGATGTGTGCACCACGCCCGAGACGCCCCGCTACCGCCTGCGCCAGGTCGATGCCGCGCCCGATGGAGACGATGTCGATATCCTTCGAGGGGCGGTAGAGGAGGAGGTCACGCACATAGCCCCCGACGATGTAGGCGTCTACGCCGAGTTCGTCCGCGGCTTCGCCGATGAGGTGAAAGAGGGGGGGTGTCTACCTTGTCGTAGATCTCATCTTCCTTTTCGTAGAGCAAGTCTTCGCTGAGCATCCTTTCTTAGTTGGGTTTCTTCGGCTGCAAAGATACGGGTTTCTTGCGTGGGGAGTGCGGTCACCCACGCTTTGCGAAAGAAAAAACATCGGGTGCGTTTCACGTGGAACCCGCACCCGATGCCCTCTCGCGCTTTCGCGCGCGTACGTATATAATATGCTTAGGGCTCTATGTCGTGGAGCAGTCGCTCCTCGTGGATCTCGGGGTCGATGGCGCAGAAGTATAGCCCTGCTTGGCGTTGCTCTCTCTGGATCACAGGGTGTGGCTTGGTGTAGTGATGTGTGGGTGGGGAGGGTGAGTGTTCCACGTGGAACACACCTCTATTTTCTTCGCTTTCCTGCCTGTGCGCTTCGCTGTTTACTCGCGTGCCTTGCTGTCGATCCAGATGGTCACGGGGCCGTCGTTCGTTAGAGATACCTGCATGTCGGCACCGAAGCGACCCGTACCGATGGGGCGACCGAGTTGCTCCTCGAGGGCGCGGACAACCTCATTGTAGAGGGGCTCGACGACCTCGGGACGGGCGGCACGGATGTAGGATGGGCGGTTGCCTTTCTTCGTCTCCGCCATGAGGGTGAACTGCGACACGGCGATGATGTCCCCGCCGACGTCGAGGATACTGCGGTTCATCACCCCGTCTTCGTCGTCGAAGATACGCAGCTGCGTGGCCTTCTTCACGAGGTACTCGATGTCCTCTGCGGTGTCTTCGGGAGAGATGCCGATGAGGATGAGCATGCCAAGACCGTGGCTCTCGGCGACGGCTATTCCGTCGATATGGACGGCTGCGGAGCGGGTGCGTTGGATGAGGAAGCGCATGGGCAGGGTGGTCTATTGCTTGTTTTTTGGGGGGCGTTGGGATCTTCGATAGAGTCACTTTTTACCCATTCCTTTAAAGCATGCTAGGAAGAACTGTGCAATAAACATTATGAGTGCCGAAATCTCAATGAGGTGATTGGTGGAGGTGTGGGGGGATTTGGAGGCTAGATATAGTATGCATAAAGCATGGATGTTGAATGTAATTATCCAGGTGATTCGTAGTGTTTGTCCTAGGAGAATGTTGATTTTTGATACAGAGAAAGCTCCGGCTTGGTTGGACCAAAGTGAGTTGTTTAAGGTTTTTGGGGATCCTCCTGATAAGCAGTACATGTCGTTCCAGTTCAGATGGTTATGCTCGATGTTGTATATCTTCTTTTCATAAATTTCGTACCATGCCTTGGATCCTTTCGCCATCATAATCCAGATGATTGAAAAGGTGCTTCCGAGAAAACTAAGCGAGCAGCAGATCATGTGGGTTAGCATGATTCTAAATTCATCTTGAGCCACATTGCTCTCATGGCTGATTGTTAGACTGTCAACTAGATATCCGTATCCAGTGAATAGAATAACAGTAAATGTTGCAAGGAAGATGGAGCGCTGCCATAGGTTTTGTATCTCAAACTTCCTGATTTTATAGTACTCTTTTCGGAGTTGCTTGATGTTTAGTGTGGGAGTGATAGTCTCCTTTTTGTGGGTAGTTTTTTCGTCCATTTTCTTTGGGCTTTAGTGGTTATGAAATATTAGTTTTCGGGATGGAAGGCGGTGTAGATGATGCGGGCTTTGGCGGGGCCGATGACGGCGGTGAGGTCGTCAAGGCTCGCGGCAGCGATGGCTTGCACGCTGCGGAAGGCCGTGAGGAGCTCGTCCTTCGTCTTCGGGCCGATGCCCTTGATGTAGTCGAGGCGCGAGGAGAGCTGGCTCTTACTGCGCTTGTCGCGGTGGAACGTGATGGCGAAGCGGTGCACCTCCGCCTGGATCTGCTCGAGGAGACGGAAGGTCGGGCTGTGGTGGCGCACGGGGATCTCGTCGAGGGTGTCCGTACCGAAGAGGAGCCCCGCCGTGCGGTGGCGGTCGTCCTTCACCAGCCCCGCTACGGGGATGGCGAGGCCCAGCTCGGCGAGGGCTTCGCGTATGGCGCCTATCTGCCCCTTACCTCCGTCGGCGAGGATGAGGTCGGGGAGACCTTCGCCTCCCGCCTCTTCGCTCAGGCGGCGGTAGCGGCGTGTGACGACTTCGCGCATAGAGGCGTAGTCGTCGGGCCCTTCGACCGAACGGATGTTGAATTTCCTATAATCTTTCTTCGACGGGCGCCCACGCTTGAAGACGACGCAGGCGGCTACGGGGTCGGAGCCTTGGATATTCGAGTTGTCAAAGCACTCGATATGTAGGGGGAGCTTGTCCAGATGCAGGAGGTCCTTCAGCTCGGTGACGATCTGCATGAGGCGCTGGTCGGGGTTGAGCCGCTCGGCACGCTTGTACTTGTCGACCTTGTACTGGCGGACGTTGCGCTCGGAGAGCTCGAGGAGCTTCTTCTTGTCGCCACGCTGGGGGATGGTGATCGTCACGCTGGCATCGTCCTGCCACCCGGGGTCGAAGGGTAGGATCAGCTCCTTGGCGCGTGAGGCGAAGCGCTGGCGTAGCTCGGTGATGGCGCTGGCGAAGAGCTCCTCGCGCGTCTCGCCTTCGATGAGGCTACGGTACTCGATGGTATAGACCTGCGTGACCATCCCTTGGGTGAGGTGCATGAAGTTCACATAGGTCGCGCCGTCTTCGTCCTCGTCGAAGCTGAAGACGTCGACGTTGTGGATGTGGTGCGGGGCGACGGTGTGCTTGACCTGATAGTTCTCGAGGTACTGAAGGCGCTCCTTGTAGATCTGCGCTTCCTCGAAGCGAAGCTCCTCGCTGAGGCGAAGCATCTCCTCACGATAGAGGTCGATGACGTCACGGAGGTTCCCACGCAGGAGGCTCGTGATCTCGCGGATGTTGTGCGCGTAGTCCTCGGCAGTCTGGTAGCCGACACAGGGTGCCTTGCACTTCTTCATGTGGTACTCGAGGCAGACCTTGTACTTGCCCTGGGCGATCTTGTGCGGAGAGAGGTCAAGGTCGCAGGTGCGGATAGGGTAGAGGTCGCGCACCATGGCTACGGCAGCGTGCGCCATGCCGACGTTGGGGTACGGGCCGAAGCGCACCGAGCCATCGTGGGCGGGGCGGCGCTCGACGCGGACACGGGGGAAGGGCTCATGGCGGATGACGACCTCGGGATAGGTCTTGTCGTCCTTGAGAAGGATGTTGTAGCGGGGCTGATGCTCCTTGATGAGGGAGTTCTCGAGGATAAGGGCCTCAGCTTCGGAGCCCACGACGACGTACTCGATACCGCGGATCTGGCGCACCAGAAGGCGGGTCTTCGAGCTGGCTACATCGCGCTGGAAGTAGCTACTGACGCGGCGACGCAGGTTCTTCGCCTTCCCGACGTAGATGATCGTGCCCTCCTGGCCGATGTACTTGTAGCAGCCGGGGGCTTCGGGGAGCGTAGGGAGGATCTTACGTATTTCGTCGAGCGTCATCGTGTCTTATCTGAGGGAGGTGGGCAAAATCGCCCCTATTACAACAAAGATAAGGGAAAGATGGTGCGCTCCCGCTCCCGCGCAAGCCGTTGGCTCGCGAAGCGCCTAAAGACGGGGCTTCTTCGCCGTAGGGTTAGCCCTTTCGGCGGGGAGTACGGCGGGGGAGCTATGGGAGGGAAGGATGCGGGCTTGCGGATGGGGTAGTATGAACCTATATTAGTCGGCGGGCTGACCTATATAGGTCGTCATCGCGACCTATATAGCTTCGTCGTCGGATCCATATAGGTCAGCCCACCGACCTATATAGGTCGATTTATCGCCCTGTGGTAGGGGGATGGTGCAAGCAGCGCCTATCGTAGATATAGCTATAGCGAAAGGCTGCCACGGCAAGAAGAGGAGAGGGATATGCGAACCAGTACTGGTCGCCGACGTGACCAGTACTGGTAACTGATAGCAAGCAGTACTACTTCGCGCTGCGACCAGTACTGGTCAGACGAGTGACCAGTACTGGTTGCTTTTACCTCCTTGTATGGGTGTGCGGTATGGGGCTATAGTACAGTGCGTTGTGGTATGCTCGCTCGGAGTGCCTTTCCCTGCTGAGAAAAAGAAATCTCCCCGAGGAGCGGGAGGCGCATCCTCGGGGAGATCCTAAAAACACAAGTAAGAAGTGAGCCTATCAGAGGGCTACTTCGTGGGGCGGGGACGGATGACGCTCAAGAGGCTGATGTCAGAGGCGTAGTGCAGGTCGAAGGTGCGTAGCTCCTTCACGCTTTCGCTGGGGGTCGTGGAGAGCTGGAGCAGGAGGAGCTTCGTCAGGTCGTGCAGGAGGGGACCCGAGCGGCCTTGGTCGAGGTAGGAGACCATCAGCGCCTTGAGGTCGGGGTGATAGCCTACCTGCATCTTGAAGCCCTGGCGGTTGTCCGTCTCGGTGCGCCCTGCGATAGTATAGAGGAGCTGGGAGGTGAGGCCCTGTACTTCACTTGCGGGGCGGCTGGTGTCAATGGTGGCGGTGTAGACACTGCGCTCCTTGGCCTCGGCACCGTTGAGGTTCGGCGTGCCACCCGAGTAATAGATGCGGTGCGTAGCGGGGTCGATGGTGACGCTGCGGCCGATGGGTTCGCTGAGCGTGAAGACAGCGAGGAGCTTCTCTGCAGCGAGGTCGAAGAGGTAATAGCGGTTCGCCGTGTCGCGCAGGACGACCTGAGCGCCCATACGGAAGATCTCCTTGATCTGCGCTCCCGAGAGGGCAATGGGTACCTTGCGTGCGGCGGTGCTTCCCTTGTCGAAGGCGAAGGCCGCGGACTCATAGCGCACGAAGAAGTAGCCCTTATCCTGCCAGGATGCTGCGCCCGTGGGGTAGCCGTAGATGCCCGTGAGGGCGGTCATCTTCCCCCGTCTCGGGGTCGAGGCGGTAGAAGTGCTTCTTGTCAAAGGAGAGGTAAGTCGTGCCGTCATCGAAGGTGAAGGAGTGGCGCACCCATTCATCGCCGTCGGGCTGGGTGATGCGTAGGTTCTTCGTGAGGCGCATCGTCTTGCGATCGAAGAGGAGGAGGCGTGAGGCGTGCTCGCTGTCGTCGGTGAAGTCGTACTTCGCCATATAGGCCAGATAGTCGCCCGCTTCGCTCAGCGTGCCTTCGCAGAGGTAGCCTTGGCCGTCGTACTCCTTATTAAATGGGGTGGCCTTGTCGGAGAAGACGGGGAGGAGGGTCTTCGCCTCGCGATCGAGGAGACTGAGGCTGGAGGCCACGCCCACGCCATCGGGCTGGCTCGTCAGGACAGCGGCAAGGCCTTGGTTGAAGATCAGGGTATAGCCCTCATAGTCCTTGTAGGCGGGCGGTGTGGGCTCTGGTGTCGGTGTGGGTACAGGTGTTGGTGTCGGCTGGGGGAGGGGCGTAGACTTATCACCGCAGGCCGTGAGGAGGCTGAGGGCAAGGGCTACGCTGTAGATGCGGTAGTTCATAGTCGGCGTGTATCTAAGGGTCGGGGAGGAAGAAAGGCGAGGCAGCCACGGGTGTGGTACTGCCTCGCCTTTGCTTATCGGGGGATTACTTAAGCTCCTGGACGGTGAAGCCGTGCCACTTGCCGTCAGTGAGGGTATAGGTCTTGAGGTGCTCAGGGGTGACGTAGAGGACGGGGCTCTTCAGCTGACCGAAGGCTACGAAGCCCTCCTGAGGATAGTCCTCATAGGCCTTGGTATTCACCTCTGGCTGTGCGCCGAGGATGAAGGTCACACCAGAGTGCTTGTAGTTGCCGTGGAAGGCACCGCTACCGATCTTCTTAGCAGCGGGGATGCTGACGTAGGTGATCTTCAGACCATTGCCACTGAAGTTAGCGCCACCCGTGAAGCAGACATCACCGATCTCCTCGAGGAGGGGGAAGTTCACAGCCGTCAGCGAAGCGTTGTCGGTGAAGACTGCTTCGCCGAGCTTCTTCAGCTTGGGCAGGTGAGCGAAGTTGAGGCTACCCGTCTCATTGAAGGCGAAGCCACTGACCTCCGTCACACCTTCGGCGTAGATCGCCTTGAAGTTCTGGAATCTCTGCGTGAAGACGCCATTGTCGATACGTGTGATGCTCGAGGGGAGGACGAGGACACCATTGCGGCCCTGACCAGCGAGGTAGCTCTGACCAGCGCTCGTGATGCTCGTCAGCACGCCGTCCTTGACCTTGAAGTACTTGCCGTCGAGGCTCTCGGGGATGGTGATGCCGTCGAGCTTAGCGAAGTGGTGGCGTGCGATGAACTCGAAGTACTGCAGGAAGTTCGGGCTCTTGCTCTCATCGAAGACGAGGACCTTCTCCTCGGGCGTGCCCCAGAAGGCATCTTCAGCCGTGCCGTAGATCTTATCGGTCTCATCGATAGCCAGCGGTGGACGCTGTGCACCACCGAAGTCAACGGTCATAAGAGCGGAGCAGCCCTTGAAGGCTGCCTTACCGATCTTCTTCACACCAGGGGCGTGGATAGCCGTGAGCTTCGTATTGTCGAGGAAGACGCCATCAGCGATCTCCGTGACGGTAGCCTCGAGGGTGACGACACCATCTGCGGGGGTCTTGTCGATAGGATAGGTGACGAGTACGCCATCCTTGATCTCAATCTCGGTGCCCGGGATGGGCGCACCGTTGATGGTCTTGAAGTGGTGCTTCTTCGCGAAGTCAGCAAAGTCTGCGACCTTGTCTGCGGGGACGATGAGGTCCTTCTCTTCTGACGTGCCTTCGAAGGCATCATCGCTCGTCGTGGGGACGGTAGCACCAAGCTCGAGGCTGGTGAGTGCCGAGCCCTTGAAGGCAGCATCACCGATCTTCGTGAGCTTGGGCGCCTTGACCGTCTTCAGCGTCTTGTAGCCCTCGAAGACCTTGGCAGAGATCTCGGTGACTTCGGGGAGGGAGACGAGGCCCGTGGCAGCGATCTCCTTCTCGGGATAGGCTGAGAGGACGCCGCTCGTGATCGTGATACCGCTCTGAGGTACGACGGGCGTGTCGGTCTTGCTACATGAGGCGAGACCCAGGGTGAGAGTTAAAGCAAGGGTGAGAAACTTCTTAATCATAGTTGTGGGTTGGGGTAAAATATAGAGGCACGCCCGCCCTCGTACTGCAAGAGCTAAGGGCGGGTGTGCGGGAGGATTTACTTAGGTTCGTTAGAGAAGCCGTAGCCAGCCTGCTGAGGCAGGAGGAGCTGCAGCGTCTTGGGATAAGCGAGGTATTCAGCGGGGATCTTGCCCGTGAGCTTATTGCCTGAGAGGACGAACATCGTGTAGCCGTAGTCGGGCAGACCATGCAGGCCAGCGTACTTAGCTGCATCGGGCAGATAGCGCTTGATGCGTGCGGGGATTGTGCCCGTGAGGTCGTTGTCGCTCAGGTCTACCGAGATGAGCAGGCTCTGCTGTGCACCACCGAGGTCCGTGGGGATCGTGCCTGAGAGCTTGTTGCCCTTGAGGTCGATGACGTAGATACCCGTGAGGTGTGCGAGCTCAGCAGGGATCGTACCCGTGAGCTGGTTGCCTGCGAGGTTGAGCTGCTGGAGCGTCTTCAGCGCACCGAGAGAGGCGGGGATAGCGCCCGTGAGCTTGTTGCCCGAGATATGGATCTCGCGGATGCTCTTCAGAGAGCCGAGGGAGGCGGGGAGGCTTCCCGAGAACTCATTGAGGCCTGCGGAGAAGTACTCGAGCTGAGCGAGTGCGCCGAGAGAGGCAGGGAGCTCACCTGAGAAGTGACAGCCATAGAGAGAGAGGTACTTAGCGCTCTTCAGTGCGCCGATCTCCGTGGGGAGCGTACCCGTGAAGCCCTGGAAGGAGAGGTCGATATAGCGTGCCTTCGTCAGCTGACCGATCTCGCGGGGGAGCGAGCCGGTGAGGGTCTTCCCGTTGGGGCGGTGCTCCCTGGCGGTAGCAGGATCACCATTCCACCACATGCTGAGGTCGTAGCGGCTATTGCTGAGGTCGAGGGTATCGAGCTCGGTGAGCTTGCCGATGGCGGGAGATACCTCGCCCGTCAGGCTCGTGAAGCGCAGACGCAGAGAGCGCAGGTGGGTCAGCTGATAGAGCTCGGCGGGGATGGTACCCGTGAGCTCGCGGTTGTACTGCAGCTGGAGCGAGCGCAGAGCGGTGAGCTGTCCGATGCTCTTAGGCAGGGTGCCACGGAGCTTGTTGCCGCCGAGGTAGAGGGCGGTGACACGAGGTGCGCCTGCGACGTCGCTTACCTGGACGCCTGCCCAAGTAGCTACGGGGCGAGAGCTATTCCAGTTGTTGGAGTGCGACCATCCCATCCCGTCGAGGCTCTTGTAGAGGTCTACAAGGGCGAGGCTGTCGGTCTGGATCGACCCCGTGATCGTCTCGCCTGCGGGGAGCTCCGTAGCGCGAGCGCTGGTGTTGCCAGCGGGCTGAGGCGCATCCTTCTGCTCCTTGCCGCAGCTGGTGACGACTCCACCGAGGGCAATAAGCGCGAGGGTAGAGAGGAGAGTTTTCTTCATTTTTAAGTGAATATTAAGTGAACTAATTAGGATAAATCATCGGTTGGCCCCAGTGCGGCTGGCCGCATTGGGGATGAAGTAGAAGCCTGCGGGGAAGGAATTTACCTTCTCCTTCAGAAGGAGCTTCGTGCCGTCGGCCTTGAGGACCATCGTCACGTTCTTCTTGTTGTAGGTGCTGTAGCCCTCGAAGGCAGCGTAATAGAGTTCGCCCGTAGCAGGGTCGACGCCGAGGCTGTTGTAGTACATATTAGCGGACGTACCTACACCATCAATCGTCTTGACATCAATGACCTGAGAGGTCTTGCTCGTAGCGAAGTCGTGGCAGTAGATGACGGAGCTTTGGCCCGTGAAGTAGAGCTTGTCGCCGTGAGCGAAGAAGGCGGAGCTTGTAGTGCGCTGCCAGATTTCGGGGCCAGTTGCAGAGATGGACTTGTCGAGGATGTGGGTGTCGAGGGCGACGAAGTTGTCAGGGGTGGGGTCTACCTTGAGGATCGCATAGGGGCTCGTCGTAGATACCCAGAGCTTACCATCGTGGCTGACAGCGATACCCGAGGGCTGGGCGGGTGAGAGGTCCAGCTCACGGACGACCTGAGTGCCCTGGATCATCAGCACCTTGCTGTCGGAGGTGAGGGCGAAGAGGCGCTCGCCGATCTGTGCCATACGCTGTTTCAGCGCCTTCTTTGTTCCAGTGATAGGTGTGAATCCTCCCTCTGAGGAGCCACGTAAGATCCCGTCACGCTCAGTGCGAATGTAGATGTGGTCGCGCAGGACGGCGATATGTGTAGGGGTGCTCTGTGCGAGAGCCTCGTCGTTGTAGACCTTGACCTTCTCGAGGGAGTTGCTACGGGCGATGGTGAGGAGGCCTTCACCGCCGTTCTTGGGGCCGAGCTGTGAGAGGATATAGACCTGGTCATTCCCGAAGGCGAGGTCTTGGCAGACGTTCCCGAGCTTCGTGCCATTGACGCGGTAGTAAGCCTGATCGATGACGAGCATCTTGGAGGGATGGATATAGGTCAGTGAGCCCGTCTCATTGCCGAAGTTCCCTTCGTTGAGGAGGAAGGCGCCTTCGGAGAAGCGGGGAGCGACGGTGTAGGTGTGCTTAGCGCTCTTGCCGTCGACAGTGAGTGTGACTTCATACTTACCTGGGTGAGCGGTGGTGAAGTCGAAGGTAGCACCTTCGGCAGCCTTCGCGCCGTTCACAGCCCATACGGCTTTGGCGGCAGCGTTCTTTGCGACACCAGCGACGCTCAGGTGGGCGGTGTCGAGCTGGTAGAACTCTAAGGTGCTTGCCACCCCGTCGATCGTCAGCCCCGAGGGAGGATTAGGGCTTGGCGTGGGGTCATCCTTCTTACAGGAGGCGAGGCCAGCGATGAGAGCGAGGCTGGCGATGAGAATCTTCTTGTACATAGTGGAGGAGGTTAGTGAAGTTAGTTAGGGATGTCTTCCTTGAGGACGTGGAGGTCATTGACGCCAGCGATCTCGGTGGAGCATTCGCCGAGCCAGCCGTTCTCCTGATTTACGCCCGTATATATCTTGATGAAGTCGACACCAGGGAGGTGGACCTTACGGCCCTTCTTGTCGACTGCCCAGTCGATGTCGATGGCGGAGTCCTTGCGGTCGTTCAGTTCGTTGTCGGCATAGCCGTAGCGGAACTTATACAGCACATAGTACGTGCCGACGCCGCTCTGGTCTTGGGAGTTCTGTGGGAGGCGCGTACCGCGGAAGGTGAGCTTGTCGCCCTTGACCCACTGTGGGAAGTAGGGCTGTGCGTGCCACTGGTTCTTGACCTTGTAGCCGGAGTTGCCCTTGTTGTCCTCCCAGCGGATGTAGGTGCCCCAGCCGTCCTTGGACTCGGGCTCCTTGGCGGGGCGGTGGTAGGTCATCTCGAAGTCGCGGTAGAAGTTGAGGTCTGCACCAGGGACCTTCGTCTTGACGAGGGTGTACCAAGGCTCCTTGGTGTGGTCCACGTGGGCGCTACCCTCGATCTCATACCATTCGTCTTCGTCGGGCTTACCGTTGCGGTTCGCATCGTAGGCGACCATGATGATACCAGGCTCACAGCTACCGCCCTCATAGGCTTCCTTGTTGGCGTTGCCGAAGAAGGCATTGCCAAGGACGCGGAAGTCACGCTTGCCAGGGACATTGAGGATCGTGTGGTCGAAGCCCACGATGATGTAGCCACCCCAGCCACCGAGGGTGACGAGGCCGCGCTGGTTATCCTTGAGGTACTCGAGGGCCTTGCGGTTCATATCCTCCTGTGTGTCACCCGCCTCATATTCGGGGAGGGTGTTGGTGAACTGGCCGACAGCAGGGAGGTACTCGAGGACGCGGGTGACGTAGGGCGTCGCATTGGGATTGACGTCGGGCTTGGGGAAGACCGGCTGTGGCTGCGGCGTGGGTGTAGGTGTAGGTGTAGGTGTAGGCGTCGGGGTATCGCTCTTACATGCTGCGAAGGAGAGCGAAGCGATGAGGGTGAGCGCCGTGAAGGCGCGCTGGATATGAGGTTTCATTACTGTTGTGGAGTTGAGGGTTTGAGGGGCTGGAGTTCGTAGCGGGTGAAGGCGAAATGCGCGGGGATATCGCCCGTCTTGACGGTCCACTTGCGCTTCCCTGTCTTGAGGTCGTAGCAGTGGAGGCGCCCTGGAGTCACATAGTTCTTAGCGTCTGTGACGTAGAACTCTCCCTGCTCTCTATTGACAGCGATGCCATAGGGGATCTTGATATCCTTCTCCGTGCCGTCCTTGATGAAGTTACGGTCGATGACCTCCTGACTCTTGGTGTCGATGACGGTGTAGCTGATCGTGTTCGCTCCCGTGATATAGCTCCATTCGGTGCTGTAGACGAAGAGGGAGTCACCAGCGAGAGTCATGTTGGAGCAGGAGACGTCAAGTGTCTTGGTGACCTGCTCGGTCTTGGGGGCGAAGACGAAGATCTTTGAGGGGACCTTGTAGTAGTCACCGCGGGAGGATACCCAGATCTTCCCGTAGTTATCCAGCTCGAGGCGGTGGAGGTTGATCGCCACATCGACCTTCTTCTCCTCGGTGAAGGTCTTCAGGTCGATGATGGAGATAGTCTTGTCGTAGTTGGGTACGCGGTAGCCACCGGAGTTCGCTACATAGAGTTTATCTCCAGAGATGACGAGCTCGTCGGGCTGGTAGCCTACGGGGCACTCCGCTACGACTTTGAGGGTGGCGGTATCGACCTTCGCTACATAGCCGAGGCGTGCATTGGGATCGATCTGGACGGGGCCAGCGTAGGAGCTGACGTAGGCGAAGCCATCCTTGAAGGTGATGTAGCGGCAGTTGGGGATGGAGATCTTGCCGATATGCTTGGCGGTGCGTACGTCCATCACCTCGATGAGGTGGGAGACGTTGATGACGGCATAGAGGCGGTTGCCATAGATCTGTAGGTCGTTACCTACATCACCGAGCTCCTTGACGACTCCGGGATTGCGCTCCGCATAGATATTGCGGGTGTACTTACCGGTCTCGTAGTCGTAGTAGTCGAGGGTGGACTTATTGGAGCCCATGTTCGCCTCGTTGAGGAGGAAGAAGCCCTTAATCGGGCCAGCAGGTTCTGGCTTCCCCCCCTTGCTCTTCGGTAGAGGGGGATGATCTCATCCTCCTTGCGACAGGAGGAGAGAAGGACTGTTGCCCCAGCGAGGAGGCTCAGTAGGAGGTGTTGGATGCGTAAGACTTTCATAGTGTGTATTCGATCTTGACCTTGGCGTGGGCGCCAGGCATAGGGTAGGAGCGCACGACCTCGTACTGCTGGTCGAAGATGTTGCTTACTTCTGCCGTCAGTCGTAGGCTGTGGCCACGGAGAGAGAAGGGGCGGGATAGTGTAAGGTCGCTGGTATACCAGGGGCGGATATAGTTCTCGCGGATGTTGGCACTGGCATCATAGCGCTCGCCCGTGTAGATGAAGCTGTAGTTCAGCTCCCAGCCACGCCAGCCGAGGGTGACGATGGCTGATCCGCTGTGCCAAGGGATATAGGGTATCTGTCCTCCATAGTAGCTGTCGGAGGGATCGGTGAGGTCTTGGGCCTTCTGATAGGTATAGGTGAGGCGTGTCGAGGCGGTGACGGCACCTATCAGCCACTGCGTCTCGAGCGCGAGGTCGATACCGCGGATGCGGACATGCCCGAGGTTGACCATCGTCCACTGGAACTGGTTCGAGGTCGGCATGGCGATGATCTTGTCATCGACATAGTTCAGATAGCCGTCTGCCTGCACCTCCATGCGGCGCAGAGCTCCGCGCTGGAAGGCCTTCGTGTAGACCACGCCGAGGTCGTACTGCGTGGTGTACTCGGGGCGGAGGTACTTATTCCCGATGAAGGTATAGTACAGGTCGTTGAAGGTCGGCATGCGGAAGATCCGCTTGTAGAATCCACGCAGGCTGAGGTCGTGCTGACTCAGGGGCTTGTAGCTGGCGATGAGGGTGGGTGTCCACTCGCTCTTCTCGGGGGCTTGTCCGCCCTGAGCCTTCGTCCAGTCATGGACGTAGGTGTGCAGGAGGCTGGCCTGTGCCTTCAGTCCGCCATGGCTGTAGTCGGCAGCCGCAGCGGTGAGGAGTGTGAGGCGGGTGGGGTAGGCGAAGGCGTAGAGGTCGGCCGTGAGGCTATTGTACTGCGCATCGGAGGCCAGTGCCACGCGCCAGTCGTCGCCGAGGCTGAGCTGATGGGCGGTGGAGAGATAGCCCTCCTGCTGGTGGTAATGGTTGTCGACGTACATCGTCGTCACATCCAGCCGTGGGTCGGAGAGGTAGTGGAGGTAGTCGTAGGCGTACTTCGCATTGGCCAGCAGGGTGTACCTGCCGAAGGTCTTGCGCAGTGTGCCTTGCGCCATCACGTCGGTATCCCACTGACGGTCCTCATGCTTGAACTTCCCTGGCTCTTCGCGCACGAAGGCCCCTGGGTAGCCACGCTCCGAGCGATAGAGATAAGCCTTGGCGCGCCACTCACCTTCGTCAAGTCGTCCGAAGAGCCCCGTCTCGAGGCGCAGGGAGTGGACATCGCCGTTGTGACGAACGGACGTCGTGTCGTAGCCGTCCTTCTTCTTGTAGGTGAAGCGGTAGCGCCCCGAGGTATAGAGGTATTCGCCACTCATCGAGAGGTCGAGGCTGGGGGAGAGGCGTTGCTCGTAGAGGAGGGAGGGATTGATGGTGGAGAAGGAGCCTACCTTGAGAGCTGCCTTGAGGTTGGTCTTGCGCTGGGGTACAAAGGTAGGGCGGCGCGTCGTCATGTAGAGCGCGGCTGCCGAGGAGAAGCTCTTCGCAGGCTGGAGGATGGTGCTACGCTGACCATTATATATGGAGACGGTCTCCATGTTGTCGAGGGAGAAGCGCCCGAGGTCTATCTGCCCGTTCTGCGCATTGCCCAGCTGCAGGCCATCATAGAAGACGCCCACATGCTGGGAGCCCATGCTACGCACGTTCACCGTCTTCAGCCCCCCGATGCCGCCGTAGTCCTTGATCTGGACACCCGCGAAGTAGCGCAAGGCGTCAGCTACGCTCACGGCACTAAGGCGCTGGAGGTCGCGCCCGCCCAAGACTTGTGCGGGTATGACATCCTTCGGGATCAAGCGCTCCGTGACGACCACGCCCTCGAGGACGTGGATACTGTCAATATGCCCAGCAGCCCAAGCCTTAGTCAGAGGAAGGAGCAGGAGGCACAATAGCAGGAGCGCACGCTGTCTGCTATGATGAAGTTTCATTAAGTCGGTTTCAGTTAGTAGTCAGAGGGGGAGCTTGTCATGGTAGCGTCTCTCTGGCACCAGCTATTGAGTACAAAGGTAAGGCTTTTGGTGGGCTTGCCCGCTGGAGTGCTACGAGGCGGTAGCATGCGGGCTTGCGGAGGAGGGGATGCGGTCGCCGACAATATGCACGGAGTCTATCCCAACCTTCTCTCATCAGCTACGATGTCGTATACACGGACAACGACCCCAAGTAAGAGAGAGCGATGAAGAATACCAATCTTACATTTATATATATCTACTTATATTAGAAACGGAGCAAAATCATCTACACCATCTACTCTCTCTGGAAGATATGTAGGGTATCTTTCACATCTTTAATGTACAGCTTATCGCCTGATATGTAAAGCGGTTGGGGGGTGACCAAGTGATTACGAGTTGCCTTTCTTTCCTCAAAGGGAATTACCTCCTCTGTCCAAAGTAGCTTACGAGCTTTCAAATCAAAGATCCCTACTCGGCCTATGCCGTACCTATCAGTTTTCATCTCCGCCAGAAAGGTAAAGTAATCACCCTGAAGATTGGGAGCGTAGATATAATCAAACCTACCAATACCATCGAGATCTTCCTCTAAAAAGACACAACTCTCTGCAAGGTCACCTGTAGTGGCGTCAATCACCTGAAAGCCCAAGTAACTAATACAAACAATAGATCTATCAGACTCCCGATAAAAACAATCTCCGAGTCCTGCTACTTGAGTGTATTCTACTTTGTCCTGATCTGCAGGATTGCCCGAAAGCTGATATACCACTTTCCCTGTAGCTACATCAAGAGCAACTAAACGACCAAACTGAGTGGAGAACCAAAGCAAATCATTAACAATCCCCAGTATTTTGACGATGTGATCTACTTCCCCTGGCGTGTAGATATTATCCTCACCAAGATCTACAAAGGGGAAAGACCATAGAGCCTCAGTCTTATTATCAATGCGCCTAATCTCTTTCTTGCGAAAATTATCGTATGCTATTATCACATCGTCTTCGACATACAGCATATATGGAATGGAGTCAGATAAAACAGGATGTTCGTCAATAGGGAACGCATAATTGTAATACGTTTGGAAAGTTGCCAAGTCCAATAAATGCGTGCCTATATACTGAGTTTGTTCGTTTAAGAGATTAGTATTTCCTCCTATTTCTTTCACAAGTACATGACCCCTGTATAATTCAAATCTTCCCGAAGCATACCAAACATACATATGCGTCCCTCTAAGAGAGAGAGCACAAGGTGCCTCCCCTTTCTCTAGAATCACCCCGTCAAGGACTAGGTAACTCCTTCCTTTTCTTTCATAGCTATAGTCTCCATTGTGAGGGCAAAATCCTACTACATTTTCGATTCTAGTTTGTTTGATATAGTTCATATCGACAAAATCAGTTTAGTTGTTAGTATGGTATTTCTAAATATCAGGAATGCTGAAGCGCTAGAAAGCCCCTGTGCTCAACAAATACGTTCTAAGTCAGTAAAAGTACCGATTCCCATGTATATCCAGACATTTCTATTTGCATTTGCATTAATATACTTTCTGCGTCTTTTGCTATGGCTCATTCGAGCTGGGCAATTATCTGCTCACGCGTAACGCCCCTGCCTCCCCGCTGGATAATATAGAGCTGGTCAAAGTTAGCCCTTTCGGCGGGGAGTATGGCGGGGGAGCTATGGGAGGGACGGATACGTCTTACGGAAGGGGGTGGTGTGAACCTATATTGGTCGGCGGGCTGACCTATATAGGTCGTCATCGCGACCTATATAGCTTCGTCGTCGGAGCAATATAGGTTAGCCCACCGACCAATATAGGTCGATTTATCTCCCTGTAGTCGGGTGGTGGTGCAAGCAGCGCCTACCATAGGTATAGCTATAGCGAAAGGCTGTCACGACAAGAAGAGGAGAGGGATATACGAACCAGTACTGGTCGACGAAGTGACCAGTACTGGTAACTGATATCAACCAGTACTACTTCGCGCTGCGACCAGTACTGGTCAGCCAAGTGACCAGTACTGGTTACTTTCCCGCCTTCGTAGGCTTCTGAGAAAGAGCACGATACGAAGCGCTTCTGACGAGCCGAGATGAGCAGCGTGAACGAGGGGTATTCTTCGTACTAATGTCATTGGTATAGAGATTGTTGTGTCCAAGTGAGTGGGGCACTCCCCGTGGGTGGGGTGGGGCTTACTAAGGAAATGTAATAAAGAGATGTGGTCATTTGGGGGCGAATGCTTAACTTTGAGACAAAGGTTACAGCCTGGCTGGCTGGGACCTCACGGCAAGATACATTCATTACCTTCACTGTACTACGATTATGATCCTCGAGACCAGTTGGGAAGTCTGCAATAAGATGGGAGGGATCTATACCGTCCTCTCCTCACGTGCAGACGTGATGACCCAGCACCACCCCGCACAGGTATGCTTTATCGGGCCACTCCTCGCCGACGAAGGTGCGGCGTTGCCCCTTGACTTCACCCCCGGAGAGATCCCCGAGCTCCAAGGCTGGCTGCGGGAGGTCCTCCCGAGCCTCGGTCTGCGTGTCGTAGCAGGTCGCTGGGGTATCGAGGGTGAGCCCCCCGTACTCCTCGTGGACTTCAAGCCCCTGTGGAGGGAGAAGGATGATCTCTACTTCGAGCTCTGGAAGGCCTATGGCCTCGAGAGCGACAAGGGCTATGGGGACTATGACGAGAGCAGTCTCTTCAGTATCGCCGCCGCGCGCCTCATGGCCAGCATCGCCGCCTGGCGCAGTGATGAGCGCACCATCGCTATCTTCAACGAGTGGCAGACCGCCATGGGTCTGCTCTACCTGCGACAGCAAGCCCCCAGCGTCCGCACGCTCTTCATCACCCACGCCACGACCGTCGGCCGCTCTATCGCGGGGAATGACAAGGAGCTCTACACCTATATGGATGCCTACGATGGCGACCAGATGGCACGCGAGCTGGGTGTCGAAGCTAAGCACGAGGTAGAGAAGCTCGCCGCACACAAGGCCGACGTCTTCGCTACCGTCAGCAAGCTCACCGCCCGCGAAGCCAAGCAGCTCCTCGGGCGCGAACCCGTCGTCTTGCCCAATGGCTTCCACGTCGGGACCTCCCCCCCTCGCTGCTCCCATGCTCTCGAAGCGCCGTAAGTCACGCCGTCTCCTCGCTGCTGTGGCTTCACGCCTCTACGGGCAGCACATCGATCCTGCACGCTCCTTCTTCATCTCTCTCGGCGGACGCTATGAGTACCGCAATAAGGGGATCGACCTCTTCATCGAGTCCCTGCACCACTTCGCCGAGAGCTATACGGGTGACCGCGACATCGTGGCCTTCCTCCTCGTGCCTGCATGGCAGGCTGGCCCCCGTGCTGACCTGCAGTACCTCCTCTCACATCCGCAGGATGAGCAGGAGAGCCCCCTGCAGTATCCCATGCTCAGCCACTGGCTGTACAATACCGAGCATGACCGCGCTGTGTGCCACATCCGTCATCGTGGCCTCGACCGCACGGACCGCCGTGTGAAGGTCGTCTTCGTGCCCTGCTACCTCAATGGGCTCGACGGTATCTTTGACCAAAGCTACTACGACCTCCTCGTGGGTATGGACCTGACTATCTATCCCAGCTACTACGAGCCCTGGGGCTATACACCGCTGGAGAGTGTGCGCTACGGCGTACCTACGATCACGACGACACTGGCGGGCTTCGGCCTGTGGGCTGAGGAAGAGCAGGCGAAGAAGCCCTTCGCCTCCGCACCTCACAAGCCCGTGCATATCGTCGAGCGTACGGACACCAACATCCCCGAGACGATCGAGGCGATCTCCCGCCTCATCGGCGAGCAGCTCGCGCTGACGCCCGACGAGCAGAAGGCCCAGCGCAAGAAGGCCTACGAGCTGGCGCGCTGTGCTGACTGGAAGCTCTTCTACCAGCACTACGAGGACGCCTACGCCCTCATGCCGGACCAACTCCTATATTTAAGGAGCCGAGCACGTGCGCACACGATAACGCTGGAATAACACCACTTATGTTACTTCTTCAAAGAGAATACATATCTTTGCTGTAGTTATATACCACAAAGCATGGGAGAAGTACGCGTCGATAAGTGGCTATGGGCAGTCCGCATATTTAAGACCCGTTCGCTGGCCACAGATGCGTGCAAGAAAGGGCGCGTCAGCATCGGCGGAGTGACTGTCAAGCCCTCACGTACCCTCCAGCGAGGTGACATCGTCTCGGTGCGCAAGCCGCCGGTCGAATACTCCTTCCGGGTGGTAGAGCTCCTCTCGAGTCGTGTCGGTGCCAAGCGCGTGCCTGAGTTCATGGAGAACGTCACGCCCGCCGCACAATACGAGCTACTCGAGCTGCAGCGTATCTCGGGCTTCGTCGATCGAGCCAAGGGTCTCGGCCGTCCTACGAAGAAGGACCGCCGCGATCTGGATCAGTTCGCCGAGGACATGCCTGAGGATCTCGACCTCTTCGACTGGGATGAGGACTGGGATTAGCCACCCCAACAGACGACTAAACGACAAACGTATCACAGATAATGAGAATTAAAGACCACATCTCTCTACGTAAGATTGCGGATGAGTATATCATGATCGCAGGCTCGGGAGATAGCTTGGACTACACGCAGGCGGTGAGCCTCAACGATAGTGCAGCCTACCTCATCGAGAGCGTGCGTGAGCGCGACTTCACCCTTGAGGACTGGGTCGAGCTACTCACCGACCGCTATGAAGTGAGCCAGGAGCAGGCACGTGCTGACGTCGAGCTCCTTTCGCAAATGCTCAAAGAGGCCGGTATCATCTGTTGAGCCAAATAGCCCCGCTCTCGCATGATGAGGAGCTATTCCTCAAGCTCCTGAGCTGTGCCCTACACTCAGAGCTCCCCGAGGCCCGTGACTTCACGGGTCTGGAGGAGGCGTCGTGGCGTAGGATCCACCGCTTAGCGACATCGCATGCAGTGCCTGCCTTCGTCGGGGACCGTATACTTACCCTGCCGAAGGAAGCCCTGCCCAACCGCGACATGCGCCTGATGATCTTCTCAGAGATCGAGCTCACACGGCGGGGTAATGCCTATCTAACCAAAGCCTTAGGCCAGCTAAAGAAGACCTATGAAGCCGCAGGCCTGCCCTTCATCTTACTCAAGGGGCTGAGTCTTGGTTGCTTCTATCCCGATGCCGCACTCCGCTCTGGAGGCGACTTGGATATCCTCTTCCATTCGGATGCCGACTACGAGCGGGGCAATGAGCTCCTGCGCAAGGCCGGTCACAGGCTCCACGACGACTCCGAGGTGCGCTATGGCCATACGGCCTTCACCTATGGGCGCACCATCGTGGAGAACCACGCTCGTGCCGTCTTCTTCGACCACAAGCGCCACAATAGACGCTTCGATGCCCTCATCCAAGAGGCTATCAGCAGTGGGAGTCTCATCACCCAGCACCATGGGGACTACACCATCCAGACGCTCCCCCACGAGCTGAATGTCGTCTATATCTTCATCCATCTCTTCTTCCATTGGCTTCACTGGGGCGTCGGCTTCCGTCAGTACAGCGACTGGCTGCTGATGATGACGAGGCTCAAGGGCCAGCTTGATGAAGAGAAGATCCTCAGCATAGCGAAGGATCTCGACATCCTCTATCCCATGCAGCTCTTCGCGCAGGCCGCTATTCGCTACCTGCGTGTCTCGCCGGAGATCTTCCCCTTCCCCCTGCTTCTTCAGGATGATCCGCACACCGAGCAGATCATCCGTGACGTGATGCATAGCGGGAACTTCGGCTTCGCCCAGCGCCCTATCAAGGCTCAGAATAAGTGGGTGACCAACTGGCGTAAGTTCCGCTTCAAGATGCGCCGCTCTCGTCAACTCTACGCCATCACGCCGACCCATGCCTCACGCATCATCTGGGGCTCTGTCTTTGGACACCTCATGCTCATGATCCGTCGGCGGAGATGATCGACCTGGTACGCTTCATACTTAGAGGGCATAAGTGGGGCATCCTGCTGATCCTCCTCTTTGGCTTGGGGACCGTCTCCACCAACCTGGTCTTCATCTGGCTATCGAAGTGCGTCATTGATATCGCCGCACACCAGCGCGGTGGCTCCATACACACCTATTCGGTAGCGCTCATCCTCACACTCGTTCTGCAGGTCCTCTGCCGAGTCATCACCGTCCGTCTCTCGAACTATACCGCTGCACGCATGAGCAATGCCGTGCAGTCGAAGGTCTTTGCACACCTGCTCTACACGCGCTGGTCGCACCTCGGGCAGATGCACAGCGGTGATATGGTCGTGCGCATGCTCAAGGACACCGACAGCCTCGTCGCGCTCTTCGTCACGTCCCTGCCGTCAGCACTCATCGCCTTAGCGCAGCTTGTCGGCGCTCTCTGTCTCCTGTATTACTTCAGCCCTCCGCTGGCTCTTATCCTCGGCGTGGGGATGCCGCTGCTCGCAGTCTTCAGCAAGGTCTACTACAAGCGCATGCGTCGCTACACCGATGAGATGAAGCAGTCGGAGAGTGAGATCACGGCGCACATCCAGGAGTCGCTGATGAACCAGACCGTCATCCGTACCTTCGAGCACCAGCCTCCTCCATCGACCATCTGGCGATGCGCCAAGGGCAGTACCTCGGTGCGGTGAAGCGCCAGACCTTCGTCTCAGTCTTCGCGAACCTCATCATGCAGGGAGCCTTCTCGTGTGGCTACCTCGTGGCCTTCCTTTGGAGTGCTCGCGGGCTATATGGTGGCACGATCTCCTTCGGGCTCATGACGTCGTTCCTCCAGCTCGTGGCACGTATCCAGAGTCCGCTGACGACGCTTATCAGCCTCCTTCCGACACTCATCTCAGCGAAGAGCTCGCTGGACCGTCTGGCGCATCTCCTCGAGTTCAAGACCGAGCAGATCGGCCGCAGTGTCCAGCTCACCAGCCCTATCCGCCTCGCTGTCGAGGATATGGGCTTCCATTATCCCGACGGCGAAGAGTGGATCTACCGCCACTTCTCCCTCGAGGCTTCGACGGGCGAGATGGTGGCGCTTATGGGGCGTACGGGCGCTGGTAAGACCACGCTCCTGCGTCTACTGCTCGGCCTTGTCGCGCCTGTCGAGGGGGCTATCCGCCTCTACTCCGGTGACAGCAGCTATGTGGTGAGCGAGACGACGCGCTCGAACTTCGTCTATGTCCCGCAGGGCGGCTCGCTCTTCAGCGGGACGATCCGTGAGAATCTCCTCCTCGGCGATGAGTTCGCTACGGAGGCCGACCTGCATAAGGTGCTACATCTGGCTATCGCGGACTTCGTGCTCGAGCTACCGAAGGGCCTTGATACGACCATCGGTGAGCGTGGGCTGGGCCTCTCCGAAGGGCAGGCACAGCGCATCGCTATCGCCCGCGCGCTCCTTCGTCCTGGGCGTATCCTCCTGCTCGACGAAGCGACCTCGGCGCTTGACCAAGCCACGGAAGCGCAGTTCCTCAAGAACCTCCGTGAGCACGCCTCGGACCGCCTTATCATCTTCATCACCCACCATCCTGACGTCGCCGCGGCATGTGACCGCACGCTGCAGCTGTAGCAAGACGTCCGTTTCCTTACGTTAATTGTTTATACTACGGGGGAGCCTTACCCTCCCCTCAACGAATATTTATGGAAGAAGAATTAGAGAACGAATACCTCCGTATAGAGGAAGATATAGTAGCCGCACTACGCACCGTCTACGACCCCGAGATCCCCGTGAATGTCTACGACCTCGGGCTGATCTACTGCGTGGAGCTCACCGATGAGAAGTTCGTCACCATCACGATGACCCTCACGGCACCCAACTGTCCCGCCGCCGACTTCATCCTCGAGGACGTGCGTATGAAGGTCGAGGACGTCGAGGGCGTCACGGGTGTCGAGATACAGCTCACCTTCGAGCCCGAGTGGAACAAGGATATGATGAGCGAAGAGGCGATGCTGGAGTTAGGCTTCCTTTAGTAGCGATGAGCGAGCGCAAGAAGGTCTTTTTCACCAGTGATGCCCACCTCGGCTCGGGCTATCACGCGGATCCTCGTGCCGTAGAGCAGCGCCTGGTGCGCTGGCTGCGAAGCATCGAGGATGAGGCGCGTGCGGTCTACTTCCTCGGGGATATGTTCGACTACTGGTTCGAATACCGTGCGGTCGTCCCCCGTGGACACGTGCGCTTCCTCGGCCAAGTCGCCCAGATGTGTGACCGTGGTATCGAGATCCACTTCTTCGCGGGTAACCACGATGTGTGGTTCGCCGACTATATGCAGACGGAGCTGGGGGCGCAGGTCCACCACCACGCCGAGGTCATCGAGCTCGATGGCAAGACCTTCCGTCTGGCGCATGGCGACGAGGAGTACTGTGGCTACCGCCGCATGGATAAGTTCCTCTACCGCCTCTTCCGCTGCCGTCTGGCGCAGGTGCTCTATGCCGCTGTCCACCCCCGCTGGACGGTAGGCTTCGCTCTCTCCTGCTCGCTACGTAGCCGAAAGAAGGGCCTCAAGCGCGCCACCCTCGGCGAGGTGCCCCACGCCTATCAGAATGATTACTTCGACGTCGAGAAGGAGTGGCTGGTGCGCTGGACCAAGGCCTATGCTGCCGAGCACCCCGAGATCGACTACTACCTCTTCGGGCATCGCCACCTCTTGATTGACCTGGCGCTGCGTGGCGACAAGCGTATCGTCATCCTCGGCGACTGGCTCCAGTACAATTCGTTTGCGGTGTGGGACGGCACGTCGCTCTTCGTGGATCAGTTCATCGAAGACGAAGCGTAGCCCCGCCCTTCACCGCTCCCCACCAAAGCGCCCACGGGCTCGGCAGCCGATGCTACCGAGCCCGTGGGCGCTTGTATGTTTATGGCTCATACGGTGAGAGCTAAAAGCGCTGGCCTTCGCTGCTGGTCTTCTTGTTGCGGTAGGCTGCCTTGACGGAATGGATGCGGTAGGAGACGTTCAAGCCGGCGCCCGAGAAGTCCCGCGCTTCGATCTCCTGCGCAAAGATGCCTGCCATCCTGCGCGTCCTGTACTGCTTGTTGTCAAGGAAGAGGTTCTGCAGGCTGAGGTCAAAGGTGAAGTTCCCTATCTCCTTGGATAGCATCAGGCTGTAGCTCCACTTAGCAGAGTACTCACTGAAGAGGCTATGACTTCTACTTGAGTAGCTGGCGTCAGCGTTCACACTCCAGCCCTTCCCCAGCTCTACATAATGGCTTGTCGAGAGCTCCAGCATCGGGCGATCGAAGGTCAAGCCACTGTACTTGAGGAGCTGCTTTTGGAATCCCACCTCGATTGATGGAGAGTACGGACCGAATGAATCACTCCAATTCAGCCCCAGCGAGAGCGTCGAATAGCTGGGGATATTTATCCTACGCTTGAGCAGCACGTCGGCCTTCGTCTCGTGGCGGGCTAGCGCTGTGGTCGCCGTATTCCGAATGTAGTTATAGCTGGCGCTGAAGGACAGCGTCTTGTACGTGCCGAGGAGCTGTAGGGCATCATTGGTCTCGTTGAGTAAGAAGGGACTACCCTGCTGGTAGACGTACTGATTCTCGAGGAGTGTGAAGTTATTCAAGGACGAGTACGCTGGGCGGTGGAGGCTCTTACGATAAGACAGTGTAGCTTGGAGGTCTTCGCCCGAATAAGACAGCGAGAAACTGGGGCTTAGGAAGTGAGGGGAGGGCTTCTGACGGGTGACACGCGTACCATTCTGCGTATAGGAAGAGGCTTCATACTCATATCGCAAGCCTGCATACCATGACAGCCCCAGCCACTGAGCCCTCACATCAACGAAGGTGCCCAGTAGCGTTTGGCCATTCTTCACCGTGGAGCTAATGACGTCAGTCACGATGCCTTGCTCCGTCTGCTGCAGCTCATTCTTATTGAAGCTCAAGGCCAGCTCAGCACCGTAACCCAGCTTCACCCCCTTGACAGGTGTCTGGAAGGACAGCATCAGGGAGTTCATGCCATAGCGATCAGCCCCCTTGGTCTGCGCATGTGCCGAAGTACCCGCCTCGTCGTATACGGAGGACTTCGTCGCACTCCCCAGAAGGATCTCATCGGTGACATTCACACTCGTCGTCCCTATCTTCCCATTGTAATAGAGGCTAGAAGTGGATTTGTAGGGACGTGAATCTATTTGGGAGGTATAGGGAGTATTCAGGCGTACGATCCCGCTCTCCTTGTGGATCAGCCCCTCAGAAGCGTAATCGATCGTCACAGCAACCACCTTGAGGTTGGAGACAAAGCCGATGTTCGTCTCCTTAGCTGGGGATATGTTCAGCCCTAAGCCGCCCATGAAGATGTCACTTCGATTCGTCATATCTGACGAGCTGAAGGTCTCCAATAGGTCTCCACTCCCATTCGGTATGCTGTAGTAATCGCTATTCCCACTCACCGTCGCTGCGCGGCTATAGCCCGCATTGAAGTTCCAATAAGCCCGAGCATTGCTGTGAGCGACGTTGACACCAGTATAGGTGCTGAGGCGATTCTGCAGGAGAGCGTATTGCGAAGCAGAGAAGCTGGTCATATTCTGCTTCTTGATCGTGTGGATCTTGATCACCGAATTCGTGGAGGTCTTGTACTGGGCACCAGGGGTATTGATGACCTCGACACTTGCGATATCTTGGGAGCGGAGGTGCTGGAGGATGCTCGCATCCTGCACCCGCTGGCCATCCAGGTAGAGTGTAGCCTCACCACCCGTCCCCAGCACAGAATAGGATCCGCCTGATCCCTGCACGAAGGGGATACGGTTCAGGAGGTTGTCGATCGAGCCGCTATTCCTGAGTGAAGGCACCGCCGAGACATTGGCAACGAATGCACCATCCTTCAGCTTGAAGGCTTTGCGCTTCGCCCGAACCGTCACATCCTGCAGCTGATTGGTCTGTACCTCTAAGATGATCTCCGCACCTTCCCGAGGGTAACGGCTGATAGGTCGCAGTAGATCCTCATAGCCGATGCAGGTCGCTCGTATCCACTGCGGGACTTTCCCTTGCTCCGTCGTGATCGAATAGCGCCCGAGCTCGTCGGTGACCCCACCAGCGATGAAGGAGGAGTCTTGCGCTAAGAGGACGATGTTCGCCAGGGGAATCGGCGCCTTGTCTTCGGACGAGATGACCCGCCCCGAGTATATGATCTGCGAGAGCAGCGTGATCTGGGCGCAGAGGCAGCAGAGGACGATGGTGAATAGCTTCTTCATGGCTTAGTGGATTACTTTACATACCTCCCAGTCGCTACGGCATGGCTCTTGGGATCGAACTCCCTCTGAATATAGTACGCTGTCGAAATCATAGCGGAGATGTCGGCGGGTCGCCAAGCAGAGGTGTCGATGAAAGGAGCTTTGCGATCTCGTCCTTGTAGGACATAGACGATGGCGATATCTCCGAAAGAATCCTTGACGATCACGCGATTCCTCCGCTTGATCACATAGACCCTCCGTAGAAATCCACACACTCCATCCATCGTCGGCACACGCTCCGTTGCTGTATCAAGACCTATGCAGACCCAGCGCCCTGACTCGAAGTCGAGCTGATAGCTATACATGTAGCCGACATCACGCTTACTATGAGTGCCCGTGCTCTTTACGAGGGTGAAGCTCGGCGAATCGGCGATGATGGTGTCTTGGGTCGAGTGGCATTCCTTGAGAATGGAGGCGATATACGCTGCCCGCTCCTTCGGCAGCGCTTCCTTGTTCAGCGCAAGTTGCTTCTCCTTGAGGTTCAGTACCGAGGTAGCGACCTTGAAGACGGGCTGATCAGCGACCTTGATCGTGTTGGTGCTTGTGTCGAGCGCTGTTTGTGGGGCAAAGCAGAGCGCCTGCTGAGCTCCGCATGAGGCGAGGGCGCTCACACAGAGACAGGCGAATAGGCTATGAAGGGCTCTCTTCTTCATAATGGTGTCGTGAGTTATGGTAAGACGTTTGTGGCGTTGACTCGATGTCTTCAGATTCAGTTGTCTACCACAAACTTAGTAAAAGATATGCACACAAGAAAGGCGCAAGAAAGAGCCCCCTGACGCATGGCTATTTGTATGCATCAGGGGGCTTGCTGACTATACTTGCGAGGGGAGGGATAGTATCAAGCCTTACAGTGTAGGGGTCTCTCTGGTGGGCGAATTAACAGTACGCGAACTGCTGCGCTTGATCTTATCTCCGCTGGAGAAGTGCCATGTCACGCTTAGTTTGAGGCGTCTACGAGGAGATAAATCCGTACGCTCGAGCTCTGCAAAATCTGTTTTGACACGCATGACCGCTCTATTATGAATAAGGTTGAGCGTCCCAAGATTGATCTGTAGCCGATCATTCAGCAAGCTCATATAGACACCTGCATCTATATCATAGCGTAGCCCTACTTCATGGCTTAGATGCTTCTCTGCTGTCTGTCCTGTAGCCGATAGCGTTAGTCCCATTGTCTCACTCAATCTAAACTGCTGGGTAGCACTCCAGCCCAGCCAAGCGCTGGAGACGGTCTTACCAGGGCTCTTCTCTGTATTGTGTCTCACAAAGACCCTATTATTTGTCTGCCAAAAGTCCGATACACTGGCTGTATAGAGAGGGAAGTATAGTGCTGTAGACTCGTGCCACTATTCTCGGGTCTCGTGTACACCACATCGGACTGAATGGGATCTCGATGAGCAAGCAGGTGTATGATGTTCGCACCGCTCTTTAGCCTATAAGTCAGGATCCAATTGGGATTGATGTAGTAATTCGCCTCTACAGAATGAAAGGTTTCTTCCTTTAGATTTTGGTTACCTATGCTATACAGCTTCTCGTTTTGATAGACAGCCACAGGGCTATAGTAGCCATAATTAGGCAGCGAATAGTCTCGTCGATAAGCTATAGATATACCCGACTGCTTCTGCGGGTTGAGCATATATTGCAACTGGACATTGGGATACAGACCCGAATAACGATTGTTGATAGACGCAATCCGATTGAGATAATCGCTATACTTCATATCTGTTAGCTGATAGGTCAGCCCTACCTGCACGAATGCTCGCTGACCAATCATGCGACTGTACTCTATCCACGGGGCAAAGTCCCCCCTCCAGAGATCTGGAAGTCTTGTTGCTTTACTTGAGTGAGTATTGTGCTGGCGATACCCGACATTTCGTTTCTGTCCCTCAGACGGCTAAAGCGAATCCCCAAGTTTACACTACTTCCCTTGCTCGACTTCAGTTCTAAACGAGGCTCCACATAGAGGTAGGAGAGCCTCTGCCTCAGTTCAGTCTCTGTATGAGTATTGAGCTCATAGTCTATATGATCGCTATTGCTCTGACTGAGATACTCGACCTTGGTAGAGAAGGAAGAGTTTTTCCCGACATTCAGATTAGCTCGATAGAGCAAGCCCGCATTGCCTTCGACAAAAGAGCTTTGGGTCTTTTGTCTCAGACTGAGCAGCTGCCCGTTGTGGTTGGTTTGATTGATGCGGTCCTTAATCAGATATAGCCCTCCATAAACTTGCAGGGATTGCGTCGGAGTAAGCTGATACTGTAGCCCCAAATTCTCGTGAAGAGCCAAGGACTCCTTATCCGAATGAAACGTCCTATCTACCCGATGCGAGCCGTAGTTATCTTGACGCTTGTACCTTGTGCGATAATTCCCCGACCCCAGTTTAAGGCTGTTATATACAGATAGCTTACCAAACTGATATTGTAGCGTAGGAGTGAGGATGGCATCTACAAAACCCTCTCCATCTGCTTGTGCAGTCAAGTCAATTGCCCCAATAAGTCCCTCCTTCTGTCGAAGAGTTACACGCACGATGCCTCCTTGGGCTTCTTGCCCAAAAGAAGCTCCTGCATTGGGTATCACCTCGATTTGCTTCACCATATTGGTCGGGATGGAGCGTAATTGCTCGGCCGTAATCTTGCGATCTCCAAGATAGATGATGGTATGGTCTTTACCATTGATCAAGATATTTCCACTAAGCACCTCGACTCCCTGTATATAGCGCAGGGTCTCCATGAGGCTCTTCCCTTTAGCAATGGGATTACCTTGGATGCGCACAGAGAGATCGCCCGAGGGAGAACGCTTGACATAGGAGCTAAGCACGACGACCTCTGACAGCTCGGTGGCATCACCCTCCAATGTGATATTATAGACCGGCTGAGCTGCTATTGTGCGAGCCTTGTAGCCAATACACTTGGCGGTGAGTATATGCTCAGACGCAGACAGCGCTTCAAAAGCAAATCGCCCCTGGGCATCTGTCAGACAGCCTGCTACGAAGGTGCTGTCCGCACGCTTACGAGCAAGGACATGGGCTAACTCGATAGGGTTCCCTTCGGCATCTACTACGGTGCCTTTGATAGTTTGGGCTAAGAGAATTTGCTCACTACAGAGGAGTACTACGAGGAGTAGGAAGCATTTAGTCAGAGTCTTCATGGTGTTCAATTTCTTTTGCAGGTGACCTGTCGCCGTAAGGCAAGAGGGAAGGATATCACATGGAAGGCATTGAGGATTGATGTTGCACCTCCTTGAGGTTCAGAGCCGAGGTAGAGACCTTGAAGATAGGCTTGTCGTTGACCTGGATGGTGTTGGCGTTTGGGGCTAAGGGTGGTGCGTTAGGCAAAGTGGAGAGCCCGCTGACTACCGTATGAGGCGAGGGCGCTCACACACACACAGCCGAATAGGGCTTGAAGGGCTTCGCTTCTTTATACTGGTATCGTGAGTTATAGTAAGACGATTGCTATCACAAATGTAGCAAGAAATCAATCACGGCAACAAGGGGGGAGAAGGTGCTTCCCACGGCGCTGGGCTTCAGCCTGCTACGGGCGGGGTGGATGCCGTCTTGCGGATGGGGTGGTGTGAACCTATATTGGTCGGCGGATTGACCTATATAGGTCGTCATCGCGACCTATATAGCTTCGTCGTCGGAGCAATATAGGTCAGCCCACCGACCTATATAGGTTGATTTATCACCCTGTGGTAGGGTGGTGGTGCAAGCGGTGTCTATCATAGATAGAGCTATAGCGAAAGGCTGTCACGACAAGAAGGGGAGGGGGATATGCAAACCAGTACTGGTTGCCGAAGTGACCAGTACTGGTAACTGATATCAACCACTACTGCTTCGCGCTGCGACCAGTACTGGTCAGCCGAGTGACCAGTACTGGTTACTTTTTGCCCTTCGCGAGGGCGTATAGGCAAAGGGCTGGTGAAGGGGAGCGAAGGAAGGTCGGGGAGCGGGTCGTCGGCAGGTCGTTGGTGGGGCTTTGTGGGGTGGTTTGCGGGGCAAAATGGGCGGTAAGGACGCACTTACCAAAATATTTTCGGAAATAAACCATAGGTGTGGATAAATTTCTGTAATTTTGTATCGCAGGATGTTCCCCTCACCAAGGGGCTATCATCCAGCAACAGAGAGATTCAGTAAATCAGTTTAACGAAACGAATAATAAAGATGATTAAAGTAGGTATCAACGGCTTCGGACGTATCGGCCGTTTTGTCTTCCGTGCTGCCCAGAAGCGTAGCGACATCGAGATCGTAGGTATCAACGACCTCCTCGATGCAGAGTATATGGCTTATATGCTCAAGTATGACACGATGCATGGCCGCTTCGACGGTACGGTCGAAGTCAAGGATGGTCACCTCGTGGTCAATGGTAAGACGATCCGCGTCACCGCTGAAAAGAACCCCGCTGACCTCAAGTGGAACGAAATCGGTGCAGAGTACGTCGTCGAATCAACGGGTCTCTTCCTCTCTAAGGAAAAGGCTCAGGGTCACATCGACGCTGGTGCTAAGTATGTCGTCATGTCTGCTCCTTCTAAGGACGACACGCCTATGTTCGTCTGCGGTGTCAACACCGACAAGTACGTCAAGGGCACGCAGTTCGTATCTAACGCTTCTTGCACGACGAACTGTCTCGCACCCCTGGCTAAGGTCCTCCACGACAACTTCGGTATCACCGACGGTCTGATGACCACGGTTCACGCTACGACGGCTACGCAGAAGACTGTCGACGGTCCTTCTGCCAAGGACTGGCGTGGTGGCCGCGCTGCTGCTGGCAACATCATCCCTTCTTCTACGGGTGCTGCTAAGGCTGTAGGTAAGGTCATCCCCGAGCTCAACGGTAAGCTCACCGGTATGAGCTTCCGCGTTCCTACCCTCGACGTCTCTGTCGTTGACCTCACGGTCAACCTCGCTAAGCCTGCTACCTACGCAGAGATCTGCGAAGCTATCAAGAAGGCTTCTGAAGGCGAACTCAAGGGTATCCTCGGCTACACGGACGAAGATGTCGTATCAAGCGACTTCCTCGGCGACACGCGTACGTCTATCTTCGACGCTAAGGCTGGTATCGCTCTGACGGACAAGTTCGTCAAGCTCGTCAGCTGGTACGACAACGAAATCGGCTACTCCAACAAGGTCCTCGACCTCGTAGCTCACATGGCTAAGGTCAACGGCTAATCCCCCGACCGAGTTCATAAAGCTCTTATCAGCCCCCCGCTATGCCTATGGTATGGTGGGGGGCTGATCTCTTACTATCAGCCTCTACTACCGCACAGACCTCGACCTAACTATGACCTTTCGCTCCTTCATGACGCGCACGCACCGCTTCCTCGGTGCGCTGATGAGCGTCCTCTTCGTGGCCTGGTTCGTCTCAGGCCTTGTCCTTATCTACCACGCCTATCCCAAGTACTCGATGGACGAGGAGCTGAAGCACAGCACTCGTCTGCCCGAGAGCTTGCCCACGACAGATAGCCTGCACGCCCTCTTCACCTCCCTCCAGCTTGACACCGTGCCGCTGGAGCGCCTGAAGGTCTCTGGCGGGACGTATGCCGACAGCCGTGCTCGTCTTGTCATCCGCCCCGTAGAGGGGGAGCGCCGTGAGCTGGCCTTCGATGGCGACAGCCTGCGCACGCTCCAGCTCGACAGAGCGTATCTGGAGACCATCGCCGCACGCTGGGGGCAGCGCATCGAGCGCATCGACACCCTCACGGAGCTTGACCAGTGGACGCCCTTCTCACGCCTTCAGGAGGACCTCCCCTTCTATCGCCTCCTCCTCACCGGTGGGGCAGGGCATGAGGTCTATGTCTCGAGTGTGACGGGCGACGTGCTGCAGGAGTCCACCCGCACCGAGCGTCTCTGGGCCTGGGCTGGCGCTATCCCGCACTGGATCTACTTCACCTACATCCGCTCGCGTGCCGACCTCTGGCGCTGGGTCATCATCGTCCTCGGCGCTATCGGTACGTTCATGGCGCTGACGGGCTTCTACCTCGGCATCGTGCACTACCGTAGCCGTGCGAAGAAGAAGGCCGCGAAGCTCTTCTCGCCCTTCCCCCGCAAGCGCTACCAGTGGCACCACTTCTTCGGCACCGTCGGCGGTGTGCTCATCATCGCGTGGGTGCTGACGGGGCTCCTCTCCGTCGTGCACTTCCCCCATACTGAGACGACGGACTACCCCGTAGAGCAGCTCGAGGGAAGACCGCTCGGCATGACGGACTACTGCACCGACCTCACGGCGCTTCGTCAGGCAGAGCCCGAGCTACGCGCCCTGACCTTCACCTCGCTGGGGCATATCCCCGTGCTGAAGGCTGATGGGCAGGAGGTGCACTACTATGATGGTCGCTCCGTAGCACCCAAGCGCCTCAGCCTCGACAGCGCCGAGATCGTCACCGAGATCCGCACGGTCTTCGGCGAAGGGCACCACTACACGGCCGAGCTGATGGACAAGTACGACACGTACTACATCCACCGCGCTGGCAAGCTCCCCCTTGCCCGTCTGGCGCATCGCCATCGACACGAAGGACCACCATACCTACTACGTCGATCCCAAGACGGGTATGTGGCGTATGTATGCGGACAGTGAGCGTATCGACGCGTGGATGTTCATGAAGCTCCACCGCCTGCAGTTCGCTCCCTTGGTGAATACCCCAGGGGCATGGCCCGTCGTGATGTGGGCGTTCATGCTCATCGGGCTCATCACCTCGCTGACGGGGCTGATGCTCGCCTTCGACTATGTGCGCCGTCTCCTGCGTCGTCGCGGGAAGAAGAAGCACTAAGCACCTCACCCACCTATATACACGTATCCCCCACGACCCGAGCGGATCGTGGGGGATACGTGCTTTTTAGGAGAAGTCCTTAGTGCAGGGCTTAGAACTGGTAGCTGACCTTGAAGCGTACCGTGCGGCCAGGCATGTGGTAGCCGTCCTTCTCAGTGTAGTGCTCATCGTAGAGGTTGTCTACATTGACCCCCAGACCGAGGCGCTGCTTGATGGTGTAGTGCAGCGAAGCACCGAAGATCAGTGCCGAGGGGTGCTGGAGACGACCGCCCCAGTCGGGCTGCTCAGCAGCTACGCGCGCAGCGAGCCCCGTGCGGATATTGGGGTAGTAGCCGAACCAGTTGTCCTCCCAGCGCTGACCGATGTAGCGACCCGAGAGGCCGAACTGCAGGCCTTCGCGCGTAGTGAAGTCGAGGCCGAAGGTGATGTTCTGATTGCGCACATACTTGATAGGCGTCCAGTCGCTGGCAGCGGCGAGCTTCATCTTTGAGTGGAGGAGGAGCGTAGCGTTGGCATAAGCCTTCAGTGAGAAGGCGTAGTCCACGAGGCTACCGAAGTCATAGGCGGCCAGCAGCTCGAGGCCGTGCATGTGCGCCTTGTCGCTATTGACGAAGGTCTTCGTAGCCGTCTTGTCGGGATTCGTCGTGACCTTGTCGATGATCATATCCTTGTGGTCGGTGTAGAAGTACGTAGCGTCGAGGTCGATACCCTTCTCATAGTTGGTATAGCCGATCCCCCCGTCGATGGTCAGCGAGCTCTCGGGGCGCAGGTCGCGATTCCCTACGGTCGTCGTCTTGCCGTTGGTGTACTGACCCGCCTTGCGGTAGGCGTCAGGAGCAGCGAAGGACGTCCCAGCAGAGGCGTGCAGACGTAGGCCACGGGCGAGCTCATACTTCAGGCCGAGGTTGGGGCTGAAGACGAGGTGCTGCTCGTGCTTAGCTTCGCTATTGAGGCGGCTGTCGGCGCTGAGGTCGAAGCGCATAAGGTCGAGGCGTGCACCCGCAGAGACGACGAAGCGCTCGGTGACGCTGAGGTTCGTCTGGGCGAAGAAGCCGAGGCTGGAGGTCGAGTAGTCGGGGTTGTAGCTCGCCTTCTGGGCGCCCGTAGCGTCGAAGGACTTGGTCTTCGTGTCGCTCTTCTTGTAGTCGGCACCGAGGGTCAGGCGGTGTGCGCCGAGGGTCATGTCGTCCTGCAGGATAGCCCCATAGTCCTGACCATTGCGGCGGTAGTTGATGATGGCACCGCTACCAGCCTTGTCGTAGTTCTGCGACACCTCGAAGGAGTAGTAGGGGCGCAGTGCGAGGCGATGGATGCCGACCTGCCCGAGGACTTCGAGCGAAGTGAGCGAGCGCGTGATGTCCTTCTGCGAGAGGCCGTAGACACCGTAGATGCTACCGCCCGTGCGGATAGCGTCGCCGATGAAGAGGTTCTCGTAGGCGTTCACCGACCAGTTGGGCGAGAAGTCATAGCCGAGGCGGAGGCTACCCGTGTAGACACCATAGGTGCTACCTGGCATCGTAGCGCCACGCGTCTCAGGGTCTACGATAGCCTTGGCGAGGCTGTTGTGACGGAGGATATCGTTGTTACCCGCCTTGTAGTTCGTGTGCTCGCTGGTGTAGCCAGCGCTGAGGTCGAAGGACAGGCCCGAGACGATGCGCCCACCGAGAGCGAGCGTACCGGCGTAGGTGTCGTAACTACCAGCCGTAGCGGAGACGCGGCCCGTGAGCTGCTCCTTGTGCTGTACGGTGACGATGTTGATGACACCGCCCATAGCATTCGTGCCATAGACCGAGGAGAAGGGCCCCTTGAGGATCTCTACCTGTGCGATGTCCGAGAGGGCGATGGTGGAGATATTCTCCGACGCCGTGGGGATCCCGTTGATGAGCACGGTGGTATAGGCCTTACCAGGCTTGAAGCCACGGATACCGACGGTAGCGTTGAAGCCTGGGTACTGGATGACGTCGACGCTGCTGTAGTTCTTCAAGAGGTCGGGCAGGCTCGTGAAGCCCGAGCGCTGGATGGTCTCGGCGCTGATGACCTCAATCTTGCTGGGCACCTTCTTCAGGGGAAGGATGGAGCGCGTACCGTAGACGAGGACCTCGTCGAGGTTCGTGGTACGGAGGCTATCCGTGCTACTGGCTGAGAGCGGGAGAGCCAGTGAGGCCGCCGCGATGAGAAGCGTTAGCTTTTGTTTCATACGTTGTTTGCTTGGTTAATATACCTGTGCACTGCGCTCTCCGAGGGCGGAGAGGAGCGCGGTGATAGAGTGATGCTGGGTAGTGATCCCCGTAGGGGTGCGGAGCGTCCAGCCCGCTTCGCTGATGGTGATGCTGCTGGTCTCGGGAGGTAGGTCGCCAGAGATGATGCCGTAGCCGAGGCGGTGAAGCGCACGGCACGTCCAGCTGTAGCGTAGGCCTTCGCCTGTGAGATGGATCTGCTGACCTGGCTCTTCGGCGATGGAGAATTCCCCTCGCTCGCTGTCGAAGCGCAGGCGTGGGTCGCCGAAGACACGCTCGATATCGCCATCGAGGATGAGGTCTTCGGGTGCCTTGGCCGTGATAGCTCCCGAGCGATCGAGGAGCCAGATGGTGTCCGCCCAGCCGAGGGCCAGATCGAGCTCGTGCGTGGAGATGAGGATGCTCTTGCCGAGCTTGTGGGCGAGCGTGCGGAGCATCGTCGTCACCTCCAGACGGGAGGGGAGGTCGAGGTGCGCCGTGGGCTCGTCGAGGAGGATGAGTGGAGTCTCTTGTGCCAAGGCACGGGCGATCATCACGCGCTGCTTCTCACCGTCACTCAGCGTGTCGAAGATACGCTCACGCAGCTCCGTGAGACGGCACGTGGCGAGCGCCTCTTCGCAGATACGCTTGTCCTCGGCACTGAGCACACCACGGAAGCCCGTATAGGGGTAGCGACCGATGGTGACGACCTCCCAGACGTCCATATTGCCCGCGGGGATGCGCTCGGTGAGCACAAGGCTCAGCTGACGGGCGACCTCCCTCATCGTGAGGCTGGAGAGGGGCTTTTCGCCCAGCTGCACTTCGCCTGCAAGGGGTGGGAGCAGGCCTGCCATGGTGTGCATGAGCGTGGACTTCCCACTGCCGTTGGGGCCCATGAGCATGACGATCTCGCCAGGGCGAATGGAGAGGCTGAGGTCGGGGGAGATGACGACGCTACGGCGACGCTCCGTGTAGCCTGTGCGGAGGTGGCGGAGCTCGATCGTGAGGTGCTGTGTCTTACTTGAAGGCATCGCGCTTACGCTTATTACCCAGGACGACGAGGATGACTACGGGGGCGCCGAGGAGCGAGGTGATCGCATTGATCGGGAGGACGAACTGATGGCCTGGGGCCTGCGTCAGGAGGTCACACACGAGGAGGAGGAAGGAGCCCGAGAGGATCGTCGCTGGGACGAGGATATGGTGGTCGGCCGTGCGGAAGAGTAGACGGACGAAGTGCGGGACGGCCATGCCGAGGAAGGCAATAGGCCCCGTGAAGGCCGTGATACAGCCCGTGATGATGCTGGTGATGACGATGAGCAGGCGACGTACCAAGCGGATGTTCGTCCCGACGGAGCGCGCATAGTTCTCCCCGAGGCCGAGGGCATTCATCTGCTTCGGCATGAGGAGGGCAGCGATGAGCCCGACGAGGACGACGGGGAGCATGAGCTGCAGCTGGCGCCAGGTCGTGCCCGCCACGCTACCGAAGCTCCAGATGAGGTAGGTCTTCAGCGTCTCTTCGTCACTGAAGTACTGCAGGATGGAGATGACGCTCGAGGAGAGGAAGCCGATCATCACCCCGACGATGAGCACCGAGACGATGTCGTGCAGACGGCTCGAGACGGCGGAGATCATCAAGAGGACGCTGAGGGCGCCGATGCAGGCGGCGAGGATGATGCCCCACGTGTCCGCCACGCCTGCCGTAGAGAGGAGCGAGGGGAAGAGCGTATAAGCCATCGTATAGATGGCTACGCCCACGCCTGCACCGCTATTGATCCCGAGGATCGAGGTATCGGCCAGGGGGTTGCGGAAGAGCGTCTGCATCTGCAGGCCTGCGATAGAGATCCCTGCGCCAGCGATGAGCGAGGTGAGCGCCTTCGGTAGGCGGAAGTTCAGGACGACGTAGCTCGTCGTCGTATTCTCACCACGTCCGAGGAGCGTGTCGATGACGTCGCTCGCAGGCAGAGAGACGCTGCCCCACATGATGTCGAGCACGAAGGCGACGACGATGCCGAGCGAGATGAGGAGGAAGAGGATCGAGTGACGTGCGCGCATGGGCTACTGTAGCTTGACCCAGTAGGTCGTCTCGTAGTCGGGGAGGAGGTGCGGACGTGTGATCTTGATGAGGTCCTTCAGGATGAGGTGCGGATTGTAGGGCCCACTCTCCCAGTAGTCATTACCCCCGTACTCATTGACGCGCTTGCGGTCGATCCACACGTTGCCCGCCTTAGCTGCGTCGAAGTGCTGGTAGCGCTCATTCATCGAGAGGAAGTCCTTCAGGGTAATATCCTTGCCGACCATCATGCTGAGCCATACGGGGGCGTGGCGGTGACGGCTAAAGACGTATTCGAAGCTCATGGGCTTATTCGTCACTGCCCAGGGATGAAGTCGTACTTGATGTGTGCGTCGGAGAGCATCGAGGTGACGTAGGAGTATTCGCCAGGGACGTACCACGAGCCCTTGTAGTCCTGCCCGTAGAGTACAGGGAGGAAGTCGGGCTCTTGCGCAGCGATCTTCTTCGCCTCGAGGTACTCACGCTCGATACGCTGGAAGGTCTCTTCGGCACGGACATTGCGCCCGAAGAGCATGCCGACGAACTTCATCCACTCGGCACGCCCGAGAAGACTCTGCTCCTTCCAGTTGTTGAAGAAGACGATCTCGATGCCCGAGGCACGGATGTCCTCGTCCTTGGCATCGGACTCCTGCAGGCCCTGCATGATGATCTCGGGGTGGGTGGCGATGATCTGCTCGACATTGCGCCCCATGCCACGGCCGATCTCGGCGATCTCGCCACGGCGCGTGCGCTCAGCGAGGATGCTGTCATTGATGTTGCGTGGATCGCTACATGCTACGAGGACGTCACGTAGGTCGAGGAGCGTCAGCGCACCGATCTCCGTCGTGGAGAGCGTACCCATGGTGCGCACGGGTACAGCGATGAAGCGTGCGCCAGGGGCAGTCACCTCGGGCTTATGGTCGCGGGGATAGAGGATGTAGCGGGCGAGGGTGTCGGGCTCGTCGGGGGTGAAGATAAACACCTCCTTGTAGCCAGGATGGTTGGCTACTTGGATGCCCTTGGCATGGTCGAAGTGCACGGCATGCGCGAAGTCCGCACTGTCGGCGACGATGCTATCTGTGGTAGCCGTACGCTGGCTGGAGTGTCCTGTGCAGCTCCCCAAGAGCATGAGGAGGCACGCAAGGAGTAGTAAAGGCTTGGTCATGCGTAATTACATTATGATAGGTGTGCCTCCAAAGAGGCGAGGGGAACCGAAATTCCTGCACAAAGGTACAAGAAGAATACGGCTTCTTCATATAGAGCGCTTGCGCCCCTCATCTAATGCCCCACATACCTCCCCGCCGCACGGCTCTTCCGCTACGATGACGGGGTAGCGAGCTATACTGCCCTTTTCTCAAAAGAGTAGGAGAAAAGCTGCCGTCCCCGTAATGCTATAAGTCGCCCCCTATACTGCTCTTCCTCCGTCTTGGTACGTGGATTTATAATCTCGGTGCGTAAATCCTATCATCCACGTGCGTAGTCCTAAGAGCCACGTGCGTGGACAACGCTTTAGGCGTAGTGCTACGTAGCTTTTTCTCGTAGAGGTCGAGGCATTTTCTTGTAGAAGACATACAGCTATCATATAATGAACGGCGGCAGCCCCCATCGGGGACTGCCGCCGCTCGCTTATGGAGTGGGATTACAGCGTTGTCTGTATCTGATGCGAATGGGAGAGAGCGCTAGAAGTAGCCCTTATTGCTCCCTTCATCGCCCGTAGAAGAGTAGTAGCGATAGAAGTCCATGGCGACACGCTCCCAGTCCGTTGTGCCGAGGAGCTTCATCATGCGCTGAGCGAAGGTACGCATCTCTTCGTCCGTGAAGAAGCCATTAGGCGAAGTGAGCTGATCGAGTGGAACAGCTTGATACTGCACCTTGTCCTTATCCTTATCCTCAGCTTCACGTACACGACGGCTGTAATCGTTCAGGATACCCTCGATGACCTCATCCATGAAGCGCTTCTGTGCCGCGATATTGACGGGGAGAGTGAGGTGGAGGAGTCGCTTGCCTGACTTCACTGTAGCGTTGGGGGCGAAGAAGGGCGAAGCCTTACCACCCTCAAGCTTCCCCTTGGGGCTATGCCAGAGGTCGATGTTCAGGAGGAAGTGGCCTGTCTCGGGGAACTGACAGTAACCCTTGATGCCGATAGGCTCCGTCTCGGGGAGGAAATAGTAGAGCTTCTTCCCGGCATTATCTGTGGGGCTCTTAGAGGCAGACTGATTCCAGACATTGGTATCGCAGTAGACATAGCGTAGGATGCTGGTGGGGTCAGCAGCATTGACTGCTATGGGCTTGCCATCAAAGTCTGTAGCTTCTGTGGGGTAGAAGAAGAACTGATATTGTGAGCGAAGCTCCTCAGAGGTGTATTGGTCATTGAGCAGCTTGCCCTCGGCATCGTAGAGCTCAATGACAGCTCCATAGTCGGGAGCGATAGAGGAGTAGACCTTAGGATCCCAGGCAAAGAGCTGGAAGGCGATGAGGTCAGAATAAGGTGCCCCTGGTGCTAAGCTCCAGGTATCGCCATTCTTGACGAAGGTGAACTCCTGGCTATCATAGATATTTCGAAGGTCATACTTGCCTGACGAGGGCACGAAGTGGAAGTCCTGTTTCCCATGTAGGTGCCCCATGCTCAGCTTGATCGTGACGCGAGCGATTTCTCCAGATGTAGAGGGAGAAGGGGTGGGTGGGACATTGGGGGTATCATCTCCCTTACAAGCAGAGAGGCCCAGCGTCACTACTGCGAGGAGGCCGAGGGCGAGGGTCTTGATGAATGTTGCTTTCATAATTGATGAAGTCGAGAGGTTAGTTGGTGGCGACGTCGAAGTGGATCGTCATATTGATATCCGAGTCTGCACCTGGCAGGACGGTAGAGTAGAAAGGACGGATGCTCTTGGAGCCAACGGAGGTGAACTTCGTATTGAAGAAGTGCCCCAGCGTGATGAGCATAGTTACTTCCTTAGGTTCTGCTCCATTGGCGGGCTTGACGAACATGAGGAAGCCCGAGAGCCCGACGGGGTTGGCGTCGAGATATTCCGAGCCATTGCTTTGCTTGCGGGGGATACGGTCGCAGTAAGCGTAGTCGTAGCTCAGCGCTTCCTTGTAGCGGGCGAAGATGGGGGCATTGCTCCCGTCGGTGCTGTAGCCGAGGATCTGCTTGAAGAAGTGCTGATGGCGGTTGATCTGCTCATCAGATACGAGCTGAGCATCCATAGATTCGCCCGTAGCAGTCTTATAGTTGATGGTCAGGAGGTAGACGCGGTTAGGCACCTTCGTCGTGCTCTCTACCGAGAAGCGTCGTACGTAGCCCGCACCTTCGGTGTACTTGATCTGACCGCTACTTTGGTCAAGCTCGATGGTTTGATGTACGCGGTCCAGCTCGACATCGTCTGGGCTCATCTGAGCGGAGAAGGTTTTGCCAGCCTTGAGCGTCCCTTGGGTGAGGGTAAGCTGGGCGATAGTGGGTTGGTCATGTCCCTTGTTCTGCCGCTCATCGGTGGGGACCTTAGGGGTAGTCTTACCGCAGCTGCCGAGGACAGCTACGAGAAGGATGGCGAGTGCTCCGAAGCGGAGACGTAGAGAGAATCGGTTCATTGTCTTAATTGGAGATTAAGTGTGGAAGTCTTGTTGTTGATCAGTTAGAAGTGCCAGTGTAGTGCCAAGCGGACATCGCGACCAGCATCATGAGCGTAGTAGCGTGCACGGTTCGTGTACTCCTTGTACTCTGTATTGAAGAGGTTGTCTACACCGAGGGTCAGGCGAAGAGCCTGACGGCCACGGAGGGGCTTTGAGAGGCTTGCTTCAAGGCCGAAGAGGTGGTAGGGGCTGGGGCTATCCGTAAGATCCGTGCTCCTATCGAAGCGGTGCTGTCGGTCGACGAAGAGATGACTGACCGACAGCTCGCTCTGCCAGCTCTTGGGTAGGTCTATGCGTACTCCCACTTCCTCCGACAGACGGAGGGCAGGTATGTAGGGGAAGTAGCGACCGGTCTTACGCTCTTCGGCCCAGACCATAGAGCCCTTGACACGAGCATAGAGTCGCTCGGGTAGTATGTAGTAGCGGGTATCGATATCGAATCCACGGAAGAAAGCATCCCGCTGGCGGTAGCGGAAGATGGGATATTCCCCAGCAAGTGTCTGGGCAAACTCATTCGAAGGTTCCTCGTAGATATATCCGTCCACCCACTGGAGATAGCCATCGATGTTCAAGTCCCATCTGTCGGAGTGGTGCGTGAGTGATGTCACCCACTTATATCCGCGCTCCGAGCGGAGTGTGCTGTCTCCGTAGACGAAGATTGCAGAGCCGTGCTGGCTACCCAGGCTGTAGAGCTCCTGTACATGTGGTGCACGGAAGGCGAGTCCTACGTTGCTCGTCAGCTTGCCGCCCTTCCACAGGTGTAGGTGCCCACCGAGGGTGTAAGTGAGATTGGTGAAGTTGTGATCCCCAGAGAAATACTCCCCTGCGATGTTGTAGCCTGCGACACGCATCTCCGTCTGCTCGAGACGAAGCCCTGCTTCAAGGCCAAAGTGGTCAGCTTGGTAGCGCTGTAGAGCATAGCCTCCCCAAGAGGTCTGGGTATAGTTCGGGATCGGTGGCGTGAAGCCAGTGCCAGCGTTACTGTAGTTGTCAAGGTACTCACCGTGTAATCCGACTTCGCTATCCCAGTGGTGGTAGTGCTTGCGCCATGAGGCATCGGTCTGAAGGGAGGTTAGAGAGAGTGAGAGGGTCGGTACTGCGGAGTAGGCACTGTTTCTGCGGATGGCGTACTCCTCTCGGCGGTCTCGCTGGAGGGAGCCTTGGAGCGTGAAGAGCCCGAGATGCTCATTGCTCCAAGTCCCCTTGAGTCGAGCTAGATAGTGGACGACGTTATGGTAGGGGCTACTGATCTCACGGGAGAAGGGGCGGAAGAGGTCAGGCTTCCCTCGCTCAAGGAGCTCCGCCATACCTTCTCGGCTACGCAGATGGCCCGAGGGCAGAAGACCCGTCTTATTCTGATATCGGCTGAAGAGACCTTCGATCGTCAGCTGATCTTTTCTCCATCCCAGCGTGAGGGCATTGTTGAGCTCACGCACCCCGGTATTCATCAGCAGATAGTGGGCTGAGGATCGGTCCCTGCATTGGTGTAAGATGTCTGCAGGCGGTAGGCTAAAGGTGTGTAGCCTGGGAAGGTCCCTTCGAGGCGTACGGACGAACTCAGGCGGTGCCCATTCGTGGCGTACGCTCCTGCTATGCTTCCTCTTAGACCAGCTTCATCGTAGGGCAAAGAGCTTTGATTCATGACTATCGCACCAGCGATCGCCTCTGCTCCATAGCGTACCGCTTCAGCGCCCTTGACGACGTGGACCTGGTCGTTGGCGTCGACGCTGACCTCGGGGGCGTGGTCGTCGCCCCACTGCTGGCCCGACTGGCGGACGCCATTATTGACGATGAGTACACGCGTGCCGTACATGCCGTGGATGACGGGCTTCGCTGTCGTCGTGCCCGTCTGCAGGCTCGTGACACCGCTGACCTCGGTGAGGAGGGAGGCGAGGTTGCGCCCAAGGTTACGCTCGATGCGCTCGGTAGAGACCTTTGAGGAGACGACGTTGGCGGAGACAGGACGGCGGGTACCGACGACCTTCACCGAAGAGATGTCGCGGTCCTCAGGGCGCAGACGCAGGGTGAAGGGGCTGGGGGTGCTGCGGAGCTTGTCCAGAGGGATGAAGCCTTCGTGATAGCCGACGAGATGGACGTGCAGGCCGTCCTCCTCGCTCCCCGTGAGGGCGAGGGTCAGCTGGCCCTTGAGGTCGGTCTGCATGGAGCGACGGCCGATGTGGCCGACGGCGCCTGGGAGGGGCTCTCCAGTTCGATCATCGAGGACCTGGATGATGAGGCTACGGCTCTGGGCATGTACAGGGCATGCACCCAGGGCAAGGGCGAGGAGCATCCCCAGAGATAGGAGGACGCCGCGCCATCTTGCCAGTGATAGATAGCACATAGGTGGGAAAGGATGATATGGATGAAGGGTCGGGAAGAGGCTATGGCATAGCGGTCCTCTTCGCGCCATATAGCCAGCTGTAGCCACGAGCTACACGGCCATGCGTAGCACTCCCATACAGACAGGGAGCACGCTATAAGTGATACATAGGGGGTAGAGGCAGGGTAAAGCTTGCCCTACAAGTGGCCTCTGGTGAGTGATTTAGGCGAAGGCGGGAGGAGCCCGTAGCTGTACCGCATCCCTGCGGATCGAGTGGGCAAGGCGCACCAGGCGCACCCCGAGGAGGCACACGCCGAGAGCCACTGCAGCGAGCAGCGTGCCGATGGCGAGAGCTAAGAACGGGGTATGGACGAAGTGACAGATCGAGCAGTCGGTCTTCGCCACGTGGGAGGTGTAGCCCTCTGTAGACACGACGTCCCGCACGGCGTCAGCGCGGTGGCTGAAGTCGTGTAGGCTGACCATCGCCAGGAGACTCAGGAAGAGCCCGAGGAAGAGGGTCGCCAGCCGACGGGTATATCGCTCGTTGGTCTGCATAATCTTGTGCGAGGTGCTACTGCCTGCAAATATAACGATTTCAGACCGAAGGCTTATATCATAGGCAGGGATGAGGGAGGGTCGGAAAGGCGCTGTACCCACCTCGCATTTATATTTGAATGGAGGACCAAAGCTGTGGGCTATTTGATCGACTTCTTTCTCTTGGTCGTCGGCTTTAGCTTCTTCTCTATTTGCTTGATGCTGTCCTCTATGGGGAGATCTTCGGGTATTGTACCGCCAATTTCCTTGATGGTCTGTCTGACCTTGGCTCCTATCTCTTCGTGAGATAGAGAGATAATTGCGTGTCATCTATCTTTCTCTGAACGCCGTAAGCAATAGAAACCATTTTGTTGACGTCAACGAAATGGTTTTCCACTTTGTGACCACTTTTTCGGCAAGACTCTTGTGCTTTCTTGATGACTGATACGGTAGTCTGTATAGCTGAGAGCCTTTGCTAACTCACGAGCCTTCCACGACGCTACTCCTTAGTGGTATATCATTTGTTGTACGGGCTTGTATAGCTCCCTCTATATCAAGAGAAGGGGATCCGCCTGAGAAAAAGTGGTATTCCCGTGGAGAAAAAGGCTGCTTTCCGTACTGCTTTTCCTCTGTCTACGCACGTGGTCTTAATGACTACGTGCGTAAATCCTAAAGACTACGTACGTAGATATTAGAGCCACGCACGTAGATTAAGCTTATCTACCATAGGTTCGCAGCTTTTCTTCGTACGGATAGGAGGGCATCCCACTATTGTTCCTTGCTTTTGCCTGCGAAGAGGCGAGGGCTCACGCCGTACTGCTACATGCTGCGTGTCGTACGGCATGGCGCAAGCGTCTTGTAATGGGTGGGGCGGTATCCCTGCTCTTCGCTCCTTTGCTCGGCCATTCCTTCGAGCGCTCGATATATATAATGTTGTACACGCTGACAGCAGGAGGTGGGGGCGGTGTGTCATATTGGCAGGAGGTGCGCAGAATGGAGCTTCGCTGGGCTTTGGCACGCTCCTTGCTCGGTAGAGGACGTGAGCGGGGAGCCTTATCCCCCAGCCCCAAGCGAAACGAAGAATATAAAACAATAACACATATAACTACTTAGATCATGAGCATTAAGCCCCTGGCAGACCGCGTACTCATTCGCCCCGCTGCCCAAGAAGAGAAGACCGTGAGCGGTATCATCATCCCCGATTCAGCTAAGGAAAAGCCCCTGCGTGGCGAAGTCATCGCCGTAGGTGGTGGCACGAAGGACGAAGAGATGGTCCTCAAGGCTGGCGACGTCGTCCTCTATGGCAAGTACGCTGGCACTGAGATCGAGCACGAAGGTGAGAAGTACCTCATCATGCGTCAGTCCGACGTCCTCGCTACGATCTAATCCTCTCGCTAAGTAAGAAATACAGATATCAGATACAATCATGGCAAAAGAAATCAAGTTCGATATAGAGGCACGTGAGAGCCTCAAGCGCGGCGTCGACGCTCTGGCTAACGCTGTCAAGGTAACCCTCGGCCCTAAGGGTCGCAACGTCATCCTCGGTAAGACCTACGGCGCACCCCACATCACCAAGGACGGTGTCTCCGTAGCTAAGGAGATCGAGCTCGAAGATCCATTTGAGAACATGGGTGCTCAGCTCGTCAAGGAGGTTGCTTCGAAGACCAATGACGATGCTGGTGACGGTACGACCACGGCTACGATCCTTGCCCAGAGCATCATCGGTGTCGGGCTGAAGAACGTCACCGCAGGTGCCAACCCTATGGACCTCAAGCGCGGTATCGACAAGGCTGTCGCTAAGATCGTCGCTGAGATCCGCTCTATGGCGCAGGAGATCGGTGACAACTTCGAGAAGATCGAGCACGTAGCTAAGATCTCCGCTAACGGCGACGAACAGATCGGTCAGCTCATCGCCGAAGCTATGCGCAAGGTCAACAAGGAAGGTGTCATCACCGTCGAAGAAGCCAAGGGCATTGAGACGACTGTCGAGGTCGTCGAAGGGATGCAGTTCGACCGCGGCTATATCTCTCCCTACTTCGTCACCAACTCCGAGAAGATGGAGGCGCAGCTGGAGAACCCCTATATCCTCATCTACGACAAGAAGATCTCTACGCTGAAGGAGATCCTTCCTATCCTTGAGCAGACCGTACAGACAGGGCGTCCCCCTCCTCATCATCGCTGAGGACATCGACAGCGAAGCCCTCGCTACCCTCGTCGTCAACCGCCTGCGTGGTGGTCTGAAGGTCTGCGCCGTCAAGGCTCCTGGCTTCGGTGACCGCCGCAAGGCTATGCTGCAAGACATCGCTATCCTCACCGATGGCGTCGTCATCAGCGAAGAGACCGGCCTCAGCATCGACGCTGTCAGCCTCGACATGCTTGGTAAGGCTGAGAAGATCAGCGTGACGAAGGACAACACCACCATCGTCAATGGTGCTGGTGACAAGGAAGCCATCCGCGAGCGTGCCGCTCAGATCAAGGCGCAGATCGCTAACACGACCTCCGACTACGACCGCGAAAAGCTCCAGGAACGTCTGGCTAAGCTCTCCGGTGGTGTCGCCGTCCTCTACGTCGGTGCACCCAGTGAAGTCGAGATGAAGGAGAAGAAGGACCGCGTCGACGACGCCCTCAGCGCTACGCGTGCTGCCGTCGAAGAAGGTACCGTCCCTGGTGGTGGTACGGCGCTTCTGCGTGCTGTCCGCGCTCTTGACGGCCTTGTCGGGGAGAACGACGACGAGACGACGGGTATCGAGATCATCCGCCGTGCTGTCGAAGAGCCCCTGCGTCAGATCGTCGCCAACGCTGGTAAGGAAGGTGCTGTCATCGTACAGCGTGTCAAGGATGGCGAAGGTGACTTCGGCTACAACGCTCGCCTTGACCAGTTCGAGAACCTCTACGCTTCGGGCGTCATCGACCCAGCAAAGGTCACGCGTGTAGCGCTGGAGAACGCCGCTTCGATCGCGGGTATGTTCCTCACGACCGAGTGCGTCATCGCCGACAAGAAGGAGGATGCTCCCGCTATGCCCGCCATGAACCCCGGTATGGGTGGCATGGGTGGCATGATGTAAGCCGTCCGCTTTAGGATTAATTATAGCCCCCGCAGCGAAAGATTCTTTCGCTGCGGGGGCTCTCTTTTTTCCACAACTCCACATAAGTCTCTGCCGAGAATAAGGAGAGAATCTATACGTAATCTCTTGTCTGCACGTCCCAAAACAGATACCTTTGCCCTGATACTAGCCTCTCATTCATTACCTTCCTAATACATCTTACTAGCTATGAGCCGACCTGTACCTCAATTACCTGCATTGCTAAGACACACGTTCTATGTGATTATTATCGGGATCTTCTTGGGGATGATCCAGACATCCCTCTTATCGTTATTGAACTTCTTGCAGCCAATCTTTTTTTGCCTCTTTATCACAAGGGTGCTTTGGTGTGTTAATGGTTGCCTTCGTGATCTATCTCTTGTGGAGAGAGTATACTCCTCGGCATATTTATGTGCCTTGCTCAGTTTATCCATGGCTCCTGCTTTTATTGGGGATCTATCTTTATTACAGGCATTGGGAAGGCTCTTTCTCGTTCTGGTCAAAGTCAATTCCATACTTTGGGGAGCTGGCTTGGTCGGATCTCTTACTAGTCCCTTGGGGGGGAGCGTTAGCTATCGCCTTTCGATCAAGATCGAAGAAAGAAATACTCTTCCTTTGCCTCGTTTTTCTAGGACTTTTCGCCCTTCTTTATTTCTTATATCTAAAGCATGATAGAACATTGCTACGAGAGCTACTCATAAGTATTTCCTTCGCACTATGTCCGCTTCTGTACCTATCTCTATATTTCTCCTTATTTCAGCGTTTGGAGAGGCGGGTATCTCAACGTAGGGAAGAACCTAGAGGTATATTGCATGCTCCAGCTCAGGCAGATGTTAGTTCTCAGCCTATTGATACAGACGAAGCGATGCTAAGTCGTGAGGAGGACTGGCTCGGCGTGTCAGGGATTGCTAAGGTTCTACAGGAAAACTTGAAAGAGTTAGATTTGAGTAAGAGTTCTTGACGGTGGGGGTTATTGCTCCTTGGGGTAAAGGGAAGAGCTCGTTTATGAATCTCTTAAAGGAGAGGCTGGAGAAAGAAAAGGCGATCATCATTTCCTTTAATCCTCGTGCTTCAAAGTCTGTCTCCTCTATTCAAGAAGACTTTTTTGATGCTTTTGCAGAAGAGTTATCCCGTCACTACTTCGGCTTTGGTCTCTTATTAGCTCGGTATACGAAGCACTTAGGACTGTTGGATCAGTACGAGTGGACTCGCCCCATAGGATCATTACTCACACTCATTCTTCCTGGGAAAGAACAGGAGGCGGTTAATCGTACCCTTAGGGAGCTTGGTCGTCGGGTATATGTGATAATCGATGATCTAGATCGCCTTTCAGGTGAAGAAATACTAGAAGTCTTAAAGCTCATTGATCGTAATGCCTCCTTCTCAAATACGGTTTTCATTACAGCCTATGACAAGGCTTATGTAGATAATGTGCTGAAGAGTTGCCTCGATCATGGCCTTAGCCATTCCTTCATTGATAAGTATATTTCCATGGAAATCCCTCTCCCGGAGCCGACTAAGGAGAGAATGAAAGAGCTTGCGTGGCTGTTTATGTCAACAAGAATAAAGATGTCTTCTTCGGCCATGTATAGACAAATCTACGAGGCTTGGAATAGGGTTGCTGGTATAGTTGTAGCGTCCTTGGATTCGGTGCGTGACCTCAAGCGCTATCTTAACCAGATGCTACCTCGCTATAATGAGTCGATTAACTCAACTTACTGGATTAACTCTGAGAATTTGGCCTATGAGGATTACCTCTTGCTCAATCTTCTTTGCTATAGGGATTTAAGTGTTTATGTTGCATTGAGCTCAAGGTATCTTCTTCGATTAGATCCTTTAACTAGATGTTACATACTTGCTCCCAATTTTGAGGAAGAGTTGAAGCAAATGTCTCACTGGCAAGGAACTAAGAAATATTGAAGATGCTATTTGATCCAAGTGCGGAAGAGAGAGGGTGAGGAGGTCTCTTGCATGCCTCTTCGTAGCCAGGAGGGGTTTGATTTCTACTTTAGAGCTTACTCAAGAATGGATCAGAGCGACCCTATAGAGATCTTACTTAGGATTATACGCTCTACTCAGATGCAGGCTCCTAATGAAGAAATAGATGATATGATTAAGGTGTTAGGTATCGGTAATGTGGCCTTTGAGTTATGGAAGCTAATAGGCGAACCTTGTGTCGGGAGGGAAGATCGATCGATAACAATCAAGCTTGTTGCATATGTGATTTGTTGCTATAATCCTGATCCTGATCCGATGCATATCCTTAATTGGCTGCGCGATAAGCTATCGGGTTGTTTACTCTACGGATGTATCTGAAATACAAAGACCTTGGGATTGTTCAGAACATAAGTGAATATAAGAGATTATTGCTCCCAACGCTTTCCTATGTGATCGGCACTCGGCGAATCCAGACGTCGGTGGTGTTGTGCAAATGAAGAGGTTGATTTAGGAAGCCTCGACTATATATAAGATCATCCTAGCTCATCAGGCGAGGGAGAAGCTATCAGTAAGTCAATATTCTCTTACTGGGGAAAGCAACACCGGCCAGCTCGCAGATGCGGGCTGGCCGGTGCTGTTTCGGTTGGGAGCTATGTCGGCTTTACATCTTCACCATGCCGCTGAAGCCCATGAAGGCCATAGCGAGGATACCGGCGGAGATGAGGGCGATGGGAATGCCCTTCATCGAGGCGGGCAGCTCGGTGCGTGAGAGTTGCTCGCGGATGCCAGCGAAGACCACGAGGGCGAGCGTGAAGCCGATAGCGATAGAGATCGCGTAGACGACGCTCTCCAGCAGCGTGTATTCCTTCTGGATGACGAGGATGGCGACCCCGAGGACGCAGCAGTTCGTCGTGATCAGCGGGAGGAAGACGCCGAGGGCTTGGTAGAGTGCAGGCGATACCTTCTTTAGGATGATCTCGACCATCTGCACGAGTGCGGCGATGACGAGGATGAAGGAGATGGTCTGCATATAGACCATGTCGAAGGGCTCGAGGACGAACTTCTGCAGGAGGAAGGTGCACATCGTCGAGAGCGCCAGGACGAAGGTCACGGCAGCGCCCATGCCGATAGCCGTGTCTACCTTCTTCGAGACGCCGAGGAAGGGACAGATACCGAGGAACTGCGAGAGGACGACATTGTTGACGAATACCGCCGCAACGAAGAGGAGGAGATAGTGAGTCATGAGATTTACTTCTTTGCGCTCAGCTTATTCTTCAGAGCAATGAGATAACCCAAGACGAGGAACGCCCCAGGAGCGAGGACGAAGAGCAGGGCGCCGTACTGCTTGGGGAGGACTTGTAGGGTGAAGATAGAGCCGCTACCGAGGAACTCACGGACGAAGCCCAGCAGCGTCAGCGAGAGGGTGAAGCCAAGGCCAATACCCACGCCGTCGAGTGCGCTGTGGAGCACGCCCTGCTTAGCCGCTACGGCTTCGGCACGCCCGAGGACGATACAGTTCACCACGATCAGCGGGATGAAGAGGCCGAGGGAAGCGTAGAGCGAGGGGACGAAGGCCTGCATGAGCATCTGCACGATGGTCACGAAGCCAGCGATGACGACGATGAAGCTCGGGATGCGCACGGCGTCGGGGACGAGGTGCTTGATGAGCGAGATAGCGGTATTGGAGCAGATGAGCACGAACATCGTGGCCAGACCCATCGCCAGCCCGTTGAGCGCGGAGGTCGTGGTCGCCAGCGTGGGGCACATCCCCAGGAGGAGTACGAAGGTCGGGTTCTCCGTCGCGATCCCGTTGCGAATGATATCGAGTGGTTTCATAGGAGGGACTATTCTTGAGAGTTCGTAGCTGGTGCTGTGGCGGTGCCTTCGAGGGAGGAGAAGGTGCGCCAAGCGCGGTTCACAGCATCGAGGAAGGCGCGGCTACTGATGGTGGCAGCGGTGATGGCATCTACCTTCCCACCGTCCTTCGAGACGGTGAGCGGTGCCGATGCCTTCATATCGAGGCCACGCATGTCACGTATGCCGCCCGTCTCGCTCTTCTCGTGGTACCACTCGGGGATACGCGAGCCGAGGCCTGGGCTCTCGGAGTGCTGGAGGACGGAGAAGTCTACGAGGCGCCCTTCGGCATCGAAGCCGACCATCACGCGGATGAGGCCGCTGAAGCCCTTCTGCGTGTAGCTCTCGATAGCGAAGCCGACGAGTGCGCTACCCTTCTTAGCGGGGTAGACGGTGAGGCTGTCGGTCTCGCCTTCGGGCAAGACCATGAGCTTCTCCGCGAAGGGATTGTTGTCGAAGGCTGGTGCTACGGCACGTATTGCCTCGACCTTCGCCCGCATCTCTGCCTCGGCGATAGGCGCGGTCGTGACCTTGTTGACTACGGCGAGGATCCCAGAGACCAGGACGCAGATGCCCCCGAGCGAGAGGAGCATGTTGGGGAGTGTCGAACTGAGCTTCTTCATAGCATTAGCGCCCGCCGAAGTGCTTCGGACGGATATACATATTGATCAGAGGAGTGAAGCTATTCATGATGAGGATGGCGAAAGACATCCCCTCGGGATAGCTGCCGAAGAGTCGGATGAGGATCGTCAGGAGCCCGATGAGTGCGCCATAGAGGAGCTGACCGCGGGCGCTCATGGGGCTGGTCACGTAGTCCGTAGCCATGAAGATCGCCCCGAGCATCATCCCCCCCGTGAGGAGCTGGAAGAGCGGTGCGGGGTAGAGCGCGGGGTTGACGAGGTGCATGATCCCGCCGAAGATGAACGCCGTAGCGAGGATCGACACGGGGATATGCCAAGTGATGACGCGGCGATAGAGCAGGAAGCCGAGGCCGAGGAGCAGCGCCAGCGCACTGACTTCGCCGAGGCTACCTCCGTGGATGCCGAAGAGCAGGTCAGAGGTCGCAGGTATCTGATCCCAGCTCATGCCAGGCGTGCCAGCCTGTATGCCCTTGGCGATGCCCAGAGGCGTGGCGCTCGTGACGGCGTCGGTATAGCTGAGGTACTGCCCAGCCTTGGGCCACAGCGTCATCTGCGCGGGATAGGCGATGAGGAGGAAGACACGGCCTACGAGCGCGGGGTTGAAGATGTTCCCGCCGAGCCCACCGAAGCTCATCTTACCTACGCCGATAGCGACGATGGCACCGATGACGATGATCCACCAGGGGAGGCTCGAGGGGAGGTTCATCCCGAGGAGAAGCCCTGTGAGGATGGCCGAGCCGTCACCGATGGTGGAGGGCTGCTTGTAGAGGTATTTCGTGATGACCCATTCGGTGAGGACGCAGGCCAGCACGCTCACGGCGAGCACGATGAAGGCGCCGAGGCCGAAGGTCACCAGTGAGACGAGGCACGCTGGAGCGAGTGCGATGAGCACAGCGTACATGTTGCGCTCGACGCTGTCACCGCTGTGGATGTGGGGGGAAGGAGATATAATGAGGCGATCCATAGGGCAGGGTTAGCTTTTGCGTGCACGGATGAGGGCGGATACCTTCTGCTTGCCGGTGCGGATGTAGTCGAGCAGGGGGCGGTTGGCAGGGCAGGTGTAGCTGCACGAGCCGCACTCGATACAGTCGACGATGTAGCCCTTCTCGGTAGCATCCCAGTCGGCATACTGGACGTCGCGCATGAGGAAGGCGGGGTTCAGCCCCATGGGGCAGACGGTGACGCACTTAGCGCAGCGGATACAGTTGCGCATAGGGCGGCGGGTCGACTCCTCACGTGGGAGGATGAGGATGCCTGAGGTGCCCTTGGTCACAGGGATATCCGTGGAGAGAAGAGCCTTACCCATCATAGGGCCACCACCGATGATCTTACCCGTGTCCTCGGGCAGCCCACCTGAGGCGGTGATGAGATGGCCGATAGGCGTGCCGATACGGGCGCGGTAGTTCGAGGGGTTCTCGAGGTGCTTACCCGTGACGGTAGTGATACGCTCGACGAGGGGCTTATTCTTCTGTACGGCTTCGTAGACAGCGAAGACGGTACCTACATTCTGTACGACAGCGCCAGCGGAGATCGGCAGGGCGCCGCTCTTGACCTGCTTGCGCAGGACAGCGTCGATGAGCTGCTTCTCACCGCCCTGTGGGTACTGCACCTTGAGGGGCATGACCTCGGTGCCAGGGTAGTCCATGGCGATCTGCGAGAGGCGGAGGATGGCGTCCTTCTTATTGTTCTCTACGCCGATGACGGCGCGGCTAACGCCGAGGGCGCGCTTGAGGATCTCGACGCCGACGAGGATCTCGTCGGACTTGCTCATCATCAGGGCGTGGTCGCTGGTGAGGTAAGGTTCACACTCGACGGCATTGATGATGAGGACCTCAGCCTTTGCTCCTGGGGGAGGAGAGAGCTTGACGTGCGTGGGGAAGGTCGCACCGCCGAGGCCTACGATACCTGCGGCACTGATGCGGTCGATGATCTCCTTGGGCTCGAGGGAGCACTCCTTGACGAGGGTCGTGGAGCGGTCGATGCCCTCTTCCCACTGCTCCTCTTCGCCCTGTGTGACGGCGATGACGATGGCGGGGCGCTTGTAGCCGCCCGCATCGAAGAAGCTATCGATCTTCGTGACCTTGCCTGTGACGGAGGAGTGGATGTTGGCCGATACGAAGCCAGACGTCTTGGCGATGACAGTACCTACCTTGACGAGGTCGCCCTTCTGGACGGTCGGGGTGGCAGGCGCGCCGATGTGCTGGCCGATGGGTATGATGACCTCACGAGGCAGAGGGAGCTCCTCGATGGGGCGCTTAGCTGAGAGCTTGTTTTCGGGTGGGTGAATCCCCCCGAGTCGGAATGTGCGAAGCATAAACGTGTATGGCTGAGGTCTACGATTGGGCGGGAGTGGGAGTCTCTGTAGGAGTAGGTGCTGCAGGAGCCGGGGTAGGTGTGGGGGCTTCGGCCTCCTTCTTTGGAGCCTCTTCCTTTGGCTTGGGAGGAGGGAAGCCGATCTCATGGATAGCGTTCGTCGGGCAGACGGAGACGCACTTACGGCAGAGGCGGCACTTGGTGTGGTCGATGTAGGAGAGGTTGTCGGCTATGGTGATGGCCTCGAACTTACACTCCTTGAAGCAGAGCGAGCAGCCGATACAGGCATTGCCGCAGGCCTTCTTAGCGACCCCACCCTTGTCCTTATTGACGCAGCTGACGAAGATACGGCGGCTCTTGGGACCCTTCTTACGCAGCTCGATGATGTACTTCGGGCAGGCCTTGACGCAGGCGCCGCAGGCTACACACTTGTCCTCGAGGATGACCGGCAGGCGCGTCTCGGGGTCCATGTACATGGCGTCGAAGTTACACGAGTAGACGCAGTCCGCCAGCCCCAGACAGCCCCAGCTACAGTCAGTGTCGCCCTTGTAGAGCGCGGCAGCGATGGTACAGCTGCTGGCACCGTCATAGATATTGGTACGTGGGCGCGCGTCGCAAGTACCATTACAGCGCACGACAGCGACCAGCGGATCCTGCTTCTGGGCGGCGACACCGAGGATGCCGCCGACTTTCTCCATGACGGGGGTACCGCCGACGGGGCAGAAGAGCCCTTCGAGGGTCTCACTCTTACAGCAGGCGCCAGCGAAGGCAGCGCATCCAGGGAAGCCACAGCCCCCGCAGTTGGCCTGAGGGAGGACTTCAGCGACCTCCGCGATGCGGGGGTCTTCCTTGACCTCGAACTTGCGTGATACGACGTACAGCAAGCCGGCGCCGATCACACCGATGAGGGTCAGGACGATGATAGTGATATACATAGGGGTAGGGTGCTATTCGTGGTGCGGGGTGACGGGCTCTACCATGAGGACGAGGCGCCCCTCGAGGTGGCGGCGCTGGGTATAGAGCACGAGATAGTAGAGGCTGAGTAGGCTGATAGCGACAAGCACAGCCGTAGCCTCGCTAAGGGCGAGGAGCGTCTGTGCGATACTCAGTGTAAGGACGAGGAGGAGGAGGGGCAGGACGAAGGCCAGGAGGACTGCCAGGCGTCCTACGCTCCGGCGGGCCACGACGAGGACCTGCTCTCCGATAGAGAAGTGCTGTCCGTAGGTCTTCAGCTGGAGCAGATGCTCACGGCGCTCCGAGCTCACGCACAGGTCGCGTGCGTGGCAGCCGCTGCAGGCGCTCTGCTGCTGGATCTGGACGGTCACGATGTCGGGGGATATAGCTGTGACGATCCCCGGGCGCTGCTCCGTCCCGTTAATAGTTCCGTTCATGTGGTGAAGTCTTGATGGGTGAGGGGTCGTAGTTATCGACCCAAATTCCTCGGCGGCTCCCCCTGTCGCGTGCATCTGCATAAGGCGCAGGGAGTGTGGCTTCCGAGCCATTCTATTCACTGAAACAAATGTATGTAATCACGGACAAAAGTGCAAACGAGACTACACACGTGCGCGCGTATGCTGTATGCTTAATATGCACGCTGTGAGCGGGGTAGGGTGTGTGTGTGTCGCGGGGTAAAGGTAAAAAGCATCGCTCCACGGCAGGGTATCCTACCGTGGAGTGATGCTTAAATATTTTAGGAATGGCGGAGCTGCGCCCCGCGACTACTCTTCGATGAGGGCTACATCCGAGGCGACGAGTTGGTCCTTCTCACTGCGGCCGAGGCGTACTTCGACGATGTCCCCGACGAGGAGGTCGTTGAAGTTGATGCCGTTGAGGCTCTTGTAGTGGAAGAAGGCATTCTCCTTCGTGCCCACGTCGATGAAGCCGAAGCCCGACTTGAGGGTGTTGATCTGCCCACGGACGAGGCCGTCATGGAGCTCTTCTCCCAAGGGGCGAGCGGGCTTGTCGCCAGGCAGGTCGATGTGCCCGATGACCTTCACCTCAGGCGAGGTGAGGGAGTCCTGCACGCTCAGCGTGATCTCGGGCTCAGGGCCTGTGGCGAGCTGTACTGCATCGGCGCCCTCCGTAGAGGCCGACTCTTCGACTGAGAGGGCTGTGGGCTCCTCGCTGGCGTTCTTCACCGCTGCGGGATCGATGGGGCGCGTGCGAGCCTGTGGGGCTTGGTAGGGACGCCCCTTGATCTCACGATTGCGCTCCTCGCTCTGGCCCTTGTTGACGAAGAGGCCATTGACGATGGGGTCGCTACGGAAGGCGCGGCTGTCGATGAGCTCATTCATCATCACGGGGTAGGTGGCTTCCTCGAGGAGTTCGTACGACGTGTAGGTCGTGGTGTTGTCTCTGCGGCTGTCACCTTCGTGCTCAAGATCCCAACCGAGGACCATCACGCGGGTCCCGAGGGCGTGGAGCTTGCGTACCAAGGGGATGTAGTCACCATCGGCGGCGATGAGCACGACGACGTCGAACTGATTCTGCAATGCACGTTCGTAAGCTTCGAGGGCAAAGAGCACATCGACGCCCTTCTCCTTCTTCTTATTGCCCTTGCCCGTACGCGAGAGAGGTAGGTGATGCATCATCACACCCTCCGAATTCAGCACGTCATCAAAGAGGCGCTCGTAGAAGAGTACATCTCCCGAGGCCTTTGCTGCCTCGGCTGCAGACAGGCGTCCACGGAAGTAATGCGCATCAACGATCTTGCACAGTTCGGGGGAGGTCCCTTCGAGTTGGGCAATTTGATACTTGAGGAAGCGGTGTAGGCCTCCAACGCTCAGGCGACTTTTGCGTTCGTGGTACTGGTAGTAGAACGTACTGACGTGCCAGAAGTAATTGCCGTCATAGAATATCCCTACACGGGTGAGGTGTGAGTTTTTTTCTTTTGAAGTCATAATAATTAATACAATTTAAAATATGCGCGGTGTGGTTGTGCGAAGTTACCATTTTTACCCGAAATAATAACACGTCTATCGGCAATATGTTCGCTTTTTGCGTGACTTTGTTTCGCTGATTTTAAGGATGTATTTCCTATAATTCTCATTGTCGTCCTCCTATGGCTCTCCAAGGGAGGCTTTTTTTATTCGGATGTAGGGCGGCCTCTCTATGATGTAATCGCTTGAAAATTCGCCCTATATATGTTAGTGGTTCCTGTCGAGTAAAGGTTTAATCCTCCCACGGGATAGGGCGTCTTTCTGTGGAGGGGAATTTTTGTGTGGCGGAGGAAGAATTACGCCAATCTAAAGAAATGAGTTGTGGAGGAGTGCGGATTTAAATAAATCTACGTGCGTGGCTCTAAAATCTACGTACGAGGATTTGTGGGATGCCGTGTGAGGATTTAAAGACTGCGTACGTGGACGAAGGTTTTGCTCTACGAGGGCCGTGTTTTTCTTCCTCGGAAGCTGAAGTTTTTCTCCCGAGCTTTTGTCGATGAGCGGTGGTGGGGTGGGGAGGTTTCCCCCAAGCGTGTGGCTTGCCTTGCGCGCATATGTGTGGGGGTATATATGGTATGTAGTTTGGTGAGGTGGGTACGAAGGTGGGGGAGTGGTGCGTTTTACTGGAGCTTGTGGCACGCGATTTTTGGAGAATGTACTGCCGATATGACGAAGGTATACGCTTATTTGTGAAATAATCTTACCTTTGCTTGGATGCTATGTTCATATTTGTTCACAATTCGGACTTGCTATGATGGTCGATTTAAGCACTTCGTTTGCTGGGCTCACACTGCAGAGCCCCCTTATCCTTGGGAGCTCTGGGCTTACCCGCAACGTGGATCGTACATGCGCCTTGGTAGAGGCTGGCGTGGGTGCTGTCATCCTCAAGTCGCTCTTCGAAGAGCAGATCTTGATGCAGACAGGGCACCTCGTCGCTAAGAATGACTACCCCGAGGCTAACGACTACATCTCCTCCTACGTGCGGAGTGAGGCTATCGAAGACTATATAGGTGTCGTGCTCGAGGCAAAGGCTAAGCTCACTGTGCCAGTCATCGCCAGCATCAACTGCACCGAGGCCGGTAGCTGGGTCGAATTTGCAGAGCGTCTTCGCGATGCAGGGGCAGATGCCCTGGAGGTCAATGTGATGCGCCTCGAGACGGAGCTCTTCGCAGATCCGGCTAAGATCGAAGCTTACTATGTCTCCATCGTCACGGCACTCGCGGGTAAGGGGCTTCCTATTATCGTGAAGCTCTCGCGCTATCACACGAACCTGCCTATGCTCATCGATAAGCTCCGTGCTGCAGGTGCTGCAGCTGTGACGCTCTTCAATCGCTCCTATCAGATCGACATCGACCTGAATCGCGAGCAACTCATCGGCGGTGAGGTCTTCTCTCATGAGGGTGATTTCACCGAGACGCTCCGCTTCACGGGGCTGATCCGTGGCTGTGTCCCCAACGTGGGTATCTCTGCTTCGACGGGGATCTACACTTGGGAGGAGCTGACCAAGGTGCTGCTGGCAGGTGCCGATACGGCGCAGATGTGTACGGCGGTCTATAAGCAGGGTGCCACTGCTATCGCAGAGGCGCTGAAGGGTCTTCGCCACTGGATGATCGAGCACGGCTATCAGAGCCTCTCGGAGCTGCGTGGTCGTCTGAGCTACGGCGCAGTGGCTGACCCAAGTCTTTCGAACGAATTCAGTTTATGAAGTATTTCAATGCCCGCGCTGCTCAAGGCTAAGAGCTTAGGTGTCGGTCAGAGAAACAGAATTAAATTAATAAGTAGTATATAATTATGAAGAAGCAATCTCTTGCGGCAGCCTTCCTGGCTGGCGCACTCGTCCTCTCAAGCTGTGGTGCAAGCAACGCTGTCAAGGGTGCTGGTATCGGTGCCGCTGGTGGTGCTGCTATCGGTGCTGGTATCGGTCGCGTACTCGGTAACACCGCTGTCGGTGCTGTCATCGGCGGTGTCGTAGGTGGTACGGCTGGTACGCTCATCGGTAAGAAGATGGACAAGCAGAAGAAGGAACTGGAACGCGACGTCAAGGATGCTAAGATCGAGTCGGTCAACGATGGTCAGGCTATCCGCGTCACCTTCGATAGCGGTATCCTCTTCGCTACGGGTTCGGCTTCACTGAGCCCTTCGTCACAGGCTACCCTGCGTAAGTTCGCTGCTAACCTCTCTGAGCACAGCGATACGGACCTGATGATCATCGGTCACACCGACAACACGGGTACGGACCGCGTGAACAACCCCCCTCTCCTACAACCGTGCTGCAAGCGTCCGCTCTTTCCTCGCTGGTCAGGGTGTCTCTTCTTCGCGTATGAAGGTCGAGGGTAAGGGTAGCTACGAGCCTGTCGCTGACAACTCTACCGCTGCTGGTCGTCGCGAAAACCGCCGCGTCGAAGTCTACATCCTCCCCAGCAAGGCGATGGTGAAGGCTGCTCAGGACGGTACGCTCCGCTAAATATAAGCTGGTCATAGCTGAAGACCTCCGCTGGTCTTCGCTTCCTCTACGAGGGGCTTCAGGTGAATTTACCTGAGTCCCTCGGCCTTTTCTACTCAAGGTATAGCTGCATATCTCTGCGGGCTTCCGTCACAAAATCAATTGTATAGTATTGTATATTCGCAGATTATGTGTACCTTTGTGCACCCGTGGTATATGCCTGTGGTGTGTACTGCGACTACTAAAGAGTAGATAAGTTATTCAAACATAAGTAGAAACGAAATGCCAACTATTCAACAATTGGTTAGAAAGGGACGTGAGTCACTCGTCGAGAAGGGTAAGAGCCCTGCTCTGGACTCCTGCCCCCAACGCCGAGGCGTCTGTGTGCGTGTGTACACGACGACCCCTAAGAAGCCAAACTCTGCGATGCGTAAGGTCGCTCGTGTCCGCCTGACGAATGGTAAGGAAGTCAATGCCTACATCCCAGGTGAAGGTCACAACCTGCAGGAGCACAGCATCGTGCTGGTACGTGGTGGTCGTGTAAAGGACCTCCCAGGGGTACGTTATCACATCGTACGTGGCTCGCTCGATACAGCTGGTGTCAATGGCCGTCTGCAGCGTCGCTCCAAGTATGGTGCTAAGCGTCCTAAGCCCGGTCAGGCAGCTGCTCCAGCAAAGGGTAAGAAGTAATTCTTCCTCCGGCGAAAAATCCTAACCCCCGAGAGCTCGTGTAGCTCTCACCTGGCGAGCCCGCCACATATATATAATGTATAGGGCCGCCAAGCTAAGAGTCAATAGAACCAAGTTTCTTGAGTTCGTTGGATAGGCTATCAAGGTTGAGTAAATGCTCCAGCGGGAGCGTTGAAGTAAGATCACAGCACAACCAATCGACAGAAACGCAATTTACATTAAGCAATGAGAAAAGCTAAACCCAAAAAGAGACAGGTACTCCCTGATCCCGTATTTGGTGACGTTAAGGTGACGAAGTTCGTTAATCACCTGATGTACGACGGTAAGAAGAGCATCGCCTTCGATATCTTCTACACCGCGCTCGAGATTGTAGGCAAGAAGATCCAGCAGGAAGACAAGTCTGCCCTGGAGATCTGGAAGGCTGCCCTCGACAACATCACTCCTCAGGTAGAAGTCAAGAGCCGCCGTATCGGTGGTGCTACCTTCCAGGTGCCTACCGAAATCCGCGCCGAGCGTAAGGAATCTATCTCCATGAAGAATCTCATCCTCTTTGCTCGCAAGCGTGGTGGTAAGACCATGGCAGATAAGCTTGCTGCAGAGATCGTGGATGCATTCAATAGCCAAGGTGCCGCCTTCAAGCGCAAGGAAGATATGCACCGTATGGCAGAAGCCAACCGCGCATTTGCTCACTTCCGATTCTAAGAATAGCAAAAGACAATGGCTGACAACAAACACTTAGAGCTCACGAGAAACATCGGCATCATGGCCCACATCGATGCCGGTAAGACGACTACGTCTGAGCGTATCCTCTTTTATACGGGTCTGACCCACAAGATCGGTGAAGTACACGATGGTGGTGCTACGATGGACTGGATGGAGCAGGAGCAGGAGCGTGGTATCACGATTACCTCCGCTGCTACGACTACCTTCTGGAACTACGACAACACCAAGTACAAGATCAACCTCATCGACACCCCAGGGCACGTTGACTTCACCGTCGAAGTAGAGCGCTCGCTCCGTATCCTCGATGGTGCTGTCGCTACGTTCTGTGCTGTCGGCGGTGTACAGCCCCAGAGTGAGACCGTATGGCGTCAGGCTGACAAGTACCGCGTACCCCGCGTGTGCTACGTCAACAAGATGGACCGCTCCGGTGCTAACTTCTTTGAAGTAGTACGTCAGATCAAGACCATCCTCGGTGCTACCCCTTGCCCCATTCAGATCCCCGTCGGTCAGGAAGAAACTTTCCGCGGTGTCGTTGACCTCGTCACGATGAAGGCTCTTGTATGGGATGACGAGACGATGGGTGCTCACTACGACACGATCGATATCCCTGCTGAGCTGCAGGCTGAAGCCGAAGAATGGCGTGATAAGATGCTCGAGACGCTCGCTGACTGCGATGACGTCCTTATGGAGAAGTACTTCGACGATCCCTCTACGATCACCGAAGACGAGATCCGCGCTGCCCTGCGTAAGGGTACGCTCGCGATGAAGATCAACCCCATGCTCTGCGGTTCTTCATTCAAGAACAAGGGTGTCCAGACCCTCCTCGACGCTGTCGCAGCTTACCTGCCCAGCCCTATGGATACCCCTGAAGTCATCGGTACCGACCCCGATGACCCTGAAAAGGAAATCATCCGTAAGGTAGACCCCAGCTCGCCTCTGACGGCTCTGGCGTTCAAGATCGCTACGGACCCCTATGTAGGTCGTCTCTGCTTCTTCCGCGTGTACGCTGGTGAGCTGCCTGCAGGCTCCTACGTCTACAACTCCCGCTCGGGCAAGAAGGAGCGTATCTCACGCCTCTTCCAGATGCACTCCAACAAGCAGAACCCCATGGAAGTCATCGGCTGTGGTGACATCGGTGCTGGTGTAGGCTTCAAGGATATCCGTACGGGTGACACGCTCTGCGCCGAAGATGCTCCTATCATCCTCGAGTCTATCGACTTCCCCGAGCCCGTTATCGGTATCGCTGTCGAGCCTAAGACGCAGAAGGATATGGACAAGATGGGTGTCGGTCTGGCTAAGCTCGCCGAAGAAGACCCCACCTTCCGTGTGCAGACCAACGAAGAGACCGGTCAGACCGTCATCAGCGGTATGGGTGAGCTCCACCTGGAGATCATTATCGACCGTCTGAAGCGCGAATTCAAGGTCGAAGCTAACCAGGGTAAGCCCCAGGTATCTTATAAGGAAGCTATCACGAAGCCCGTTGAGCTCCGTGAAGTCTACAAGAAGCAGACGGGTGGTCGCGGTAAGTTCGCTGACATCATCGTCCGTGTAGAGCCCGCCGACGAAGGCTTCGAAGGCGATCTGCAGTTCGTAGACGAAGTCAAGGGCGGTAACGTGCCTAAGGAATTCATCCCCTCTGTACAGAAGGGCTTCCAGAAGGCTATGACCAACGGTGTCCTCGCAGGCTATGCGCTGGATAAGCTGAAGGTGACGCTCCTTGACGGTTCGTTCCACCCCGTGGACTCTGACCAGCTCTCCTTCGAGATCTGTGCTATCCAGGCATTCAAGAATGCTGCTGCTCAGGCAGGTCCCGTTCTCCTCGAGCCTATCATGAAGCTCGAAGTCGATACGCCTGAAGAAAGCATGGGTGACGTGATCGGTGACCTCAACAAGCGTCGCGGTCAGGTAGAAGGTATGGACAGCACTCCTTCGGGTGCACGCCTTGTGAAGGCTAAGGTGCCTCTGGCAGAGATGTTCGGTTACGTGACGAGCCTCCGTACGATCACTTCAGGTCGTGCTACCTCGTCAATGACCTTCTCTCACTACGAAGCAGTATCCTCTTCTATCGCTCGCCAGGTCCTCGAGGAAGTAGGCGGCCGTGTAGATCTCATCAAGTAAATAGTACTATAACAGAGATATGAGCCAAAAGATTAGAATTAAGTTGAAGTCGTACGATCACACTCTGCTCGACAAGTCCGCAGAGAAGATCGTCAAGACCGTCAAGGCCTCTGGTGCTGTAGTCAGCGGACCAATTCCCCTGCCCACGCACAAGCGTATCTTCACGGTGAACCGCTCGACCTTCGTCAACAAGAAGAGCCGCGAGCAGTTCGAGCTTAGCTCCTACAAGCGACTCATCGACATCTACAACTCCACGGCTGAGACGATCGATGCTCTCATGAAGCTCGAGCTCCCCAGCGGTGTAGAAGTAGAAATCAAGGTGTGATTATTAATACGAAACTGAAATGCCAGGTTTATTAGGAAAGAAAATCGGAATGACATCCGTGTTCAGTGCCGAGGGGAAGAACATCCCATGCACTGTTATTGAAGTAGGTCCTTGCGTGGTGACGCAGATCAAGTCTCTGGAAAAGGATGGCTATGAAGCACTTCAGCTTGGGTTCGTTGATGCTAAGGAAAAGCACACGTCCAAGCCTCTTCAGGGTCACTTCCAGAAGGCTGGCGTTGCTCCCAAGCGACACTTGGCCGAGTTCAAGGGGTTCGATTGCAGCCAGTACAATCTGGGTGATGTGATCGACGTGAATTTCTTCGAAGGGGCGGTATTCGTCGACGTCGTCGGTACCTCCAAGGGTAAGGGATTCCAGGGTGTAGTCAAGCGTCACGGCTTCGGCGGTGTCGGTCAGGCTACGCACGGTCAGCACAACCGTCTTCGTGCTCCCGGGTCTGTAGGTGCGTGTTCGTATCCTGCTAAGGTCTTCAAGGGTACGCGTATGGCGGGGCAGACGGGTAATGAGCGTGTAACCGTTCAGAACCTCGAAGTGATCAAGGTAATGCCCGAGCACAACCTCCTTCTCATCAAGGGTAGCGTGCCAGGTGCTAAAGGTTCAATCGTTGTAATCGAAAAGTAAATGGAACTGAGTGTATATAACATCAAGGGAGAAGATACCGGTCGTAAGATCACGCTCGATGATGCTATCTTCGCTATCGAGCCTAACGACCACGCCATCTACTTAGACGTAAAGCAATTTTTGGCCAACCAGCGCCAGGGTACGCACAAGTCTAAGGAGCGTAGCGAAATCTCGGGTAGTACCCGCAAGCTCATCCGCCAGAAGGGCGGTGGCGGTGCTCGCCGTGGGGATATCAACTCTCCTGTACTCGTCGGTGGTGGTCGTGTCTTTGGGCCTACCCCACGTGACTATGGCTTCAAGCTCAACAAGAAGGTAAAGGCTCTGGCTCGCCGCTCGGCTCTGACCTACAAGGCTCAGAAGCAGGAGATCGTCGTAGTCGAAAACTTCGAGCTCGCTGCCCCCAAGACTAAGGACTTCGTCGCTCTGTCGAAGGCTCTTCAGGTCGCTGACAAGAAGGCCCTCTTCGTCGTCGAAGCTCTCTCGGACAACCTCGTCCTCTCTTCACGCAACCTCCGCACTGCTCGCGTGATGAACGCCTTCCAGCTGAACACCTACTCGGTGCTCGACTGCAAGAAGCTCATCCTCACCGAGGCTGCTGTTGCTGTGATCAACGAACAGTTTAAGGCATAATCAATAGGAGAAACGAATCATGGGAATTATCATCAAGCCGGTTATCACCGAGAAGACAACTGCCCTGACAGAGAAGACTGCTGAACGCTACGTCTTCCGTGTCTCTCCTGATGCCAACAAGATCGAGATCAAGAAGGCCATCGAGGCGCTGTACAATGTAAAGGTCGAGAGTGTAAACACCGTGAATTATAGCGGTAAGCGCAAGGCTCGCTATACGAAGAGTGGACTCATCCGCGGCAAGGTCGCTGCGTTTAAGAAGGCTGTCGTTACACTCGAGAAGGGTCAGACCATCGACTTTTACGCTAACATCTAAGTTCAACAATGGCAATACGTAAACTCAAGCCCACAACGCCGGGGCAAAGACATAAGGTTATTGGTGCGTTCGATAACATCACTGCCAGCGCACCAGAGAAGTCCCTTGTCGTAGGTAAGAAGAAGTCCGGTGGTCGTAACAACACCGGTAAGATGACCATGCGCTACATCGGTGGTGGTCACAAGCAGAAGCTTCGTCTCATCGACTTCAAGAGAAATAAGGACGGTATCCCTGCTACGGTCAAGAGCATCGAGTACGATCCCAATCGTACGGCTCGCATCGCTCTGCTGTACTACGCTGATGGTGCGAAGGCTTATATCCTCGCTCCCAACGGCCTGCAGGTAGGTCAGAAAGTGATGTCAGGTGCAGAAGCTGCTCCTGAGGTAGGGAACAGCCTCCCACTGGCTAACATCCCTGTCGGTACGATCATTCACAACATCGAGCTTCGTCCAGGTCAGGGCGCTAAGATGGTCCGCTCTGCTGGCGTCTTCGCTCAGCTTACTTCTCGCGAAGGTCTCTACGCCGTCATCAAGATGCCTTCGGGCGAGACGCGCCGTATCCTCTCCGCTTGTAAGGCTACCATCGGTGCCGTAGGCAACTCCGACCACGCTCTCGAGCGCTCCGGTAAGGCCGGTCGTAGCCGCTGGCTCGGCCGTCGTCCTCACAACCGTGGTGTCGTCATGAACCCTGTCGATCACCCAATGGGTGGTGGTGAAGGCCGCGCTTCTGGTGGTCACCCACGCTCACGTACGGGTCTCTACGCTAAGGGTCTCAAGACTCGTGCTCCTAAGAAGCACTCGTCTAAGTACATCATCGAGAGACGTAAGAAGTAACTGATTAATCAAAAAGAATTATGAGTCGTTCATTAAAGAAAGGTCCATATATCAACCTGAAGCTCGAGAAGAAGGTCTTGGCGATGAATGAATCCGGCAAGAAGGTCGTCATCAAGACTTGGGCTCGCGCCTCGATGATCAGCCTGACTTCGTCGGTCATACGATTGCCGTACACAACGGGAATAAGTTCATCCCCGTCTTCATCACCGAAAACATGGTAGGTCACAAGCTCGGAGAATTCTCTCCCACGCGTACCTTCCGTGGTCACGGCGGTAATAAGAAGAAGTAATTCGGCTGGAAGTAATTCAGACCTTTAAGTAAGAAAAGAAACAATGGGTGCAAGAAAGAAAATATCAGCCGAAGAAAGAAAGCAAGCCCTGAAGTCTACGTACTTCGCTGCGCTCCGCAACGTCCCTACGTCGCCTCGTAAGATGCGCCTCGTAGCTGACCTCGTGCGTGGCATGGAAGTAGGTCGTGCTCTTGGGGTACTCAAGTTCTCTAACAAGGAAGCCGCTGCTCGCGTGGAGAAGCTCCTCCGCTCAGCTATCGCTAACTGGGAAGAGAAGAACGGACGCAAGGCCGAAGACGGTGAGCTCTATATCTCCCGCATCTTCGTCGATGGTGCTGCTACGCTCAAGCGTATGCGCCCCGCCCCTCAGGGTCGTGGCTATCGTATCCGTAAGCGTTCGAACCACGTCACGATCTTTGTCGATTCAATAACCAATAAAGAGAACTAAACCAGATGGGACAAAAGATTAATCCTATAAGCAATCGTTTGGGATACATCCGTGGATGGGATTCCAACTGGTATGGCGGTCGTAAGTACGGTGACAAGCTTCTTGAAGATAGCCGTCTGCGTCGCTACCTGAGCGTCCGTCTGGCTAAGGCAAGTGTCTCTCGTATCGTCATCGAGCGTGCTCTCAAGCACGTCACCATCACGATCTGCACGGCTCGCCCCGGTATCGTGATCGGTAAGGGCGGTCAGGATGTAGACACGCTCAAGGAAGAGCTCAAGAAGATCACCAACAAGGATGTTCAGATCAACATCTTTGAAGTTCGTCGTCCAGATATCGATGCTGCGATTGTCGCTGACAACATCGCTCGTCAGCTCGAAGGGAAGATCGCTTACCGTCGCGCAGTCAAGGGTGCCATTGGCGCTGCTATGCGTGGTGGGGCAGAAGGGATCAAGGTACAGATCTCTGGTCGTCTGAACGGTGCAGAAATCGCTCGCTCCGAGATGTACAAGGAAGGCCGTACGCCTCTGCACACGCTTCGTGCAGACATCGACTATGCTCAGGCTGAAGCTCTGACGAAGGTCGGTATCCTTGGTATCAAGGTGTGGATCTGCAAGGGTGAAGTCTACGGCAAGCGTGACCTCGCTCCTTCGTTCACCAACCCTCAGCCAGGACATGGTGGTCGCCGTGAAGGCGGTCGCGAACGTCGTGATGGCCGTCGTGATGCTCGTGGTGGCAGACGTGGGGGTAATCGCTAACGTATAAGAACAGAAGACAGCAATGTTACAACCTAAGAAACTAAGTTTAGAAGAGTCCAGAAGGGTCGCGCTAAGGGTAACGCCCAGCGTGGCAACCAGCTCGCCTTCGGTTCTTTCGGGATCAAGTCTCTGGGTACGCGCTGGATCACCGGTCGTCAGATCGAGGCCGCTCGTATCGCTGTGACTCGCTATATGCAGCGTCAGGGTCAGGTATGGGTACGTATCTTCCCCGATAAGCCTATCACCAAGAAGCCTGCCGACGTCCGAATGGGTAAGGGTAAGGGTTCGCCCGAAGGCTTCGTGGCTAACGTAACTCCAGGCCGTATGCTCTTCGAAATCGAAGGGGTATCCTTCGAGATCGCTAAGGAAGCTCTCCGCCTGGCTGCACAGAAGCTCCCCGTGACGACGAAGTTCGTCGTCCGCCGCGACTACGATATGTCTAACACTAACCTGTAATAGAAGAGATGAAATTAGCAGAGATCAAGGCGCTCACTACGCCTGAGCTACAGGAGCGTGTAGTAGCCGAAGAGGCAGCTTACAACAAGAAGTGCATCGACCATGCCGTGACCCCCGCAGACAACCCTGCTGAGATCCGCCGCATGCGCCGCACGATCGCTCAGATGAAGACCATCCTTCGTGAGCGCGAACTCAACAACAATTAATGTGTCCTCCCGATGGAACAGAGAAGATTAAGAAAAGAACGTGTAGGCGTCGTTTCTTCCAATAAGATGGACAAGACCATTACGGTCGCTGTCAAGTGGAAGGAAAGCACCCTATCTATGGTAAGTTCGTCAACAAGACGAAGAAGTACCATGCTCACGACGAGAAGAACGAGTGCAACATCGGTGATACGGTCCGTATCATGGAGACTCGCCCTTTGAGCCGTACCAAGAGATGGAGATTAGTCAATATTATCGAAAGAGCTAAGTAGTATATGATCCAGCAAGAATCAAGACTCGTAGTAGCAGACAATAGCGGTGCAAAGGAAGCCCTCTGTATCCGTGTCCTCGGCGGTACGCGCCGTCGCTATGCCTCTGTCGGTGATATCATCGTCGTTGCTGTCAAGAGCGTTATCCCCCTCTTCTGACCTGAAGAAGGGTGTCGTATCGAAGGCAATCATCGTCCGCACGAAGAAGGAAGTTCGTCGTCCCGACGGCTCCTACATCCGCTTCGATGACAACGCTTGCGTCCTGCTCAATGCTGCTGGCGATATGCGTGGTAGCCGTATCTTCGGCCCTGTAGCTCGTGAGCTGCGTGCCGTGAATATGAAGATCGTTTCTCTCGCGCCTGAAGTCCTCTAACCCTTAAAGACGAAAGAAGAAATGAGTAAGTTACATATCAAGAAGGGCGACCAGGTCGTCGTCCTCAGCGGTGTAGATAAGGGGAAGACGGGCCGTGTGCTTGAAGTCCTTGTCGACAAGCAGCGCGCTATCGTCGAAGGCGTAGCCATCGTCGCTAAGCACGCTAAGCCCAGCGCAAAGAACCCTCAGGGAGGGATCGAGAAGAAGGAAGCTCCTATCCATATCGCTAAGCTCAACCTCGTCGATCCTAAGACGGGTAAGGCTACGCGTATCGGTCGTCGTCTCAACGACGAAGGGAAGCTCGTACGTTATTCCAAAAAGTCAGGAGAGGAGATTAAGTAATGAGCAATACTGCAAGTCTTAAGAACGAATATAAGGAACGCATCGTTCCCGCCCTCATCGAGCAGTTCGGTTATCAGTCTCGCATGCAGGTGCCCGTCCTGAAGAAGATCGTCATCAACCAGGGCCTCGGTATGGCTACGGCTGATAAGAAGATCATCGACGTAGCTATCGCAGAACTCTCTGCCATCACCGGTCAGAAGGCTGTTGCTACGGTTTCGAAGAAGGACATCTCTAACTTCAAGCTTCGTAAGAAGATGCCTATCGGTGTTATGGTTACCCTGCGCCGCGAGCAGATGTACGAGTTCCTCGAGCGTCTGATCCGTATCGCGCTGCCCCGTATCCGTGACTTCAAGGGGATCGAAAGCAAGTTCGATGGCCGTGGTAACTATACCCTCGGTATCAGCGAGCAGATCATCTTCCCTGAGATCAACCTCGACGGCATCACCAAGATCCTCGGTATGAACATCACGTTCGTTACCTCGGCTCAGACTGACGAAGAAGGTTACGCACTCCTCAAGGAGTTCGGCCTCCCATTCAAGAACGCTAAGAAAGGCAACTAAATACTATGGCAAAGGAATCAATGAAGGCACGCGAAGTAAAGCGTGCAAAGCTCGTCGCTAAGTATGCTGCCAAGCGTGCTCAGCTCAAGGCCGAAGGGAACTACGAAGCACTTCAGGCTCTGCCTAAGAACGCTTCTCCCGTACGTCTGCACAACCGTTGCAGCATGACGGGTCGTCCCAAGGGCTACATGCGCCAGTTCGGCATCTCTCGTATCCAGTTCCGTGAGATGGCTTCTGCCGGTCTCATCCCTGGGGTGAAGAAGGCCAGCTGGTAAGCACTTAGCTATCCAACCCTAAGGAAGGAGACTGTACCACCATCTCGTGGTATAGTCTCCTTCTTCACTTTTCCCTCAGCGCTCATTCCGCATCTCTGTGGCATCACTACGCGCGTGGTGCTCAGAAGCACTACTGCATAGCGGGATGAAGCTATATAGCTTCGTCGTCGGACCACTATTGGTTCGTCTTCGGAACAGTACTGGTTCACGCTCGTTCCTATATAGGAATGCCCAGTGACCAGTATAGCTTTCCTCTCCCCACACTATAGCTCCGCCTCTTGGGTTATATTGCTTAGACCTATTTCTCTTTATGAAGCGTCGATTACTCCTCTCTCTATTCACCTTCTCCCTCCTTGCTGCTTCGTCTCTCTCCTGCACCTCTTCGCATGCTACCGAAGGCGGTCGCTGCACGGGTAAGAAGTACTGTACCGCTTGTAAGAACTGCCGTTACTGCAAGCATTGCGCCAAGGGCGGTGGTAGTTGCGGTATCTGCACCCCCTCCCGCCGCTAAGCCCCCCTTCATTAGCCTCGGGATCGCTTGGCTTGTTGTCAAGCTACAGGATCTCATCGGCTACCACGTGTTGAAGTAAGACGGATACTCGTAGTAGAAACAAAAAAGTAGCGGCCCCCACCTCACGATTGAGGTGGGGGCCGCTGCTTTTATAATAGGTGTGTGCTTTAAGCGAAGAGGGTAGCTTCGACCTGCTCGATGCGCTCCTTGAGAGCGGGCTCGAAGGAGAGGCGGCCTTCGATAGCCTTGCAGCCGTGCATAATCGTCGTGTGGTCGTTGCGGTTCAGCAGCTGGGCGATCGTATTGTAGGACGCGTTGGTGTGCTTCTTCACGAGGTACATCGTGACCTGGCGGGGTAGGGCAAGGACGGCCTTACGTGAGGGCGTACGCAGCTGTGCCTTCTCGACGCCGAAGACGGAGCAGACGGTATCGAGGATGGACTCGGGCGTTACCTCACGGCGCTCGATGGAGACGGTGCCCCCGACGATGCGGCGCGTGGCCTCGAGGTCTACTGCACCATGATCGGAGAACTGCGAGTGCGTGATGATCGTACGGATAGCCCCCTCGAGCTGACGGACGTTGTCCTGCATACTCTCGGCGATGAACTCCACACACTCTTCTCCGAGCTCGACACCGCTGTCGGCGACACGGCGCTGGAGGATCTTGCGGCGAAGCTCCAGGTCGGGGCGGTCAATGCGTAGCATCATCGCGCTCTGGATACGCGTCATGATACGCGTCTCCATACCCTTGAGGTCCACAGGAGGGACGTCACAGGTGACGATGATCTGCTTGCCGAGGAGGTAGAGGTGATTGAAGATATCGAAGAACGCCTGCTGCGTCTTGGTCTTACCGATGAGTCCCTGGATATCGTCAATGATGAGCATATCCATCTGCTGGTAGAAGTCTACGAACATACCACGCTCGGGACCGCGCATCAGGCTGTCACGGACGAATTGTGCTTCGAACTTCGAGCTCGACACGTAGCAGACGCGCATCGTGGGGTGGAGCTCCATAGCACGCTGCCCAATAGCCTGCGAGAGGTGGGTCTTCCCTACGCCACTGGGGCCATAGATGAAGATGAAGTTCAGCGGAGCCTGCCCAGGGCGTGCGGCCGTAGCTTCGGCGATGCGCAGGGCCTCGCGGTTACAAGCACTCTCGTAGAAAGTCTCGAAGCGGAGGTCGGCACTGAGGTGCGACGTATAGTCTTGCGTGCGCGCCAGCTTAGGCTGAGGTGCAGGCTGAGCCGTCTGGGCGGGGGTGAGGTAGATCTCGAGCCCTTGAGGAGAGAGGATCTCGTTCTGAGCTCGTACGAGTAGGGTCTCATAGGTGCGTACGAGTTCCTCGTAGAACGCCTTCGAAGGAACCTCGAGCACGAGCGCTTTGAAACGCCCCTGCTCATCCTCGCGCGTCTCGATGCCGAGCGGGCGGATGGGAGCGAACCAGCGCTGGAGCGTCTGGGGGTCACAGGAGCCGGCTATGATCTGGAGGCATTGCTTCCAGAGCTGCTCCCCTGAAGAAGGAGGAGTTGTCGTTTGCATGAGGGGTTGCCTTACGTAGTCGTGGACCAAGGGCATTACTATATTTAGGAGCCAAGCGGGGGCGTCGGGCGCGGTGATAGGCGCTCGTGCTGCTGGGCCTCAGTTGCTATGGGGTGAGGAGGTTATCCACAAGATGGTTTTACCCTTAATGTGCTATACATTAGCCGTATAGTGTGGTATAGGGGGTGTCTTGTGTGACCTCTTATCTGGTGCAAAGTTTGCCAAAAGTGCGGAGAAAAAAAAACGGCCTTGAGGCTTGCTTTTCTCATACTAATTCTATGGGTTTTGTTCTCAAGCGATTACCACCTTCCTGCAGAAGGAGCTTCTGCGATGTCCTCCTAAGCGCTTATAAATCAAGCCTTCTCTTCGCTATGCACAGAGCTACTCACAGAGTTATCCACACGATGTCGTCGGGGTAAGATGTTGAGGATAAGTCTTCTTCTTCTTTTGGAACAAAAGATTTCCACAGGTGGGTTACTGCTTGCTTTAGGCGGGGGAGTACAAACTTTTCTGCAGAAGGGGGAGCGGAGGGTGCACGGAAGAGGGGTGGGGAGGAGTGTAGAAGGATGGCTGTGAGGTGCTGAGGATAGGGTGAGTGCGTGCGGAAGAGGGGTGGGACGCTGTGCGGAAGGGTAGGGAGGGCTGCTGAGGGCTGGGTGAGAACGTGCGGCAGGAGGTGGGTGCGAGGTGCATATAGAGGTAGAGTATGAAGGGGAGGCGGTAGGGCGTGGTGAGGTGCGTATGTAGCGGTCGAGTATGGCGAGCCGATGGAGCGTGGCGATCGGGTGGAGTATGCTGGGGAAGCGGTAGGGCGTGGTGAGGTGCGTATGTAGCGGTCGAGTATGGCGAGCCGGTGGAGCGTGGCGATCGGGTGGAGTATGCTGAGGAGTTGGGGTGGGGACGCGGGTGATGTGGCGATGGGGAGGGTGCGGTGCAGGGTGACGCAGGTGGTGAGGCGTGGGCATCGACTACCGGCGGTAGTGGTAGTCGATGCCGAAGAGGGCGCCGGCGAAGGTCATCACTTCGCCATAGGCAATGAGGACGCTGGAGTGAATCTCCCCAGGTGGGGCGGTGACGAAGGCTGCACCGAGGAGGAGCATGCCGAAGAGGCTGAGCAGGGTGGCGATGACGAGCTGAAGTGTCGCCTTGGATTTATTCGGTTGCATAGCTTATTGGGCTGATGGAGATGTCGTGATATTCCCTCTGCGCATCGAAGCAGGGGCATAACTTGATCCATTCGTCAGGGGTGATACGGCCGTCACCGTTGCGGTCGGGGCTGAGGTCACGGTGGCCGAGGATGGTCGCTTGTGGGGCGAGTGTGTGGAGGTGCTCAAGGAGCTGACGGAGGGCCGTGCGCTGCTCGGCGGTGCGGGTATCTGCTGGATGGCCCGTGTCATCTAAGCCACCCTCGTAGCAGACGCCATAGCTCGAGCGGTTGTAGCCTCGTGCGTGGGCACCTATCTGCTCAAGCGGCCGCAGAGGGATGATAGCACCCGAGCGACGGATATAGAAGTGGTAGCCTGCCGAGCGGAAGCCACGGGCACGATGGTCACGCTCCAGGGCTTCGGGTGAATAGGGCTGGCTGGCACGCGTGGCGCTGCAGTGCACGACGATGTAGCGGATGTCGGTGGGTCTCATCGCTTGGTCCTCCTATAAGTAAGGTAGACGACTCCAAGAAGGAGGGGAAGGGTGACGCCGAGGGCGAAGGGGCGTAAGGGGCTCGCTGGTGCCTTATGCGAGGTGATGATCTTCCCGCTTGCTTGTGTCTTGGAGCGAAGGCTATCGACCTCCCGTAGAGCGCCTGTGGTGATCGCCTGATGACGCCCGATCTGTCGGAGGTGGTAGTGCGCTACCCAGCCTGCGCCCTTCGCCTTGGAGGAGGCGGTAGTGTCATCGCTTGGAGGGAGGAGCTGCACGATCTCGGTGAGGTCCAGCGTGAGGGTGTCGAGGGCGTGCTCCTGGTGGGTGGTGTGTAGGGTGCGCTGTAGGTCGCTCGTGGTGTGGCTCTCGGTCGTGCTCTCGTGTGTCGTGCGGTGGTGTGAGGCACAGCCATAGAGCCCGATGAGGAGGGCTAAGGTAAGGTGCCTCGGCTGCGGAATGGTGGTGTACATAAGTCAATCAATAAAGAGAAATACAGCCCCTCTCAGGGGGCGCTCCGCCTACCTTGGTGGAGCGATACAAAGGTAGTAGGGCGGGGTAGGGGGCAGCGGTCTTTATTGGTCGTCTTCGTCGGTGATGGCTCGTACCTGCGTTCTCCCTCGGTGGTGTGTGTGGCGGAGGAGGGCGCGAGAGGCGGTGCGTCGCCTGACTCTGGTAGGATGGTGAGCGGCGTGTGCTTGGTGTGTAGTCCCTATGAAGGCGCTCGGTCGTGCTGGGAAGGTAGCGGAGGGAGCCGTGAAGGGGTGTGCGGGAGGGTATGGTATATATAAGGTTACGCGCGCGCAAGGAGCGTGGCTTTTATGGTAGGGAGATAAGACTCGGGGGCTACACCATCAGCTAAGTGCTGGGTGTAGCCCCCGAGAGGAATGGTTGCCCTATGGGCGGTGTCGCTTACTTCTTAGCGCGGCGAGCACGGATGACGTGGCGAACTTCCTCGAGCTGCTCTACGCGACGCAGACGTTCGGGTTCGCTCTCTACGAAGAGCTCTTCCCTTCTCAGCGGGGCGGACGTAAGCGAGGGCTTCACCCTTGCGGATGTTAGCACCCTGAGCAGCGACCTCAGCGAGGCGGCCGGTGAAGTTCGAGATGACGGGCTCGAAGTAGCCTGCAGTCGTCTGGATGTAGCAGAGAGGCTCACCCGTCTTGATGAAGGTACCGAGGGCAGGAGCCGTAGAGTAGTCTTCGGGATCGACCTCCCAGATGATCTGACCAGAGGCAGGAGCTTCGATAGGCTCGGTGCCCTGGCGCTTGATCTTCACTGCATCTTCGGCACTGTAGCCCTTCTTGACGAGGGCATCGGTCTTGGCCTTGTCGAGCTCAGCCTGGAAGCGCTCCTTAGCTGCGCCGCTCTTGTAGTCGCGGTACTGAGCTTCGTGCATAGCGAATTCGAAGAGTTCTTCGTCGTCTTCGCCGAGCTCCCAGCCGTTCTCCTTCATCTCAGCGCGGAACTTATCCAGCGCATCGGGGTAGTTGAGCTGAGGATCTTCGGTGGTGAACTCGAAGCCCTTTTCCTTCGCCAGGTCGATGATCTCCTGATCGAGCTTGCCTGGCAGACGGCCAGACTTCCCGAGGATCATACCCCACGTATTGTTGTCGATAGCCTCCCAGCGGCCCTTGCCGATGGTGAGGTTGTAGACGTTCATCAGAGCGACGTTCTTGACGTACTGGCTGAATGGCGTGACGAGTGGGGGGTATCCGAGGCGAGGCCATACGTAGGCGACTTCGTCGAAGAGGCGGACGAGCAGGTCGTCGACGCTCAGCTCGGGTTCGCCCTTCTTACGCAGGTGCACGTTGATACCAGCGTGTACGCCCTTGAGGTCAGCCATCATCGAGCCCATCATACCACCAGGCAGACCGCAACCTACGAGGAGCGAAGAGGTCAGCGTGTTGGAGGGGTTGATGAAGTAGCCGAGGAAGTCATCGATGAACTCCTGCGTGAGGGCGCGAGCCTTCATATAGGCGTCCATGTTGATGTCAGCGACCTTGTAGCCAGCGTCGATGAGCATCTCACGGATGGTGATGACGTCTGGGTGGATCTTACCCCAAGAGAGGGGCTCCATAGCTACGTCGATGACGTCAGCGCCGTTGTCACAGACCTCGAGCATGGAGGCTACGGAGAAGCCAGGGCCTGAGTGACCGTGGTACTCGATGATGACCTCGGGGTGCTTGGTCTTGATAGCCTTTACCAGACGGCCGAGGAAGCGAGGACGGCCGATACCAGCCATGTCCTTGAGGCAGATCTCGGGGGCACCAGCAGCGATGAACTGGTCCGCCAGGTCAGCGTAGTACTCGACGGTGTGGACGGGGAGTGTGTGATACAGAGCGTAGCCTGTGGGATCATCCCGGCTTCCTTCGCGTAGTGGATGGAGGGGATGACGTTGCGGGGGTCGTTGAGCCCGTCGAAGATACGGGTGATATCGACACCCTGGGCCTTCTTGACCTTTGTACATCAGGGCGACGTACGTCAGCAGGGACGGGGAATACGCGCAGGCCGTTGAGACCACGGTCGAGCGTGGCGTCTGGATGCCAGCAGCGTTGAGGGGCTTAGTGAAGGCGCGGACGGCCTTGTTGGGGTTCTCCCCGTAGAGGAGGTTGACCTGTTCGAAGGCCCCCCCGTTGGTTTCGACGCGTGCGAAGCAGCCCATCTCGACTAAGACGGGGGCGATACGCTCGAGCTGGTCCTTGCGGGGCTGGTACTTCCCTGAGGACTGCCACTGTCACGGTAGACAAGGCTAAGTTTGATTTCTCTCTGTGCCATAAGGGTGAGTTATTGATAAGGGATTATTTCGTGTATTATTTCTCGTGTGTCGTGGGCCTACGCTGGCTGGTCATATCGAGTGTGTGTAGCCATTGTAGGGCGATGAGGCTGGCGGTCTCGGTGCGCAGGCGGCTCGCTCCGAGGGTGATGGGCTGGCACCCGCGACGGGTAGCCTCCTCGATCTCCTCGACGGAGAAGTCTCCTTCGGGCCCGACCATCAGGAGCGTCTTCGCCTCGGGGCGGAAGAAGTGATCGATGGTACGGCGCTCGGGGCCGACCGTGCTACGGCAGTGGGCCATGAGCCGCAGGTCATAGTCCGCCGTCATCTCGAGGAGCTGGGCAAAGGGTACGTCGGGGATGAGGCGAGGAAGGAGGGCCTTGTGGGACTGCTTCATCGCGCTCTGGATGATGCGCTCCAGACGCTCGGCGCTGGTATGCTTGCGCTCGGAGTGCTGGGTGCGGATGAGGTAGACTTCATCCAGACCTACCTCGACCATCTTCTCGAGCGTCCACTCGAGGCGGTCGATGTTCTTCGTGGGAGCGACGGCTACGGCCCAGTGCCCTCTCCAGTACTTCTGCCAGTGCTCCTCGCGCTCTATCGAGAGGAGGCAGTGACGGCGGTCTACGCCTGAGACGCGGGTCTCGAAGAGGGTGCCACAGCCATCGGTGACGAGGAACTCATCGCCTACCTTCGCACGCAGCACACGTATGGCATGCTGGGCTTCTCCCTCGGGGAGCTGGAGCTCCTCGCGTAGGGCTGGGGCATAGAAGAGCGGTAGGTCTTTCATCTTTGTGCTCATTGATTTCCTCGTACCAAAGTTACACTTTTTACCGCGGAATAAAGAAAGAAAACGGCAATTGCACACTATTCACCTTAGTGTGCTAAGGCATCGCACGCTCAGCTCCCCGATATACCTCTCCGAAGTGACACGCAAGCTCCTCGCCTTATCGCGAATATTTCTCTTATCCAGCGGAGGAAAAAGTATCCTTCTCGTGAAGAAAAAAGCGCCTTCACATAGTGGTTTTCCTCTGTCTACGTACGTAGTCTTAAAGGCCAAGCACGTAAATCCAAATATCCACGTACGAAGCTATTAGATCCACGTACGTAGCCCAAACTTATCTGCCACTCGTCCACAACTTTTTATCCCTACGCAGAGCAACAAACTAATAGAGGTTACTTAACAAAGCTATATAGCTTCCTTCGTCATCCTATATAGGTCGTCATCGCGACCTATATAGCTTCGACGTCGAACCAGCATAGGTCAGCCCGCCGACCAATATAGGTTGCTTTGCCCCCTCCCTCGAGAAGTCGTATCCACAACTACTCTTCTCGGGGATCGGATACCTGCTGCTGGAGGTGGCGATATGCCCTCATCGACCCGTCGGAAGGGCTTCTCTCGGGTACCTCCTCGCATTTCGCTATCTTTGCACCTTATAATAAGGTATATAATCAATACGCATAATGGCCCTACAATGTGGTATCGTAGGCTTGCCCAACGTCGGTAAGTCCACCCTCTTCAACTGCCTCTCCAACGCGAAGGCGCAGTCCGCTAACTTCCCCTTCTGCACCATTGAGCCCAACGTCGGGGTCATCACCGTCCCCGATGAGCGCCTGACGAAGCTGGCCGAGATCGTCCAGCCCCAGCGCATCGTCCCCACGACCGTCGAGATCGTCGACATCGCTGGTCTGGTGAAGGGCGCGAGCAAGGGCGAAGGGCTGGGGAATAAGTTCCTGGCCAACATCCGTGAGACGGATGCTATCCTGCACGTGCTGCGCTGCTTCGATGACGACAACATCACGCACGTCGACGGCAGCGTCGACCCCCTGCGCGACAAGTCGATCATCGACACCGAGCTGCAGCTCAAGGACCTTGAGACCGTCGAAGCCCGCCTGCAGAAGGTCTACAAGCAGGCACAGACGGGCGGTGACAAGCAGGCAAAGCTCGCCTGCGACGTCCTGATGCGCTACAAGGAAGCTCTGGAGCAGGGCCTCAACGCCCGCACCGTCACCTTCGAGACGAAGGATGAGCAGAAGGTCGCTCGTGAGCTCTACCTGCTGACCAGCAAGCCCGTACTCTACGTCTGCAATGTCGACGAGGCCTCCGCTGTCTCGGGCAACGAGTATGTAGAGCGTGTCCGCGAGGCTGTCACCAGCGAAGGAGCCGAACTCCTCGTCGTCGCTGCAAAGATCGAGAGTGAGATCGCCGAGCTGGAGACCTACGAGGAGCGTCAGATGTTCCTCGCTGAGATCGGTCTCGAGGAGTCGGGCGTAGCTCGTCTGATCAAGGCCGCTTACAAGCTCCTCGATCTGGAGACTTACTTCACCGCTGGGGTGCAGGAGGTACGTGCCTGGACCTACACCAAGGGCAGCAAGGCGCCCCGTGCCGCCGCTGCTATCCACACCGACTTCGAGAAGGGCTTCATCCGTGCCGAGGTCATCAAGTACGAGGACTTCCTCCACTACGGCAGCGAGTCGGCTGTCAAGGAGGCCGGTAAGATGGCTGTCGAAGGCAGGACTATGTCGTGCAGGATGGGGACATCACGCACTTCCGCTTCAACGTCTGATGCCCCACTACGACATCATCGTCATCGGGGCTGGCCATGCTGGCTGTGAGGGCTGCCGCTGCTGCGGCACGCCTCGGCTCTCATACACTCCTCATCACGCCCGACATGAACAAGATCGGGCAGATGAGCTGCAACCCCGCTGTGGGCGGTATCGCCAAGGGACAGATCGTCCGCGAGATCGATGCCCTCGGGGGCGCGTAGGGGCTTATCACCGACCGCACCTCCATCCAGTTCCGGATGCTCAATCGCAGCAAGGGCCCCGCTATGTGGAGCCCTCGTGCGCAGAGTGACCGTATGCGCTTCATGGAGGCTTGGCGTGAGGAGCTGGATAGCGAGCCACTACTTGACCAGTGGCAGGACACCGTCACGCGCCTCACCCTCGAGGAGGGGCGTGTGCGTGGCGTAGAGACCCAGCTGGGTGTGCGCTTCTCCGCCGATGCCGTCATCTTGACCGCGGGGACCTTCCTCTCGGGGCTGATGCACTTCGGCGAGCTGCAGATCACGGGTGGCCGTATCTCCGAGCCAGCTACCTACGGCATCTCCGAGCAGCTGCAGGAGGCGGGTATCCGCACCGACCGCATGAAGACGGGTACGCCCCCACGTATCGATGCCCGTAGCCTGCACCTCGATGAGATGGGCGTGCAGGAGGGCGAGGATGATCATCATAAGTTCTCCTACCTCGATACGCCTACGCGCTCGACGCTGCGTCAGCTCCCCTGCTATACGCTCTATACCAATGAGGCCTGCCACGCCGTCCTGCGTGAAGCCCTCGATCGCTCACCGCTGTACAATGGCCAGATCCAGAGTATCGGCCCCCGCTACTGCCCGAGCATCGAGACGAAGATCGTCACCTTTGCCGACAAGGACCGTCATCAGCTCTTCCTCGAGCCCGAGGGCGAGCGCACGAATGAGTACTACCTCAATGGCTTCTCCTCCTCGCTGCCCTTAGAGGTGCAGCTCGAGGCCCTGCGCCAGATCCCCGCACTGCGTGATGTGCGCCTCTATCGCCCAGGCTACGCCATCGAGTACGACTTCTTCGACCCCACACAGCTGCACCATACGCTCGAGAGCAAGGTCATCGCAGGCCTCTTCCTCGCTGGTCAGGTCAACGGGACCACCGGCTACGAAGAAGCAGCAGGCCAGGGGCTCATCGCGGGTATTAATGCTCACCAGCAGGTGCACGACCTCCCTCCCTTCACGCTCAGCCGCTCCGAGGCGTATATCGGGGTGCTCATCGACGACCTCGTCACGAAGGGCGTGGACGAACCCTATCGTATGTTCACCTCGCGCGCCGAGTACCGCATCCTCCTACGACAGGATGATGCAGACGTGCGCTCACGCCCCGTGCTGCCGAGATCGGCTTGGCTACGGAGGAGCGTGTGCGTCTTCTCGAGGAGAAGATCCGCCAGCGTGATGAACTCATCTCCTTCATCTCGGGCTACTCCATCCGCCCCGACAAGATCAATCCTCAGCTCGAGGCGCGTGAGCTCGCTCCGCTCCGTCAGGGCTGTAAGCTCATTGATCTTGTCCTGCGCCCCCAGCTGACGCTCTCCGACCTCAGCGAGATGGTTCCCGCCCTCCGACGTGCCATCGAGGCCATCCCTTCGCGCCGCGAGGAGATCGCCGAGTGTGCCGAGATCCTCATCAAGTACAGTGGCTATATCCAGCGTGAGCGTGAGCAGGCCGAGAAGCTCGAGCGCCTGGAGTACGTCTTCATCCCCGAGGGACTCGACTATGCCGAGATACAAGCGCTGAGCACGGAGGCACGGCAGAAGCTCGACCGCATCCGTCCGCGCACCATCGGTCAGGCCTCACGTATCCCAGGCATCTCGCCCCACGACGTGAGCGTCCTGCTCGTCCTCTCGGGCCGCTAAGCTCGCCTGCTCAGCGGCTACGACTTGAGTAGAGGTCCGCGAGATTTATACTAAATTGGCAGACAAATCGTAGTAAGATATAAGGGTAGAGACTGCGGCGACGCTGCTTTAAGTCCCCTCATCGCTACCCCAATCCCTTCACGTCCTAATCACTATCCGTCAGATGTTCATTTCCGTCTCATCTAACTACTCTCCTATTAAGGTCTTCGAGGTCAACCTCAAGTCTCCCCTCTCGGGTGAGGTAGAGACCCTCGAGCTCGTCCTGTACTCTCTTACTGTCGAGACGTGGCTCTCTCGCAATGTGCGCAAGAAGCCCACGGCTGCCTACCGCGTCAAGGCCACAGGCGAGGATATCGCTGCAGCACACTGGACCGATGAGATGGAGGCATTCTATAAGGAATGCGCCGCCACTTGTACCCCCGTCCCCGGAGCTGGTACGCGTCTCACTACGGGGGGGTAAGGCTATGGTTACGCTGGCTGTCCTCTTCGTTCTCCTTACAGCCTTCGCCATCATCAAGGGGCTTACGTATGATAGCTGGGAGAAGGCTTCCGCTACGGAAGAGGTGACAAAGCCCCCCCCGTCAAGGGTGATGAATATCATATCGGTCTGCCTATCGTGACCTACAAGCCTGATGGTACGCCTGCTTCGAGTGGTGTCAATATCAACTGGTGCCGTATCATTGGTGTGGAGCCTGATGGTGCCTTCCGTCTGCAGGCTACCGAGCCTCTTGGTCCGGGAGAGCAGTTCGACGGCCCCTTCGCTAAGGAGATCAGTGCCGATGGCACGTTCACGGCAGTCTTCCGTATGGAGCCCGGGAAGTCCTCATCAGACTATCCCAGCATCTACTTCCAGTCTACAGGCTCGGGTGAGCGTCTCGAAGTCTTCTATTATGGTAAGTTAGATAACTCCAAGCGTCCGGCTAAGTAATCCCCACGCCATTCAATTCATAAATCCCTATAAGCAATGAGCAACGACAACGACAACAAGTTCATCTCCCGTAATATGTACACGGGTTCTGGTAGCCGTAAGCCTATTACCGGTGCTATCCTCTCCGCCGTCTGCGGTCTTATCGTTATTGGTTTCGGTATCTTCCGCTATGTCAATATGATAGTTACCTACGAAGCTGGGGGTACGGTCTCCGTCAACCGCTACGAGCACCTCGCCTATAAGATCGGTGGCTTCACGGGTATCCTCATCGCCTATATGCTCATCGGTTTCGCTGTCATCTACTACGCCTACGACGGCTACAAGAAGAAGACTGAGGCCAATCCTAAGGACGATCAGCAGTAGTCCTCTCGTAGCCTGACGTGCTACGCTAAGACATCGCCCCGCCCCATCTACCGCTCTTGCGGTCGGTGGGGCGGGGCGCTGTATAGGGGCGAGCAGTTGCCTCAGCGCACGGAGTGGTGGTGTGCTTCGGGGTGCAGGTGCGGTGAGAAGCCCCTCCCCTCGGCATTTTCTCCTAACTTTGTAGGAGAGCATATTATAGGCTGGCTGTAGCTTCCCTTCGGATCTCGCCAGCGAGACTTCAATAGATAGTATGAGACGAGTAGACTCTTCGGCTGCGCTCTTTGAGCGGGCCTCGCAGTATATCCCTGGCGGGGTCAATAGCCCCGTACGTGCCTTCCGCTCGGTAGGCCTCACCCCCCTCTATATTGATCACGGCAAGGGCGCCCACGTCTTTGACGTCGATGGCAACGAATACATCGACTACATCAGCTCCTGGGGGCCCCTGCTCCTCGGACACGCTTACCCTCCCATCCAGGAGGCTATCCGCCGTGAGCTGGAGAAGGGTACGAGCTACGGGGCTTGTAATGCCCGCGAGGTCGAGATGGCAGAGCTTATTTGCACGAAGTTCTTCCCCTCGGTAGAGCGTGTGCGCATGGTGAACTCGGGGACGGAGGCGACGATGAGTGCCGTCCGTCTGGCACGTGGCTTCACGGGTCGCGACAAGATCATCAAGTTCGAGGGCTGCTACCACGGCCACGCCGACACCTTCCTCATCTCGGCAGGCTCGGGGCTGGCTACCTTTGGTCAGACATCGAGCGCTGGTGTGACGAAGCACATCATCGAGGACACGCTGGTCGCTACCTACAATGATATCGAGAGCGTGCGTCGCACCCTCGAGGCGCATCGTGGGGAGGTCGCTGCTATCATCCTCGAGCCGATCATGGGCAACATGGGGCTCATCCCTCCCGCACCAGGCTTCCTCGAGGAGCTGCGCCGTGTGACGGAGGAAGAGGGCGTACTGCTTATCTTCGACGAAGTCATCAGCGGCTTCCGTGCTGCTCGTGGTGGTGCGCAGGAGCTCTATGGTATTCGTCCTGATCTCACCTGCCTCGGTAAGATCATCGGCGGTGGCCTCCCCGTCGGGGCCTTCGGTGGTCGTGCCGACATTATGGATCGCTTGGCTCCGCTCGGCGACGTCTATCAGGCAGGGACGCTCTCGGGCAATCCGCTCGCTCTGGCAGCAGGTATCACGATGCTCCAGACGCTCGCCGAGCCTGACTTCTATGCCCGTCTTGAGGAGAAGGGACAGGCCTTCGAAGCAACGATCCGCCCCATCCTCGACCGCTACACCGACCGCCTCTCATACAACCGTGTGGGCTCGCTCTTGACGATCTTCTTCACGCCTGGTGGTGTGCACTCGAATGCCGATGCTAAGCGCTCCGACACGGAGGCCTATGCCCGCTACTTCCGTGGTATGATCGAGCGTGGGATCTACCTGCCCCCCCTCACAGTTTGAGTGTATCTTCCTCTCGATGGCCCACAGCCGTGAGGACTTCGACCGCACCGCTACCGCTATGGATGAGGTGCTCCGTGAGGTCTTAGGCTAACGGCTCTCCCGCCTATTTACCCCCTATCTATCCCTATGCAATACTACAGCTGACTATCAGCTACCACTACGATAGCGCCGCCACGTCTCTCCGTGATGAGGACCTTAGTGACTGGCTCATCGCCGAGCTGGGACCTTTGGGCTTCGATAGCTTCGAGCAAGACGCCTACGAGCTGAAGGCCTTCATCCCTACGGAGCAGTACGACGCTGACGCGACCCGCGAGTTCCTCGATGCCTTCCCCGTCGCAGGCTTCTCCTATACGCTTACGGCGGAGGAGCTGCCCGATATCAACTGGAATGAGGAGTGGGAGAAGAATTACTTCCAGCCCATCCTCCTCGGTGATGGTGCGTGCCTAATCCGTGCACCCTTCCATGACCCACGTCCCGAGGTGCCTCTGGAGATCATCATCAATCCGAAGATGGCCTTCGGTACGGGCAATCACGAGACGACCTCCCTCGTCGGGGAATGGATCCTCTCGCACGACGTCTCGGGACAGCGTGTCCTCGATATGGGCTGCGGTACGGGTATCCTTGGCCTCATCGCTCTCAAGCGTGGCGCACGTCACCTCACGGCGATTGATATCGACCCTTGGGCTTATGCCAATGTGCAGGAGAATGCCACACTCTCGGGCGTCACCATCGACGAGATGCTCTGCGGAGACGCTTCCCTCCTCGAGGGGCGCGAAGGCTACGACCTCATCTTGGCGAACATCACACGCAATATCCTGCTCGAGGATATGCCCCGCTATCGCGAGGTGATGCTCCCTGGCGCACGTCTCATCCTCAGCGGCTTCTACGAGGAGGATATACCGCTCCTGCGTGCTCGAGGCGAAGAACTTGGCCTCACCTTCGTCAGCAGCGAAGTGCGTCAGCGCTGGAGCCGTGTCGAGCTACTCCTCCCCGCTTAGCCCACGAAAGACGAACATTCACACCCTACATTATGATACATAAGAACCTCTTTGGCGCCCTCGTCTTGACTGCGCTCACGCTCACTGCGCCCGTGGCAGCGAAGGCCGCTCCACAGCACAACCGCCCCCGCATCGTCGTCACGATGATGGTCGACCAGATGACGTGGGACTACCTCTACCGCTATCAGGCTCGCTTCGTCGAGGGTGGCTTCAAGCGCCTCCTCACGCAGGGCTTCAACTGCGAGAATACCCGCATCAACTACATCCCCGCCTATACCGCTATCGGCCACAGCTCCGTCCACACGGGTAGTGTCCCCTCGATCCACGGTATCGCAGGGAATGACTTCTTCAAGGATGGCAACCCCATCTACTGCACGCAGGACACGACGGTAAGCTCGGTCGGTGTACCCAACGGCGTCAGCGGGCAGATGTCTCCCCGCAACCTCCTCACGACGACCATCTCCGATGAGCTGCGCATCGCTACGAACTTCCGCTCGAAGACCATCGGCGTAGCTATCAAGGATCGCGCCTCCATCCTCCCCGCAGGCCACACGGCTAACGGTGCTTACTGGCTGGACGACAAGACGGGCAACTTCATCACCAGTACCTACTATATGCAGGATCTGCCCGAGTGGGTGAAGAAGTTCAACGCTCGTGGTCGCGTCGCTGAGCTCCTCAAGGACGGCTGGAGCACGCTCTATCCTATCAATACCTATCGTGAGAGCACGGCCGACGCTGTGCCTTACGAACAGCCTTGGGATAAGGATGGCAAGTTCCCCGCTACACTCCCTCTCAATACTGCTGAGCTGGCGAAGATCAAGGGCCCTGGCGTCATCCGCACCACGCCTATGGGGAATACGCTGACCTTCGAGATGGCTAAGGCTGCTATCGAAGGGGAAAGCCTCGGCTCGCGTGCTGACGAGACGGACTTCCTCGCTATGAGCCATTCGGCTACCGACTATGTGGGTCACCGCTATGGTACCTTCGCTGTCGAGACTGAGGATACCTACCTTCGTCTGGACAAGGATCTCGCTGACTTCTTCGGCTACCTCGATGGGCGCTTCGGTCGTGACGGCTACCTCTTCATCCTTACTGCCGACCACGCTGCTGCGCACAACCTCACTTTCGACCGCGACCACAAGATCCCTGGGCAGGCCTTCCGTAGCGACCTGGCTCGCCGCATCGCTGACTCCGCAGCCTGTGCTTACATCGGCCGTGATGCTCAGATCGTCCGTGGGTATATGAACTATCAGGTCTTCTTCCGTCAGGACCTCATCGACTCGCTTGGCGTCAACCGCCACGGCCTCTATCAGGCGATCTGCAAGGCCCTCAAGGATAAGCTCCCTGGTGTGGCGTATGCTGTGCCTGCCGAAGAAGTGGCTATGGCTGCGATCCCCGATGCGATCAAGACGCGTATCATCAACGGCTACCGCAAGGGGCGCAGTGGTGATATCTTCATCGTGCCCGATCCAGGGTGGTACTCGAAGTCTGGCACTTCGCTCCCTCAGGGTACGACGCACGGCGTGTGGTCTCCCTACGACACGCACATCCCCCTCATCTTCATGGGGCATGGCGTCCGTGCAGGCCATCTCTATCGTGAGACGTATATCACGGATATCGCTGCTACGCTGGCAGCTCTGCTGAAGACGCAGTATCCCTCGGGTTGCATCGGGCATCCTATCACCGAAGCCTTCGCACCCGCCGAGACTTCGGCTGCCCCCGCTGCCACCACGACGCGCCGTAGATAGCCTCTTTCCTCCGGAATAACCGCCTTACATCCGCGCCCGATACCCACCGGGTATCGGGCGCGGATGCTTTGTATAGGGGTGCTGATAGACTTTCTCTATGGAGGTGGAAAGTTCGTGGAGCTATATTGAGCTATCTTTGCACTCCATATCTCTATTTATCACAAATGAACAGGAAAGATTACGAAATCATGGCCCCCGTGGGCTCCTATGAGTCGCTCATGGCAGCTATCAACGCGGGTGCTGACTCCATATACTTCGGTATTGAAGGCCTCAACATGCGCTCGAAGAGTGCGAATAACTTCACCACCGAAGACCTCCATAAGATCGCGGCGATCTGCCGTGAGCACGACGTCAAGAGCTATCTCACCGTCAATACGATCATCTACGACGAAGACCTTGCACTTATGCGTGAGATCATCGACTCGGCGAAGGCTGCCGACGTCTCGGCTATCATCGCTGCCGACGTCGCACCCATGCTCTACGCACGTAGTATCGGTGTCGAAGTCCACCTCTCCACCCAGCTCAATATCACCAACGTCGAGGCGCTGCGCTTCTACGCGCAGTTTGCCGACGTCGTGGTCTTGGCACGTGAGCTGAATATGGACCAGGTCGCAGCCATCCATAAGGCGATCATCGAGGAGCCCATCGTCGGCCCTGCTGGTGAGCCCATCCGTATCGAGATGTTCGCCCACGGCGCCCTCTGTATGGCCGTCTCGGGTAAGTGCTACCTCAGCCTGCACGAGCAGGGTAAGAGCGCTAACCGTGGCTCCTGCTCGCAGATCTGCCGCCGCTCCTACGAGGTCAAGGATAAGGAGACGGGCATCGAGCTGGAGATCGACAACCAGTACATCATGTCGCCCAAGGATCTGAAGACGATCCACTTCCTCAATAAGATGCTCGATGCTGGTGTGCGCGTCCTCAAGATCGAGGGCCGTGCGCGTGGTCCCGAGTACGTCGATACCGTCGTGCGTGCTTACCGCGAGGCCGTCGATACCTATTGCGCGGGGAACTTCACCACGGACAATGTCGAGAAGTGGGACAACCACCTCGGGCAGGTCTTCAACCGCGGCTTCTGGGACGGTTATTATCTCGGTCAGCGCCTCGGTGAATGGACGTCGAGCTACGGCTCTTCGGCTACGAAGCAGAAGGTCTACGTCGCCAAGACGACCAAGTACTTCGGGAAGGTCGGTGTCGGGGAGTTCGCCGTCGAGAGTGGCGAGCTGAAGGTCGGTGATGAGATCATCATCACGGGGCCTACGACGGGGCTTGTGCGCTTTGTCGTCGAAGAGATCCGCGTGGACATGGAGCCTGTGGAGAAGGCCGTCAAGGGTCAGCTCTGCTCAATCGCTGTCCCCGAGAAGGTGCGCCCAGGTGACCGCCTCTATCTCTTCACCGATCGCAAGGTCACGCAGTAGTCACTGCTCATTGCTTCATCTCCCGCCCCTTTATCTGGCGGGCTAATGACACATCCCCTACGGAGAAGCTCCGTGAGGGATGTGCCGTATATGGAGTGGGAGAGTGGAGCGGAGGGATATTGCTCTCTGCGGGGGAGCGATGTGAACCTATATTGGTCGCTGGGCTGACCTATATAGGTCGCGACGGCGACCTATATAGCTTCGTGTGACGACCAATATAGGTCAGCCCAGCGACCAATATAGGTCGGAGCAATGACCAATAGTTATTCGGCTTCAGAGCAGTATTCATCCGTATGCGAACCAGTAGTTGTTCGCATACGAAACGAATAGTGGTTTGACCCCGAAACGACTACTTGTTTCGAGTGCAGACCAGTAGTTGTTTGCGCCTTGACTTACCGAGCTTCATCCGCGAAGCCTATAAAATAATGGAGTCGCATAGCGCAGGGAGGAGGGGAGTGGCACGGCTATCTGATGGGCTCTCCCGATAGGGGGAAAGTAACCAGTACTGGTCGCACGACGAACCAGTACTGGTCACCATAGTCAAGCAGTACTGGTCACTCGCGCGACCAGTACTACTCGCTTCACAGACCAGTACTGGTTGCTTTTTGCCCCCTCAAAGACGCTTATATCTCAGTGCCTTGCAAGGGGCGACTTTTCTCCTCGCTTCGGGAGCTTCGCTCGTCCGCTATGGAGGTATCTACTCGAGCTTTGAGGTGTGCTCTGCTCGGTGTGCGCAGTTTAATGTCAGGGGAGGGGTAGGCTTTTGTTAGAGTTGGGGCATGATATAGGAAGAAGAAGGGAAAGGCTTCAAAGCCTTTCCCTTCTCAAACTAATCCTTAATAACAAAACTTCAATCATGAAGCTGATCCATCTCCTCGCAGATAGGCTGTATAGCCTACTCAGTGGGAGAGGATACCACAAAGATAAAGAAAGTTGTAAGGGTACGCAATGAGAGGGGGTTGGCTGTTCGAATGAAAGAGGTGTGTTTAAATCCGTTTCATTCTTTGTTCCACTATATGTTTATACATTTGTAGATCCATTAGCAACTCACTATTATTGGTTTTAGTATGAATGAAAACGAGGTGGTAGCACTCTTGGGATCGGAATTCTCAGATGTTGATTCGGAAGCTTTAGATTTTGAAGTTTTGGAGCGGCAGCTGGAAGAGGACCTAAAGGAGCAACAGCTAGAGCTTGAGTCTCTCAAGGATGATTTCAAGAGAATCGGTACTCCTGAGTCTCTTGGGGAAACGGTGATGAATGTAGTTTGGGAGCAGTTTGTTAACCAAGTTGGAGTTATTGCGGGGGAGGATTTTATCAAAGAGAATAAGGGGCTTACACTAGATCTTCGTGATTCTGCCCATATTCAAACTACCGAGAATTTTGAGAAAGGAAAGATTGCTACTCATAACAGCGAGATAGACTACCAAGAGCGATATGATAGCTGGCAAGGGAAGCTCCAACATGATGCATCTGGAAATGTGGTTACACACAAGACTCGCTCAGGCAGGCAAGAGGCTAATCTAGTAGCAGGGGCTAGACGTGTGTTTGACCAAGGACGCCCCGTCGGATCATCTTCTAGAGGGACAGATATGGATCATACGGTGTCTGCCGGTGAAATAATACGAAGTTCTGCAGCAAATGCTCATCTTTCAGAGCAAGAGCAGATAGCATTTGCAAATAGTGATGCGAACTTAGAGAGATGAGGGCTAGTCATAATCGTTCAAAGAAGGATACTCCAATGAATGAATGGCTTGATACCCCTAATGCTAACGGGCAAAAAGCCTGAAGATATTTATGCGGATTCAATGCATCCTGATTATCTAAGTGAGGAACTTCAGCGAAAGTATCGCCAAGATGATAAGGAAGCGCGAGCTGAGTATGACAGACAAATAAAGGAGGGGGGAGAGGCGATCTGTTAAGACTGGACGTAAATCTCAACGACAGGAAGCATTTCGTGTTGGGGGTAAAGCTTTACGAGCTGTCGTTATGGGATTGTTGGCATCTTTGGTTAAAGACGTTATTCGTAAGCTTATCGGATGGTTTCGTTCTGGGAAAAGGAAGTTCTCAACCTTTATTGAGAGCATAAAGGCTGCGTTGCGTTCTTTCTTTGCTGATATTAAAGAGCATCTTAAGACCGCAGGAGATACAGGGCTGACAACAATATTGACGGCGGTACTCGGACCTATTGTTGGGATGTTGAAGAAGGCCTGGATGTTCCTGAAGCAGGGGTATCGCTCTGTGAAGCAGGCTATACAGTTTCTCAAGGATCCCAAGAATAAGAATATGCCGCTTAGTCTCAAGATGATGGAGGTCGGAAAGATTGTTGTTGTTGGGCTTACTGCGGGAGGCGCTATACTGTTGAGCGAAGTGATTGAAAAGGCGCTTATGAGTATGCCTTTGTTTGCTACCCCGATACCGATGCTAGGTAGCTTGGGTAGTATACTGGGTATGTTCCTTGGAGGACTCGTGAGTGGGTTGATTGGAGCTTTGGCTTTAAATCTAATTGATCGAATGATTGCCGACAAGCAGAAGCAGTTGAATCTGGCTCATCAGGGTGATAAGCGAAGTGAGATTCTCGCAACTTCTGATAAGCTTGTGGTGGCTTCTTGTGGTAGTACCCAGCAAAAGAAGACTGTAGCTGCATTAGCTCTTGAGCAGAGGCACCAAGAGGCTGGGGACCGTATGAAGAGAGCCTCTCGGGAGGTCTCTGATAGTCTTAAGGCGGTTCAGGAAACTGCGGAGCAGAATGAACTGATCCTTCAAAATGTCGATGACCTATTAAGTCAAATTTAGAATATGAGCGAACTTGTAATTAAGAGGAGTGACTTTGATAGTGCTATGGGCAAACTCAGTGAGTTTGCCAATTCTCTTCCTGAGCACCCTGGTTTTGATAAGGTTGATGTAGAAGGTCGGTTTTGCAAATTCACAGATCATCATGTGACCGGTAAGGGAAATGAATCTTTTCATTGAGGCTGTCCAAGATCGTATGGGAGCTGTCAATGATTTAATCCGCCGGTTATTCAAGGAATTCTCAGAAGTATATGCCGTATTCAATGTCTTGGATAAGGAATATGTAGCAGGGATTCTTCAGTCGGTAGAGGAGGCTCATAAGGCTATTACAGCTGCTCAGAGAGCAAGTGATGACAATACACAGACCCTCCAGAAGCTTCAGGTTACAGTCTCTAAACTGTTACAATTGTCTCAGGAGCTTTCGCACTTCAAAGCTCAGTGTATCGGTCGGCTTGATGATCTTGAACAGCAGATGCCTGTATTAGGTGGAGTTGTTAAGGATATTCGCGACCTTCAGAAAGGTCAAAATAGCTTTAAGGAGCAGTATGAAGAGGTCTCTCGGTTTTCAGACTTCCTCAAGAAGAGAAATGTCATGGATACCATCTCTCTTCTTCAAACATGCGTGGACGAGCATAATGCGAGAATAGAGTCTTTGTACACCTGGCACCAAGAAGAGATTTCCCGTCTTGAGTCTAGTATTAGGAGCGAAAATGATATGCTGAGGACTGAGATCTCATCAATGGTGGCTCTGCGGGAGGCTGATCAGAAGAGCTACCATCAGCGCTTGATAATCGCTTATGCGCTTGGTGGTATTTCTCTAGTATTGTCTTTAGTTGGTTTGTCTTACGTTCTTCTTCAATAAGGTATGAAGGGGAATACATATGAAGAAAGCTTCCTCAAGCAAAGCCGCTTGTTGGATAATGCTCTTCATAAGGGAGGGCAGTTGGAGAGGCTTGCTCTGCAGATTGTGCAGTCTTATCAAGATGAGCATATATCGAAGTACTATAAGATCCTATCTAATCTCGGTTGTGCTGAGGATAAGCTGGTTGTTGATCTTGTCAAGACATCGCGGCTCAGTTTAATACAGCTTTGTGGGTGTCGGGGGGGTGCTTGATGCTTGTCGCCGAGCTTCCTCTGCTCCCTTCGTTGAAGTCGATGATCATGAAACCTTGCAAGATTGTTTGGATGAGCTTAATCGTCTAGTAGGTCTAGAGTGTGTGAAGCAGAGTGTTGAGGCTCTTATTTATTACCAGCAAGTACAGACTAAAAGATCGGCTGTCGGCTTGGCTACTCCCAAGCGAACCCTCCACTTAGCCTTCACGGGGAATCCTGGAACTGGAAAGACGACCGTTGCTCGTATTGTTGGTCGGATGTATCGCCATCTAGGACTTCTTTCTCGAGGGCATTTCATTGAGGCTTCTCGTACGGACTTGATTGCCGGTTACCAAGGACAAACAGCCCAAAAGGTTAAGGCTCTCATTGGACGTGCTAAGGGAGGTGTGTTGTTTATTGATGAGGCTTATAGCATAACGGAAAATGAGCACTCTGATTCATATGGAAGAGAGTGCTTGACGGAGTTAACGAAAGCTCTTGAGGACTACCGTCAAGATCTCGTGGTGATTGTGGCTGGCTATACAGAGCCCATGAAGCAATTCTTTGACTCCAATCCTGGACTGAGCTCAAGGTTTAATACCTTCATTAAATTCCCTGATTATAAGGAGGAGGAGTTGTATTCTATTTTTGTTCAGATGTGCAATCGGGATGACTATATATTGGGTGCGGATGCCACTTCTGCTTTGACCGATATTTTTCATTCCTCCTTGGAAGAGGAGCAGTCTCAATTCTCTAATGGGAGATTTGTGCGTAATTTATATGAGAATGCAGTGATGCGCCATGCACAGCGGGTTGTGAAGATATTGGATCCTTCGGTAGATGAGCTCAAAGAGTTGAGAGCTGCGGACCTACAAATCTCATAGTATAACATAGGTGAGGGCGACGAATTTGCTCAGGGTGTTTGGTGGATAAATAATTTGTTATACCTTTGCACTCGCAACTGAATGCTGCTCATGTGGTAGGCGGTTGACATTGGGAGGCCCATTCGTCTATCGGTTAGGACGCAAGATTTTCATTCTTGAAAGGGGGGTTCGATTCCCCCATGGGCTACGATAACAACAAAAAGAAAAGATACAAATGGCAAATCATAAGTCATCCATCAAGAGAATCCGTCAGACCAACGCTCGTCGTCTGCACAACCGCTACTACGCCAAGACGGCTCGTAACGCTGTGCGTCGCTTCCGTGCGCTGACCGATGCTGCTGAAGCTCGCGCAGCTCTGCCCCAGCTCAGCTCGATGCTCGACCGCCTCGCTGGCAAGAAGATCATCCACAAGAACAAGGCTGCAAACCTCAAGAGCAAGCTCGCTAAGCAGATCGCACGCCTCGGCTAAGAGTAGCCACTCTCCCCATCTGCTGTCAAGCACCTCTCTCTGAGAAGATGTGAGACAGAATTCAGGCGGCCCCTTCGTCTATCGGTTAGGACGCAAGATTTTCATTCTTGAAAGGGGGGTTCGATTCCCCCAGGGGCTACCAAGCAAGAAGCACCGACATCCTCCTCGTGAGGTATGTCGGTGCTTCGCTTTTATGTACCCTGATACGGCGCTATGCGCTTTCTGATGCCGAAAGACTGTGGCCTTGATGGGCTCAAGAGTCCCTGCAGTAAAGGGAGTAACCCCCTACATAGCAGGCGGTAAGAGTGCGCTCCGAGGGAATTTGCGTATCTTTGTAGAAGCTCTATGCCCTACCAGCGGCGGGGCTACTACGGCTGCCCCTCGGGGGGAGCCGCTTCAAAAAGTATAATCGATAGACGAATGAAATCAAGACGAATATTGTATATCTCGCAGGAGATCTTCCCTTACCTCCCCGAATCCGATATCGCGACGACGGCACGTCAGCTGCCGCAGGGGATTCAGGAGCTGGGCAATGATATCCGCATCTTCATGCCCCGCTTCGGTGTCATCAACGAGCGCCGCAATCAGCTGCATGAAGTCATCCGCCTCTCGGGGATCAACATGATCATCAATAACAATGACCATCCGCTGATCATCAAGGTCGCTTCACTGCCGACCGCCCGCCTGCAGGTATACTTCATTGACAACGATGATTTCTTCAAGCGTAAGACCGTCTTCGACGTCGACCCCAAGGTGGGCAACGACAACGACGAGCGCTCGATCTTCTTCGTGCGTGGTGCCCTCGAAGCCATCAAGAAGCTCCGCTGGATCCCCGACATCATCCACTGCCACGGTACCTTCACCGCACTGGGGATGCTCTATCTGAAGAAGTACTACCACGATGACCCTTGCCTGAAGAAGGCCAAGATCATCTACTCGCTCTACGATGAGCCCGCTCCCGTAGAGATCCCCGACACGCTCTTCGAGTGCCTGAAGTTCGACAAGATCAAGCCCGCAGCACTCTCCGTACTCGATGGCAAGACCGACTACGAGGCACTGAACCGCCTGGCCATCCACTACGCCAACGGGGTCGTACAGGGTAGTGCCGAGATCTCGCCCAGCCTCAAGCAGTACATCGACGAGAGTGGGGTGAACTTCCTCCCCTATACTCCTGTCGAAGGGTGTGCCGAGGTGTATAATGAATTCTATAAGAAGATCCTCCCATGATGAAGCTTGCTTCAGCTCTATATGTAGGCCTCCTCTCGCTGGGCCTTGTGACGCTCTCCACCTCCTGCACCGAGGACAACCTCTCGGGTATCGGTGAGAGCATCCAGCCTAACCGCGACAAGGTCACCGGGCTTGCGACGACGATCACCTTCGACGCCACCACGGTAGCCACCCCTACACTCTATACCGATGGTACGACTTCGCTCCTCGGTACGCTCATCGACGAGACGGGCTCGACCGTCACGGGTGAGTTCATCAAGCAGATCCGTACTGCCGAAGGGGTTGCCTTCGAGGAGGCAGACAACGCCCAGCTGACCATTGACTCGGTCTACTTCCGTATCTATTCGGACCGCACCGAGGGGAACGCAGAGTCGCAGATCAAGGTCAACGTCTACAAGCTCGCTCAGCCCGTCACCACGGCTGGTACCTCAAGCCAGACCCTCGGCCAGTACCGCACGGGCGCGACGCTCCTGGGCTCTGCTACCATCCAGCCCAGCGCTGGGACGCTCATCCAGCAGAACTCCACGATGCGCTACTTCACCATCCCTCTGGATGTGAGCCTCGGGAAGCACTTCTTCGATGCGACGCGCTCGGCGACGCTGAAGAGTGCCTTCAACTCGCAGTCGCGCTTTGATAACGAGATCTTCCCTGGCTTCTACGTAGCACCTGTCACGGGGCGTGGCTTCCTCCTCGAGGTCACGGAGGTCGCTCTTATGATCCACTACAGCGTGCCTAACAAGGAGAAGCCCGCCGAGCGCGTGAAGTATGTGAAGACCTTCGTCGATACGAAGCTTACCTCACGTCTGAATGCTCTGAGCAGTGGCGACATCTCGAGCCTCACGGCTTCGTCCTCGGAGTACAGCTATGTCAAGGGTCCCGCTGGCGTGACGACGAAGTACACGCTCTCGGTGAGCGAGCTGCAGAAGCTCCTCGCTTCCGCGCCTAAGCCCGCCACGACGCCTGTGCCCAGCGACTTCATCGGCCGCGCTTGGATGCTCGCTGATGCGAACTTCTCCGTGAAGGTCAATAGTCCCGAAGGGCAGCGCACGAACCAGCCCGATTACCTCCTGCTCCTCCCCTCAGACAAGGTGACGGAGTTCTTCTCGGCCGATGTGCAGGCCATCCAGTCGGGTAAGTCCTACCTCTCGAAGAAGTACGCCGCCAGCGACAAGGCGTATAAGTTCAACAACATCGCCCGCATCGTCACCGAGCATCTGGCAAAGTACGCCACCTACTCCGCCGCTACGGGCTGGACGATCTCCACCCCCTGGAGCTGAGCCTCGTACCCGTATCGGTGACGGCATCTGGCTCCAACGGCTCTGCAAGCATCGCTGAGCTCATCCGTCCGAGCTTCCTTCGCCTCTCGAAGGCTACCACGGACCGCCAGGTGAGCTTCGTGAGCGTACAGCTCCAGCAGCAGTAAACCCCTATCTGACGCCCACAGAGAACAGGCCTCGTCACCCCGAGAACCCCCTGCTCTCTGTGGGCGTCACTCATACACTACCTAAGTACCTATACGACTACGTCTATGCAGTCCTCCATCAAGCTCCGCCTGACGGTGATGAACTTCCTCCAGTTTGCAGTCTGGGGGGCCTACCTTACTTCTATGGGGCGCTACCTCGGTACCGCAGGCTTCGGCTCCGAGATCGGGAACTTCTACGCCATGCAAGGTCTCGTGTCGCTCTTCATGCCTGCTCTTATGGGTATCGTCGCTGACCGCTGGATCCCAGCACAGCGCCTCTTAGGGGTCTGCCATACCTTGGCTGGGATGCTGATGCTCGGCGTCTTCCTCTACACGCAGACCGATGCGCCCTCTTATCCCAGCCTCTTTGCGCTCTACTCGCTGAGTGTCGCCTTCTACATGCCGACGCTGGCGCTGAGCAACTCCGTCGCCTACACCTCGCTCGACCAGGCGGGGCTGGATCTGGTGAAGAGCTTCCCTCCGATCCGTGTCTTCGGTACGGTGGGCTTCATCTGCACGATGATCGCGGTGAGCCTGCTCGGTCTCGAGGCTACGAGTGGGCAGTTCGCTGTCTCGGCTATCATCAGCCTCGTCCTCGCGCTCTACGCACAGACGCTACCCAACTGCCCCACGGCTCCCAAGGGGCAGAGCAAGAGCCTCGTCGAAGCCCTCGGCCTACGTGCCTTCGTGCTCTTCAAGCAGCGTAAGATGGCGCTCTTCTTCATCTTCTCGATGCTCCTCGGCGTCAGCCTGCAGATCACCAATGGCTTTGCTAACCCCTTCATCAGCACCTTCGGCGAGATCCCTGCTTATGCTGATACCTTCGGCGTGAAGTACGCGAATATCCTCATCTCCCTCTCGCAGCTCTCCGAGACGCTCTGTATCCTGCTCATCCCCTTCGCGCTTCGTCGCTTCGGTATCCGCCGTGTGATGCTCATCGCTATGGTGGCGTGGGTCCTGCGCTTTGCCCTCCTCGGTCTTGGTAACCCTGGTAGCGGCGTATGGCTCTTCCTGCTGAGTATGATCGTCTACGGGGTGGCCTTCGACTTCTTCAATGTGTCGGGCTCGCTCTTCGTGGACAAGGAGACTGACCCCTCGATTCGCTCCAGTGCCCAAGGCCTCTTTATGATCATGACCAATGGTATCGGTGCGACGCTCGGCTCGCTCGGTGCGCAGGCGGTGATCAATCACTTCGTCCACACGGAGCATGACACGACGGCGATCCTCGCTGGCTGGAGCATGAGCTGGTACATCTTCGCTACCTACGCTGCTGTCGTAGCCGTGCTCTTCGCGCTGCTCTTCCGCTACAATTCCTCCACCGAGGCGAAGTAGCGCACCCGTCCCCGTCCCTTATCCCTCTTGTAGCCTCACTGAGCCGATGAATATCGCCTTCGATGCCAAGCGCATTACACACAATGCTACCGGCCTCGGGAACTACAGCCGCTTCGTGCTCGATACGCTCACGGAGTTCCGCCCAGAGAACCGCTATCTGCTCTTCTCGCCCTCTACGGGTGACCCCTCGCTCTACAAGCGCTTGCTGTCCAATCGCTCGGTGCGGCTCATCACGCCCCATCGTGCACTGGCCTTCGCAGGGGGCAATCTCTGGCGCAACTTCTCCGTGGCCTCGCGCTGTCGTACGGAGCAGGTCGACCTCTTCCATGGGCTGACCAATGAGCTTCCCATCGGGCTGTACAATGCCCAGCGCATAGGTACGGTCGTCACCATGCACGACTTGGCCTTCATCCGCTACCCGCAGTTCTACAAGCCCATCGACCGCCTGCTCTACCGCAAGAAGTACGGCGCGTCGGCTCGTCATGCCGACCACGTCATCACCGTGAGCGACCAGACGCGCCGTGATGTCATCGATATCTTCGGCATCGAGGAGGAGCGTGTGACGACCGTCTATCAGGGTTGCTCCGAAGCCTTCGCGGCGGTGACGCCCGAGGATGTCGTAGTGGCACGTCAGGCACTGAACCTCCCCGAGCGCTATATCCTCTTCGTCGGGAGTATCGAGGAGCGTAAGAACCTCGCCCTCATCGTCGAGGCACTTGCCCAGCTTCAGGACAAGGACATCCACCTCGTGGCGGTCGGTCGTAAGACACCCTATGTGAATACCGTCGTCGACAGCGCCCGCCGCTTGGGCGTCCTCTCCCGCCTGCACCTCATGCATGGGGTCGGCTCGGCGATGCTCCCAGGTATCTATGCCGGGGCGAAGGTCTTCGTCTACCCCTCGCGCTTCGAGGGCTTTGGTATCCCACTCATCGAAGCTCTGAATGCCGGTGTGCCCGTCATCGGTGCTACGGGCTCTTGTCTGGAGGAAGCTGGTGGCCCCAGCAGCCTCTATACCGACCCCAGTGACGCCACGATGCTCGCCAGCATGATCGACCGCGTCCTCATCGACATCTCTCTGCGTCAGAAGATGATCACCGACGGCCGCGAGTACGTGGAGCGCTTCACGCCGAAGCGCCTTGCTCGGGATCTCTCTGCCGTGTATGAGAACGTCCTCCTCACCTACGAATAACCCCCTTACCCCACTCAATGAAATACCTCATCGTAGGCCTCGGCAATATCGGGGCTGAATACGATATGACCCGCCACAATATCGGCTTCCGTGTAGCCGATGCCATCGCTGCCCGTCTGGGTGTGCGCTTTGAGACGAAGCGCTACGGCGATGTCGCTATGGGTCGTGCTAAGAGCGCGCAGATCGTCCTGCTCAAGCCCTCCACCTATATGAACCTCAGCGGCGAAGCTGTCCGCTACTGGATGAGCACGGAGAAGATCCCCATCGAGCGTGTGCTGGTCATCGTTGACGACCTTGCTCTGCCCTTCGGTGCACTCCGTCTCAAGGGCAAGGGAAGTGATGCGGGTCACAACGGGCTGAAGAATATCGCCCAGCTCCTCGGCTCGCAGTCTATGCCCGTCTGCGCTTCGGTATCGGGAATGACTTCCCACAGGGCGCACAAATAAACTACGTCCTCGGGCGTTTCTCCCCTGAGGAAGAGGCACAGATGCCCGAGCGTCTGGAGACCTTCGTCGACGCCTCCATCGCCTTCTGCCTGGAGGGGATCGCCTCCACGATGAACCGCTTCAACGCTAAGTAATCGCCCCCGTCGTCCAACTATTCATCACCTAAATACAACCTCTTACTCATGAAGCAAGTCATTGCCACCACCAAGGCACCAGCCGCTATCGGCCCTTACAGTCAGGCTATCCTCGTCGGAGATATGCTCTTCGCATCGGGGCAGCTCGGTATTGATCCCGCTACGGGCGAGTTCCCCGAAGGCGTCACCGCTCAGACCGAGCAGGTCTTCCGCAACATCCACGCGATCCTCGCTGAAGCTGGCTTCACCATCGATCAGGTCGTCAAGACCACGTGCTTCCTCGCTGATATGGGCGACTTCGCTGCTATGAACGCTGTCTATGAGAAGCAGTTTATGGGCACCTTCCCCGCACGCTCTGCCGTAGCTGTGAAGACGCTGCCTAAGAATGGCCTCGTAGAGATCGAGATCATCGCACACCGCGGCTAAGCCCTCTGCGGCAAGGTCACACACCACACATCAGCCCCACGGCTTCCCTCTATGGGGAGGCCGTGGGGCTTCTCTTTTTTTCTCTCCTCCCTGCGCGCCCTCTGAATGCGACTGTTGCCGAGAATCCTGTCCTCTATATTTAGAGGGCTAAGGTATCGCACGCCCAGCTCCCCGCTATGCCTCGCCGAAGTGATATGCAAGCCCTTCGCTTTATCGCGCGTATTCCTCTTATCCAGCGGAGGGAAAAGTGTCCTTCTCGTGAAGGAAAAAGCGCCTTCACGTAGTGGTATTCTTCTATCTATGCACGTAGTCTTAAAGACCAGGCACGTAAATCCAAATATCCACGTACGAAGCTATTAGATCCACGTCCGTAGCCCAAACTTATCTGCCACTTGTCCTCAACTTTTATCCCTGCGCGGAGCAACAACCTGATATAGGTCACTTCACAAAGCTATATAGCTTTCTTCGCCATCCAATATAGCTCTACCCACGCACCCATATATATGAGACCATTGCGCAAGGAGACCTCTTCATTACTCGTACCTTTTTCCCTCGGAAATCGGAGGCTTTAGGTTGAGGAGTTCGAAGGAGGAAAGTGCAAACTGTGAAGAGATGGCCTTACGCAATGGTCTCGTGTTGAGGGATGTGCTTGCTACTTCGGTGGGGTGTATGGGGGCGATGGCGTGGCTCTTTTTGCGGGGCGCTGGTGTTTTTGAGGGAATAGTCTTACCTTTACAGGTGCAAAGGAAAATAGTGAAATGAGGTATCGAGATTGTGCCCTCCGGCAGCTTTTTAGCCGAGCTTACGGGTACCCGTAAGCAGTGTCCGCTTCGCAGACACTGCTTATAATCCTCTATACCTGATTTGAATAGCGATGCATCACACGACCGCACCAGCGGTCGTGTGATGCATCGCTATTGTTTTGTGTGTCGCGACTCCTCCGTACTGCTGAGGTCGAGCCGTTTCGCTGGAGGTTGTCTTGTCTGCGGTCTGAGTTTGCGCCTCGTTAATCCTGCAACCATTCGTTGTCGAAGTCGAAACTATATGCAAAGTCTACGAGAAAAATCCTTTTCCGACTGTTGGGACTGCTGTCCTCCAGTTCAAGTAGAGATTGACAGCCGCAGTAAGAAGTTGCGGCAGTATTTGGAGGCAGGCGTTGAGCCGAATGTGACTCCAGACTATTATTGTCCTGCCTTGGGTCGCAAGCCGATGCGTCGCCTTCCTGAGTCCATCGAGCAGGCGCGTGGGATGCTTACCCTTGATCAGGATAAGCTGTCGTATGCCCTGCTGTGGTTTGTGCAGATGAATGAGGTTACTGATCCTGTAGCCTTGGAGGCACTTGCGCAAGGGGATCTGGCGGAGGCGGAGCGTATCTGGAGACAGCAGGTATATACCGCAGATGGGGCTTTGCGTGCGATCACGGATCGGAATAGCTCAGCGTACCACAACCTCTCAGTCTACCTGCTGTGCTCTGCGCAGAGTGCGGATATTGTCTCTGGTGTGAAGCTGGGGTTGATGGCCTTGGAGCAGGGGAGCGTCTTGTCTTTCCTGCAAGAGAAGCTCGGGGTGAATGGTCTTTCCCTGCTTGATATTGAGCTACTCTACCTCAATCGTCTTATTGAAGATATCTCGAAACGACCACGTGGAGGGTTGTCTCAGCTGATGGATCTCTTGGGGCATCAGGAGTACACTGCGAAGAAAGCTCTGATGAAGTGCTATGCCCTTGAGGCGGTAAAGACCTTAGAAGAGACGATTGAGCGGAGCATACACCAGAGCAAGACCGTAGCAGGTGCTGGGTTGGCTGAGGGCGAAAAAGCTCCTACGTGAAGGCGGTGAGATGTTGCAGCAGATAGCCGTCAGTCTCCCGAAGAATGACCCCAAATATGAGCGTGCTTCCAATGCCTTAGCTAAGGGGGTGAAGAGCTGTGGAGAAGAGTACTTCGAGGACTGCTCAGAGCAAGATGACTTTGCTTCGCAGCGGCTGATGGAGCTGTATCGCAAGGCTAAGGAGCTTGCTTGCAGTGACTTCGTTCGCACCGAACTTGACAAGAAGATAGACAAGCTCGAGGAGTGGATACGAGAAGCTCCACAGCGAAAGGAAGAGGCGAAGGTAAGGGAACAGGTGAAGAAATTAGAGGAGTTGGTGGGACAGATGAAGCTCTTTGATGAAGATACGATCCCTAATGTTTGCAAGTTTCTCGATGCCTGTGAGCCACTCTTGACACAGATAAAAGAGAAGCTGGGTAAGGATAGTGCTGTCCATAAAAAGTATGGGACTGTAGTAGTCAGCGTAGCTTTGGACTCCTTGATAGAGATAGTGAACGAGTCTCAGGAGGTGCCAGATTCGTGGAGCCTTATGCCCAGATATAAGCAGATGGTGCATATTATCAAGCTCAAGGATATACTATCTGACGCATGGAAAATTACCCTGCGTTTGGAGCCCTTTGCAATGATTGACTCCTTCCGTAATGGTCGCTTTAAGAAGAATAAGGTAGCCCTTCAAGGCTTATGTAAAAACCTTGGTGTCACTACACCTTCTGCAATATCTCGCCCTGCACCTACCACGGATAGACCTCGTAGCTCTACTCGCTCTGTGTCTGTATCCCATTCACATTCAACCTCTGAATCCTCAAAGGCGGAGGCGAAAAAAAGCCTGGTATCTTCGCTCCTATTGTAAAATGGATAGGGTCTCTTCTTCTTCTTTTATGGGATGTTTTTGCAGCCCTTATAGTCAGGCTCCTTGGTTTTGTTATAATCGCTCTTATTGTTATGGTTTGCGCTTGGATTTATGACCTCATCTTTGGTTGAAATATAACTCATAACATATATGATACAACAACGACATCATCACGCACTACTGCTTGCGCTACTCCTTGGGGCCACTCCTTGGGGGGCTTGTGGAGGGCTATGCCGCTCCAGTTCGCAAGGTCGATAGCATCCAGCTACTACGCGAAGAGCTGAATACACTACGTCAGCAGAGTGCTACGCTACAGAAAGAGCTACGAGAAGAGCGCCGTCAAGGTAGCATACGCGAGCAACGTCTGCATCAGCAAGCCCAGTCCTTGGATAGCCTTCAGACGAAGATTGAGGGCTTGCAGGTCCAATGGAAGCAGGCGACACAAGACCTGAAGACAAGCATCGACACCAAGCACAGTGCAGCTCTCTCGGAGACGCATCAGGTATCGACCTCCTTGGATCACTCCCGCTGGGGTGGCTTGGCATTAGGCCTTCTACTCGCCTTCGTCGGTGGAGTAGGGTATAGCTGGCTGCGTCGCCGTCAGACAAAGGCACAGGAGTCCGTGGAGCAAAAGACGCAAGCCCTGCAGCAGGAGATCAGTCTCTCGCGTACCGAGCTGGAGGCTCAGATCGTTCAGGAGCTTGCCAAGCAAAGTCAGCTCCTTGAGGAGCAGAGTGCGAAGCTACAAGTTCCATCCCCTGCTACGATGAATGTGGTTCCCGACCACAGCTTGGCCCTGAAGCTCGCTGGGGAGATCACTACTATCGAGCGTAACATCAGCTTTATGGACGAAGGGACGCGCGGCTTGAAGCAGTTGCGCCGATCGGTCGGTAAGCTCAAGGATAACCTCCTGGCCAACGGCTATGAAATGCCCGAACTACTGCATCAGAAGTATGTGCAGGGGATGAATGTCATCGTGGTGACTACTCACCAAGATGACACATTGGAAGCTGGGGTAGAGCTTATAAGCAAGGTGCTCGTCCCCCAAGTAAACTATCAAGGGAAGCTCATCCAAGCTCCTCAAGTGGAAATCTCTATAGGATAACTAAAACTATGCGTATCAAAATCGACTATGGTATTGACCTCGGTACCACCAATTCCGCTATTGCTCGTATGGAGCAAGGCCAGCCCGTCATCAAGAAGAGCGAGGTGCAAATGGATACCACTCCCTCCTGCGTACACTATAACAAGAAGAAGAGTACGTTGGTCGGGACACAGGCCGTCACGGCTCTGAAGGGGGGAGCGTATACGCTCGCTTGTGGCGCGTAGTCAGCAGCAAACCAATAGCTACCTTGAGTTTAAGCGCACGATGGGGACGCTTGAGGTCTATCCCAGTAGCAATATGGAGCGGTCGTACACCTCAGAGGAACTCTCGGCGGAGGTGCTTCGCAAGCTACGTAGCTATATCCAGGATGAGCCTTTTGAGTCGGTCGTCATCACCGTGCCGGCGAAGTTCACCACACCGCAGAACGATGCTACTAAGCGTGCTGCTGAGTTGGCTGGCTTCCATCAGGTATATCTTCTGCAGGAGCCTGTGGCAGCAGCTACAGCCTATGGCTTGAGCAATAGTAGTAAGGAAGGTGCGTGGCTGGTCTTTGACTTCGGTGGGGGGACGTTTGACGTAGCTCTGGTGAAGAATGACGAAGGAGTGTTAGCAGTCAAGGATACCGAAGGAGACAACTTCCTCGGGGGGAAGAATCTTGATACAGCTATTATCGATGAGATACTCATCCCTCATCTGCGTGCAAAGTATGATCTGGAAGGTATCCTCTCAGATGCAGGGAAGGCCGAGCTGCTTCGTAATGCCCTGAAGCTGCGAGCTGAAGAGGCGAAGATGCAGCTCTCCTTCAGTGATAGGTATGAATTGCTGACTGAGCCCACTGAGTTGGGCGAAGATGAGAGCGGTGAAGAAATAGAGCTGGATATGACGCTTACTGCGGCAGATATGGAGCGCGTGCTGTCTCCTATCTTCCAGAAGGCTATAGATATCACTAAGGAACTCCTCCGCCGCAACAACCTGCGAGGTGAGGATCTCTCGGCTCTCCTTTTGGTCGGTGGTCCGACGCATTCGCCTATCCTGCGGAGTATGCTACGGGAGCAGATCACTCCCCACGTAGATACCTCGGTCGATCCGATGACGGTGGTGGCCTGCGGAGCTGCACTCTATGCTTCGACCCTCTCCATCGAGGAAGATCTGCGTGAGAAGCAGGTGGACAAGAGCAAGCTCCAGCTGGATCTCAAGTATGATGCCTCCACGACAGAGCTTGATCCTATGGTCAATGTGAGCCTCCTGCGTAGCAAGTGTGAGGGGAATATCCCCGATGAGCTGACGGTCTCCTTCGTGAGTATCGATGGTGGATTTACCTCTCCCATAAGTCCGCTGAACGATAAGCCTGCACTGGTAGACCTGAGACTACAGGAGGGGAAGGCAAACGTCTTCAAGGTCATCGTCCGTGATGGGCGTGGGAACGAACTCGAGTGTCAGCCCAACGAGATTTCCATCCTGCAGGGGCTCTCTGGCTTGGATGATATGCAGGTACTCCCATACCACATCGGTATCGGTCGCTACTACGAAGAGCTGGAGTCGGAGCGATTTATGCCTGCCAAAGGGCTGGAGAAGAACAAGACGATGCCTGCTGTAGGGACGATCAATGGACTGAAGACCACCAGCGACATCCGTTCTGGGATGGCAGACGATGTCATTCGCATACCTATCTATCAGGGGGATTACAACTCCGAAGGGAGTACTCCTGAGCTGAACAATCTGGTCGTTGAGCTCCAGATCACAGGCGAAGGATTGCCTCGCACTCTTCCTAAGGGAAGCCCCGTAGACCTGACGGTCAAGGTTGATAAGTCGGGGGGACTGACTGTCGAAGCCGACTTCCCCAGCATCGAGTACAGTGAGACGCTGACGGCAAAGATCAAGCCTATGGAGGCTCCTTCGGCCGAAGAGCTGGAGCGCAACCTCAAGAAAGCGATCCAGCGCGCTACGACCTACGGACTCCAGTCTGTCGTCGAGGAGCTTCAACACCTCCAGCTGCAGCTCCAGAATGAGCGTGCCAATGGGGATGGTCGCCTGCGTTTGCAGGAGGCTCTACGTAAGCAACTGCTCCTCATTGACCCTGCCGAGCGCAATGCGACTTGGCCCAGTGTCGAGGCTCAACTCAAGGAAGAGCTTTATGATCTCGAAGAGCTATGGCGCAAGATCCAGTCCAGCGATGCTGCTCAAGGTATCAATAAGGAGTACGTCGAAGGCTTGGTCAAAGAGCTCCGTCAGCGTGCCGAACAGGCTATTAAGGAGCAGAACATCAAGGAAGCTCGTGAGGTAACTAAGGAGATAAGCTCTACGGAGTTCGATGTGCGTAATGCTGCGACTGGCGGGGCGCAAGATGTCCAGTTGCTGCAGTGGATCAATGAGTCCTTCGCGAACCTTAACTGGAGAAACCCAGGCAAGGCACGTCAGATGATACAGGAAGGGCTCAAGCGTATACAGGGCGGAAACAACCAGGTGCGAGACATTTTGGTCGAGCTCATACGCCACAACCTGATACACGATGACAAGTCTGCAGGTCTCTTAGGTTAATAGGTTAATCCCTTCCCTGAGGACTCTTTCCTCCTCAATTCCTCTTCCATAGGTGCCATCCACCACTGGTATGCGATCGCTACCAGTAGTGGTGCGCCTACGAAGTGCCTCCATCACTATTATGATTTACGCTAAAGGAGAATACATCAATGAGAGCTACGTCGTCTTGCCCCTGCACAAAGGGCATACGTCGGAGCTATATCGCGTGCGTAGTCCGGAGGGAGAGCTCTCGCTCTTGAAGCTCTTTCGTCCCGACTTACTCAGCCCCCACGAGTTTACTACGCTGGGGCGTGTGCGTGAGCTGGAGCTATTGGAGCAGCTCCGTGCTGAGGGGATTATCGCCTTCAAGCGCAGTGGAACGGTCGTTAAGGATGGGGGACGCTATCCCTATGCTCTGCTCGAGTACATCCCTGGGAATAGCCTCGAGGCTTATCTGTCGGTAGAGTCCTTCTCGCTCTATTCTGAGGTCGTTGACTTTGCCATCCATTTGCTTCAGAGCCTCAGGACGCTTCATCTTCATTATGATAGCTTGGTACTTAATGGGCTCAACTTAGAGTCCATCTTCATCGATGCCCGTGGTGAGGAGCTTCGTCCTGTGCTTATTGATTTAGGGCATACCCTGAGTACGCAGCTGACGCATCAGGGCTGTCAAATACTCAAACTCTCGACGCTCAATCTGGCCTATGTAGCCAATGAATGCTTCAACCAAGCTTACTCGATCAAGAGTGACCTCTACTCGCTGGCGGTCGTACTCTATAGGCTCATTTACGGTCGACTACCTTGGACTATCTGCTCCGATGCGCCTGCTGGATCGAAGGAGGAGCAAGAGCTGTGGCGTGAAGCCCGACGGCATCGACTGACCTTCCCCGAGGAGGGGAAGGAGCTGATCGGCTACGAGGAGCGCATTGAGCTCATCCTTAAGAAGGCTCTGAGTAATGACTTGGAAGATCGCTTCAGCTCGGCTGATGAGTTCATCGCTGCCCTGCGTGGTGAGGTCGATGTCGAGGATGTAGATAGCCTGCGCCAGGAGGAGAGTGCCCCCACTGGTAAGCCTCTCCCACGGGCGATGTGCCCTGCTGGGAAAGGCTTTGCTGCGGTGGCTGGGCTTACGGAGCTGAAGCAACTGCTCCAGAGAGATGTCATCGAGGCCCTGCGCCAGCCTGAGAAATATGCTCAGTATGGGCTGAGTATCCCCAATGGCATGCTTCTCTACGGGCCTCCAGGCTGCGGTAAGACCTTCTTCGCAAAGCGGTTTGCTGAGGAGGTGGGCTTCAACTTTATGTGTCTCACCCCTTCGACACTCAAGAGTCGCTATGTCAATGCGACGCAGGAGAACATCGCGAAGATGTTTGAGGAGGCTGCGCAAAATGCCCCGACGATCGTCTTCATTGATGAAATCAACGAGCTCGTCCCCAACCGCGAAAGCGATGTGCACGAGATGAGCCGTAGTGCTGTTAACGAGATGCTTGCTCAGATGGATCGGACTGGAGAGCGCGGGATCTTCGTCATCGGTGCTACGAACTATCCGCACCAGATAGATCCTGCGATGCTCCGTGCGGGTCGTTTAGAGCGCAAGGTCTACCTTCCTCCCCCCGATCAAGAAGTTCGAGTAGAGCTATTTATGATGTATCTCCAGTCTCGTCCGCTTGAGTTGGGTATAGACTATGCTGAGCTGGCGAATCTGACTGAGGGCTATGTGTCTGCAGATATCGAGCTCTTAGTGAATGATGCTGCTCGCATGGCTCTGGGAACAGATAGCCTTATTGGGATGCCACATCTAAAACAAGCCGTACAAGCCCGTAAGCCTTCGCTTAGTCCACAAGAAATAGCACGTTATGAAGAGATTCGGTGCTCTGTCGAGCAGGAAAAGCAAGAGACATCACCTCGTAGAATAGGATATAAATAAAATAATTATGGATGAACGACTGATTGTTGAAATACTTTTCCACTGTATGGCATGTGATGGGGAGATCGCTCCTTCTGAGCAGGAGATCCTCAATAAGATATGCCTCATGGAAACGAGCCTTCAACCCTTGGATATAGAGTTATATATCCAAGAGCTTAGTGCTAGCTTAGCGGTGCGAGAGGCTAACCTCGGGGTATTTCTAAAGAAGCTATCAAAGGAACAGCTTAGTGAAGAGCAGCAAACATTCCTTTTGGAGAGCCTGATCCAAATGATTTTGGCAGATGGTATACTTCGCTATGAAGAGGTTGCCTACTTCAACAATGTTTGTAAGGCTTTGTCTATACCAAGGGAGCTTATTCATGAGCACTTCCCTGAGAGGGAAGAATGGCTTGATATGGAAGAGCTATCCCTCAAACATATCGGTTCTGACATCTTGTATACCGATAACATAAACCTACAGTAGATGATTACTCATCTATATTCTCTTGATTATAGTGATTCGGTGCATAGTGCAAGCCGTTTATTTATCATTTGTGGTATCCCTATCTCCAAGGCTTATAAATATAGACAGGTCGTGAAGACGCTGCCTAAGAACGGCCTCGTAGAGATCGAGATCATCGCACACCGCGGCTAAGCCCCTGCGGCAAGGTCACACACCCCACATCAGCCCCACGGCCTCCCTTCGTGAGGGAGGCCGTGGGGCTACTCTTTTATACCTTCCTCACAAGCCTAATGAGTGCGACCTTCTGAGGAGGGGCAAAGAGCTGGGGCGAAAGGTGAATATACCTCCTTGGGGAGCGGGATTAGCGGGGCAAGCCGTACCTTTGTGACAAATAGAAATAGATCTACTCGTCGCACGATGCGCTCACGACTCTTTTACCTCCTCCGCTTCGCCCTCGTGGTGCTGCTGAGCTTCCTCGTCCTCAAGGGATGCTTCCTTCTGCTCGTCCCAGCCGAAGGGGCGCTGAGTATGGGGGACATCTTCGCTGTACTCTATTATGGGCTAAGCTTGGACTTCTCCGTGCTGGGCTACCTGCTCGTCATACCCCTCTTGATGACGGCAGTGAGCTGCTTCTTCCGCGCCTTCCCCGCCCGTCGCGCCCTCCGACCTTATCACATCCTCACGGCTGCCCTCATCAGCATCGTGGGCATCACCGATGTGCGGCTCTATCCCTTCTGGGGCTTCAAGCTTGATGCCTCGATCTTCCTCTATTTGGATCAGCCAGGCGAAGCCTTCGCGAGTGTCAGCCTTCCCTTCATTCTCCTCTCACTGCTTCTCGTCATCGTCATCGGCCTATCTGTCGTCATCGGCCTTGACCGCACGACGGAGGTGCGCTGGCCCCAGCTTCGCCGTGGCGGACTCTACGCCCTGCCCTTCGTCCTTCTCTTGGGTCCGACCTTCCTTATGATCCGTGGGGGCGTGAGTCAAGCGACAGCCAATGTCGGGCAGGTCTACTTCAGTGACCGCCAGTACCTCAATCACGCTGCCGTCAATCCGCTCTTCAGCCTCTTCTCTTCGCTGGGGAAGGCAGAGGACTACGATGCTGAGTATAATGCCTTCGATGAGAAGACGCTCGGTGAGCTGACCAAAGACCTCTTCCCCGCTGAGTCCCTTGAGGGCGATACGCTGCTGACGACCCGCAGACCGAATATCGTCCTCCTCGTCCTCGAGAGCTACGGTGCTCGCTATACGGGTGTCTTGGGTGAGAAGCCCGAGGTCAGCCCGCACTTCGATAGCCTGGCTCGTGAGGGAGTCCTCTTCTCGCGCTGCTATGCCAATAGCTACCGCACCGACCGCGGGCTCATCTCGATCCTCAGTGGCTACACGAGCTTCCCCACGCACTCGGTGATGAAGCTCCCAGCGAAGAGCCGTACCCTGCCCTCCATCGCGGGGAGTCTGCGTGAGGCGGGCTATGCGACGAGCTTCCTCTACGGGGGCGATGCGAACTTCACCGGTATGAAGGGCTACCTCCTCGGCTCGGGCTACCAGCAGGTCACCGATGACCACACGCTCCCTCGTAGCCTCCCGCGGACGAACTGGGGTGTGCCTGATGGCCCTGCCTTCGACGTCCTCTATGATGAGATCGTCCGTATGCCTGCGGATCGCCCGTGGTACAAGACGATGCTCACGCTCAGCAGTCACGAGCCGTTTGACGTGCCGTACAAGCGCCTGCCCTCGCCCGTGTCGAATGCCTTTGCCTACCTTGATGAGTCGCTGGGGCGCTTCGTCGCTCGTCTCAAGACGACCCCACAGTGGAAGGATCTCCTCATCATCTGTGTGGCGGATCACGGCTATTCGGAGCTCGGCTCGGACGACCGCAATAGCACGGCTGTGCACCACATCCCGCTGCTCTGGATCGGTGGTGCGGTGCGCTCGCCCCGTGTCGTCGATGCGCTGATGACGCAGTCCGATCTCTCGGCGACGCTCCTGGCGCAACTCGGGCTCAGCTACCGCTCGTTCACCTTTGCCCGCAATGTCCTTGCGCCGAACTATACCTATCCCTTCGCCTACTACACGTTCAACGACGGCTTCGGCTTCGTCGACAGCACGGGCGTCACGGTGATGGACAATGTCAGCGGACGCGGCATCGAGGTGACTCCCGCGCCCTCGGAGCACCGCACCGCCCTCGGCCGTGCGCTCCTCCAGCTGACGCACGACGACCTCGCCCGCAGGTAAAGGCATCTCCTTCGCGAGGTGGATAGGTTAACGAAAACGGCATTTCGTTAACCTATCGTAGCGGATATGTTAAGCAAATCGGCATATCGTTAACCTATTCCCTTCCATAAAGCAGCCCGCCCCTGCGTCCAACATAAGTGGACGGGGGCGGGCTGCGCTAATGAGACTGGGGCTTTTCTATTCTTGCCGTTCCTGCTCTACTGAACTCAATAAAGCCGTGAGTTCGGTATTGACATAGTAGCTTTCTCTCCCAATCTTTATGTGTGTCAGTAGTCCAGTCTCTACGATGAGCTGTAGATACTTACTGGCAGTCTGGCGGGAGATTTGTAGATCTCGCATGAGGAAGACTATCTTGGTGTAGGGGTGGAAGAATAGGTTGTTGAGAAGTTCATGCTTATATTGCTTTTCAAAGATGGGGCGAAGGCGCTCCTTGAACTTCTGCATAAGAGCCTTAATCCCACGCACGAGATAAATAGACTCTTTAGCCGCCTCCTCAATGCCCTTGAGTAAGAAGATAACCCATTCTTCCCACGCCTGATCTTGCTCCGCTCCAGTCGTATCCCTGACGCACTGTAGGGAGCTATAGTAGGCCGATTTATTGTGGTTGATGTAGCGACTGAGGTAGAGTATAGGGAGGTCAATACGATCTTCCTTGACGAGATAGAGGATGTTGAGGATACGCCCTGTCCTACCGTTGCCATCATAGAATGGATGTATACTCTCGAACTGGTGGTGGATGACTGCCATCTTAATTAGGGGATCTAGGTCACTCAAGGAAGAGTCATTGATGTAGGCTTCGAGGTTGGCCATCAGTTGATGTATCTCCCCAGCTTCTTGTGGTGGAGTGTAGATGACTTCTCCGTCATTGCGCTTGAGCGTCGTGCCTGGAGTCGATCGGAAGCCAGCTTGGTTAAGCTCAATCAGCTCTTGTATCTCACAGAGGATACCGCAGGTGAGTAAGCCTTGCTCGCGTATCCTTTTGAAGCCATAGATAATGGCTTCGCGGTAGCGGAGTACCTCTTTTTCAGCGCTCTTCATTTCCAGCCAATTCCCCTGTGTGATATTTATGCTCGGCTTGATAGAGGTCATCTTGTGTGGTGACTATATTCTCTACCTCAGAGCTGGTGCGGGCTTCCTGGAGAGTGAGCGCACTGATGAGAATCCCTTCATTAGGTATGGTAGGTGCTATCCCCTTGAGCTCGGCGAGGCTTCTATTTGCTTGGTTCAATTGCTTGAGAATGCGCTTGGTCTCAAGGTCACACTGGAGAGGAAGGGTCGGAATCTGATACATACGCAGCTGATACTTCTACTTGTTTGCCTATAAAATTAAGCTATTTCTCCGAGGAGGAACTCTCGATAGGTTATGTTAAGCAAATCGGCATATCATTAACCCTATTCTCCACTATAAAAGCAGCCCGCCCCCGTCCACTCATGTTGGACGGGGGCGGGCTGCGCTTTGGGGGGCTGGGCTTACTTCTTCTTGCGCTCGCGCCAGCTCTTGATGATGGGGTAGAAGACCGTGACGCCCGAGAAGGCGAGCATAAGGATCGTCAAGCCATCGAGGCGTAGACCAGAGGAGATGATCCAGATGACCAGCACCAGCCAGAGGATGGTGATGACGACCATCTGCGTCGGGGTCAGGGGACGACGGTAGGCCATAGCGGTCGGCTCTTAGCGGCGAAGAAGCTCAGCAGCTTCGCGTGCGAAGTAGGTGAGGATGAGGTCGGCACCAGCGCGCTTGATCGAGAGCAGGCTCTCCATCATGATACGCTCGCGGTCGATCCAGCCATTGAGACCAGCAGCCTGGATCATAGCATATTCGCCACTGACCTGATAGGCTGCCAAGGGCAGGTCGTAGCGGTCGCGTGCCCAGCGGATGACGTCGAGGTAGGGCAGGGCGGGCTTGACCATGACGATGTCAGCACCTTCGGCGATGTCGCCTTCGATCTCACGCATAGCTTCACGGATGTTCGCAGGATCCATCTGGTAGCTGCGGCGGTCACCGAAGCTGGGGGCGGAGTCGGCAGCATCACGGAAGGGGCCGTAGAAGGCGGAGCTGAACTTCGCAGCGTACGACATGATGGGGAGCTGCTCGTAGCCAGCTTCGTCGAGGGCCTGACGCATGGCGGCGATACGGCCGTCCATCATATCGGAGGGCGCGACGATGTCGGCACCTGCTTCGGCGAAGGAGACCGCCTGACGGCAGAGATAGGGGAGCGTGGCATCATTGTCCACGGTATAGTGGTCGTGGAGGATACCGCAGTGGCCGTGGTCGGTGTACTCGCACATACAGATATCTGCGATGACGATGAGGTCGGGTAGAGCGGCCTTGAGCGCGCGGATACCCTGCTGTACGATGCCGTTGTGTGAATAGGCTTCGCTACCGGTGTGGTCCTTGTGCTCGGGGATACCGAAGAGCATCACCGAGAGTACGCCTACACTGTAGAGGCCTTCGCACTCCTTGACGAGCTCATCGACCGAGAGGCGGTACTGCCCAGGCATGGTCTTGATCTCCTCGCGGATGCCACTGCCGTGGACGACGAAGAGGGGAGCGATGAAGTCAGCGGGCTCAAGAGCGGTCTCACGAACGAGCGCACGGAGGTTGGGAGTCATGCGTAGGCGACGCAGACGACTGATTGGATACATAGGGCTTATGGTTGATTAGGAATACTATCTGTGGTGTGTGCTGCCGTACCGTCTACGAAGTAGGGGCTGAGGCGAATGCTATCCTCGCGGGAGAAAGGTCCCGCAGAGCGTAGGACAGCCCAGCTAAGACGCTTGCCGTGGCGTAGGATGAGCTTGCGCAGGGTGGCACTCTGCTCTCGGGAGAGGTAGGGATGCCAGGGGAGGGAGTCGGCACGGAGCTGGGGGAGGGCGAAGCGCTTCGGCGGTGTCTTGATGACGAACCATGGGCGCAGGGCGAGGAACTTATCCTCATCCATGCCGTAGACTTCCTGTAGCTGTAAGACGGTGTAGTAGCCACCGAGGTGCTCACGTAGAGCGAGGATGCGATGGGCATAGGCGGGACCGATACCCGGGACGCGCAGGAGCGTCAGCGAGTCGATGCGGTTGAGGTCAAGGCTGACGTAGTGGGCGAACTTCTCCCCTCGTGCTGCAGCTCCTGCTGGCGGGCCGACATAGTGTGGGTCACGTATGAGGCTATCGCGGTGGGGCTGCTTTCCTTCGGGTGCGTTGCTCTCGGAGGTGCTTCCCGCTTCGGTCGCCTGCATAGGCTGTTGTGGGGCGGGCGAGCTGTGCGGGGCGAAGGCGTAGAGTGCCAGCCCCGAGAGGGTGATGAGCGAGAGGATGAGTAAGAATAGGCGCTCACTGCGGCTCGTGGTGGTCTTCCTCTGACGCATCGCTGGGGTGGCTTAGCCGACGTGCTCCTCGGTGGGGGCTTCGGTGCGGGTGTGTATGGCCTCGATACGGCCGTCACGCAGCACGATCATGCGGTCGGCTTGGGCGGCAAAGTCGGGGTCGTGGGTGACGATGACGAAGGTCTGGCCGAGTTCGTCGCGCAGATCGAAGAAGAGCTGGTGAAGGCTCTGCTTATTCGCCGTGTCAAGGCTCCCCGATGGTTCGTCGGCGAAGATGACCGCAGGCGAATTGATGAGGGCGCGGGCTACGGCGACACGCTGGCTCTCACCACCCGACAGCTCGGCAGGCTTGTGCGAGGCCCGCTCCGCAAGGCCGAGACGCTCAAGGAGGCCGAGGGCACGCTCACGTACCTTCGAGCGGGACTCTCCTGCGATGAGGGCGGGGAGCATAACGTTCTCCAGTGCAGTGAACTCCGGTAGGAGCTGGTGCGCCTGGAAGATGAAGCCTATCTGGCGATTGCGGAGCTCGGCTTGACGGCGGGCGCTGAGGCGGGTGACTTCCTCCCCGCAGATCTTCAGCGAAGCACCTTCGGCAGGGGCTTCGAGTGTGCCGAGGATCTGGAGTAGGGTCGTCTTCCCTGCGCCGCTGGCTCCGACGATGGAGATGATCTCTCGGGGCGCGACGGTGAGGTCGATGCCCTTGAGGACCTCGAGTGAGCCGAAGCTCTTATGGATATGGGTAGCCTCGATGATCATAGGCTGGTAGGCTCAGTGGTGGGGTGATGCTGGATATGCTGGATGACGTAGGCCGCCAGATGACAGCCGAAGAGTGCAGGCATATAGGAGACAGTGCCAGCGGTAGAGCGCTTGCACTGCTCGCCCTCGATCTCCTTGACGGCGTCGGAGTCCGGTAGCTCCGCGGAGAAGACCACGGGGAGTCCCTTGTGGATGCCGAACTTACGCAGGCGCTTGCGCAGGGCACGTGCCAGCGTACAGTTGTAGCTCTTATTCAGGTCGGCCTGGTGGATCTGCGTCGGGTTGCTCTTGGCGCCTGCACCCATAGAGCTGATGATCGGCAGGCCGCGCTCCATGGACTTGGCGATGAGGTGCACCTTCGGGCTCAGCGAGTCGATGGCGTCGATGACGTAGTCGTAGCGGTGACGGTCGAGGAGCTCGATCATATTCTCATCCTTGAGGAAGGCCTCGATGACCTCCAGCTGGATGTGGGGGTTGATGGCGCGAAGGCGTGCAGCCAGGACGCTGGCTTTCGCCTCGCCGATGGTCTCGGTGGTGGCTACGAGCTGGCGATTGATATTCGAAGGCTGCACGATGTCGGCGTCGACGATGGTCATACGACCGATGCCTGCGCGGGCGATGAGCTCGGCTGCGAAGCCACCGACACCGCCGAGACCGACGATGAGGACGTGACACTGGGCAAGCTCGCTCACGCGCTCGTCACCGAAGAGGAGGCGGGTACGCTCGGTCCACGCCTCGGGAGGAGTCTGTTGCTGGGGCTGGTTCATTGGATGCCTCGGTCGTTGAGGGCTTGCTGGTAGCGCTTAGCATTCAGCATATGTACGGCGAAGGAAGAGGCAAAGTTGTGGTAGCCTGAGAAGTCCTCCTTAGCACACATATAGAGGTAGTCGTGGCTCTCGGCAGCGAGGACGCTGTCGATGGTGCTCGTGCGGGGCTGGATGATGAGGCGTCGGGGGCAGGCCCGTGACCTTGTAAGTATTGTAGGGAGAGTTCACCGCGAGGGTGCTCACCACGGATGCGCTTGAGGTCGAAGTTGCCGAGGGCATACTTGACCGTGGGGTCAGACTGCAGGCGCATCTCCTTGCGCAGGCGGTTGAGATAGAGCCCAGCGATACGGCGGTACTCGTCGCGCTTGCCTGATTCGCTCTCGACGATGGAGGCGAGCGTCGTCACCTCGAGGGGATTCAGCCCGAGGCGCTCAGCCTCTTCGGTGCGCTTACCCTTCCAGAAGAGCTGGTAGTGGGCTTGGAGGCTGTCGAGGACTTCGCGCCCAGAGGCAGCCCAGCGCAGGGTGTGGGGCTCGCGGATGACCTTGGAGTAGAAGGCACCAGGCTTCGTGCCATACTGCGCCATGAGAGCGGAGTCAGCGAGGAGCGTGCGGAGCGTGTCGGCCTTCACCCAGAGGTGCTGGGCGAGGAAGTCCACGAGCTCAGAGTCCTTGCGTACGGAGGGAGGCGTGAGCTTCAGCGGGCTGTCCTTCCCTTCCTTGAGGAGGGTGATGAGCTCCTGCATCGTCGTGGAGCGGAGGACGGCATAGCGGCCTGGGCGTAGCGCATCGCCCGTCTCGCTAAGACCCTGCACTGCCGCAAGGCGGTCGAAGACACGGGGGAAGCGAAGCCAGAGCTTCTTCTGCATCTGCTCACGTAGCTCGGCATAGTTGCTCCCTGGGGCTACGAGGAGGTAGGTCGTGTCGGTGGCGGGGCGACCAGCAGGTGTGGTATAGAGATAGCCACCAGCGAGGGCTGCTGCGGCTACGATGATGAGGATCAGGATGACGAAGACGCGCGTGCCTCGGCCACGACTGCGGTGGGGCGAGGAGAAGGAGCGTCGGCCATTGAGCCGCTGGTAGTGGGCTACTGAATGCTTACTCATACGGAGTGGGATGTCGGATTAGCGGAAGATATCGGCGGGCTCAGCGAGGCGCTTCAGCTCGGTACCGCGGATAGCGTAGAAGGAGGGCAGGCTCTGGGTATTGTAGTCCTGAGCTGCGGTATGGTTGAGGTCTTGGACGCAGATCCAGGGCAGAGCGCGTGAAGCATTCTTCCACAGATAGGCGTCTTGGTCTTCGGAGACTTCGAAGATGATGAGGTCGGGGTGGGCGGACTGCAGGGTGCGCAGCTCGGCGACGAGGGCGGGCGACCAGTCGCCAGCGTAGGCGGTGAAGCAGACGAGGACGGGGTGGCCCTTAGCGACCTCAGCGGTGAGGGAGCGCATCTGCCCCTTCTGGTCACGCAGGCGGATCTCGGGGAAGGCGACGACCTCCACGGGCGCAGCCGTCATCGTCGTGTCGGGATGGGCCTCACGCTGACGGGCACGCGCCATAGCGATGGAGCGCAGGCCGCCTGCTTCAGGAGCGGCGTGTAGGGGGCATTGGGGTGGAAGGCATCGTAGGCCGTGGCGACAGCGGCGAAGGCGCGGTCATCGCCAGGATGGTCGATGGAGAAGTACGTCCCGCCGAGGTAGCTCTGGAAGAGGGCGTAGTAGGCGGCAGCGCCCTTGGGGTCGCTGAAGATGTACTTGCTCGTGAGGGTATTCTTCAGCTGCGTGGAGAGCGAGTCGATACGTGCCAGAGCGATGCCACGGTCGAGGGTGCCATTATTGAGCTGTGTGAGGATCGCCTCGATAGCCTTGTCGGTGGCGGTGCGCAGCTGACCGATCTCACGGATCTGCTTATTGGCCTCGTCGCCCGACTCGATCTTGTAGGTCGAGAAGAGGTCCTTGCCCGAAGCCGAGAGGGTGAGGTGTGTGACGGAGTCGGCTGCGAAGGGGATGAAGCTCTCCCCGAGGCGCAGGCGGTAGAAGGCGGGATAGCTATGTGCCTCGCGACGGAAGCGGAAGCGACCCTTCTCGTCGAGGGTCACGGAGTCGATGAGCTGAGGTTCGTCGGTGTCGGTCGTCTCGAGGTAGAGCGTCTTGCCTGCGGCATCGGTGATGGTGCCTTCGGCGGTGAACTCATTGCCTCCGCTCTTGGAGCAGGAGCCGAGAGCGAGGGAGCCGAGGAGAAGGAGGGAGAGGCGGAGCTTCGTCTTATTCATTGTCTGCCGTGTGAGGTATGTGATAGATGGGGCTATTAGAGTGTGGGGGTGTCCCAGTGCTCGCCGGTGGCGAGGAGCATCTCCTCGGCGCGGGCGACCTCTGCGAAGAGCTCTTCGCGTGTGGCGGCCTTGAGCATAGCGATGCGTACGGGGCGGAAGTTATCGATACCCTTGAAGATCGGGCTGGCGGCTATATGGCGGCGGCTGTGGAGGATGCCACGGCGCTCGTCGAGCTTGCGGATATTGTTGTCGACGAGCTGGCGGAGTACGTCGACGTAGAAGGCCTTCGGGTGGCGGGGGGCAGGCTCGCCTGTCTGGAGGTAGTGCTTCATCTCCTCGAAGATCCAGGGCTGGCCGATGGTAGCGCGCCCGACCATCACGGCATCGACGCCGTAGGTGTCGAAGGCACGCTTGGCCTCTTCGCCCGTGGTGATGTCACCATTGCCGATGATAGGGATATGCATGCGAGGGTTCTCCTTCACCTTGCCGATGAGCGTCCAGTCGGCCGAGCCGGTGTACATCTGGGCGCGGGTACGGCCGTGGATGGTGAGGGCTTGGATGCCCACGTCCTGGAGGGCTTCGGCCAGCTCGACGATGATCTTACTATCGTTGTCCCAGCCGAGGCGGGTCTTTACGGTGACGGGGATCTTCACGGCCTTGACGATCTCGCTGACGATGCGGAGCATGACGTCGGGGCAGCGAAGCATACCGCTACCAGCGCCCTTGCCAGCGACACGCTTGACGGGGCAACCGAAGTTCAGGTCCAGCACCTCGGGGCCGGCGGTCTCGGCGATACGGGCAGCCTCGACCATAGGCTCGACCTCGCGGCCGTAGATCTGGATGGCTACGGGGCGCTCTTCGGCGCTGATCTCGAGCTTGCGCGTCGTGCCAGCGACCTGACGGATGAGGGCGTCAGCACTGAGGAACTCGGTGTAGACCATGTCTGCACCGAAGCGGCGACAGAGGAGGCGGAAGGCGGCATCCGTCACATCCTCCATGGGGGCCAGTAGTAGGGGGCGCTCCCCGAGATCGACCGTACCTATTTTCATTCGCTTATCTGGGCTATGTATTGGGAGGCCGTCGTGAGGGCCTCGTGGATATTGGGGCAGATGTAGGTGTCGCCGATGAGGTCGGCGATACCTGTGGTACGCAGGGTCTCATGGACGCTGGGGCGCACGCCCGAGAGGACGAGCTGGATACCCTCGCCCTGTGAGGTCTCGATGAGAATGCGGAGGTTGCGCACGGCCGTGGAGTCCATGAAGGGTACCTGACGCATACGCAGGATGCGCACCTTCGGGCGCGCCTTGGTGGCGAGGACGATCTCCTCGAACCGGTTGGCGATACCGAAGAAGAAGGGTCCTTCGATCTCGTAGACCTCGACGCCCTTTGGCAGGTCGAGGGCTTCCTCACGACCTGCGAGCTGGCCGTCATCCTCGGAGCTGTGCACGTGGAGCTTGTCGCGGGAGACGACGATGCGCGTGGACTCGATGATGCGGCGCATGAAGAGGAGCATGGACAGTAGGAGACCCAGCTCAATAGCTATGGTGAGGTCGAAGAGTACCGTGAGGAAGAAGGTGACGGCGAGCACGGCGATATCGCTCTTCGGGCCACGCAGTGAAGCACGTACCGAGCGCCATCCGCTCATGTTGTACGAGATGACGACGAGCACACCCGAGAGGCAGGCCATAGGGATGTAGGCCATCAGGGGCATGAGGAAGAGGAAGATCAGTAGGAGGACCAGAGCGTGCGTGATGCCTGCGATGGGCGTGCGGGCGCCGTTGTTGATGTTGGTCATCGTGCGGGCGATAGCTCCCGTGACGGGGATCCCACCGAAGAAGGGCACGATGATATTGGCTACCCCCTGGGCCATCAGCTCGGTATTCGAGCGGTGGCGCTCACCGATGACCCCGTCAGCGACGCTGGCAGAGAGGAGGGACTCGATAGCACCAAGGAGGGCGATGGTGAAGGCGGGGCCGATGAGGTGCTGCATCGTCGCCCAGCTCAGCTCGGGCACGACGAGGTCGGGGATCTTTGAGGAGATCGTATAGCGGTCGCCGATGGTGTCGAGGCCCGTGACGCCAGCATACTCCTTGAGGAGGTAGCAGACGATGGTCATCACGATGATGGCGACGAGGGAGCCAGGGACGACCTTTGTCAGGCGTGGGGTGAGCTGGATGAGGAGGATGCTCCCCAGACCGATGGCGAGCGTAGGCAGGTGGACGGAGCCGAGTGAGGAGAGGAGGACGCCCCACTTCGGTACAAACTCCTTCGGTAGACCCGTCAGCCCGAGGCCGAGGAGGTCATTGACCTGCGTGGTGAAGATGGTCACAGCGATACCCGCCGTGAAGCCTAAGATAATCGGATAGGGGATGAACTTGATGAGCGATCCGAGCTTCAGCGCGCCCATCAGTAGGAGGAGGATACCCGCCATCAGTGTGGCGATGAGTAGCCCGCCCTGACCGTACTCGCCGATGATTCCGAGGACGATGATGATGAAGGCGCCCGTAGGCCCCCCGATCTGTACGGAGCTACCCCCGAGAGCCGAGACGATGAGCCCCCCGAGGACGGCGGTGATAAGCCCCACTTCGGGCGATACCCCGCTGGCGATAGCGAATGCGATGGCCATAGGTAGGGCGACGATCCCCACGATGAGCCCCGCTAAGAGGTCACGCGTGAGGCCCTGCCGCGTGTAGCCCTTGAGGCTATCGATGAGCATGGGGCGGAAGTTCAAGCGCTGCATGTCGAGTAAAAAGTAGGTTTTCTTCCTATACGATTAAATAGCTGTTAGATTACAAAGATAAGGAAAAGCCCTCGTGCCTCTGGGGGCGCTGACCTTGTCGGCAGGGCTTTCGCATCGAAATCCTCCCATACCGTTAGCGTCTATACGCTGCATCGTCTGCACGTGTACTCCTCTTGCTCATCGCGACCTCTACATATCCTATTACTCGCCCAGTGAGGGTAGAGCCAAAGACAAGACAGGAGAAGGCGATTGCCTTCTCCTGTTATTTCGATTGAGGTAGCCCCTATGGATAGGGCGAGCTTCCGTATGCTTTACCCGAGGCTGTATAAGGAACTTCCCCTACTTCTTCACGCGTCGTAGCGTACAGACCTCAGCGTCATACGGGACAGAGAGATAATCAGGTATGATCACAGGACGATCGATTCCGACCAAGTGGCTTCGGCGTACTACTATCGTATCGTGTGCCGCATTCAAGCAGAGAAGTACATTCGCAAGTTCCTGATAAGGCTTGTCAGCTTTGCCATAGGTGAACGGTACTCTGTAAACATCTAATTGTAGCGACCTCTTCTCTGTGTCCCAGATAAGCCCCCAGCCTTTAATAAAGGAGGTGCTGGGCAGAAGGGAGCCCGTAGGGGTGATACACGCTTTACCATTCTTTGTGATTGATAACTCCAGTCCAAGAGCATCAGACCAATAGCAACTGTAATAGTTTGCCTTTTTCAGCACGATGATATGTACGCGCCAGAGGTGGTTACCAAAGCCCATGCCCTCCCATTCTCCTACGAACTTATCGAGGTCATGATGCTGATCCTCAAAGTAGTAGCCCCGAGGATTACCTCGGTTGCTATTCCACACTTGCTCAAAATCACGTAGTGCTGCGACCTGTGTCTGAGCAGAGACCCTCACTCCCGAGAGGAGCAGTACGAGGGATAAGAACCTAATTAGCTTGGTCATAGTGAAAGGGGTAGGTTCATTCGGTAAGCAGTTCGGGTGACGAGTTGGTGCATCAAGCAGGGGGAGCTTTCCCTACTTCTTCACGCGTCGTAGCGTACAGACCTCAGCATCGTAGGGGGCAGAGAGATAATCAGGCACGATCACAGGGCGATCGATCCCGATCATGCTCCTTCGGCGGACTACTATCGTATCATGTGCCGCATTCAAGCAGAGATACAGAGTGGCAAGTCCCTGATAGGGCTTGTCTGCTTTGCCATATGCGAAAGGTACTTTGCAAACGTCGGGCTGTACAGAGTTCTTTTCTTCGTCCCAGGCAAACTCCCAGCCTTGGATAAAGGAGGTCCCTGATAGCAAGCCTTTCGTAGGGGTAATACATGCCTTACCATCCTTTGTGATTGAGAGTTCCAGCCCAAGAGCATCTGACCAATAAGAGTGGTAATAGTTCGCCTTTTTCAGCACCACGATACGTACGCTCCACTGGTGGCCAACAAAGCCCGTGCCTTCCCACTCTCCTGCGAACTTATCGAGGTCGTGGTGTCGGTCCTCAAAATAGAAGCCACGAGGATTATCGTGGTTACTATCCCACACTTGCCTGAAATCGCGCAAGGCTGCGACCTTCGTCTGAGCAGAGACCCTCGCTCCCGAGAGGAGCAGTATGAGGGATAAGAGCCTAATTAGCTTGGTCATAGTGAAAGGGGTAGGTTCATTCGGTAAGCAGTTCGGGTGACGAGTTGGTGCATCAAGCAGGGGGAGCTTTCCCTACTTCTTTACGCGTCGTAGCGTACAGACCTCAGCATCATACGGGACAGAGAGATAATCAGGTATAATCACAGGACGATCGATTCCGACCAAGTGGCTTCGGCGTACTACTATCGTATCGTGTGCCGCATTCAAGCAGAGAAGTACATTCGCAAGTTCCTGATAAGGCTTGTCAGCTTTGCCATAGGTGAACGGTACTCTGTAAACATCTAATTGTAGCGACCTCTTCTCTGTGTCCCAGATAAACCCCCAGCCTTTAATAAAGGAGGTTCCGGGCAGAAGGGAACCCGTAGGGGTGACACACGCTTTACCATTCTTTGTGATTGATAGCTCCAGTCCAAGAGCATCGGACCAATAGGAGTCGTAATAGTTTGCCTTTTTCAGCACGACGATATGTACGCGCCAGAGATGGTTACCAAAGCCCATGCCCTCCCATTCTCCTACGAACTTATCGAGGTCATGATGTCGATCCTCAAAGTAGTAACCTTCAGGGTCGTTACGGTTGCTATCCCACACGCGCTTGAAGTCACGTAAGCCCACGACTTGTGTCTGAGCAGAGACCCTCGCTCCCGAGAGGAGCAGTACGAGGGATAAGAACCTAATTAGTTTGGTCATAGTGAAAGGGGTAGGTTCATTCGGTAAGCAGTTCGGGTGACGAGTTGGTGCATCAAGCAGGGGGAACTTCCCCTACTTCTTCACGCGCCGTAGCGTACAGACCTCAGCCAGATAGCCCCCAGGGGGAATATAATCAGGGATGTTCGCACTGTGCTCTATCTGGATAGTATATCCCCGCCGTATCACGATCGTGTCGTGGGTAGCATTGATATAGAGACGCAGTTCGACACTCTCCTGATAAGGCTTGTCAGCTTCCCCATAAGAGAAGAGAACCTTATAGATATTAGGATCTACAGCCTGCTTCTTCATCTCCCATCGAAGCCCAAACCCTTGAATAAAAGAGGTCCCAGGGATTAGATTTCCGGTCGGCGTGATAGCTGCCTTGCCATCCTTCTTGATTGATAGCTCTAAGCCGAGGGCATCAGCCCAATAGGAATCGTGGCAGTTCGCTTTCTTTTGCACTGCGATACGGGTACGCCACTGATAGCCACCAAAGCCAGCACCCTCCCACTCTCCAGCGAACTTATCCAGATCGTGGTGCTGGTCCTCAAAGTAGAAGCCTCGGGGATTGTCTCGATTATCTCCTGACACTTGATGGTAGTCGCGCAAGGACGCTACCTGCGTCTGAGCATACCCTTCATTCGAGGGGAGAAAGAGAGTGAAGAATAGTAAGACTGAGAACGCTCTAACGGCCGCCGAGGGGATTGGCTGGATGAGCATCTTGAATTGGCGTCCGACTTGTCGGGTAGCTTTGATCGTGTATTCTCCGAGAGTAAAGAGAGCCATAGAGTAGCTGTAAGTGTTAGATGACTCAAAGGTAATAAGTTTTCCCTTGGATTTTAGGGGAGAAAAGGGCGCGACGAGTAGCTGGATAATTTCATCCGAGTGCGGGGAAAAGTCGCGGACGAGTAGTAGAAAAGCTTTGTCTACGTGTGTGGCTCTAAAATCTACGTACGTGGATCATAGAGATTACGTGCCGAGTCCTTAGGACTACGTGCGTGGACAGAGGAAATGGCGTAGAGGAAGGGGCTTTTTCTTCGTGAGAATGCCGCTTTTTTCTCCGTTGGATGAGAAAAATCCCCGCGATAGGCGAGGGGCTCGGACTATGGCGGGGAAGAGGGATGCTGTGCTGGGGCGGGCAGGTGTGTCGTGGCTTAGCTCGGTGTCGCGCCTTCGCCTGTCTGGAGCTTCTTGCGGTACTCGGTGGGTGTGAGGCCTGTCTGCTGCTTGACGAACTTGCCGAAGAAGGCAAGGCTCGAGAAGCCCTGCTGGAAGGCAATCTCCTTAGCTGTCTTGCTTGAGTAGCGTAGCTCCTGCGTGATGGCGCGCATCGTGTACTGATGGATGAAGTGGATGGGTGTCTCTCCCGTCTGCTCCTTGATGATGCGTGAGAGGTACTTCGGCGTGAGGTTCATCAGGGTAGCGACCTCCGAGACGGAGCGTATGCGCCCGCGTTGCATGCCCAGCAGGTCGAAGAAGAGACGTGCCTGCTGGCTGGCACGGGTCAGGTCTTGCGGGGTCGCTTGGCGGAGCTCTTCGCTGACCTCACGGATGAAGGAGTAGAGGAGCGCCTGGATATGGATGTGCAGGAGTTCGTCACGGAAGAGGGGGATTGGGCGAGTGACAGAGCTTGTAGATCTGCTGGTGATAGATCTTGGTCAGGCTCAGCACTTCCTCGCTGAGGGTGTAGATGGGTGACTGGTGTACATAGTCCACGATGCTCCATACCACGGTATTCAGCGCCTCGGTCGCCTCGATGAGCTCCCATGAGAGTCCCGTGAGGACCAGATCGGCATCGCTCGAGGCGAGGCATTCCTCGATGAGAGAGCCCTCTTGGTAGCTGAACATCTGCCCCTGCTTCAGGCGATACTGCAGGCCGTCGACCGTGATCAGTGCTGCCCCTTGGCGGCAGTAGATCGCCAAGCCAAAGTGCATGCGAGCCCCTATCATCCGCTCGGGGAGCGTGTGTAGGCTATGGGCAAAGAGGAACTTGTCATGGCAGTAGTCTATGCCAGGATCTCCCTTGAAGTCATTGGTCGTCCACTCGTGGGGCTGCATGCTGTCTTGCTGATGTATCTGGGGCTGTACTTATGGGCGTAAAGGTAGGGGATATATGTGATACTTTGTGCTCGTCTAAATGTCGCATGGGGCAGGTAAAGCTTTTCCTTTCTTCGCATCAAGGGGAAGGTGTGGGAGAAAAAGCGACTATTTGCCCCCTCCGTGCAAAGGTGTAGCGCTCCTTCCCCGCGCGAGTGCGCACGCATACAGCTTGCATATATGGGCGAAAATGACGAAAATTGTAGTCTAAAAGCAGGCTATGCGAGGTAGGGTGAAGAGGTCCTTTGCCCTACCTCCCATTGCACCCCATAGCAAGACAAATAAGATGATAGAAGAGAAGTTCCAGGCCGTCGTCCTGGGCGCTGGCGAAAGCGGTGTCGGCGCAGCCCTATTATACCAGAGTCGTGGTATATCCGTCATGGTCTCGGACTACGGGCATATCGCCCCGAAGTACAAGCAGGAGCTCGAAGCCAATGGCATCCCCTACGAAGAGGGTAGCCACACCACCGAGCTCATCCTGCGTGCCGAGGAGATCGTCAAGAGCCCTGGTATCCCCGAGAAGGCGCCTATCATGGTAGCTATCCGTGAGCGTGGCATCCCCGTCATCTCCGAGATCGAGCTGGCAGGTCGCTACCTCAAGGGTAAGGTCATCGGTATCACGGGGAGTAATGGGAAGACCACGACGACGATGTGGCTGCACCACATCCTCACCGAGGCGGGTATGAAGCCCGCACTGGCTGGGAACGTCGGCTTTCAGCCTCGCCCGTCAGGTGATCCCCGACGAGCAGCCCGACTACTTCGTCGTCGAGCTGAGCAGCTTCCAGCTGGATGATATGTACAAGTTCCGCGTGCATATCGCCCTCCTGATGAATATCACCCCCGACCACCTCGACCGCTATCACTACAACTTCGAGGAGTATGCTATGGCGAAGATGCGCATCCTGCAGAACCAGACCGCAGAGGATGCCTTCATCTATTGGGGTGAAGATGAGTTCGTCTCTCGCTACGTCATGAGCCACCAGCCCATGCCGATGCAGACGCTCTCCTTCCTGACCTATCCGCAGGTAGCTCCGCTGCCGACAAGTCGGACGACAATATGATGCGCCTGCACTTCGACGGGAAGAGCTTTGAGTTCCCCATCGATCAGCTCGCACTCCAGGGGCCGCACAACCTGCAGAATGCTATGGCCGCCTCGATCGCAGCCCTGCGTCTCGGCGTCTCGCATGACGTCCTGAGACGTGCGCTCAGCGACTTCGTGAACGTCCCCCACCGCCTCGAGAAGGTCGGGGTACTCGATGGCGTGCGCTATATCAACGACTCCAAGGCCACCAACGTCAGCTCCACCTACTACGCCCTGCGCACGATGACCACGCCCTACGTGCTCATCCTCGGCGGCGAAGACAAGGGGAATGACTACATGGATATCACCGAGCTCATCACCTCTGGGGCGCGTGGGCTCGTCTTCCTCACGACCGACGTGCTGAAGCTGTACAAGAGCTTCCACGGCAAGGTGCCTCAGATCGCCTCAGCACTCTCCATGGAGGAGGCTATCGCCCACGCTCGTGAGATGGCTCAGCCAGGCGACACCGTCCTGCTCTCTCCCGCCTGTGCGAGCTTCGACCTCTTCACCAGCTACATCCATCGAGGCGACCGCTTCCGCGAAGTGGTACAGGGCCTGATCCAAGCTGAGGAGAAGCATGCCTAACGATCAGACGACCTCCCTCCAGCCGAAGGACTCGTGGCTGCGCCGCATCTTCGCGGGCAACGGCCTCATGTGGGCACTCTACTTCGTGCTCGTCTTGGTCTCGCTCTACACCGTATCGAGCGCGCTGAGCTCGGAGATCTATAAGAGCCTCTCCGTCGGGCGACTGAATCCCATCCTCAAGCATGCGCTCATGCTCGCTATCGGTATCTGCTCGGCTATCTTGCTGAGCCGATGCTCCGGGCGCTTCTATCGCTATACCCTGCCACCGCTCTCGGCGCTCCTCATGGTGGGGCTCTTCTTCGCGCAGCTCCTCTTAGGGCAGAGCACCAATGGGGCAGAGCGCTGGATCGACTTGGGCTTCATCACCATCCAGCCTGCCGAATTCCTGCGTGTCTATATCGTCATCTGGGGCGCGTATGTAGCGGGTAAGGATGTCGTGGAAGACCCGAGGAAGGAGCCTCGCTACTGGGCATACTGGGGATGGATCTTCATCCTCTCGATCATGGTGCTCTTGAGCAACCTGTCGACCTTCCTCATCATCTTCTCTTTCCTCTACCTCTACTCGTGGGTACTCAAGGCGCCTAAGCGCTTCATGTACCGCATCACGGCTATCGGTGCCATAGCGGTGGTCTTGGGTGGTGCCTACCTCTACTTAGCCCCCGAGAAGCATGCTGCCTGGTCGTGCCGTCACGTGGCACAACCGTCTGCATGGCGCCGTCAAGGAGCGCGAAGACCGCTTCGCTATCACCGACGAGAACCGTCAGGAGCAGATGGGCCGTATGGCTATCGCCAACTCCAAGCTCGTCGGTCGTGGCCCTGGGAATAGCAAGCTGCGTGACTCCCTCTCGCAGGCCTACTCCGACTACCTCTACGCCATCATCATCGAGGAGTACGGCATCCTCGGTCTGCTCTTCATCCCATCGCTCTATCTGGTGTGGATGCTCATCGGCTATCGTGAGGCGCGCAAGCAGACGAACGTCTTCCGTAGCAACCTCATCAAGGGCTTTGGCATCCTCTATCCGCTGCAGGCGCTGGTGAATATGATCGTCGCCTCGGGGATCATCACCACAGGGCAGACGCTCCCGCTCATCAGCTACGGGGGGTCGTCGATCCTGGCGACAAGCATGGCCTTCGGCATTATGATCGGGGCCTCGCGCGTCGACAAGCCCAAGCGTGAGCCCCACACGGAGGAGGCAGAGTTCACTGAGGTCACCGCGACCGAGGAGGTCGTGGAAGAGCCTCTCCCCGATACCGACACACAAGACTACGTATAGAAATATGATCCAGCGAGCTATCATCAGCGGCGGTGGCACAGGGGGGGCATATCTTCCCTGCCGTATCCATCGCCGAAGCCCTTCGCCGGCGCTACCCCGAGATCGATATCCTCTTCATCGGTGCCGAAGGGCGCATGGAGATGGAGCGTGTGCCCCAGGCGGGCTTCCCCATCCGCGGACTGAAGATCCGCGGCCTTGACCGCAAGCGCCTCTGGCGCAATGTGGGAGTCGTGCGTGACTTCCTGCGTGCGCTCATCACGGCACGCGATATCATCCGTGACTTCCGCCCCGAGATCGTCATCGGCGTCGGGGGCTATGCCAGCGCACCTACGCTGAAGGCAGCACAGAGCCTCGGCATCCCCACGCTCATCCAGGAGCAGAACTCTTATGCTGGCGTGACGAATAAGTTCCTCGCACGTCGTGCCGACCGCATCTGCGTAGCGTACCCCGAGATGGAGCGCTTCTTCCCGAAGGATAAGATCGTACTGACGGGGAATCCCCTGCGTCCTGCTATCGAATATATGCAGGACGGGCTGCGCGAAGAAGCGCTGCGTCACTTCGGCTTGCCAGCAGATACGAAGCGCGTCGTCGTCGTCATCGGTGGGAGTCTCGGCGCTCTGAGTATCAACGAGAGCATTGGTTCGCGCCTCGCTGAATGGGCTCAGTCGGGTGTCGCCCTCATCTGGCAGACGGGTAAGGGCTTCGAAGCTAAGGCGCAGGAGCTACTGAAGGCGTATGACTTCCCCGTCTACTCGTCGGCCTTCATCCAGCGTATGGATCTGGCTTATGCTGTGGCAGACGTCGTGGTGTCACGTGCTGGTGCCAGCTCGATCTCCGAGCTGTGCTTCCTCGGTAAGCCTACCATCCTGGTCCCTTCGCCTAACGTAGCCGAAGACCATCAGACGAAGAATGCGCTGGCGCTCTCGACGCGCTCGGCCGCGCTCCTCATCCCCGACGACAAGGCTCGCGAAGAACTGACGCCCCGTGCCATCGCCCTCGTGCAGGACGCTGCGCAGTGCGCTTCGCTCTCCGAAGAGATCCGCAAGCTCGCCCTCCCCGAGGCTGCTGACCGCATCGTCGACGAGGCTGAGCGCCTCGTGGCCTTCGCCCCCAAGCGATAGACCTCGTACTATAATAGCATATAAAAGAGCAGCGGCTGCGACCTCCGAGAGGTCGCAGCCGCTGCTATTTCATGAGCCTTACAGCTCGGGGACTTCAATTAGAGCTTGAAGGTAACACCGAGGTTCAGGTTGTAGAAGCCGTAGCCGAGTTCAGCGAAGCCACCGATCTTCTCTGTGAAGAAGTAGCGACCACCGAGGAAGAGGTCCAGTTGATGCCGCTGGTAGCAACAGATGCACCTACATAGTCTGAGTTAGAGGATGCCGATGCGATATCGTAAGAGAGCATCAGACCTGCGTAGGTGTCGAGCTTAGGGGCAAACTGATAGTGGAAAGCACCACGACCACCGAGGGCGATGTAAGAGAATGAGTTCTTATAGGTGCCATAGGTCTGGCTGCCTCCAGCGTAACCTACGAAGCCCCCAACAGAGATAGACCCGTTGTTACCGTTGATGAGGTTGTCAGCGACACCGTAGTCAAGGCTTACAGAGAGGGGGGGGATAGAGAGGCCTGAGTAGTAAGAGCCGAGACCAACACCAGCGTTGATAGCCGTGGTACCCTTGTGGAATACTTCCTGAGCGTTAGCGAGGCTGACACTACCGATGAGAGCGAGTGCAGCAAGGAATACTTTCTTGAACATTAGGTTATAGGGATAAGTGAATTGTGAAATCGCGAGAGTAACTCTGGTGAATCCAAAGGCTCTGCGCGACAAAGATAGTAGGAAACCTTTAGAGAGCCAACTACACTCGATTAGGGCTGAGTGCGTTGCGTGTCTCTAAAGGTTTGGGGCGGTTACTTCGCTTCGCTCTTGGGGAGGAAGCGACTGAGGAGCATGTAGCCCACGACACCAGAGATGATCGTGCCGGCGAAGATACCGAGCTTAGCTTCGTTGAGGAGCTGTGCCATCTCGGGGCCGTCGTAGGCGAGGTTCGCGATGAAGAGCGATACAGTGAAGCCAATACCGCCGAGGACGGCGAGGCTGATGAGGCGGGGGAGGTTCATGCCTTCGGGCCAAGCACAGAGCTTCACACGGATAGCCACGTAGGTGAAGAGGCTGATGCCGACGGTCTTCCCGAGGAAGAGGCCGAGGAAGATAGCCAGAGGCAGGCCTAAGAGCATGTCGGCAGAGACACCTCCGAAGGACACACCGGCATTGACGAAGGCGAAGAGGGGGAGGATGAAGTAGTCTACCAGAGGCTTGAGTGCGTGCTCAAGGGTCTGGACAGGGCTGATAGCCTGCCCTGCGGTGCTCTTGATCTCAGCGATGCGCTCGAGCTGGTCGTGTGAGAGGATGACTGCGCGCTCAGCCTCACGGGCTTCGGTAGAAGGTCGCTGGTCTGCTCGTGGAGCTTGCGTGAGAGCTCGCGGATGTGGACCTTCGAGGCCTGCGGGGGATGCAGAGAGCTACGAGTACGCCAGCGATCGTGGGGTGGATACCCGACTGCAGGAAGAGTGCCCAGACGGCGATACCTGCGATGATATAGGGCTCGAGAGCGGTGACGCGCAGGCGACCGAGGAGGAAGAGGAGGGCGACGAGTGCGAGACCAATACCCAGTGGCAGGAGTGATACGCCCTTGCTATAGAAGAGGGCGATGACGATGATCCCGCCGATGTCGTCTGCTACGGCCAGCGTGGCGAGGAAGACGTACAGGCTCTTCGGTACACGACCACCGAGGGAGCCGAGGACGGCCAGAGCGAAGGCGATATCCGTCGCCATGGGGATAGCGGCACCGAGGCTCTCAGGGTGATTGGGGGTCACACCGAGGAAGAAGAGGACGGGGAAGACCATACCACCGAGGGCAGCGATGACGGGGAGGATGGCTTTCTTGGGCGAAGAGAGTTCGCCGACGAGGAGCTCTTGCTTGATCTCCAGCCCGACGAGGAAGAAGAAGATCGCCATCAGGGCATCGTTGACGACCTGACTGATGGTCATCGTGTGGCCCATGTGGCGGAAGAGCTCAATGCCGCCGATGATGACCTGGACGGGGTAGTGGAGGAAGTGCTCGTAGCTGGTGCTCCAGGGGGAGTTCGCGATGGCTACGGCGATGATGGTCGCCAGGAAGAGCAACATCGAGGGGTTGGGGCGCAAGGCCGAGAGACGCTGTCGTAGAGAGGGCCTTTGAGCGGGAGTCGTACTCATCTTTGTTTTAGAGGTTTGTAATGAAGGTATTGCATCGTGCGTACGTCGGTGTTTGAGGACGATTCAATGCGAAGAAGAGCATGGCGAGGGGGTGTGCCTGCTATGTCCCTGACCTATATCGCAAAGTTAGCGTATTTACAGTAAACAGCCGTGATAAGACGCGGAAAGATGGTGCTTCGTCTCTCATAGGAAAAGCCTGCGGAGCGAGCGGGTGTAGAGTGTGAGCACCTATAGGATAACGTGAGAGGGGCACGGGTTGTTCTACCACTATAAAATATCGTGCGCGCGCATCGCACGCACGCGAGGGAAATACTCCTTCTGTAAATGCTTGTAGTATAGGACTGTGCGGAGGGGTGATTCCGACCAGTACTGGTCGGCTCAGTGAGCAGTACTGGTCGCGACATGGAGTAGTACTGGTTACTCATACTGACCAGTACTGCTTCGATTGGTGACCAGTACTGGTTGCTTTTCCCCCTTCGCAAAGGTTGTTGCTCCGCATAGGGATAAAAGTTGCGGACGAGTGGCAGAAAAGTTTGGACTACGTACGTGGCTCTAATATCTACGTACGTGGATCTTTGGGTTTGCGTGCCTGGTCTTTAAGACTACGTGCGTAGATGCGGAAAAACCACTACGTGAAGGCGCTTTTTTCTTCACGAGAAGGACACTTTTTCCTCCGCTGTATAAGTGGAATACTCACGATAAGGCGAAGGGCTTGCTCGGTCACTTCGGAGAGGTATATCGGGGAGCTGGGCGTGCGATGCCTTAGCACAATTAGTAGAGGACAGGACTCTCGGCGACAGTCTCTCGTAGAGGCTCCGCGAGAGCGTGCGTGCTGCTATTGTGGCGAGGGATATGGGAAGGGCTTCGCCGTAGGTGGGAGCGTGGGGTTTAGGAAGGGGCGGTATGTACACCTCTATAATTGTGTGGTCGGGGCGATTTCGAGGGTTGATTTTTAGGAATATGGGAGGTGGGGAGTTGTGTGAGTCTGTGTTTTTGAGATCTACTCTTTACAGGAAAGTACGTCAAGTTGCCTCAGAAGGGGCTCTGATCTCAGTCAAATGTCCATAGGTTTGAGTGATTTTTGCGTGTTTAATGATATTGTATTACTTTATGATGCCTCATAGTGAGCCTATTTGCCTATACCTTGCGCCATCCACATACACGGAGTCCTTCTTACGAAGGGCTTAGGGGGCGTTTTTTGTATTAGGTGCACACCGTCCCACCCGTGCTCAGGCAGAGCGCCAGCGTGGTGGGTATGAGCGAAAGACAACGAGTAGAATAACAATACGATCGAGGTCGCATGAGATTAGTTACAATGTTACTTGCGGGAGGATGGTTCCTAAGCTCCATCGTCACCGCCCAGGCCGCTTCTCCCAGCCTGGCCACATCATCGGGAGGCCATGCTACGCAGCAGAACCCAACGTCTTCGCTGAACGTCTTCAGCGGTACCGTATATGATGAGAATGGCGAGCCTATGCCACTCGTCACCGTCCAGATCTTGGGTCAGACTGGTGGCTTCATCACGGATAGCAAGGGGCACTTCGAGTTCAAGACGAAGAATGCCACCGAGCGCGTACGCGTCACCTTCATGGGCTACAAGGCTAAGGCCGTCACCCTACGTGGTGGTACGCCCCAGCGCATCGACCTCGAGCCAGACAATCAGACGATCGAATCGGTAGTCGTCACCGGCTTCACGAAGAAGGATAAGAAGAGCTATACGGGGGCGCAGACGACTATCAAGTCAGAGCAGCTCCTCTCGGTAGGTACGAAGAATCTCCTGCAGGGCCTCGAGGCCTTCGTCCCAGGTCTGCAGGTCGTCCAGCAGAATAACCTCGGATCGGACCCCAACGCCCGTCCTGAGCTGAACCTTCGTGGTCGTGCTACCTTCTCAGGCGCAGCTAACCTCCCGCTCTTCGTCGTCGACGGGGCGATCGTGGATGTCGAGTATATCTACGATATGGATATGAATACCATCGAGAGCGTCACCGTCCTCAAGGATGCCTCGGCCTCGGCGCTCTATGGTGCTAAGGCTGCTGCAGGGGTCATCGTCATCACGACGAAGCCTATCAGCGAGGGAGCTATCCGCGTGAACTATAGCGGTACCCTGCGTCTCTCGATGCCCTGACCTCAGTGACTACCACCTCCTCACGCCCCAGCAGAGCTCCAGTATGAGGACTTGGCAGGCCTCTACAAGGCTGGTGGTACAGCGATGCTCCCCTCCTTTGACCAGCAGCATTTCAACGACCAGCGTCGTGACCGCGTCGTGCGTATGATCCAGAGCGGTACGAATACCGACTGGCTCGCTAAGCCCCTGCGTACCGGTGTCTCACACTCTCATACGGTCAGTGCCGACGAGGGGGACAAGTACGTTCGCTACGGCCTCTCGCTCCGCTATGGCAATGAGACGGGGGTCATGATGCAGTCCGCACGTGAGCGTCTCTCGGGGACCTTCAAGCTCTCCTACAACAAGCAGGGGAAGTTCTTCGCCTCGAATACGCTGACGGTGAACCGCTCTACGTCGCAGGATCCCAGCTACGGCTCCTTCTCGAACTTCTCGAAGCAGAACCCCTACCAGTCGCCCTATGATGCGAATGGTGAGCTGCTCGCAAAGCTCGAGCATGATCTGGATAATCCGCTCTATGAAGCCTCTCTCGGGAGCTTCAACCGCGCTGGGAGCATGGACTTCCTGAATACGACGACGGCGCAGTACTGGATCGATCGCAACCTCCGTATCGATGGGGACTTCTCCTTCACCACGCGCAATAACTACTCGCGTAGCTTCAAGTCACCCCTCTCCTATACGTTCCGTAATGAGAGCGACCTGACGAAGAAGGGCTCGATGACTGAGAACCTCGGTCGTGGTCTGAGCTTCCTCGGTAAGCTGATGGTGTCCTACAACCGTACCTTCTTCGAGGCTCTACGTCACGTCGATGGCGGGCTCGAGCCTCGAGGTCCACGACGGCGGACAACAGTAGCTATACCAGCCTCGGCTTCTACTCGGACGTCCTTGGGCACCCCAACTTTGCCCTCGGCTATGGGGGTAGCGCCCGTCCCTCGGGCTCTGAGTCGCTCGCTACGGCTGCCGGCTTCTTCTTCAACGGGAACGCCATCTACGACAACCGCTATTCGGTGGACGTCGTCTATCGCTACGAAGGCTCCTCGAAGTTCGGTAAGAACCAGCGCTTCGCTCCCTTCTGGTCACTCGGTACGGCTTGGAACATCCACAATGAGAAGTTCTTCGAGGGCAATAAGAATATCCAGCTGCTCAAGCTCCGTGGGAGTATCGGGTATCTGGGAATATCTCCTTCGACCCCTATCAGGCCCTCGACCTATACCTATAACAATCGTATCAACTATATCGTAGGTGCTGGCTCCGTGCCCTTGGCTATCGGGAACCCCGATCTGAAGTGGGAGCGTACGCTCAGCAAGAACGTCGGTCTTGACCTCACGCTCTTCAAGAACCGCTGGGACCTCACCCTCGATGCCTATCAGAAGACGACGGACAACCTCCTGCTCGACGTCTCTCTCGCCCCCTCGATCGGTGCTGTCACCGCTCGTCAGAATGTAGGGGAGGTGGAGAACAATGGTATCGAGTTCCAGACGCGTGTCGTCCCCATCCAGACGAAGGACCTGCAGTGGTCGCTCTCGCTGAACTACTCCTACAACCGCAATAAGGTCAAGAAGGTGAGTGATGCTCTCAAGGCGCTCAACCAGAAGAACCTCGGTGTCGACTCCCTCAACCGCGGTACGAGACCCCTGCCTCTCTACGAGGAAGGTGAGTCCCTCACTGCTCTGAAGGTCGTCCCCTCAGCTGGTATCGATCCTGCTACGGGTAAGGAGATCTATATCAAGCGAGATGGTAGCTACACCTTCACCTATGATCCCAATGACCGCCGCGTCTTCGGCGACACATCACCTTGGGCCTATGGCTCGCTCACCTCGTACCTGATGTACAAGGGCTTCTCGCTGAATGCGAACTTCGGCTACTCCCTCGGTGCTACGGTCTACAACGCTACGCTCGCCTCTCGTGTAGAGGGTACGACGCCCAAGCAGAATGCTGACCGTCGCGTCCTCGAGAGTCGCTGGAAGCAGGCTGGTGACGTCACCCGCTATCGTGACATTGCCTCTACGGAGAGCCCCTATCAGACGAGCCGCTTCATCCAGAAGGAATACTACTTCACGCTGCGTAGTCTCTCTCTGGCCTATGAGACCGAGGCCGCTTGGGTCAAGAAGCTCCATATGCGCCGTGCACGCGTCGAGCTCCTCACCAACGACCTCTTCTATCTCTCCACGGTCAAGCGTGAGCGTGGTCTGGACTATCCCTTTGCTCGCAGCGTAGAGATGTCTCTGCGTCTCTCCTTCTAACCCTAAATGAGAAGTGTGTTTATGAAGAAGACAGCTTTATATATAGCCTTCGGAGCGCTTAGCCTTGCGGCTCTGCCTTCGTGCAATAAGTTCCTCGATGTTCAGCCTAAGGGTACCCTCCTGCAGGAAGTCCAGTTCTCTTCACTCCAGGGGTATTACGATGCCTTCTATGGTGTCTACGGGACGATGGCTAAGTCTGACCTCTACGGGCAGCGTATGACGAACGGCTTCGTCGACGAGCTCGCTCAGATGTTCGGCTCTACGGGTGCGACCTCGACCTCAGTGAAGACCCGTGCTTACAACTACACGGACGTGTCCGTGAAGTCCGAGATCTACAGCCTGTGGCTCGGTCAGTACCAGGTCATCTCCTACGTCAATAATATCCTGGCGAACCTCGAGTCGCCCTCCTTCAGCAGCAGCCACCTCTCCCAGCTCAAGGGGGAGGCACTCGGTCTGCGTGCCTTCCTGCACTTTGACCTCGTGCGCCTCTTCGCCGAGGACTACCAGAGAGGCAAGGACTCACGCGGTATCCCTTACTCGTATGACTACAACCTCAAGAACCGTACGGTCTACACCGTCGCAGGGACCTATGAGAATATCCTCAAGGACCTCGACGAAGCTGAGCGCCTCCTCTCCGATATCGATGAGACGGTGAGCCTTGAGGGTACGCAGTCTACGGACTTCTGGTCACGCCGTGCCATCCACTTCAATAAGTATGCGGTCTACGCTACCAAGGCGCGTGTCTATCAGGCGATGGGGAACTCGGCAAAGGCCGCTGAGTACGCCAAGAAGGTCACCGATCATACGGCGAGCTTCAAGCTCGCAGGTCGTAACTCCTTTGAGTCTGTTCGCCGCTTCCCTGCTACGGGCGAGCTGATCTTCGGGCTCTATGCGAATAGCTTCCTCGATGACTTCGCTAATCGCTTCCTGAAGAATGTCGCTGGTACCGATGAGGGTGTCCAGGCACACAGCCGAAGCGTCCTCGATCAGCTCTATGCTGTCACGGGAGCGGCTGCGGGTGCTATCGACAATCGTCAGGCAGCCTTCTACCGCAATGTAGATACCTACCAGCAGTTCATCCGCTTCGCGTCCAGCTCGGAGGAAGCTACGGCTGCAGCGACTGCGCAGCGCGGGCTGACCCTGATCCGTCTGCCAGAGATGTACTACATCCAGGCCGAAGCCCTCTACTCCTCCGATCCTACGGCAGCGCTTGCTGCTCTGAATAAGGTGCGCGAGGCCGTGGTCTGAACGCCCCTCACCTCGAGCGACCTGCCCACGCAGGTGGACTTCAAGGCTGAGCTTGTCAAGGAGTATATGCGTGAGATGCCAGGGTGAAGGGCAGATCTTCCCTGCGCTGGAAAGCACTTCAACTCCCTCCTTCCTGACCTCCTCAGGAGCAGTACGATCCAGCCCAGCTCAGCATCTTTGTCCTGCCCTGGCCTACGGATGAGCTCACCTATGGTAACAAGTAAAAGCCCACGACAATGAACAGAAGATATTCACTGGCCTCGCTTGCCCTGGCCGCTCTCGGCCTCCTCAGCGCTTGCTCCAAGTCGGACATCTACGACGGAGAGTATAGCAAGGATGGCTACTACAATGAGTCACGTGTGATCTACTTCCCTAACTCGGGGGCAGATACCATCGTCGTACAGAACCTCGCACTCCTCGAGGACAACAATGGGAAGGTCCCCTTGACCTTCGATGTGAACCTCCTCGGGAAGCTCTCCTCTTCGCCCCTGAGCTATAAGGTGGAGTTCGACAAGTCGCGCTCTACCGCTACGTCGGGCGAGCAGTTCGACGCGCTGCAGGATAGCTACACGATCGCAGCAGGCTCCATCAAGGGCTCCTTCACCCTGCAGCTCAATCGCTCGAAGATCTCGACCGTGCAGCAGGAGAATGGGAAGTACATCGTCACTCGTGACGGTGTCCGTACCCTCCTTGATGCCCTCTCGGATATGAAGCCTGGTGACGTCCCCCTCCTGAAGTACGACACGATCACGCTGCATCTGTCTTCTACGGCAGACCTACGTACAGCGCTCGATAAGCGCAATACAGTCGTCCTCTGCGTGACGAATCAGCTCGAGATCCCCTTCTGGTGGGGCTTCTTCGAAGATGTCTATCTCGGGAAGTATAGTGAGGGGAAGTACCGTATGCTCATCAATGCCTACGGCATCCCCAAGAATGGGGTAGACCCTGTGCAGCAGGCACTCTACAGCCCTGACGCCAATATACTGTATCCCCTCCTGCTCCGCCTCGAGAAGTATATGGATGAGCATGGTGAGAATAAGCCTAAAAAGCTGGTGGAGCTCCTATCTCAGTATCGCTAACCTCACAGAGTACGAATGAAGATGAATAAGATCTATAAGTCACTGGGCCTTCTCCTGGCCCTCTCACTCTTCTCCTCCTGCTACAAGGACCACTCGGTCAATGGCGATCACCCTCTGGCCGTCGTCGAGGTAGCAGAGCCCATCGCCTCGGTGCAGACGGCTACCTTCGGTGAGGTCACCGTGATCAAGTCGCCCGCATATACCATCACGACGGGCGCATCTGTGACGCCCTCCTATGAGTGGATCGTCGATGGCGTGGTCGTCTCTACGGAGAAGGATCTCTCCTATAGCCCTACGAGCTATGGTAAGCATGATGCCCGTCTGCGTATGTACACGCCTGATGGCTCCTACTTCTACCGCTTCACTATTGACGTGCCCTTCCGCTATGTCGACGGGCTGTACGTCCTGGCGAGCAACGAAGGGAAGACCATCCTCTCCTACCTGCCTGGCGGGGAGAAGACGGATGCCTTTGACCTCGACGCCTTCGGGCGAAGCAATCCTGCCATCGATATGACGGGGGATCCCCAGTCGATGGTCATCTACCGCTATGTCCCTGGTGCTGGTGCCTCTTCGTGGTTACCTCGGGATCAGCCTGGGTCTCCCTACGCGCTACTACCGTGTGTCGGCTGACTCGCTGAAGGTCCTCTCGCCTCGTATCTCCTTCACGAACCCCGTAGATTTCAGCCACGCCAGTGGCAATCAGGCTACGGTCAAGGAGTACTTCATCTCGGGGGCTAACGTCTGGGAGATGGACAAGACGGGGAATATCCCTGCTAAGAAGCAGGATAGTCGTCTCTCACGCGTAGCTCCAGGCTATTCGCTCGCCCCGGCTATCGTGAACTGGCGAGCCTTGACGGGTACACGTCTCAGCGAGGGGATGGCCTTCTTCGATAATGCGGGGAGCAACCTCCTGTATGTGAGCTTTGGTTGGAAGGGTATCGTAAAGAAGGTGCGTACCTTTACGACGAGTGCCACCTCTGGTGATACTTCTGAGGAGAACCCCTTCAAGGATATGACGCTTATCGATATGAAGAGTGCGGGTGAAGGGAACTATACCTATAACTACACCCTGCTGCTGCTCAAGCGTAACACGGATAACAAGTACTTCGTCGCTCGCCTCACGGCTGGGGACTTCGCTCAGTCGCAGAATGTCGATGGTGCTACGGTCTCCATAGTTGAGTTCACCGAAGGCACGCCTACACATCTGCAGCCTAACCTCGGTGGTACGGCTGCGCTCGTAGCGACTGCGGACAAGGTGTACTTCTACAATATGGCGAACGCCACGGCGACGACCCACCCAGCTTGGATCTCGCTCCCCGCAGGGCAGACGATCGCTTCGATGGCTCTGACGTCGGACAACCGCCTCTTCATCGGGGCTAACGGTACAGGCACAGGTCTTGTCGGCTCGATCTACAGCTACAATGTAGCGGGCATTACCCCCGTCCTCCTCAAGTCTGAGGAAGGTATCACGGGTAAGATCAAGCAGATCGTCTACCGTCAGTTCAACAACTAACATCATACCTCCTCTCCGCGCCCTACCCCGCGGGGAGGAGGCTCGCTCCTCCGTCGCCCCAGTAGCCCCTTCCTCCACGGATAGGGCTGCGGGGCTTCGGTCGTCCTTTGTGGCTTAGCCGAGAGAAGGGTGTACCGCAGGAGCAGGAGGCCCTTCAGCCTCACCCTCCACTGAATCAAGTATCACACTATAATCCCCATCCATGCACAAGAGTTGTATCCGATGCCTGCTCGTGGCTACTGCCATCTCTGCGGGCTCCCTCAGCCTCGCTGCGGCTCCCTCAGCTCTCTCTTCTCGCGCCTTCGGTGACGACACCAAGAAGGAGAAGAAAGAAGAAGACAAGTACACGAAGTTCTTCAAGGACAAGAAGGTCGAGACCGCCCGCGGAAAGTTCGTTACCCTCCACAAGATCGATGGTAATGTCTACCTCGAGCTCCCCACGAAGTACCTCGGCAAGGAGCTGATGATGGGTGCCAAGATCACCTCGACTACCGACCCCGATTATCTGGCTGTCGGCTCGATGAACTCCGCTCCTATCGTCTTCCGCTTCGAGAAGCAGGACAGCGTCATCGTCATGAAGGCACCCAACTCCATCGTCTATCGCCGTGACGCTTCGCCCGAGCTGCAGAAGGCACTCGAGCTGAACTACCGCGACCAGTCGGTAGAGTCCTTCACCCCCGAGGTGTACAAGGCTGATAGCTCCGCTGTCGTCCTGAAGATCAATTCGCTCGTCACGGAGTCCAGTCCCTTCTTCGAGATCGTCCCCTCGCAGCAGGGTCCCTTCAAGATCACCTCTTCGCGCAATAGCAACCTGACCTTCGTCAAGGGGCTGAAGTCCTTCGACTCCAACGCCAGCGTCCGTGTCGAGATGAACTTCTCCGTGAACGCTTCGCTCATGGGTGTGCTCACCGTGGCTAAGGATATGCCTCTGACGGCTGAGGTGACCTATACGATCCTCCCCGTAGAAGCCTCCAACGCCATCCCCCGCTTTGCTGATGCCCGCGTAGGCTATCAGACGACGCGCAAGGTCTCCTTCCCCGACTACCTCGACCAGAGTGAGCCCGTCTATCTGGCACACCGCTGGCAGCTCGTCCCCAAGGATAAGAAGGCCTACGCTAAGGGTCAGCTCACTGAGCCCGAGAAGAAGATTGTCTTCTATCTGGATAGCGCCTTCCCCGCCAGCTGGCAGCGCCCCATCCGTGAGGGTGTCCTTCGCTGGAACAAGGCCTTCGAAGCCGCTGGCTTCCGCAACGCTATCGAGGTACGTGACTTCCCCAAGAACGATAAGCAGTTCGATCCCGACAACCTCGAGTACTCTTGCATCCGCTACATCCCCAATAGCCAGGAGACGATAGCTGCCTCCAACTGGACGGATCCCCGCACGGGTGAGATCTTCAGCGGGAACCTTATGATCTATAATAATGTAGAGGCCCTCTTGCACAAGCAGCGCTTCATCGGTACGGCTGCTGTCGACCCACAGGTGCGCTCGTCTCGTCTGCCACAGGCCCTCTTCGAAGAGTCGCTCTCGCAGCTCGTCACGCAGGAGATGGGGAGCATCCTCGGTCTGCTGCACAACTACGCTGCTTCGGCATCCTACACGACGGACCAGCTCCGCTCGGCTAAGTTCACGAAGGAGTCGGGGCTCACACCCTCTATCCTCGACGGTGTGACCTACAACTACCTCGCTCAGCCTCTGACAAGGGGGTACGCCTCATCAACGACCAGCTCGGTGTCTACGACCTCTTCGCTATCGACTGGGGCTATCGCTACTTCGACCTCCAGGGCGATCCCGCTGCTGAGGCTAAGGAACTGCTGAGCCGCGTCGACAAGCGTGCTCGTGAGCCTTACCTCCGCTATGCTCCTGAGCAGCGCTACGCTGTCGACCCCACCGTCCGCACCGAAGACCTCGGTAACGATCCTATCAAGACGGCCGAGCTTACGATGAAGAACCTTGCCTTCATCCAGTCGAACCTCTCCAAGTGGATCACCAACGACCCCGACAGCCGCAAGAAGAAGAGTCTCTATCTGGCTATCGTACAGGGCTACTACCTCCAGCTCAAGAATGCTATGAGCCTCGTCGGTGGTGTCGTCTGTCAGGAGAGCCGCCTCTCGACGAGCCTACCCCGCTATCAGGTCGTGCCTAAGGCTAAGCAGCGCGAAGCCTTCCAGTGGCTCCTCCGTCAGGCTAAGGACTTCCAGGGTAAGGCTGACCGCAACTTTGAGCGTAAGGGCTTCATCGACGTGAGCTACTACGACCAGCTCCTCGAGTTCCTCGTCAAGGATATCTATGACCTGCGCTCACGTATCATCATCGCCTCGCAGGTAGACTCGAAGACGTATAGCCTCGGTGAATACTTCGACGACCTCTATCAGGCTACCTTCGCCTCGACCATCGCTGGCAAGAGCCCCAACCACATGGAGCGTCTCCTGCAGATCGCCTTCATCGACAAGTCTATCGCTGGTACGGTCAATCCCCGCAACGCTACGCCTGGTATGCCCTACAGCTTCGCCGGTGCACCCGCCTCTGTCGGTGGCAAGCTCATTAGCCTCACCTCTACGACGGACTACAGCGATGCCCTCAAGTCTGGCCGCGTCAACTATGGTGGTGGCGACCCCTCGGCAAGCATCTATCCTATGGCCAACGTCCCTGCCCTCGACACGTCAGAGCGAGTACATGACGCTGCCCTTCTGAAGGTACGCCCTCTGCTCGAGCAGCGCGCTGCCTCCACGACGGACCGCACGCTCAAGGCCCATTACCAGACCTTGGCCTTCAAGGTCGCGAAGCTCCTCGATGCTAAGAAATAGACTACCCGAAGATGATCAATAGAAAGATAGCACTCCTCCTCTCCGTAGCGACCCTCACGCTGGCTCCTGCTACGGCCCACGCGGGATCTTCGACTTCCTCAAGCGGAAGAAGAAGCCCAAGACGGAGAAGGCACCCGAGAAGAGTGCCTACGAGAAGATCCTCACTGATAAGCCCATCGTCTCGGCTAAGGGCGACTTCCTCACCCTGCACAAGACGGACAATAAGCTCTACGTCGAGCTCCCTGTCAAGACCATCGGCAAGGAAATCCTCGTCGCCGTCACCCTCTCCTCCATCTCCAATCCTCAGCTCGGGATGGTCGGCTTCAAGAACTCCAACCCCGTGCACATGCGCTTCGCTCAGCGTGACAGCGCTATCGTGCTCGAGGCGGTGAACTCCGACCCCTACCTCACCGGGCAGCTGGAGAAGGAGCTTCGTCCGACCTTCGCTCCCAGCTACACGGACCTCGCCCTCTATAAGTTCCCCATCAAGGCGTGGAACAAGGATAAGTCCGCCGTCGTCTTCGACATCACCTCGCTCGTCACGAAGGATCAGAAGTACTTCCCGCTGATCGGGAAGAGCCTCGGCTCCTATCAGGTGCAGTCAAGCCTGCAGAGTGACCTCGGCTACATCCGCGAGATCAAGGCCTTCGAGGACAACGTCTCCATCAAGATCGACCGCAGCTACCGCATCACCCTCAACTCCTCGCGTGGGGGCAAGAGCCCGCTGAAGGACTACCCCGTGACTCTCGGGGCGACCTTCACCATCCTGCGCCTGCCCGAGGAGCCGATGACGCCCCGTCTGGCTGATACGCGTATCGGTGTCTTCCACATCTCGAAGAATGCCTACGACCCCGAGTCCAAGCAGATCGAGGCCGTGCGCTTCGCTAAGCGCTGGCGCCTCGAGCCCTCGGATGTAGCTGCATACAAGGCAGGTCAGCTCGTTCGTCCCAAGAAGCCCATCGTCTTCTACGTCGAGAATACCTTCCCCGCAGTGTGGAAGGCTGCGATGAAGGAGGGTACGCTGCGCTGGAATAAGGCTTTTGAGGCTATCGGCTTCAAGGACGCTATCGAGGTGCGTGACTTCCCCACGGATGATCCCAACTTCGACCCCGACAACCTCAAGTACAACTGTATCCGCTACGTACCCATCGCTACCGAGAACGCTATGGGCCCCAGCTGGGCTGACCCCCGCACGGGTGAGATCATCAATGCCTCGGTACTTGTCTGGAGTGATGTCTCGAAGCTGAACAACAACTGGCGCTTCATCCAGACGGCTCAGGTCGACCCCCTCGTGCGCGCGATGAAGCTCCCCGATACGCTGATGTCCAAGTCGCTCAAGTACGTCATCGCACACGAGATCGGCCACACCCTCGGCTTCATGCACAACATGGCTGCATCGGCTGCATACTCTATCGACTCGCTCCGCTCGCCCTCCTTCACGGCAGTGCACGGTACGACGCCTTCGATCATGGACTATGCGCGCTTCAACTATGTTGCCCAGCCCGAAGACCGTGCTGTGAGCCTTGACCCTCCCACCGTCGGTACGTACGATAAGTATGCCGTCGACTGGACCTACCGCTACTTCCCCGACAGCAAGGGTAATCCCATCGAGGAAGCTCGCTATCTCAATGAGCTTATCGAGAAGCATGCTGCTGACCCCGAGTATCGCTATGGCCTGCAGCAGGGTCGGCGATTACCGCTACGACCCCTCTTCTATCGAGGAAGACCTGTCGAATGACCCCATAGCTGCCAGCACCCTCGGGCTGAAGAACCTCAAGTACATCATCGCTCATCTGGGTGAGTGGTTCCCACGCGATGAGGAAGCTCAGCATCGTGCTACGCTCTACGAAGGTATCTCCGATCAGGCCCTGCGCTACGTCTCGAATGTCTTCATCAACGTCCCTGGGATCTACCTCTATCAGACGAGCGAAGCCTCTGGTCTCCCTCGCTACAAGGTCGTGACCTAAGGCTCAGCAGAAGGCTTCGGCTATGTGGCTCCTTGATCAGGCGCTCTCTATCGACAGCCTGCGCAACGATGCGCTCGAGGCTACGATGGGTGAGCTGGGAGGCTCTTCGCCCTACGTCGTCGTCGGTGTTATGACGCGTGCTATGGCGATCCGCAATATCAACAACCTCTGTATGAGCTACTACCTCGACTCGACGTCTTACTCTCCTATGGAGTATGCCGATGATGTCTATGCTCGTGTCTTTGCGAAGACCGAGGCTGGTCGTGAGGATCTCACTGCCGCTGAGAAGCATCTGCAGGAGCTCTATGTCCGCTACATCACCTCTTATACGGAGGATCTTGTAGCGAAGACCACGGGTCGCTCTGCTCTGACGATCGCTGAGCTTACGGGCTTTGCCAAGGCTGGTGAGCCTGTCCGTACCGAGGGTATGAGCGATGAAGAGTTCATCGCCCTCTTACCTAAGCTCCGCGGCTCGCACTTCTGCTCGCTGGATCACGACCATTCGGATGATCTGCTCGCGAAGCTTGATGCTGTCGGTTACCTCAACTTCGGGAATAGCTACGGTGAGCCTGCTGACCTCTTCACCTCTGCGATCAATATGACGGGCGACCTCTATCTGCCCCTGCAGTATCGCGCTGAAGAGCTGCTGAAGAAGGCCCTCGCCTCTGCGAAGAGCGAAAGCCTGCGCATGCACTACCAGACGCTCCTGCGCAAGCTCGAGAAGATCACGAAGTAGCCCTCTCGACTGCTCCTTTACCTTAAGTCCTCCCCTCATCTCTCTTGAAGAGTGAGGGGAGGACTTGTTTTTTGTAGACTCGGCTAACTTTGTATCCATGAAACGTCTCTTCCTCTCCCTCTTGGCGTGCCTTATGTTTGCCTGTCTGGCCGAGGCGCAGCGCACGCACGACACCATTTACCTCAAGAATGGCTCGATCCTTTATGGTCAGATCATCGAGGAGCTCCCCGATACGCAGGTGAAGATTCGCCTCCGTGATGGCTCCCTCCTCATCTGTCCCTATTCCGACTTAGAGCGTATTGAGTACTCCACGGGGCGAGCTTCTCTCTATGAAGAGCCTCGTGAGCCTTATCTTAACTGGCATTTTGATGCGGGGTACCTTTTCGGGCCTTCTGATCGCCAGCATATAGGGGCGTTCGTGAGCTACGGGGCTCGCTTCAGCCGAGCTCTCTTCCTGGGCCTCGGTTCGGGCGTCTTGTGCGATGTGGCTAAGTCGGCAGATCTGGTGGTCCCCATCTATGGGCATCTGCGTGCTTACCTCCCCATCCATGGCCCGATCAAGCCCTTTGTGGATCTGCGTCCTGGCTATGGCTTCACTTTGGTGAATAGATTCTCTGGCTTCTACGGCTCTGCCGTGGTAGGGCTTGATCTCTGGCGCTTTACTTGTGGCGTCGGGGTCAGCACGGTGCGCAATTCCTCCGGCGGCGATTTTATGCTTGACCGAGAGCCTATTCCTTACAGAGCGACGGGCTTCACCCTGCGTATCGGGATGACCTTGTAGCGAGGAGGCGGACGAAGCCCCCCTATACAGACTCCCGCCCTGATGAGCCTCAGCTCGTCAGGGCGGGAGTCTTTGTTGTGCCCATCATGTCGGGATCACTTGCTATCCGACTCTTGTATGTCTCGCCGTCGATACATTTGGTTGGGGTGATTGTCAAGGGGAAAGCGCTTCTGTAGCTCTGATTTGAGCTGTGGGATAATGAAGTTGCGTAGATAGCGCTTTGTGCGATTCATATAGCGGGATATGTCGTCAAGACTGCGCCATTCGCAGCAGTACTCCAATATCAGTAATCGGGTCTGCTGGAAGGGGATCTTAGCTGGTTTTCTCTCAGCCGAGCTATCCATATTTGGCACTGAGCTATCCATATTTGCCATCGAGCTGTCCATATTTGGCACTGAGCTATCCATATTTGCCATCGAGCTGTCCATATTAGCCTCCAGTCTTATCTCTTTTTTAGAGAGTGTGTAGGTGGTTCCCCTCCCAAGTCCATGTGAGGTGAGATAGCCCTCCTGTACCAGATGCTGTAGGCGATGCGTAATGTCAGCTGGATGAAGAGTAGAAGAGGCTCGGACACATTGGTGGTTGATGATCTTCTCTGTGTAGGCGGTAGATAGGATCGTTCGCTCCTCTTGATCCAGCTGATACCAGCGCTCTTCCCCCAGCTGGGCACGGAGTGCACACTCGATACGCTCGTCCAGTAGAGACTCCAGGGGCATAAGTAGTATGATCTTATTGGGCTCTGTCTCTTCATGAGGGGAAGGTGCCTTCCAGCCGATGCTCCTCCAGCCTAAGAATATCTTGCCCGTACCGCTACCTGCTCGCTCTGCAGCACCGATCCTCATGAACATCTTTTGTAGGCTGGGATTTCGGCAGACGCTCTCTCCACCTTCGTAGTACTGGCTTCGGGAGATGAGTAGGGTGCCTGGATTAGAGAAGACGATGCGGTCGGGGTAGCGCAAGATCTTCAGGGACGTACTCTCCCCATAGTCAGCGTGGACACAGCTGTTCACAAAGGCCTCGCGAAGGGCTATGTGTGCTGGGGTCTCATCCTTTCGCTGATTACCCTCCAGTTCGAACGGGCTTGGAAGTACCTCCTGGAGCTTGGGTAAGACGCGGCGATAGAACTGGAAGAGGTTAGCCTCCCATTTGCCATCGGGATAGATGCGGTCTACCCAGCGTTGGTCGCTGTCCTCTCCTGGTATAGAGCGGTAGTCGGGGAAGTAATGTGGGGTACATTGAGGGTCTTGTATGGAGTCGATCTTTCCGAACATAAGCAATCCAGCCAGCGTGAAGCCTTCGTCCCCGCTTTCTCTATCTACTCGGTAGCCTCCGAGCTTCTTCATCAAGCTTTGGTCATCCTCGGAGTGCCAAATGTGGCTGGGGTCACTCAGGCTGAAAAAGTCTACGATATTGTGCGAGCGAAGGGAGGTCAATATCATCCCAAGTAAAGCCCTTGAGGATACGGCTATCAGCGGGGTGAGCGAGGTCAGAGTCTGCATACATACGACGTACCTCTGCTGGGGAGCAGTGATAGTCGCCTTCGCCATTCCTACGGTAGCTCCCCTGCTCAGGGTCTCTCCCTATATAGATCGGGCGCTGGCTACGTGAAGCTGGAGGTACCTGAATAAATAGCAGATAGTTCCCCTTGATATTTTCGATGCTTACATCCCTGTCGGTAAGTAGGCAGGCGCTGACTTTTTGCCTGTTGCTGAGCTGTCGGAAGAGTTCGTCTTTCATCCGCTCCACCTGCTCTTCGGTGAGCCCTGCGAGACTGAGTGCTTTGCTTGGAGGCTCCTCCTTGATCCCCAGCACGATGAGTCCGCCATGGGTATTGGCAAAAGCGGAGTATGTCTCCCATAGAGACTTGGGTAAGCCGCCTTTGGCCGCCTTGAATTCGAGGTATTCAGACTCCCGCTCATTGAGCAGATTATTGATGAGTTCTTGCGTGTTGGTCGTCGTGTGCATCGCCTTGCTGATATTGGGGGCTTGAGGCCCGGGTGTCAAGAGATAGAGGTAACGTGATATAAAGGTACAGACTAATTATGGGATGCTCCGCTGGGTGATGCACCATCCACTACTTATAATAGGTGCACAGGAGTAGGCGAAGTCGTGCTTAGCTCGCGGGTATTTATTGCCTTCCCGTAGTGGAAGAGTTGGATCCACGTGCGTAGTCCTTAGATCTACGTACGTAGTCTTTATGATTTGCGTGCGGGGATATAAAGACTTGGTACGTGGATAGGGGAGTTGGCGTAGTGGTGTAGAGGTTTTTCGGTGGGTGCTTGCACTTTCTCTGGTGCTGGGTGGAGATTTTTCTGCGGGTACTTGGTGCTTGGATAGCTGCTGGAGGGTGGCGTTTTTATAGGGATGTGATCGATTCCCTTGAGTAGCTTTATGCTTATTTTTCGGGAGCTTAGGGCTTGCCTTTTTTTGTTGGCTATGCTGTGTGTTTATGCAATAATAGATAGAAATTATGTATAAGTCCGGGTATTTTTACGTTTCTTTGTTGGTGGCTTCATCCTTTCGCTTGCTCTTGGAGGAGCAACGGATGAGGGATGGAGGAGCGACTCACTGTACGCTTTACTTTATATAAAAGACAGAATGAATATTAGAAGTCAGGTAGACGGACGTCTGCCCTATACGGCACCTTCTGCCGAGCTGTTTGCTCTCGCAGCTGCGAACCCCAGCCTGCTGGTGAGCTTTAGCGCCAATATCGATGAGGACTTTGATGACGGCACTTGGGCCACTGAGGAGGTTGCTGATGATAACTCTCTTTAGCCAGGATACAGCTATGATGAAGAAACTATTCCTTGCAGCACAGCTGCTCTTAGGCCTTGGCCTCTCTTCGTGTGGACAGGAAGATACCCCCATCACCCATCAGCGAGCTACGACGGCGGAGCGTATCACGCTCTCTGTGGACTTTGCTTCGGAGGAGTCTAATGCTCGTGCAATGACCGTCACCTCTGGAGGCTCTATCTTGTCGAGAAAAACAAATATTGGTTGGTCAGACTATAACTATATGCGTTATCGCTTTGCCCGGAAGCAGACTTCGAAGGCGGTCTTCTCTCAGGAGGCTACGGAGCCTGTGACCCTCGTCTTCTATCACGGCGGTAAAGCCTATCCTGTAGAGAGCCAAATCAGCCTCAAGAATGTCAACGGACACTACCGTGGCGATATCGAGGCGACACTCCCTGCTGCTCTCTCGGGTGTCACGCGCTCAGATATTGAGGTCGCTGGGGTGCTTGGGGCGACGAGTGTCGATGCTACGACGGGGAAGATCACCGTCACAGCTCCGCCCGCCATCGTCGAAGGCGAGGAGATGCAGACGATGCCGATGTACTTCCCTAAGACGGCTCTTAGTGCAAGCTCTACCCACCTGGCGGGGCTGCGCTTCAAGTTCCTCGGTGTGCTGGTCGTGATGCCTGTCGTCGTGAAGGCTGAATGGACCGAACATCGATCTTCGGTAAGGGTTGAGGATCAGGTCTTTACTCCCGAAGTCTTTACCTTTGGACCCGATCGCTTCACGGAGTCTCAGGTCGAGGTGGACCTCTCTCAGGGTGGGGCGCCCACGCTGACGCGTACGACTAGCTCGACCTATGTGCATCCTCTACGTAAGACTGAGGTGATCTCTGGCGACGAGTCGAAGACTCACATTCTCTATGTCTTTCCTGTACGTCTTGATACCTATGCTGGTATGCAGCCTACGTTGTATGGGCGGTATTATCCGAAGATTGGAGCTCGTCAGTATGACCAGAGCCGTGCAAAGGAGTTTGTCATTCCTCGTTACCCTACCCCGACTATAAAAGAGATTCCCCAGGGTTCTCGCTCTATCGTGTATGATATGACGATAGCCTTCTATAATGGCGATAGCGGCATTGGGACCTTTAAGGGGGATAATCAGAAGACCGACTACTCCGTCTTCTCTGGACGTGACGTAGGGACCGACTTTCCCGGTAGAGGCTGGAGGTAGCATCCCATCTCAAGGGCTTGCTTAGCCCTTTCCTCCCCACCCCTCAGATGTGTGATAGCGCACATCTGAGGGGTGCGTTTTTTTTATTGGTCTCTTGGTCGTTAGGCTTTATTTGCTACCTTTGCTCGCGGAGTGCAACGGAGCTTTCTGATACTTCGTATATGACTGCGGAGGTGTAGGATGCCGTGGACTCTACTTGGACCACTGAAATAAATATGGTGCGTCCCGCTATGTGATCACCCGATTTTTCTCCCCATTGAGTTATTTGCCTATGGCTGTTTCTACCTCTTTTCGCAAGCCTTACCAAGCCCCACGCTGTGGGCGCTATCCCCTCACTTTTTCTCAGGATCTCCTCGTCGCAGGTAGCCATACTGGTCGTAGCCTCGAGGGTGATGAGTATGATGAAGATGATCTAGCCTCGCTGGATCTCAGCGGGTGGTAATTAATAAAGTATCCCAATAACGAGTGTGTGGCTCGCCCTTCAGAGGGCGAGTGTCTTGTGCTTCGCGCGCCTGAGAAGGTCCGTAGAGCAGTCTCGAAGAAGCTGCCCCCGCAGTGTCTATCGCATCGCGGGGGCTAGCTTTGATGTCCTCTGTAGCATGCTACCGAAGGCTGGTGGTGTGTGCAGAATCTCGAGGAATATTTACAATATGAGCGCTAGTAGTTGTTGTATGTTGTAAATTTTTACTACCTTTGTGGTCGCTAAGGGTGTCGCTTGAGGCGCTTGAAGGCAAACCCCACGTGTATTACGGATGTGGGGACTGACCACTGAAGCGAGTTTATATATTCCGCGATGAGGTCAAGAAAACTCTCGAGGCAACTCGGAATAAACGCTCTCGTACTGAGAGGGATTCCCCTCCAGTGTGATACACCTCTTCTCCTTTATATTCGACTGCTTAGCCGGCCAATAGAACGGGTCGGGCTTGGCAAAAGCCACATTGATAGGGCGAAGGGAAGAGGTATTCAATGAGTATTTAACGTAAGTCATAAGTTTTATGAAACAGACAAAATCCTTTGCAGGGGAACGTATCCCCTACTCGGCTCCAGTGTGCGAGGTCTATCGCCTCTCGAGCCTTCAGAATCTCTTAGTGTCGGGTAGCGCCGGTGTGGATAGCATCCTCGAAGAAGGCGACGACGATCTCTTCACTGTTATTTAGTACATCTGTCTATGAAGAAAATCTTTACTTATTCTATCGGGGCACTCTTCCTCGCCTCCGCACTTAGCCTCGGCTCCTGTAAGAGCCAGGTCGACGACGAGCTGACTCGTCGTACTGAACAAAGCATCAATCAGGGTACGCCCGTCGTCTTCACCTTCGATATGGAGAGCCTTCCTGAGCAGGATGCTCGTGCTCTCACCATTGAGTCACAGACCGCTGGTGGCAAGAACGCTGGTATCAAGCTGACGTGGGCCAGAGACGATAAGGAGACGATCCACCTTATCTTCAAGCAGGGCACCAAGATCGAAGTGGTCACGACCAAGATGACGATCGGTGGCTACAATGCTGCCTCCAAGCGCTACGAAGGTAAGTTCGAAGCTACGCCTTCGACGATCAACCTCGCAGCAGGCGGTGTCACTGTCGCTGGTGTGATGGGTGCTAGCGCTATCGATGAGACTACAGGTGTAGCTACCGTCTCTTCGAGCAAGTTCTTCGGTGAGGCAGATAGCTTTACGACGCTGCCTATGTACTTCACGGAGCGTCCTGTGACCTCCAATGGCACGAAGTACGTCGCTGATATGACGCTGCACTTCTTCGGCTCTGTCGTAGGGGTCACCGTCTCTAATGTCGGTGGGAATATGACCTACTCCCCACACGAAGTCACCTTCAAGACCGACGCCTTCACGACTGAGGGTAAGATGAATATCCTCGCTGCCTCCGAAGCCAACAGCGCTAAGGGTACTGCTGAGGTGCTGCCTACGTGGACGACGACGCAGACGGCTGCTACCGAGCAGCGCGTTGACTTCGACCATGGGGATATCAAGGTCGGTACGAAGAAGACCCTCTTCTTCTGGGTGCACCCCTCGACCTATACGGGTACCAAGACCCTCAAGCTCGATGTACGTACCGATAACTACGATAAGGAGCTCGGTGCTACCTCCCCTGAAATCACGAAGAGCTTCAATGTCAAGCCCCTCTCGCAGCGTCGTGTACATCGCGTCGCTAAGGAACTCCAGGCTCCTAAGGGTGACCTGATCATCTCCGAGGTGTATATGGGTACGACGCCCCAGAATACGATTTGGGAGTTCTATAACCCCACGGAGGAGACTATCGATTTGAGAAAGTACAGCTTGCAGCGCTTTGACTATGACAAGTGGAACGGCTATCCCACAACGCCTACCAATGAGTCTGTTTAGGTGATGACTCGAAGTGGATGAAGATCCTTCTGGAAGGTGCCGGTCGTAGTGCGGGAGCTAAATGGGAGCTCCCTCCTCATAAGTCAATTATCTTCTATTCCGCTTGGACAAGCTATAGTAATTCGAAATTTGAGAATCGCCCAGGGATCTCGTACATTGTTAACTTCTCCTATCTCGCAATTCAGGGTGGGAAGGCTAAGCAGAGGTATGGATGGGCTTTCCATGTACCTCAGTACTCGCGCCATGCGCTGGTGAAGGATGGTAAGATCGTGGATAACTTCTTCTATGGCGATGGAGCCACGAAGTATACGATTCCTGCAGGGGTCTTTATGCGCAAGCCTGGTCGTAATATCCCTCGTGCTCGAATGCTGATTGATGTCAGGAACTCGGACTGGGTCGTGCGTGAAGGCACAACGAATGAAGATATTGGTTATCGCTACAGTTACTACTATGATCGTAGCCGCCTTGGTGACTACTATGGTAACCACTGGCTGGAGGATACCGAGAATAAGGGTACAGGTAGCATTAAGAATAATAAGCTCTACAATGCCGACTACTCGTTTGACGCTACGCGCTCTTCGGGTAAGGCAGTCAAGAAGGAATACACGCCTCCTACGTGGTGGACAAAGGCGCGTGCTCAGGCTGCCGATAAGTAGTCTACCCTTCCTCTCTCAGGCTGCGGCCTGATATGCCAGTCCCCGAGGTGCCACGCATAGCGCCTCGGGGGCTGGTCGTTTTACTCTCCGTCCTTTGGTGAGGGTCTACCCCCACAGTGGGTGAGACGACGGGGCTGGGGAGGCCTGTGTAAGTAGGTGTATATGGTATTTTTACTACTTTTGTGCCCGCTTAGGGTGTCGCTTGAGACGCTTGAAGGCAATCCCCACGTACACCATAGATGTGGGGAGGACCACTGAAGCGGGTTTATGTTCCGCGATGAGGTCAAGAAAACTCTCGAGGCAACTCGGGATAAACGCTCTCGTACTGAGAGGGATTCCCCTCCAGTTTGATGCACCTCTTCTCCCTTTATCTTCAACTGCTTAGTCGGTCAATAGATCCGGTCGGAGTCGGACTTGGCAAAAGCCAATTGATAGGGCGAGGGGAAGAGGTATTCAATAAATAATTAACGTTAGTCATAAGTTTTTATGCAAACAGACAAAACTCCTTTGCAGGGGAGCGTATCCCCTACTCGGCTCCAGTGTGCGAGGTCTATCGCCTCTCGAGCTTTCAGAATCTCTTAGTGTCGGGTAGCGCCGGTGTGGATAGCACCCTCGAAGAAGGTGCCGACGATCTCTTCACCGTTATTTAGTCCATCTGTTATTTAGTCCATCTGTCTATGAAGAAAATCTTTACTTATTCTATCGGGGCGCTCTTCCTCGCCTCCGCACTTAGCCTCGGCTCCTGTAAGAGCCAGGTCGACGACGATCTGACTCGTCGTACTGAGCAAAGCATCAATCAGGGTACGCCCGTCGTCTTCACCTTCGATATGGAGAGCCTTCCAGAGCAGGACGCTCGTGCTCTCTCCATCGAGTCTCAGACCGCTGCTAATGGCAAGAACGCTGGTATCAAGCTGACGTGGGAGAAAGACGACTAAGGAGACGATCTACCTGCTCTTTCAAGCAGGGTACGAAGAAAGCTGTCGTCACGGCTACGATGACGATCGGTAGCTACAACGAGAGTACGAAGCGCTATGAAGGTAAGTTCGAGGTCACGCCTCCTTCGACGATCGACCTCGCAGCGGGCGATGTGACTGTCGCAGGTGCGATGGGTGTCACCGCGCTGAAGGATACGGGTGAAGCTACGATCGCTTCAAGCAACTTCTTCGGTGAGGCAGACCGCTTCATGACCCTGCCTATGTACTTCACGGAGCGTCCTGTGACCTCCAATGGCACGTAGTACGTCGCTGATATGACGCTACACTTCTTCGGCTCTGTCGTAGGGGTCACCGTCTCTAATGTCGGTGGGAATATGACCTACTCCCCACACGAAGTCACCTTCAAGACTGAGGCCTTCACGACTAAGGGTACGATGAACATCCTCAATGCATCCGAAGCCAATAGCGCTGCGGGTACTACTACTGAGGTGCTGCCTACGTGGACGACGACGCAGACGGCTACTACGGAGCAGCGCGTCAACTTCGACCACGGCGATATCAAGGTCGGTGCGAAGAAGACCCTCTTCTTCTGGGTACACCCCTCGACCTATACGGATACTAAGACCCTCAACCTCCAGATGCGTACCGACAACTTTGATAAGGAACTCGGTGCTACCGAAGCTGAAATCACGAAGAGCTTCAACGTCAAGCCCCTCTCACAGCGTCGCGTGCACCGTATCGCAGAGGCCCTCCAGGCTCCTAAGGGTGATCTGATTATCTCGGAGGTTTACATGGGGTCATCTAGTATCAACTCAATCTGGGAGTTCTATAATCCCTACGGAGAGTCTGATATTGACTTTGAGCAAGTACTCACGTTTGCGTAGCGTCTATGATAGTCAAGACGAACAGTTATCCCTCTACCCCAGATTATACGTCTAATCTCGTTCGATAAGAAGGGTCGTGGAGAGCTCCTTTTGGAGCCTTCGAGGGACAGGGTCTGTTGAAGGTACTCTTAAGCCTCATCAGACAGTTATCTTCTATCGACAGGGACTACTTACAATGCAAAAAGAAGGTTTATGAAACTCGTCCAGGGTCCCTCGCCCTACATCGTCAGTATTGAAACGGTCTTGGCGGGTAATGTGCTAGCGACGAAATATGGTAAGGCCTTTAAAGCTGTGCCTCAGTACTCGCGTCACGCTGGTGAAGGATGGAAAGATCGTTGATAACTTCTTCTACGGTGATGGGAATACAAAGTACACGATTCCTGCAGGGAACTTTCATGCGTAAGCCAGGGCGTAATCTTCCTCGTCCTACGATGAAGGTTGACGTCGAAACTCTGACTGGGCAGTACGTTCGGGTACCGATCAGAGCGACTATGGCATGACCTATGGCTTTCTACTATGACCGTGACCGTGACTACTGATCGCACGCTCCGGCTAATCAAAGGATACGCTGACTTACTATGGGTAATCATTGGCTTGAAGGATGCACACTGATCTTAAGCAACGCTGCAGAGGATGGTAATGTCGTTAGACGAGCAACGGTATCTAGAATGCTAGACTACTACTATGATGCTACCCTGCGTACTGACGATGGTCGGATGCCTCAGCTGACGAAGACACTGAAGCTCACACGCCTCCCACGTGGTGGACGAAGGCACGTGCTATCAGCTGCCGATAAGCAGTAGTCGCCTACACTCCCTCTCTCAGGCTGCGGCCTGATATGCCAGCCCCGAGGTGCCACGCACGGCGCCTCGGGGGCTGGTCATTTTATCCCCCTTCCTTTCGGCGAAGGTCTACCGCACGGAGGGTAGACGATGGGCAGGGGAGGCCTGTAGCGTAGCGCTCTCGGGCGCTTTTCGTTATCTTTGTGTGAAGCAACCCTTTAGCAGATATGTTCTCATTCTCCATTAAAAAGATCGTCCAAGGGCAGGCGTTCCGTGTGCTCTTGGCCTTCCTCCTCTGGGCCTTCGTCATCATGCTCCTGGCGCCCCGTAATAGGAGCTTCCAGTATGCCTTCAGCGAAGGTAAGCCTTGGTCGTACGACCTCATCACGGCACCGTACGACTTCCCCATCTACAAGTCCGCCGAGCAGCTGCGTATGGAGCAGGACAGCATCCGTCAGGAGACGCTGCCCGTGTACACGTACAATGCGGAGCTCCTGCCCCGCAAGCTCAACCAGCTGCACGACGACTACGAGCGGAGCTTCAGCAAGACGCTGCCACGTGAGTACTACAACTTCCTCAAGGAAGAGCTGCGTCAGTACTACACGCGAGGGATGGTACAGGCTACGGCACTCTCTTCGCTCAAGGACGAGGGGCATCTGGAGATCAACCTGCTCGGAGCGGACAATGTGCTCTCGCGTACGCCTATCACGACAGTTCTATAGCCTGAAGGAAGTGTATGATATGATCTTCGCTCATGCGGAGAAGGCGGGGCTGCAGCGCTCGGAGCTGCAGAAGCTCAGCGTCGCCTCTTACCTCGAGGACAACGTGCGCTACGACAAGGAGTACACGGCGAAGGTGCTGGATGATGCCTTGTCCAGCCTCTCGGCCTCTACGGGGATGGTGCAGCAGGGCGAGCGTATCATCGACCGTGGGGAGATCGTCACACCCCATATCTATAATATCCTGCGCTCGTACAATATCGAGCAGGTCAATCGCCTCGGCGGAGATACCGCCTCGATCATCAACGTCGGGCTCTTCCTCTATCTGCTACTGCTCTTCTCGATCCTCGGCGTCTATATCATCCTCTTCTGCCAGCCCTTCCTCCAGCAGCCGCGCAATCTTGTGCTGCTCCTTACGCTGCTCTTTGCCTTCGTCGCGATGACGGAGCTGCAGGCTCGCACGGAGTTCTTCCCCATTCAGGTGATCCCGTACGTGATGCTTCTCATCCTGCTGCGTGCGTTCTTCGGGAGCCATCTGGCGCTGAATACCTATCTCTTCACGATCCTTGCCTCAGCGTACTTCGTGCCTTCGGAGCCGCTGTCCTTCATCTTCATCCAGCTCTCGGCGGGCTTCACGGCGCTCTTCTCACTGCAGAGCTTGACGTCGCGCGGGCAGATCATACGTGCCGCCTTCCTCGTCTTCCTCGTCTATATCGGCGCCTCGATGATCGTCGAGTGGGGGCACGAAGGAGCTATCTCACGCGGCTACTGGATCCAGCTCTTCCTCTATGGGGTGAACCTCATCTTCCTGATGTTCTCCTATATCTTCGCCTTCATCGTCGAGCGTATCTTCGGCTACGTGTCGAGCGTGCGTCTGGTCGAGCTGAGTGATACGAATATGCCGCTGCTGCAGGAGCTCTCGGAGATCGCACCAGGGACCTTCCAGCACTCGTACCAAGTCTCTATCCTCGCTACGGCTGCCGCTACGAAGATCGGTGCAGATGCCCAGCTCATCCGTACAGGGAGCGCTCTACCACGATATCGGGAAGATGCTCCACCCTGAGTTCTTCACGGAGAATTCGGCTGCGAACAACCCCCACAAGTACCTCACCTACCACGAGAGTGCGCGCGCCATCATCCGCCACGTCCTCGACGGGATCACGCTGGCGCAGAAGCACAGTCTGCCCGATCCCGTCATTGAGTTCATCCGCACGCACCACGGGCGCAGCACCACGCGCTACTTCTACAATTCGTATTCGAACGAGCATCCCGACGAGGTCGTCGACCCAGAGCCCTTCACCTATCCAGGGCCTAACCCCTACACCAAGGAGCAGGGGATCCTCATGCTCGCCGATAGTGTAGAGGCCGCCAGCCGCAGTCTCGGTGAGTACACCGAGGAGGGTATCCGCAGTCTCATCGCGAAGATCGTCGATGGCATCGTCGCCGAAGGGCTGCTGAACGATACGCCGCTCACCTTCCACGATATACAGGAGATCAAGGAAGTCTTCTACCTCAAGCTCAAGACGATGTACCACGCGCGCATCGCTTACCCCGACAAGAAGTAGCATGCACGACCCCCATCTTCCTCGTCGGCTTCATGGGCTCGGGTAAGAGTACCATCGGGCGCCATCTGGCCGAAGCCCTCGGGCGGCGCTTCATCGATACGGATGTCTTCGTCGAGACGCGCTTCCGCCAGCGCATCACGGATATGTTCGCCGAGCACGGCGAAGCGGTCTTCCGTCGTCGTGAGCGTATGGCTATCGAGGAGCTGATGAGCATGCCCTGATACCGTCTTCGCTACGGGAGGCGGGCTGCCCTGCTATACCGACACGATGGATCACCTCCTGGAGGCGGGGCACGTCATCTACCTGCGCTGCTCTACGCCCATCCTCACGGCGCGCCTCGAGCTGTGCAAGCGCACGCGCCCGACGATACGCGACAAGAGTGGGGAAGAGCTCCTTGCCTTCGTGCAGGACACCCTCGCTGTGCGCGAGCCTATCTATAGCCGTGCCCACCGCATCTGCGAGATCGACCACGTGGACACGCCGCAGAAGGAGCAGCTCTTTGCCCTCGAGCTGGCGAAGGAACTCGCACGCTAAGCCCACATAAGCATACAGCTACGCCCCACCGACAGCACTTGTCTGTCGGTGGGGCGTGCCTATTTGTCGGCTCGCTTATGCGCTTCGCCTTATCGCAAGTATTCCTCTTATCCAGCGGAGGGAAAAAGCATCGTTCTCGTGAAGAAAAAAAGCGCCTTCCCGTAGTGGTTTTTCTGCATCTATGCACGTAGTCTTAAAGGACCAGGCACGTCAAATCCAAATATCCACGTACGAAGCTATTAGATCCACGTACGTAGTCGAAGCTTATCTGCTACTCGTCCACAACTTTTTTATCCCTACGCGGAGCAAACAATCCCAATATAGGTCTGCGGGGCGACCAGTATTGGTCGACGCGCGAAACCACTATAGGTTCATAGTAGTAACCACTAGTGGTTGACTCGTGAACCACTATTGGTTTGCACCCCGACCCATAGTCATTCGAGCGTAGACGAATAGTGGTTTCGGGCATCACCCTATAGTCCTTCACCTGCGAGGTGCTATACATATTCGCCTTTGCCTACCGCTGTGGAGCATATCGAGCGATGAGGGACAAAGGTTCTCCCAGAGCGGGGCGTCTTGCCATAGGAAATCGCTTACGGCTGGTAGCCACTTCCTCGATCTACCCTCGGCTTCTGAGGTGGTTGTCTTGTCGTTTTCTACAGATTCGTTTGGTGGAAACGGAAATTAGGTGTATCTTTGCAAGCGAAATCTTTAGAGAGTCCTCTCGAGAAGTGAATGGCTCCGTAGCTCAACTGAATAGAGCATCTGACTACGGATCAGAAGGTTACAGGTTTGAATCCTGTCGGGGTCACAACTGAGAGATGAGACGATACTACTAAAGGACGGAATGGCTCCGTAGCTCAACTGAATAGAGCATCTGACTACGGATCAGAAGGTTACAGGTTTGAATCCTGTCGGGGTCACCACAAGAAGAAGCGCCGTACTACCACGAGGTAGTACGGCGCTTCTCTTTGTAGGCCCGCTCCACCTATGCGGTGGGGCGGGTCTTTTCGTATAGGTCGGGCAGGCAGATCTCCAAGAGGTCGAGGACGTGCTCGAAGCCTTCCGCCCCACCGTAGTAGGGATCGGGGACGTGGTCGCGTGGGCTACGCTCGCTCCACTCGGGGAGGAGGCTGACCTTGCGTGCCAGCTCTTCGGTGGGCGCCAGCTCCAAGAGGCGAGCGCGATTCGCTTCGTCCATACCGATGATATAGTCGAAGTGGAAGAAGTCCTCGTAGGTGATGGGACGGGAGCGACTCTCGAGGGAGTAGCCCCGACGGGCGGCGTGGGCACGCATACGCCCGTCGGGGAGCTCGCCTTCGTGGTGAGCGATGAGGCCCGCGGAGTCGATCTCGTAGTCGCCTTCGGCGCCCTGACTCGCTACGTAGTGGCGGAAGAGTCCTTCGGCTGATGGGCTGCGGCAGATGTTGCCGAGGCAGACGAAGAGGACACGTACAGGGCGGGAGGGCTGTGGACTCACGTGGGGCATACTACTCGATGCTTAGGTCACCGAGGGTGACGCGTCCACCCTGACCGACGATCGCCTCAGCGACGAAGCGGATGCGTGAGCCCGAGGTCCCTGCGGGGAGCAGGACTTCCTGGGGGATGGGGTTATTCTGGATGTTGTCGAAGTTGCCCGAAGCGACCTTCTGCCCGTCGACGTAGATGCTGTAGGAGCGGACGTGGCCCGAGGCATCACGCTGCTGAGAGGGCGTGTAGATGAGCTTCTGGATGGGACGTGCGTCCTCGAAGAGCAGCTCGAGTGAAGTCTGCCCAGCGTCGAGCGTGACCGTCGTGTAGCCGTTGCCGTCGAGCAGTGCCTTGCGGTCATCTGCGCCCAGCGAAGGTGTCTGGATCTGTGAGGCGGCGAAGCCGAGGCGCTTGCTCGTCTCGGGGCGGTCCTTATTGGTCGACGTGGAGACGCGGGCACGGATCGTAGCGTGGTCATCGCTGAGGGTGAAGGGACCCTTATAGCGCTGCCAGCCCTTGGGGTGCTTGGTCTTAGCATCCTCGATAGCGTACTCGATGAGGACGTCTGGCGTGACGGAGGTGATGTGTACCTTGTCGCTCTCGTCACGACGGATCTTGGGAGCCTCGAGCACCTCAGGGGTGAGGTAAGCTGCGATCTCGGCGATGCAGACGGGGCCACGTGCCTCCTCGAAGGTGACGCGCAGGCTCTTCGTCTCTACGGGAGCGAAGCGGATGATACGCTTGTAGCCGATGGTCGTCAGGCTATCGGAGGTAGCTACGGGCTCGAAGACACCGGGGCTCGTCTCCGTCTCGATGCGGAAGCGCTTGACACGCTGCCCGAGGGCGATGTACTCCTGCAGGACAAGGGTATTGAGGCGCGTGGGGCGAGAGAAGCGATAGAAGAGGTAGCCGCTCGTCACGCCGTCAGCCATAGCCCAGTAGGTCTTCGTCTTGCCGTCGTTGGAGAGGTCGGGGGCGAACTTCTTATCGCCGCTACGGAGGTTCGATGCGGTGACAGCGACACCACGGAGCTTGTTGTCACGGAAGGCCTGCTGCAGGTGGTCGTGCCAAGCGATGAGGCGCGTAGAGTCCTCGGCGGGGATGCGGCCGTGCAGGTCGATAGGGCAGTTCAAGAGGAGGTTGGCATTGCGGCCGACGCTCTGGTAGTAGAGGCGGACGAGGTTAGCCACGGAGCGGACCTGATGGTCTTCGCGGGGGTGGTAGAACCATCCTGGGCGGATGCTCACGTCGACTTCGCCAGGGAGCCACTGCTTAGCGTCCTCCATACCCCACTGAGCTTCGCTGTAGTGCTTAGCCTTGTCCTCGTCGTACATGGCCCAGTTGGTCTGGCCAGCCCAGCCCTGCTCGTTGCCGATCCAGCGGATCGTGGGTACGGTACCGCCGAAGATCATGATGTCCTTATTGTTCTTGCGGAGCATCTTCGCGGCGTCCTCATAGAGGTAGTAGCTCTTGGGGTCGATCTGACGCGTGGTGTCTGCGCCACCGTACCAGCCGTTACCGCCGTTGGCGCCGTCGAACCAGTATTCGAAGAGCTTGCCATACTGCGTCGTGAGCTCCTTGATCTGCTCGTGGAAGATCTTCTGATACTCGGGCTGACCGTAGTACTGGCTATTGCGGTCCCATGGGGAGAGGTAGAGACCGAAGAGCAGGCCGTGCTTGCGGCACGACTCGCTGAGCTCTCGGACGAGGTCGCCCTGCCCATCCTTCCATGGGCTGTTCTTCACCGAGTACTCGGTGGTCTTCGTGGGCCAGAGGCAGAAGCCGTCGTGGTGCTTGGCGGTGAGGATGACGCCCTTCATGCCGGCACGCTTGAGCGTGCGCACCCACTGCTCGGTGTCGAGGCGCTCGGGGGCGAAGGTCTTAGCGGGGGTGTTGCCATAGCCCCACTCGAGGTCGTTGAAGGTGTTGAGGCCGAAGTGCACGAAGGCGTAAGTCTCCAGCTCCTGCCACTCGATCTGGGCGCGTGTAGGGATGGGGTGGACTGGGGCGGGTGCTTTGCTCTGTGCCGTGCCCCCAATGGGGAGGCTGAGGGCGAGGAGTAGCGATGCGATCCCAGCGGTTAGCTTCTTCATAAAGGGTAGGATGGGTTGATTAGTATTTGTATTTGCGCTGATTCTCTGCACTGAGGAGTGCTGAGGGCTCAGCTATCGTTTTGTCAAGTAGGGTGCTGAGGGCCGTGACGAAGGCCGTACTGCTATTGAGGCAGGGGATGTAGGTGAAGCTCTTGCCTCCTGCCTCGAGGAAGTCCGCACGGCCCTGATCGTTGATCTCCTGGATCGTCTCCAGGCAGTCGCAGACGAAGCCGGGGCAGACGACGGCGATGCGCTCGGCACCTTCGCGGGCGAACTCCTTCACACGGCGTGCCATATACGGCTGGAGCCAGTCGTGGAAGCCCAAGCGGGACTGATAGACCAGCTCGACGCGCTCTGGCTCGAGGCCGAGGTCTTCGGCGAGGTAGCGTCTGGTCTCCTCGCACTGCAGGCGGTAGCAGTCCTCCTCGCCGTGGCGCTCATGCCAAGCGCGGCGGTCAGCGCAGTGGGTGGAGTGGCCGTTGTGCTCACGGCACGCCTTCGGGATGTGAGAGAGCGGTATGCCGTGCATCGAGATGACGAGGCGGTCGAAGGGCTCCGTGAGATACTCGCGGACGCTATCGGCTAAGGCCGTGCGGTAGGCCGTCTCCCCGTAGAAGGGCGCTTGCAGACGCAGGCGCATGGGGCGCAGACCGAGGCGACGGATCTCCTCGAGGGCGAAGGCCACGGCGGTCTCATAGCTGCTGCGTGCATAGTGGGGGATAGAGTGGGACGATGACGACCTCCTCGATGTCGGGGAGGGCTGCCAAGGCCTCTAAGGCTTCGCCCGTACCAGGGTGGCCATAGCGCATCCCTACCGCCACGGGCTCACGGCGTAGCTCGGCGAGCTGCTGGGCTATCGAGGCGGAGTGGGAGATGAGCGGGAAGTTCTGCGCGTCGGCATCCCATATCGTGCGGTAGTGCGCAGCGGACTTCGGAGCGCGACGGGGCACGACGAGGTGATGGACGAGGAAGTAGCGCAGCGGGTAGCTGATCCCGATGATGCGGCGGTCCATAAGGAAGGTGCGCAGGTAGTCGCGCACGTCAGGGACGGACGGGGAGTCGGGGGAGCCTAAGTTCAGGAGGAGCGTGGCGCGCCCAGCGGGGAACTCCGCCCCGAAGAGGCAGGGGCGTGTCGTCCTCATCTCTTGGGGGCTGAGGGGAAAGACGTACTAAGCTTCATCGCCTTCGGCTAGGGTGTAGTCCTGGAAGAGGAAGTCATTGTAGGGGAAGCGCTGCACGTGGATCTCACGGGCGCGGTCGTAGAGGAGCTGCTTCAGCTCTTCGATCCCCTCACCTGTGCGGGCGGAGATGAAGCAGCAGCCCTGCTCACCGAGCTTCGCCATCCACGTCTGCTGCAGCTCTTCGCGGCTGATGTTGCGACGGGTGCGCTCACCGAGGTCATCGGCATCACGCTCCTCGAAGGTGAAGGCGTCGATCTTATTGAAGACGAGGATCGTCGGCTGATCGATGCCAGCGTTGATCTCACGCAGTGTCGAGGAGACGACCTCGATATGCTCCTCGAAGTTGGGGTGAGCGATGTCCACCACGTGTAGGAGGAGGTCCGCCTCACGTACCTCGTCGAGCGTGCTCTTGAAGGACTCGATGAGCTCCGTGGGGAGCTTGCGGATGAAGCCCACGGTGTCGGAGAGGAGGAAGGGGAGGTTGTGGACGATGACCTTGCGGACGGTCGTGTCGAGCGTAGCGAAGAGCTTATTCTCAGCGAAGACCTCGCTCTTCGACAGCACGTTCATCAGCGTGGACTTGCCTACGTTGGTATAGCCGACGAGGGCGACGCGGACGAGCTTGCCACGGTTCTTGCGCTGCATCGACATCTGGCGGTCGATGACCTTCAGCTCGGCCTTGAGGTGGGCGATACGGTCCTGGATGATACGGCGGTCGGTCTCGAGCTGCGTCTCCCCTGGGCCACGCATCCCCACACCCCCACGCTGGCGCTCGAGGTGCGTCCACAGGCGGGTCAGTCGGGGGAGCATATAGCGATACTGAGCCAGCTCGACCTGCGTCTTGGCGTAGGCCGTGGTAGCTCGGGAGGCGAAGATATCGAGGATGAGGCTCGTACGGTCAAGGATCTTGACCTTTAGAGCCTGCTCAATGTTGCGAAGCTGCTTGGGGCTGAGCTCGTCGTCGAAGATCACGATACCGATCTCATTCTCCTCGACGAAGAGGCGGATTTCCTCCAGCTTACCCTTACCGACGAAGGTGACGGAGTGGGGCTGATCAAGGCGTTGGGTAAAGCGACGTACTGCTTTCACACCTGCCGTGGAGGAGAGGAAGTCCAGCTCGTCGAGATATTCGCGTGCCTGCTCCTCGTTTTGGTTCTTAGTGATGAGCCCGACGAGGACCGCTTCCTCGCTCTTGGCTTCAGTGATGATAAACTCTCTCATACTCTACAAAAATACGATAATATATAAGGAGTCCGCCCAGCGCTCTATCGCCGTGCCCGAAAGCTCACCGTAGGCTCTCTACGACCGCTCGCTCTTCACTCCCTGTCTTATGCGGGCGACACCTCGCGAAGCGTGTGCGCCTCCCTCCACAAGAAAGATCCTTCTCCAGCGCGAGAAAAAGGGCTGTCTAAGCCGAGAAAAAGCTTGCCAAATCATTGGAAATACGTTTGATCTACGTACCTGGTCTTATCATCTACGTACGTAGTCCATAGGATCATCGTGCGTAGACCTTAGATCCACGTACGTAGATAAAGAAATAGCTCGCGAGTTTCGGTGAGATAGCACTACGGATCGGGAGCTTTTTGTGCTGGTGCTCTGAGAGAACTCTTGTCGTGAAACGGACAGCGCCCGCACCGAGTCAATGGCTCGGTGCGGGCGCTGTGATAGGGTAGAGTGGGCGACGCTTACTTCTTCGACTTGAGGTGAGCGGTGAAGCGCTTAGCGTTGTCCGTGGGGTTGAAGGTCATCGTGCCAGCCTGGATATCGACGGCAGCGTCGGCCTCGAGGCGGTTGATGATGGTCTCGACCTCGGTGCCCTTGATGCTCTGCCCTACCTGTGAGGAGTAGCTGGGGCGGTTGAGGTGGACGACGCCATTGCGGTAGACGTAGCTGGTAGACATTGTTGCAGATAGCTCACGTTTCTTGGTCTGAGAGCCCCCATCCTGGATATTCTGGGTGAACTCACCATAGCCGACCTCGATGGAGGCCTGACCCTTGCGGATGAAGGAGATGGTGACGTCGATCGTCGTCGTGGTGCCACCCGAGGTGGTCGTGAGGTTGGGGATGGTCCAGACCGTGCTCGTGAGGGCATCCGTTTGGGGTTCTGAGGAGCAGGCTGTGAGGCCGAGAAATCGCCCCGAAGGCGAGGAGTAACAGAGTGGTGAATCGCTTCATCTGTGGTTTACTATTATATATTGTCTGTGGTAACAAAGATAGGGCGTAGCAAGCGAACGCCCGATCGGCTACTCTTCTAACGCTTGATTATAAGGGAATTGCATATAGTGGTCGATCGTGTGAATTGTGAAAAAATCGAATGCGTAACCAGCGGGAGTACCACGATAGAGAAAATCGGTTAACTTTGCATCGTCCCTATATACGCTAACTCGCTTAATAGTATAGTTAAATTATGAATCTCAAGTACTCGCTGCTGGTCTTAGCAGGGATCTCTTCCCTGGCCGCACAGGCTCAGACCTCGCAGCCCACAACGATCGAAGCTCCCGCTCACCGTGTAGCTTTCGCTCACGAGCCCGGAGCTAACCACTTCATCTCGCTCGCCGGTGGTGTAGGCGCCATGTTCCTCGAAGGAAACAACACGCCCAAGTTCACCGACCGTCTCTCTTGGACGGCAGCCCTCTCTATCGGTAAGTGGCACAGCCCTTACTATGCTACCCGTCTGAAGATCGTCGGAGGTGAAGCTTACACCTACAGCAAGCTCAACTCTGCGCTTCGCAACGACAACTACTTCGTCGGTGGTCACTACGACTTCATGTTCGATGTAGTGAACTTCTTCTCTACCTACAACCCCAACCGCGTATTCCACATCGTTCCTTACGTAGGGGTAGGCTATGAGTACAAGTTCAACCATACGGTAGCAGGTCTGCCCAACACACACGCTGCTACGGCTAACGGTGGTCTCCAGCTGTCCTTCCACGTCGCCCCCCGCGTCAACATCTTCGTCGAGGGTGAAGCTACGTACAACGGCTTCCACATCCGTAAGTCTTACGCTCCTGACTTCTCCAACGCACTCCGTCTGTCTGCTGTCGCAGGTCTGACCTTCAACGTTGGTCGTCAGGGCTTCGCTCCTGTTGAGCCCCTCGATCAGGCTTACATCGACGGTCTGCAGTCTCAGATCAACGCTCTCCGTGCTGAGAACGCTGAGCTCGCTAAGCGCCCCGAAAAGTGCCCCGAACTGGAAGTCGCAGCTCCCGCCGCTAACGACCGCTTCGTAGCTGATAAGTCTATCCTCTTCGCACAGGGTCAGTCTGTCGTCAGCAAGGATCAGCTCATCACCGTCTTCGACGCTGCTGAATTCGTCAACAAGGGCGAAGGTGAACTCGTCGTCACGGGTTATGTAGCTAAGAACGAAAGCCGCTTCGCAGGCCTGGCCGAAAAGCGTGCTAAGGCTGTCGCTACCCTCCTGACGGAGCAGTACGGCGTATCAGCTGATAAGATCACCGTCGAATGGAAGGAAGCTGGTGAAGCTCCTTATGGCGCTGACCAGCAGGGCCTGGAACCGCGTTGTGATCATTCGCTCTAAGTAATCACCTCAAGTCAAGACATTCAATTCTAATGAAGACGAAAATAATGACGCTTGCACTCTGCGCTCTTGCAGCCACGAGTGCCCTGCAGGCTCAGGAGCCCGCTCAGCAGCCTTCTCACAAGACTGCCTTCGTCAAGGATGGTGCGGCACACTGGTTCCTCGAACTCGGGGACGCTGCTACGCTCAGCCTCGGCGGTTACAACTACGACGTCAAGTTCGGCGATCGCGTTAGCTTCATCAACCCTAACCTCGCTATCGGTCGCTGGGTAACTCCCGCCTTCGGGATGCGCCTCCAGCTCCAGGGTGGTAAGCTCTACGACTACATCTCGAACCCTGTTCCAGGTGGTGCACACCTCCGCACTGACGTCATCTACGGCTCCGCTCAGTATGACTTCATGCTTGACGTCATCAACTACTTCGCTCCTTACAAGGAAGATCGCTTCTTCCACCTCATTCCCTTCGTAGGGGTTGGTGTGGGCTACAAGCATCAGGCGGAAGTCCTTGGTGTCAAGGATGACAGCCACCGCTTCGGTCCTCAGGCTGACGCTGGTCTTCAGCTGAAGTTCCGCCTCGCTCGCTCCGTAGACTTCAACCTCGAAGGTAAGGTCACGGCTACCGACCTGCGTCTCCCCTCTGCGGGTGAAGCTCGTGTAGCTGGTACGGCAAGCGAAAACTTCAGCAACGCCAGCTTCATCGCTCAGGCTGGTGCTTCGCTCACCTTCCACCTCGGTCGCAAGGAATTCGAAGCTATCACGCCTAACGATCCCGCGCTCATCGCTGACCTCAACGGCCAGATCAACGCTCTCCGTGCTGAAAACGCTGAGCTCGCTAAGCGCCCTGTCAACTGCCCTGACGTAGAAGTCCCCGTAGCTGACTCTAAGGTCATCGGTAACGTGATCTACTTCCGTATCAACAGCGCTGTCGTCGACAAGAACCAGATGGTCAACGTCTACAACATCGCCGAATACGCTAAGAGCAACACCGAGACGATCACGCTCGTTGGTTATGCTGACCGCCAGACTGGTAACCCTGCTTACAACCTCGCTCTCTCTAAGCGTCGTGCAGAAGCTGTCGCTGACATCCTCGTCAAGAAGTACGGCATCTCTCGCGATCGTCTGAAGATCGACTGGAAGGGTGACACGGTACAGCCTTACAACGAAAACGTTTGGAACCGTATCGTCCTCATGAGCGCTGAGTAATCCTCGCTCATAGCTCCCTAAGGTGAGCCCTGTCGCTCACCGCCCAACGCCCGCCCTCGGCTGACCACAGTGTCGCCGAGGGCGGGCTCTTTTATATCGATCCGTGGGAGTGTGCCCCTCTGGGGTGGGGGAGTTGGCAGTGCCTTCTTCGCTGCCGGCTTGCTTAGTTGGGGGCAATGTCTTATCTTTGCACCGCATTCTCCGCCCCTGCTGGGGTGGGCGAGTGATTAGGCTGTCTCGTGGTGTAATGGTAGCACAACAGGTTTTGGTTCTGTTTGTCAAGGTTCGAATCCTTGCGAGACAACAAGCCTCTTGGTAGTGTGAGGAGAAATATGTATCTTTGCACCATCAAAAGGCAAACGGCCAAGTACGGTGTGGTAGTTCAGCTGGTTAGAATACCTGCCTGTCACGCAGGGGGTCGCGGGTTCGAGTCCCGTCCATACCGCCAGAAGGAGCTGTGTCCCCTTCTCCACGAGGAGGAGTGAGCACAGCTTCTCTTCCGGAAAAGCCAAGCTCGGGATGTAGCGCAGTCCGGTTAGCGCACCTGCTTTGGGAGCAGGGGGTCCCAGGTTCGAATCCTGGTATCCCGACACAAGTAAGGAGGTCTGATGTAGAGCACTACGTCAGACCTCCTTCGTTTATATCATCTCCGGAGAGGGTGGGCTTCAGCGCCGATGTCGTACCTTTACGCCGTGAGGCCGTCGCCTCCATCCCTCTCTCCCAATAGACTAATGAAGCAAGAATCACGTATGATCGCCAAGACACTGCAGGCCCTGGAGCCCGTCTTGGCACAAGAACTCGAGGCCCTCGGGGCTACCGATATCGAGCAGGGGCGCCGTATGGTCTCCTTCACAGGGGACAAGAAGGTGCTCTACCGTGCGAACTATCGTCTGCGCACGGCTCTGCGCATCCTCCTGCCTATCGCCTCCTTCCGAGCAAATGACCCCGACGAACTCTATCGTCAGCTCAAGCGTCTGGACTGGAGCGAGTGGATGCAGGCTGGTGACACCTTTGCCTTCGACACCGTCGTCTACTCAGAGACCTTCACCCACAGCAAGTACGTCGGCTACCGCGCTAAGGATGCCCTCGTCGACTTCTTCACCGAGCGTGGGGAGAAGCGCCCCATGGTGCGTCTGGACAATCCCGACCGCCTCTTCCATATCCATATCTCGCACGACGAGGTGACGCTGGCACTCGATAGCTCGGGTGAGAGCCTGCACAAGCGTGGCTGGAGAGCAGCACAGACGGAGGCTCCGCTGAGCGAAGTCCTCGCCGCTGGTATCCTGCTTCTGGCTGGCTGGCAGGGTGAGACGGACTTCATCGATCCCATGTGTGGCTCGGGGACGCTCCTCATCGAGGCAGCCCTCATCGCCCGTGGTATCGCCCCAGGCTTCTTCCGCAAGAGCTTCGCCTTCCAGCGCTGGGCGGACTATGATCCCGCCCTCTTCGCTGATGTAGAGGCCGAGTGCCGTGAGCTGAAGCCCTTCGAGCACCATATCTATGGCTCGGATAGCTCTATCGAGGCGGTGAAGGTGGCACGTCACAACGTCCGCACGGCAGGCCTTGCCGACCTCATCACCGTCAGCCATCGTGCTATGCAGGATTGCCCTGCTCCCGAGGCTCCCGCCCTCATCGTCACGAACCCGCCCTACGGCGAGCGTCTGCGTCTGCGTGATGGCGAGGAGCTCTACCGCATGATCGGCGAGCGCCTCAAGCATAACTATGCCGGCTCGACGGCTTGGATCTTGGCCTACAAGCTCGAGCACTTCGATAAGATCGGTCTGCGCCACAGCGACCGCATCAAGATGCTCAACGGCTCGCTGGAGTGTGAGCTGCGTGCCTACACCCTCTTCGCTGGTAAGCGTGAGGACTTCAAGCGTGCTGGTGGCGAAGGTGAAGAGGAGCGTGCTCCTCGTGCTCCACGCCCCGAGCGTGAGCGTGGCCCTCGCTCCGAGAAGCCCCGTCGCTTCGACCGTCCCCGTCGAGAGGAGCGCCGCGAAGGTGGCCGTCGCGAGGTGATCGTCCGAGCTTCTCTGATCGTCCCCGCCGTGAGGATCGCCGCGAAGGGGCCGTCGTGATGGTGATCGTCCCAGCTTCTCTGATCGTCCCCCGCCGTGAAGATCGCCGCGAAGGAGGCCGTCGTGATGGTGATCGTCCCGAGCTTTCTCAGACCGTCCCACGCCGTGAAGATCGCCGTGAAGGTGGCCGTCCCGCGAAAAAAATGAAGGGGGATTGTGGCTAATGATCGCTTCCGCTACCGCGATGAAGAGGGGCGTGAACGTATTAGGAATAAGCGCTCTAAGCATATCCAGACCTTCTCTGGAGGTGGCGATGAGTAGCCACTGATAGCGGAGTTTGCAGCCGCCACTTGGGCCTGGCATTTGGTAGTATCAAATTTTGTTGTACCTTTGCAGTGCAAACAGGTCAGCCCAGGTGGCGGAATTGGTAGACGCGCTCGTTTCAGGTGCGAGTGTTCAAAAGACGTGCAGGTTCGATTCCTGTCCTGGGCACAGCCTTGACGCACAGCGTCCTCAGTTTGCAAGCTTCAAATACGCGGGTGGTGAAATTGGTAGACACGCTACTTTGAGGGGGTAGTGCCGGTTACGGCGTGTGAGTTCAAATCTCATCCCGCGTACAAAGAAAGAGAGTGAGACTCCTCGAGAAGTAATTCTTGAGGAGTCTCTTCGTTTATGCATACATGTCGATACGTACTACGATGATCGTCTATCCTAATGCAAAGCTCAACCTTGGGCTCTTCGTCACGGGGCGTCGCTCCGATGGCTATCACCTACTGGAGACCGCCTTTCTCCCTATACCGCTATGCGACACGCTGGAGCTCGAGCTCACTGATGCCGCTGAAGACGAACTCATCGTCACGGGTGGAGTAGAGACGGGAGCCCTGCAGGACAACCTCGTCCTACGCGCCGTACGCGCCCTACGTCAGCTACGCTCCTTCCCCTCAGTACGTCTCCGCCTCACCAAGCAGATCCCCTCGGGAGCAGGTATGGGTGGCGGATCAGCGGACGCTTCCTTTACCTTAACTGCTATCAATGAGCTGTGCTCGCTCGGCCTCTCTACCGAGGAGCTGGAGGCCATCGCCCTCACGCTCGGCGCCGACTGCCCCATCTTCGTGCGCAATCAGCCTGCCGTAGGGCGAGGCATCGGCGAAGTGCTTACTCCCCTTGCTCTCGATCTCAAGGGCTATCATCTCACCATCGTCAAGCCCCCCATCCATATCTCTACGGCAGAGGCCTTCCGTGGCCTTCTTCCGCTCAAGCCCGTAGCGACTCCCATTGAGGAGCTTGTCGCTCGCCCCGTAGCGGAGTGGCGTGACTGCCTTTTCAATGACTTCGAGCCGAGCCTCTTCCCTCATCATCCCGTCCTCTCGGAGATCAAGGCCGAGCTCTATGCCTTAGGTGCAGACTTTGCCCTGATGACGGGCTCGGGTGCAGCGCTCTACGCCCTGTCACGTCAGCCCCTCCAGCTCGACTCACTCCGCCGTGCGGACTACTTCCTCTACGAGGGGAAGCTTTAACGACCCTTTACCAAGACCTTCCTTATGACTTCTACATCCATTCCCCAGCTCCTCGTGGCAGCTGGCTCGTCGGGCAGTGGCAAGACGACCTTCACGCTCGGCCTACTGCGTGCACTCAAGCGTCGTGGCCTCGCCGTGCAGAGCTTCAAGTGCGGGCCCGACTATATCGACCCAAAGTTCCACCAGCTCTCCAGCGGTCGCCCCTCTATCAATCTCGACCTTTTCATGATGAGCCCCGAGCATGTGCGTGCTGTCTATGCACGCCACACGCAGGAGGCTGATGCCGTCGTCCTCGAGGGGGTGATGGGGCTGTATGATGGCTATGTGCGTATGCATGGCTCGTCGGCTGAGGTCGCTAAGACCGTGGGCATCCCGACGGTGCTGCTCGTCGATGCGCGCTCGTCTGCCTATTCCGTCGGGGCACTCCTCTACGGCTTCAAGCACTTCCGTCAGGATACGGAGGTCGTCTGGGGTGGTCTTCAACCGCGTGGCCTCGGAGAATCACTACCGCTTCCTGCGTGAGGCTGCCGAAGATGCTGGGGTCATTCCCCTCGGCTATATCCCGAAGACGAAGCTCCTCGAAGTGCCTTCACGCCATCTTGGCCTCTCACTCCGCGAGCTACAAGAGCTGGATGCGCTCCCCGAAGATGTGGCAGCCCTCATCGAGAAGCACGTCGATGTGGATCGCTTGCTCGAGGCTTGTATGCGCCCTCGCCCCGCACTCCCTGCGGAGGAAGCAGTGCCTACGTCCGCCCCTGGGCGCAAGATTGCCGTTGCCCGTGACGAAGCGTTCAACTTCATCTACGAGGAGAATATCCGCGCACTCGCTGCACAGGGCGAAGTATCCTTCTTCTCTCCGCTCAAGGATGAGGCACTTCCCGAGTGCGACCTCCTCTACCTGCCTGGTGGCTATCCGGAGTTCTACCTCAGCGAGCTGGCCACTGCCGAGCGCTCGCGTAGCTCTATCGCTGCCTATGCCGCTGCTGGCGGGCGTGTCTTAGCCGAATGTGGGGGGATGATGTACCTCTGTCGTGCTATCCGTGATGAGGAGGGGAAGGCCTACCCGATGTGTGGTGTGCTGGATCAAGAGGCTACGATGGAGGGCATGCGTCTGCGCTTAGGTTACCGCAAGCTCCATCTTGGGGGACGCGAATACCGCGGGCATGAGTTCCACTACTCGTCCATCGTGCCTCAGGAGATCGGCGAAGAGACGGTCGGTGAGCAGCTGACAGCGCGTGACGAAGTTGCTCCGACGCTCCTTTATCGCCGTGGCAATGTACTGGCGGGCTATACCCACCTCTACTTCGCTGAGCAAGATCCCTTCGCGCTCTTCTCCTAATGTACTTCGCCCTGCGACGCTATCGCCCTCCCGAGAGGACGGCGAGAGTGCGTGGGGCAATCTTCTTTATGATGGTATAGCTGACGAAGCTGAATGCCAGAGTAAGCCCCCCCGATGAGGAGGTAGCCCAAGACCGCGCCAAAGCCCTCTTCGCTGAGGAATGGTATGCGGAAGACGATACCACGGGCCCAGTTCACGAGGAGTACCGTGTGCACGGCGTAGATGAAGAAGACGTATTTATTAAGGTTGCTTAGGCACTGGATTACTTCAGGACTTCTGCGCCCGATATACTGCATCAGAAGGAGGGCTGATGCTGAGCCTGTGAGGATATAGATGTTGTGTACGACGATGTAGCCTGCCCATTCACTGAGTAGAGGCAGGGCAAAGACCGTCCCGATAGCAATGCCCCCTGCAAGATACTTGACCCGCTGGATGACCTCCAGTGGGTCAATTTGCTTTGTGCCGAGCTGTCCGCCGAGCATAAAGCAGAAGAATGAGACCGTGCCGAAGCCCGCGACTCCGCACTCCCATCCTATGAGGAAGAGGACGAGCAGGGGAAGGAGGATATAGCCTCTAGTCCAAGTAAGAAGCTGATAGAGGATGGGCCCCAGGGCACAGAGCACCATCAGGTCGCGGATATACCAGAGCGGGTAGACGATGACATCCCACCAGTAATAGCTGAGGAGCTGCGTGACGCTGGTGATATAGAAGGGGTCGCTGGCGCTGAAGCCGAATCGCAATCCCACCTGTGTCTTCGCAAGAAGTATGACGAGATAGATGCTATTCCACAACAGATAGGGTATGAGCAGAGTCTTTACACGCTTCTTCAGCTCTACCATCCAAATGGATCGCTGGCTCCAGTCCTTCTTGTAGAATGCATAATAGCCCGAGATGAAGAAGAACATCGGGACGGCTATGCGGGGGAGGCTATGTGACAGGAATTCGCTGACGTAGATGTAGAGGCAGTTCGGAGCACCCCATTGAGGTAGTGTTAGCTTGTCTGAAATGAGGTGAATGGCTACGACCATGATGATCAGCGGGAAGCGTAGCGCTGTGATGATAGCAGAGAAGCTGGACGTAGAGGTCTTACTCATAGAGAGCTCTTATCTGGGGATAAAGGGATTGTCTTGTATAGCAAATAGCTATTTATCTCCTTACAGATAAGAGTGGATACTCCCTATGATAGACCTCTTCGGGGAGGTGATAGCGACCAGTACTGGTTGCTTTTTTCTTTGAAGATATGACTATCAGTACCCATTATCCCCCCTTTGTATGCGGCGGATCGAGGTCGCTACATGCTCGTTTATAGTGGGGACATGTCGGGGTGGTGGAAGCTCGTTCGGAGGTTGGGTCATGCTGGGGAGATGCTTGTATAAAAGTCTGTACATTTGTGGTGTACTTTTTTTTTTTATAAATGTATAGGCAATGAGTACCGCACTTCATAAAGAATACCGCCCGCTGACGGCTGAAGAGATCAGCGTCCTGCGTGAGCACGCCAACTCCGCCGACGACTGGAGCCAGGTCTGGGTCAAGGAAGGCTTCGTCCCCCGCTACATCCTCAATACGCACTTCTCGGGCTGGGTCCGCCTGGGGCTCTTCGAGAAGACCTTTGACCTACCTGGGGGGATCTCGAAGCACTCGGGACTCTACTACACCTACCTGCACAATGTCGAGGTCGGCGACAACTGCTGCATCGAGCATGTCAATAACTATATCGCCAACTACACCATCGGCGAAGAGTCCTTCATCAGCAACGTCGATACCATCCTCGTCGACGGCGAGACGACCTTCGGCAACGGCGTCGAGGTATCCGTCCTCAATGAGACGGGCGGGCGTGAGGTGCTGAGCTACGACCAGCTCTCAGCGCACGAAGCCTACTTCATGGCGATCTACCGCCACCGTCCTGCGCTCATCTCGGAGCTACGCCACCTCATCTGGGGCTATATCGATGGCTTGCGCTCCGCCCACGGCACGATCGGTGCCCACGCACATATCACAGATGTGGGGAATATCACGAACGTGAAGATCGGCCCCTACGCCAGCATCGTCGGTACGCGCCGCCTCTACAACGGGAGTATCAATAGCGTGAAGGAAGCGCCCGTCAGCCTTGGCTACAGTGTCATCTGTACGGACTTCATCATCTCCTCGGGCTCAAGTGTGCAGAGTGGTACGGCGCTCTCCCGATGCTTCATCGGGCAGGCGTGTACGCTCGCTCACGGCTATTCTGCCTCGGACTCGCTCTTCTTCAGCAACTGCCACGAGGAGAATGGCGAGGCCTGTGCGATCTTCGCTGGGCCCTTCACCGTGACGCACCACAAGTCCACGCTACTTATCGCCAGCCAGTTCTCCTTCATGAACGCTGGCTCGGGCTCGAATCAGAGCAACCATATGTACAAGCTCGGGCCCATCCATCAGGGCATCATGGAGCGCGGTGCGAAGACCTCGTCCGACTCCTACATCCTCTGGCCCGCGCGTATCGGTGCCTTCTCGCTCGTCATGGGGCGTCACACCACGCACCCCGACCTGTCGAACCTCCCCTTCTCCTACCTCATCGAGTCGTGCGATACGACCTTCCTCATCCCTGGGGTCAACCTCAAGAGCGTGGGGACGATCCGCGATGCGCAGAAGTGGCCACGCCGTGATGCGCGCACCGACCCGCACCGCCTTGACCAGATCAACTACAACCTCCTGAGCCCCTATACCATCCAGAAGATGCTCAACGGGCGCACTATCCTCATCGAGCTAAGGCGTGTCGCTGGGGTGACCTCCGAGATCTACTCCTATCAGAGTGCGAAGATCAAGGCCTCCTCGCTCCGTAAGGGGATCCACTACTATGAGCTGGCGATCCATAAGTTCCTCGGAAATTCGCTCATCAAGCGTCTCGAGGGCGTAGCCTGCACCTCTATCGACGTCGTGCGCCAAGCTCTACAGCCCCGCACCTCCATCGGGCATGGGGACTGGGTCGATCTCTCGGGGCTCATCGCACCGAAGGCTGAGGTGCTGCGTATCATCGAGGATATCGAGATGCGCCGCATCGAGGCTATCAGTGAGCTACAGCAGCGCCTTGCCGATCTGCACCTCCACTACTACGAGTACGAATGGACGTGGGCGTATGACAAGATCCAGGAGTTCTATGGCATTGATCTTGCCGAAGTGACGGCAGAGCAGATCGCCGAACTCGTCGAGCGCTGGCGTAGCTCGGTCGTCGAGCTGGATCGCGAGCTCTATGCCGATGCGAAGAAGGAATTCTCCCTCTCGGCGATGACGGGCTTCGGTGCCGACGGTGATGAGCGTGTGCAGGCGCTGGACTTCGAGGAGGTCCGTGGCGACTTCGACAGCAATACCTATGTGAAGTCCATCCTCCAGCATATCGAGGAGAAGAGTGCGCTCGGCGAAGAGCTACTCGGTCGCTCGCACCGCTGCGCTAAGGAGACGATACGACGACGCCCCGCAGAGCTTCGGCTACGGGCGGTGAAAAGACACGGAGCGAATCATTGGGGGACAATGATTCGCTCCGTGTGCTTTTTGTAGTGGGGTCTTACTTCTCGGGCTCTGTCGGGGCGGTGAAACGACCTTGCCAGCGCGAGCGCTGACGCTCCATCATCTTCGCCTCGGCACCATTGGACTCGTCTGACTGCCAGAAGCGCTCCCGCCCGATACTCTCGGGAAGGTAGGCTTGCTGTACGAAGTGCCCTGGGTAGTCGTGGGAGTAGCGGTAGCCTTCGCCATAGCCAAGGTCCTTCATCAGCTCCGTGGGAGCATTGCGTAGGTGAAGCGGTACGGGGAGGTTGCCCGTCTGCTTGACGAAGGCGAGGGCACGGTTGATCGCCATATAGGCGCTATTGCTCTTCTCGCTACAAGCCAAGTAGATGACCGTCTCGGCCAAGGGGATGCGTCCCTCGGGCCAGCCGATGCGCTCAAGGGTCTCGGCGCAGGAGGTGGCGAGTAGTAGGGCATTGGGGTTAGCAAGGCCAATGTCTTCGGCAGCGGAGATCATCAGTCGGCGTGCGATAAACGAAGGGTCTTCGCCCCCCTCGATGAGGCGTGCGAGCCAATAGATAGCGGCGTCGGGGTCACTTCCTCGGATGCTCTTGATGAGTGCCGAAGCGATATCGTAGTGGAGTTCACCGCCCTTGTCGAAGGCCAAGGGATTCGTCTGCACGCGCTGGCTGACCAGTTCGTCGGTGACCTGAAGAGGGTCGGAGGTCGTCGACAGGGCGACCAGCTCGAGGATATTCAGCGCACGGCGTGCGTCGCCACCAGCGTAGCGTAGGAGTGCAGCGGTCTCGGTGAGCTCGATGCGGCGCTGGGAGAGGAGCTCGTCGGTCGTGATGGCGTGCTGTAGGAGGCCGATGATCTCCTCGCTGGAGAGGGATCTCAGCGTGTAGACCTGACAGCGGGAGAGGAGCGGACGGATGACCTCGAAGCTGGGATTCTCCGTCGTGGCGCCGATGAGCGTGACGATACCTTGCTCCACGGCCGCCAGGAGGGAGTCCTGCTGGCTCTTGCTGAAGCGATGGATTTCGTCGATGAAGAGGATGGGGCGTACTGACGAGCCGAAGATCCCGCTCTGCTCACTCTGGATGCGCTCCAGCACCTCACGCACATCCTTGACGCCCGAGTGGACGGCACTCAGCGAGTAGAAGGCGGTATCGAGACTGCGGGCGATGATCTCCGAGAGTGTCGTCTTACCCACCCCTGGAGGGCCCCAGAAGATCAGCGACGGGAGGCGCTGCTGCTCGATCATAGGGCGTAAGATACCCTGCGGCCCGACGAGGTGGGACTGGCCGAAGTAGTGCTCGAGGCTCGTCGGGCGCATACGCTCGGCCAGCGGCTTGAGGGTGGTCATAGGCGGGAGTGGGCTGGTAGGCGGGGGTTATTGAGGGAGGTCGCTGTAGCGTCGGCGTCCACGGAGGTAGTATTGCACCAGGAGGCTGTAGGGCTTCATCAGGCTGGTGGGGAGGGGACGGACGGTCTTAGCGATATTCTCCTTGCGCACCTCTTCGTAGCGCTGGCGCTTGATCATAAAGCAGCGCCAGCCCTCGAGGACGGCGTAGCAGTGACGGGGCTTGAGCTGAAGGAGGTAGACAAGGGCGGCGAAGACGTCGAGGAAGGAAGCGGCAGAGCAGCACGCGGTGCAGGCGGGGTGCGGGGAGGTTCTTGTAGATCATCAGGAGGTTGTTCCTGAAGTTCAGGAAGACCTTCCTTGGGCTCTCTGCCGAGAGGCTGGCACCACCGACGTGGTAGACGACCGAGGTGGGGGGGCGAAGGTGATGCGATGCCCACGGGCATTGAGTCGCCAGCACAGGTCGATCTCCTCCTGATGGGCGAAGAAGACCGTATCCAGCCCGCCGACCTCGAGATAGACGTCACGGCGGATGATGAGGCAGGCGCCCGATGCCCAGAAGAGATCCGTGGGGGTAGCGTACTGCCCGTGGTCCTCCTCGAGCGTGCCGAAGAGACGGCCACGGCAGAAGGGGATAGCCCAGCGCAGTCGATGAAGCCACCAGCAGCACCGGCGTACTCGAAGCTCTTCGGGTCACGCTGTGCACGGATCGTAGGCTGGACGGCAGCGATCGTGGGGTCGGAGTCGAGGAGGCGGAGGGGTTCATCGAGCCAGCCTCGGCTGAGCTCGACGTCGCTATTTGAGGAGGACGACCGTCTTGTAGTCCAGCTCGGCGATGGCCTTGTTGTAGCCCGCTGCGAAGCCGTGGTTCTCGGTGAAGAGGTGGAGGCGCACCTCGGGATAGTGCTCGCGGACGAAGGCTACGGAGTCATCCGTCGAGCCATTGTCTACGATGATGAGGTCTGCGCCTGCGGGGTGTGTTGCACCCAAGAGGGAGGAAACGTCTCCAGGAGGCTACGGCCATTCCAGTTGAGGACGAGGACGGCCACCTCGGCGTGTGTGGTAGGATGCATAGCGTGTAGTATAGTTAGTTGTCTTGCTCAGAGTCAAGGAGTGCTTGGAGTCGGGCACTGCGCACGGCCTCGGGGTAGTTCTCGAGGGGGCGCTTCCAGCGCTTATGCGACCAGAGCCAGGCTGCTGGGTCGCGCTGGATATTCGCCTCCAGCATGCGGGCATAGCGCTCGGTGACGGTATAGATGGGCAGGTCGCCCTCCGCTGGGTCGTAGATAGGCACGTAGTGCCCTACGAACTGGATGGGGCTCCTTCGCTCAATGTCGAAGTAGAAGATGGGTAGGGTGGTACTTCTTCCCGAGTCGCTCGATGCCGTCGAGGATCGCTGTCGGCTGGTGGAGGAAGTCGGTGAAGTAGGTGGCGTGACCGATGCCTGGGGCTTGGTCCGTGATCATGGCGACGAACCAGTGACGGCCGTCCTTGGCACGTACATACTCGACGATGTGGCGTGCGATCTTGTCCTTGGCGACGAGGCGTGCGCCGAAGCGCTGGCGTTGCTCGGCGAAGAGGCGGTCAAGGGCCTTGTTCTTCAGCGGGCGATAGACCTGATCCGCGCTGTAGCCGATGGTGGCGAGCTGGATCTGGCCTGTGGGAGAAGAGCTCCCAGTTGCCGAGGTGTCCCGAGGGCGACGAGCACGCAGTCATACTTCTTCGCTGCCTCCACGAGGGGGGAGAGGTCGGGCATGATGAGGTGCTCCGTGGTGAGGCGCTCGGGGCTCTGGTGTAGGAGCTTCGGTGTGGAGAGGAAGTTGTAGGCGAACTGCAGGTAGAAGTCCCGCTCGATCTGTCGCAGCTCCTCTGTTGTCTTCTCGGGGAAGCTACGGAAGAGATTGCCTCGCACTACGGCACGGCGATAGCCCACGACGCGCCCGATGAGGAAGGCGGTCGCATGGCACAGCGCGTGGATGACCGCCCACGGCAGGCGTGCCAAGAGGCCGAAGAGGCCGCGAAGGAGGTGGTAGGTCAGCTGCTCAGTCATCTCTCGTACGTGCTCAATAGACGAAGGTCCCCGAAGCGTCGAGGTGCAGTGGGGTGATACGTGTCGTCGTGCCGATAGCCGCCTCATCGTAGGGCTGCGCCACGCGGATATAGTTCTCGCTGTGCCCCATCATGCGGCCGTCATAGTTGCCGTGCTCCCCAGATGACCGTAAGTTCACGACCGAGGTTGGCACGGTAGAAGTCCTGCAGACGCTCCTCGGAGAGGCGAGCCAGGCGCTGGCTACGCTTGTGCTTGTCGCGGGGCGTGACGGCATGCTCGATGGAGAGGGCTGCCGTGCCTTCGCGCTCCGAATAGCTGAAGACGTGGAGCTGGGAGAAGGGTAGACCCTCGAGGAACTGATAGCACTCCTCGAAGTAGCGCTCCTCTTCGCCACGTGTGCCGACGATGACGTCCACGCCGATGAAGGCATGGGGCATCAGCTCACGGATCAGCTCCACACGGGAGCGGAAGAGCGCTGTGTCGTAGCGGCGCTTCATCAGGCGGAGGACTTCGTCACTGCCGCTCTGTAGGGGGATGTGGTTAGGTACGTGGGCGATGCGCCGTGAGGTGGCACAGTAGCGGATGATCTCTTCGCTGAGGAGGTTGGGCTCGATGGAGCCGATGCGGAAGCGCTCGATACCCTCGACTTCATCCAGTGCCTTGACGAGAGCGAAGAAGTCTTCGCCTGGATGACCCTTGCCGAAGTCCCCGATATTCACGCCCGTCAGCACGATCTCGCGAGCACCTTCGCGGGCGATACGCTCGGCTTCGGCGACGATCTCGGCGATCGAGCCGCTACGGCTTCGCCCTCGGGCCTTGGGGATGGTGCAGTAGGTGCAGCGGTAGTCACAGCCGTCCTGCACCTTGAGGAAGTGGCGTGTGCGCTCGTCGGAGGACGAGCTGATGCGGAAGGTGCGTATGTCCTTCGTGCGCCCTCTCACGATGCTGGCACCCGCATCACGGGGGCGCTCCAGATCGAGGTAGTCGGCGATGTCGAGCTTCTTCTCCGATCCGATGACCAGATGGACGCCCTCGATGTCTGCGATCTCCTCGGGGCTGAGCTGGGCATAGCAGCCCGTCACGACGACGAAGGAGCCAGGATGCTCACGGGCAGCCTTGCGGATCATCGTGCGGCACTTCTTGTCCGCCAGCTCCGTCACCGAGCAGGTGTTGATGACGCAGATGTCGGCTACCTCTCTCGGACGCACGCTCCGCACTCCCTTGGGTAAGCAGCGAGCGCCCGATGGTCGACGTCTCGGCGAAGTTGAGCTTACAGCCGAGGGTGTAGTAGGCGGCTTTCTTGTCTTCGAAGACAGAGGTGTCGGTCATCGCTTGGGTCGGAAGAGAAGGCGGAGATAAGGGTTAGTGGAGAGCATCAGCGAGACCCCCAGCCCCTGTATAGAAGCCCTGTGACGAAGGAGTGGGGCACGAGGTCAAGGGCGCGCAGGGTGATGCCGAGGGTGATCATGCCCGCCATGATGATCCACGAGGAGGGCGTGAAGCACTGGTACCAGCGCAGGGTACCTTCGGCTCGCTGTCCAAGGGCGGTGAGATTACGCTTCACGACACGGGGGAAGATGAAGCCAGCGAAGAAAAGCCAAGCTCCCGATGAGCCAGAGGATGCTCACGAGGATATTCGTCTCGCTGGGCCAGTTCACGAGGCCAATGCGCAGGACATTGACCCCAGCGATGAGCCAGAGTAGGGCAGCGAGCCCATAGAGCTGACGATGGGTCATCAGAGGTGAGTGACTGAAGGGTGTGGGATTAAGCTTCGTCGGTCCATTCGATATCGAAGGACTGAAGCTGGAGGTCTTCGTCGTGAAGCCCCTCGGTCGTGGCCTCTGTGTGGTGAGCGTGCGTGGTGCCTGCCTCGGCGGCAGTGGGCTCATCGCCTGCGAGAGCGGTGTCGGAGACCTCGAGGATGGTCTGGCGCAGGGCCTCTGAGACCTTCGCGAAGTCCTCTTCGTAGATGAAGATACGGTGACGCTCGAGCTTACCTTCGCTCTCCTTGAGCTTGGTCTCTGAGAGCACGATGTACTTATTGCCCTTGCTGTCGAGCTTAGCGTCTATATAATAGTATCTGGTCCCGGCCTTGAGCTTACGTGAGGCCAAAAGGGTTGATCCTCCCCAATCTTTATCCATACTCATAAGTGATCAATTCTTTTTTATACGCTACGAAGTTACGGAAATACCTCCATTGTCCTGCGGGCGGACTGCCCCGCCCCCGTAGGGGTGTTTGCTCCGAAGAGCGCGAGAGTAATTCGCCCCGACTATGACTATACTCCCGCAGCACTGCGTCTATTCCTCTGTCCACGTACGTAGATTTATCGTCCACGTACCTAACCCCTATCATCCCCGCACGTAGTCCTAATATCTACGTACGTGGACGAAGAAAATCTCCTACTGCTCCGCGCCTTTTCTTCGTGAGGATAGGAGCTCATCCTCCCTCGTTTTCGTCTCGGAGGAGTAGGAGAGTCAGGTCGTAGAAACGGAGGGCTCGTCGTATCTTTGTAGGGTGCTGGACTCCGTCCTCGCCAGTGGTATAGAGCGGGACGAGAAGAATAGGCTAAATTTGTAAGAGAATTAGCGGGGCATCCCACCCCGACCACACTTGTATAGACAGACCAATGACACCTCCATACCCTAAGTATCACCTGGCGGAGTTCCCCCACCAGTTCCGTGTACGCTACCCAGGCAAGACCATTATGCGCTACTACAACAAGCATAATGAGCGCTGGGAGAAGCTCAATGGTGAGCAGGTCGCTAACCTCTGCCTCTCGGCAGCCAAGGGCTTGGCTTACCTGCAGATCCAGACGGGCGACCGTATCGCGATCTATTCGCCCAACCGTGTGGGCTGTATCACTACCGAGCTGGGGATCTTCATGATGCGCGCCGTCTCGGTGCCCCTCTACGCGACGAGTACGCCCGATCAGGTGCAGTTCATCGTGGAGGATGCTGGCGTCGAGACGATGTTCGTCGGCGGTCAGTTCCAGTACAACAATGCCTATGAGGTGCAGCAGCGTGGTGGGTCACTTCGCCGCCTGATCATCTTCGACAACGAGGTGGTACTGGCTCCTGGGGACACGACCTCGATGTACTACGATGAGTTCGTGCGCCGAGGGGACTCCGTATCCTATGAGAATAAGGCGAACGTCACGGCAAGCCAAGCGCTGGCTACCGACCTGGCGGTCATCATCTATACCTCTGGTACGACGGGTAAGAGCAAGGGCGTGATGCTGCATCATAGCAACTTCATCGAGCAGCTCTATGCGCACCAGATCAAGTACCCCTTCATCACGAATCGCGATGTCTCGATGTGCTTCCTCCCGCTGAATCACATCCTCGAGAAGGCGTGGAGCTACCTCTGCCTCAGTATGGGCTGTCAGGTGGCTGTCCTCAGCGACCCGAAGCGTATCCTCGAGGCACTGCCTATGGTACGCCCCTCGATGATGGGCAATGTGCCCCGCTTCTGGGAGAAGGTATATATCGGTGTGCAGGACAAGATCAATCGCTCGCCTAAGCCTCTGCGCTATGTCCTTCGCCACGCTATCCAGGTAGGGGATCGCTACTTCTTCGACTTCGTGAATGAGGGGAAGAAGGCGCCACTCTACCTCAAGCTCCTCCATAAGATCTACGATAAGACGCTCTTTGCGAAGGTGAAGAAGGCCATCGGTATCCAGCGTGGCCGCTTCTTCCCCACGGCAGGGGCTTCGGTCTCGCCCGAGATCCTGCGCTTCCTGCGCTCGATCAATGTGCCTATGTGTGTGGGCTATGGGCTGTCGGAGACGACGGCGACGGTGTCCTCCCAGCCTATGGTGGGCTTCGACCTCGAGTCAATCGGTACGATCATGCCCGCCCTCGAGGTGAAGATCGATCCCGAGACGAGTGAGATCCTCATCAAGGGCCCGACGGTGACGACGGGCTACTACAATAATCCCGAGGCCAACGCTGAGGCGTTCACCGAAGACGGCTTCTTCCGCACGGGGGATGCTGGTCGTATGGAGAATGGCGTGCTCTACTTCACGGAGCGTATCAAGGACCTCTTCAAGACTGCCAACGGGAAGTACATCGCTCCGCAGATGCTCGAGGGCTTGCTCACGGTCGATCCGCTCTTCGAGCAGGTCGCTATCATCGCTGACGGGTATAAGTTCGTCAGTGCGCTCATCTACCCCAACTGGGAGGTGCTGCGCCGTGAGGCTGCCGAGCGTGGCGTGCCTCGTGACCTCAATGAAGAGGAGCTCAGCAAGCAGCATGAGGTGCACCGCCTCGTGATGGCGCATGTAGAGGCTGCTCTCAGCTCCGTAGCGCAGTATGAGAAGGTGAAGAAATTCCACCTGATGACGACGCCCTTCACGCTGGAGAGCGGCGAGCTGACCAATACGCTGAAGCTGCGTCGTAAGGTCGTCGCTGAGCACTACGCCAGCGAGATCGCCCGCATGTACGAGGAGTAGCCTCGACACCCTGATACAGAATACAAATACAAGAATTAGATACAGACGATGAACTATTGGTTCGAATGCAAAGTTTCCTACGAGCGCCAGGCCGACTCGATGGGTATGAAGAAGGTTTCGAAAGCTACCTGGTAGATGCCCTCTCCTTCACAGAGGCAGAGGAGCGTATCATCAAGGAGGTTAGACCCTTCGTTTCGGTCGGTGAGCTGGACGTGGTGAACATCCGCCGTGCTCGTATCGCCGAGCTCTTCCTCAACGATGAGGCCGAGGACGACCGCTACTTCCGTGCTAAGGTGAACTTCATCACCGTTGATGAGAAGAGTGGCTCGGAGAAGAAGACTTCCGCTACGATGATCGTCAAGTCCGATTCGCTGCCTAACGCTGTCACCGAGCTGAAGGCTCAGCTCGATAGCCAGATGGCCAGCTACGAGATCGCTGCAGTCACCGACACGCAGATCTTAGACGTCTTCCAATATGAAGCCCCTGAGAAGTGAGGATATAGCTGAGCGCCTCGATAAGATACGCTCCACGCTGACGGGTGGGGCACGGCTGGTGGCCGTGTCGAAGTTCCACCCTGCGGAGTATATCGAGATGGCGCACGCTGCAGGCCAGCGCCTCTTCGGCGAGAGCCGTGTGCAGGAGCTGGTGGAGAAATGGGAGGGCCTCCGTGAGCGCTATCCCGACCTCGTCTGGCACTTCATCGGGCCACTGCAGACGAACAAGGTGAAGTACATCGCTCCCTTCATCCACATGATCGAGAGCGTCACCTCCGAGCGTCTCCTCCTGGAGATATGCCGTCAGGCCCAGCGTGTGGGGCGCACCATCCCCATCCTCCTCGAGGTGCATGTGGCACGTGAGGAGACGAAGAGTGGCTTCTCCCCCGATGAGCTACGTGAGCTCCTCGGACGCATCGCTTCGAGCCCCGAGACGTATCGTGGCATCGCTCTCTATGGTCTGATGGCTATGGCGAGCAATGTCGATGATGAGGCTGTCATCAGTGGGGAGTTCGCCACGGTGCATCGTCTCTTCGACGAGATCCGCTCCTCGGGAGTGCTCCTCCAGCCTGAGCTCTTCACCGAGCTCTCTATGGGTATGAGCGGAGACTATCCGCTGGCGCTCCGTGAGGGCGCTACCCTGGTGCGTGTCGGCTCCGCTATCTTCGGAGACCGCGCATAGTATATATCGAGGTGTCTTCGCCCCGCTGCCCAGCGTGGAGAGGGCTCCTACCTCAATTTAGCAATCCATCTATGACTTACTGGACGAAGATCCTGAGCCTCGCGCTCGGCCTACTCCTCCTCACGCCTGCGTCGGCTCAGACGAAGGGCAAGGAAGAGAAGAAGAAGGATAATAAGTTTGACTACGTGCAGGCTGTCGATATCTTCGGCTCCTCACTGGCGCTCCTCGACCGCCACTTTGTCGACTCCATCGATATCAAGCGTCTGAGCCGTATCGGCCTGGACGGTATGCTCGAGAGCCTTGACCCCTATACCGAGTACTATTCGTCGGAGGATACCGACAAGCTCCGTCTCCTGACGACTGGGGCGTATGGCGGTATCGGGTCGGTCATCTCGCAGCGCCTGATAGCACGATCATCATCAACGACCCTATGGAGGGTATGCCCGCTGCGCAGGCCGGTCTGCGTGCCGGTGACGTCATCCTCGAGGTCGACGGTCAGGACTTCCGTAAGTCGACCAGCGAGAAGGTGAGTGCTGCCCTCAAGGGTACGCCCGGGAGCAAAATCACGCTCCTCATCTTGCGTCCAGGGGAGTCGAAGCCTCGCCGTATTGAGTTCCGCCGTCAGAAGATTCAGGTCAGCCCCGTGCCTTACTATGGCGTCATCGGGAAGGATATGGGCTATATCTCCCTCACGGGCTTCCCCAACACAGCAGCCTCTGAGGTGAAGAAGGCCTTCCTCGACCTCAAGTCCAAGCACCAGCTCCGTGGGCTCATCCTTGACCTGCGCGACAATGGTGGTGGGCTCATTGACGAAGCCATCAAGATCGTCAACTTCTTCGTCCCCGCAGGTGAGGAGGTCGTGACGACGCGTGGCCGTAATGCCCGCCGTCAGGAGGTCGTCTATCGCACGACTGACAAGCCTCTCGACACTCAGATCCCCATCGCTGTGCTCATCAATGGGCAGTCAGCCTCGGCCTCCGAGATCGTGAGCGGTGCTCTGCAGGACCTTGATCGCGCTGTCGTCATGGGCGTCAAGAGCTATGGTAAGGGCCTTGTGCAGACGACGATGCAGCTCCCCTATGACGGGACGATCAAGCTCACGACGGCGAAGTACTACATCCCCAGCGGTCGCTGCATCCAGCGCATCAACTACCAGTCGCTGCGTGAGGGTAAGGGGGCTACGATCCTGCCTGACAGCCTGACGAAGGTCTTCCACACGCGTGCAGGCCGTGAGGTCCGTGATGCTGGTGGTATCCTCCCCGACATCGCCCTCACGAATGACTCGCTGCCCACGATGGTGTACTACCTGCGTGTCAATAACGATGCCTTCGACTGGATCACCGACTATGTGCGCAGCCACCGCACGATCGCTTCGCCCCGTGACTTCAAGCTCACGGATGCAGACTATGCCTCCTTCTCTAATCACATGATCGAGAAGAAGTTCGACTACGACCGCCAGAGTGGCAAGGAGCTGAAGAAGCTGGAGGATTTGGCGAAGTTCGAGGGCTACTACAACAAGAGTCGTGAGGCCTTCGAGGCGCTGAAGAAGCTCCTCGTCCCCGACCTCAAGCACGACCTCGAGGAGCATCGTCCCTTCATCGAGCAGTACCTGACGGGTGCTATCCTTACCCGCTACTATTACAATCGAGGGGCGCTGGAGCGCAGTGTCGCCGAGGACAAGATGGTGCGTGCCGCAGAGGATCTCCTCGCAGACCCCGCACGCTACACGAAGGTCCTGAGTCGCCCTGAGCCTAAGGCCACGCCCCCTACAGCGAAGTAGTGCGATGAAGAAAATCTTTTGCCCCAAGTGTGATACGGCGATCCCTCTGAGGAGGGAGCGTATCGAGGAGCTGCAGGCCTCGGGAGAGGATCGCCTCTCGATCATCTGCCCGCAGTGCACGCATCAGCTCAATCTGCGTCTGCGCCTACCTTCGGCTAAGAGCGCGAAGCGTCAGGAGCAGCGCACCTCCGTCGGGCATATCATCGTGGTGGAGAATGTCTTCGGCTATAAGCAGCTCTTCCCCCCCTCTACGTCGGGGTGAATGCTATCGGCCGTCGCAACAAGGATACCGATACGGATATCCCTGTCATCACCTCCGACCCCAGCATGGACCGCCATCATGCGATCATCAAGGTCACCGAGGGGCGCACGGGGAAGCTCCGCTTCGCTGTGGCAGATGACGATAGCCGTGTGGGGACCTTCCTCGCAGGCGAACTTCTCGCCCCGAAGGAGTGGCGCTACCTCCAGCCCGGAGATGTGCTCACACTCGGCGCTACCTCCATCATCTTCAGCGACGAACCCCTCCCCGAAGATCCCACCATCGAGGAGTCGTAGCTCGCGCCTTCCTTCTCCACTCGCGGGGCAAGCGAGCTGCGCTCACAGCTCTCGTCGAGGTGGACGATTTTTTACGTCTGCATGGCATAGAGGCTTGCTTATGTGCGCAATTTTTGCTTACTTTGCAGACCGATTGTAGAGTCCTCTTGAAGGAGGTGAAGATACAAGTCGCTGATTACGTTAGAAATAACAAACTAAAATATAAGAGTAATGTCAAAGATTTGTCAGATTACAGGTAAGAAAGCCCTGGTCGGCAACAATGTCTCGCACTCCAATCGCAAGACAAAGCGCCGCTTCGAAGTCAACCTGTTTACCAAGAAGTTCTTCTGGCCAGAAGAAGGGTGCTGGATCGTCCTGAAGGTGTCTGCTGCAGGCCTCCGCCTCATCAATAAGATCGGTCTCGATGCCGCTGTGCGTCAGGCTGCAAACAATGGCTACCTAAGTGAAATCAAAGTAAAGTAGTAGGAAGATCATGGCAAAGAAAGCTAAAGGAAACAGAGTACAGGTCATCCTCGAGTGCACTGAGCACAAGGAGAGTGGTATGCCAGGGACGTCCCGCTACATCACGACCAAGAACAGAAAGAATACGACCGAGCGTCTTGAGCTGAGAAAGTACAACCCCATCCTCAAGCGTATGACGGTCCATAAGGAAATCAAGTAATCACGAGGAGACAAGACAATGGCAAAGAAAGCAGTCGCATCATTCAAGAAGGCCGACGGTCGTACCTACTCTAAGGTCATCAAGATGGTCAAGTCCCCTAAGACGGGTGCTTACATCTTCCAGGAAGAGATGGTCCCCAACGAAGCCGTCAAGGAGTTCTTCTCTTAATCGAACGAACTTCGTCGGGTGCTCTGCCCTCGCTATAGAGGTTGCACCCACCGCCGCTACCCGAGTGTAGCAAACACCTACAAGAGGCTGCCCCATGCAATGCAAGCGGGCAGCCTCTTATCTTTTTCGAGACCTCCGAGTTAACTCCCCTCACCGCACCTCTATCAGCTGCGGTGCCGACCCTATAAAGCAGAGATCTTCATGTCTACGCAGGTAGAAAAAAACACCGAGCGCATCGAGCGCTTAGCTCACGAGAGCATCCCACGCCTCCTCATACACTATGGTGTCCCAGCTATTGTGGGGACTATGGTCAACGCGCTCTACAGCGTCGTCGACCGCATCTTCATCGGGCAGGGCGTCAGCGAATTTGCTATCACGGGGCTTGCTCTGACCTTCCCTATCCTGATCTTCATCCAAGCCTTCGGTATGCTTATCGGCGTCGGGGCTTCATCTCGTGTGTCCATCCTCCTCGGCGAGAACAAGCACGATCAGGCCGAGCGTATCCTGAGTAATGCCCTCCTGCTGACTCTGGTCACGCAGGTGCTGACCTTAGTGCCGGTGATGATCTGGCTCGACGATATCCTCCGTGCTCTGGGGGCTAACGACCGCACGCTCCCCTTCGCTTACGACTATCTGAAGATCATGATCCCGGGGAATATCTTCTCGACGCTCTGCTTCAGCTTCAATGCGATCATGCGTGCTTCGGGATATCCCTACAAGGCGATGATCACGATGCTCATCGGGGCAGGGCTCAATACGCTCCTCGATGCGCTCTTCATCTATGGCTTTGACTGGGGTATTGAGGGGGCTGCTTGGGCTACGGTGATCGCTATGGCTGTGTCGTCAGCGTTTGTGATGCAGCACTTCCTCAGCAGCAAGAGCGAGGTGCAGTTCCGCCGACGCAATATGCGCCTCTCCTCCGAGCAGATCCTGGCGATCCTCTCTATCGGTATGTCGCCCTTCTTCCTGCAGCTCCTCAGTAGTGGCATCGCCTTCCTCATCAACTCTACCTTGGCTCGCTATGCGGAGAACTCTCTGATGGCTGACCGAGCGGTGGGGGCTTATGGGATCATCAATAGCGCGGCCCTTGTGGGCTTTATGTTCATGCTCGGTATCGCTCAGGGAATGCAGCCCATCGTGGGCTACAACTACGGAGCCCGTGCGATGGACCGTGTGCGTCAGGCCTTCAAGATCTGCTCGTCTACGAACTTCGGTATCGGTGCTTTCGTGACTATCGTAGCGGTGGTGGCACCAGGCTTGATCGCCTCACTCTTCACCAGCTCGCCTGAGATGATCGAGGCCTCGGTGCATGCGCTACGCCTCTGTCTCTATGGCTTTGCCTCGTAGGCTTCCAGGTCACGGCTACGCAGTTCTTCCAGAGTATCGGCTTCGGGGGGAAGGCGCTTCTCTTGAGTCTCTCGCGTCAGATCCTCTTCCTCCTGCCTGCGCTCTTCCTCTTCCCACTGCTCTGGGGCTCTACGGGTGTATGGCTCGCTATGCCCTTCTCGGACATCGCTGCAGGGGTGCTGGGGATGATCCTGATGTACTATCAGTTCAAGATCTTCGACCGTAAGTTCTCCTCCGAGGGGCTCTAAGGTCGCACGCCACTTTCCCTTTATACTATGGTTTATTTGTATTCGGTCCTCTGCTGCCTCTTCCTCTTCCCGTACCTCGGGTGGCGCGCAGGGCAAGTGCTGGGGCCCCGTCTGCGCCGCGTCTTCTGGGGCTTGCTGGTGCTGATCTTTGTACTCTTCTCCATCGCGCTCCTCATCCATCGCCGCTTCGAAGCCGACTGGATGAGTGCCGTGATGAATGGTAGCGTGTACATCTTCTTCTCTACGATGTACGCCACGGGCGTCGTCGTCGGGGTGAATATCCTACGCTATATCGATGCGCGCACGCTCAAGCTTTACGCTTCGGCTCGCCCTGCGGTAAAGCAGGGTGCGAAGGTCGTCGCCTTCATCGCTACCCTTGCGGTCTTCTTCACGACGATGGTCATCGGCCACCGCAATGTGCGCTACCCGCGCGTCATGTATCAGAAGTACACCGTCAAGCGTCTAGTGCCCGAAGGGGCACAGCCCGAGAAGCGTATGCGTCTGGTCTTCTTCTCCGACCTGCATATCGGCGAAGCGATGACGCCCGACTATATCGCTCGTGCGGTGAAGCTCATCCAAGACCAGCAGCCTGACCTCATCCTCTGCGGTGGGGACTTCATCGATCACCGCGCCGTCTACGCTTATGATCCGCGTGTGATGGCTTCGCTTCGCTCACTCCATGCGCCTCTGGGTGTGTACTACGTCTTGGGGAATCACGAATATCGTGACGATCTGGAGGCCAATATCCGCTGGGTCTCCGAAGTCGGTGGCACGCTCCTTCGCGACAGTATCGCTTTCCCTGGGAATGGCCCGCTTACGCTCATCGGGCGTGATGACTGGGTGAATGGCAACCGAAAGCCCTTCGAGGTCATCGCCAACGAAGCGGATCCCTTGCGTGGACCCGTCGTGCTCATGGAGCATACGCCCGCCTCGATAGATAGCATCGGCGATAGCCCCGTGGATCTCATCCTCTGTGGCCATACCCACGGCGGGCAGATCTGGCCCGGCCAACTGATGGTCTGGTGGCGCTACGGCATGGTCTCGGGTACGCGCCCTGTGGGTGAGCGTGAGGTGTGCATCTCCTCAGGTATCGGCTCGGCGGGTGCGACCTACCGCGTAGGTACGCGCAGTGAGATCCGCGTCTACGACCTCTACTGGTAGCGGGCTATAGCTCCGCTCCATCCCAATGCCGCCAAGCGCCAGCTCTCTCAAGAGGGCTGGCGCTTGGCGGTATTCTTTGTCTGTGTGGGAGGGGTATCTCACTTTGTTGTAGGAGGATATGGTGCTCCTGTGCAGCTGTAAGATAGGGTACCTCGTAGGTGGGTGGTATGAACCACTATTGGTCCGTGAGCGAACCAGTAGTGGTTCGTTTTCTGACCAGTAGTGGTTGGCGCGTTGACCAATAGTGGTTCGCTCACAGACCAGTATAGGTTGATATTCCCTCCTCGGCTTCCCCTTTTCTTCATCCTCGGAGTGAGATGCCACCTTGCGCGGTAGAGAAGGGGGGTAGCCCCTCCTTTCAGATTGCTTGCTTGGGTCTTCTCCCCGCCATGATGGGGATTTTCGGATGGCGTAACGTTGTCTTTTTGCTTTGTGTATAATGCTTTTTGGTCAGGGAGTCATGTGGTGTAAGTGTTTGTGGGGTAGTTGATTGTTTTATGGGGTGAAGTTGCCTATATTTGCCCTGCCGAAAGCGGAGGTTGATGACCTGGTGTTCGCCATCACGCCTCTGCGAATTTCCCCAAGTATAGATTATCGATGTAGAAGAGATGAGTGAGGCCGGAATACTCTCCATTGAACAGCTGCTGGGCAGAGAGTTGCAGATCCCTCCCTATCAGCGTCCGTATAAGTGGACGAAGAAGAATATCACAGACCTGCTTCTCGACATAGAGACGAGTATCCGCGAGGCGAAAAAGTATAAGGACTTCAAGTATCGCGTAGGTACTGTGATTCTCCATGCGAATACCGAGGAGGGGAAGCTGACGTATGACATCGTCGATGGACAGCAGCGTATTCTCTCATTCCTGCTATTGAAGCTGTGTCTGAGTCCGAAACTTTACATGTAGTCTCCTATCTGCCAAGTTCTCCAGTAAGGTCACGCAGAAGAATCTTCATGAGAATTATAAAGCCATACGGGAGTGGTTCGCCTTCGCTCCTGCGGGGATGCGTGAAGACTTCAAGCAGGCTATGAAGAAGCACTTGGAGGTAGTCGTCATTACGGTCGATGAGATTAGTGAGGCCTTCCAGCTCTTTGACTCGCAGAATAGCCGAGGTCGAGCGCTGTATCCTCATGACCTGCTCAAGGCCTACCACCTTCGGATCATCTCGGGGAAGAAGGGGGAGGAGCGTGCCGTCGAGGAGTGGGAGGCAAAAGATCCGAAGGCGATAGCAGAGCTATTTAGGGATTACCTCTTCCCGATTTGGCATTGGGCGAGGAGGCGTAAGTGTGGGGGCTTTACTGCTGCAGATATCGATCTTTATAAGGGCGTTGAGCCTGACTCGGAGTACGCATACGCGTACCGAGTGCGTCGGACAGGCGCACGCTATCAGATCACAGAGCCTTTCCCTGCGGGGCGTGACTTCTTCAAGATGGTGCATTACTATATGCAGATGCTGAAAGGTCTCAAGCAGGGAGATCGTAGAGAATCCAGCATTGCAGGAGGTGAAGCAGATTCTCATCGCTTCCTCAGGGAGGGATAAGAAGAAGGATTCTATCGCGTCTGCTGAGGAAATTGGACGAGGCTTTAGATCGTCAGCCCTGTTGGCTTCCGCCATGCGTGTCGCCTCTTCTTCTGCGCCCCTGCTCTGCTACTATGATCGCTTTGGTGTCTTGGATGCACGGGCTGTGAAGAGGCTCTTCACGTGGGCAATGATGCTTCGCGTAAATATGCAGCATCTCGGCTTTGCCTCTGTCAATAAATACGCCATCGGGGAGTGTGATCCTCAGAAAGACCAGTACAGCAATGTGATACCTGTCCTTTTCAATGATAGTCTCTGCGCGTAAAGCATATCGGAGATCTCAGACTATATCGCTCAAGGTAGATGTGGAGCCATGGACAAAGTGATGAGAAATGGGAGAGGCTACGAAAGGGGCTCCGTGCGCTAAATCAATGTGACGCTACTATCATAGAATAAGCGGATGCTATGAATAAGAAAAGAACAGAGATCGACAGGCTAACGATACTGGCAGGAGGGGGGAAGACGCTCTTCAGCGAGGTGGGTGTGCGCTACGTGATACCACGCTATCAGCGCGCCTATGCGTGGGAGGAGAAGGAGATCGAGCAGCTGATAGATGACATCTGCGATGACAATGATCCTAAGAGGGATTACTACATCGGTTCGCTCATCGTCGCTCGTCGGAAGGCGGATGACGGGGTGGAGTATGAGGTCATCGATGGTCAGCAGCGCCTGACTACGATCTACCTGCTACTGCAGTGCTTGCTGGATGAGGGCTACTTCTCGCGAGGGGAGGTGAGCGTAGGGGAGGCGTTGTCGTTTGACTGCCGCTCTAAGTCGAACTATACGCTGGCTTATATCCGGAGTGATGCTCGGAAGTCTGAGGGCAAAGAGGAGCTGCTGGATCAGTCCATCCTTCTGGCGGTTGATATTATCAAAAAGAAGTTGGCGAGGGAGTTTGGTGATAGGGTGGAGGATCAAAAGAAGTTTGTCGATCGCCTAAAGCATGTGGTGCTCTACCGCATTGAGGTCCCTGAGCATACTGATCTCAATCGCTACTTCGAGATCATGAATACCCGAGGCGAGCAGCTGGAGCAGCATGATATTCTCAAGGCTCGCTTGATGAATTACCTGGATGACGCATGTGAGCGTGAGGCCTTCGCTCGTATTTGGGAGGCTTGTAGCGATATGACGGGCTACGTCCAGATGCACTTTTTCTGTAGAGGATCGGGAGAAGCTCTTCGTAGGGCAGTGGTCTTCTCTTTCCCTCAGAGGATGCTCTTAGGGAGCTTTGTAAAGGCAAGAGGCGGAGTGAAGGCAAGCTCGGATGGGCTGGATATTAGTAAGATCATCGACCCTAAATTCGAGGGTGGATGACGTGGATGGTACTCAGGAGGAGCGTGATGCCGAGGCGCGATTCGAGAGTATCATAGACTTCCCATACTTCCTGCTGCATGTGCTCAGGGTCTTCTGCCGTACCGAAAGACTGTCTATGGATGGTGCTGAGGAGCTTGGTAGTCTGCTTGATGACAAGCTCTTGCTCAAGGATTTTGATAAAGTGATCGCCTGCTGTGAAAAAAGAGGCGATAGGCGCATCACGGATGTCAAGAGGTGGTTTGCCCGCACGTTCATTCAGTTCTTGCTACGTTCACGCTTCCTGTTTGATAAATTCATCATCAAGCGTGAGAATACCGAGGGTGATCAGGAGGGGAGTTGGCGTCTTAAGGAGTTACGTGCCCCTAATAAGAGGCCTTCCTATGTGAATACGGGAGGGGTGAAGAAGTCGAAGACCCTGGAAGAAGCTCATGCTGAATGTCTAATGATCCAGTCAGCCCTTCGTGTATCGTACACCTCGCCCAAGGTTATGCACTGGATAACGCGGCTGTTGGAGTGTTTGTTCGATGCCAAGCTTAAGCTACCCAAGTTGGCTGATAAGGCAGAGTGTATAGCTGCTGAGGCTGTGGCAGAAAACTTCTTTGGGCAAACACTTTCTGAGTATAGTGAATATGATATTCAGGAGTATGAGTTTGGAGACTATGCCTTTGGGGTGGGGACTCCACACATTGTCTTCAACTACTTAGACTACTTTGCTGTGGAAGAAGGCAAAGAAGACACACAAGGACTTTGTGTTTGAGTTTCGCAATTCTGTCGAGCACTGGTATCCACAGCATCCCTCCGATGGTAGCATTGAACCATGGGATGAAAGAGATGTCTTCGGGAACCTGTGCATCATCTCTCGAAGCGTCAACTCCAAGTTCTCCAATCTCTCGCCAGCATCGAAGATGGATACCTATAGGGGTATGGTGCAGAAGGGTAGCCTGAAGCTCCGAAAGATGGGGGAGAAAATAGATGAGTTGCGTAAGAAGGAAAGGCCTGGAGTGGCGGCGAAGCTGTGGAGGCAGTCAGAGTGCGCTAAGCATGAGGAGAAGATGATCAGCTTGCTCTGTGAGGCTCTGCAGGAGGCCGTAGAAGAGGAATAGGCTATAGGGTTCTCCGCTTTTCGCGCACGCATCTTGTGATAGTAGTATGCGCTGTTAGTTCGCCACCCTTGGGATTGTCTCCCGAGGGTGGCGTTGTTCTTTAGTCTTGCTTCTGCG